>Ga0181529_10000065_pt1 | contig 127928 bp, 102 predicted proteins | sample PEATcosm2014_Bin_36_FD_119763 | JGI IMG/M metagenome (GOLD analysis project Ga0181529, IMG submission 119763) | Peatland microbial communities from MTU Mesocosm Facility, Houghton, MI, USA - PEATcosm2014_Bin10_30_metaG | ecosystem: Environmental > Terrestrial > Soil > Wetlands > Peat | place...
AAGCTGATGTGCATGGTGAAGTCGTAGGACTTGGTGAGGCCGGTCTGGTCGACGAGGAGGCGGGGGAAGATACCGCCGTAATTCTTCACCAACTGCGCCATCGTCTCGGAGGTGCAGTTGAGGGTGTAGACGGGGGGCGTGGACTTGTCCTGTTCTCCGTGGCAGGCTAACGGCGCGTCGGGGTCTTTGGCCGGAGTCATCTTCAGGCCGTCCTTGGCCACGGTCATGATGTAACCGGGCATGGGGCGCTGCTCGGTGTGGTACTTCATGTGGAAGCGTTCAATGAGCGCGCGTTGGAGGAGGGGGCGAGTGACGTCGTAGGGGTTGTACGGGGGGGCGGGTGCGGCTGCGGGATCGGGGTTGGGCTTGGGCGGAGGCGGGGTGTCGACCTTGGCTGCAACGTCGAAGCGATCGAGATCGATCCAGGTGGGGCCGCCAAGGACGGCGTAGTCGTACTTGTTGAAGGCCCAGGTGACGAGGTCGAGGACGGAGGCGTTCTTCATGTCGAAGCGGCCGTGGCCGAGGTTGACATTGTCGTAGATCTGGCCACGATAGGGAGCTGGTGTGACATCCACGATAAGCGGACCGGTATCGGGCGCGGAGGCTGGGTCTTTCGGGGCGGGCGAGGCGGACGCCTGCGCGAGCAGCATGGATGGGCAAAAGACGAGAAAAAGGGGGAAGGCTCCGCGGATGATCTTCATAGAGGGTTTCCGATTGGGGCCGGGTACTCGTGAAGGATGGAGGTTGGACGCGAGGCATCCCCGGTTTGGTATGGGGTGGTGAGAAATATTTCGGGGTTTGTGCCGCGCTACACGCGGAGGTAGTCGGGGCGCCAGTTGTTGATGGATTTCTTGATGTCTTTCTCGCTGAGGTTTTCGTCGAGGGCGCGCTTGACGAGGGCGGGAAGTTCGTCGTCGGAGGCGAAGCGCAGGCCGATGATCTGGCGGACGGTGAGGGCCTGGCTGCGGGCGAGCAGGTCGGCAGGTAGCAGAGCGGCGTAGCGGAGCTTCTCTTCGAGGCGGATGATGCGGTCCTGCGCGACCATGGAGTGCGCGCGGGCCTTGCCGACGGCCATGAGGCCGACGATCGCCATAATGAGCCACCAGATAAAGAGGTTGTGATGATCGGGCCAGTGGCGGACAATGGCGACGATGGCCATGATGATGTTGATCAGGAGCATAGGCGCGATGAAGAAGTGCCAGGGTGGATCGAAGCGGGTGTGGTTCTTGTAATTCTGCGGTTCGGGCATGGTGCGGGTCCTTTCGGGCGTTCTCAGGATTGGAGGCTAACCGGGGGCAGACGGCAGAATTGCCGGACAGGGAGGATGATACACATAGATGGCGCCGTTTGTGTGACGGACACATTTTCCGGGGGTAGGGTCGAAGGCATGGCGGTGAAACGGATTGGAGTGCATGTCGGGACGGCCGGCGGGGCGTGGACGGCGGTGAACCGCGCGGTGGAGGCGGGGGCGAATACGTTCCAGATCTTCTCGTCGAGCCCGCGGGCGTGGAAGGCGGCGGATGTAAAGCCGGCGGACGCGAAGAAGATGCGCGAGCTGCGGGCGGAGTTTGGCGTGGGGCCGGTGGCGATCCACGCGAGTTACCTGATCAACCTGTGCAGCCAGACGGAGGCGGTGCGGGAGAACTCGGTTGTGGGGTTTCGCGGCGAGGTGGAACGGGCGCTGGCGCTGGGCGCGGAGTATTTGGTGCTGCATCCGGGAAGCTGGAAGGGTTTGACGCGCGAGGAGGGGCTGCGGCTGGCGGCGGAGTCGATCGAGCGGGCGATTGCGGGGATGGATTTTGCGGGGAAGGACTTCGGGATTCTGATTGAGAATACGGCGGGGGCGGAGTTTTCGCTGGGCGGGAAGCTGGAGCAGGTGGCGGAGCTGGTGGAGACGCTGAAGCCGTGCGCGCCGGTGGGGGTGTGTCTGGATACGTGCCATGTGCATGTGGCGGGGTACGACATCGTGAGCGAGGATGGGTACATCGAGACGATGAAGCTGGTGGAGGCGACGGTGGGGTTCGATGCGGTGAAGGTGTGGCACTGCAACGATGCGAAGGCGCCGTTCGGGTCGAAGCTGGACCGGCACGAGCATATCGGCGAAGGAACGATTGGGGCTGCGGCGTTTCGGCGGCTGCTGCACGATGAGCGGTTTGCGCACTGCGCGTTCATTGCGGAGACGCCGGTGGATGCTCCGGGGGATGAGGCGAGGAATGTGGGGGTGTTGCGGACATTGGCGGCAGGGTGACGGCTCCGGCGGCGGCGTGAGGTTTTGATCGCAGCGCGAGGGCACCAATGCCGGGAATTTAAACGGTGGTTTAGATTTGTGCAATAGGTTCTTTTCCCAAACGAAAGTGCCGCTCGGGCGATCCCGGAGCGGCACGATCAACAGTCAGAAGGCCAAGGGCTGGCTAATTACCCAGACCCAGCATTAGGGACGAGCGGCGCTTGAAGCCAACCGCTGCAAGACCAGCCAGCCCCGTTCCAACCAGCAACAGCGGGTTGGGTTCAGGCGCGGGGGAGGGGGTGTCGGAACCAGTGGCGATGTCGACGTTGTCGGCAGCAAGATAACCACCGTTATCTGTGCCATTATTTGTCAATGTAAATGTTACAAAAGAAATATTGTCTTGCTGGAACACAGATGGCAAGATGACGTCAGTAAATGTGGAATTGTCCAGCGTCGCAGTAGTCTGCGCTTCTTGAGTTCCGCCATTCGATGTATACCCTGTGATTGTAACAGTATTGCTGGTGCCAGCAAGTGCACTCAAGGCGAGGTCTATGCTCGCAAGATTGAAATTGTTGTTGTTCGCAAGACTGACGGCAAGATCATAAGTGCCCGTAAAACCACCCGACACATAATTCGTACTGTCATTGTTTGTTGGGAAGGACGATTCTGCGACAGAGCCATTTACTAGAAAAAGTTTTCCCCCTCCACCTAAGACATCAATGCCATTGTCCGTAAGACTGAGCGTCGTTTCATTAGTGAAGGTCGCCGGGGTGGTGATGCTGGAATCGTCGAAGGTCGCTACCGTATCGGCCTTGGCTTGTGTTGAGGTGAAAAGCTGAGTCCCCGCCAGAACGAATGCAGCTACGAGCAGTTTTGTTGCAGGCCGTTTTACTTTGATCGCGTTCACTGGTGCCCCCCTGGGCTGAGTCGGTCATTTGGTCCGGTTAGTCTTTTGGAACGTCTTTTGGACGGCCCCTCGCTGCGTAAAAGAGTCAGTCATTCCCTACACACCTTGAGCTTTAGGCACAGAACGATTGCAGTTATTGCCGTGCTATGTCCTTGATATTCAGCACGTTAGCCGCCAAACCGGCGTCGAATATCGCACACAGCCACAATTGCATTTATATCGTTTATTATCAGTGTTTTACCGGGGGGGGGTGATTGTAGGCAGCACCTTGCGATCCGTCCGGATGGACATTATGCAAAAACTTGCATTGTAAGTAGAAAGTATTTAGAAACAAGTACTTATGACCATTTAGCTGGGTCGTTATGACCAATGGCTTTGTGATGGGCGACACAATTACGCAAGGTAGGGTCGCAGACTGACGCCCGTTTTGCTACTCCGAAAGACAACGACGGAGATTCTGACGCTTCGCGTCAGAATGACGACGGGGTAGGCGAGTCAATGGCGACGTGGTGTGGGTATCAGGTTTGGTGGGGCAGTTTTAGGTGGATGCTCAGTCGCGGTCGCGGGGGAGGCGGATGCGGAACTCGGTGTTGCCGGGTTCGGAGGCGAAGGTGACCTGGCCGCCGTACTGCTCGGTGATGCGCTGGACGATGCCGAGGCCGAGGCCGGTGCCGACGCCGACGGGTTTGGTGGTGTAGAAGGGATCGAAGATGTGGGCCTGGCTTTCGAGGGGGATGCCGGGGCCGTCGTCGGCGATGGTGATGCAGAGGTAGTGGCGCGGCTTGGATGCGGGCTTGTTGGCGTCTGCGGGGACATCTTCCTCCCAGGTGCGGACGCGGATGTGGCCGCCGGAGGGGACGGCGTCGATGGCGTTGTCGAGGATGTTGGTCCAGATCTGGTTGAGGCCGGAGCACTCGCACTGCAGGGCGGGAAGGCTGGCGGCAAAGTCTTTCTGGACGGTGATCTGCTTCTCGCGGATCTTGTGGGTGAGGATGACGAGGGTGGCGTGGATGCTCTCGTTGATGTCGACGGACTGCTTCTGGCCCTTGCCCTCGTAGGCGTAGGATTTGACCGCCTTGACCAGGTCGGAGACGCGGCCGATGCTCTCCTCGATGGTGCCGACCAACTGCATGTTGGAGACAAGCGCCTCCAGCCAACTGAGGGCGTCCGAAAAAAACGGCCCGGGAAATTCGGACCGTGCGCATTCGAGTTCGCTGGAATCGATACCGATGGAGACCAGGGTGGGCGCGAGCTTCCAGGCATCCTGCACGTTGGCCGATTCCATCCACTCGGCGAGGGCCTCTTCGGCGTCGCTCTGTTCGAGGGAGTTCATGCGCACCGGTTTCTCTTTGGAGAGCGCGTATTCCTGAAGCTCGAACATGCATTGCTTTTGCTCGTCGCTGAGGCTGGCCTTGGAGAACTTGGCGGTGAGCTGATGCATGCGCATGAGGTTCGCGCGCAACTGCGCCGCTGCACGGACGGCAGCGGCGCCGGGATTGTTGAGTTCGTGCATGAGGCCGGCAGCGAGGGTGCCGAGGGAGGCCATCTTTTCCTGCTGGACGACGACGCTCTGGAACTTTTGCAGGCGGTGCGCCATGTTGCCCAGGATGGCTTTACGCACCTCGGGGCAAGAGGTCATGATGTTCCAGAACTGCTGCTCGTCGAACTGGAGCAGCTCGCAGGGCTCGGTGGCGCGGATGTTGGCGCCGTAGGGGGTGTTGGAGAGCAGAGGCAGCTCGCCCATGGCGGTGCCCGCGGGGACGATGTTCAGAATCTGCTCGCGGCCGTCGGGGAAGGTCTGGGAGATGCGCATCTCGCCGTTGAGGAGTATCCACCAGGAGTGGGCGACTTCGCCCTGGCGGGCGATGAACTCACCCTCGGCGAGATGCCGTTCGCGGCCGTCGCCGAGGCAACGAATCTCCTGCTCGGGGACGTTAGAGAGGATGGGGACCGCGCGCAGACGCTCCATCATCGCATCGGTCATGCTAATTTGCTTGCTTTCGACGACCTGTGCAATCTCGTTCACAGCCTTATTGGATTCCTCCGGTGCGCGAAACGCTTCTGAATCTGGTGGTGCTAAGGGGGGATTTCGTTGTCGACCAAGGTGTTACGTCTCACCGCCGAAAGCATACCCCAGGGGCTAGAGCCCAATGTTTTTCTGTGCCCGTTTGTGCCGGGACTAAAGTCCCGGCCTATCTCAAAACTCCCCTACAAAGTGGCCAGGTATTGGTGCATAAATTGGACGGCGATGGAGCCTTCGCCGACGGCCGAGGCACAGCGCTTGACCGAGTTGAAGCGGACGTCGCCGGCGACGAAGATTCCAGGGACGCTCGATTCCAGCAGATAGGGCTCACGCTGCAGCTTCCAGGCACCGGGGGCGCGTGCCTTGAGGTCCGGCCCGGCGAGGATGAAGCCTTTGTCGTCCAGGGCGATTTCCTTGGGCAGCCAGTCGGTCTTGGGGGCGGCGCCGATGAAGATAAACAAGGAGTTCGCGGGGCGGGTCTCCGGGCCGCGCGGGGTTTTGAGGCTGATGCACTCCAGGCGGCCGTTGCCGGACATGGCGACCAGTTCGGTGTGGGTCTCGACTACGATATTGGGCGTGGCCTCGATCTGGTCGATCAGGTACTTCGACATGCTCTTGTTCAGCGACTCGCCGCGCACCAGCATGTGGACCCGGGAGGCGTAACGGGAAAAGTGCATGGCCGCCTGGCCGGCCGAGTTCGCACCGCCGATGAGGTAAACCTCCTCATCGGCGCAGGACATAGCCTCGGTTTTGGCCGCGCCGTAGTAGACGCCGGCGCCGGCGAACTGGTCCGCGCCGGGCACGTTGAGTTTGCAGTAGGAGACGCCGGTGGAAATGAGGCAGACGTGACAGCTGAGTTCGCGGCCGTCGGCCATGCGCAGCAGGTGGTAGCCATTCTCCGAGTGGATGCAGGTGACGCGCTGGGTGAGGAACTCCGCGCCCAGCCGGGTGGCCTGCAGGAAGGCGCGCTTGGCGAGTTCGTCGCCGCTGAGGCCCTGGGGGAAGCCGAGGTAGTTTTCGATCTTGGAGCTGGAGCCGGCCTGGCCGCCGACGGCCTCGGGCTCGACGACCAGGGTGCGCAGGCCCTCGGACGCGCCGTAGACCCCGGCGGCGAGCCCGGCCGGACCGGCGCCGACAACGATGGCGTCGTAAAACTCCTCGCGCGCCTGGGTGCGCAGGCCGATGCGGCCGGCGAGCTCCATGGTGGTGGGCTGCACGATGGAGGTACCGTCGCCGAAGAGGACGACGGGCAGCTTGGCGTCGTCGAGTCCCTTTTCCTTCAGCAGAGCGATGGCCTCGGGGGTGGTCTCGGGATCCATCCATTTGTATTCAATGCGGTTGCGGGAGAGGAAGTCGCGCACGGCGTGGTCGGTGGGCGACCAGCGCAGGCCGATCACGCGGATGCCTTCGAAGGGCGCTTTGTAGCCCTGTTTCCAGGCTTCGAGCAGGTCGTCGAGCACGGGGTAGAGCTTCTCTTCGGGCGGGTCCCAGGGCTTGTTGAGGTAGTAGTGGATCTTGGCGGCATTGATGGCGCGGATGGCCGCGTCGGTGTCGGCGTAGGCGGTCAGCAGGACGCGCTTCGCCTCGGGATACATGGCCATGGCCTGCTGCAGGAAGTCGACGCCGGTCATGCCGGGCATACGCTGGTCGGAGAGGAAGAGGGCGATGGTCTCCTTGCGCTCCTGGAGCTGGCGGCAAATATCAAGAGCGGCCTGGCCGGAGGCCGCGCGGATGATGCGGTAGTTCTGGCCATAGTTGCGGCGCAGATCCTGCACGACAGCCTCGAGTACGCTGATGTCGTCGTCGATGGCGAGGAGGATTGGCTTCGGCATAATGGGTGGGGCGTTGGGTTGCTGAAAATGCGATTTCGGCTGCCGCTAGACGCTGTGCAGATTCGATTCTCGCAGAGGCGTTGAGGTTGCAAGAAGGCGCGGGTTTCGCGTAACTGGCCCAGGCGAGGTACCTTGGGATTGTCCACCCGAGCGGAACGGGTTGGGGTTATGCTGTACGAATTGTAGACATCCAGCCCGCATTGCGCGAGTGCCGCCGATGAGAGGACTAACGGCACTCTGGGGCCTGAGGAGGCTGCACCTGATGAACCGAATCATCCTCGCCGACAACCAGGCGATCTTCCGGGCGGGTGCAGCCCGCGTCCTGGCGCTGGAAGACGACATGCGGATTGTGGCCCAGTGCGAGGACATGATCCGGCTTACTCATGCGCTGGACGCTTATCGGAACTCGATCGTACTGTTGTCCGCCAGCATGCAGCCTGACGTGCGTTCGGTGGTCGAGCGCGCCCAGGCGGCAGGCAGCCGGACCATCCTGGTCGCCGAGAACGGCACTGAGGTCGACGACAACCTAGCCCGGGCGCTGGACGGCATGCTCTTCCGCAATGTCCCGGGAGTCGACCTGATCGACTGCATTCGCAGAGTGGGGGCGGGGCAGCGGTGTGTGCAGCGCTCCAATGTGACTTCGATTCTGGCCCAGGATACGGTGGGCGCGCGAGTGAAAGACCGGCTGACGCCGAAAGAGATGCAGATCGTCGCACTGATCGCCCAGGGCTGCAAGAACCGGCAGATTGCGGAACAGTTGAACACCAAGGAACAGGTGATCAAGAACTACCTGCGCAGCATTTATGACAAGACGGGTGTGTCGGACCGGCTGGAGCTGGCGCTGTTTACGATCCATCATCGGGTGCTGGCTGAGGCGGCGGCAAGAGCGAGCGATTTGCTGCAGGCGAAGTCGGCGTGAGCAGGGGCGGTCGCGGGGCTTAAGCAGATTCTTGGTGGTGTGCAGAGAGCTATTAGCGCGGGCCTACAGCCCGCCGGGCTTCTTGAGATGAACCCTGGGGCGCTGCCCCAGGCTATGGATAACGCGGGCCGTTGGCCCGCAATGGCAGGCGCTACAGCGATGGGGAATCTGCTCTAGGTGGGCAGCTTCTCCGCGATGGACTTGGCTTGGGTGAAGAGGAGCAGGTAGTCCGGGCCGCCGGCTTTGGAGTCGGTGCCGGACATGTTGAAGCCGCCGAAGGGGTGCGCGGCGACCATGGCGCCGGTGCATTTGCGGTTGAAGTAGAGATTGCCGACGTGGAACTCTTCGCGAGCGCGGTCGAGCTTTTCGCGTGAGTTGGAGTAAAGAGCGCCGGTGAGGCCGTATTCGGTGTTGTTGGCGATGGCGAGGGCGTCGTCGAAGCTGGTCGATTTGATGATGGCGAGGACGGGGCCGAAGATCTCTTCGAGGGCGATGCGGGCGGTGGGGGCGACGCCGGCGATGACGGTGGGCGCGATGTAGAAGCCGCCTTCGGGGGTTTCGACGGCGTGGCCGCCGGTGAGCAAGCGGCCCTCGGATTTGCCGATCTCGATGTAGTTGAGAATCTGTTGCTGCGCGGCCCGGTTGATGACGGGGCCGGCGTAAAAGTTCTCGGCGGGATCGCCCTGCTGGATGGCGGCGACGCGCTCGCGCAGGCGGTCGCAGAAGAGGCCGTAGATTTCGGCGGCGACGATGGCGCGCGAGCAGGCAGAGCACTTTTGTCCGTTGAAGCCGAAGGCGCTGACGGCGACGCCTTCGACGGCGGCGTCGAGGTCGCAGTCGGGCTCGACGATGATGGAGTCCTTGCCGCCCATCTCGAGGATAGTGCGCTTGAGGAAGTGCTGGCCGGGCTGGTTCTTGGCGGCGCTCTCGTGAATTTCGAGGCCGACGGCTTTCGATCCGGTGAAGGCGATGAAGCGCGTCTGGGGGTGGGCGACAATGGCAGAGCCGAATGTGGCGCCGGCGCCGGGGCAGAAGTTGACCACGCCGTCGGGCAGGCCGGCTTCTTCGAGGAGGCTGAAAAAGATGGCGGCGATGGTGGGCGCGTCGCCGGAGGGCTTGAGAATTACGGTGTTGCCGCAGACAATGGCCGCGGAGGTCATGCCGGCCATGATGGCGAGGGGGAAGTTCCAGGGCGGGATGACCGCGCCGACGCCGAGCGGAATGTAACGGAGTTGGTTGCGTTCTCCGGGGAACTGGATGGGCGTGGTGGCTGCGTCCAGGCGGTGGGCTTCGCGCGCGTAGAACTCGAGGAAGTCGATGGTCTCGCCGACATCGGCGTCGGCCTCGGCCCAGTTTTTTCCGACCTCGTAGACGAGCCAGGCGCAGAGTTCGAGCTTGCGCTCGCGCATCAGGGCTGCGGTGCGGGTGAGCAGGGCTGCGCGGTCGGCGACGGGCGTGCGCGACCACGTGGCGAAGGCGGTTTGCGCGGCCTGCATGGCGGATTCGACGTGACGCTCGTCGGCGCGCTGGTGGATGCCGACCACCTCGGCGGGCCGGGCGGGGTTGATGGAGACAATTTTGGCGTCGGTCTTGAGCCGCTTGCCGCCGATGACGAGATCGTATTCGCGACCAAGCTTCGCCTTCACGTTGGACAGGGCCTCCAACATACCCCCGCGCACGTCTGCGTCGGCAAAGTTGAGGAAAGGCTCGTTCGCGAATGGGTTGTCAATGCGTGATCCCGCCGGCGCGATAGTTTCCATGGCGGAGATTGTAATCCTGACTCTTGGGGTTTGCGATTTGGAGGGGGAAGTGGGCATTGGAAAGGCTACAAAAGGCATGAGAGCATGGAGCCATGAAAAAGCAGCTCATATTTGAGTTCGAAGACGGATCGGCGAAGGCCACCGGAAATCGCTGGGACGGTATTTCGACCGACTATTACTCAGGAGATGAGATCCTCAAAGTCTCCGTCGGGGACGACACAGTGCCATTCATCTCGGGTAATAGCGCTGGCCTAGTCGCGCTGGGCAAATTCCTCGTACAGATCGGCATGAGCGAATACAGGGAGGGTTTCCACGTCCACATCTACGAAGACTTCAACGCAGATAAGCCGGAAACTCTAATTGTCGGAGTGAACAATTCGAATAGTAAGCAGATTTGACCAGTACGGGAAGTGCATAAATTGCAATCACCTGCCGGTCGAATAACGAATGAGGAGGCGAGCGATGGAGCGCAGACGCGACGTGTCGTCGAAAGAAGAGGGTGACCCTTTGCTGAAAATATGTGGAGTCCTGCGGGGTGCAATCCCGGAGGGCGCGGCCGCGTTCCTGCGTGAGCTGCGCAGGGACAAGCAACCGGGCGAGATTGAGGGTGGGGAAGGCGCGCGCCTCATTGAGATGAAATAGATGCACCTCCGCTGGGCGACTGGGCGTATAGGCAGGATGAGAGCGGTATGGCGATTGCGAACGAGGAGTTCCGCAGGCTCATCGAGACGCACCAGCGCATGGTGTTCTCCATTGCGCTGCGCGTCACGGGCGACCACGCCAACGCCGAAGAGGTGGCCCAGGATGTCTTCCTCGAACTGCACCGCAGCGGCGACCGGCTGGCGGGCGAAGACCACATCCGCTATTGGCTGCGCCGGGTTGCGACGCACCGGGCCATCGATGCGCTGCGACGACGGGCGCAGCGGCCGGAGGCGGACGCGGAGGAATGGATTGAGGAGCAGCATGTTGGCGGTGACGCGCCCGTCAGCGGCGCCGGATTGCAGGCCCGGCTGGAGGACCTGCTGCGCACGCTGCCGGAGCCGATGCGGGTCGCGGTGGTGCTGCGGTATCAGGAGGAGATGCTGCCGGACGAGATTGCGCGGATGCTGGGCCAGTCGGTCGCGTCCGTCAAGAGCCACCTGCACCGGGGTCTCACGCTTTTACGCCGCAAGGCGGCAGTCACCATGAAGGAGTATGTCCGTGAATCAGCCTGAAGAAATATTCACCCAGTTCGAAAAGGAATTGAAGGAAGCCATGCGCGCGGTCGATGCGCCGGAGGGTTTTGCGGAGCGTGTGCTGGCACGGGCGGAGGCGTCTGTGCTGCCGCGAGCCAGGGTGCTGACGATGCCGCACCGCTTGCGGAGTTGGACTGGCGGGGCCATCGCGGCAGCGCTTCTGGTGGGGGCCTTTACTGGGGAAGAAGTTCACTTGCGGCGTCAGCGCGAACGGGCAGAACTGGCACAGCGGCAGTTCGATACGGCGATGCGGATTACCGACGAGACGCTCGACCATGCGCGAGAGCAGTTGGCGCGGGCAGGCGTTCGGCTTGGCGAGTGAAGTTCGGCAAACGGAGGGAATGAGTGGAACGACAGGGGAGAACAGCGATGACGAAGATGAGAATGCTGGCAATGGGATTGGCGATAGCAGCCGGTTTGACGGCGAGAGCACAGCCGGCGATGGCGCCGATCCAGGCGGGCGTGCAACTGCAGGTGGGCGGATCGGTGATCACGGTCGGGCAGGTGAAGGACGATCTGTTTGCGGGTACGGAGAAGTTTGCCAAGGGCGCGTCCGATGTGACGGAGATCAACCTCGATCCGAAGATGATGGGGATGATTCCGGGCGGCGCAGGCGCGGTCTCCGGCCTGGCGCACAAGATGAAGTTCATGGTCATCCACACGTACGAGTACCCCAAGGCAGGGATGTACAGCGACGAGGATGTCGAGGCCTACCGGAAGAAGCTGCAGGATGGGACGTGGAGCTGCTCGATCCATGTGAAGGACAAGGACGGGACCACCGACATCTGCTCGCGTACGTCGCCCGACCATGAAGGCAGCGAGATGGTGATTCTGGCGGCGGAACCGAAGGAGCTGACGTTCATCCATATGAGCGGGAACATGTCGCTGGATGACCTGGAAAAGATGGGCGGCGGGATGGGCGGTGGGAATGGGGTGAACCGGCGAGTTCCGCCGGCCCCGGTTGCCCCTGCGTCGCCGCCATCTCCGCCGGCAGCGCCTGCTTCACCGCGTTGAGGGCTGCTGCCGTTCGGGTTGGGGGCTGCGTGGCTAGCTGAGGATGGGCAGCGCGGTTTTGGAGGAGCCCTCTTCAGCGAAGTGGCGGCGGATTTTTTCGGCGACCGAGGCGCTGACGACAGCCCTGAGGGCGTCTGAGCTGGATTGGCTGGCCTGGCGGATGCCCCGGACGCTGCCGAAGTGCTCCAGCAGGCGCTGGCGGGTGCGGGGGCCGACGCCGGGGATGGCGTCGAGTTCGGAGTCGCGGTCGCGCATCTCGCGGCGCTTGCGGTGGTAGGTGACGGCGAAACGGTGGGACTCGTCGCGGACCATCTGCACGAGATGGAGCACGGGCGAGCGGCGGTCGAGGACGATGGGGTCGGACTCCTGGCCGTAGACGTAGACGATCTCCTCTCGCTTGGCTATGGAGGCGAGCGCGGGCTGGTCGGGCGTACCGGGCTGGATGCCGAGTTCGGCGAGCGCTTCGGCGGCGGCGTGAAGCTGGCCAAGGCCGCCGTCGATGAGGATCAGGGAGGGGTACTTCGTACCGTTCTCGTTTCGCTGCTCCGATAAACGCTTGTAGCGGCGGCCGACGACCTCGCGCATGGAGGCGAAGTCGTCCACGCCGGTGACGGTCTTGACCTGGAACTTGCGGTAGTCGGACTTCTTCATCGCGCCGTCCTCCCAGACGACCATGGAGGCGACGGTTTCGGCGCCCTGGATGTGGGAGATGTCGAAGCACTCGATGCGGCGGGGCAGTTCTTCGAGGGTAAGCGCGTCCTGCAGGGCTTCCTGGATGGCCTTAATGCTGGGCTGGAGGACGCGGAAGCGCTGGTCGTAGGATTGCTTCGCGTTGAGGCAGACCAGGTCGACGAGCGAGCGCTTTTCGCCGCGCTGGGGGGCGAGGATTTCGATGCGGCGACCAGTGCGCTCGGTGAGGAGTTCGGCGAGGAGGGAGCGGTCGGAGAAGTCGACGGGGACGAGGACGGTGCGGGGGACGTAGTTCTGGTCGAGGTAGAGCTGTTTAAGGAGTGACGAAAAAAAGGCGGAAGGCGAGAAGGAATCAGTTGCTAGTTGCTGGTTGCCAGTTGATAGTTGGGGATTCGCACTCCCGAGTTCCACTCCTTGGTCGGTAAGGACGGACGACTCTTCGGCGACGGGGGAGTCGGCGTGGATTTCGGGGAAGGGGCGGGTGGGGTCGGGTTCGAGGCAGGGAAGGACTTCTTCGGTTTCGGGTTCGAGGCAGGGATCGTTCAACCCCACCCGTGACGGTGAGGCCGTCACGAATGGGGCACCCGACCCCACCCGTGACGGTGAAGCTGTCACAAATGGGGCACCCGACCCCACCCGTGACGGTGAGGCCGTCACGAATGGGGCACCCGGCTCTGTGGCACCCGGTTCGGTGGCGGGTTCGTTGAGGGACTCGTCGATGAAGTCGGGCAGGTCTTCCCAGAAGAAGTCGCGGCGGTCGACGATCTTGCCGCCGCGCATGTGGAAGAGGTTGACGGCCAACATGCCGTTCTCGTAGTGGAAGCCGAATACGTCGGCGTCTTCGTTGTCGGCGGTGGCGATGCGCTGCTTGTCGTGCATCTGGTGGACGGTGACGATCTGATCGCGCAGGCGGGCGGCGAGCTCGTATTGTTCGGCGGCCGCGGCCTCTTCCATGCGGGCGGTGAGGCGGGCTTCGAGTTCGCTGGGCTTGCCGTCGAGGAAGAGCTGGACATCGCGGACGGTCTGCCTGTAGGCCTCGGGCGTGGTGAGGCCTTCGACGCATGGGCCGAGGCAGCGCTTGATGTAGAACTGCAGGCAGGCGCGCGGATGGTAGCGCGAGAGATCGACCTTGCAACTGGGGATGAGGAAGCTGCGGTGGATGAGGTCGACCAGGCGGTGGGCGAGGTTGCCGGGAAAGTATGGGCCGAAGTAGGCGCTGCCGTCCTTGCGCAGGCGGCGGGTGACGAAGACTTTGGGATAGCGGTCGGCGAGCGTGAGCTTGATGTAGGGGTAGGTCTTGTCGTCGCGCAGCAGGATGTTGAAGCGGGGCTTGCGCTGCTTGATGAGGTTGTTTTCGAGCGCGAGCGCCTCGTGCTCGTTGGCGACGGTGATGTAGTCCACGTCGACCGCCTCGCGCATCAGCGAGCCGGTTTTGGCGTTGGCTTGCGAGGCTTCGAGGAAGTACGACCGCACCCGTGCGCGCAGGTTCTTCGCTTTGCCGACGTAGATGACCTCGCCCTCGGCGTTTTTGTAGAGGTAGCAACCGGGTGAGGTGGGGAGGGTGCGGATTTTCTCGTGGAGGTCCATGGAGCCTGATTTGAGTTTAGCCGTGCGGCGGGGGCCGGGCGAGCCGGCGGGCCGGCGGCGGCAGCGTAACTTTGACTCGGAGGAGCGCAAATCTTACCCGCGCCGGCGCGGGATTCTCGCTGGAAATCTGGCGGTCGATTCGATCCATGTTATTGTATGGGAATAAGTTATGGAATAAGTTATCAGAATGCTCGAAGATGGCAGCGCGATTGCTGCTACCAAAGTGTCAAAGCTTGGGCCAAATTGCTTTGCGCAGGAGAGTTCCGACCATGACCCTCGATTCTGCCGAACTTCAAGCTAGCCCTTCCCCCAGCCGAACATCCGCCAATCGAGTTTATCTTGCAGCCGTAATAGCGAGCGCGCTGGTGCTGGTGCTGCTAGCGACCGGCTGCTCGACCAAGAACTACGTGCGCACGCAGACCGGGCCGCTGATCCAGCAGACGAATGAACTCGACAGCAAGACGGCGCAGGACCATCGCGATATCACGGACACTGACCAGCGCGCGCAGGCAGGGATTGCGAAAGCGCAATCCGCGGCCAGCGCGGCTGATCAGCATGCGCAGGCGGCGGGACAGTCCGCCGACACCGCGCAGCAGTCCGCGCAGGATGCGGCCAACCGCGTAGACACGCTTAGCGGCGTGGTGGCCAATCTGGACAACTATAAGCAGCTCTCGGATGCGAGCGTGACCTTCGCCTTCGACAGGAGTGTACTGACGGCGGACGACAAGGCGCAATTGGACCAGGTTGCGTCTTCGCTGGACAAGACGAAGGGTTACATCCTGGTGCTGACCGGAGGGACCGACTCGGTCGGCGACGCGCAGTACAACTACGCGTTGAGCAACCGGCGCGCGGACGCAGTGGTGATGTACCTGTCGACCAAGTACAACATTCCGCCGCACAAGTTTTACCTGATCGGCATTGGCAAGGAAAACCCGGTGGCAGACAACAGCACTCGTGAGGGCCGCGCGGAGAACCGCCGCGTCGAGATCAAGCTGATGTCGAATATGACGCAGACAGCTACGAATCAGGGGGCTCCGTCGGGCGGCCAATAATCCAGGGCCAAGCGATTTCCGATCGACGGACTACTGACGCGCCCGGCCAAGCTGGGCGCGTCACTTCGTCCGCGGAGGTAAAGTAGTGGTATGGCCGAAGTGGAGGCTCTCTCAATAGAAGATCAAGGGCTGCGACCGACGGAGAAGGCCGCGGCGCAGCTAACCGAAGCCGTTGCGATTATGGCGCGGCTGCGTGCGCCGGGCGGGTGCCCATGGGACCGCGAGCAAACCTTCGACACCATCAAGCGGCATACGCTGGAGGAGACCTATGAGGTCTTCGATGCGATTGAGCGCCGCGCCTGGCCGGAGCTGAAGGATGAGCTGGGCGACCTGTTGCTACAGGTGCTGTTCTACGCGCAGATGGCTGCGGAGGCCGGGTACTTCGACATCGGCGATGTTGCCGCCGGATTGAACGCGAAGCTGGTGCGGCGGCATCCGCACGTCTTTCCGGTGGAAGGGAAGCTGGCCGATGCAGCCGACGCAGACGCCGTGCTGCGCAACTGGGAACAGATCAAGCGGGTTGAGAAGCTGGAGGCCGCGACAGCGCGAGCGGGCGAGAGTGCAGCCTCGGGACTGGACGACATTCCCCGCACCATGCCGGCGATGCTGGAGGCCGGAAAGCTGGGATCGCGCGCGGCCAAGGCCGGCTTCGACTGGCCTAGCGCGGAGGGGCTTTTCGAGAAGCTTCAGGAGGAGATTGCGGAGTTGAAGGCAGAGTTGGCCGGTGGCGATGGGGCGCGGCAGGAGCGCGTGGGTGAAGAGTTCGGCGATCTGCTGTTTACCGCCGTCAACCTGGCGCGGCACGTGAAGGTGGATACGGAGTCCGCGCTGCGGGCCGCGAATGCAAAGTTTCGCGGCCGCTTCCGGGCGATGGAGGCGGTTGCGGGCGGATACGACGCGCTGGGCCGGTTGACGCCGGAGGAACTGGATGGGCTCTGGAACCGGGTCAAACGCGAAAACGAGGCCAAACCGGAGAGATCGGCGGCCAATGAAGCGGATTCCACCGCACCAAACGGAACGAATCCATGAGCGATTCGAAACAGGCGACTCGGGCAGGCGCCGAATCGACTGACGCAAGCACGATTCGCATCGGGCCGGCGAAGACGCTGGCCGCTTTCGAGCGCTGCGTCGAGGTGCAGCTGGCAGTGTGGGGTTACAGCGACGGGGACCTGATTCCGAGACGCGTCTTTATCGTGGCCGATCGTATCGGCGGCCAGGTAATTGGGGCCTTCGACGGGGACGCGGTGGTGGGCTTTGCGATGGCGCTGCCAGGGTATCGCGCCGGCAAGTCGTATCTGCACTCGCACATGCTGGCGGTGCTGCCGGAGTATCGCAACGCCGGGCTGGGGCGAAGGCTGAAGCTGGCGCAGCGCGAGGATGCGCTGGCCCGTGGCTTCGACCTGATGGAGTGGACGTTCGATCCGCTGGAGATCAAAAATGCGCACCTGAACATTGGGCGGTTGGGCGCGATTGCTAGGCGGTATATGCCCGATTTTTATGGGCCGTCGACCTCGCTGCTGCAGGGGGGCCTGCCCACCGACCGGCTGGTTGCGGAGTGGTGGCTGCGGTCAGCGCGCGTACGGGGGGTATTAGGTGAGGTGGCCGACCGAAATGGGGAGGTGGGACCGGATTCCGCACAGTTTCTGGTGCAAGTGCCAGTTCCAGCGGCAGTTACGGACTGGAAACGCAACCCGGACCAGCGTAAGCTGGCTGAGTCGCTCCAGACTCGCAACCGGCTCGCACTGGAATCCGCATTCTCCCGCGGGCTGGGGGTTACCGGCTACGAACGCAGTTCGCATGGCGATGGCTGCTTTCTGCTTGGACCGGTGAGCGGGCTGGAAGAACCGGAAACGCGAAACAGGGAATAGCCATCAAAAGGGTACTCTCGACAGGACGAGAACAACAATGCTGACTATCGATGCAGTTCACTTGCGCGAGATCAATATGCCGCTCGCGTTTCCATTTGAGACGAGTTTTGGCCTCACGACGGCCCGGCGCATCCTGCTGGTGGAGATCGAGTGCGATGGCCAGACCGCGTGGGGTGAGTGCGTGGCAGGCGAGCACCCCTATTATTCCGAGGAGAGCATCGACACCGCCTGGATGGTGACCGAGACCGAGCTGGCGCCGCGGCTGGTTGGGCAGGAGTTGCTCGGCGGGGGAAGCTGCCCGGCGCTGTTCCGGCAAGTGCGCGGACATCGAATGGCCAAAGCCGCGCTGGAGAATGCGGTCTGGGATCTGGAAGCGCAGAAGAAAAAGATGCCGTTGGCCGAGCTTCTGGGCGGGGTGCGGACTACGATTCCTTGTGGCGTGTCCATCGGCATCCAGCCGTCTCCCGCTGCGCTGATGGAGAAGATTGCGGAGGCGCTCGAGGCCGGCTACCAGCGCGTGAAGCTGAAATGCAAGCCTGGCTGGGACACCAAGATATTCGAGCAGGTGCGCGGGATCTGGCCGGACATCCGGCTGAGCTGCGACGCGAACTCGGCCTATCGCGTCAGGGATATCGAGCACATTATGGAGTGGGACGAGTTCGATCTGATGATGATCGAGCAGCCTTTGTGGTACGACGATTTCTACTTCCACTCCATGCTGCAGAAGCGCCTGGAAACGCCGATCTGCCTGGACGAGTCCATCCGCACGCGGCGCGATGCGCTGGCTGCAATCGACATGGAATCGTGCCGGATCGTCAACATCAAGGTGGGACGCGTGGGCGGATTCTCCGAAGCGATTGCGGTGCACAACGCTACCGCCGAACGCGCGGTTCCGGTGTGGTGCGGCGGGATGCTCGAGACCGGCATCGGGCGCGCGCACAATATCGCGCTCTCCTCGCTGGCTAACTTCTCCCTTCCCGGGGATGTGTCGGCCTCGAAGCGCTACTGGGTTGAGGACATTATCGAGCCTGAAGTGACCGTCAGCTCCGAGGGCGAGATCGCGGTGCCGCAGGGCCCCGGCTCCGGGTATACCGTGCTGCGGGACCGCATTGAGGCGTTGACCGTGCGCCGGCAAACGGTCCGTGCGACTGCGCGGGTGATGGCGTAGTCTGCGCCTTCGTCCTTGCCGAGGACAATCGGGGTTGGTGGCGGGCCGGCGTGCTACTTCCAGAGGAAGTAGAAGCCGGGGGCCTGGTCGAGGAGCTTGGAGGGGTTGGGGAAGAGGGAGTCGGAGTCGTCGGTGAGGGCGTCGAGCAGACCTTTCTTGTCGCTGGAGGGGCGGGCGATGGTGGGTTCGCCGGAGATGCCGACGGATTTGGCGGTGTCCATGAGGGCGACGCGGAAGCCGCCTTCCTTGTCGATGAGGTGGACGGGGAGCGTCATGGCCTGCTGGCCGGTCCAGACCTGGCCGGTGGCGAGCGGGCGGACGGCGTCGTCGGTGGAGTGGCGACCGGTGGCTACGTCGTGGACGAACTGGCCGTACATGTTATCGACGAGGGACTGGAAGTAGGCCTGCTCCTCGGGGGTCATGTCGCGGGTGGGATCGCCGGCGTCCTTGAGGGTGCCGGCGTGAATGACGACGTTCTTGAGCTTGGCCCACTTCATGAGGTCGCCGTAGTTGGTCCACTCCATGATGACGCCGACGGAGCCGACGACGGAGGCGTCGTTGGCGTAGATTTTGTCGCAGCCGGAGGCGATGTAGTAGGCGCCGGAAGCGCCGACGGACTCGATGGAAGCGACGATGGGCTTCTTCTTGTCCCTGCGAACGCGAACGACCTCGTTGAAGATCTCCTGCGAGGCGGCGGCGCCACCGCCGGGCGAGTTGATATGGAGGATGATGGCTTTGATGGAGGAGTCGTCGCCGAACTTGCGGAGGTCCGTGTTGACCTTGTCGGATTCGAGGATGACGCCGTCGATGTCGATGACGCCGATTTTCGAGCCGCCGAAGCCGTCGAGGGACTCAGTGGACTCGCCGCTGAAGCTCTTGGTGATAGACCAGACCATGGCGGTGATGAGCAGGACGACGACGGCGAATGAGCCTCCGATGATGGTGACCCAGAACCACGGAGAGCGGCGCGGGCGCGGCGGACGGCCATAGGCGGCGTAGGGCGCGGGCGGCACATATTGTGCGCCGTAAGGCGGGGCATAGGCGGAGGGCGGAGTGTATGGCGGGACGGGAGGAGCGGCGGCGGGCGGCGGTGGAGGGAAATCTTCCGGCATGATGAGGAGTTTAGATCATTTCCCGCGATCTTGCGATGCTCCGAATACCGGCCGCTGAAGACGCACCATACCGGCCGCTGAAGACGCGCCCAAGGCGACGGACCTGCGCGGGGTTTGTGCCGAGTAAGGTTACGAAAGGCGGAGTGGGCCACGGCTAGAATCGAAGGGCCGAACGACGGGCACTTGAAGTATGATTGAGCGGAGCCATTTGGCCGCCGCACACAGGCGATGCGACGGATTAAATTCCCAAGGCAAGGGCCGGGAGACAGCCGGAATGGCCAGACCTTGCGATGAGTGTCTGCACGCACGCAGTGCCCCCGGGTAGGTGATGGCAAGTCCGCAGTTGAGTATTGTGATTCCGGCGTATAACGAGAGCGCACGCATCGAGCGGACGCTGGACCGGGTGATGGAGTGCGTCGACCAACAAGGCTGGGACGCGGAGGTGCTGGTCGTCGACGACGGCTCGACCGATGCGACGGCGAATATGGTGCGCGCGTGGATGGAGCGGTACCCGCGGCTGCACCTAATCCAGAACCAAGGCAACCGCGGCAAGGGATACTCGGTGCGCAACGGGTTGCTGCAGGCGGCGGGCGAGGTGGTAATGTTTACCGACGCGGACCTGTCGGCGCCGATGGAAGAGGCTGAGCGGCTGCTGGCCGCGATTGCGGATGGTACGGATGTGGCGATCGGGTCGCGGTGGATGGACAAGACGCGGCAGACGATCCACCAGCCGCTGTACCGGCGATTCTTCGGGCGCTGCTTCAACTGGGTGACGCGGGTGGTGATGGGGCTGCCGTTCAAGGACACCCAGTGCGGGTTTAAGGCGTTCAAGCGGCCGGTGGCGCAGGTAATCTTCCGGCTGCAGCGGATCGAGCGCTGGGGGTTCGACCCGGAGATCCTGTTTATCGCGCGCAAACTGGGATACGATATCCGCGAGGTGCCGGTGACGTGGGGTCACGACGAACGCAGCCGGATGAGCTATCTGAAAGACGGCATGAAAATGCTGGAAGAGATGGCGATCATCCGGTCGAACTCGATTGCAGGGCGGTACGACGAGGACATTGCGGCGCTGAAGGACACCAGCAAGATGGTGACCGAGCCAGCAGCGCGGGCTGAGGTGAACCCGAGGCCGCAAGCGCACGGATAAGGGACGTCATCGGTGGCGCGCGGGTGGCGCGGTGTATTGGAAGACCTGTTCGAGGGGAACTCCGAAGACATGTGCGATGCGGAAGGCGACCTCGAGCGAGGGCGAGTATTTATCGAGTTCGATGGCGTTGACGGTTTGGCGGGTGACGCCGATCTGGTTGGCTAGGTCCTGCTGGGTCATGTTGCCGGCGGCGCGGAGATTGCGGATCGTGTTGCGGATCGGCGTCGTCATAGCGATGCTCGATAGAAGATGAGCTGCGTAACCAGCTTGGCGACCTCGGCGGTTACGAGGGCGACGATCAAGAGATTGACGACTACCAGCGATTCGATCGTGCTGTGAATCAGGATGTAGCCGAACGCCATCCATATGTAGGTGACAAGGACGACGTACGCAACGGCATAGCCACGCCCGGCGATTCTACGATCCCGTTCGTCGATTAGGCGGTCACGTGACGAGATCGAAAGAATAATCTGAATGCCGATTTGCAACAATACAAGGCAGACCAGCGCCCCCCCAAGATGGAGCTGGCGGGCATGCGCCTGGCTTGCATACTCGAAATATCCGCCAAAGACGGCGACGATCGCGATCAGGTTTCCCCAGAGCGATTTCTCCTTAAAACTGAGACTCGACATAAAGACCTCCATGTCAAATATATTTGACATGGATAAAAGTAGCCCAGAAGGTTTGCGATGTCAAATATATTTGACATAGATTCTTTCGAGAGAGAGTGTGACTGCTCTGGGACCGCGTAAAAGATGGTGGGCGGCTGGGCGGAGCGGTGGTTGGCGCTACTGGGCTGGGGCGGGGGCGTGGACCGGGGGGTAGGGCTCGACCGAGAGGAGGGTGCGGATGGTAGAGCGCTCACCGTCGGAGAACTGGGCGCCAAAGCGGGGAGAGGCAATGACCTGCTCGCGCTGCTCGGGCGGCATCTCGCGAAGATCGAGGATGGCGCGGGCCATGAGGCGACGGCGGTCCGGGGGCATCGCCGCGAAGGTCTGCACAGCCCCGTGGTACTGCTGAACCTGAGGCGCGGACATATGTTCCAGAATCTCGTTGCGCTCCAAGGTGCGGTCGCGCTGCTGCGGGTTCATGTTATAGAGGCGGGCGAGGTTGTTGAGCTCACGCTGCTGGACTTGTGGAGGCAGTTCGTGAAAGCCGGGCTCATTCTGAAGGGCGCGCTGCTGATCGGGGAGGGAGAGGTTCTTGTGGTTCTCCATCCACTGCTGAAGATGTTCCTGGTTCTGGGCGGCCCTGATGCCGGCATTGGGTGCGGGACGGCTTTCGACGCGGGGCTGGGGGGCAGGGCGATTCTGTCTCAAGGCGGGAGGAGCTGCCTTCGTCTTCTGGGCAAACCCGCGGGCGAAAGCCGGCGTAGAAGCGAGCAGCACAAGCAGCGCCGCGCCACCACAGAGCCGGGATGAACGATACCACGTCATAATGTGTGCGGCGCCAACGAGCGGGCCGCAAGTTTGAACCGTATTGCTTATCGACTCAATCCTTGCGAATGTGAGCGATACATTTTGTGCGCTCTGGATTCGTCTGGGCCTGGAAGTCCGTCTGAAGTGTACTGCGCCGGGCCAATATTGCGAAGTGCTTTTTAGTAACCTCCGTAACCAGGGAGTTACAGCAACGACAACTGACGTTCGAGAGTACATAACTAGCTCTGCGGCTGCGGGGCGCTGGTTCCGGTATCGGCGGGCGCGTCGTCCTGAAGAAGTTGGTCTACTTGCTGCAGGGCCTGCTGGTTTCTATCGAGAATCTGGAGGTCGTTGACGGCGGCGGAGACGTGAACGACTTGGGGGTGCTGGAGGGTGGTAATGCCGACGGTGCCGCCTCCGGCGATGAGCAGGAGAGCCATGGCGGTGGCAAGGGCCGGACGAAGCTGGCGGCCGGTATTCAGGAGCAAGCGGGTGCGGATCCGCTCAACCCAGCCGGGGGCTGGAGACGCCTGTTCCTCGCGCATCCGGACCGCGAGCTTCTGGTCGAAGTAGGGCGAGATCTCGGGGACCTTCCAGGTGTCGAGCAGGGAAAACGTGGCTTCGAAGGCAGCGAGCGACCGCGCGCAGTCGGCGCACGCAGCGATATGGGCGCGTGCGGCGGAGCTCCGCGGCGCAGCGGGATCGAACAAGAGATCGGGGAGAGCGGCTTGGCAGGTTTTGCAGTTCATCACTTTGTTGAACATCGGAGGTCCTTCCTTTCCTTCGTCGACGCGTCTTGTACCGGTCCTGCGCGTCTTGCGGTCTCAAGCTCCTGCCATATTGACGGGAAGCCCGGGACAAAGTTTCTTCTAAACAAACGCCTTCAGTTTTTCGCGCAAAGTCTGATACGCGCGAAAGAGCAACGATTTTGTGGCGGACTCGCTGAGCTTGAGTACGTCCCCGATCTGTTTATAGTCCATGCCTTCGTACTTATGCATCAGCACGGCCATGCGCTGTCGCTCCGGCAGCGCCAGCACATGCTGGCGGATGGCGTTGAGGCGTTCGCGGCGGAGCAACTCGGCCTCGGCCCCGGGAGTGCTGTCGGCGACGTCCGGCGTGGTTCCCGTCTCGGAGTCCGTCTCGTCAAGATAGATGGTGGAGGCGGTACGTTCGTGCCGGGTGTCGCGCGCGTAGTTGACGCCGAGGTTGGTGGCAATGCGATAGAGCCAAGTGCTAAAGCGGGCCTCGGCGCGATAGGTTTCGCGGGAACGATAGACGCGCAGAAACACTTCCTGGGCGAGTTCCTCGGCGACCGCCTGGTTGCGCACCATGCGATACATAAAATTGACGATCGGCTTGCGATACTTCTGAATGAGGAAGTCGAAGCCGGACATATTGCCGGCGCGAAGCTCCAGCATGATGGCCGAATCTTCCATCTCCGGGAAGTGTGCGGAGCCCTGAGCCACGGACTGCGGCATAACGCCTTCGAGAACACCGGGATTGACAGCCAGCGTCGCCATATCCTCCATAACCCCATCTTCGTCGTGAGGTTGCGCGGAATCTGTGAATTCCGCCGGATTTTCCTCAATGCCGGGCCCGTCGTCGGGAAAGGCGTCCAAGGCGTCGTCCTCTGGCGTCCCGGAGGGGTGGGGCGAACGGGGATGGGGTGGCTGCGGATTCTGTGGACTACCGGGCATCTGGCTTGGGCTATTGTACTTGGCGAACGCCCAGAGGCGGCTGTGATTCTGGGTTGCCGGGGCTGGTGCTGGCTGCTTCTCTGCGTGTATGCTGGGTAGGTACGGTGTTGCCTGCTCGGCGCCGGGCGCATAACTCAGCGGTAGAGTGCCACCTTCACACGGTGGAAGTCGTAGGTTCGAATCCTGCTGTGCCCACCATAAAATCAACAACTTACGGGATGTTCTGGAAGGCGGTTGGTAGCATTTGGTAGCAAATGCTCAATTCACCATCTGGAAACCCTTCCCGCTGTTGAGCAGTGCGAAGACCGTTCCCACCATCTGTTGCATGCTCTCGGGCAACTGCTGCATGTACCCGTTGGCCGTCGCATCTGCCTGCGAGTGCAGCAAAAGAGGAGAATCTGGCCAAATGTATTGAAAGAGCGGAGACCAGTGATGTTGGAGAATTTGGTGAGCCCGCCTGATTGGCCTACCCCACCGTTGCCACGGATAGGAGCAGAATAGTCTTCTGCAAACCCAGAACAGGCCTGCCACTCGCATAGGCACGCAAAACTACATCGGCCCAGCTCGAACTGGCCGTCGGTGACATTGACCCCGCCGTGCCCCCGTCGCACCCTGGGCGCGCCGGCATGCACTGGATGAGCTTTCGCGATCTGCACATCCTAAATGACACGCCGCCGATCCAGAGGCGACATTCCGCCGCCTGCGGGATGGCTTATGTCAAACGCGAACTGCCGCGTGGCGGAATCGAGTCGGGAAGGCACGTGCAGAACTAGCAGCGCCGACAGAGCAGCTTGTGCACTTACGCCCCGGACGGGATCGCGGCGGTAGGGAGACCGTCTTCCCGGGCGATATTGTCGGCGTCCTCGAGATGCCCTTTGACGATCTGCTCGGCCTGACCAACCGCGGTCTTGAAGGCGGCGTATCCGGTCGAGTTCTCCTCGGCGATGAATGCTTCGAGGTCTTTGTGGTGGTCCTCGACCATGAGCTTGATATAGGCCCTGTCGAAGGCCCTTGCAGGGAGCTTATCGAGCCGCTTCTCTTCCGCCATGGTGGCCGCGTCGGGGTGATCGGGAATCTTGAGGCCCGCCTGGTTGTCGAAGGGCTTGAGGTTGTCGAGTAACTGGTTGTGATCGCGGATCATCCTCTGGGCGAAGTTCTTCACGTCGGTGTTGTTGGATTTCTTGAGGGCCATCTGGGCGAGATCGATCTCGTCAACGCTCCCCTGGTTGGCGGTCTCCAGGAATTCCGTATCGTGATGGGCGGTTTTTTCCTGGGCGGGCGTCTGGGCAAAGGCAGGAGCGCAGGCACAAACGAATGCAAGCGCGAATAGAGTGGGGAAGGTAGTACGTCTCATTGTTCGACCTCTCATTTCCTGGTGTGGAATTGACCGGTCGTGCGTTTCCGGTGGGCGAGTCTGGATGGACTCGTACATTCACACAGACGCCGCGAGATGCATGGAGAGTTGTCCAACCGTCCAGGCCGATAATGTCTCTGGGCTAGCTGGGTTACCTGGTGAACCGCCGACGGTGAGAATTGCTGCGGAACTGGCGGGAAGAGGGATGTAAGCGACTGGCGCTGCCCACGATAGCCCATTACACATGGGGGCGGTTCCGGGGGTCTCCCAGTTTGAATGGCGTGGCTAGATGAGAGCATCCTAGAAGTCGGGGATAGCAGCGATCCTGCACGGTTCGCTGAGTGGCGGTTTCCGTCAGTCGCAGCTCTTTGCGACAACGTCCGAGTAGCCGACGATTCGGCCCATATTGCAAAATCCGAGATGGAAGCGCCGTGAAAACGCACTTTCGCGCAAAGAGCATAAGTCGAACTTTCCATGCGCGCGGAGCCAAACTTCTCAGCGAGGGATGGACGATTGGGGGGGCGGGAGACGGGCCAGGAACAATCGTGAATGTGAGCAGACTGTCGAATAAAGTTGCAATCATGACGGGCGCTTCGATAGGGATAGGCGCCGGGATCGCGACTGCCTTGGGAGCTGCGGGCGCGCGCGTGGCCGTGAACTATGCTTCGGACCGGGAAGGTGCCAAGAACTCGACCCGCAGAGCGAGCTATTATGTGATCTACGCTGATGAATTGAATTTGGCAGGGCAGGGCAGGGCGGACGAAGTCGTATGCAGTTAGCGGAAAGGAACCGGATCGCTGTTGGGAGGAGCATCGCATCTGCCACCGACGGGACCGCCGGAAAACTCCTTGCTGTGAGCACAAAATGTCAGTCCTAAGCGCCGACAAGACGACCGCGACCATACGCCTGGAACGGAAGCACCCGCTCGCAATTCGCTGGATGCACTGGGTGAATTTCCCGGTGCTCTTTACGATGATCTGGAGCGGCATCCTGATCTATTGGAACGATTCGGACAACGCCTACCGGCACCCGCACGCCATCTACCGGATCGGGATCGGCAAGTTCACATTGCTCCGGCTGTTTCCCGACTGGTTCTATCGGCAGATGAATGTTCCCTACCACGTCACCGAAGGCCTCGGCTATCACTTCTTTTTCATGTGGATCTTCGCGCTGAACGGCGTCGCCTATGTTATCTTTCTTGCGCTCTCCGGCGAATGGCGCTTTCTCTTGCCCGAGCGGAGCAGCCTGCGCGATGCGATTCAGGTGACCTTGGTCGATCTCCATCTGCGCAAAGGCCTGCCCGAGCAGACCAAGTACAACGGCGCCCAGCGCATTGCGTATACCTCGGTCATTCTGATGGGCGCGGGCATGCTGGTGACCGGCCTTGCGATCTACAAGCCGACGCAATTGCACTGGCTCACCAGTCTGCTGGGCGGCTATGAGATGGCTCGCTGGCTGCACTTCTGGATCACGATGAGCTTTCTCGCTTTCTTTGTGGTTCACGTTGGGCAGGTCGTGCTCGCAGGATGGAACAACTTTCGCGCCATGGTCAGCGGGCGAGAGATCCAGAGCGTAGAGGCTCCCTCAATCGAGATGGAGCGCCGGAGTTGGAAATGAGCGAACATGATCCCGTGCCGATGCCGGATCAGGCTCCGGCTCCCGACACTGCGCCCGCCGAGCCGGAAGTTTCGCCCGCCCCTGCCCCGCCGGGGATCGCGGGCGAAAAGAGCGACCTCGCATCGCCCGAATCAGCAACTCCCTGTGCTGAATCTGCGAGTGAATCTGAGCCCCCCGAACCGACTGTGGAAACTCCGGCCGAGGAGGCAACGGCTGTCGATGAGTCCCAGGTCACAGCGGCCAACGAGGCAGTGCTGGCTGACTCGCGCAAGCATACCCGGCGCGCCTTCGTTGCAGCCGCAGCAGGTGTGGCCGCGGGGTACGGCTTCTACCGCTGGATTGATCAAAGTCCCGGCATTGAGATGCAACCCGGTCCGTTCCGCCGTGCATTTCAGGCAAATGCAGCCATCGCACGCGCGGTGTTTCGGGATCACGCATTGGCGCCCACCTACTCACTCAGAGAGGCAAGAGACCTTCGCGTAAACGGTGTGTATGGCCTGAAGAAGATGCTGGTGCCAGACAGTTGGCGGCTGCAGGTGGTCGGTGTGCAAAATGCCGAAACGCAACCACGATTCACTAACGATGTAACCGCATGGGAATACCATTATGTGGATGCTCAGAGTCACGAGGACCAGGGCCACGACACCAAGGTCGATCCAAATGCGAGAACCGCCGAGAAGATGGCGCCAATGCCCATGATGAATCAAGCCAAGGCGGAGGAGGATCGTGCCGTGCGAATGCCTCGCGGCAAGGAGGAAGCCGGCGAGAGCTCGAGCACCCTGATGCCGCGGACTCCTGGCCTGCTGCTCACCATCGGCGATTTGCTTAAGCTGCCCCGCCACGAATTGGTAACGCAGTTCAAATGCATCGAAGGCTGGAGTGAGATCGTGCATTGGGCGGGAATACGCATGGCTGATTTCATGGAAGCCTATCCGCCAGCCCAGATCGACGGAGGCGAGCCAAAGTACGTTTACATGGAAACGCCGGACGGTGACTATTACACTGGCTACGATCTGAATGTTTGCCGCCATCCGCAGACCCTGCTGGTCACGGAAATGATGGGGGCCCCGCTGACCCAATATCACGGGGCCCCGCTTCGCCTGCACATGCCGACGAAGTATGGCTACAAACAGATCAAGCGAATCGGCCTTATCGCCTATACGAACCGGAAACCAGACGACTATTGGACCAAACTTGGATACGACTGGTACGCGGGTCTGTGAGGATGTAGCGATCTGCCATATGACCGAAACGCAAGTGGATAAGTCACGCCGGAGCGCTGCCTGAATGTCCTACCCCATCCTCGATCCTTCACGCCGCAATCCCGCGCTGGCGTCGAAGTGTGCCCTCGCAGTGATGGCGAAGGCGCCTCGCCCTGGCAGAGTCAAGACCCGCCTCTCGCCGCCGCTGACCGCCGAACAGGCTGCCGCATTGAACATCTGCTTCCTCGAGGACACTGCAAACAACATCGCCGAGTCCGCCGCTTTGAGCGATGCGTGCGGCCTCATCTGCTATACGCCCGTTGGCGACGAATGCCTGTTCGATGGCCTGCTTCCCGAGAGCTTCGCGCTGATTGCGCAACGCGGCGACAGCTTCGGAGAAAGGCTTCTGGCCGCGGCGGAAGACATCCTCGCGTGCGGCTTCGCTTCCGTCTGCCTGATTAACTCCGACTCGCCGACGCTGCCGCCTGGCGCGCTTCGCCAGGCTATCGCGGAACTGGGCCGTCCCGGCGACCGCATCGTGCTGGGCGCCGCCAGCGACGGCGGCTACTACCTGATCGGATTGAAGGCCCCGCACCCCGAGCCCTTTGCAGACATTCACTGGAGCACCGCAACGGTCTATGCGGAGACAGTCGCCGCCACTGCCGCGGCGGGAATCGAAGTCGTAGAACTTCCCCTCTGGTACGACGTCGATGACGCCGATGCGCTCGATCTGCTGCGCAACGAACTTCTCGAAGACGCGCATCCGCCCTTCGCAACCGTGCTTGGATACTCCGCCCCACACACTCGCGAGTTTCTCCTCGCGCTCTGCAAGGTGAGCAGATGATTTTCGTCTCCGCAGACCGCCGGCTGGCCGTTCATCCCTCGCTCACCAACGCAGCTCTCATTCTGATCGGGACCGGCCTGCTTCTTCTAACGAGGCAGCTCATCCGCGAATTCCACCACTTCACCATCGGTCTCTCCGAAGTTTCCGGCTGGTCGGCGATCCTCTACCTGCTTGCAGTGGCTATCATCCTCACCATGCCCGTCAACCGCTACACCTTCGCAATCATCCTCGCGTTCGCCGTAGCCTTTCGCCTGGTCACACTGTTTCCTAATCCCTATTTGTCAACCGATGTCTACCGCTATGCCTGGGACGGCGTCGTCCAGCACGCGCACATCTCGCCATACCGCTATGTGCCCGGCGATCCTGCGCTCACCTTTCTGCGCACGCCGAATCGCGACCTCTTCGAGCACATCAATCGCCGCGACTACGCCCACACCATCTACCCGCCCGTCGCGGAGATGATCTTTTACATCATTACCTTCCTCAGCCCGACTGTGACCTTCATGAAGGCGGCGATGATCCTGTTCGAAGGTGTCACCCTGGTCGCGCTGCTCAAACTTCTGCGCGAACTCGGCTTTCGCCGCGAGCAATCCCTGCTCTATGCATGGTGCCCGCTGCTGGTATGGGAGATTGGCAGCTCCGGCCATCTCGACTCGGTAGCCATCGCCTTTATCGTGCTCGCCCTGCTCGCACGACACCGCAGGCAGCCCGTTCTCACTGGCCTGTTTCTCGGCCTTGCCATCATGACCAAGATGTACCCGCTCGTTCTCTTCCCCGCGCTCTTCCGCCGCGGCGAATACAAGATGCCCGCAACCGTCGCTGCCGTCATCGCCATCGGCTACGCTTGCTACTCCAGCGTGGGCATGCTTGTCTTTGGCTTTCTCGGCGGCTACGCAAAAGAAGAGGGCATCGAAACCGGCACCCGCTACTTTCTGCTGGAACTCGCGCAGCACGTACCCGGCCTGCATAGCCTATCGCCCGCGGCGTACTTCGCGTTCGCTGCCGTTGTCTTCGCCGGGCTGATTCTCTGGTGCTGGCGGACCTGCTGCAACCCGGCGCGACCCAGGGCAGGCAGCGCGCAGACCCGCCTCTTCGGTCTCCCCGCGGACGCCGACTTTCTCGTCCCCGCCTTCGCACTTGCTCTCACGCTTATGCTGCTCTTTTCCCCACACTATCCCTGGTACGTTGCCTGGCTCGTTCCGTTTCTCGCGATCGTTCCCGATATTACCGTCCTGGCCTACGTCTGCGGCTTGTTCTACCTCTGCACTACGGCAATCGCAGTTGGCTATGGACCGCAGCAGTTTGTGCTCAACGAAATCCTTTACGGCGGAGTCCTGGTCGCGTTTCTGTTGGACATCGCCGTGCGCCGCCGGCCATTTTTGCCGGCTCGATCCCGGCCGCCTGTCCTCGGAGGCCATGCGATTGTGAACAGCCAAGTCTCCGTCATTGTTCCGGCACTTAACGAGCGCGAATCCATCGGGCATGTCGTCGCCTGCATGCCCTGGCCGGTGATCGCCGAATGCATGGTCGTGGATAACGGTTCCACCGATGGCACTGGCGCAATCGCCGCTGCAGCCGGGGCCCGGGTCATCACATCCCCCCGCGGCTACGGGGCCGCGTGCAAGGCCGGCTCTGACGCCGCAGTCGCCGCCAGCACCATCCTCGTCTTCATGGATGGCGACGGCAGCGACGTCATCTCCGACCTTCCCCGTTTGGTCGCTCCTATCGCGAGCGGTGAGGCCGACTTCGTAATCGGTTCGCGCACCCGCGGCCATCGCGCGCCCGGCTCCATGTCCTTTACTCAGATATTCGCGGGACGGGTTGTAGGACTCCTTCTTCGTATCCTGCATGGCGCGCAATATACCGATATGGGCCCCTTTCGCGCAATTCGCAGGTCGTCCCTGCAGCAACTGAATATGTCGGAGATGACCTACGGCTGGAACCTGGAGATGCAAGTGAAAGCAGCGAAGCACGGCTTGCGCATTCAGGAGATCGCGGTTGACTACAAATGCCGGATTGGCGGCGTCAGCAAAGTATCGGGCAATCTGCGCGCGTCGGTTAGGACGGGGATACGGATTCTGGCGGTGCTGCTGCGTTCTACACGCTCTTCAGGCTCAACCGATGCGTAGAATTCGCGGAATGGATGCTGCAATCTAAATTCGGAAGGGAGACCCAACGTTGGCATCGCATCAAAAACGAGCACTCGTCACCGGAGGCGCCGGGCTTATCGGATCACACATCGTCGACCTGCTCTTGCGGGAGGGCTGGACGGTCCGCATCCTCGACAACCTTGAGCCGCAGACGCACAAATACGGCAAACCCGCGTGGATCAATCCCGCCGCTGAGTTCCGCCAGGGCAATGTGCAGGATTACGAGACGATGCACTCCGCACTGACCGGCATCGACGTCGTCTTCCATGAGGCCGCCTATGGCGGTTACATGCCGGAGATGGCGAAATATGTTCTCGTCAACAGCTTTGCCACGGCGCAAATGCTGGAGATCATCCGCGATCGCCAACTCCCCATCCGCAAGGTGCTCGTAGCCAGTTCGCAGGCGGTCTACAGCGAGGGCGCGGCCAATTGCCCGGAGCACGGCCACGTCACCCCCTCACTGCGCCCGGTGGAGCAGCTACGCGCCGGCGACTTCAGCGTGCACTGCCCCATCTGCGGCCGCGCGACCATATCCATTCCAACACCGGAGTCCACGCCCGGCGGAGGCGAAACCGTCTATGCGCTGACCAAGGTGGACCAGGAGCGCCTCGTTCTTCTCTGGGGCAAACAGACCGGCATTCCCACGACCGCGCTCCGCTACTCATGCACCTATGGGCCGCGCCAGTCGCTCTTCAATCCCTACACCGGCGTCATCGCCATCTTCTGCACCCGCCTGCTGAATGGCCAGCCGCCCGTTCTCTATGAAGATGGCGGCCAGACCCGCGACCTTTGCTTCGTCGAGGACATCGCCCGTGCCAACCTGCTCGCAGCCACCACGGACAAACTCGACGGGCAGGCGGTCAATGTCGGCAGTGGCCGTGCTACCAGCGTGCGTGAATTGGCCGCCATCATCGCCAATCAACTCGGGGTCACCCTCGAACCCGTTGCCAGAGGCGAGTTCCGCCCCGGCGAGATTCGTTCTTTGATCTCCGATATAACCCGCATCCGCACCATCGGCTATGAACCGCAGACCACGATCCAAGGAGGAATCGCGCGCTATGTCGCCTGGATCAAGACCCAGGGCGCGGTCGAAGACTACTTCGGGAGAGCCGAAGCAGGGTTGCGCGCCAAAGGCATCGTCCAAAGCGTGAACTCCTAGCGCAAGTCTTACGGCGCCTGCTGCCGGTCCGTATACACTCTTGATCATCCGGCTCATGGAGTCTGGGTTTCTTGGTTCGCGGGCCCGCTCCTGCTCACATAAGCAGACTCCTCGACTTGGTCGGGGATCCCCATACCTCGAGCATCCGCCAATTCGGCGCCACTCTTCTCGCAGACGGCGCATTGGTAATCCCCATACTTGTGGATCGACACGCTGTTCCAGGGCCGCGAACGTACGAGGTCCTCAAAATCCCGAGAAGCAAGAACCTCTACAGTTTGTAGGAAAGTCTTTGGACGGGCAGATCGCATGAAACACGACGCCAGCCACATCGCCGAGAGCGGGAGCTGTGTCTTGAAGGTTGCTGTTGGCTCAGCAAGAAAAAGACGCCCACCCGGTTTCAGGACGCGGAAGATCTCGGCTATCACAGCCCTGCGATCGGCAACCACAAGGAGGAGACGAGAGCTGATGACCGCATCCACGGCTTCCACGCAGGCAGAGAGATGTTCGACATCCCCCTGTCGGAACCTACAGTTCGCCAACGCCTCAGAGGAGGTACGCCACCGAGCCCAGGCGACGAGCCGGGAGGATTGGTCAATCCCGAGTACCTGCAAGGCAGGATAGCGCTGCGCGAGGCGGCGCGCGTAGAATCCGGGGCCACATCCGATCTCGAGGGCTGAGATGCCTCCCGAAGCAACTCCGTTGGGAAATAGGGCGTGCGCAATCTCTTCCGTATGGTCGCGAAACAGATGCTCACGGCAAAACGCATACAGCCAAGCACAGTCGTCGAAGAGATGCTTTGCATCCCTCTTAACCGCGGTTCTTGTTAGGCTACATGCGCCATCATCCATTCTCTACTTGGCTCCTCCGGAAAACATGCTCTGCTTGTTTTACAATCCGGCCCACCAATCAAAACCAAGTTTAGTCCAGTTGGGCCGCCCGATTTGTCCGCCAGTTCGACGATATCCGCGTTGCCCGCATCTCATGGAGAGCAAGGGGCAAGCTCCATCGGACTAACTAATCAACGGCTGAAGGAGAGCGGACGAAGAGGTTGATTTCGATGGCGACCAACAGGAGAGCACCGAAGTGCATCGGCCAAGACCATTAACTTTACGATCAGCTTTCAATGATCACGCGGATAATCAAGGCGAGTCTGAACCTCTTCTACAATAGAGTAGATGCCGCTTCCTTGCGCCAACTCGATTGAGGGCCGCGCCACTAACAGCGCGGGTTCCAGGAGTCGCAGATTCGACGTGCCCGCCTCGCTGCGTCTGTGGCACCTTACCAGCTTGGATGCCCCTACCGTGGCTGTCGTCTGGGCGCTAGCTTTCGCCTGGGTCGCAGGAGTTGCACTCCCGATGTGGGTTCTTCTGCTCCTCGCCCTGGTGGTGTGGACAGTTTACATTGGCGATCGGCTGCTCGACGCACGAGCTGACTTGCACACTCCTCAAATCGACTCCCTGCGCGAGCGCCACTACTTCCACTATCGACACCGGAAGGTTTTGGTGCCCCTGGCTATGGCCGCTACCTGCGCTGCCGTCGTGATTGTCTTGTCCATGATGCCGGCTGCAGCGCGCGAGCGGAATTCGGTGCTGTCCGTGGCCGCGGGCGCATATTTTTCAGGGGTCCATTTCCGCCGTAAGTTACAGAAACTCCTACCCCCGAAGCTTGCCTCGCTCGATTCCAAGGAGTTCGTCGTCGGCCTGCTGTTCGCCTCCGGCTGCGCTGTGCCGACCCTAAGCCGCGCTCGATCCGGGCCGGGTTCGCCGCATTGGCCGCTGTGGTCGACAGCCCTCTTCTTTGCTGCCCTGGTCTGGCTCAACTGTTACGCCATCGAACGCTGGGAGACTGCGAGCGAACCAACCCGCAATTCTCGAGTTCTTCCAGCGGCCTGTTTACTGGGCCTCGCTGGCCTGCTGCTCGCGACCGCCGTTCTCTATTCGAGCCATCCTCGCGCCGCAGCACTGATTGCGGCAGGAGCAGGCAGCGCCCTGCTGCTTGCCCAACTGGATCGATCGCAGAGATGCCTGACGTCGCTGGCTTTGCGCACTTATGCTGACCTGGTGTTACTCAGTCCGGTCCTGCTTCTTTCGTTTGCGTCGTTACCCCGATGAGCCAACCTCCCGACTTCAATCGGCTCGCCCGATCCTATCGCTGGATGGAACTGGTCAGTTTTGGACCTTGGCTCTGGTGGTGTCGTTGCGCCTTCCTGGGAGAGCTTAGCGCCTGCCGCCATGCGCTGATTCTGGGCGATGGCGACGGCCGTTTCACCGCTCAGCTCTTGCAGGCCAATCCTGATGTCCGGATAGACGCCATAGACGCCAGCTACGCAATGCTCAAGGCTCTGACCCATAGAGCCGAGAAAAACCATTCCCGCGTCCGGACCCAGATAGGGGACGCAAGATTTTGGCTGCCCAAGAGCCAACCTGATCATTCTCTTGAATATCAGTCCTACGACCTGATCGTCACGCATTTTTTCCTAGACTGTCTCACTACGGAGGAGGTCATGTCTCTTGCAGCGACGGTTCACTGCGCCGTTTCTTCCTCAGCGTACTGGCTGGTCTCGGAGTTCGCCGTACCCGAAGGTTGGTTTGGGCGTCTGGTGGCCGCTCCTGTGGTCTTGGGGCTGTACTGCGCATTCGGCTGGTTAACGGGGCTCGAAGTGCGCCGCCTGCCTGATCACGACCGAGCGCTACGCCAGACAGGCTTCGCCCTTGAGAAACGGCGCACGTGGCTGGGAGGCCTTCTCATTTGCCAGCTCTGGTCCGCAAGATCTTCCGGTCAAGCGCCAGGCACACCAACAACCACGCATTAATCCCCACACAATGCTCCGCCGTCAGCGTTCTTGCGAGAGCGGCGAACCCAGGCCGCAATTATCAGCGCAACGGAGACCGGCACAAACCACAGCAGCACTACCAGGAGGTGGTTGGTGGCCTCGGTTGTGGCCAATGCAGCGACATCCGCCTGCACCACGCCGTCGGCCTCAGCTGCCTGATACTGATAGAGTCCGCTCCAGACCGCCGCCGAGCACAGAATCAACAGCGCCGAGCAAATCATCAACGGGAGCAGAAGACTGCGGGCATGGCTACGCCGTGCCTGCATGGTCCTGGCCCGCTGCCGCACTACGCGGTGAGTCCGGTTGACAACTCCGGCACAGTCTGTCGCTCGAATGCATAGCAACTCCTGCCTGAACATTGCGGAGTCGTCTGCCTGTGCGTCAAATAGAGGTTCAAAAGACGAGTTCATTTCACCTCCCCCACCAGCTGAGATGGGGCGAGATCGGATCTCGCCCCATCGTTCGCCGATCGCCTTCGAGCCCAGGCAATCAGTGAATCTCAGGTGACCACAACTCTCAATCGCCATATAGCCTCTAGCGGTCGAGTATCACGTGCGCGCGCCGGTTCTCTTGCCAGCACTGTTCGTTATCTTCGGTACAGAACGGCTTCTCCTTACCAACGCTTGTGACCCTGATCCGGCTGGCAACCACGCCATCGTTCACCAGCGCGTCCTTCATTGTCTCGGCACGTTTCTGACCGAGCGCGATGTTGTATTCCGCCGAGCCGCGATCATCGCAATGACCCTCAATCACTATCTTCATACCCGCGTGTTGCTTAAGGAACGTAGCGTCCTGATCGACCGTAGACGAGTCCCCCGCGCGCAAGTCATACTTGTCATAGTCGAAGTAGACGTCCCGGATATTTTGCGTGAATAGCTCTTCCTCCGTAATCGACGGGGGCAACGGCGCCGGTTTGGGCGGCGGCGGGTTTACGGTAACTCGGGTATTCGCCTCGACCGTTCCCCCGGGCCCCTTGGCGGTGAGGGTGTAAGTGATCGATTCAGTCGGCGTCACGCTTTGCGTGCCACTCTTAGCCACTACGCCGATACCGCTGATCGTCGTCTCGGTGGCGTTGGTGGTATTCCACACCAGCGACGTGGACTGACCTTGCCCGATCACGTCTGGGTTGGCGTGAATGGTTGCAGTCGGTGCTGCCGGCGGCGGTGGCGGTGGCGCTGGCGGCGTGGGCGGGGCCACCTTCTTGTGACACCCCGAAAAAACCAAGATTCCCGAAAGAGTGAACGCGACTGCAAGCTGTCTGACCTTATGCGGTGTCACCTGAATCCCCTTTCCTACACGTAACCATTGACTCGGATATTGCGACTCATCGGACAATGGCGGCGCGTGGCTGAGTTTCGCAGCATACCTCTCCAGTCAGCAAACGTGGTGCCATAGTGGAGGCTAGCGCCGTGGATAAGTAAGTATTATGCGATCAGATACTTATCGGTTACCGTGAACAGATGAGCGCTAATCTCTCTCGTTGCGGTGTCAGTTCCGCTCGCAGTATTAGTCAGAATTCTGACTTCCAGTTCCAATCCCGAAGGCGGACTCAAGCAGTCGGCGACACAAGCCTGTTCCGCTTCGTCTATCGTTAGTGCAGAGAGTTGGCCGAGCGAGTCTGTGCTAACGGCAAGGCTGCTTATGCAGACAGGACGGCCGCTCGCGCTGAAGACCTACCGGGTCTCATTAGACTGTATGCAGGGGTTGACCAAATAACGTGCGAGGTCTTACCTCATTCGACGCGACTCTTTCCGTCCTTCGGCGGTATGGTTACGCCGCACTGTTCGTTCTAGCGGCTTTGGCCGTAACCTTTCTCCTGCGTCTAGTCTTTGCCATTCCATTCTGGTTTTCGTTCCTCGCTGCGGTCATGGCTAGTTCGTGGTTTGGAGGCAAGGGCCCCGGCTGGCTGGCTGTGATCCTAAGTACGGTAGCAGTGGATCGCTTTTTCTTGCCCCCGACAATGGCAGGACAAATCAATCGCGAAGCCATCCCTTTCCTGTTCGCCTTTGTTGGCTGTGCGCTCATTGCGAGTTGGTTCAGTTCCTGGCGGACACAGGTCGAGCGTTCCCTGAAAGAGGCGCGGGATCAGTTGGAAGCACGAGTGAGGGAGCGAACCTCGGAACTGCAGGAGGCTAATAGTTCTCTGGTCGTTGAGATCTCCGAACGCAAGCGCGCTCAAGAAGCATCGGAAGTCGCGCAGACTGCTCTTGCTCGCGTGAACCGAGTGATGACGATAGGAGAATTGACCGCGTCGATAGCCCATGAAGTAAGTCAGCCATTGGCAGCTGTCCTGACCAGCGCGGGTGCGTGCGACCGCTGGCTCGCCAACGATCCGCCCGACATCGAGAAGGCCCGCATAGCGGTTGCCAGGATTACAAAGGCTGGGACCAGAGCCAGCGATGTCGTTAGCGGCGCTCGCGCGCTATTCAAGAAGGACAAACCTGAGACCCGTTCTATCGACATCAACCATGTGATTCGGGAGACCGTTTCTCTGCTTCAGGATGAAGCGGCTCGGCATGGCATCAGCATCCATGCCGAGTTTGATCCTGACCTGCCAGCTACGTTTGGGGACCCGGTCCATCTGCAACAGGTCATCATGAATTTGATGATGAACGGCATCGACGCAATGGAAGCGTTTGAAGGATCTTCGGGCATTCTCCATCTTACGACCCGGAGACTGGCAACCGACGAGGTGCTTGTAACAGTGCAGGACTCAGGCTCTGGTCTTGATCCGGGTAATCTGGAGGCTATTTTTCAGCCATACTTCACCACCAAGGAGAAGGGTCTCGGCATGGGGTTGTCCATTAGCCGCTCCATTGTAGAGTCACATGGAGGCCGACTGTGGGCCACGCCGGGCGCAAACAGCGGCGCGATCTTTCAGTTCACCCTACCCACCAAAGTTGCCGATCTTACAAACCAGACGTCTGAGAACAGCGGCTCCGATGTCTAAGACCTGCGCAACAGTATTTGTGCTCGACGACGACGCTCTAGTCCGCGACGCGATCGGCGATCTGTTGCACTCCGCAGGTCTCGACGTGTGCCTATTCGCGGACCCTGGTGAATTGATGGGGCGTATCGATGAAGCGGCTTGTCTGATTCTCGACGTCTACCTAGTCGGAGCCAATGGACTCGACGTCCAGCAGAGCCTCGCTTGCGCGGAGATCGACATTCCAATCATATTTCTTTCCGGACGGGCCGACATTCCGATATCGGTCCGCGCCATGAAAGCTGGCGCGGTAGAGTTTCTGACGAAACCCTTCCGGGATCGGGATTTGCTCGACGCTGTCCTACAGGCGCTCGCCTGCGATAGCACGAAGCGTCTTCAACGAAAAGAACGATCTCTTCTCAGAGAACGATTTGCGACGCTGTCACCGCGAGAGAGGGAGGTCATGACTCTCATCGTTACCGGCATGCTAAACAAGGAAGTTGCGGCCGCACTTGGAACGCAGGTGATAACCGTAAAGATTCAGCGTAGCCATGTTATGCGAAAGATGGCTGCCACTTCCTTCGCCGATCTGGTCAGAATGGCGCAGCGCCTTGGAGTGCCATCGGACGACAACTCGCAAGACTCTGACAAGCAGTAATACCAAAGCATAATTGCGGTTGTGTAAACCAGGGCCTATGGTGAAAGCGGTAGATGCCATGGAATACCAATCCACGTCTAAGTTGGTCGCAATTGTCGACGACGACGACTTGATCCTCAACTCAATTGCCGACCTGCTGATGTCTGCGGGAATTGAATCTCGAACCTTTGCGTCCGCGGAAGAATTCTTAGCCTCGTCCGAACTCCACGAAGTGGCTTGCCTAGTGACGGACATCCGCATGTCCGGAATGACTGGCTTGGAGTTACAGCGGAAGCTGACCGCCAGTCACCGCTGGATACCGATAATCTTCATTACCGCGCTAGCGGATACTCAGTTGCGCGCTCAGGCGCTCAGGGGTGGGGCCGTAGAATTCCTGCTCAAGCCCATCGACGACGGCGTCTTGCTTAGCAGCGTACAGGCTGCTCTCAAATGCGTTTCGTCTGCGCGCGGACCGAGAGGAAGAGCGAAATGCCTCTGACGACACAGCCCGACGAATATATCGTGGAAGCGACGGACCGAGGATTTGAGCAGATCATCGGATCAAGTCCTGCGCTTGAATCCGTGTTCAAGGCTGTCGAACTCGTCGCACCCACCGATTCAACTGTTCTCATTCAGGGGGAAACCGGAACAGGAAAGGAATTAATTGCGCGGGCAATCCACAAGATCAGCGCGCGATGTAATCAGCCTTTCATCGTCGTAAACTGTGCTGCGATACCATACGACCTGCTCGAGAGCGAACTATTCGGATACGAACGAGGCGCCTTCACAGGGGCTCTGTCGCAGAAGATCGGGCGCATCGAAAGCGCCCACAAAGGGACATTGTTTCTCGATGAGATCGGCTACCTGCGACCCGAGATGCAACCCAAGTTGCTGCGTCTACTGCAGGAGCGGGAGTTCGAACGGCTCGGTGGCACACGAACCCATAGTGTGGATGTGCGCCTGGTGGCAGCAAGCAACAAGAACCTCGCAGAATTGGTCGAGCGCGATGAATTCCGCAGGGACTTGTTTTATCGCTTGAACATCTTTCCCATAGAATTGCCCCCACTCCGAGAACGCCGTGACGATATTGCACCTTTGGTTCGGCATTTTGTAGACCGCTTTTCCAGGCAGATGGGGAGGACGATTCGCTCCATCCCCGCGGACATACTGACGGCGCTCTCGTCCCATGATTGGCCCGGTAATATTCGGGAGCTCCAAAACATGGTCGAGCGTGCCGTTATCTTCTCAACCGCGGGAGTACTTCTGAATCCGCTGGATTTCGGTGGCGCGGCGAAGCATTGTGTGGGCAACAAGCCGTCATCGCTACAGCACCAGCTCGATGACGCCGAACGAGGTCTGATCCTGCAAGCGTTGAATAGAACTAACTGGGTCGTCGGCGGCGAAAGTGGAGCAGCTGCCATGCTTGGGCTCAAGCGTACAGGCCTGATTTACAAGATGCGCCGTCTCGGCATTTCGCGCGGCGGGAAGGAGGTGGGCGGCGTCGCACAAAGCGAGAAGATCGTCAGTATCGACGTCTCTGAAAAGACAGGTGCCAAGGGAATTGTCGCGCTGCAGCAGACCTAGTTGTTTCTGAACGGCATGATCGGTTGGGCTGGTCAGAAATGGAAAACTCAGGCGATTCCGATTCTGGCGCCGGAGATATCTATCCCTTGTGACGCGGGCTTCGGGCTCTGCGGCAATGGGCTTTGCCGGATCTTCATATCTTCACCAAAGGAGGCAATACGCGAATGAAAACTATCATCACCACACTCACCATCATCTTTCTCGCGGGTGCTCTGCCTGATTTGAATGCGCAAGAGATCCTGCACGCTGCTACCGGCACAGTAACTAACAACGGCCACATCAAACAATCACTTAACATCCAGAAATCCGATCAGTCTTCTGAAGTGTTCGAGGTTGCGAAATCTTCACCCGCGCCAGTCACGCTAGATAAGGCATTCCAGAAAGACACTGAAGCTGTGGACAAACTTCCTAAGGGAACGTCCCACGTGATTGTTTACTATTACGGACTCTCTCCCGAAATTGCCATTGCCGTAGAGAACATCGGAGACAAGGTACTTTCTATTACTGGAAGAGTATCCCACGTAGATAAGAAGCAGCACACCGTTGCAATTCGTGTCGACCGGGGCACTGAGAGCGTTTGTTCCGTCGAGAGCGGTACAGCCGTCGAAACGTCAGACGGCGTCAAAGATGGCGCGAAGAATTATCCAAGCGATGGCGATAGAGTTACTGCGGTGTGCACCGAAGAAGCGGGGAAAGAGGCCGCTCGGTTTATCAAAATTTTGTGAGAGTAGATTGATATCGAAGGTAGGTGCTCCGTAGTGTTCGTGGCACTTGAATGCGTTCAGTCGGGAAATGTGCCACACACTTTGTTCGTGCGAGGAGGAAGTTTCTGATTATTCGGCAGATAGCGGCTTTGGCTGTAGCCGCCTTTGGATTGAGCGGAGTGCAACTGGCGGCACAGGGCTATGCGGCGGACAAGCCGCCGGGAGCCATGGCGCAGCAGATGCCGGGCTACCTCGCGCATGCGGGGTTAGAACAGAGGCTGGGAGAGCCGATGCCGATGACGGCAGAGTTTACCGACGAGGCCGGTCGAACAGGTGAACTGAAGAGTTGGTTTGACGGCAAGCCCGTCGCGATGGCGTTGGTCTACTACAAGTGCGTGATGATGTGTCCACAGGTGCTGCATGGGCTGGCAACGGGGTTGGGACAGACAACGCTGAAACCTGGCAGGGACTTTGACGTGCTGGTGTTCAGCATCGATCCAACGGACAGGCCGTCAGACGCCGTCGGGGAGAAGAAGGAATTTCTGGATGAGGCGGGGATGACCGGCGACGATGCAGCTCGGGCGGTGCATTTTCTGACTGGGACGGAACCCTCGATCGAGGCCATAGCGTCTGCGACCGGGTTTCACTACGTGCTGGTTCCAGGCCCGGACGGCAAGATGAACCAGTATGCGCACTCAAGCGTCGTGATGTTTGCGACGCCGGATGGGAAGATGTCGAAGTATCTAGCGGGTATTGACTACCCTGCGCGGGATCTGCGGCTGGCGCTGCTGGATGCGTCTGAAAAGAAGATTAGTAACCCGGTGGACCTGCTGATTCTGTACTGCTGTAGCTATAACCCTGTGTCGGGGCGCTACTCGGTGGCGGTGGAAAAAGTGCTGGGGTTAGCGGGGATGGTGTCGGTCTTAATGGTGGCTGGGATGATTGTCTTGCTCACGCGTAAACCGAAGGGGACGGTGGGCTAGATGGTTGCAAAGAGTTGGAGTTGGTGGCAAGTGGGGCTATCGGAACGCATGGCCGCACTGCGGCAACGTGAGAGCCAGGTCTTTCTGGTACTTTCCCTAGTGATCGGCTCGTTGACCGGCCTTGTCGTCGTTGCATTCATATTGCTGACGGAACGATTGGGTATGCGGTTGTACCCGTTGAGTGGCGCGCCATGGCGGCGCGTACTGTTCCCGGTTGTGGGTTCGCTCGGCATCGGTTACTTGCTGTATCGATTCTTTCCGAACGCGCGAGGCAGCGGCGTGCCGCAGACAAAGGCTGCGCTGTTTGCTAGCGGAGGGCGCATAACGCTGCGCACTGTGCTCGGCAAGTTTTTCTGTACGTCTGCGACGCTCGCCAGCGGGATTCCGCTTGGACGCGAAGGGCCTTCGGTGCAGGTGGGCGCGGGCATTGGTTCAGTGCTGGGACAGTTCCTTGGACTGAGTACCGAGCAAATAAAGAACCTTATCCCGGTGGGAGCGGCAGCAGCGATTGCAGCCGCGTTCAACACGCCGCTGGCGGCGGTTGTGTTTGCGCTTGAAGAAATCATGGGCGATCTCAACGCACCGATGATGGGCGGGGTTGTTCTGGCATCAGCGACCGCGTGGGTGGTTCTACGGCTTCTTCTCGGCGATCATCCGCTCTTCAAAGTCCCGCAGTATCACCTGGTAAGTTCGGCGGAGTTCGCCATCTATGCAGTGCTCGGCATTGCTGGAGGCGTGGTTTCGGCCATCTTCGCGAAGCTGTTGCTGGGCATGCGGGCACGGTTCCTGTGTTTCCCGCAAAAGACTGTCTGGTTCCAACCCGTGGTGGGCGGGTTGCTGGTGGGCGTGATGGGGTGGTTCGTACCCCAGGTTTTGGGTGTTGGCTATGGATTTGTCGGCGACGCTTTGAACAGCAACATGGCGCTTCGCCTGATGCTACTCCTGTTGGTGCTGAAACTGATCGCCGTTACTACCAGTTATGCTTCGGGCAATGCAGGCGGCATCTTCGGCCCTGCTTTGTTCCTCGGCGCCATGTTGGGAGGTTCTGTCGGAACCGCCGCGCATCATCTGTTCCCGGCTTACACCGCCACGCCGGGCGCCTACGCGCTGGTCGGGATGGGCGCGGTGTTTGCCGGGGTAGTACGCGCTCCGATGACCTCGGTGTTGATCATCTTCGAGATGACACAGGATTACGCTGTGATCGTACCGCTGATGATCGCCAATCTGGTGAGCCTCTTCGTAGCTTCGCTATTGCAGCATGAGCCCATCTACGAAGCACTGGCGGTGCAGGATGGCATCCACCTGCCCACGGCGAAGACGCGCCAACGACTCGGTCAGCGTCAGGTGGAAAGCGTTATGAAGGCCGCGACCCAGATATTGCCGGCCGAGATGACGGTACGGGAAGCACTGGCGCGGGTCTCCGCCAGCCAATTCCGCTCATGGCTGGTGACCGACCGGCGAGGCGTGATTGGCGTTGTCGATCTTTCGCGGTTAGAGAGCGAATTCGCGGAGGGTGAGGATAAAAAACTCGGCGAGTTGGTGGATGCGCTGGCTTTTCCGCATATGCACGCCGATCAAGGACTTGATTTGGCACTTGAGCGAATGGGGGAGAACCAGTTCGAGATTCTTCCGGTGGTAAACCGCGCGAACGTTCACAAGTTGGAAGGCATCGTCACGCTGCACGACGTTTTGGATGCTTACGGCGTGAACCGCGCTTGATCGCCACGCGCGACCGAATGACAGAAAAGCATTCCTGAAGCGTGACGTCAACGAGATCGGCAAGTCGAAATCGTCGAACGCCAGACGCCTCAGGGCCGTCCATCACACCATCTGGTGCCGTGAAGCGACAGACGAGCGTCTAAGGAATATGGTCGAATATCGCTATCTGAAACCACACATCGTTGTTTCTACTCCGGGGATCGTAGTCCGCCGTCATTGTGCATGTCGGGGCTTCGCGACGGCGCTTGCCGCGGCTCTCATCGCCCTCGGGGGAGTCATCCCAGCCCACGCGGACGACAATGCCCGCTTCGACCTCAACGGCCCGAAGGTCGAAGTCCACGTCACCCGCGACGGCGCCACGCTGCCGATATCGTCCGTCCCTAACTTGCAACCTGGCGACCGGCTCTGGCTTCACCCCGACCTTCCCGTCACGCAGTCGATTCGTTACCTGATGGTCCTGGCTTTCCTACGCGGAACTACCAATCCGCCGCCCGACAACTGGTTTGTCCGAATCGAGACCTGGGACAAGAGCATCCGTGAGGAAGGCGTCGAAGTGACGGTGCCCAACGAAGCTCAGCAAGCCGTGCTCTTCCTTGCGCCGGTGACCGGCGGAGACTTCACCACTTTGCGCTCGGCCGTCCAGGGACGCCCGGGAATCTTCGTCCGAGCCTCCCAAGACCTTGCGGCTGCCGGCTTTGAGCAGGCTCGCATCGAGAAATACATCTCCGCCATGCGCGAGCTTTCCCCCGCCGAAGTTGCCGATCCCAAGCAGCTTCAGGAGCATTCCAAGGTCATCGCCGCCACGCTTGCGCTCAAACCCAATGGTGATTGCGTCAAACTTCCGCCGGACCAGCAGTACACCTGCCTCACGCAGTCCGGGAACCAGACGCTTCTGGAGGACGGCCATGGTCAGTCGATCATTGACGCGCTCACCGGCGGCGCGAGCGCAGGCCTCATCAGCACCGCCTCGACCACGCAACTCGCGGGTGCCGGGATCTATTCGGCCTATGTCGGCACCGTCGTCGACCTGGTGCATATCATGGGCTCCCTGCACACGGCGCAATACCAGTACATTCCGGCGATCGCTCTACCGCAGCAGCAGTCGCTTAACCTGCGCCTGAACACGCCGCCGTCGTTCCACAACCCCAAGTCGGTGATTGTCATTGGCCTGCCATCCGTCCAACAGACTATCCCCCCGCCGCTGCGTTCTGCCGATCCCAAGCTGGTGACATGCATGCAGAAGCCCGGAGTCGTGCTGCCGGTTGAGGGCGCGCCTCTGGTCTTCTCGACCGACTTCGCGCACGATCTTGTGCTGCACCTGAATTACCCCGCCGGCGCTAAACGCCTCTCCGCGCAGCCGCAGGATATCCCGCTCACGGCCGACGCGTTCCACGGTGGCTTGGTACTCGCTCCGACTCCCAAGCGTCGCGCCCTCTCGCTGGCCAAGGTCTCGCTGCCAACTTTATCCCCCAACTTAGGTGCTCTCACTACAGTGGCTGGATTGCCGGCGCCGGGCACCACAGACAAGCCGATTGTGGCCGATCCTATCGGCGGACCAGAACTCACGGGGACAGTCCAGGGATACTGGGGGTTCGATCCCTTTACCGGCCCGACCATGCCTCTCGAAAACTCACCCGGTCAGGGCTGGAAGATCGCAGGCAACGACGCGCAGAGCGAGTCACTGATTGCGGGCAGGAGTCACAACATCCTCCTTACTGCCACCGGAACCGCGTGCATCCAGACGATCACGCTGAACACCGCATCCGGCAAGCAGGAAAAGGAGACATGGAAGCCCGGCAACCCGCCGGATACGGTCGAGGTCGCACTGGATCTTACCCCCCACGATTCCGGTGCGCTGCAACTTGCTATCCGCCAGTTCGGCGACCCGAAACCAGCTATTGTTCATCTCGTCTCCTACTCGGAACCGGCCAAGCTCGTTGCCGTCCACTTTCACGCGGGAGACACTTCAGCAACTCTCATCGGCAGCAGGCTCGATCAGATCCGCCAGATCGATTTCGGCGGTCTGACCTTCAAACCCATCTCGCCGACCACCCGCCCCTCAAACTCAACAGCCGGGAGCGACTCCGAGTTGCGCCTGGCACTCCCAGGGGGAGCACCGAAACCCACATTACCCGCCGGCGACAAACTCACCGCCCAGATCATCCTCAAAGATGACCGCACTCTCGCGATCCCTATCGTCGTCGAGGAAGCACGACCCGCCCTCACTCTTATCGCAAAGGCAGACGTGCCATCAGAGTCAATGCCGAAGACTCAATTGAGCATCAAGCTCGCCGGCCAGAAAGACATGCCGGTTACCGACGCGCTCATGTTCTCGGTGAGATCCGCCCAACCGTTTCCCCGCAAGGGTGAGATCGAGATCGCCAGCCCCGACGACTCCCTCCACACCACACTCAGAGTCTCCGATTCCAATGCTTCATTTATCATCGAGGACCCACAGACCATTATGGCGGTCCTCCAGCCGTTGAAGGCGTTTGGACCGTCTGCCTTCGGCCCGCTCCGCCTGCGCGGAGTCGCACCAGATGGAACTGCTGGCGACTGGCTCCCGCTGGCCACGCTCGTCCGGCTGCCTACGCTCACAGCCCTCACCTGCCCGGTCTCGGCGCCCATAGTCTCCGCTCCATTGATTAACCGATCTGGGCCGACTGATGTTAAAGACTCAACTCCGTCTACCGTAGGTTCGCCTTCGACTGAGACGAGTTCAGACACCCACGCGGCTGACGCAGTCGAAACGACGTCCGCCTCAGGCTCCGTCGCTGGCCTCACCAGCCTGACAGCTTCGCCTGGTTCAGCCCCTGAATCCGCTGGCCCTGCAACCTCAGAGTCTCTCTCCAATACCGCCGCACTTTCTGTACCTCCAGCCACGCCAGACAAGCCTTTCGGGCTCGACTCATCGAGCACTTCCCAACCCGCGCCCTGCACCCTCACCGGTACTGGGCTCTATTTCATCAATGCCGTTTCCACCGACGCCTCCTTCACCAAACCTACCCTGGTGCCCGAAGGATTCGTCGGCTCTTCCGTCGCGCTCCCGCGGCCGACTGGCGCAGCCTACTACCTGCGTCTCCGTGACGATCCAACGGCGGTCGGCACTGTCATCCTCCCGGCAAGTCCGGCTGGCCAAAGTACAGGCGCTTCGACAAAGCCGCAGAGTGATTTGCAGGCGCTCTGGAGCAAATCCAAGTCTCTGGAGAGCACCGAGAAAACTGTGTCAGTTTCAGCGAGCACTTCTTGAGGAACCCGCTCAATGGAATCGACAGCATCCTTAAATGGGTCCGTTACATGCGGGTTGGTGGCGTACGCGACACATTCAATGGCTTGCAGTGAATTGTGGATTCTGTCGCATGCGACGTAAGGCTCGCGTCTCTATTGGCGTCTTCAACGACATCATCGCCGCGGAGGGAGGTCTCAAACGGCGGACTGCCCCATTCGCGGTCCTCATTTCACGTACTCAGAACTCTATATAACTAAGAAAGTCCTGATCACCGAGCATGTGACGTTTCGCTTCGACACCCAGTTCTTCAACGTCTTCAATCACCCCAACTTTGCCCTGCCGTCCAACCATGCCGGCACGCCTGGCAACTCCGCCACACAGACTGGCTTCGGTGCGCTCACCAGTACCATCTCGCCGCCGACGGGGCTGCTGGGCGTCGGACTCGGCGGCGACAGTTCCCCTCGCATGATCGCTTTCCAGGGCAGGATTGAATTCTAAAAATCCCAGGGCGAGTGCGCCTTGCCATACACAGGATGATAGGAGGCATGCACAGGCGCGAGAAACCTATGCGGGCGCCCCACATAGTCCCAGCCAGCGCTGGGAGGCTGGGATTCGCCGAAGGACGAGTCGCTCTGTGAGGCCAACGAGGATCATTGAGCCGCCCAGGAATGGGAAGTAAAGGCCGAAGGCGACGAGCAGCGCTATCAATCCGGCAGAGAAGCGGACGCGGCGGATCGGCGTGGGTGCGCCGAGTACGCCTTCCGGCTTCCTGCGACGCCACATGATGAAACCGCTCAGGCTGAGAGTGACCAATCCCGTAGCCGTGAACAGGCTCACCATCTGGTTGGCGAAACCGAAGAGTGCCCCCTCGTGCGCAGCGATTCCGGTGCCAATGACGCGGTCGAGCCACGGCTTTGAAGAGAAGTCGGTCCGCTTCAGGATGGCTCCGGTCTTTGGATCAAGCACGAGGTCGACGCGCAACGGTCGGTCGCGCGTGTCAGACTTGGCGGTCCAGTTTCCGCCTGCATGTGCGGGCGGCGAGATAAGCACTGGGTTTGCGAGTTTAAGTGGTGCGACCGTGGTCACCATCTTGTCGATTGCAACAAATGCATCTGGGCCCCTGAGGCTGCTGCCGTGGTGCGCTCCGTGCATGCCGTCGTGCTGGGCATGTTCGGAGGACATGCCTTCCATCCCTTCCATGTGATGCATGCCTGTCATGCCCGGCATATCGTGCATGTTGCTCGTACCGGACATGTCGGGTGACGTGCGGGCGGCACGGGCGGCAATGGCCTCGGAACTGCTAATGGTCCAGTCCTGTGCTACGGCGTGACCGGCGCTGAAGTGACGGACGACTTTGAGGTAGCTTCCCCAACTCTTGGCCCAGGGTAAACCGGTGAAAAGGAGAAAGAGTGCGAAGAACGAGACGTAGATGCCGGTGACCGAATGGATGTCCTTCCAAAAGGTACGGCCACCTTCGCGCAACCTGGGATAGAAAACGCCCCCCAATCCTTTTGTATTACTGGGCCACCATAGGAATAGGCCAGTGAGGATCATAATGACGGCCCAGGAGGCTGCGAGCTCAACCATCCATGAGCCGACATCGCCGATCATCAATTCGCCGTGCAGCTTGAAGATGACATTTTCAAGCCGGTGGTCCTCATTGTCGAGCTTAAGCACTTGCAGAGTCTGCGGATGAATGTAAACGCGGAACTGTTGCGTCCCTTTGTCGACAAGTATCTGAGCCGCTGAGGTGGGTGTTTGGGGCAGTTCATAGGAGTCGAGCGTCGATCCGGGAACAGCGTTCAGTGCGGCTTGCACTTGTGCGTTCGTCGTCGCACGCTGTGTGATCGCGAGATGGTCGTAAGGGCGGTCGAGGAAGCGCTCGATCTGTGGCTTGAAAAGAAAGATGGTGCCAGTGGTTGCGAGCCATAGGACGAAAGGAATGCAGAAGAGACCAGCGTAGAAGTGCCAGCGCCAGACAGTGCGGTGATCGAGGCCACGAGTGGTATTCGCTACAGCGACGGAAGCGGTCGACATACTGCGTCTCCTGTTCTGCGGGTGAAAGGCGGACACGAATGGCCGTGCCCGCCGTGCTTTTGTGATCGCCGTGCTTTCTTACTTCACGGTGAAGTTGTACTTGCCTTCCAGTCTGTGACCATCGGCGGCAACCGAGATCCAGTGGACGGTGTAAACTCCCGGGGCGAGCGTTGGCAGAGCCAGCGTGAGATGCTTTGCGTCCTTCGCGTCCAGCATGGACGGGGTCTTGCTCAGCACCATCCCCATGCTGTCCTGGAGTTCAAGCGAGCTCAGCTTCCCTTCCAGGTCCTCAGAAAAAGTCACGGACACCTCGGCAGGCGCCGAAACGGTTGCATCCTTCGCCGGTGTCATGGTGACAGGATGAGAGTGGGCTAGTGCTGCCGGAGCAGCAATAAGAAACAGGAATGGGAAAGAGGCTATAGTGAGGCGAAACTTCGAGAGGCCAATGCGCATATCGGAGAATCCTTTCGGGTTGAATTGGTTGATTCAGCGACGGTGTTGAACGTGCTCAGACTTTTTGTGAATTCAGAGTTATGGTTGCAGCGCCGGACCATGCTCGACGTGGAGCCGCCCTCCCTAGAAAAGTGTTGCGGGGATAACAAACCATCCCCGCCCGGAGGAAGCAGTCAGAACTTGATGCGGAAGCCGCCGATCGACAGGCGCGGCGCTCCCGCATAGATAGCGCCGGTGCCGGTTACGGCCAGGGCGGTTGTGCTGCCGTAACCGGGGTTTTCGACACCGACGCCGGCCACGTTGGTCAGGGTGTCGGTGATGTTGCTGGCCGAGCCGACGTACGTGTGGTTGGCAAGGTTCTGCAGGTCGAAGAAGAAGTGCGTGCGCGACCACATTCCATGCCCGGGCGCCGGGTCGTAGTGAATGTCGAAGTTCAGCACCGTGGCCGACGGCGCCGACAGCACATTGGCGTTGTCCAGCCAGAATGCCGAGCGATAGTTGGTCTCTACGTAGGTGCCGAAGTTGCCATACCGGTACGAAGGAATCTCATAAATGATGCGGGCGCTGAGGTTGTTGGGAATCACGCCGGGAATCAAGTTTCCAGCACGGTTGAAGGTGGTTGCCGTCGCCGCGTAGCTGCCGCTGGCCCCGACGCTGAGTGTTTCCGAATAGGTCCGATACACTTGCTCGTCCAGCTGATAGGCGGCGCGGAAGCGAAGGCCATTGACCAGTTGCGGCAGCGGGTGCCAGTCCAACCCCGCAACCATGCCGCGGTGCGCCGACGACGGCGCGTTGAAGGTGTAGCTCAACAACCCGGCGCCGGCTGATTGCGTGACGTTCTCATTCGTATAGCGCTCATAGAAGCCGGTGGCGCTGAGCGAGATGTTGCGCGCGATCAGCCAATCCGCGCCGAAGTCGATGCCCACGTTGGTCGCCGCCTGCAACTGCGTGTTGTTCCCATACACGCCGGCCGGCGTGATGAAGAACGAGCTGTTGGTCGGCGTCCCGTATCCGGTCCCCAGCCGCGCGTGCAGACGCAGCGAGTCCGCAACACGGAACAGCACTGCAACCTCGGGAGCGAAGTTGTTGTACGTGCGGTTGGCGCTATACTGCGCGGTGGTGGGCGCCGCGCTCGACGTGTAGGTGTAAAGCGTCTCCGTATCGGAGAGCGCGGTGTGCTCATATCCAAACCCGCCGACGATGGTGGAGCGCTCGCCCAGGGACAACTCCTCGCGCAGGTGGAAGCCCACGCCGGTGATCGTGCCGAACGCCGCGGAAGTGTAGCCCCCGAGCTGGCCGGTGTCGGTCAGGTTGTAGCCGTTGGAGTTGGTGTCCTCGTACTTGAAGAAGCCGCCGACGTAGGTGGTGGAGTGCTGGCCGAAGAGCTGCCCCTTGCGGGTCCCGTCGCTCAGCACAATGAAGGATGGAGTCGAGCCGCGTGCGGTGGTTGCGCCGGTGGGCTGGTCGATGTCTTTGTCGTCCCACACTGCCTGCGTCCGCCAGGTGGTGTTGTCGGTCAGGTCGTGCTCCCAGCGCGCGCCGACAATGGTTCGCCGGTCGTGCCGCCCGTTCTGCTCAACGTCCGGGGTCGTGTAGGCCTGGTTGCCGCTAATGCCGTTCTGGTAGACCTTATCGGTCGAACAGTTGTTGGGGTTGGTGGTGGAGTTGTTGGCCAGGACGCCGGTGGTTGGGTTAGGCAGAATGGTCAAGCCGGTGCAGCCCTGCTGGAATGGGTTCGCCCAGAACTGGGCCAGCGACAGCCGGACGGGAAGCGCTGTATCGGTGTCGTTGTTGATGAACTTGAGCGTAAAGCGGTCCTTCTTGGTCAGATTGAAGGTGGCGAGGACATTGGCGGTCGCGGAGTTGAACTCGAAGTTGGGGATGTAGCCCTGCTTGCCACGGGTATTGCTCAGAAAGATGGAGTAGTCGTAGCCATCGCCCGCCCGGCCGATGGTGGCGTAGTTGTTCAGGAAGTCGTACGTGCCAACGTCGGTGCCGAAGTCGATGCCGCCGACGCTGGCGCCCGGCCGGGTGTGAAAGAAGATCGCCCCGTCATTGGCGTTGTTCCCATACATCGACGACGACGGTCCCTGCACCGCATCGATGGAGTCGTAGGCGTGCGGATCGGTCAGGTCGGCGCGGCCCAAGCCGTCCGGCTGTGTCACCTGGAATCCATCTTCGAACAGCAGCGCGTTGCGGATACCGTAGCTTTGGCGGTCGTTCGAGCCGCGTAGCGAGATGGAAATATCGCGTGGCCCATTACCCGTGATGGTAGTAATGCCCGGAACCATCGTGAGACTTTCCTGAATGGTGAAGTCAGCGGCGTCTTTCGTATCCTGGCGATCCACTGAGGTAATCGTCTGTGCTGTGGGCGATTCCGTCACTGCGGCAGTTTGGGCGGTCACTGTAACGCTTTGCGAGACAACATTAACGGAAAGCGAGACCGCGATCTCGGTAGTCTGTCCCGCAGTAAGTTTCACGTTCTGGTAGACCTTGTTGAATCCGAGTTGTTCGGCGGTGAGTATGTATACGCCGGGAGCGAGGTTGGAGAGCGTGAACTGGCCATCGTGACTGGTTGACGCAGTGAAGACAGCTTCGTTGCCGGCAGGCTTGAGGCTGATGGTTGCGTCGGAGATGCGGGCTCCTGAAGCGTCCGTCACATTGCCGTGCAAGGTAGCCTTTGCGGTAGATTGGGACCGGGCAGCAGGGATGGTAACGCTGCAAAGAAGCGTCAGAACAACTAGCAATCGATTCATGTTCGTTCTCCTGGAGACACCAATTCACACGACCATCGTGTGGCTCGTTGGGACCTTCGTTGGAAAGGCGAAGAAGGAGGAGTTAGGAGAGACGAACAGAGGGAGGTCCGCGCTTGTGCCGCGCGCCTTCCAGTGCAACTCGAGCCCATGCTTCAGTCTGCCGAGTTTGCGCAGGATGTGACCGTACCTCGGCGAACAGCAGAGCAGCTTGATCAAAGTAAAGTGTTTGGTGAGGAACTGGGCTAACCGCCTTCGGAAAGAGCGGGCATTTCATCGGCACCGGAGTGAAATGCTCCCCGCTTCCGTTGACCAGCGCTTCCATCTCTTCCATGGACATCATGCAATGATGCTTTCCGTGCATTCGACAGCAGGCTGGAAGGCGCGACTCTGCGGTGCCGCCAAGCGCAAACAGCGGCGCGATCAGCGGGAAGCCGAACATTAGCAGCAGCGTTATGGAGGTCAGGCGCCGCCTCAAAGCAGTCTCCTCGTCGCATTCGCGGCGACAGCAACGGCCAGTTGCCAAGAGCGAAAGTCGCTCGCAACCGGAGTGGAATCACAAATTTGACGTTTGCTGTTAGAGGAGAACTACCGGAGGTCCGCGCTTATGCCGCGCGCCCTCCACTTCAATGCGCGCCCACGCTTCAGTCTGCCGAGTTTGCGCAGCATGCGACAGGAGCTCGGCGCACTGGAGGGCTGTCTGATTGAAGTAAAGGCTCTGGTTAGGAACTGGACTTACCGCCTTTGGAAAGAGAGGGCATTTGGAGGGAACCGGAGTAAATTGGTTTCCGTTGTGAAGTGCCCCCATTTCTTCCATAGACATCATGCAATGGTGTCTGCCATGCATCCGGCAGCAAGCTGGAAGACGCGACTCTGGCGTACTTCCAAGTGCAAACAGCGGCGCGACCTGCGGAAGGCAGAAGAGCAGTAGCAGCGTGATGGATATAGGCCGTCGCACGGAAAGGGGTGCGCAAACAATAGCACAACCGTGCTTCGGCGTCTAGCAACTAAATCGATCGTGTCAGTAGCAGATGATATGTCCGGTGGTTGTAGCAATTGAAGTGTCCGCATAGCGAGCGGCGAGGATGGTTCCATGCCAACAAGCGTGGAGAGCTATCCGAAGGCCGCAGTGGAGCGGGCGATGAAGGTACAGGAAGTGATATTGCGAGCCATGGCACGGAAGCTGACGTGGTTTCAGGCGGCGGAGATCATGGTCCATTCGGTCCTTCCGATAACGCGGTTCGCCGCAGAACCGGCCTCCTCGCAGTCAGACCGAATGGACAACCTGTTATGACATCACACCTAGCTCATCGTGCCTTCGCCAAAAACTGTCTCACTTCGATCTTTGAGTCCTACCAGGTAGAACTCCTCCGCAAGTTTCTTGAAGCGGCATACCTCTCCGGCGATCCAGTCTGCGCCGTATCCAAGCTCCTCTGCTACCGCCTTCGCCACCAACGGTGCGGCTCGCAAAGCCGCGCGGGCGTTCAGCAGCAGCGCTCGTGTCCTCCGGGAGAGAACATCTTCCACGGTACGGGCCATCTCCTCGCGCACTGCATACACGACCTCGCCCAGGGTGTAAGGAAGCGCATCGTCCAGCCGCTGCGTGAGGCTTGCGTCCGCACGATAGAGTTCTTCAATCGCCGCAGCATCTGTGCCGTACCTGGAGGTTGCGCTCGCCTGGTCCACTAGAGCAGGCGCTCCGTGCAACCGCACGCGTTTGCTGATACAGGGCCTGGCAGGAAGCAATTCGCGTTTGATCGCTGCATCGATCGTGTCCTCTGCCATTCGCCGATACGTGGTCCACTTCCCGCCTGCCACGGTCACCAGGCCACTCGCCGAGACCTCAATGTAATGTTCCCGCGAGAGTTTCGATGTTTTGGCCTGCTTGCCTGTGACCAATGGGCGCAGTCCCGAGAAGACGCTCAGGATATCGTGACGCCCAAGCGGACGAGATAGATAGGGATTGATCGTCTCCAGCAGGAACTCCACTTCCGACTCATCGTGGCCAGGCTCCATCTCGATGTTCGCGGCGGGAATGTCGGTGGTTCCAATCACCACCTTTCCGAGCCAGGGAATGGCGAAGATGATTCGGCCGTCGCGAGTCTTTGGGACCATCAGCGCATTCGCCTCTCCAAGCACATCGCCCGGAACGACAAGGTGGGTTCCGCGGCTGACTGACAACAGCTTCGCAGCCGCCGATTCGTCCTTGGCCCGTACATCGTCCACGAAGATGCCGGTGGCGTTTATCACGGCACTCGCACGCACTTCAAGTGCTTTCCCGGTCTCGACGTCAATTACCGTTGCCCCGCAGATTTTGCCGTTGTTCTTCTTCAGCTCGGCGCAGCGAACGTAGTTCAGGATCAATGTTCCATGGTCCTCTGCCGTGCGTGCCAGCGCGAGCGCGAGTCGCGCATCGTCGAATTGACCGTCGTGATAGAGGATGCTGCCTTTGAGTCCCTGGGCGGCGATTCCAGGAATGCGCCGCCGCGTCTCCCGTGCGGAAAGGATCTTGGTCGGCCCGAGCGAGGAGCTTCCCGAAAGCACGTCGTACGCCAGCAACCCTGCGCCGTAATATGGCAGCTGAAACCAGCGATATGCGGGCGTGAGAAACGGCAGTGCCTGCACGATATGCGGCGCGTTGGCCAGCAACACCTTGCGCTCCCGCAGCGCTTCATAGACCAGATGAATCTGCCCGCTGGCCAGGTAGCGCACGCCTCCGTGTACAAGCTTCGTGGCGCGGCTTGAGGTTGCCTGGGCAAAGTCGCCGGCCTCGACCAGCGCTGTGCGATAGCCACGTGTCGCCCCATCCACTGCAATTCCGAGGCCCGTCGCCCCGCCGCCAACAACCAGCAGGTCAAAGGTATCTTCCAATTGGGCAAGGCTTTCCGATCGATTCTTCATGGTGCTCCCTCACTCCATACTTGCGGCAAAGAAAAAGCCGCCCGCAGACTCCCTCCGCTAAGGAGGAGAATCTGCGGGCGGCTTTCTGGACTCTACCGCGACAGATCCAGACTATATCTGCCGCGGCGAAAAATACAAGTCGGCATCTACCCGGCGTGCCATAACTCCGGGTTGCCGGTGGATACGGCGTCGAGTCCCTGGCGGATGAGCGAGTCAGCCTCCTGCAGGTCTGCAATGAGTCCGCCGCCGACTGCAGCTACCGTGCCATAACGTTCTCGCAGATGAGGCAATAGCCGAGGAGCTACCGGCGCCGGCAGCAACTCCAGGGCGTCCGGGACAAAGTTCCGCAGAGATCGCATGGTGCTGGTAACGGATTCGGAATCAATTACGAAGGTTCGCTGCACCGCATACAAGCCCAGGCTGCGCGTGACCCCCAAAACGTCGGCGTGGGTTGAGATGATGCCCGCGCACCCGCTGGCGGCGAGGTATTCGATGGCCTCCGCATTGCGCGAGAGGCCGGCGAAGAGGTCGAGGTTCACAACCACCTCTTTGTCCTTCTGGCGCAATGCTTGGACATACTCATCGATCGTGGACAGGCCCGCTGCCAGAAGGTAGACGACATGCGAGGGCGAAGCCAGGGCAACCGGCAGGTCGCTGAGAGATCGGAGCCCCGGAATCACCGGGTGCGCTCGTAGCATCTCGCGAAACTCTCCAGGCTCATGTCTTTGCAGTCCTGCTCTCGCAGGGCCGGTCTTGGCCGTCGCGCGTGGCATTCGCCGCACCCCTTTCCAGCAAGGTATCAGCATTTTCGTCCATCCTTCCGACCGAATGCAGAATGTGTTGACAAGTTTCGGCGAACTCGGGTACTGTTTTTCCCGCGGTAGAGATTAGATAAAACCGCCCGTAGGAGCGCGTGTCCTCGCGCCCCGACGGGCGGTTTTTCTGTGCTCGACCATCTCCACTTTCTCTATTCCTCCGGAGGGTTTTGCTATGCACGTTGGAAGGCATACAGCCAAGGCACTGGCGTTGGCAGCGTTGATGCTCGGTGTCCCTCCTTTCGTTCAGGGTGCGGTACTCGACGTTCGTACCGAGCAGGGCATGGTGCACGGTAAGACGGTCGACGATGGGAAAGTGAAGGCGTTTCTTGGACTGCCCTACGCGGCGCCTCCGGTGGGCGATCTGCGCTGGAAGGCGCCTGCATCACCGGTCGCGTGGAAGGATGTGCGCGACGCCACGCAGTTCGCCCATCGCTGCGAACAGCGTCCGATCTGGGCCGACTACATCTTTCTCGACTCGGGACCGAGCGAGGATTGCCTCTATCTGAATGTGTATGCACCGGCGGATGCGACCGCGGCGAGCAAGCTGCCGGTGATGTTCTGGATTCACGGGGGCGGATATACGGCCGGTGCGGCCTCGGAACCGCGCTACACCAACTCGGCGCTTGTGCCGAGAGGCGTCGTCCTGGTGACGATCAACTACCGGCTGGGAGTATTCGGCTTTCTGGCCACGAAGGACCTGGCCGCGGAGGGCGATGGGCACGCCGGCAACTACGGACTCATGGACATGGTGGCTGCGCTGAGGTGGGTAAAGCGGAACATCGGCGGCTTCGGCGGCGATGCGGGCAACGTGACTATCTTCGGTGAGAGCGCCGGATCTTTTGCGGTGAGCACGCTGCTGGCGGTGCCCGATGCGCGCGGACTCTTCCACAAGGCGATTGGCGAAAGCGGCGCGGCTTTTACCGACACTCTCGGCATGTCCCCGCTCGCCGAGCGAACGCAGCGGGACCAGGAATGGGCCGATTCGCTGGGAGCGAAGAACCTTGCCGAATTGAAGGCAATGGCCGCCGACGAGGTGATCGATGCTGCATCGAAGAAGCCGGTTGGCTGGTTCTCGCCGGTCGTCGACGGACGGTTCGTGCCCGAGACTATTTCCAATATCTATGCCGGCGGCAAACAGGTCCATGTGCCCGTCATCATAGGCTGGAACCGCGACGAAAGAGCAGGCACCCTGTCCAAGGGCATGACCGTGAAGAAGTGGAAGGCCTTCGCCGCTGAGCAGTTCGGAACGAGGGCAGAAGAGTTCCTGGCGGCGTTTCCGGGCAAGACCGACGAGCAGGCCGTGCAGTCGGCAGACGCGTACACCACCGACGGCTTCATTGCGGAGGCCGCGTGGAAGTGGGCGGAGGCCGAGTCCCAGACCGGCGGCGCTCCAGTTTATCGCTACCGATTCGATCTGGCCGCGCCGCCCAGTGACGTGCATCCCGAGGGCAGATATGCCTTCCACTCGGACGAACTGGAGTACGTCTTTGGGACCTTGGAGGTCCGTCACGGGGCCACTTGGCGGCCCGAGGACCGCAAGCTCAGCGAACAGATGATGGAGTATTGGACGAGCTTTGCCCGCACCGGCGATCCAAATGGGAAGGCGCTTCCGCGCTGGCCGCGCTACGACACGGAGAAGGAGCTCATTCACTTCGATAGCACTGTCACTGCCGGAACGGATACGGTGCGCTTGCAGTACGAGTTCCTGGCTAAGTGAATGCCGGCCAGGATGGTCCCAGTGGAAAGACGCGATTTGCTCTGAACCTGCTTTCAGGAGCGTTGCTCTTACGGCTCTTGGTTGACCCAATTACGGACTCTAACCAGAGACTGTCTTGTTCTGATGCCGCCGACGTCAATCTGAAACAGGGTAGATGTAACATTTGCGGCGAATAAGTCCGTTGTCCAGCGTCCACAGGGAAATGCCTCGTCGACCGGAAGAAAACCACCGCACTTCGGTGCGAAGAATTGCGAATGGATTTTGACGGCACTTCGGTGCGTGCTTGACAGCATTCCCGACAAATCGATAATCTCTTGTTCCTTCAGGGAAACGGTTTCTAAATGCGACCAAGAACCTAAGACACCGGCCACTCTTAGCGCTTATCCAGCGGCGCTACGGATGAAAGAGGGACGGCGAAAAGCAAGTGGTTAGGCCTAAACCGCAAGTGAAACGACATCAGATCAAGAGGCATCCAATGTCTTTCCCGCGCTTCGCTCACCTGTGCATCGTATCGACGCTTGGATTTCTTGTGTTGGCCCTTGGCGGTTGCGTGGGCTCCGGCATTCCAACCGCAGAGCTGGGAAGCTCAACGATAGGCAGCGGAGGCGCCTCGACGGCGCGGTCTGGTCTGGGCGGCACCGTGTACGGCGGGCAGAATCCCATCACCGGCGCGGCGATGACTCTGTGGGCCGCGGGAACGACGGGAACTTACGGCAGCGGGGCAACCTCGGTGGCGATCACCACAACGGATTCCAACGGCAATTTCAGCTTTAACGTCTCCGGTGTGTCACCTTGCGTGACGGGGCAATATCTATACATTACGGCGGTTGGGGGAAATCCTAGCGGTACACCCTCCGGGACCAACCAGTATGCGGCGCTGATGGCCGCGCTGCCGGCGCCGTGCAGTTCAGCCACGGCAAGCACCTATGTCATCGTGAACGAGGTAACGACGGTCGCTTCGGTGACGGCGCTGCAGCAGTTCATGAGCATTACGCCCAATGGCTCTCCCGCATGGACGATCGGCACTCCCAGCGCAAACGCGACCGGGATGGCCAGTGCGTTTGCCCAGGTGGGGAATCTGGTAAACATTTCGACGGGCACGTCCGGCCCTCCGACGCCCGCGACCAATACGATCAGCAGTGTCACCTACACCACCACGATTACGCCGGACTCCACCAAAATCAACACGCTTGCCGACATCCTCGCCGCCTGCGTCAATACGAACGGAAGCAGCACCTGCAGCAGCCTGTTTGCGGACACCACGCCGACCGGCTCCAGTTCGCCGACCGACACCATTCAGGCCATGTACTACCTGGCCACCAACGCCGGCGGGGTGGGTCTTCCTGCTTACTCGACTTCTCAAGGTGAGCCCTACTATCTTTGCAGCACCTACATCACAGGTACGCCTCCATTCCAGCCGTACGGGAACTGCGGCAGCACAAGCACCACGTATCCGACGGACTGGGCCATCGGCGTCTCCTGGTCGACCAGCAACGGCACGGCGGTCATAGGCACCACGAACGCCGACAGTCTCGCGATCGACGGGAGCGGAAACATTTGGACTGCCTATAGTTATCCTGGTAGCGGCACAGCTGTCGCAGCCAACATCACAGAATTCAATCCATCGGGCCAGGTCCAATTCACGCCGGTCAGCAGCACGAACATCACCAAGGCCCCGAGTGTCGCCGCCTACGACGCTAACGACACCGGCTGGAGCGGCTCTTTCTTGAACTATTTGACAAGCTCCGCGAGCAACTACGCCGTGGATGCCAGCAGGTCAGACTCGCTCGCCATCGACACCTTCAACAATGCGTGGTTTTCACCGGAAATGTCACCTTCACCGACGACATCCGATACCGGCGCCGATGGGCTTACCGGTGTACTGGTCGAGGTCTCACCGAGCGGAACGCCTGCGGGATGGTACATTCCCGGCGCCAACCCCTCCAATATCGTGATCGACGGCAACGACAACCTTTATTTCGACAACGCTATTAACGGCAGCTCCGGCGGCGAAAGCCGCAACTATACTTCCGAGCTGGAATACAGCAATGCAACCTATCCCGGAACGTATGCGGTCTTCGATGCGGGCATCGATCGGCAGACGGTGATCGAAGATGCCGTCTGGGTCGACAATCTCGGCTATGTGTGGAGCGTTGCGCAAGGCACCAAATGCGTCCCCCCCGGCGCAACCATCTATCGGGGAAATACAGCGGACCTGGAGGCGGACGGCGGCAGCGGGACCAGCACCCATGACGTAACCAACGCAACTGCATGTCCGTACTGGGGCGGCTTTGCGGACGGATCAGGCGGCGCGTACTTTACGCAGAACGCCGGCAATGGCACCAATGGCCTCTTCCACATCGCCATCAGCGGAGGCGGCGCTTCGTTATCGGCGCCGGTCATCGTGACCGAAGCCGCAGGCACGGGCACCAGCAATGGAGGCCTGGATGGCGCTACCGGTACATTGGTCGACGGCCTGGGCAATGTATGGGTGGCAAACAGCGCGGGCGGGGTCTCCGAGTACTCTTTCGCCACGGGCGCCTTCGTCCCTCTCTCTCCCTCCGGAACCGCCACGGTGCCGGTTTACGGATTCGGCACCAGCTACGTCGGCGGCAAGACCCCCTACATGATTGCCGCCGATGCCTCAGGCAACGTCTGGATTGGGTCCAGTGACACGGCCCTGCATTATCTGGTTGGCATCGCGGGTCCAGTCATCACGCCGATATCGGCCATGCTCAAGGCCAGCTTTGTCGGCGAAAGGCCCGGAGCTCAGACGCTGGCATCGATCACCTCCTCGCTAAGTTTTGCGGCCCTGACGACGACGAACCAGGCACAGACCGCGACGCTGACGAACACCGGTTCGTCTCCCGTGAGGATCAGCTCAATCTCGACCAGCGGCACCAACCAGAGCGACTTTAACGTGACGGGTGGCACCTGCAGTACGACCACTCCGCTTGCCATTGGGGCGAACTGCTCCATCATCGTCACGTTTGCGTCGACTACGGCTGGCACATTCTCCGCCACATTGAATGTGGCCAGCAATGCCGCCGGCAGTCCAGCGACGGCCACGCTGACCGGGACGTCCGATACCTCGCAGGGCCTCAGCCTGGACGCAGGAACCAGCTCCTCGCCGAGCGTTCCCTCCATCATCTTCCCCACCCAAGCGGCGGGCAGCATCAGCACCGGCCAGGCAGTCGCGGTGACGAACACGGGCTCGGTGCCACTCACCTTGTCGCTCGCGCTCAGCGGCACGGGCGCCAACCTGTTCCCCGAGACGACCACGTGCGGAAGTTCGCTTGTGGCCGGCGCCTCGTGTTTCGTCGGGTTCACGTTCGCGCCGAAGGTGGCGGGAAGCTATGCTGCTTCGCTGACGCTGACAGACAACGCCGGCAGCGGCTCGCAGGTGGTTTCGATCTCCGGCACGGCGACGCCGTTCACGATTGCAGTCAACACGGCCAGCGCCTGCCAGTGGACGATCAACAATGGAGCGATCACACTCGGGTGGAATTCGGTCTCCGGAAATCTGGTGAGCGCGGTCATGGACGGCTACTCCGACCAGTTGGTGGATACAACGACCACATCGACTGCCAGCGGGTGCTCGGCGCAGCCAGAGGGGCTGTACATGGACGATACCGGCACGTTTGCCAATCAGAGCGTCCCGTCGTCGGGCGGGGTGGCGGCAACGGCCACGGCGGCATGCACCGTCGTCGGCGGAACGGTTACCGGCACGACGACATGCACGACCGGCACCGGGAGCACGCCCTATTTTGACTGGTCGCTGACGATTCCGGACTCAACGAATTCAGGCAACGCATACACTTTTGTCGAGCACTGGGTGGTCTTTCCGAATGATCCTGGTGTTCACACCTACGTTGAGCTCGTCCACAGCACGTCCGACGCCGCGGCCAACGTGGGCCAGATGCAGTGGGTCTTCCGCGACAACCTCTCCATCTTTACCAACACCTATGCAGTCAATGCGGGCCTGAACATTTTGGGAGTGCAGGACATACCTCAGCCGCCAGTGGCGGATACGAGTTCAACCGATCCGGGTCGCACCACCGACATGCAGAATGCCGTGGAAGATCTGCACGGCTTCAACAACCTGCCGACGGGCTTCACTCGCCAGTTCTACACCAAGTACGACTACGCCGGGTATGAGTACCTGGAACAGGCGCACGGGCTGTACGGCCCCGCATCTTCGGGCACGACCTACGGGGTGTGGACGGTACTGCCGAACCTGGAGACGTTTGTCGGCGGACCTACCAAGCAGAACCTGTGGTTTACCGGCAACATCGACATGATCGAGGCGTACTCAGACCACGAGGACGAACCGATCAACATGAACACCACGGCGGGAACGGCGTACAACCGCCTCTTCGGGCCGTACTATATCCACTTCAACGTGCTCGGACCTGCCTACAACCAGTCCGGCAATTTGCTCACCAACCAGGCCCAACTGTATGCGGACGCACTATCGGCAGGGGCTGCGTTTACAGCCCCGGGGGGCCAATACGACAATGAGGCGCAACTGACGGCGGCCGGGTACGTGCCCTCCACGGGACGCGGTTCGGTTTCCATCCAGGTCAATGGCGTCAGCGGCCCGCAGTACACCGCGTGGGCCGTTCTCAGCGATCCCGCCACAAACTTCCAGATATCGTTCAACGGCATGCAGTACTGGGCGGACATCAGCAGCAGCGGCTCAGCGACTTTCGCGGGAGTGGCACCCGGGACCTACCGGCTCAGCGTGTATGTCCTTGGCCAGTGGGGCGAGTACCGCCAGGACGGAATCGTGGTGACGGCGGGCAACACGACGACGGTGCCGACGATCACGTTCGAGCCAGAGAACTTTGCCGGTACAACCGGGGAGACGGTCTTCACCATCGGTACGCCGGACCGCTCGGCGCACGAGTTCCTGCACGGCCACAATCCAACCACCGGACTGGACGACCGCGAGTACTGGGGCAACTGGAACTACTGGATGGACTTCGCGGCCAACAACGGCGCGGTTATCTACTACGCGACGGCTGACAACGGCACTCCCGCTACCAACAACCTTCAGCTGTGGAATTACAACCACTGGGGCACCAGCTTCAACCCCACCCTCTATGCTGGCGTCTTCAATAGTTCCGATGACACAGCGGACGCGTATCAGACCTATCCCGGCCAGGAGTATGCGGGGGTCGGAGGAGTCGGGGCCGAATACGCCATTCCAACGTATGTAGCCAGCCTTCCCGGGGCATCGGGAACGAATGGTGCAGGCACCGGGATTCCGGCATGGACGGTTCACTTTGCCACACCGGCAGACTATGCGTCGCATCCGTATGTGGTGCTTTCGGTGGCGGTGGCCTGCGACGAAGGAAGCTACGTCATCGCGCTGAATGGCAACTCGTATACGTGGAGCCGCACCAATGAGAGCGATTGCATGGTCCGCTCCGGGCTCTCGGGGTACACTCAGTGGTTTGCGATGCAGTGGCCCACCACCGACCTCATTCAGTCAGCCGGCGGAGACAACGTGATCACGATCAGCATGAGCCAGGCGGACGGAGCGTCGGACGACGCGTTGCGGCTCGAGTTGACAAATACCTCGGCGGCGCCGGCAACGACGGGATGGAACGACTACACCTTCCTGAACGGGACGACTACGCTGAATAACGACGCCGTTCCAAACCCATAGCGCGCGTGCCGTTCGCGGTCCTACGTCTCATTTTGGAGGACGTGAAAGGAGGATGTGGGTATCTTCCTCTGTGGCCGTTGCGAAGCGACCGATGATTATGACGTTGTCTCGAAGGCCATGCGAACGATCTGCGCTCGCTTGCGCACGCCAAGCTTCTTGAACAGTTCCTGCAGCACAGCTTTGACCGACCCTTCGGAACATTTCAAATGCTGGGCGATCTGGTGATTGGTCCATCCATCCGAGACGCGGGCGAGAACGGCCTGTTGGCGCGGCGTAAAGGAAATTGAACCGCGCGCCTCACACGCTTCTAAACGTCGCTGCAGATCCAATGTCATTGGAGGGACATGAGGCAGGGCATTGGGATGGTGCAACAGCTGATTGCGAACGTCCGCTTCCAACACACGCCGTCCCACGGCCTCCGCAATGACTGTGGACGGAATCGACCGTGGCAGGGGTGCGACGTGCAGGATGAGGCCCGTGAATCCGCGGCGCTGGGCGTCGAATGCGAAGAGGGACAACTCCTCTTCGCGGAATTCGCTACTGAACAGGACCATGTCGATCGTCCCGGACTCCAAATGGGTAAGTCCCTCGAGCAGGGTAGTGGCCTGGCGGGTGATGCCAAAGTGATAGCTCAGAAGAAGCCGATTCTTGATATCGCTCATGAAGGCGTCTTCGCTGCCGATGAGCAGCACCGTGTCCTGCGTGCCTCCAGGATTGTGTCTGGGGGCGCCGTAGGGATTGTTAACCGGGTGTGCCTGCATAGGGTTTCCGCCCCAGACCATGATGCCGCGCAAAATCTGTAGCCGAGCTAATCTGCATCCCAACTGCCTTTGTGAATCCGTGCATTGCGGACTGCTTCAATGAACCTGCGTGCGAGCTCGTGAATCCATTGATCTTGCCTCGCGGAAAGCGCCTTTGGCGGCATCAGTTCGTGCCCGATGCCCAGTGCTGAGGCGCCGGCAAAGATGAAGTTTGCCGCGGTGAGTTGATTGACGCCTCCGGAGGCGATCAGCCGTATCTGCGGCAGAGGAGTTTTGAGCGCGCGGATGTACTGATCTCCGCCGAGTTGCGCACAGGGAAAGATCTTGACGAAATCGGCGCCGGCCTTCCATGCGGCGATGACTTCGCTCGGCGTGAGCGCGCCAGGCATGGCAACAACATCATTCTTGATGGTGAAGTCAACGACCTCGGGAATGAGTCCGGGGCTGGTGATGAAGCGGGCGCCGGCATCGAGGCAGCGTCTTGCCGTCTCGGTGTCCAGCACCGTTCCCGCGCCAACGATAAAGTCGGGATAGTTGCGGGCAAGCTGAGCGATGACGTCGACCGCACCCGGAATAGTGTTGGTGATCTCGACCACGGGAATTCCCGCCTCGTACACGGTCTCGGCGGCAAAGAGGGCGAGGTCCGCGCCACTGACGCGGACGCTCGGCATGATGCCAACCTCTTCTATGCGAGCGCTGACTTCTTGTCTTGTCATGTTGGCGTCCTCTTCGTTTGTTGCATCCGATGCGCGCAGGTTTAGCTTGCGAAATGCTCTTCCGGATCAGGCAGCACGTCGTGCTCTCTGGCCATCCACACGTACAGAGTTGGCAGCATAAAGATGCTCATGACCAAGTCCGAGATCAACCCTCCGACGATGACGATGGCGAAGGGCCGCTGCGAATCCGACCCGATGTCGTGCGACATGGCGGCGGGAAGCAGACCGAGAGTGGCCACCAGCATGGTCATTATGATGGGGCGCAGGCGGAGAACGGCGCCTTCGATCGCCGACCCTTCGATGGTCATGCCGCTGGCGCGGAGCTGGTTGATGTACTCCAGCATGATGACGCCGGTCTGCACCGAGACGCCGAAGAGCGCGAGGAAGCCGACGCTGGAAGAGACGCTGATGGGGGTATGAGTGACCAGCAGCGCCAGCAATCCTCCCACGCGCGCCAGCAGCACGTTGATCAGAATCAGGCCCGCCCACTTGAACGACTTGAACATCATGTACAGGATGATCGCAATCAACAGCACGGTGAACGGCACAATGATCGCCAGCCGCTTGTCGGCGCGCTGCTTGCTCTCGTACTCCCCGGCCCACGCGATGTGATAGCCCTTGGGCAGCGAAACCTCCTTGTTGACCTTGGCAATTGCCTCCTCCACCGTGCTGCCGAGATCGCGGCCGCGCGCACTGTACTTGACGGCGATGTATCGCTCCTCGCCCTCGCGGTAGATCTCCTCGGCCCCATCGTTGGTGTCGACCGTAGTCAACTGGGCCAGGGAGACGCGTTCGCCGGACGGAGACAACAGTCGCACCTTCTCGATCGCCTCGCGGGTGTCGCGGTACTGTTGCTGATAACGAAGCACCACGTTGAACTGCGCCTCGCCGATCAGCATTGTGCTGACCGCGCCCCCGCCAACCGCGGTCTGGATCGCGTCCTGAATATCAGCCACATTGATGCCCCAGCGGGCCGCGGCTTTGCGGTCGACGGTGAAGGTGAGGTTGGGCTGGCCGATGATGCGGAAGAGTCCGAGGTCCGCGACCCCGGGGATCTTGCTCATCACGTTGACCACTTCATTGCCCTTGGCTTCCAGGGTCCGCAGATCGTCGCCATAGATCTTTACCGACAGCTCGCCCTTGATTCCGCTGAGCGCCTCTTCCATGTTGTCTTCGATGGGCTGGGAGAAGCCCCAGATCGCGCCAGGCATCTTCGTCAGTTGTTCATTCATCGCGGCGATCAGGTTGTCTTTGTTTTGATGAAAGATCGGACGCCATTCCTCCTTGGGTTTCAGGTTGACGTTGTATTCGGTATTGAAATATCCCGTCCAATCGGTGCCGTCGTCGGGGCGGCCGATCTGGTCCTCTACGTCGGTAACCTCTGGGAAACTCGCAAAGATAAGGCGCGCTTTATTGGCGAATGCCCGGCTCTCGTCGGGCCCTGTCGAAGGAGCAAGGGAACCGCGCGCGTAGATCGCACCTTCATCCAGATGAGGCAGGAACTCGGACCCGATGACGCCGCTGTACAGGAGGTAGATCGCCAGGATCAGCCCGCACACGCCGACGCCAACCGTAACGCCTCGGTGATGAATGGCCCACATTACACCCCTTCTGTAGCGGACTGTCAGGAATTCCATCACCGGATTGTGCCACTCTTTTGCGCCCTTCCGGAACACAATGCTGGCCAGCACCGGCGCAACGATCATCGAATAGATCAAGGCCCCAAGCAGTGCAAAGGCAACGGTCCATGCCAGAGGCTTGAACAGCCGGCCTTCGACCGATTGCAAGGTAAAGATGGGCAGATAGGCTGTGATGATAATGGCGATGGCATAGAACACGGGCCGCTGGATCTCGTGGGAGGCATCGCGAATCTTGTCCTGAGGGTCTCGGTCGCGGTCCTCCTTGCGATTCAGATGGCGAACGATGTTCTCCACCATGACCACCGCGCCATCGACCACCATCCCAAAGTCGAGTGCGCCAAGCGAAAGCAGGTTTGCCGGAATTCCCTTGAGGCTGAGGCAGATGGACGCAAACAACAGTGCGAACGGGATAGTGATAGCCACAATGATCGCGCCGCGCACATTGCCCAGGAAGAGCATCAGGATGACCACGACCAGAATGATGCCTTCCGTCAGATTATGCAGCACCGTATGCGTGGTTAGATGAACCAGATCGCTGCGATCCAGAAATGGCACGACCTTTACGCCCTGGGGCAGAATGTGGTCGTTTACCTCCTTTACCTTGGCCTCAACGCCCTTAAGCGCCGGGTCGGTATCTTGGCCCTTCTGCATCAGAACGATGCCTTCCACCACGTCTGGATTGTCAATCACTTTGCTGTCGTCGTAATGCTTTTCGCCGTTCTTATCCACCGTGTACGGATGCCAGGATTTTGAGATTTGCCCCAGGCGGATCTTCTCCCCCTGCTCGACCACCGCGATGTCCTTGATGCGGATCGCCGTGCCGGCACTGTTCTTTACCACCGTGTCTTCGATCTGTTGCACGTTTTGGAACAGGCCCGCGGCCTGAACATTGATCTGCTGCGCCCCGGCAACGATATAGCTGCCGCCTGCGTTGGTGTTGTTGTTGGCTAACTGCTGCTCTACCTGGGCGATGCTCAAGCCATACGAGATAAGCTTGTCCGGGTCGAGACGAATCTGGTACTCCTTGGTCAGGCCGCCGAAGCTGTTCATATCGACGATCCCAGGGACATTCTTGAACTGCTTCGTGAGCACCCAGTCTTCCAGCGACTTTTGCTCCATGATGTCGATATTGGGATTCTGACTGTCGATGGTGTACCAGTAGATCTGACCGGCAGGACTCCAGTCCGTGTCCAGCTGCGGCACCAGCCCCGCGGGCAGAGTGACCATCCCCATACGTTCCAGAACGCGTTCCCGGTTCCAGTTGTTGTCCGAGTCGTCGTTGAAGTTCATCATCAGGCTCGATATGCCGGCAAGGCTGAACGAGCGCAGGTTCTTCATGTCCGGAACGCCCGCCATCTGAATTTCGATGGGAACGGTAATCTGCTTCTCGATGTCCTCGGCCGAGTGACCCGTCCATTGCGTGATGATGTTGACGTAATTGTCCGCGATATCGGGATAGGCATCGACCGATAGGTTATGGAACGAGATCGCGCCCCAAACAAAAAGCACCGTCGCAATCGCCAGAATCAGAAACCGGTTCTTGAGCGCAAAGTCTACAAGGGTTTTGATCATTGCTGGGCCTCCAGCGTGGCTTCAAGTTGAAGCACGTTGGAAACAACCTGCTGCCCTGGGCCGATACCGGATAGAATCTCCTGTTTGTTTCCCGGCAGCATGTCGCCGGAGTGTACTTCGACACGCCGGAACCGATTTCCGCCCGCAGGCACGAACACCCAGTCGCGGTCATGCAGGTGCAGGATGGCGAACGCAGGGACAGACGCGTAACTCTGTTTCGTCTTGCTGACAAAGGTTGCCGTAACGAACATTCCCAGTTTAAGAATTCCCGGATTCGCGACTTCAATGCGGACCTTCGCGGTGCGAATGTTTGGGTCGAGGATGGGGCCGATGTCGCTGATGCGCCCCTTCAGCGTGCGGTCGGGATATGCAGCCAGCTTGATCTTCGCTTCCTGCCCCAATTGCAGCTTGGGAATGTCGTTCTCATATACGTCGCAGACGATCCAGACCACCGAGAGGTCGGCGATAGTGAAGGCGGTTGCGTTGCCTGAGTAGGTGACACCCTGAGCCGCTGCAATGGTCACGTTCTGCGCCACGATGACACCGGAGATGGGCGCGTACACCGGGACGATACTATGTGGGTTGTCCTTATCGATGCCGAGGTTGGCCAATTGCTCCTCGGCCGCCTTCAGGTCCGCCTGGTTGTCAACCTCCGCGTCCTCCGCCTGCTCCGCCATCTCCAGCGCGATCGCGCCATGCGCATAGAGGTCCTTGGCGCGAACATAAGCTTTGTTGGTCATCTGCTCGTCGCTGACCGCCTTCAGGTAGACGTCGTATGCATTGGTAATGTCGGGGCTCTGCACCTTCAACAGCAGTTGTCCCTTCTTTACGTTGTCGTCGAGCCGCGCTTTGATGTCGACGACCTTGCCGCTGGCCAGCGAGATCGCCGGCACTTCGCGAGAGATGTCCGGGAAGATTGAGCCGGTCACGTTCATCTCCGCGGGTGCCTCGAAGCGCTCGGCGGCGACCAGGGGAAATTGGTCCGGCTTGTCCACCGACACCAGGCTCATATCTCCCGCCGGAACCACCTGAGGTTTCGGCGGCGCGCCGTCGGCCGGATTGAACTTCTTCTCGCACGCGGTCGATGCGAGACAAAGAACGAGGCTGAGAGAGCATCGTGCGAAGGTATTGCTGGTCATGGAATCACCTCACGCCCTACGGCAAGATTCATTTGGCCGGCGGCCGTCAGATACGCGCCCACCAGTTGCAGGTACGCCAGTTGAACCACGCGGTAGTCGCTCTGCGCGTTCAGAAAATCCATTAGCGATGCCCCTCCATGCTGATAGGCGTACGTCACCGTGTCGCGCACCCGCGTCGCCTGGTCCTTGTATTGGTCGCGGTACGGCGCCAGCAGCGCAATGTTGCTCCGCACCTGCTCATATGCCGAGTCCACGTCGTTGAATACCTGAGCACGGGCCGCGTCGGTCAACTGCTGGTTGCGATCGATGTCGATCAGCGTCCGCTTCTTTTCGCCCTGGTTGCGATCGAAGATGCGCAGCGGAATCTCCACGCTCAATCCCAGAGTTTGCAGGCCGTTCGGGTTGTTGTTGGACGAGTTACGTGTGTACCAGGCGCTGTACGTGGGATCGGTCGAGCCGTTGGAGATAGCGAGCGTGTGATTCGTCTTCGACTGCTCAATTCCCTGGATCGCGGCTCGCAGGTCAGGGCGCGCATCCAGCGCCGCCTGCTCGAAATCAGGGAGCGGCTTCAGGTCGCTAGAAAAATCAAACGGCCCGACGGCATCGAACCGATCCACAGGCGTGCGATCGTCCAGCAACTGCAACAGCGCGATCTTCGCCGTGCGCAGATTCACAATTGCCGTCTGAATCTCCGTCTCGTACTGCACCCGCAGCAACTCGATGCGATCCAAATCGATCTGCGCAAGATCGCCAGCGTTGAAGCGGGCTTTGCTGATGTCGATAATCTTGTCGTAGTACTCCATGTCGGCCTTCGCCAGGTCCAGCACCGCCTTCGCCTCCAGCGTCTGCACGAATGCCGAGCGCAGCATGAACAGCATGTTTCGGGTCAGGTCCTCATGTTGCGAAGTTGCAATCTGGGTGCCTTCCTGCGCACTCTTCAGGCGCAGTTCGCGTTTGTGATCACGCTCGTGCAGGTAGCTGAAGTTGGGCTGAAGATCTGTGCCCTTGAACGGCTGATAGACTCCGCCGTGCGACGCAATCGAGGTTCCGTCCTCCGTCATCGTGAATTGCGGGTTCGGCCGCAGATACGCCGTGATCTCTTCCGCCTTCATCTCGTCCACGTTCGACTGATCGGATTTCAACACCGGGTTCGCCGCTTCGAACTTCGCCTTCGCCTGGTCCCAGGTAAGTCCGGACGACGGAGGCGGCGGTGCGGGAAAACCGGGAATCACCGTCTGCGCAAGTTGCTGGACCTGCGGCTTCGGCGCTGCGGGCAAGTTCAACTGAGCGACCGAGTTGACGGGCCACGCCGCTTGCAGGAGAAGAGGCGCCATGCTGGCGAATACCCGGACCGGTGGACGGATGCTCCGGGAGGCGGGGAAGGAATTCCCACGCCAGAAATTGCGGAGCGGGCGCGCCCGCTGAAACAACGTTGATGGTTTTGAGCCGGATCGGCGCGAGATCATTTCGTCGATAGTAGGGTCGCAAACGCCAATATCGACGCTATCTTGCGGACTTAGGAGGCTATCTTTCAGACGTTCAACCGATAGTCAGCAGCAAATGGATGCAAGATAGATCATCGGAAAATCCTCTTTGGGGAGCGGAGTCGATGAGGCCATCTGCAACTGCGGATCGAGCAAACGGCACACGAAGCAGAGGTGCAATTCTTTTGACCACACGGAAGGTTCGCATTCTGCTGATCGATGACCACACCCTCTTCCGTGAGAGCTTGATTCGCCTGCTCGCTGCGGAGCCTGAACTCGAGATTGCGGGGCACTGCGCGACGATCGCGGAGGCACGGAGGATCATTGCGGACACGGTAGTCCATGTGGCGTTGCTCGATTACGATCTCGGTGAAGAAGCAGGGACTAATCTGCTGAATCACCTGAGGGAGATCGGAAGCAACGTAAGAGTGCTTATGCTAACGGCCGGTATGGTCGCAAGCGCCATGCTAGGCGCATTGGACGCAGGTGCCGCAGGCGTCATTCTGAAGCACAGTGGAACCCGCCAGCTTCTCGAAGCGATTCACAGGGTCTCCAACGGAGAGGCGTGGTGGGACATGGGCATTTTGCGGTCGGCCTTATCCGGAGCAAGGGAGAAAAACGATAGACAAGCAAAGGCTCGCGACTTGACTGACAGACAGCGGCTTGTTCTGCGCTCGATTCTGGACGGCCTTACCAATAAGGAGATCGCAGTTAGGCTCAAGTCCACCGAGCCCGCGGTGAAGGCCAGCATTCAGGAGCTCTTCGGCAAAGCCGGAGTACGCACACGCAGCCAACTTGTCCGCGTTGCGATCGAACACTTCTCCTCCTCGTGGCTCAAGGACCGGTCTTGAGCCAGCGGCATGCCCGAATCAACTTATGGACGACTCTCGAGGCTCGACCCGCAAACCAGCACAGTCCCCTCTCGCCACATGAATCGACGCAGCCTCTAACTAAGTGGCGCGGCCTTTCGGTTCACTACATACGCGGACTTGCGGCGATTCTCAGCGGTGGTGTATGAAGCTGCCGTCCTGCAATTCGGACATTGCCTGGCGGAGCTGCTCCTGCGTATTCATCACGATGGGGCCGTACCAGGCGACGGGCTCCTCGATGGGTTTGCCGGAGACCAGCAGGAAGCGGATGCCTTGCGGGCCGGCTTGGACCGTGATCTCGTCGCCGCGGTCGAAGAGCACCAGCGAGTGGTTGGCGGCGTCGTAGACAGGCGCGGCGTTCGGGTCCACGCCGGACTCGGTTAGGACCGCCTGTGGGTTGGAGGCGTCGCGGAAGCTGCCCGAGCCGGCGAAGACGTAGGCAAAGGCGTTGCGGGTGGTCTCGACCTTGAGGCGCCTGCGCCTGCCGGGTGCGACAGAGACGTCGATGTAGCTGGGGTCGGCGGCAACGCCTTCAACCGGGCCACGCTTGCCCCAGAACTCTCCGCAGATGATGCGGACATGGGTGCCATCGTCGTCGGTGACCTCCGGAATCGCGCTGGAGGGGATGTCCTGGTAGCGCGGGTCGGTCATCTTGAGCGCTGAGGGCAGGTTCGCCCAGAGCTGGAAGCCGTGCATGCGCCCCTGTGGATCGCCCTTGGGCATCTCCTGGTGGAGGATGCCGCTGCCGGCGGTCATCCATTGGACGTCGCCGGCGGTCATCTTGCCGCGGTTGCCGAGCGAGTCGCCGTGCTCGACCGAGCCGGCGAGAACGTAGGTGATGGTTTCGATGCCGCGGTGCGGGTGCCAGGGAAAGCCCTTGAGATAGTCGGCTGGGTTGTCGTTGCGGAAGTCGTCGAGCAGGAGGAACGGATCGAATTCCTTGGTTTTGCCGAAGCCGAAGGCGCGCTGCAATCTAACGCCCGCACCTTCGAGAGTCGGCTTGGTTTGAATGATTTCCTTTACGGGTCGGAGTGACATAGCACTCCTCCTCTCTGCCGCCTGAAGAACGCCGGCGGCGGTCGATTATGCCTTGATGAATTCGGCGTCCAGGGTAATGGTCACTTCGTCGCCTATGAGAAAGCCACCGCCCTCCAGAGCTGCGTTCCAGGTGAGGCCGAAGTCCTTGCGGCTGATCTTGGTGGTCGCCGAGACCGCGACGCGGGTGTTGCCCCAGGGATCCTGGGTCGGCGGGGTTGGACCCTCTACGTCAAGCTTCACCGGGCGGGTGACGCCATGGATGGTCAGATCGCCGTCCACTACCAACTCACCCGGTTTGACGAGGCTGACGCCGGCGGACTTGAAGGTGAGAGAGGGAAACTTCTCCACGTCGAGGAACTCGGGGCTTTTGAGGTGTCCGTCGCGCTGGGGTTCGCGGGTCTCAAGCGAAGCGGCATCGATGATGGCCTCGACAGTGGATTTGGCCAGATCGGATTCGTCCAGGGTCAATGTTCCTGTGACCTTGGAGAAATGTCCTTTCACGTTGGAAATCATCATATGCTTGACTTTGAACTCGGCAACGGTGTGGGCGGGGTCGATCTTCCAGGTTGAGGCGGCGGTCGGCGGTGCAGCGGCTGTGGTCATTGTGGGTATCCCTTTCAGGTTGGTTTGGCAGTGCACGTTCGGTTAGATGCGTGGCGACAATAATCGTTGCAACGAATATGTCGATCAAAGGAATCAGTCGATTGCGAACCGGGCGGCCTGGAGCAGTTCGGTCAAGGTCCGGAGCCGTTCCCGTCCGAGGTGGCCCAGTTGGCTGCGGTGGGTGTCGCGCACCGGCTGGTCCAGCCGGGCCAGCAGTTTGAGTCCATCCGGCGCGATGCAGGCCATCACCATGCGGCGGTCCTTGGTCTCCCTGGAACGAGCGATCAGGTCACGCCGCTCCAGGCGGTCGAGCAGGCGGGTAATATCGGGATCGCGGGTGATCATGCGGTTGCCGATTTCGCCGCAGGGCAGCCCGTCGGGGGCGCCGCGCAGAATCCTGAGGACGTTGTATTGGTTGGGCGACAAGTCTTCGGTTTTGAGCAGGGCAGACAAACGGCGCGATAGCATGTCCGTGGTCCGGCAAAGTTCAAGAAATGCGGCTTCCTCGGGGCAGTCGATCCGCCGGGGACTGCCTCCGGGTTGGCCAGTGAGTTTCATCTGTGGCAATGATAGTCGTTATAACGATTATTGTCAAAAGCAGATTGATGTTTTGATTGCGGCAACGCCCACGCAGGTCCGGCCGGGCCAGCCATCCGGGAAAGCGCCGGATTGGCTGGATAAGTAAGGATTTTGTAAGGTTCCCGGTAAAAAAGTCGGCTTGATCTGGCAAGAAGATTTGCGTGGCACCCGGTTTCGGGTTAGATTACCTACAGTCGCTAGCAGTGGCGGCCGCCAAGAGGGGCAGCACGAGCGCCCCTTTTAACCTTACGGGTTGCAGGAAATATCAGCACGGTTCGATTGTTCGATTAACAGATTCGTTCGGACACTATAGCGGGAGAGATTGGACCTGGTTCCGACGCCGAAGGAGCAACCGCCCCTGGAAACTCTCAGGCAAAAGGACCGCGATAGTGGTAGCTACTTCTGGAGAGAGGCACCCAAGGGGTGTCCGCCGACGGGATAATTCTCTCAGGCAAAAGGGACAGAGGGGGCGCACGGTTCGACCGTTGTTTGCGGTCACTCGGAGTGCGCGTCCATGCCTGCATCCATCTCGACAACACGTCGCTACGGAGATGAACCAGCTGGTCTCGCGCGTATGCGGGTAGCTCGTTACGCCACGGCCTCTTCCATATCTTCGATCCGGCACCTGAGAGCCCAACGCCGGTCCTGGACAGGAACAGGCAGGGCAGAACCATCCTCTCAACTCAATCTGGAAGGACGTACGCCATGGATTTTGTGACCAAACCACTGACGAAACAGCCCGAAGATGCCTCCTATATCGAGTTCTTTCACGAGATTGGCAGCCGGATGGCCGCAGCCGAGTCGTTCCAGTCGATTCTGCAGCGGGTACTGGAGTTCATCTCCGACCTGATGCAGTGCGACTCCTGCTTTGTATACATCCTGCGGGACCAGCAGTTGGTCCTAAGCGCCTCGAAGAACCCGCATCCCGATCTGCTGAATAAGCTGGGTATCACGGTGGGGCAGGGCATCACCGGCTGGGTCGCCGAGCACTGCGAAACCGTGGCGATTCCGTGCCGCGCCGCGTCCGACCCGCGGTTCCGCATCTTCCACGACCTGCCCGAGGACTCGTTTGAGGCGTTCCTGTCGGTGCCGATTCTCTGTCGCGGCCGGGTGGTTGGCGTCATCAATCTGCAGCATCGCAATCCCCACCACCATACGCAGCGCGAGATCCGCATTATCTCGACGATAGGCTTTCTGGTGGGCGCGGAGCTCACGCTGGCGCGCCTGGAGTCGGAAAATCTGGAGATGCAGCGTCGCCTGGAGACGCGCAAGCTGGTGGAGCGGGCCAAGGGGCTGCTGCAGCGGCAGTTGGGCATCGACGAGGAGAATGCGTATCTGCGCATGCAAAACCTGAGCCGCCAGAAGCGCAGGCCGATCCGGGAGATTGCGGAGGCGATCATCCTGAGCGAGGAACTGCGCAGCGCGGCAGCAGCCACCTAGCGCGATGCTCGGCGGTTGTCCCGCCTGAACATCGCTATAATTCTGGCGCAGATGCTCTGCGAGGGGATGGCTGGTTATGCGGCTGCGATTTTGCGCACTCGTACTTCTTCTCCCGGCAGTATGCTGCGCGGCGCAGACGAAGCGCGCACTGCTGATCGGAATCGACACCTATCAACCGCAAGGCACCACCGCGGAGCACCCGGCGGGGTGCGCCTATGGGCGGTGCGAACTAGGCACGTTTGAGAACCTTGAGGGTTCGGTCAACGATGCCCAGGCGATGGCCGATCTGCTGACCGGCCCGAAGTTCGGGTTTTCGGCGGCCCAGGTCGTCCTGCTTACCAATCCCGCGCCGCCGCAGCCGCGGCCCGGAGTGACAATTCTTCCGGCCGGCCAGACCACTCGCGACGGGATTCTCGCAGCCATGCAGAAGTATCTGGTGGACGTGCCCCAGAAGGGTGATACGGTCGTCTTCTATGACGCCAGCCACGGCTCGTTGCGGGTGAACAGCAAGGGATCCAAGATCACGGTCCTGGTGGGCGGATCGCTGGTGCACGCGGACAGCACGCTGGTGCCCGCGGATGCTTATAAAGGCGGCTTCGATGTGAGCGACCGCGAGATGACCGTCATCTTCCAGGCGGCGCTGGACAAGGGAGTCCACCTGACGGCGATCTTCGACAGTTGCCACAGCGGCGGAGCGACGCGCGGGCTGGGCGGTCACTATCGTGCACGCACTCTGGCCTTCGATCCGCGCGATCTCGCAAAGGGGCCCGATACGCGGACAGCGCCCACGGAGCGCACGGACAATCCGGCGCTGGTGTTTTCGGCGGCCCAGCAGGACCAGGAGGCGGATGAAGCCGAACCGACGCCCGCGCAGCCGGAGGCGCATGGCGCGTTCACCGCGGCGTTGATCGAGACGCTTGAGGCGCTGCCTGCGGATGCGCCGGCCTCGCTGGTGTATCAGCGGGTAAAGGCGGTACTGGAGGGCAACAGCTTCACCAACCAGGAACCCGATCTGGATGCTGCGGCCGCGCGGCGGCGGCAGCCGCTGTTCGGCGGGAGGACGGCCACAGGCTCGAAGACAATGCAGGCTGCGGCCTTAAAGATGGATGCGAATGGCGGCGTATGGCTCGACGTAGGCCGGGTCGCAGGTGTTGGCGTGGGCACTGAGTTCAATTCCACGGTCAAGGGCAGCAACGGCGAAGCCACGCGCCTGCGCGTGACTGCGTTGCAGGGGATTGCGCGGTCGACGGCCACGGTGGTGAGTCCCGCGGGTGCAAAAATCGGCGTGGGAGAGGTGTTCGAGCTTGCCAAGTGGGTCCCGGCCGAGGCGCCACCGCTGCTGTTCTGGACTTGGCCGGAGAATCTCTCTGATGCGGATATACGTGCGGCTGGCGAACAGATCAAGCAGGCGGGAGTGGCTTCCATCCAGGACCCTGCTGAGGAGCCATGGACCGAGATGCTCTTCTGGAACGGCGTGGATTGGATGCTACAGCAAGCAAAACTCGCTTCCGGCGGAAAGGGCGGACCTGTTCTTGCCGACGGAGCGCACCTCGCTCTTGCGAATCTGGGCCCGAAGCTGACGGCGGACGCTTTGCAGAAGCATCTGCCTGCGAACGCCAGGGTATGGGTGAATCTTCCGCCGTCCCAGGAGTTGGCTGCGAAGTTAGTGCTGCATGAGAGCGGCAGCGCCGTACAGACCGCACCCGATCTGGCCAGCGCGAACTACATTCTGACCGGAGTGCTCACCGTCAACGGGCCAGAATATGCCTGGCTCAATAAGCCGGAGTTCGACGCAGGGCCGCGTGCACAGAGCAAGGACCACAGCCCCGGCTGCTCCGCGACATCGCAGTACCCCGTGCGGAGCAATTGGGTCGGCTTCCATAAATCGGAAGCGAATCGGACGGAAGGGAACGAAGAGGTCGCCGCGAAGCTGAATCGTTATGCGGCGCTGCTGGCCAAGGTGCATGGCTGGATTCAGTTGGCGGACAGTCCCGCGGGTGTATCCGCGGCGCACTACTACAGCCTGGCGATGGTCCGCGCAATGGACCAGAGCGTATTGCCTGCAGGCCAGCCGGCAGCGCAGGACGAGGAACTGCTGATGGCGTTGAAGACCGACACGCCGGTGACCGAGCGGCGCTGGGTTTATGTATTGGACATCGATTGCCACGGCAGCGGGTCCCTGCTGTATCCGCGGGATTTTGCGGAAAACCAGTTTCCGTCGGACGCGGACAGAGGGCTTGAGTTTGCTTTGCCGGGCGCGCCGGTGTTGCGCATTGGGCCGCCGTACGGCGTGGATACGCTGGTTATGCTGAGCACAGCGCAACCTCTTCCCGACCCGTACGCTCTGGAGTTCGAGGGTGTCGCGACGCGCGGAGATGCGAGCGGCGGGTCGCCGCTAGCCAGACTGCTTGCGGACACCAGCCGAGGCACGCGTGGTGCGCCCGGGGTGATTCCGACCGACTGGGGAATAGAGCTAACGACGCTGCGCAGCGTTCCGAAAGATGCTCCGAAAAAATGAGTGTTGCCTATAGGCCAAGATGCGGTCGCGTCTCGCGAACGACTTGCCCCGTCTAACGTATGATTTGAGCGTTAGGCGATGGCGAGGGTGAGATGTCAGTCCGTTCTCACAGATTTGCGGCGCGGTGGATATTCTGCGGGTTGATCGCGACAGCCTGTACTTGGTTCGGTCCGCAGGCATCTTCGCAGACGCAGACGACGGCAAGTCATACTCCGATTATTCCGGCTCAGATCGCCGAACATGAGCAAAAGCTGGCCTTGGCCCGTGCCGCGAGTGACCTGGTAGGCGTGGCGACCGAACTCAACACACTGGCGTCGTTATACCGGCAGACGGGCGAGCGGGATAAGGCCCTCGACTACTGCAATCGGGCTCTGCAAATCGAGCGCGGCGCGGGAAACCGTCTCGCCGAGGCACTGACGGAGAATCTGCTGGGCCGGATCGAGACTGATCTCGGTGAGGAGCAGAAGGCGCTGGACCTGTTCAACCAGATACTGCCGGTTTGGCGAGAGTTCGGCAATCGGCTGGGTGAAGGGCTGACCCTGTGCAATATGGGCAGGGTTTACAACAACCTGGGGCAACGGGAAGACGCGATCAAGGTGCTCAACCAGGCGCTGCCTATCTTGCGCGAGGCGAAGAGCCGGAGCGGCGAAGCGAGTACCCTGGACAGCCTCGGAACCGCATATTCCTACATGGGCCGCGGGCCGGAGGCGTTGGGCGACTACAGCCAGGCCTTGTCCATCTGGCGGGAAGTTGGAGACCGCGGCGGCGAGGCGCTGACACTCGGCAATATGGCAATTGTCTATGCCAATCTCGGTGAAAAGCAGAAATCGCTGGAGTTTTATGAAAATGCATTGGTGGCCTGGCGCGAGGTTGGGAACCGTCCGGGCGAGGCCAGAGCGCTCAATTACGAGGGACGAGTCTATAGCGATCTGGGACAGAAGCAGAAGGCGCTGGAACTTTACAATCAGGCGCTACCGATCTGGCGCGACGTGCACAATCCGAACGGAGAGGCGTTGGCGCTCAACGACATCGGTCGGGTCTATGCCGATCTTGGGCAGGATCAGACTTCGCTGGAGTATTTCAACCAGGCACTGCCGTTGTGGCGGCAGGTTGGAAACCGCCGCGGCGAGGCGGTTACGTTAACCAATATCGGGAGGGCTTTGTCCAGCATGGGGCAGACGGACAAGGCGTTGGAGATTGAGTTTCAGTCGCTGACAGCTTGGCGCGAGGTAGAGGACAGCCGCGGGCAGGCGTTCGCATTGTCCAGCATCGGCAGGGTTTATTCCAGCCTGCACCAGCAGCCGCGCGCGCTGCCGATCAAACTTGCCGCCTTATCGCTGGCAAAGGCTGCGGGCGATCCGGACCTCCAGGGCGGCATAGACACTTCGTTGATGGTGGACTTCCGCAATCAGCAGCGCCCGGATGAAGCAATTTTCTTTGGCACGGAGGCGGTGAACGCGTTTCAGCAGGTGCGGCGGAACATAACCGGGCTGGACCAGGAGTTGCAGGCCGGATTTGCGCAGTCGAAATCACAGACGTATCGCGAGCTGGCGGAGCTGCTGGTGCAGACCGACCGGCTCGCCGAGGCGGAACATGTTCTCGATCTGCTGAAGGAGCAGGAGCTGAAGGAGGTAGTGCGCGGCGCGGCCGACGATCCGGCTGCAAAAGCAGAGCCGCTGCCGCTGACGCAGGCCCAGCAGAAGGCGCAGGCGGAGCTGGCGACATCGGAGCAGACGTCGGTGGCGCTGGCGGACGTGAACCTGGAGTACGCCACCCTGTCGGCAAAGTCCTCGCGCAGCAGCGAGGAAGAGGCGCGGCTGAAGGCGCTGGATGCGCGCATCGAGGCGGGCAACGGCGAGGTGTCGGCGTTCTTCAAGAACACGCTTTACCCGGAGCTGGCGCGGAAGGCGGGCACCGTGGACGCCAATGCCTTGCTGAGCAAGGAGAAGTCCGATGTCAGCCAGTTGCAGAACACGCTGGCCGTGCTAGGTCCGCGTGTCCTCGGCATCCGGCTGCTGCTGGGCGAGGACCACGCCTACGCCATTGTGATTACAGCGCACACGCGCGAGAAGGTCGAGCTGAAGGCCACGCCCGCGGAGCTGCGCAGCAAGGTGCTCGAGGTGCGCGACGACCTGCGTTCGCCCAAGTCGGACCCCAAGCCGCATCTGGCGGAGTTGTACGCCATGGTGCTGGCGCCGCTGGAGCCGGAGCTGAAGGCGTTGGCCGAACAGCCTGCGCAGGCAGGACAGAGTCCCGTGCCGACGCTGCTATGGTCGCTGGATGGCGTGCTGCGCTATGTGCCTATGGCGGCGCTCTACGATGGCACACGCTATATGGCCGAGCGCTTCAACAACGTGCTGTTTACCCCGGAGAGCTACGGTCGCATGGCCGCGCCGGCCGACTCCAAGACGCCAGATCTTCGGGTGCTGGCCATGGGCCTGTCGAAGAGTTATGGTGGCTTGCCGGCGCTACCCGGCGTGATGCCCGAGCTGGAGGCCGTTGTGCATGATCCCGCCGTGCCTCAGTCGCATGGCCCGATGGATGGCCTGCTGCTGCCCAATGAGCAGTTCACGCTGGCTGCGCTCAAGAGAGAGCTCGGAGCTGGGCAGAGCTTCCCCGTGGTGCATATTGCGAGCCACTTCGTAGAGGAGGCCGGCGGCGGCGAAGAGCCCTATCTGATGCTGGGTGGCGACAGCGCCGGCGATGCACAGGGCTACGCTCTGACGCTGTCGCGGATCGAGGACTCTACCATCAGCTTCCATGGCACCCACCTGCTGACGCTCTCGGCGTGCAGCACGGCGAAGGGCGATGCGTCGAAGGACGGCCTGGAAATGGACTCGCTGGGCATGATTGCGCAACAGAAAGACGCCGAGGCAGTGCTGGCCACGCTGTGGGATGTGAACGACGCCAGCACCAGCCGGTTGATGAGCGACTTCTATTCGCGCTGGGTGAAGGCGCCCGCCGAGGGCAAGGGCGAGGCCCTTCGCCAGTCCCAGCTCGATTTGTTGCACAGCGCAACCGCCTCGGCGGAGGCTGTGGATGAGCGCGGCCTGGTTGTGACCGAGAAGACCGGTCCGTCTCAGCCCAAGGCAACCCAGGCGACGTACCCCACGGGCTACTCGCACCCATTCTACTGGGCGCCTTTCGTGCTGATCGGCAACTTCCAATAGGCAGGCGAGCAGCGAGAAACCGCGACGGTTATGTTAAGGTAGCTTTACGGCGTGAGCTTCCATGAGGCGGATGAGTCTCCAGGGCTTATCGCGTCCGGCTCGAACATTCCAAGCTCAGGCCGTGAACGGGGGAACAGCATCCAGGTAGCTCTCAATCACCGCACCGCGTATCGATATGACAAGGCGGTCTCGCTCGGCCCACAGGTGATTCAGTTGCGCCCCGCCCCGCACTGCCGAACCCAGATTCTCAGCTACGCGTTGAACGTCACTCCGGCGGAGCATGTTCTGAAGTGGCAGCTTGATGCCCTCCACAACCATCTGGCGCGCGTGCTGTTTCAGGGCAAAACGACAGAGTTTGCAGTCGAGGTGGAGTTGATCGCAGAGCTGTCTCCCGTCAATCCGTTCGATTTTCTGCTGGAGCCCGGCGTCGAAGAGTATCCCTTTGCGTACACGCCGGAGTTGGCGAGGGACCTCGAGCCATATCGAACGACCGGCCCGGCGGGTCCTCGGCTGCAGGTATTTCTGGAGAGCGTGTCGAAAGAGAAGCAGGGAACAATTGGCTTCCTGATCGACCTGAACCGGAGGGTGCGCGATGAGGTTGGCTATACCACGCGCTTTGAGCCCGGCGTTCAGACCTGCGAGGAGACCCTTGAGAGGCGCATGGGGTCCTGCCGCGACTCGGCATGGCTGCTGGTGCAGATTCTGCGGCAGCTGGGGCTGGCGGCGCGCTTTGTTTCCGGCTATCTGATTCAGTTGGCGCCGGACGAGAGCGCAATGGAGGGGCCTGGCGGATTGCAGAGTGACTCCGCGGACCTGCATGCGTGGACGGAGGTGTATCTGCCGGGTGCGGGCTGGATTGGGCTGGATCCGACGTCGGGCTTGTTTGCCGGAGAAGGGCATATTCCGCTGGTCTGCACACCGAATGCTTCAAACGCCGCGCCGATTGGCGGCACGGTGGAGCCGGCGAGCGTGGAATTCAGCTATTCCATGTCCATTCGCCGCCTGAATGAGACACCGAGGCTGACGAGGCCGTTCTCCGAAGAGGATTGGGCGCAGGTCGAACAAGTCGCGCGCCACGTTGATGCGGACCTGGCGGCACAGGATGTTCGCCTGACCATGGGCGGCGAGCCAACGTTTGTGGGCATCGACGAGCCCGAGAGCCCCCAGTGGAACATCGATGCGCACGGCCCGATCAAGCGAAGCCGCGGGTTGGCGCTGATAGGGTGCCTGCGCGAGAGGTTCGCGCCTGGTGCGCTGCTCCATTACGGGCAAGGGAAGTGGTATCCCGGCGAGCCGCTGCCGCGTTGGGCGCTGGGCTGCTACTGGCGGGCCGATGGCGTGCCGGTGTGGGAGAACGTCAATCTCATCGCGCGTGAAGATCACGATTACGGCTTTGCCGGAAACGACGCCCTCTGGTTCATCCAGGCGCTTACGCGGCGGCTGCAAGTGAGTCCTGAAAACATACTGCCTGCCTACAACGCCGGAGCCGGGCCGGATGCACCGGCAGGCTTTCTGGTGCCTCTTCGCCGCCGTCAACCGCAGGGGCGCCTGGGATGGTCGAGCCAACTGTGGTTTCCGCGGCCGGAGCGCCTGGTGCTGACCGCGGGCGATTCGCCCATCGGCTTTCGCATTCCGACCGACGCAATGCCTTGGGTTGCGCCAGATGAGCTTGCCTACGAGCACGCCGCCGCGCCTTTCGCCGACCGGCCGAAGTTGCCGGCCCGCCCTGCCCGTCGCAAGGAACTCTTCGCGGTCGAGCCGATTGCCGATCCGCTGCCCGCACTCTCCAGTACTGCCGATACGGCGACGGAGCTGATTCGGCCGGCCCTTTGCGTGCAGGCGCGGGAGGGACGCTTGCATGTGTTTTTGCCGTATGCGTCCAAACTCGCGGACTATCTTGACCTGGTTGCGGCGGTCGAAGATACATGCCAGTACCTGGGCCGGCCGGTGTGCGTGGAAGGTTATACGCCGCCACCGGATCCACGTCTGCGGTCATTCAGCGTCACGCCAGACCCCGGTGTTCTGGAAGTGAATCTGCCGCCGGCGAGCAATTGGGACGAGCTGGAACAGATAAATACCGTGCTCTTCGAGGAGGCGGGCAAGAACCGGCTGACCGCGGAGAAGTTTACCTACGAGGGCGGCCACATAGCTACCGGCGGCGGAAGCCACATTGTCGTCGGAGGAGCGACGGTGCTGGAGAGCCCTTTTCTGCGGCGCCCGGATCTGCTGCGCAGTATGGTCGCGTTCTGGCAGAACCATCCGTCGCTGTCGTATTTGTTTTCAGGCATGTATGTCGGCCCGACCAGCCAGTATCCGCGCGTGGATGAGGCGCGCACGGATGCGCTGTACGAGCTGGAAGTGGCCTTTCGCAATCTGCCTGCCGACGACTGTCCGCCATGGGTTGTGGATGGGCTGTTTCGCAACCTGCTGGTGGATGTTACAGGCAACTCGCATCGCGCGGAATTCTGCGTCGACAAGATGTATCCGCCGGAGGGCCAGGGACTGCGCCTCGGCTTGATCGAGTTGCGCGCGTTCGAGATGGCCCCGCACATCCGCATGGGCCTGGTTACGATGCTATTGGTCCGGGCACTCGTCTCTACGTTCTGGAAGCGACCGTACGATGGTGCGCTGGTCCGCTGGGGCGCCGAACTCCACGACCGCTTCATGCTGCCGCATTTTGTCTGGCACGATTTCTCCGAGGTGCTCGCGCACCTGCGCGCAGCCGGGCACAACTTCGAAGAGAAGTGGTTTGCCGCACAGATGGAATTCCGCTTCCCGCGAATCGGATCGATAGCGGTGGACGGAGTGGAGCTGGAGCTGCGTCAGGCGTTGGAGCCGTGGAACGTGCTCGCGGAGGAGACGACCTCGGGCGGAACAGTGCGCAGCGTGGATTCGTCGCTCGAGCGCATTCAGGTAAAACTGTCTGGGCTGACTACCGAATCCCGCTATGGGTTGGCCTGCAATGGGCGCAGGGTGCCGTTGCAACCCACGGGCGTGCCCGGTGAGTTTGTCGCCGGGGTGCGCTACCGTGCCCGGCAACTGTCTGCGACATTGCATCCGACTGTTCCGGTGCATATGCCTCTGGTCTTCGACATCATCGACCGCTGGAAGGAGCGTTCGATGGGACATTGCAGCTATCACGCGGCACCACCCGACGGCCGCATCTACTCGACACGGCCAGCGAACTCGACTGAGGCTAAAGAGCGGAGGATGGCACGCTTTGACGTAGCCGAGGCGCTACCGGACACAATGGCGGTGCCGGCTGAAGAGACGAATCCAATCTTCCCAATGACTCTGGACCTGCGTCTTCCCGCACCCGGACCGACGACTCGCTTTGAAAGGTCGAGACACATTCCATGACCGTCGATCTGCATCAGACGCCAATCCGCTATGGAGACGCGTACGACGAATTGTCGGTCGACGGTGTGACTCCGCGCGCGCACTGGGCGCAGCTGATGGAGTCGCTGCAGGAGATCGGGCCCGAGGAATTGGGGCGACGCTGGAGCCGCGCCGAACGCCGCATTCGCGAGAACGGAATCACCTACAACATTTACAGCGATCCGCTCGGCGCAAATCGGCCATGGAAGATCGACATCGTTCCGTTTTTGATCGCGGCGGATGAATGGCGATTTATCGAAGAGGGCATTATTCAGCGCGCCCAGTTGCTGAGTTTGATCCTTGAGGACCTGTACGGCCCGCAGGAATTGGTCGCAAACGGGCGCTTTCCTTCGGCGCTGCTCTATGCCAATCCTGCGTTTCTGCGTCCGCTGGTGGGCGTGCGTGTCCCCGCGCACAGCTATCTGCATATGCTGGCGGTCGACCTTGCGCGCTCCCCCGATGGCCAGTGGTGGGTGCTGGCGGACCGCACCCAGGCTCCTGCAGGCAGCGGCTATGCGCTGGAGAACCGCACCATCGTCTCCGATGTTCTGCCCAACCTGTTCCGCGCCTCAAATGTGCTGCGTCTCGCTCCGTTCTTTCGGGCGCAACGAGAAGCGCTCATCAGCTTGTCCAGCGCGAGCAATCCGCGTATTGTTCTGTTGACTCCCGGCCCGCACAACGAGACTTATTTTGAGCACTCGTATATCGCTCGCTACCTTGGATTCACGCTGGTCGAAGGAGCGGACCTCACTGTGCGCGACCGGCGCGTCTACTTGAAGACGGTCAATGGGCTGGAGCAGGTCGACGTGATCCTGCGCCGAGTGGACGATGGTTTCTGCGATCCACTCGAACTGCGCGGCGAGTCGCTGCTGGGTGTGGCGGGCCTGGTGGACGCCATCGTGGCCGGCAATGTAAAGGTGGCAAACGCGCTGGGCAGCGGTCTGATTGAGACGGCCGCGGTGATGCCTTTCCTGCCCGGACTCTCGCGACACCTGCTGGGACAGAACCTCAGGCTGCCCTCGGTTGCGACGTGGTGGTGCGGCCAGGAGTATGCGGTCGAGTGGGTCCTAAAGCATCTTGATTCAGTGGTGGTGAAGCCGGCGTTCCCTTCGCGCGGGATCGAACCGGTCTTTGGAGCCGAGATTGCGCAGTCCGAGAAGAGCAAATTTGCCGATCAGTTGCGGATGCGCCCTCACGAGTACGTGGCGCAGGAGCAAATCGCTCTGTCGACTGCGCCGGTGTGGGACAACGGACGCCTGGTCTCGCGCAGCGTGGTGTTGCGTGCCTACGTACTGAATACCGGCAGCGGGTGGATTTCGCTTCCAGGCGGATTGACCCGCGTCGCCGAGACGGAGGGGTCGGTCGTCTCCATGCAGCGCGGCGGCCACAGCAAGGACGCATGGGTGCTGTGGGACAGCCCGGTAGATACGTTCAGCATGCTGCGCCCGCGCAACGAGCCGCTGGAGTTGCGTCGGGTCGCGATGCCGATCCCCAGCAGCGTGGCCGACAATGTCTTCTGGCTGGGGCGATACGTGGAGCGCGCGGAGAACATCGCGCGCATCGCGCGCACCATCATTTCGCGGGTGCGGCGCGCCGACCAGGCCGAGCTCGGATGCTTGCTGCGGCTGCACAATTGCCTGGAATCCCGGTACAGCCGATTGCCCAAGGCGAAGGGCAGACGACCTACAGCGCTTGAACTCGAGCGCGAGTTGATCTCCCTCCTGACCAACGTGAAGCGACCGGACAGCCTGGCTTCCATACTGGCCGAGGTGGCAAAGGTCGGCGGCAATGTACGTGAGCGGCTGTCGGCGGACATGAACACGCTGATCAGCCAGCTTCGCGATTCCGTTCGAATCGACCAGGACACGCAGTTCCTGGAGTATCCGGCGATGCTCACCGCGTGCCTGGAACTGCTCTCCGCTTTTTCCGGCATGGAACGGGAAAACACCACCCGAGGATCGGGCTGGCTATTCATGAGCATCGGCCGGCGGCTGGAGCGCGCAATCTACCTCACCCGGCAGCTTCGCGAGGTCACCACACGGCTGGCTGAACAGGACTGGCCTTTGCTGGAAATGCTGCTCGAGGTCGCCGATAGCTCCATGACCTACCGCACCAGATATTACACCACGCTGCAGCCGCTGGCCGTGCTGGACGTGCTGATGGCGGATGAGACGAACCCGCGGGCCCTAGACTTTCAAATCAGCCACCTCGGCGATCTTTATCAACGGCTTCCACGGCACCTTGCCGACGATCTGCAAGCCGTGCGAGATGCGTTGACCAGATTGCGCAGCTTCGATCTGCGAGACCTGAAGCACCCGCTGCCCGGTACCGCGACGGCCGGGAACGGCTCCAATGGCTTGTCCAACCTCGAACGCCTTCTGAGGGATATGGAAGAGTTTCTGCCGTCGTGGTCGAATAACCTGTCGAGCAGATATTTCAGCCACGCTCGTACCCTGCCGATTACCGTGGGCCAATGATCTATAGAATTGTTCACCGATCGACGTACAAGTACAGATCTCCGGTTTCGGTGGGGAACCACGTCGCCTGTCTGAAGCCTCGGGTTTTGCCGCCGCACCAATTGATCCGGAGCGAACTGCATATCCACCCCGCGCCGGCAACGCGCACAGAGCGCGTCGATTATTTTGGGAACAGCCTGTGTTTCTTCACCGTTCAAGAACCGCACAAGGAATTGGTGGTGGAGGCGCAGAGCGAAGTGGCGATCGCCGAGAATTCTGCGCCATGGCCGCAACCTGGCCTGGGCTGGGAGGAGGTGGTGGGGGCGCTTGCTAAAGATCGGAGTGCAGAGGGGTTGGACGCGTACCAATTTGCGTTTGAGTCGCCACGCATCCGGATACGGCCGGAGTTTGCCGCCTATGCCCGGCAGTCGTTCACACCGGGGCGGCCACTCACCGAGGCGCTTCTCTTCCTAACGGCGCGCATTCACAGGGATTTCCGTTTTAACTCGAAGGCGACCAATGTGCGAACGCCTACGGAGGAGGTATTTCGCAAACGCCATGGAGTATGCCAGGATTTTGCGCACGTCCAGATCGCGTGCCTGCGCTCGCTGAATCTGGCAGCGCGTTATGTGAGCGGATACCTGCGCACGTATCAGGCCCCCGGCAAGCCGAGGCTGATTGGCGCCGACGCGTCGCACGCCTGGGTCTCCGCGTATTGTCCTGGGTGGGGCTGGCTGGATGTGGACCCCACCAACAATGTCGTGCCGTCGGATGGGCACGTGACCCTGGCGTGGGGGCGGGACTACAGCGATGTGAGCCCGCTGCACGGGCTGGTCCTCGGTGGCGAGGCGCACACGCTGCAGGTCGCGGTCGACATGGAGCCAATCGACTTCTAACTCGCAAAGACGGTCTAGGCAGGCGCGGCCACTTGCTCCAGCGTCCTGCGCACCTGCACCACGAGAATGTCGTCCTCCTGCCCAAAAGCCTGGGCAGCCTTTGCGATCACCTCGGAGGTCGCCTTTTGCTGTAGCAAGGTACTGATCCTTTCAAAACCGAAGAGCGTCCCTTGCGGGTCCGTGGCCTCGACGACACCGTCGGACATCAGGAAGAGCGAATCGCCTTGCTGCAAACCGAATGACGCAATCGAAAAATCTCCATCGGGAACGATGCCGATGGGGAAGGCCCCCTCCATCTCAATCTCCTGGCCGTTGAGATAGGGCGCGAGCTGGCCGGCGTTGGCGATGATGCCTGTTCCATCCGGATCGATACGCATAATTAAGCAGGTCGCGATGGCATGCTGGCGCTCACAAAGCTGCTCGTTCACCTCGCGCAGGATCTGGGCCGGGTCCGTGCTGTGCCGGACCGCGCCGCGGATCGCGCCTACGATCAGGGCCACCAGCATTCCTGCCTGCATGCCTTTTCCGGTGACGTCTCCAACCACAATCAAAACTGTCCCAGGAGTCTCCAGCGGCAGGATTTGGAAGAAGTCGCCGCCGACCTCGCGCGCTGGACGATATTCGCTGTCGATTGCGAGTCCGCTCACCTCAGGCAGTTCGGCGGGGATCAGCAGTTGCTGCACCTCCTGGGCCTGCTGAATCTCCATCTTCCATTGCTCTTTCAAGACCTGCGACTGAATGAACCGGCGCAACTGCATCACGGTGATGATGAGAAGCGAAGTGATGGTAGCGACCGTGCCAAGCTGAATGTAGAAGCCGAAGATGTTGAACATGATCGGCACGTGCAGTACGCGCAACTCGCTCGAGTAATTCGCGACAAAACCAAGCAGGACCGCGGTTCCGGCCATCCATCCTTCCGTCTTCTGGGTGGTGAAGCCGCGATATGCCACAAAGAACAGCACCACGCCGAGGCCAAGCTTCACGGCCAGCAGTGCCGGCGTGAGAAAGGCGGCGTAGTGTGCCGGAACGACCAGTCCATACAACGGCGGGCGCAGCAAGGCGTATCCCACCATCAGCAGAGCAACCAGCGGCCAGACCACCTGATGTAGCCTGCCGATCTTCGCCAGGCGGAACCAGTAGCCCCAGAAAAGCACCCAGAGCCCGATGCGCGTTGGCCGCAGGATCACATCGCTGAGAACTACCGCGTGAGTCTGGCCAATCCACGTCGTAACATTCACTGACAATACGATCCCGTTGTAAATCAGCGTGAAGGTGCATACCAGCGCCAGCCACAGGTATGCCTGTTCCTGCCGATCCAGCCAGAACAGCGCGGCAGCCATGAGCAGAGCCATGAACAGAATCAGGACTTCCAGCGAGGCGCCGGCGAAGTAGTGCGCTGCGAAGTCGTAATCCAGCTCGACTAACTCGTTGACGTACGAGGCGTAGCCAAGCGTCGGGGGACCGTGCAGACCTCCGGCATCGGGGCTGTTGAAACGTGTGGCGCTATCCATCCACATGCGAATGGCGATTGCAACGGTGCCGTTGCGGCTGGCAGTTGGGAGGGGAAATGCCTCCGGCAGCGCGGGATATGCCGTAACGTGCTGGCCGTTGAACTTGCCGAAGTCGCCGATAAGCTGTCCGTTGACGTAGACCTGGTATGCGTCGTCCGCCTGGTCCGGCATTTTGATTGCAAGCCGATGGCTCGCCCCCTGGACGCTGACCTGGATCCTGTACCAGGCGAAGCCGGAGTAGCCTGGATAGCCGCGCTGGGTCCAGCCTGCGACCCCCTCTTTGCCCGGGGCCACGGTCAGGTCCATCGTGTTCCAACCGGAGTCGTCAAATTCGGGCCGCGCCCACGCCATGTCGTCGCCGGTATGGAATTTCCACGGACCGTTGAGCTTGGCCGACGACTCGCCAAGCTTGACCGGGACTGGCGGTGCGGACGCCGGCGGGTTTGCAAGCGATTGGGCTTGCCCATGGCTGGGATCAGCGCACAGCAACAGCAGAACCATCAGTCCGGCGCGGCGCATAGGGATGATACTTTCTCAACAGATCTCGTGGATATGCAACAGTCTACGACAACCGCGGATTGTAAGGGCATGTCGCCGGATGATTGCAGTCAACGCGAGCAGAGCGCGGCATGATTCTCAAGGATAGTGGCCGAAGCAAAAAGAGGAGAAGCTTTTGGGCTCTCTCCATGCGCGCAATGAGCTGCGGGAATCGCTAATTGAGGTTTGCCGCAGCAGGCGGAAACGCTGCCACGAGATTCCGCCGGCGCCGATGGGCTCCGAGCAATCCGATGGAGAGAACACCCGTAGACAGCAGCAGGATTGAACTCGGTTCCGGCGTCAGAGTAGCATCCGCTTTTACGGTAATATCGTCACTGTTTATGGTGTCTACGACTGTTCCCTCTGTAATCAGGTCGATTCCAGGTATTCCTATCGCAATTGTGAAGATGGCGGGCGAGCTGCAATCGACGCCGCCGCCTCCAATGGGATCGAAATAGCAAAAGCTGTTAAACAAGGTCGCTGTAGGAATGTCCCCGCCACTAAATTCAAGAAGATAGTCCGCGCCACCGTTGGTGAGACCGCATGTGACATCCGAAAACGCGTCCAAGGTCTCGGTCGGGCAGCTCGGCGTATCGGGCGTCGTGGTGCCAGGATAATCGAAGACTGGCATCTCGATCTCCAGGCTCGTCAGGGGCTTCCCCGTGAGGTTGATTCCGGTGAAGCAGGCGGTATATGCATCGCCCGCTAGGCTAACTCCAGGGAGTTGACTCGGTTCGCACCCGGCTGCTGGGCCTGTGGTCGGGAAAGTAAGCGCGAAATCGTCGGAAAAAACCGGCTGTATCAAGTCAACAGGCACAGTGGGATCTACGACAACCATCTGGAAGTCATCGGCCTTCGCCACATTGGCCAAACCGCAAATCAACGCAATCGCAAACAAGGAGCGCAGCATTTTCATGTTGTGTACTCTCTCCGTGGCACTGATGCGACAGATGTTCGTACTCGACCGAGAAGATTGGCGAAACCCCGGAAGGCGATCGAAGCCGAAGTGTCAAAACTCCAAGCCGAGGGTTGGTATTAAGCCCGTTTATAAGCACGTCAGTGGCCGAACCAATAGGCGCAGATCTCTTGGGGATTTCTCAGTCCTTTAACTGAGATATGCAAAATATTGCGTATTTTAGGGAAGAATTAATCACAGTGCAATAGGTCACGCGCCACATTACGCCTGTGACTGGGCAGTCTCAACCGAGTCACATAGGTGCAGCACCGAATCAACTTTGGTCATCTCCAGCAGCGCTTGCACCCGTTCATTCACCCCGACCAGCAGGAACTTGCGGCCGTTGCTCTGGGCGGAAACGAAATAGTTCATCACCACGCCCAATCCGGCTGAGTCCATGTAAGGAACCGACGTCAGGTCCATGATAAGACACGCCGGCTTCAGCGTACGCAGTTCATTCTGAAGCTGGAAGATGTTGCTGAGCGTGAACGGGCCGTCGAGCGTCAGAATGACCGTGCCTTCTTTCGCCCCGGCCGAGGTGGTATACGACAGTTCTTTGTCAAGCATAACGGCGAGTATATAAGCCGCCGAGACCCTCACTTATTACAGCAGCGTGAATTGTCTCCGTCTCGAAGCCATCTGCGCCGCGGCAAACTAACGCAAAACCTTCTGGCTCCCGGTCCGCTGGGCCGCCGTGTAAGTGCCATTCCCCGTGGCATATACTCGTCCTCACACGGTCATCGTCCCTTGAGGGGAAGCATCCGATGGAAATCAGTGAAGAAGCTCTTCTGGCCCAACAACAGGTTGTACGCCTGCAAGCTCTGCTGGAGGCCAGCCGCCAGCTCCATTCCACGATCGAGATCGACGAGGTAGTGCGGATAGCCCTGGAGATCGTGGTTCGCGAGTTGGAGCTCGAAGGCGCGTTTTTCACAGCATTTCCACAGACCTACGGCGAAGTTCCCGCGGCATTGCAAGCCTCACTTAGCGGGCCGCCGGGCCAGCCCGCTGGCGATCTTCCGGCCCAGTCGCTGCTTCGGTTCTCGCTCCGCGACAAGGCGGGAGTCAAGTTCACCGAACTGATTGTCATTCTTCCGCCGGGCCGAACCCTGGACCTGGACGAAACCGACTTCCTCGAGTCGCTTGCGGTGCAGGCTTCGGTGGCGATTGAGAACGCCCGCTTCCACGCGCGCGCGCTACAGTGGCAGCGGGTGGAAAGCGATCTGGCCGCCGCCCGCCAGGTCCAGCAGAGCCTGGTCCCGCAGGAGATGCCGGAGATTCCCAACTACGGCCTGGCCGCTCGCTCAGTCACCTGCTACGAGGTTGGCGGCGACTATCTAGACATCGTCACTATGCCCTCGGGCGAAACCGTCATCGTGGTGGGAGACGTGGCCGGCAAAGGGCTTGCCTCGGCGCTGGTGGGCGCATCTTTTCGTTCTGCATTCCGCGCCATGGTTCTTGCCGGCCACGGCCTGCTGGACATCGCGACAAAGATGAACCTGTTGCACTATGGCGAGGGAGACGAAGCACGGCGCCGCTACGTCACGGCGATGCTGCTTCGTCTGGACCCAGCCACTCACACCCTGGAAGTAGTGAACGCCGGTCACAATCCGGCGTTCCTGGTTGGAAGCGATGGCACGCTTAACAAAATCGCCGCTTCGGGCACTCCCATCGGCCTTCTGCCGTTTTCGAACTACGTTGCGCGCAAGTTCGACTTTGGCCCGGGCGCACGTCTGTTGGTCTACACTGACGGCATGACGGAGGTCTTTCACGGCGACGACGAGTTCGGCGAAGCGCGTCTTCTGGAGGCATTTGTCGGCTGCAATGAGCCGATGCCGGAACAGATACTGGGCACTCTATGGAATACCCTGGACGCGTTTTCAGATGGGCAGGACCAGTCCGATGACATGACTGCGTTGGTGCTGCGCAGGAACCCAGAGCGGAGACCTCAATCGATGGACGATGAAACCAAGAAGAAGATTGAGCTGCAGCTCCCCTCTCGCCTGGGCTTCGAGAAAGTGGCGATGAACGCTGCGGCCAGCGTCGCCCGCATGATGGGGTTCGGGGAGGAGCGGGTTGAGGACCTTAAGACGGCCATCGCTGAGGCCTGCATCAACGCCATGGAGCACGGCAACAAGCTGGATGAGACTTTGGCGGTCGGCGTCGTCCTCTCCATGGATGCGGATTCGCTGGAGGTGAAGGTGCATGACACCGGCAGTGGACCCCAGGGGCACGCTGCCACCCCCGACATCGACAAGAAGATGCACGAGCAGGAAGGCACGCGCGGTATGGGCAGGTTTCTCATTGAGTCGCTGGTGGATGAGGTGGAATGGGTGAGCTCGCCGCGTTCCGGCAGTTACGCACGCATGGTGATCCGGCTTCATCCGAACGAGGAAGCGGAAGCGATTGTGATCGACCAGAACGAGGATGGAAAAAGGGGATAGGGAATGGCGGAGAAGGTAACGCAGGCAAAGGTGGAAGAAGTGCAGAGCCCTACGGGTGCTCCAATCACGGTGCTGCGCTTTACGGGCGACGTTACCAGCGCGTCAAAGGCTGCCGTGTTGGGTACGTATCAGGGACTTCCGCCTGGCACCAGACGCATCCTTCTCGACTTTTCCGGCGTCGACTACCTGAATTCCAGCGGCATCGCGTTGGTCATCCAACTGATGATCGCGGCCAGCAAGGGCAGCCAGACCGTTCAGACCTTTGGCCTGAAACCGCATTTCATCAAGGTATTTACGATGGTCGGAATTACGAAGTACACCAAGTTGCATCCAGATGAACGGGCCGCGCGCGCCGCATTTCCTGAGTAGCGCAATCGCCGTCTGTCCGCTGGTGCCGATTGTCCAGCGCGGGGAGGGAAACAGAAAAGAAACTGGAGGCGCGGGTCGGGATCGAACCGACGCATAAAGGTTTTGCAGACCTCTCCCTTACCACTTGGGTACCGCGCCCCATCAGGGCCTGCGCTTTCACGCACACCCAGACGAATGAGGAAGAGTGTATCGCAGGCAGGGTAATTCTGGAGCGGGAGACCGGGGTCGAACCGGCGACATCTTCCTTGGCAAGGAAGCACTCTACCACTGAGCTACTCCCGCTCTCACAAGTTGAAGTATAGCGGCCACACACGTGCGCGGTCAACGCGCAGCAACGCTTCGCCCCTTTCCCGCGGTCCTTAGTTTATTCCCCGGACCGGAATCCGCGGGCCCAGCAAAAGTTCGGACGGCTCGCGCACGATATGCGGCGTTACCAACACCACCAGCTGACTTGTGTCCTTCTCCACATTCTCCTCCGTCGGCATCTGGAAGCCGGGCAACTCGCTGAGCCCAGGGATGCCCGTCATCGCCGCCACCTCGGTCTTGCTCACGTTGCTGACCATCAACACGCTTTCGCCGTCGCGAATCGTCAGGCCGGAGGTGAACTGGCGGCTATTGAGGACCGGGTTGCCATCGCTGCTGCTGCCGGAAAGAGCTTCAATCTTCAAGTCCATGGTGAGGCTGATCTCGCCCGATCTCTGGATTCTGGGTGTCGCTTTCAGGGTCACACCCAGGTCCTCGTAGGTTACCTGGGGTATAGTGGCGCTGGTTCCGCCTGCGTACTGTTGCAGCAGGCTGGATATGGGCACGCCGTTGATGGTTTCGTTCTTAAGCGCGGAACTGGCTGTCGACAAGCCTGTAGTGTATGTCGAACTCACGATCGGGTACTTGGTCCCTTCGCGGAATGTCGCAGGCTGGCGGTCTCCTACGCGCTGCTGCACGTCGTCCAGGGCCTTCGAGTCGGTGGAGTTCAGGCCCAGGTTGAACACGGTGTTGGTCGACGCCGATATTCCCGTCTGAAATAATCCGCCTCCGATCACTCCAATCAGGTTCGAGGCCAGGCTGCTCTGCACCAGCCCGAGGTTGATCAATGCCAGTGCGATTTGCAGATTGCTCGTCCCAGGAGGCACCAGCCCCTGCGCAATGGCCTGCTGTACGATCGTCTGGTTCGAATTCACAATCTGGTAGGCAGCCTGGTCGACGTTGAACACGCTGAACTGTGTCGGGACGGTCCCCCCCACATTGACCATGTGGGTCGTGTCAATCTCGTACATCTTCACCTCGACCATCACCTCGCCGGTAGCGTTGATCAGGTCTTGCAGCGTCCGGTTCAATGGATCGAGAACGTATTCCGGGGCCCGCACCACAATGGTCCCCTGCGCTGTGCTGCTGATCTTTTGCACATTGAAGATGTTCTTGGCCACACTGACCAGGTCGGTAATCTCTGTCGCTGTGTCCCCGGGCACAAAGATCGTCTCCTCCAGCTGATGCTCCAACTGCTGGCGGTTCGAGGCAATGTCCTTGGCAATCACGATGCCGGTCTCATCCACAGGCACGGCAAAGGTCTGGGTCATGCTGAACAGCACATCCATGGCCTTCTGGTACGTCACATTCTCCAGGTCGAAGCGCAGATTCTTACGGTCCACGGAGTCGTCCATCACCGCGTTGATCCCGTAGGTCGCAGCCACTTCGCGAAGCACATCCGTGGAGACTCCACGCAGGTGAAAACTCTTCACCCCTCCGGTTGGGGTTATATGGATCGCGCCCGCGATCGGCGGCACCTGGACGATCGAGGCCCGAGCGATCTCCGCGCCCGCAATTAGGTTGGCCCGGTCTGCCAGCGTGGCGGCGGCGTTCCCAGCCCCGGCGTCGTTTGCCGTCTGGCCCGGAGCAGGCTGCCGCGCGATGAAGAACGGTCCGCTGTGCTCGACGATGATGGGATTTTCCGGATCGATGGTGCGCGCCTCCGCCAGCAACGTCTCCGCCTTCCCCTGATCTCCCGCCAGCCGGGCTCTCGTCGCCTGCCGCACCAGCTCAGTCAGCCTGTGTTGGCGCGCCACCGAGATTGCGACGGCGTAATTGGGATTCGCGGGATCGAGCTTTAGGGCGCGCTGAAAATCGCTCTCAGCGGCGCTCAACTCATCGTGTTCGAGTCTCTTCGCGCCGGCTAGATACGCGTTCTCCGCCTCGCGCAGTTGGCGTTTTCCCGGTGTCGGATGAACCTCATGCGCATCCACGGCCACCACTGCGGCCCCCGCCGGCTGGGCCCCCATCCCTTGGACGGGTTGCACCGGGGCTTGCTGCGCGGTCGCACCGGCATCCTGGCTCTGCGTAGGCTCTGCCTGCGCTAGCATCGCGGTGCCGTTACCCAGCGTCGCGAGACAGCAGAGCAGGCCCACGGCAAGCCGTCGACCGGTCCCAGTCGCGCGAAGATGGTTCGGGAGGATCACCACTGCTATCTTAGACGCGCCGCACCGAAAATCGCGCAGCGCCATGCAATCGCGTCAGCCCCGCGACACGAATTCCCATTCCTGAGTTCTTCGGGAAACTAAGCCTGCCGGGCGTTCATCGCAATCGGCATTCGCGGCCGCTGGTCCGGGTTCGACCGCTGTCCCGGCATCGGCCGTTCGCTCATTACCGGACGCCGCATGCCTTTGCGGATCTGCGCGGTGTCCAGATCGAGTTCCGCCAGAGTGCGGCTCAGCGTGTTGCGGTGCATGCCCAACTCAATCGCGGCTTTGCACTGGTTGCCCTTGTGGTGTGCCAGCACTTCCAGAATGTAGCGCTTTTTGAATTGACGAATGGCATCTGTATAAGAAATTCCTGCACTATGCATCTGGGATATAAGGGCGTCCAATTCACGCTTCAAGGGCTTCCTCGCTTGGTGTCGGTAATTAGATGAATCCCTACTGTAGAACACTCAATGCCGATTGATCCAGTCTGGCGGAGCTTGTTTGAAATTAAAAGCGCCAGCGGCCATCAATTGCTGGAGGTACTGAGGTACGAGGAAGGATACATCATGCGCGATGCCAAATAAATAGGGACTCAAAACCGATGTAGTAACCACCCACGACTGCGGCGCGAAGTTGGTTGTGACCAGCAGCACAGCAATCCCGATTACGCAGCCCCGGACAAAACCGAACACCATTCCGAGCACCCGATCCACAAAGCCCAGTCCGGCCACGTGCAGCAGCTTCTGAACCACCAACCCCAGCAGCTCGAACCCGGTTACCGCCACCGCCACAATCAGCAGGTACGCTAGTATGCGCGCGGTTGTCGCCAGCATAAGCAGGCGCATCTGAACGATCCAGTCGCCGAGCTCGGTGTAGTAGCTGCTGGCGATCGCCAATCCGCCGAAGAATCCCCCCAGGCCGAAGATCGAGCGCACAATGCCGCGCCGAAATGCCACTCCCATGGAGATCAGCAGAATCGACATCAGCAGCCAGTCGAATGCGTTCCAGTCGGATATCCTCATGGTCTCGCCCCCGAGAGGTTCAAGCTCTGCTACTCTCCCAATCCTGCTGCTCTCCCAATCCACTTTGTCCCGTCAGCAACCGGAACGCTTCCATGTACTTCTGTCGAGTGCGCAACACAACATCGTCAGGCAGCCCAGGTGCGGGCGTCTGTTTATTCCACCCGATCGACTCCAAATAGTCGCGCACATATTGCTTGTCGAAGCTCGGCTGCGGCCTTCCCGGAGCATAGCCCTCGGCGGGCCAGTAGCGCGACGAATCCGGAGTCAGTACCTCATCCGCCAATACGATCCCAACCCCATCGATCCATCCGAATTCGAACTTGGTGTCGGCCAGAATCACGCCCTTGGCTGCGGCATACTTCGATGCCTTCTCATAGATCTCCATGGTCAAGCGCCGCAGTGCCGCCGCTGTCTTCGCGCCAATCGTCTCTTCCATTTGTGCGAACGGGATGTTCTCGTCATGTCCGCCGGTATTCACCTTGGCCGCCGGAGTAAAGATCGGCTCAGGCAGCCGCTCCGACTCGCGCAGTCCCGCCGGCAGCCGGATCCCGCAGACGGCCCCGGTAGCCCGGTAATCCTTCCACCCCGATCCTGAAAGGTAGCCTCGCACCACGCACTCCACAGGAAACATCCGTGCCCGCTTTACGATCATGCTGCGCCCTGCAATCTGCTCTTCGAACTTCTGCTGGGCAACGATTCCGTCCGGAGCCAGGTGCTCGCCAAATATCCGCTCCGAGCAGGGCGTAAGTGCTTTCGCCATCTCCAACGGCCCGATTGCCAGAAGATGGTTGGCCACGGTGTCTTTGAGAAACTCGAACCAGAACGCCGAAATCTGCGTCAGAATCTTGCCTTTGTCCGGGATGCCTGATCCCAGCACATGGTCGAAGGCCGAGATCCTGTCAGTTGCTACGAACAGCAACTCCTCTCCCAAGGAGTAAATGTCGCGAACCTTGCCTCGTGCGACCAGGGGCAGGCCGCCGAGATCGGTGGTGAGAACCGCGTTTGTCATACAAAAACGGTATCACCATCGCATCCGGCTATTTCTTTGAATATGCACTCATTTGGCCCGGCAGCGGCATACAACTTTTGTTACACGGAACCGAGAAAATGGCATGCAAGCGCCTCCGCCAGCGCCGGAATGGTGGATTGCGCTGCTTCTACGTGGGGTGGCAGACCAAGTTCGCGCAGCGCACGCGAGGTAATCGGCCCAATGGACGCGCGGATCACCTCGGCCGGCATTGCCAGGCCTGCCGCATCCAGCAGCGCAACCAAGTTAGCGGCCGTGGACGCGCTTGTGAATGTCACAGCGTCGGGATAGTTCTGCGCATCGCCGAAGAGGGAAGTGACAGCCGCAAGCGAGGCCTCGGGGATACGGTTCCGGTAGGCCGCGGCCACGGTCACGTCGGCCCCCGCCGCCACCAGCGCATCGCGCAGAATTGTGGGCGCGCCCTCCGCCAGCATCAGCAGGATGCGGCAGCCGCGTGCTTCCGGCGCCAGCGTCTCTCCCAGTGCCTCCGCCGTGTACGTGGCCGGCATCACGTCGGCCTGCAGACCGATCGCCTCCAGCGCGCGCACCGTCGCCGGCCCGACTGCGGCAATTCGCTTCGGAACCAACGCGATTCCCAGAAAATGCGCCCGCTCACGAAAGGCTTCGACGGCGTTGCCGCTGGTGAACGCAACCAGATCAAAGTTCCGAAGCGATGCAAGCGCAGCATCGAGCGCCGCGAAGGAGCTGGGCGGACCGATCTCGATGGTCGGGACCACAATCGGAGCCGCTCCAAGCTCGCGCAGCCGGTCTGCCAGCTCCGAGGCCTGTCGCGGTGCGCGGGTAATCAGAACGTGCCTGCCCTCCAATGGAAGCGACCCAGGCTTCGAGTTGGCTGTGTTCGTGATCGATCCCTCCGTGCGCTGCCAGACGGCCGCATTGCGGACGGCCGAACGTGGCAAATTCTATCAGCCGCGTGTCTTTGAACGCGCGCACGCCATTTCCGGGGTAGGCCGCGTCCAATAAGGTGAGACAAGATCCGTACGGGTTGTGCGGAGGCGTAAGATGGCAAGCATGAGGTGGCTGATCGCGATTGCGATAGTGGTTGCAGGGTTAAGTCTGCCTGTCTGCGCCCAGCGCGGCGGTGGGCACGGCAGCGGCGGCTTTGGTGGACGCAGCAGCTTCGCCAGTCGCAGCGCACCGGCGTTTCACAGTGCCGCTCCTCCCATGGGCCGCGTCAACTTCATGGGCTCGCCGCAGTTCAACCCCAATCGCTACGTGGCTGCTCCCAGGCTGAGTCCTGGCCGCGGAGCCGTCGCAGGTTATCCTGGCCGCGGTCCCGTTTCTTCCGGCCGCCGCGGCGGCTATCGCCGTCCCTACACTCCCGCCTACGGGTTTGGCTTGGCGACCGGGTACAGCATCTGGCCAGGCTCCCTTCTGGGTTCCGGCCTTTACGATGGCCCTGGCTTCTACGACAACTCCGCCTACGGCGACCCAAACTACGCGGATCCCGCACCGCCTGCAGACTACGCGGCACAGCCTTACCCCGCCCCCCCCGTCCAGGAGGCCGAAGTTGCACCGCCCGAAGGGTACCGTCCAGCGTACGAGAAGCAGCCGGAATCTGAGGCTGCGGTCACGCTGGTTTTCAAGGACGGCCGTCCCAACCAGCAGATTCATAACTACATGCTCACCCGGACCACGCTGTACGTGCAGGACGAGCACCGCCGTGAGATTCCAGTTGCCGACCTCGATCTTGCCGCCACGCAGAAGATCAACAAGGACGAGGGCGTCGATTTCCAACTTCCGGGCGCCAGCCGCTAAGCTGCACTGCATTCCCTGCACCAACGGTTTCCGTGGATTGGCTGCCATCTAGCCGACTCGATGACCTGCTGATTCGCTTCTGTGCAACACTCCTTTCATAATTGATGAGTAGGGTTGCGGTAATCGGTGGAGATCACGCACATGAAGCGGATATTTGCGGTGGGTGTATGTGGCTGGGCGCTGCTGGCGGCGTCCACCGGGTTGCTGGCGCAGGAGATGAAGCCGGCCAAGCCTGCTGCGCCGAAGGCCGCCTATTACTTCGATCCAACGATTTTGGAGTTGCCCGACCTCATCGCGAATCCTCCGGCCGTTGACTCGCCGGCGATCAAAGCCGAACTGGCCGAACTTCATCGGATCGAGGCGACGCGAACGCCCGCGCAGATTGCGGCTGCGAAAGCCGATGAAGACGAGGAGGACATGTTCGCCTATAAATCCGTGCTCGGCGCTGCCTTTAACCCGGACGCGCTGCCCATTACCGCCGAGTTGGGCGTCCACGTGAAGAATGAGCAGAGCGTTGCCGGCGGCGCGCTCAAGGCCATCTTCGCTCGGCCGCGGCCCTACCAGACGGACAAGACGCTGCACCCAGTCTGCGCACTCACCGCCGCGGCCAACTCCTATCCCAGCGGTCATGCGCTCACCGGATTTCTCGAGGGCCTCACGCTGGCCGAGATCGTGCCCGAAAAGCGCGTCGAGATCCTCGCCCGCGCCGACGATTATGCGCACAACCGTCTCGTCTGCGGCGTGCATTATCCCAGCGACACCGAAGCCAGCCGCCGCGTCGCATACGCAGTTTTCGGCTATATGATGGCGACGCCGAAGTTTCAGCACGACCTCGCTGCCGCCAAAGCCGAGACCCGCGCCAAGCTTGGTCTGGCGGCGAAGTAGCCGGCCGCTGCGGTTGCGGGCCCGGCTCATCATACGCTCCGGTTGACTCGCCCCGCGCCTTCCGGTAGCCTCTTGCTTCCCTCCGCGGATGAAAATTCTTGCGCTGTTGCGGAGGGGGCTCAAGGAGATTTCAATGGCCATGTTTTGCACCAAATGCGGCACTGCGCTTTCAACAACCACCGGCTTCTGTCCGTCGTGCGGCGCTCCGATCGGCTCCGTGGCAACGCCATCTGGCGCCTCCGCCGCCGCTCCAGCGCAGACGCCTCCGCCCGCCCCTGCATACGGTCAGGTGGGCGTTTATCCCGCGGTTCCGCCGCGGAAATCCAGTGGCGTCTTGAAGGTCGTGCTGATCGTCATCGCCGTTGCGGTGGGGTTGGGCGTGCTGGGTGTTGGAATCATGGGCTACATCGGCTATCGCGCGCTGCATACCGCGGGTAACTCCTTCTCGGTCGGCACTTCGGCGCAGATTACCGGTTCCGACCTTGGCGTCGCCATCTATCCTGGAGCGGTGGCCAACCAAAACGGGGAAGCCAAGGTGAAGATCGGCAACGCAACGATCGTGAGCGCGACCTACACCACCAGCGATCCGGTCAGTTCCGTGGTGGCGTTCTACCAGGGCAAGGTCGGCGGGCAGGCCATCGAGAATAAGAGCGTCAGCGGCACCTCGTTCGAATCGGTTACATCTACCGGTGGCCAGAAGGACAGCCTCGTCGTAACCATCGCGCCGGACCGAACCAACGGCAGCGTTACCCAGATCGTCATCCTGCACACAAAGTCCACTTCGGGTACGCCGTCCACTGGGCAATAGCGTTCAGATTTGCTCCTCCGGCGAAGCGAGCAAAAGCTGCAGCGCGCCACGGGCTTTGAGGTCGTCCGCGACCTGGAGGCCCAGCATACGCGCGGCAACGCCGGCAGGCGCCTCGGTGGAGGAGCAAATCATGCGCTCCCCGTCCGGTGCCAGCACCTGCGCGTGAATGTGCCACCCGATGGTGGTGTCATCCTCACGCAGCGGCGAGCAGTGGACGCCTATCGGGATTGAGCATCCGCCGCCGAGCGAGTCGAGCACCGTGCGCTCGGTCTCGATGGCAAAGCGCGTCGCCGGGTGATCCAGCGCCGCAACCGCGCGCCGGACGTACTCGTCGCGGCCGGGCTCGGCGAAGACGGCGTAGCTGGCTGCGCGCATCTCCAGCGCCAGGGCGCCTTGCCCCGGCGCGGGGCATAACTCGTCGATGGCAAACCTCTGGTGTACCCATTCGGCACGCGCAAGCCGGTCCAGCCCGGCCGACGCCAGCACCAGCGCATCGCACTGGCCCTCGGCCAGCTTGCGCAGTCGCGTATCGATGTTCCCGCGCGTCTCGACGAAGGTCAGATCGGGTCGCAGCGCCAGCAACTGGGCCCGTCGCCGCGGGCTGGTGGTGCCCACGCGCGCGCCCATGGGCAGCGCGTGCAGCGCCCAGTACTTCTCGCACACAAATGCGTCACGTGCGTCCGCGCGCGGCGGAATGGCGGCCAGCGTGAAGCGCGGATCGATCTCCGTCGGCAGGTCCTTCAGTGAATGTACGGCGAGGTCGATGCGGCCCTCGGCCAGCGCTTCTTCAATCTCCTTGATGAAGATTCCCTTGCCGCCGGGCAGCGGAGCGAGCGAGGGCTGCCCGTCCGCTCCGTCGGGCTGCTGCATGCGGTCGCCGGTGGTGCGAATGATCTCAATCTCGACCGCGTGACCAAGGTCACGCAACTGCGCGGCGATATGGTTGGCTTGCCAGAGGGCGAGTTGCGAGCCTCGGGAGCCGATGCGGATGGGTTCGGTCATGTGTGCTTTAAAGCATACGGCAGGTTCGGCGGAAAGCTCGACCGCAGCGACGAAAACGACTCTCTGCCGACGCTGCGTGTTCGGTTTTGAGCTGATCCTGACTTGGAGAGCTGGCTGCTGTGGCGATAAGTTAGAAGGGCGTGCCTCCCTTGAAATCCGCGGTGACGGCCGTGTAGACGCCGGTCATGCAGCCCGGATCGGAGAAGATGAGTCCCAGTTCACGGTTATTGCCCAACGATTCGGTGGTGAAATTCTCCGATCCCACAAAGAGCTGGGCCGCTGCGGTGCCGTAGTCGGCCAGAACCGTTTTGGCATGAATATAGTAGCCGGTGGAAGAACTGTAGACGGCGATTTGCGCCCCGGCGGATTTGAGCGCTGTGAGGGTCGAGCTATATTTATTCTCAAGATTTTCCTGCACCAAGGTGACCGCGACCCCACGTTTCAGTGCCGCTTCCAAGGCCGTTTCAAGGGACGGCTCATCGAACTCTTCCTGCCCGATGAGCAATGAGGTCCTTGCGCCGCCGATAAGCGCTTCGAGCGCACTCAAGGAGTTGGTGGGGCTCCAAACCAGATTGTCTCCTGTTGGCGGAGTGATGGACTGATTCTGGAAGTCCGCGTTGAAGGTGGTCTCGATGGCAGCAATATCGTTCGTGTTGTTGGTAATGACGGCGAAGTCGCGCGTGGTGGCATAGTCGTTGGGCGTGAGATTAAGGGTCATGATCGCCGTAGTGGCCTGGTCGACGGTGATGGTCTTCTGGTGTGTCGCCTCGTAGACCGGATTCGCCCAATGGACCGAAACCTTGTTCTCCTGAAGATAGTTGTAGGCGGGGGTGTTGGCTTTCTTCTCGTCGTTCTGATCGAGAATTACGCGTACCGCGATGCCTGCAGCCGCGGCTTTGCCGAGCATCGACGTGACCGTAATGTCGGTGAGTTCGTACATGGTCATGTCGATGGATTTCTTGGCCGAGGCGAGCAGGTTGTAGATGGGAGTGAGGTCGTCCGCGGGCTCCGTGATGAGAGTATATGTGGCGGCAGACGCCGGGCTCACGGCTCCCGGCGGATGGTGTGCGGGATGCGGCAAGGCGGTTCCTTCCATCGGTGTCTCCTGGATTCGGCGTGGCTTGCCTGCGCGGCCGAGTTTTGAAATTGTACGCCGCGTAGCGATACGGGGAGGAAGAATTGCGTGAAGAAGTCGATGCCGGGCCCTCGGAAACTTCGGCCGCTTGCTTCAACTTGACCTGCGGCCTGCCGTTGAGCGGCCTTTCCTGTTGCGGCGCGAGGTGCTAGTGTTGCATTCACTCGTCCCTATTTCACCCGGCAAGGAGTCCTGCGTGTGATGATCGCTTCCGAAAAAAGTCAGTCTCTGATCGCAGCAGTGTCGTCCGTGTTCGTCCTGGCAATGGTTAGCGCGGGCGGTCAGACGGCGAAACCGGCGGCCACTGCCGGCGCCTCTCCGCCCATCCAGCTCCAGACCTATACGGCGTCCGATCAAAGCGCGTCTGCGGGCGTGCCGGCGGGCTGGAAGGTGACCAGCGGGGTGCAGACGGTGATCCAAATGACCGGGCCCGGAGGTGAGACCGTCTCGCTGGGCAACACCGTCATTGCCAAGAACGCAGCGTTCCAGCTAGGCGAGCATGCGGCGGGCGGCATTGACCTGTCCATGCCCTACTCGGCAACGCTCGGGCAAAAATTCACCATGATCCTGCAGCAGAGTGCGGCTGCGGCCGGCAAGGGTGCACCGCAGGTCACTATCGACTCCACCACCCCGCTGCAGCTTCCGGCGGCCATCGGGCAGTGCGGCCGGATCGTCGCGGACGTAACCGGCCAGCTGGGCGCTACCAAGGTGATGGCCGTCTTCTGCTCGCTGCCGGTCGACTCGGGCGGGACGTACAAAAACATCATGCTGCTGGCGCAGGCCTTCGTGGCCACGGCGGCGCAGGCCGCCCCGGCAGCGCAGGCCATCTTCCAGAGCTATCGCATTCCGTCCTCGTGGCTCGAGAGGAAGCTCGCGCCGTTCACCGCGCCTCCTGCCGCTTCGGCCGCCAACGCCGCCGCCACCGCGGCCGCTGCTGCGGCGATCAATCGCTCCACCATGATCGGCATTGCCGGGGCCAACAACAGCGCCAACTGCTTCGATCTCAGCGTGCTTCGCGAGACGCCCACGTACCAACTGCCACGAAGCTGCGGCGGCACTATGCCGGACTGACTGACGGGAGAAGGCGAGGCCAGGATACCTCGCCTCCCGTCGAAATCGAGCTATGCCGCCTGCGACATTTTCTTCATGCGGTGTTCCATTTCTTTCGGCGACACATCCTCGATATGGGTGGCCACGCTCCAGAAATGCCCGAAGGGGTCCTGTATAAAGCCGGAGCGGTCTCCGTAGAACTGGTCCGCGACCGGCTTTACGATCTTCGCCCCTTCGGCTGTGGCCCGTTCGACCACCTTGTCGACGTCGGGAAGATACACGAGCAGGCTGACCGGGCTTGACCCCAGGCTGGCGGCGCTGGCGTGTCCCTGTCCCATGCCGGGGTTTTCGTCGGCCAGCATGATGTGCGAGTTGCCGATCTTCAACTCGGCGTGGCCGATCCTGCCATCGGGGCCGGGCATGCGCATGACTTCAGCGGCGCCGAAGACCTTCTTGTAGTAGTCGATTGCCTTGGCCGCACCCTTCACGATCAGGTACGGCGTAACGGAGTTGTAATCCTTTGGAATGTACGAGACTTTTGCCATGACGGTTCTCCTCAGAGTGCGGGCTGGAGTTGAGGTTTATGGCGTGCACGGGGTTCGGCGCTGCGGTTCCGGCTGCGTTCCTGAGTCTGCGATCTCGAGCGGGAATCAAGGCCGTCGAGTGCCCCATCCGGCGTACTTGCGGAATACCTTACTCTCTTTACCTGGACAAAAGCCAGTCCACGGCGCAACCAGAGACACGCGCCTGGCGGATACCATCCTCTACAATGAATTGGTTGAAGCATTATGAAAAACGCGAACTTTTTTGAGGGCAGGATGAGCGATAGGAGAGCTTTGCGGATGGGGATGATGATGCTGGCGGGGGCGGTGGCGCTGGGTGGGGGCGAGAATGGCGCGGCTGGGCAGGCGGTCTTTGGGCCGGGCAATCCGTTTTATGCGGTCAGCACGCTGCCCTACCAGGCGCCCCCCTTCGACAAGATCAAGGACACGGACTTTCAGCCCGCGCTGGACGCAGGGATGGCCGAGCAATTGAAGGAAGTTGAGGCAATTGCCAACAACCCGGCCCCGCCGACCTTCGAAAACACGCTGGTGGCGCTGGAGAAGAGCGGGCAGCTCTACGAAAGGGTGCAGGAGGTCTTCGACGGGCTCACCCAGGCCAACACCAACCCCACGCTCGATAAGGTGGACGAGATCGAGTCGCCCAAGCGGGCCGCGCACGACGATGCCATCTTTCTGAACGAGAAGCTCTTTCAGCGCGTGGCGGCGATTTACAAACAGATGGACTCCCTGGGGCTGGACCCGGAGTCGCGGCGACTGGTGGATGTCTGCTACAAGAAGTTCGTCCATGCGGGTGCGAACCTGTCTGCGGCGGACAAGATAAAGCTGAAGAAGCTGAACGAGGAAGAGTCGACGTTGCAGAACAGCTTCCGCCAGAAACTGCTGGCCGCCACCAAGGAAGCTGCATTTGCCACGACGGACAAGAGCGCGTTGAAGGGACTGAGCGGCGCGGAGCTTGCAGCCGCGGCGGAGGCGGCCAAGGGACGCAAGATGGAGGGCTATGTGCTGCCGCTGCAGAACACCACGCAGCAGCCGATTCTGGCGTCGCTTGCGGACCGGGCGACGCGGCAGGCGATCTTTGAGAACTCGTGGAACCGGACCGAACGCGGCGGCGTGAACGACACGCGCGAGACGATTGTGCGGCTGGCGAAGCTGCGCGCCGAGAAGGCGAAGCTGCTGGGGTACCCGAACTTCGCCGCGTGGGCACTGGAGAACCAGATGGCGAAGACGCCGGAGGCGGCGGTGAAGTTCATGGACGCGCTGGCGCCGGCGACGGTGGCGAAAGCAATGGAAGAGGGCATGGACATTCAAGCCCTGATCGATAGTCAGGCCGCGGGCGCTGCGCAAAAGGGCGGCTTCCAGTTGCAGCCGTGGGACTGGGAGTTCTACTCCGAGCAGGTGCGCAAGGCGAAGTATGACCTCGACGAGTCGCAGGTGAAGCCGTACTTCGAGCTATGGAATGTGCTGCAGAATGGGGTGTTCTACGCGGCCAATCAGCTCTACGGCATAACCTTCAAGGAACGCAAGGATATTCCCGTCTATAACGCTGATGTAAGGGTATTTGAGGTCTTCGATGCGGACGGGAAACCGCTCGCCCTGTGGTACTGCGACTACTTCAAACGCGACAACAAGGCGGGCGGCGCATGGATGAGCAACTTCGTGGAGCAGTCGAAGCTGCTAGGCACGCTGCCCGTGATCTACAACGTCGCCAACTTCCCCAAGCCGGCTGCAGGCGAGCCCGCGCTGATCAGCTTTACCGACGTGACGACGATGTTCCACGAGTTCGGACATGGGCTGCACGGGATGTTCTCAAACTGCGAATACCCACTGCTTTCGGGCACCGAGGTGCCTCGCGATTTTGTCGAGTTTCCGTCGCAGTTCAACGAACATTGGGCGAGCTACCCCGCGGTCTTCGACCACTTTGCGAAGCATTACAAAACGGGGGAACCAATGCCGGCTGAACTGGCCGCGAAGATTCGCAAAGCCGAAAAATTCAACCAGGGCTATCTGTTCACGGAGCTGCTGGCGGCGGCGGAACTCGATATGCAGTGGCATACGATCTCCGCGACGGCAGTGGTGGAGAAGCCGGACGCATTTGAGAAAGACGCGCTGGAGCAAAAGCATCTGTGGCTGGAGACCGTTCCGCCGCGCTACCGTTCGACGTATTTCCAGCACATCTGGAGCGGAGGCTATGCCGCTGGCTACTATGCGTACCTGTGGAGCGAGATGCTGGACGACGACGCGTACCAGTGGTTCGAGGACCACGGCGGGATGACGCGCGCGAACGGCGACCGCTTCCGCAAGATGGTGCTGTCGCGAGGCAATACGGAAGACCTGGCGAAGCTGTATTCGGATTGGCTGGGCGCGCAGCCGAGCACCGGGCCGATGCTGAAGGACCGCGGATTAGTTGAAGAGACGAAATAATTCGCCGCGAGTCCCACCCCTCGAAAGCGAGATGCTCACCCCAGCCAGCAAGTTGGCCGGGGACCCCGAGATGTGGGGCCCCCGCGCTAAGTCCTACGCTCTAGCTTCAGGGGCTGGGCTGGCGTTGAGGGCTTCGATGAAGAGGCCGGCCCATGCGGCGACCGGTTCGGCGTAGGCGCCGGTGATGGGATCGCGGCTGCCTTCGAGGGTTGCGAGCTGGACGGCGAAGTTGCCGACGGTGGAACTTTCCGGTGAGCCGCGGTAGACCTCGAGCTTGGTGGCCTCCGCGGTGAGGCGGTTGAGGAAGGTGTTCTGGTTGGCGCCGCCGACGATGAAGAGGCGCTTGAGGCGCTTGCCTGTAAGGAGCGCGACGCGGTCGAGCACCTTGGCGTAGCGCGCGGCGAGCGAGTGGAAGATGAGGCTGGCGAACTGCGGGGCGTTGGCCGGGGACTCGTCGAGCAGCGCGAGCCCGCGCCGGACGCGCTGGGCGTTGATGCGCTGGGGCATGCGCTCTGGCAACAGCAGGTCGGGATCGTCGACGTCGAGGATGCCCTCGGGGCAAGGCATTTTCTCGGCCTCCGCGCACAGTTCGGCGATAGGCCAGACTTTACCGTCGAGCGCCCACTGGTCGGTGCACTGGCGGATGAGCCACATGCCGTTGACGTTCTTGTGGAAGCAGATGCGGTCGCCGACCGCGCCGAGGTTGGTGAAGTTTTCGGCCTGGGCGGCGGCGTTGTTGCGAGGCTGCTCGATGAGCGTGCCGACGAGCGACCAGGTGCCGGAGCTGATGTAGGCCCAGTCGTTGCCGATGGCGGGGATGCCCGCTACCGCCGATGCGGTGTCGTGGCATGCGGGCGCGATCAGGGTGGTGTCGGCGAAGGCAGCGAGTTCAGTGAGGGGGCCGGAGAGCTTGCCAACGTCCGTGCCCGGCGGGACGAGCTTGGGAGCGCAAGCGAGGTCCAGGTGAAGCGCGTTGAAGATCTCGCGGCACCACTGCTTTTTGTAGAGTTCGACGAGCTGGGTGTGAGTTGCGTTGGTGTACTCGGCGATCCGTGCGCCGCCCCAGTGAGCCAGCAGATACTCGGGCAGGTTGAGCCACTGCTGCGCTTCGGAATCGGGCAGCCCGGCAAGTTGGTCGGCGAAGAGCTGGTAGACGGTGTTGAGGGGAAGTATCTGGACGCCGGTAAGCTCGCGCATGCGTTCCTGGCTGCACTTGCGATGAGCCGCGCGCTCCGCTTTGATGGTGCGGGGGTCGCGATAGCAGAAGGGATCAGCCAATGGCTCGCCCGCGGTATTGACGCGGACGTAATCGACGGCCCAGCCGTCCACCGCGATGGAGCGAATGCCCTCGGGAGCCAGCTCGGCGCATTTACGCAGGCCTTCCTCAACGCCACCGACAATGCAGTTCAGGTCCCAGCGCAGGCCGCCGTCGATGTCACGGGGATTGTTGGCGAAGCGGTGCACCAATTCTATCGCCGCGCGGCCGCTCTTCCAGCGCAGCAAGGAGACGCGGCAACTCTCCGCGCCCAGATCGACGGCTATTGAAGCTCTCCGGTCATTGGGTTTCAGGGGCCTTCCAGGCGAACTCTTCATGGTGTCTTTCTCATCGCAAGAATGCTTCGGTCAATCCTCCATCGACGGGGAAGATATGGCCAGTGGTGCAGGGTGTATTGGGACCGGCGAGAAAAAGGATCGCCTGGGCGCAGTCTTTGGGGTCGATGGGTTGGGCGGTCAAGGTGCGGCGGGCGTAGAACCGGGCCAGTTCGTTGCGAAGCTCCTCGTCGCTGGCGTGCTCATTGAAGACCAGGTTGTATTTTTTCAAGCTGGCGATGACGCGGTCGCGGGGAAACATGGTGGAACCCTTGACCACGGTGGCCGGGCTGATGGCGTTGACGCGGATTCTGGGTGCATACGTGATGGCGAGCTCGCGGACGAGATGGCTTAGAGCGGCCTTCGAAACGTCGTAGGCCTCCGTGCCGCGCTTGGCCACGACGGCGTTGGCGGAGCTGGTGAGAACGATGCTGGCGTCGATACCCTGCGCGGCGAAGATAGGCTCGGCCTCGTCGGTGAGCATAAAGTTGGCGGTGACGTTGATCTCGAGCGTCATGCCCCACATGACGTCGGTGATGACGCCGTCGGGCGAGGCGGGGAAGATGGCGGCGGTGTTGACGAGGATGTCGAGGCCGCCGAACTGGCGGACGGTTTCGTCGAGCGCGGTGCGGATGGTCTTGCGGTCGCGGATATCGATCTTGACGCAGCCGACGGCCTCTTTGCCGGCGATGTCGCGAGCCTCCGCACAGACGGCCTCCGCGGCCTTGGCGTCGCGGTCGGCGACCATGATGTGGGCGCCGCGCTGGGCGGCGAGCAGCGCGACTTCGCGGCCTATGCCGCTGCCTCCGCCGACGATCATCATGATGCGGCGGCTGAGTTCTTTCTCCGGAGGCTGGCGGCGAATTTTGGCCTCTTCCAGCTTCCAGTACTCGATGCGGAAAGCTTCGCTGGCGGGCAGGGCAACGTAATTGGCGTAGGTCTTGAAGGCGCTGGCGGGTGCGGCCGGGCCGGCTTGCGGAATATCGGTGCAGTCGATTCCGGCTCCAAGCGCTCCGGCTCCTTGCATCACGCCGATGGCATTGGTGTAGAACTCACCGGTGATGCGGGATTCGGTCTTGTTCTTGCCGAAGCTGAACATGCCAATGCCGGGAACGAGGACCACGGTGGGACTGGCGTCGCGGATGGCAGGCGAATCGGGCAAGGCGTGGGCCTTGTAGTATTCGGCGTAGTCGGCGCGATAGGTTTCGAGCGCCATGTCGATGAGTTCGTCGAGTTCGGCGACCTCGCCGGCGGGGTCCCACTTGACGAACATCGGACGGATCTTGGTGCGGATGAAGTGGTCGGGGCAACTGGTACCCAGATGCGCGAGCTGCTCGGCGTGTGCGGAGTTGACGAAGTCGAGGACGAGCTGACTGTCGGTAAAGCTGCCGATGACGCGCTGCTTACGCGAGACCGCGCCGCGCAGATGCGGCATGATCTTGAGCGCGATGGCGTTGCGGAGGGCGGGTTCGCGGGGCTTGACCTTGGCTCCGCCGAAGGGCTTGTAGCCTGCGGTATCGGCGTGAACGGCAATGAACTGGCCGAGCTGATCGATGATGGTGATCGTATTCAGGTAGCTCTCACGCTGGGTCTCGCCCCAGGTGAAGAGGCCGTGGCCGCCAAGGACGACGCCGTCGCAGCCAGGGGTTTCGCGGACGATGCTGCGGAGCATCATGCCGAGTTCGAAGCCGGGGCGCTGCCAAGGCAGCCACGCGAGTTTGTGGCCGTACTCCCGGTTGAATTCGTCCATCTTGATCTTGCCGTTGGCGGAGGCGGCGAGCGCGATTCCCCAGTCGGGGTGGAGATGGTCGACGTGGGGGAAGGGAAGGTAGCCGTGCAGCGGAGTGTCGATGGAAGGCGCAATGGGATTGTTGCCGAAGGTGCACTGCGCGTAGAGATCGACGAGTTCGTCTTCGTATTCGACCCCGCGGTAGACCTTCTCAAGTTCGAGCAACTCGTCGAGACGGAGGGTGGCAAAGCCGGAGCGCTTGATGCTGCCAAGGTCGCCGCCACTGCCTTTGACCCAGAGGATCTTGCGGGTTATGCCGTCGAGAGGGTCGACCTGGTCGATCTTGGAGCTGGTATTGCCGCCGCCGAAGTTGGTGATGCGCAGGTCGGAACCCAGCAGGTTGGACCGGTAGCGCAGCAGTTCGGGAGCGTCGAGTTTGGCCGCAACTGCCTCATCCCACTTGTCCTCGAGAAACCGAAGTTTCGTGTTTGCTGCCATGGCTCAGACCTCTACGTGCAAACTGGAAATTGTTTCCAAGTTGCCCGTCCATCATTCCACATGGGGGGAGGGTAGGGCAATTATGCGGAGAGGGCGTGAGCTTGCGGAGTCTGCGCGGTCTTAGCCGAAGGCGAGAGCATCCTGGGTGTAGTTGATCGGCTGCGTACGTAATTGTCGCCAGCAAAGACAGCGAAGCGCGGTCGCAGCTCTATCTGAGAGATGGCTAGATGAGTTCGATCCGCTTCGGATCGGAACGGCCGTTACAGATATCCCAATATGCGCGCAGATTGCCGCAGAGCCTGCCCCACCTGTCCTCATGTCGATCCAAGGACGCGAATCCCCCGATGTTTGCCAACAACGAGCGGAACCAGTGTCGTCCCAGAACTTCGCCGAAGTTCAGGACTGTTCCCTTCTTGCATAAATAGTATGGATTCATGACCTGGGCATAACCGAATCGATATCCTGATACGCGCCCGCTATTTGCTGCCAAATGTACAGCCCTGGCTGCGGGACAAGACATGATTGCGCCATATCGGCCGGCCCGAACCGACCAGTCGAGGTCTTCCAGCCATCCATAAAGCCTCAGATTTTCGTCGAAGGCGACGGCGCGAAAGATGTCTGCGCGAACGCACATGTTGCAGCCATACAGCGAGCCACAAGGGAGTAAAGCCGGTAGTTCCCTGACTGGGGCGCCCGCAAGCAAGCTCTTGGCCTCGCTTCTTGTAACTCTGCCATTGGCAAGCAATTCACCTCCCAGCAGACCTATCTCAGGATGGGAGCGAAAGGCCTGCGCGACTTGCTCCAGGTAATCTGCAGCCAATTCGATATCGTCATCAAAGAAAAATACAATTGCAGCGTCCTGGCTCAAGAGCGATCGGGCCGCATTTCGCTGGACGGATGAGCCGGCTGGTCCGATAAGGAATTCAATGGGGAGCGATGGCGGTACCGCAGCCGGCAAGTCCTCCGCGCAAGAAGCCGAGAGGATAACCTGTCCCGGCAAGAGGGTTTGCCTGTCGAGAGAGGCAAGCGTCTCCGCAAGTATGCTCGGCCGCCCTCTGGTCGCGATGATGACTGCAATCGAAGAGCTTGGACTATTCGTATCTATCAGCTTGCACACTACTCGCTACCGCCAAAATTCCTGTCATCCATTTCTATTACCACAAGGATGTTGGCATAGAAAGAATGTTGGCATGGAGTCTGCGTTGCACCGGCGAGGGCTTGTGGGTAAGCGTTAAAATCCCCTGTTCCGTGCGGGTCGAGCGTCAGCCGTACGTGAGGTCGGTGCTCTGTCCGGCTTCGATCGTCGTTCAAGGGGATTCGAACGGAGAGCGCCGCCGCACTGGCCGGCGCTCTCGTGCTCGAGCGATTACTTGCTGGCGGCAACTCCTTCCTTCGGGCTGAGGGACGCCAAGGTGCCCGTCCCGGGCTTGAACGACCACTGCTGGCTGGCATAGGTCGGGTTCGCGGCCTTCTCGACGACGCTCTGGCCCATCAGCGATCCGCCTGAGAGATCGAGCATCTTCCCCGTCTTCACCGACTTCAGGTTGTAGTTGCCGTCGGTGTACGGAACAATCGCCCACTCGTCGGTGTTCTGGAGAAGGCTGCCCGTGCCCGCGTTGCGGATGGAGTAATTGCCATCGTCAAGCCGGGTGACCTTCCACATCTGTTTGCTGACCCCGCCATAGGCCACCACGTCGAGATGCTCGTCGATTGCAGACTTGCCCGCAACCTCAAGCGCCCCGCCACTGTTCAGGTTCTTCACCTCATACGTGCCGTTGGGAACGACCGGGACTGAAGCTTCCCCGCCATCCACCGTCAACAGCGCAATGATCCCGGTGTTGTATCCGGTGCTGCCCCAGATGTAGTTCTCATAGCCGCCTGGGCAGTCAGGACATATTCCATCGTTCAGGTTGCTCTCTCCGGTGTCGAAGTCGTCCCCGCCTAGCAACACCTCGTCCCCGCCCGCGTTGACCTCGTCTTGCAGGTTCCCAGGATTGTAGGTAAAGGCGCCGAACTGCGTGCCAAGGTGCAGGCCGTTTTCTACCCAGCCGTATCCCAGATCCTCATTCTGACTGCCGAGCAAGGCATTTGCCGTCGCGACGCTGTTGCCGCCGCTTACGACCGTCGCCACGCTAACGCCCGTAATCGTCAGCGACCGTATCCCAACCTTGAAACATGGTCCGGTGGAGGGAGTGGGTGGATTGCAGCGCGTGGGATAAACCACCTCAATGTTGTAGTCGGTGGAACCTGGGATCAAGGCGAATGCCTGTGTGAGCGTCCTTCCATGAATCGACGAGAAGTTGAACTCGAAGTAGGAGATCTGCTGGTTGGGAAGCTGGTTGGAGTGACCGATCTGGTAGTTCCCGATCGTGTGCACGCCGGCGGAGTTCCAGTTGCCGGAAGCGATTGCGGTCAGTTGAAACGTCGTGGTCCCTGCCGCACCCTGGCCGGTATTGCATGCGCCGATGCAGCCATAGTTGACCTCGTTGGCAGGTCTGGGTACCGGGGTGAATATCCATTGCTGCCAGCTATCGTCATGGTAAGTATATTGATCGATATCCTCGCCGTTGGCTACCCCGCCGCCATCGACGTCGAGTGCCAAGCCGCTATTCAAGGCGGTCAGCTCGTAGGTGTTGCCGCCCAGCGAATGGAAGGTCCAGGTTTGGTTTGAATTGCCGTTCGCGGGATATTGGTCGACCAGAGCGCTATTCGCATCGGAGGCCCCGGAAACGTCGAGGAACTGGCCGCTGGATGCATTGGTCAGCGTGTACTCATTGGTTCCCACGCTCGTCAACACCCACTGCTGGCTGGGGGCGTTGGTCACGGTCTGCTGCTCCATCACAGTGCTATTCGTATTCGAAGCGCCCGGGTCGGTAATGGCCAGGCCGCTGTGGACGCTGGTGATGATGTAGGTCCCGTAGTTTACGACCTGCGCGCGAACAGTTCCGGTTGCAAATAGGGTAAAGCTGGCGATTGCCAAGGCAACCGTCCCTCGTAACGGCATAGTCCATACTTCACGAATCCTCATAGTCAATTCCCTCTGTTCTTGTCTCCAGTTAGAGCCGATCCAAAGCCCCCTTCGCTGAACCGGCGAAGCGCATCCCGGCGGCGTTGAAGAATGCTTTCGAGCGGGCTATCAATCCAAAAAGCCAGAAGTTGCACCCGAAAGCCAGAAGTTGCGAGTTGCTTCTCGAGATTGCTTCATGAAGCGGCCAAAGTCTCTCCTCGAAGAGAGCCAAGGCCTCTTCTCCGTGACAACGGCACGTTCTTATTCATTTCTCGGCAGGAATCTGTTCAAGCGTGGTCCCGCAAGACGAGCCGTTCGGCCATCGCCATAAGTATTCTGCGGACCGGGAGAGGTGTATCGCTAACTCTGGAAGTCGATCTAAGTTTCGAGGGGATATTAGGCGCATTAAGCGAAACCTGTAAACCGACTAAAGTATGACCGTCGCAAAATTAACCAGACATACAAATTACAAAAACGTGACAGCCTGTTGACATTTCCCGCTTGACATTTTTGGTGTGTGTGTGTCATGAATGCTACCGCTGTGCATTCCTGCGACAACGGGTCCATCCCTTTCCTTCACGTACGACTGAACGTCGAATCCACGTAAGACTGAACGTCGAATCCAGAAGCCACTCCAGGAGAAAATCGTGATCAAAATGGCTAGACTCGCATCAGGTTCACTCTTAGGTATGCTGTTCATCGCAGGATCGGTATTTGCGCAAACCGACCCTGGAGTGCAGAGCGCCAGTCGCGGCACAGGCGCGACCATCATCAATCCGTCGAACGATCCGAATGGCTTCACCGCCTTCTTCAATGATGGACTCTCACGCTTCCAAGATGTGGAGGACGTATCCGCAGCCCCCAACAACGGGCTGGGGCCGCGCTTCAACTCAAATCAGTGCAGTTCCTGCCATGCACAACCTGCCGTTGGCGGGTCGGGTGCGGCCACCAATCCCCAGGCGGGTTTCGCGGGCAACGGGATCGCGCCCGGCAACGAAATCCCATCGTTCATCACGTCTACCGGCCCCACCCGTGAGGCCCGGTTCCCATACATGATGAACAGTAACGGCACCGTCGATACAGGCGTTGTCAATGGGGGAGTGGAAACACTTTTCACCGTCGCCGGCCGGAGCGACAAGGGAACGTGCGGCACTCTGGCGCAGCCCAATTTCAACGCCGCCATCAATGCCAACAACATCGTCTACCGGATTCCCACACCCCTCTTTGGCGCGGGCTTGGTGGAGAACCTGGACGACTCAACTCTGCTGCACAATCAGGCGGCCAATCTAGTCAATTCGTTTGGCATTACGGGCACCTTCAACCACAGCGGCAACGATGGCACGATCACTCGCTTCGGCTGGAAGGCGCAGAATAAATCGTTGCACATCTTTGCCGGGGAAGCCTACAACGTCGAGATGGGCATCACCAACGAATTGTTCCCTAATGAGCGCCCGCTGCCCGAGGAAGATCAACTCGGCACTGGACTCGTTTCGAGTTGCTTGAACCTTACGGGCAGCGGATACCCGGAAGACACATCCAACCCGAAGTCTTCGCCTAACTCAGCGGTTCTGGACGATGTGTCTGCGTTTGCCAATTTCATGCGTTTCCTCGCTCCGCCGCCGCAGGGCGCGGTTATCTTCGATGGCAGCCAAGTCAGCCAGTCAACGCTTTCCGCCGGCCTCTATTATTTCGATGGGCTGGGGTGTTCGACCTGCCACAATGCGTCGCCAGGCACCACGCAGGTATCGAACTTCGCTCCAGCGTTGAGCGGTGTAGCGGTGAACTCGTTCTCCGATTTCGAGATCCATGATATGGGTACCACTCTGGCGGACAACATAACCCAGGGCAACGCGGGGGGAAGTCAGTTCCGCACGGCGCCCTTGTGGGGCCTTGGACAACGGATATTCCTGCTGCACGATGGCCGCACAACGAATCTCGTCACAGCGATTCTGGACCACTCGAGCAATGGCAGCGAAGCCAACACCGCCGTCACGAATTACACCAACCTCAATTCCACGCACCAGCAGGATCTGTTGGACTACCTACGCTCCCTGTAAGTCGGGCGCTCGCCGGCGAAGACGCGAAATCGCGTCTCGTCGGTTTCCTCCCTCGCTTCTGAAAACTGCGCGACCGATCCGGCGTGGAAGTACGGCATTAAACTCGCCAGGTCTTAGGGGACTTATGCTTGGTAGGCTCTTGAGTATCACGGTTCTATGCAGCATTGCCGCTTCGTCATGGGGGCAAACAACTGCACCGCAGGCCACCTCCGCGACGGACGCAGGAAACCCCAACCCTGCGGTGGTGACGAAGGTTCCATCCGGAGTCATCCTGGTTAAGGGTGCCCGCCCGAGTGCAAGCGATTCCGTAACCCCGCTTCCGGAAGATGGAACGGTGGCCGGCAATGTCCTCAGCGACCCGTATTTTGGGATGACCTACTCCCTGCTTCCGGACTGGACCCAGAGATATACGGGACCGCCTCCCTCGGATACCGGCCGCTACGTGCTTGCATTGATCAGCCCGGCGGATACATACAAAGGAGCCACACGCGCAAGTGAGCTGATCACGGCGGACGACTTGTTCTTCACACCTTTCGCCGCGACCAATGCATTGGAGTTTGTCGATTATACGAAGGACCACCTGCACGCCAACTACAAGGTCGAGCGGCCGCCGGAGCAGATTAAGATCGGTGGGCGTCCCTTTACGTTTTTTGCGTACTCGCTTCCGCAGGTGGACTTGCATTGGTATGTACTGGCAACTGAGATCCGTTGCCACGCAGTGCAGATCGTGCTGAATGGCGACGACCCGAAGTTGCTTAACGTCTTGATGCAGGACCTGGACAAGATGAAACTGCCCGCCGACGATAGCTCGGTGGGCGGGCAAGCGGTGCCTGTATGCATCAAGGATTATGCGAGCGGCGACAACGTGCTTACGCGAGTCGACCCAGTCTTGACCGAGCGCCGCTTCAACTCCATTCCAGTGCGAATCATCATCGACAAAGAAGGCAACGTAAGGCACATTCATTTTCTCAGTGCGTTTCCCGATCAGGCCAAGGCCATCACCGGCGCCTTGCAACAGTGGAAGTTCAGGCCGTACCTGCGCGACGGCAAGCCGGTTGAAGTGGAGACCGGCATCCTGTTCGGGACTAACCCGCATTCGGAAACGCCCATGGTGTCGGTCTCCTCGGTCAAGTGATCTACCTCCACCCAAATCGCAGGAGATGCACCACGCTTTCGATTCGCGAAACCGGTATTGGCAGTGCGGAGTCTATTCAGATGCGGCGGGTCTTTGGCTTCAGCTTCGGGAAGAGTCTCTCGCGAACAATAGGTTGCGGAATCGTTTCGGCCGCCGCCATCCTTGCAAGCTGTACCGCGTCTGCACAGGCAGCGGAGGCAATCGCAGGGGTAGTCCACAATCGGACTGCCGGCGCCCCAGCGGCCGGCGACGATGTCCTGCTTCTATCCCTCGACCGGGGCACGGCGGAGGAGGCACGCACCAAGACCGACGCGCAGGGCGCGTTTACCCTCAAGGTCGCGCATCCCGACCACTCGTACCTGGTGCGCGTGATCCACCAGAGCGTCGTCTACGACCAACAGGCTTCGCCGGGCAACGCCCTGTCAGTCGATGTCTTCGACGCAGCCGCCAAAGTGCAGGGTCTCTCCGGCAGCATTGAGATTGTCCGCATCGCGACGGTCGGAGACCATCTTCACGTCTCCGACATGATCGAAATCGTAAATCGTTCCAGCCCACCTCTGACCCAAGCAGGTGAACGGACCTTTGATGTTTACCTTCCCGCCCATGCCAGGCTGAGTTCCGTCTTGGCTGCCGATTCGAAAGATATCGCCCTGATGATATCCGCGCTGCCCGACCCCGGCAATCCGGAACACTACACCGTCAACTTCCCATTGCGGCCAGGAGCCACCAAGTTCGCTTTCAACTACGACCTGCCATACGCTGGCCACGCCACCTTTCATCCCAAGAGCGTCTACCCCATGCAGCAGTTGGCAATCATGGTTCCACCCACCATGAAGTTCACAGCGCACTCTTCCGCATTCCAGCCCCTTCCAACCGGCAACGACGGGTATCAAGTGCGGGCGGCTAGCAATGTGAGCGCGGGAGACGGACCTGGGTTTGAAATCTCGGGAGCGGGTGCGCTTCCGGCGTTGCGAGCCCAACCTCAAACCGCACCGCCGCCCCCCACTGCGGCCGCTGCACATTCCGTCTTAGGCAGTTCCGCTCCGCGAGTTCAAGTTGCGAATCCATTGAGTGCGGCGCCAGCTTCCCGGCTTTCAGCCCCATCGTCGCGACTGCGATGGTGGGGTCTCGGGGCTGGTGCTACTTTTACTTTTGGGATATTTGGATTGGCAGTACGGCGGCGGCAGCAGCGGTCAGCCCCTACGACCGCGATGGCGGCGCGAACCACCCCTGAACAAATCCAACAGATGCCGACGTCATTGATGGAGGCGCTCAAGGAAGAGCTGTTTCAGATTGAAGCCGATCGGTTGCAAGGGACCCTCGCAGCGGAAGAGTATGCATCTGCTAAGCAAACCCTGATTGGAACGATCAAGTTGGCATTGGCGCGTGGACACCGTAGCGAAGGGACCATCGAGTGAGTGGGTATCTGGGCCGATCCACTCCCAGCATGCCGTGCGCTCGCTCAGTTCATACGAACAAACACATCTTCGCCCAGGCCGGCGGTGGATTGAGCGGCTCGCGATAGCTATTGCTTGGCGCAATTGCGGCTCAGTTTGTGTTTTTCTAACCCGCTAACCGCATTGAAATAATTCAAAACAAATAACTTAGAGTTGGTGGAGGCGGCGGGAGTCGAACCCGCGTCCGAAACTTCTTTCAACAGAGAGCGTTCATGCTTTTCCCGGGTTCATTTTGTCTCGTCGGCGGCGTTTAGAACGGGCGAAGAAGCGACGTCGACCAGCCTGATCGATCTCGTCATTGCCGTCCAGGCGGAACAGCGTTGACCAGCCTACTGTGCGACGATCGGTACCCGCCCGTAGGCGAAGCGGGAGCGATCGGCAGTCTAACTAATTAGGCTGCGAGTGCGAATTGAGGTTCGGCACTTATGGTTTTGGGCGCGATTACGGGTGTACCCACCCCGGCATGCCTCTCTGCCGCAAGCAATCCCGTCGAAGCCGTGACGCCCCCCATGTGGAAGCTGGCAAAAACGATGCATTGGGCACTCAAAGAACTACCTCCAGTATAGCCCTTTGGGGTCGACGGCTGCCGGCCGGCCGAGGCGGAAGGGAAACGTCTGCGACGTCTGTGATAGGATGCCGCTTCTGCGGGGTGAAGCATATTGCGCGCTGTGAATCGACCGACCGCCGCGAGAGGACTGGAGAGGCGGGTTTTCCCGGTGACGAGACCCGCCGATGACGCGTGAGGCGCGTCACACACGGTGAGGGAAGGTTCCTATACCATTCGGTGGATTGTTGAGGGAATTGTTTCAGAGGTTTGAAGAGGAGTTTGCAAAATGAAGAATTATCTCGGACAGGATATCCGCAATGTAGCTGTAGTTGGCCACTCCCACAGCGGTAAGACGACGTTGATCGCAGCTTTGCTGCAGGCGGCCAAGATGACGGCGACCCGGGGGCGTGTGGAAGATGGCTCGGCGGTAACCGCGTATGACGAGGAAGAAGTGGCGCGGCGTACCACCATGGCGAACGCAGTGGCATACGCGGAGTGGGGCGGAACCAAGGTCAACTTTGTGGACACCCCAGGGTTCCACATGTTTTTGTACGAGACGCGCGCGGCCATGCTGGCAGTGGAGGCTGTGCTGGTCGCCGTGAACGCTCAGTCCGGTATTGAAGCGGTGACGGACCGCGTGTGGAAGTATGCCGCGGAGGTTGAACTGCCGCGCGCGATCGTGGTGAACCAGGTGGACCATCCCAAGGCCGACAGCCGGCTGGGGCGGCAGCACATGATCGAGCAGTTCCAGGAACGCTGGGGGCGGCAGGTGGTTCCGGTGCAGTTGCCGATCGTGGACGAGAAGGGCTTCCACGGCGTGGTCGACCTGGTGACGATGAAGGCGTTCCTGTATCAGCCGGACGGCGACGGACGCGGCGAGGTGGGGAAGATTCCGGAGGCGGTGGCGGCGGATGCGAAGGCGGCGCACGAAGCTCTGGTAGAACTGGTGGCCGAGGGGAAGGACGAGCTGCTGGAGGAGTTCTTCCGCGAGGGGACGATTCCGGAGGAGCATCTGATTACCGCGCTGCACGAGGCGATTCGCGAGGACCGGATCTTTCCGGTGCTGTACGCCAGCGGGCTGCGGAACGTAGGTACGGACCATTTGCTGGACTTTCTGAAGGTGTATACGCCGGCGCCCACGGAGCGCGAGGCGGTGGCGGCCCGAGGGAAGTTGCAGTCGGCTGCGAATGGGAGCAACGGCAACGCCGCGGCGGCGCAGGAAGAGATTGTGATGCGGCCGGTGGATGACAAGCAGCCGCTGGCGCTCTATGTGTACAAGACGATGACCGACCCATTTACGGGAAGGGTCACGTTCTTCAAGGTCATCAGTGGAAAGATCAAGTCCGATAGCACGGTGCTGAACTACACGCGGCAGGAATCGGAGAGCGTGCCGCACCTGTACATCATGCAGGGACGCAAGCCGGTAGAGGTGCAGGAACTCCATGCGGGGGACCTGGGCGCGGCCGTGAAGATGCGCGTGACTTTGACCGGCGACACGCTGGGAGAAAAAGGGCGCGAGCTGTTTCTCGAGCCCGTGTCGATGCCGGAGCCGGCGATGACCTACGCGATCGAGCCGAAGTCGCGGGCGGACGAGGACAAGCTGGCGCCGGCGCTGCACAAGATGATGGAAGACGACCCGATGATCCGCTTCTTCCGCGACCCGCAGACCAACGAGTTCCTGGTGGCGGGCGCGGGTCAGCCGCATATTGAAGCGCTGGTTTCGAAGCTGACGCGGCGCTACCACACCAACGTGGTCCTGAAGGCCCCGAAGGTGCCGTACCGCGAGACGGTGCGTGGGCGCGCGGAGGCCCAGGGCCGGCACAAGAAGCAGAGCGGCGGCCACGGACAGTTCGGCGACTGCAAACTGCGGATCGAACCGTTGCCGCGTGGAAGCGGGTTCGTTTTTGCCAACGAGATCTTTGGCGGGTCGATTCCACGGCAGTATGTTCCGGCCGTAGAGAAGGGTGTTCGCGAGTCGGCGGCGCGCGGGTTTCTGGCGGGCTATCCCGTGGTCGATTTCAAAATCACGGTGTTCGACGGCAGCTATCATGACGTGGACTCCAGCGAAATGGCGTTCAAGATTGCCGCGCGCATCGGCTTCCGCAAATGCATGGAGCTCGCCAAGCCGTCGCTGCTCGAACCCATCATGAAGATGGAGATCGAAGCGCCGGATGAGTTCGCCGGCGCGCTGATGGGCGATCTCAGCGGGCGCCGCGGACGCGTGCAGGGCATGGAGAGCACCAGCTCCGGCACCATCATCCGCGCGGAGGTGCCGATGTCCGAAGTCCTCACCTACGGCACGGCGCTCACCTCGATGACCCAGGGCCGCGGCAGCTTCCGCCTCGAGATGGACCACTACGACATCGTCCCGCAGGCCATCGCCGAAAAAATCCTGGCGGCAGCCAAGCAGCCGGTGGAGGATGAAGAGGAATAGCCACCGTCAAAACGAGTTTCCCCGATCTCTTCCACCGCCGTCATTCTGGACTCGGTTTCATCGAGTCCAGAATCTCCGTAGTTTGCTTCTGCCTGAACGATCACTCCGTGCCTGACAGGCGTGGTAGTGGTTCAATTCGAATTTGCCGAAAACCCGACTTCAGGGGCAACTCGACCACGTCGCAGGGAACTTCAGCGACTGAGGTCACTTCTCCTTTATTCGGTCCGTCGCTGGATCAAGCGGGCCGCGCTCAACATACCTCAGCCGCAACCCCTGCTTGGACTCCTTGAAGGTGAACTCCCAAATCATGTAGCTGTGTTCCCATTCATCGCCGTAGAACTCACGATGTGAATAAATAACCGCGTTGGCGTCATGTTGGATCATCCCCTCAATGTCGTTGACCTCCAGGGCTTGCAAGGTCGTCTTCGGCATCTGGTCGGGATCGAACCACTGCTCGCAGCCAACTATGAACTGGTAGAGGTTGCCAAGCTCAAGCAGCATGTCCTCGTCCGGCTTGCGGGTGGCGCTGCGTAGCACGTCGTTGAAGGTCGCGATGGGATGCGGATTGTCCTCCGTATGTGCATTGATGACCATTCCAAGCTGAATCGGGATCAGCCAAACCGGCGACCTTCTGCTTCCTCGCACGAGAGTGAACTCGGGGTAAAAATCCAGATCGATCGACTCCCGCACCCTAATTATTCTCGCCGCCGGCAGCCACCGCACCGATGCTGCCGTGCAGGTGATCGCGGGCTTCAATTCATAGCCGTAGTCGGCGAGCAGCGCTAGGGTCGATGGCAATTCCAGAAACTTCCAGTCGCTTTTTCCGCACGGGCGCGTCTTCGTCTGAACCGGGATATAGGGTTGATTGACGTCAATCTTTGGAACTTCAGTCCCTCCGCTCTTCTTGCCTTCCAGCGGTGCCTGCGCAGCCGCCTGCAATGAGTGCGGGATGTTCACACCGAAGAACAGAAACGCGACGAAGAAGACGAGCCGATGCATACGAGAGCAGTGTAGTGGTAGCAGGGCCTATCTGCGCAGGCCTAAATGGTCTTGGCGCGGCAAAGCTTCTATAGCTCCTGCAACGCGGCGTTTTCGCAAACTTCGTCGACCCGAACTTGAACCTCATTTCCTACGCGCACAGGTGACCGCGGACACATCCTAACTCTGCGCCGCCTCGATACAATCAAGAAGATGGGAGAACTATAGGAGCGCGGCCTTGTGCCTGGCCCTAAAAACTTTCCCGCAAAACCGCGTGGGGTACACAAATACTATGGTTAAGTTCGGACAACCGCTCTTGAGGTCTGCGCCTAAATGTCGTGCAATCAGATATGCTCTTTCGGGTCTCAGACCTGGTCCGGAGCTAACTGATCTCAATCGAAGATTTTGAGACTTAAAGTACGGGAGGGGCGGGGGTGATGGGGGGTACCCCCCGACCCCGGCCAACCGCTACACTGGCTGGACACCAATCGAGGAGCACGCATGGCAGATCTCTTCAGCAAAGCCGAAGCCGCCGTCGCCGCCATCCGCGAGCGCAGCGGCAACCCGCCAAAACTCGGCATCATCCTCGGCTCCGGCCTGGGCGGGTTTGCCGCGCAGGTAGCGGACGCAGTTTCGATCCCGTACGCGGACATTCCCCACTTCCCGCAGTCGACGGTTGCCGGCCACTCGGGCAAGCTGGTGCTGGGGACGATTAGGGGCGTTGCCGTCGCGGTGATGCAGGGGCGGGTGCATGCGTACGAAGGCTACACCATGGAGCAGGTCACTTTTCCCACCCGCGTGCTGGGACTGCTGGGATGCGGGAAGCTGATTGTGACCAACGCCGCCGGCGGAATTCGAGCGAACATTCCCCAGGGATCGCTGGTGGCGATTTCGGACCACATCAACCTGACCGGGATGAATGCGGCGGCGGGGCCGAATGAACCGCGCTTTGGGTGCGGTCCGGATTCCGGCCAGCGGTTCTTCGACATGACGACGGCTTACTCGCCTGCGCTGCGCGAGCTGGCGATCGCCGAGGCGGAGCGGCAGAAGATTTCGCTGAGCGAAGGCGTGTACCTCGCGGTGCTGGGGCCGAGCTTTGAGACGCCCGCCGAGATTCGCGCGTTTCGCACGCTGGGCGCTGACCTGGTGGGAATGTCGACGGTGCACGAGGTGATCGTGGCGCGGCACATGGGGATCGACGTGCTGGGCATTTCGCTGGTGACGAATATGGCCGCGGGCGTGAGTGGCGAGACCATCCACCATGAGGACGTAATGGAAATTGGACGGCGGGTGGAACGACAGTTTACGGATCTGCTGACAGCGCTGGTGCCGCAGGTCGTGGCGGCTTGATGATCGCCCAGTTATCGCTACCGCACCGCCCGCTGGTGCTTGGCATTGCCGGGTGCTCCGGCTCGGGCAAGACGACGCTGGCCGCGGAACTGGCGAGGCAACTGGATGCCACATTGTTTCCGCTGGACCTGTACTATCGCGACCTGTCGCAGTTTCCGCTGGACTCACGCCACAAGCGGAACTTCGACCATCCCGACTCGCTGGAATCGGAACTGATCGTCGAACACGTCCGGACGCTGGCGCTGGGACATGTGATTCAGCGGCCGGTATACGATTTCAAGACGCACTCGCGCGTAGCGGGCGCTTTTGAGGAGATCAAACCGAAGGGCGTGGTGATTGTAGAAGGAATTCTCGCGCTGCACTACAAGGAGTTGGTGCCGTGCTACGACTTCTCCATTTATGTGAATGCGCCACACGACGTTTGCCTGGCGCGGCGTATCCATCGGGACATGCGTGAGCGTGGCCGCACGGAGGAGTCAGTGCGCGAACAGTTCGAGGCAACCGCGCGGCCCATGGCGGATTTGTACGTGGCCCCCTCCGCGCGGCACGCATCTATAACCGTGGAAGGCACCGACTCGCTGGATTGGTCCGTCGAGCAGATACTAGAGCGCTTGCACCATGCCGGACTGATGCCGCACTCGGTCCGCGTCGGCGAGGGCGGCCTCGGCGCCGCTGTGTGAATTGCCGCTGATGCTGGCGTAAAGCGCGGAGACCGCGGCGTGACCGTTTTCCGCCAAAACGAACCGGTCCGCGCCCTCGACCACGGGGCCGAAGCAAACCGATGCACGCAGGTTGCGGAGACCCAGGAAGCGGAACAGATGGGGAACGAACGCCGCATCGCCCCACCAGCAGACATGCTGCGCGATGGTCGCTTCGTGGTTGTCGCCGTCGAGATGGTAGCTCAGGGCTGCCGTGCGGACCTGGACAGAATCGCGCAGCACCGAGTGGAAGAGGCCGCGCCGGAAGGGAAGCACCTCGCTGCCGTCGGTAGTGGTGCCCTCGGGGAAGAAGAGGACGGGAAGGCCGCTGCGGAAGGCGCGCGCCATGGCGGCATTTACGGCGGGATACGTTTCGGGTTTGCCGCCGCGCTGGACATATACCGTGCCTGCCTGCGCGGTGAGCCAGCCAAGCAGCGGCCAGCCGCGCACCTCGGTCTTGGCGACGCCCACGAACGGACGGGCAGCGCTCAGTAGCAAAATATCGATGTAACTGAGGTGGTTACAGATCACGGCTTCGTAGCCGTTTCCGGATGCGCACCGTTGGCCGGGAAGGTCGCCGCCGACCGTGCACGCAATCCCGAGGCAGCGAACGATGCGCCGGCACCAGCGGTGGATCCAGACGGCGCCTTCGGGGCCGTCATGCACGAGGCCGAGTGCATGACGAAGCTTGCCGTCCAGAGTGGCGACGAGAAGAAGGCTGAGAAAAAAGACGGTCCCGGACACGGACCGGGTGAGTTCCGCCGCCCGCCGCAACAGGATTCGCAAGTGAGGTTCACCGGGCATCGAGAAAGCGGGCTGCGACGCGGGGGTGAAGTGTCTGCAGATCGAGCATGGTCAGAAAGTCAATGGTGCGAAATTCCCGGTCGAGTGCCGGAGGCCCGCAGATCTTCGCCCCGATCGCGAGGTAGGCACGCAGCAGTTTGGGCGCCTGCGCGGGAGCGACTTCGCTTTTGCGCCTCGGAAGGGCATATTGCGGCGTGGGAGTCGTCCGAAGGTCGGGCGCCACCATGTAATTCTTGAGCGACGCATATACGGCATGACCCTCCGCTGTGTCCTGCGAGTTCAGTGAGCAGCATCCCATCATATAGCGGCCGCCGTTGACGAGGACATAGCGCGCGAGCCCACGCCACAGCAGATTGAGGACGTCGCTGGAGCGATGATCGCGATGGATGCAGGCGCGTCCCAACTCCGCAATCTGGAGGCGGAGGCCTTCGTAGGGCGCGAAGTCGAACTCCTGTTCGCTGTAGTAGCCAAAGTTGTCGTGGGCTGCGGCGCCCATCTGCATGCGGTAGGTGCCCACCACTTCGCCGGTCGCGCGGCTTTCCACGATGAGATGGTCGCAGACGTCGTCATAGCGGTCGGTGTCATAGCCGGTGACGTAGGCCGATTCCAACCCTTCCTGCAACTCGAGGTTGAAGACGACGAAGCGCAGACGAAAGGCGGCTGCACGGTCCTCGGCGGTCAAGGCGAGCCGCGCAACATAGCCGTTGGTTTCAATGCGAATATCGTGCTTTGAGGGAAGTTGAGGAGCTAAAGCTCGGGCGGGAAGCAGCAGCAGTTCGGGCGACTCGCTTACTGTGGGCATTGACCCTCCTCACATGCCAGATTCATCTGGTGCTAAGGCAAGTTTGCGGGTCGCACTCGAACGTAACGTCTCAGCAATATGAACATCGGTTGAATCTTGCAGGGGAGCGCTGGGAGAATCAAGAGCGTAACGGGCTAGTCGGCGGTGACGCTGTCGTGAACTTCGCCGAGTTCCATCACGGCCGCCCGCGCCTCGGCAGCAAGCAGTTTGCGCTGGTCGGTGCCCTCGGAAAACGAGATGGGCGAATCGGCGAAGCGAGCTTCAACCTCGATGCCGCGCAGTCCGAGCAAGCGGAAGATGTGTTTCAGAAGCGTCGTGTCGCCCCAATAGCTGACGTCGTTTTCCACGGTGATTTCGGGGCCGTTTTGCAGAGTGAGCCGGTAGCGGAGATACGCTGCGGTGATCGGCTGCGCGGCTTCCACTGCCTGCGCCAGCAGGCCGCTGTGGAACTTGAGCACGGAGGCGCCATTGCTGGTGGTGCCTTCGGGGAAGAAGACCACAGGAATGCCTGCCTCGGCTGCAGCCTGCATTCCGCCGGCTGCACGGGTTGCTGAACCGCCGCGTCCGCGATCGACGAAAACGGTACCGGCCATGGTCGTCATCCAGCCGAGGAATGGCCAACCGCGGATTTCCGATTTGGCTACGAAGACACACCGGTGCAACGCCGCAAATACGACGATGTCAAGGTATCCGGTATGGTTCGAGATGACTGCGCCGCGCTCTGGGCAGGCGCCCTGATACAGCACTTTGATGTCCATGCTGCGGAGAATCCATAGGCAGAATCGATGCAGCCATTCCGCCTGCTGGGCGCGGGTCGCGGGTCGTTTGAGAATGAGTTCGAGTGCGCCGTACAGAAGCAGCGCTATCAACTTCAGGCTTCTTGCGACGGACCTGCAAAACCGGACCAAGCTCGGCTTCCCCTCTTCAACTCGCAGCAGACACTGCGAATTCCATGCGCACAGTCTATCCTGTTTGTGTGCCGCATTCTGTTCCGCCTGCCCGCCATAGCTGGTTATACCGCCGCGGCCTGCTGCCGATCCTGGCCCTGCTGCGCATGGGGGCAACGCCGCGGTCGCTGGCGTGGAGCATTGCCGCGGGGCTACTGATCGGGATCAATCCGCTGGTGGGGACGACGACGGTGTTGTGCCTGGCCGCCGCATTTTTGTTCCGGTTGAACCTGGTAGCGTCTCAGATTGCGAACCACGCGATGTTTCCGGTGGAGCTCGGGCTGGTGATTCCTTTCGTCAGGCTGGGATCGCGAGTGTTCCATACGGCGGAGATGCCGCTGTCGCCGCGGGTGTTTTTGCACGCCGTGCGCACCGCACCGTTGGCGCTTACGCGGCAGATTTGGCTATGGGAGTGGCACGCCTTTGTGCTGTGGGCTGCGATGTCAGTGGTGGCAGCGCCGGCGATTGCCCTGGCACTGACCCCGGTGCTGCGTCGCTTGCTGACGCGGGTGCAGAGGCACCAGTATCCCATTGTGCCGATCGCGGGCGATTAGAGCGGTTTCACAATTCATGTGGCCCTGGCAAAGGTCGTGCGATGCGGTTTTTCTGATAAGAAACAGGTCTTTGGTTAAGCTGCCAAGGGTGTGATTTGGACGGTGTAGCCGAGGTTTCTCAGACGGGTGAGCAGGCGCAGCGTTTGGTTGTTTTTTGCGCGCTGGTCGAAGTAG
>Ga0181529_10000066_pt1 | contig 127658 bp, 110 predicted proteins | sample PEATcosm2014_Bin_36_FD_119763 | JGI IMG/M metagenome (GOLD analysis project Ga0181529, IMG submission 119763) | Peatland microbial communities from MTU Mesocosm Facility, Houghton, MI, USA - PEATcosm2014_Bin10_30_metaG | ecosystem: Environmental > Terrestrial > Soil > Wetlands > Peat | place...
AAGTAACCGTGGCAGACGAACAGAATAAGAGCGGCGCTCCGGCCGGCGGTGGTGCGGCCGGCGGCAACCATGGCAATCAAGAGGCACCGGCCGAGGCGCCTCCGCCCAGTTCCAATCGCCGGTTCATTGTCATCGGCGTCATTCTCCTGCTGGTGCTGGGGGCGGTCTTTTTCTATTGGCGCTCAACCTTCACGGAGGATACCGACGACGCGCAGGTGGACGGCAACCTGTACCAGGTGAGCTCGCGCGTGACCGGCCATGTGATCAAGGTTTACGTCGACGACAACCAGACGGTGCAGGCCGGCCAGCTCCTGGTCGAGATCGACCCGACCGACTACCAGGTGGCGCTCGACCAGGCCCAGGCCGATCTGGCCAACGCCCAGGCGCAATACACGCAGGCGAGCACCAATGTGCCGATTACGAGCACGACTGTCGGCACCAACGTCAGCACGTCGGCTTCCGATGTGAGGGGATCGTCGGACACGGTCGCGCAAGCCGAGAAGCAGGTAGAGGCAGCGGAGGCGCGGGTAGTCGAGGCGAGGGCCAACGCGCAGAAGGCGCAGGACGACGTGGACCGCTACACGCCGCTGGTCGAGAAGGACGTGATCTCGAAGCAGCAGTACGACACGGCGGTGCAGGCATTGGCGGGCGCGAAGGCATCGGTGTTAGAGGCCGAGGCCAACGTGCTGGCGTCGCAGAATGCCGTTTCGAACGCACGCGCGCGTTTGGCGCAGGCGCAGGCGCAGTCGCAACAGTCGGTGCGGAACGGCCCCGGCCAGATCCGGGTGGAGCAGTCGCGGGCAGCCGCGGCCGAGGCTGCGGTAAAAGAGGCTGAAGCCCGCGTCGAACAGGCGAAGCTCAACCTTTCGTACACCCGCATCACCGCGCCCACTGCCGGTATCGTCAACAAGAAGAACGTCGAGATCGGAGCGAATCTCTCGGTGGGGCAGGACCTGATGACGATCATTCCGCTGACAGATTTGTGGGTGACCGCGAACTTCAAGGAGACGCAGCTGGCGCGGATGCATACATGCCAAGCGGTAACGATCAAGGTGGACGCGTACGGCGGCCGGAAGTTCTCCGGCTATCTCAAGCAGGTTGGTGGCGCCACCGGGTCGATGCTGTCGCTCTTCCCGCCGGAGAACGCAACCGGCAACTACGTGAAGGTGGTGCAGCGGATTCCGGTGCGGATTGACTTCACGAACCTGCAGCAGGAAGACGGCGACTATGCTCTGCGCCCTGGGCTGTCGGTGACGCCGGAGGTCGAGGTCAAGGGTGAAGACGCGCCCAACTGTCCGGCGCCGGCGAAGTAAGTAAGCACGGCAAAGTAAGTTCGGGAGCCCGGCGGTTTAGATTGCGGGTTGGATGGCGCGGCCGATAAGGAGCAGCACTGGCGGCGGCCCGACCGCATCGTCTTCGAGGTTTGCCAGCGTGGTGCGGTGAACGAGCTCCTGGGGCGTGCTGGCTTTGGAGACGGCGACGCAGGGGGTTTCGGGCGAGATGCCGCAGGCGATCAGCTCGTCCGCGAGCTGGCGGAAACGGCGGCCGGGCATGTAGACGACCAGGGTGGCGTCGGGCGGGAAAGAACCCTCCCATTTAGGCGTGAGTTCTAATTTGTCTTTGGCGTGGTGGGCGGTGGCGAAGATGAGCTTGGAGGCGGTGCCGCGATCGGTGAGCGGAGTTTTGAGAGCGGCTGCGGCGGCGAAGGCGGCGGTGATGCCGGGGACGATTTCAAATGGGATGCGGGCTTCGGTGAGGAAGGCGATCTCTTCGCTGGCGCGGCCGAAGATGAGCGGGTCGCCCGACTTGAGGCGCAGCACCGAGCGGCCGGGTTTTCCATCTTTGGGGCCGGCGTGTTCGAGCATCAGCGCATGGATACCCTCCTGCGTGATGCGCGGCTGGCCGCAGCGCTTGCCGACAGGGACGATTAGGGCGGAGGGCGAAGCGAGGGCGAGGACTTCATCGGAGACGAGGTCGTCGGGCAGGATGACGTCGGCGGTCTGGAGCAGGCGGAGGGCACGCAGGGTGAGGAGTTCGGGATCGCCCGGACCGGCCCCGGCGAGGTAGACAGTGCCGGGTTGCGCTTCAGATTGAGGGACGGGGGTGGTCACGGCTTGCGCTCGGCGGGGGCGTCGGCTGCGGGCAGGGGATTGGTGAGGGCGTGGCGGCGGGCGAGGGTGCGGGAGGGGCAGGCGTCGTAGCTGCAGACTTCGCGGCTGGCGAGTTGGTGGAGGAGTTCGTTGCGGGCGTCGTTGAGGGGTTCGAGCTGGAGGACTTCGCGGCGGAGGTTGCCGAGCTCGGCGAGCCAGTCGCCGGTGTCGAGCGGGAGCAGGGCGTTGATCTCCTTGCGCAGGCGCTGGGCGAGCGCGGGCGAGTGGCCGGCGGTGGAGATGGCGATCTGGAGGTCGCCGCGGCGGACGACGGACGGGAAATAGAAGTCGCAGAAGGGGGGATCGTCGACGGCGTTGATGAGGACGCCGGAGGCTTCGGCTTCGGCGAAGACGGCGCGGTTGACGGCGGGGACGTTGGTGGCGGCGACGGCGAGGAATTGGCCGGCGAGGTCGCCGGTGGTGTAGTCGCGGAGGTGGAGGGTGAGTTCGCCGGAGCCGGCGAGGACGGCGATGCGGTCGGTGGCGCGGGGCGCGATGACGTTGACGGCGGCGTTGGCGGCGAGGAGGGATTCGATTTTGGATTCCGCGAGATGGCCCGCGCCGATGACGGTGCAGGGGCGCGCGGCGAGTTTGAGGAAGATGGGGAAGAGGGACATAAGATTCCTTACCTCTCTATCCTTTCATAAGCTCGGAAGACGTATCCTATGTGTGAGGTGAGGCTATGCGGACCACAATCGAACTGCCTGAGTCTGTCTACCGCAAAGGGGAGGAGGTCGCACGCACGCAAGGTGTGACGATTGAGGAGTTCATTCTCCGCACCTTCGAACGCGAGCTCAAATGCCAGCCGGAAGCGCCCTCCCCCTCCAGGAGAGTAACGCTGCCGCTCGTCCCGTCGAAGGAACCAGGCACCCTGGACATGAAAGACTTCAACTTCGATGATCTACTTGCCTGATGTCAATATCTGGATTGCGCTCACTTCCAACCGGCACATTCACCATCCAATCGCTATCGGGTGGTTCCGAGGCGTGGACGCGGATACGATAGCTTTCTGCCGTATCACCGAACTGGGCTTTCTCCGCCTTCTGACCAACGCTCACGTCATGGGGAAGGACGTCCTGTCTCCGGCCCAGGCCTGGCGTACCTATGATGCATGGCGGACGGACGACCGTGTCGTTTTCCTTTCCGAGCGGGTGACCTTCAGCGAGCAGTGGCGGCGGAGGGGGAACCAGATTACGGGAGGCGTGAATGCATGGACAGATGCGTACCTCGCTACCTTTGCCGAGCATATGGACGCGACGGTCGTTACGCTGGATCGTAGGTTTTCCCAATTCGGCGAGGCAACCGTCATATCTCTTATCTAGCGTTCTGATTCTTTTCCTGCCTTACTCGCCCGGCGCGAAGCGGCCGGCGCCGACGGGCGCGGGGTCGCGTTCGACGGCGGGGAGGGCGGTGCCGGCGAGTTGGGCGCGGAGGCTCTCGTCGTCGTGGCGGGCGAAGTAGGCGCGTAGGTCTTCGCCGGGCAGGCGGCCGGCGAGGTAGGCGCGGAGGAGGCGCTCGATGGCTTCGGGGCAGTCTTCTGCGGCGGCGCGGTAGCCGATCTGGCGGGCGATGGCGGCGTATTTGCCGACGGCTCCGCCGACGCAGAAGTAGAAGGCGTCGACCATGACGCCGTCCTTCTTGATCTTCTTGCCTTCGAGGCCGATGTCGGCGATCCAGCTTTGGCCGCAGGAGTTGGTGCAGCCGGTGACGTGGAGCTTGATCTGCTGATCGAAGCCGGGCAGACGGTCTTCCATTTCGCTGGTGAGCCACTTGGAGAAGGCTTTGGTCTCGGCGATGGCGAGCTTGCAGAACTCGGTGCCAGTGCAGGCGATGGCGCCGCGCCAGAACGGAGTGACTTCAACAAACAAACCGATCTCGGCGAGCCGGTGAGTCACGTCGCGGGTCTTGGCGTTGGGCACGTTGACGAGGATGATGTTCTGCATGATGGTGGCGCGGAGGTTGCCGTCACCGAACTGCTCGGCGAGATCGGCAAGCTGGATGAGCTGGTCGCCGGAGAGGCGTCCGCCCAGGACGCTTGCTCCGACAGCGGACAGGCCGGGTTGGAGTTGCGGAGTGATGCCGATGTGGTCGCGATAGACGTCGTCGGGGACAATGTCTTCGTCGACGGGCGAGGGGTCTAATTTGTAACCAAGTTTGGATTCGATGGCCTCGAGCATGGTTTCGGCGGTCCAGCCGTGGCGCATGAAGAGGTACTTGATGCGCGCGCGGGTGCGGTTCTCGCGCAGCTCGATCTGCTCCTTGAAGATGCGGAGGACGGCTTCGACGACGGCGTAGGCCTTGTCCTGCGGGATGAAAGCGGGAATGCGGACGCCGATGTGGGGCTCGGTGGAGAGGCCGCCGCCGACGCGGAGGGTGTAGCCGATCTCTTCGAGGCCATTGACCTCGCGCTTGATCGCGGTGAGGGCAACATCGTTGATCTCCGGGTACGAGCACCACAGCGGGCAGCCGGAGACGGTGATCTTGAACTTGCGCGGCAGGTTGTAGAACTCGGGATTGGCGGTGAGGCCGTGAGCGATCTGGAGGGCCAGCGGACTGGCATCGATGATTTCGTGGCCATCCAAACCGGCGAGCGGGCAGCCGGTGACGTTGCGCACGACGTCGCCGCAGGCGCCCTTGGGGCTGAGGCCGATTTCGGTAAGGGCGTCGACGATTTCGGGCAGCGCCTCGATGGTGAGCCAGTGGAGCTGGATGTTCTGCCGCGTGGTGATGTCGGCGAGGTTGCGCGCGTGCTTTTTGGTGAGGTCGCCGATGACGCGGAGCTGGTGCGAGGTGAGCAGGCCGTTGGGCAGACCGATGCGCATCATGAAGAATTCGGTGGCTTTGCCCACACCGTCCTTGCCGCCGGTGACGCCGAGGCCGTCGCCCTGGCTGTAGACGCCCCACCACTTGAAGTAGAACTCGGCCCACTCGGGCAGGACCGCGGCGCGGCCCTCGCGCGCGAACTGGCGTACCTCGTCCCACGCTTCCCACGGGTTCTTGGCGAGTTTCAGGCGCTCGGCTTTCTGGGCCTTGGTTTCCTTCTTGGCGGGAGCTGGGGCTGGAGGTGCTGGGGTTGCAGCGTCGGTCATATGGTTTCCTGGAGATCTCTTGCTGACAATGGTCGAAAGGAGTTGAAGGGAAGCGACTTTACCGCAGGCTGAAATTGAAAACGCCCACCGGATTTGTGGGCGCTCGTGCGACTTGTCTGGGCTTCGCGGGATGCGATCTTTACGAGGCGGGACAGAAGCGACGGAGCGCGGCTCTACAACAACAGTTCAAGCAGCCGGCGGGCAGATTCTGGTCGCAAATCCTCATTACCTCCAGCTTAATCGGGCCGCGATGCCCGAGTCAAGGGCGACAGGCAGCGCAATCGCACTTGAGTATCTCTGAACAAAAAAGGCTGGATTCTCGAGCTGTAAGCTTGAGAGCCGTAAGCTGACAGCGTAAGACTAGTCTGCCTCGGCCAGCGACATCTTGTGGCGCACATCCGAGCCGCGCAGCCAGAAGATGACGTCCTCGGCGATGTTGGTGGCGTGGTCGCCGGAGCGCTCCAGATTGCGTGAGATGAGGATCGCCGTCAGCGCCTGCACGCTGAACTGCGGGTGCTGCTGCATCATCTCCACCAGCTCCGACTGCACTGTCTTGTTCATGTCGTCGACGTCGTCGTCCATGGTAAGCACGCTTTCGGCCATTCGGGCGTCTGCCTCCAGCAATGCCTGGATGGCGGTGCGGATCATTACGCCGGTCTTCTCTCCCATCTCCTGAATGTCGACGGGAAGGGAGATCTCGGGCGCGTCCTTCATGGCCTGGGCGCGTTCGGCGATGTTGGCAGCCTGGTCGCCGATGCGCTCCAGATCGCCATTGATTTTGATGACGGACAGGATGAAGCGGAGGTCGATGGCCATCGGCTGCTCCTTCGCGAGCAGGTCGTAAGCCATTTCATCCACGATGGTTTCCGCCGAATTGATGGCCTCTTCGATCTCGAGCACGTGGGTGCACAGGGTCATGTCGCGTGCGAGGTAGCCCTCGACGGAGAACTCGAGCGCCTGCTGCGACAAGGCCGCCATTGCCAGCAGCTTGTCTTTGAGCGCGGCCAGTTGTTGATGAAAATTAATGCGCGGCATTGCTGCGCCTCCCCGGCGGCGGAATCAACCGTGCCCTCTATTGTGACGCAAATGTGAAACAGCCGTGTGAATATGCCGGCCGAGTAGCTGCAAAGATACCCTGGAACCGGCGGTGGGAACTGACGGAGCGGGCAAAGGGCTAGGTCCCGAAGACGGCGTGGATGTAGTTGCCGTAGCCGACGATGACGGTGGACCCGACCAGCAGCAGGAGGCCGCAGGTGACCAGCAGCTTGGTGCGGAAGCTGGTGCCGTGCCACTCCTTCAGCACCAGGCCCCAGAGGGTGGCGAAGATGATGATCGAGGCCATGTGCAGGGTCCAGGAGGAGAAGTCGTACTTGCCCATCTTGGTCTGGCCCATGGAGTAGAAGAAGAACTGGAAGTACCAGATGACACCCGCCATGGCGGCGAAGATGTAGTTGGCAAAGAGCGTGGCCGGGGCGAGGCGGTCGTAGGTGGAGGCGTCGAGCGGGTCGAAGTCGACGAGCGTGTCGCCGGAGGTTGCGGCGGCACGCATGGGGTTGATTCCGGGCTGGCCGAAGAACTGCCGGACGGAGCCGTTCTGGAAGATGAGGATGGCCGACCAGATGAAGTTGGTGAAGAACCCACCCCAGAGAACGACGATGAGGATGGGGAGATTCTTTAGCACGAGGCGGCCGGACATGCCGGCGGCGATCAGGCGGGTGGCGGTGAGGTCGCCGATGGGTTTGCCGGCGTCGAGGCCGAAGGCGAAGAAGGAACTCATCAGCCCGGCCAGGATGGCGATGGCGATGCCCTTGCCGAAGTTGTAGTCGCGCTCGCCGGCTTCGAGCTTTTCTTCCGGGGTGATTTCGTTTTCCTTGGAGTAGCCGGCTGCCCCGTTGACGGCAACACCGATCACGCACACCAGGACTCCGAGGAGAATGATCTGCCCGGAGGTCTGGTGGAACAGAGTCATGATCTGGCCGTGGAAGATGGGCGGCACAATGGTCCCGAAGAAGGCGCAGAGGCCGAGGGCGATGGCGTAGCCGAGCGCGATGCCCAGGTAACGGATGGCGAGGCCGAAGGTGATGCCTCCGACCCCCCACAGGACACCGAAGAGGAAGGCGTAAAAAACGTCCTTCGGATTGGTGGCGTAGGTGTCGCGCAGGATGCCGTAGGCATTGGGGATGAAGATGGTGGCCAGCAGCGTAGGCGCGATAATCCATGCGGCGAAGCCCTGGATGGGCCAGTAAACCTCCCACGACCAGCGCTTGATCCGGCGGAAGGGGATGAAGTTGGTGGCGGAGCAGAAGCCTCCAATCCAGTGAAAGATGACGCCGAGAAATGGATTCGGTCCCACAGTACCTCGCTCTAGCGAAAGTGTTCGACTTAGCCGGGTACCATCCTACCTGAGCGGATTCTATTGTGGAAATAGATTGTCTATTGGACTAAGGTGGATACCGAGGGCACACGCCCGATGACGATTTAGGCCCATGGGCACTGATCGGAAGGAAATCGGCCATAAGCGTGGCTGAGAAGAAGAGGCCGGATCAGGCGGCCAGGGGAATGGGTTTGCGAGTTTCGCTGTTTATCACTTGTTATAACGACACGCTGTTCCCCGAAACGGGCAAGGCAGTGGTGCGGGTGCTGGAGCGGTTGGGGCATTCGGTGGAGTTTCCGGCGGGGCAGACGTGCTGCGGGCAGATGCACTGGAACACGGGTTATCAGGAAGAGGCGTTTCCGCTGCTGAAGCGATTTGTCGACCAGTTTAAGCACGCCGAGGCGGTGGTAAGCCCCTCGACGAGTTGCGTGGCGATGATGCGCGATCACTATCCGCTGATGGCGGAGCGGTTGAAGGACGAGAACCTGAAAGCCGAGGTGGCGGAGCTGCTGCCGAAGGTGTGGGAGTTCTCCGAGTTCCTGACCAAAAAGCTGGGGTTGGAAGACGTGGGCGCGTACTATCCGCACCGCGTGACCTACCACGCGAGTTGCCATGGTCTGCGCAGCCTGCACGTGGGCGATGGGCCCATGAAGCTGCTGCGCGCGGTGCGCGGGATCGACCTGGTGGAGATCGAGAACCTGGAGCAGTGCTGCGGATTTGGCGGGACGTTCGCCATCAAGAACGCAGAGGTTTCGAGCGCGATGCTGTCGGAAAAAGTGCGAGGAGTTCTGAACACGAGGGCGGAGGCGGTGACGGGCTGCGACAACTCCTGCCTGATGCACATCGGCGGTGCGCTGCATCGCCAGCGGACGGGCGTGCGGCCGGTGCACATCGCGGAGATCCTGGCGAGTGAAGAAGGCGGGGCGCAATGAGCGGGCGAGGCACAAGGGCAAATACCGAGATTCTGGACTGCGTCCAGAATGACGAACGCCCGGTTGGCGACGAACGCCGGGTTGGCGACGAACGCCCGGTTGGGGACGAACGCCCGGTAGGGGGCCAGCGATGAGCGGAGCCTTGGACCCGACGACGGCGCCGAAGTTTCAGGTGGCGGCGAAGGCACTGATGGGCGATTCGCAGTTGCGCAAGAACGTGCGCCACGCGACCAAAGTGATCCAGACCAAGCGCGCCAAGGTCGTGGGCGAGATGCCGGACTGGCAAGACCTGCGCGAGGCGGGCATGCAGATGCGCCAGCACACCATGCGGCATCTGGATTTCTACCTGGAGCAGTTTGAGCGCAACTGCACGGCTGCGGGCGGTCATGTGCATTGGGCGAAGGATGCTGAGGACGCGCGGCGGATTGTCGTTGAGCTGGTGATGGCGAGCGGGACGGATGGTAAATCGCCCACCGAGGTCATCAAGATCAAGTCGATGACCACCGAGGAGATCCATCTGAACAAGGCGCTGGAGGCCGCGGGGGTTCACGCGTACGAGACCGATCTGGCGGAGCTGATCATTCAACTTGGGCGCGACCAGCCGTCGCATATTGTGGTGCCCGCGCTGCACAAGAACCGCTCGCAGATTCGCGAGATCTTCCGCCGCGAGATGAATTTACCCGACCTTGGCGGGACGCCGCAGGACCTGGCCGACGCGGCGCGGCGGTTTCTGCGGGAGAAGTTTCTGCGCGTGAAGACAGCCGTGAGCGGCGCGAACTTCCTGGTGGCCGAGACGGGTAGCGTGTGCATCGTGGAGAGCGAGGGCAATGGCCGCATGTGCCTGACGCTGCCGGAGACGCTGATCTCGGTGGCAGGGATCGACAAGGTGATTCCGCGGTACCAGGACCTTGAGGTGGTGCTGCAGTTGCTGCCGCGTAGCGCGACGGGCGAACGGATGAACCCGTACAACTCGATCTGGACGGGCGTGGATAGGACCCAGGTCTCAGAATCGAGACCTGGGGCACCCGCGGTTGCCGACGGGCCACGGGCGTTCCACGTGGTGTTGATGGACAATGCGCGGACCGAGATACTGGCGGACGAAGAGGCGCGGCAGACGCTGAACTGCATCCGCTGCGGAGCGTGCCAGAATGCTTGCCCGGTGTATCAGCAGACAGGCGGGCACGCCTACGGGAGCGTGTATGCGGGGCCGATCGGGGCGATCCTGACGCCGCAGTTGATGGAGATGCATCACGCACAGAGCCTTCCGTACGCGTCCAGCCTGTGCGGGGCATGTTATGAGGTTTGCCCGGTGAAGATCAATATTCCCGAGGTGCTGATCCATCTGAGGAACAAGGTGGTGAAGCAGCAGTCGTCGGGGTTCAACATTCTCGCCAACCCTGAGGTGATGGCGCTGAAGGCGGTGGCGCAGGTCTTCCGCAGCGAGCCGGTATTTCGGGCGTCGCAGAAGCTGGGACGGATTGCGGAGCTGCCGCTCTCGCGCAAGGATGCGCAGGGCGTGGGCTGGATCGACTGGCTGCCGGGGATGCTGGGCGGATGGACACAAGTGCGCGACCTGCGCGTGATGCCGAAGCAGACCTTCAGAGAGTGGTTCGAGCAGCGCGCAAAAGGCGTCGCCGAAGACGCTGACGGGAGGCCGGACAATGGGCGCTGAGACTCAGGTTTCTTCGCGGGAGGAAGTGCTGCGGCGGATTCGCGCGGCGATCGGTTCAGCTCCGACCGACGCTGCCGCGATCGATGCGGAGTGGAGGTCGGTGCCGCGGGACTACAGGCGGGCGGCGTCGCATGAGCGCGAGGCTATCCTGGAGCTGCTGGAGGACCGGTTGCGGGACTACGACGCGACCGTGGTGCGGGCGAACTCCGGCGAGGTTGGCGCGGAGATTGCCCGGCTTCTGACCGGGCGCGGCACGCAACGCCTGGTGGTGCCGGCGGGGCTGGCGGAGGCGCTGGGCGAACCGCTGCCGGAGGGCTTCGAGTTTGCGGTCGATGAGGGGTTTACGGCAGGAGAGCTGGACAGCTTCGGGGGCGTGGTGACGGCTTCGTCGGTAGCCGTTGCGGAGACGGGGACCATCGTCTTGCAGAACGTGCCGGGGCAGGGAAGGCGGGCGCCGACGCTGGTCCCCGACTACCACCTGTGCGTGGTGCGGGCCGCGGATGTGGTGGAGACGGTCCCGGAGGCGATGGCGCGGCTGCAGGCAACGGCGTGTCTGGCGACGACATTTATTTCAGGGCCGTCCGCGACCGCCGACATCGAGATGACGCGCATCAAGGGCGTGCATGGCCCGAGGTTTCTGGACGTGATTCTGGTTGCATAACCCGGGAATATTTCCAGCTTCCACAGGAAGAATCCACTTTTTGCTCAGGCAAGTGATGCCGGGCACGGGCGAATCGTTTCAATAGGGAGTATATTTCCGTAATTGATGTTTTTTCGAGGGGTTTTTATGGGCGTAAATGGAGCAGGCGCAGGCGCGAGTGCGACCGAGCGGGTTTTCAAAGCGCTGGATGGATTTCGGATCGAAGTTCCTTCGTGGGGTTTTGCCAACACGGGAACCAGGTTCGGCAAATTCACCCAGGCGGGCGCGGCAACGACTCTTGAGGAGAAGTTTGCCGATGCGGCGCAGGTAAACAAGCTGACCGGCGCCAGCCCGACCGTAGCGCTGCACGTGCTTTGGGACCTGCCCAAGGGCAAGGGCGATGTTCCGGAGATCCAGCGGCTGGAGAAGCAGTTCGGCGTGAAGGCCGGCTCCATCAATCCCAATCTCTTCCAGGCGCAGGAGTACAAGTACGGCTCGATCTGCAATCCGAGTGCGGAGATTCGCGGCAACGCGCTGGCGCACCTGCTGGATTCGGTGGAGATCGGGCGCGAGTTGGGCGACAAGGACTTGTCGATCTGGCTGGCCGACGGCTCGAACTACCCGGGCACGCAGTCGATCCGCAAGCGTATCGAGTGGATGGAAGAGGTGCTGGCCTCGACGCACGCGGCGCTGGGCGAGAAGCAGCGCATGCTGGTGGAGTACAAGCCGTTTGAGCCGGCCTTCTATCACACCGACATTGCGGACTGGGGGATGGCGCTGGAGCTGTCGCGGCGCGCTGGACCGAAGGCCAAGGTGCTGGTGGATACGGGCCACCATTTGCAAGGCTGCAACATCGAGCAGATCGTGACCTGGCTGCTGCACTGCGATGCGCTGGGCGGCTTCCACTTCAACGATCGCAAGTATGCGGATGACGATCTGACGATCGGGTCGATCGATCCATACCAGGTCTATCGCATCTTCTGCGAGATCATGACGGCGACTTCGCCTGCGGTAAAGGGCATAGCTTACATGATCGACCAAAGCCACAACCTGAAGGGCAAGGTAGAGGCGATGGTGCAGACCGTGGTGATGGCGCAGGAGCTGTTTGCCAAGGCGGCGCTGGTCGACCAGGAAAAGCTCGCCGGGTTGCAGCAATCGTGCGACCTGGTGGCTGCGGAGGAGACGTACCGCGGCGCGTTTTGGACCGACGTGCGGCCTATCGTGAAGGAGTGGCGGCAGGCGCGCAAGCTGCCGGCGGAGCCGCTGAAGGAGCTGTGGGAGAGCGGCTACGTGGAGACGATCAGCCGCGAGCGCGGTGCGAGGAACGCGAAGAGCGTCACCAGCTACGCATAAGGCAGGGAACAGGGGACAGGCAGTAGGGAACAGGGGCCGGACTGCGATTCAAGGCGGCCCGGCTTTTCTTTTGCCTGACAGCGGCAGATGCTCATCGGCAGAAGTGACGGTCCGCACATAGCTTGAGACGCCGGCCTTGCTATGCTTGAACCTGACATGGCGAAACCTATTGTTCTCACAATTCTTGACGGCTGGGGCTATCGGGCCGACACGCGCGGCAATGCGATTGCCCAGGCACGCAAGCCGGTGTACGACTCGCTGCTGAGGGACTTTCCGAACACGCTGCTGCACGCCAGCGACCACTTCGTCGGCTTGCCGGACGGGCAGATGGGCAACAGCGAAGTTGGCCATCTGAACCTGGGGGCCGGGCGAATTGTGCGCATGGACATGACGCGCATCGATGTGGCCATCGCCGATGGCAGTTTCTTCACCGACCCGACCCTGCTGGCGGCGGTTGCGGCGGCGCAGGAGAAAGGCAGCTCGATTCACTTCATCGGCCTGCTGTCGGATGGGGGCGTGCACTCGCATCAGCGCCATCTATACGCGCTGCTTCGTCTGGCCGCGCAGCAAAGAGTGGCCCGCGTCTTTGTGCATGCGTTCATGGACGGGCGCGACACGATGCCGAACAGCGGGTTGGGGTATCTGGGTGAGTTGCAGCAGCAGTTTCGCGGGATTGGTATCGGCGAACTGGCCAGTGTCAGCGGCCGCTACTACGCGATGGACCGCGACCTGCGCTGGGAGAAGGAGCGGCAGGCGTTCGACGCGCTGGTGACCGGGCATCCCCAGGGGGGAACGTATCCGGACGCGGCTGTGCGCATGAAAGAGCTGTATAACAGCGGGATTACGGATGAGTTTATTCCGCCGTTCACGGTGGTTGACGAGGCGGGCCGCGCGGTCGGGCCGATTCGAGACAACGATGTGGTGATCAACTTCAACTACCGAGCGGACCGTGCACGGCAGATCACGCGCGTGCTGGCGCGCAATGTGTCCAATACGCTGGGGGGCCTGACGGCGAACGGCGGGCTGGACCTGCCCAAGGCCGCGGAGCTCGACCTGGAGATTCCGCGCAGCCTGGTCCCGAACGGCATCCACTATGTCTGCATGACGCAGTACGACAAGAACTTCAAGCTGCCCCTTGTGATTCCGCCGGAGTCGATGGACCACCTGCTGGCCCACCTGATGGCACAGGCCAACCTGCGCAACCTGCGCGTGGCGGAGACGGAGAAGTACGCGCATGTGACCTACTTCTTCAACGGAGGCATCGAGAAGCCGTTTGCCGGCGAAGACCGCGTGCTGGTGCCGTCGCAGAAGGTGGCGACCTACGACCTGGCGCCGGAGATGTCGGCGGCGGGGATCGCGGACGCGGTGGTGAAGGCGGTGAACGACACGGCGTTCGACGTGATCATCGTGAACTTCGCCAATGCCGACATGGTTGGGCACTCGGGCAAGCTGGAGCCGACGATCAGGGCATGCGAGACGGTGGACCGCGAGCTAGGGCGCGTCTACAAGGCGGTGAAGCAGCGCGGCGGCGCATTGCTGGTGACGGCGGACCACGGCAACGCAGAGATGTTGATCGATCCGGCGACCGGCGGCCCGCATACCGCCCACACGACCAACCCGGTGCCATTCATCCTGATTACGGACACATCCAACGGCGCGATCAATCTGCGCCCGGATGGCAGCCTCCGTGACATCTCGCCCACGATTCTTCGGCTGCTGCATCTGGACAAGCCGAAGGAGATGACGGGCGGAGATCTCTGCGTGGCTTCTGCCATCACGGTCTCGTAGCGCGGCGACAGGTAGTTTTGTCCTCTGGCGGGTTTATTCTGCATTCGATCAGGTCTGCATGGTGCCGCGCGGTCTGTCCGGACGCCGCGCCATCGGTTACGCGCGACTGAAGAGAATTACCGCTTGAGTACAGTCCGGACCGCCCCGGCGACAAGCACGAGTCCCATAACCAGGATGGCCACGGTCGCGACGGAATCGATTCGAGGGCTGAGGGGGTGCGGAATCTCTGAGATGGCGCGGATAGGCGATCCGGGCGAGATCGCGGCAACAGCGAACATGGTGGCCCTCACGGTGCAACTGCTTGCCGGTGCGATTCTGGAATGTCGAACCTTTTGACCAGTCTAGAACTCCCGCCGGCCTTCCATAGCTCGGGTCATGGTGACCTCGTCGGCGTATTCGATGTCGGAGCCGGCGGGGACACCGGTGGCGATACGGGTTACGCGGAGAGCGGGAGCAACACGGCGAATCTCCGCGGCGAGATAAGCTGCCGTGGCCTCGCCTTCGGTGGTGGGCGAGGTGGCCAGGATGACCTCGCGGACGACGAGGTCTTCGTCGTCGGGGCTGCCGGCTTCCTCGGATAAATCCGGTGCGCCGGCATCGAGTGAGACAGATGCGACGGGAACAAGGCGGGTAAGCAGGTTGGCGACGCGGAGTTGCTCCGGCCCGACGCCGCCGATGGGTGAGAGCGTTCCGTGCAGCACGTGGTAGACGCCGTTGTAGCTGCGCGTCTTTTCGATGGTGGCAATGTTGGTCGGCTCCTCGACCACGCAGATGATGTGCCGGTCGCGGATAGCGGAGGTGCAGTAGCCACAGGGATCGACGTCGGTGATGTTGTTGCAGATGGAGCAGAGACGAAGCTTTTCGCGCAGCACCAGGATGGCTTCGGCGAGGGCGCGTGCGTCGGCATCGGAGGAGCGCAGGACATGAAAAGCCAGCCGCTGCGCAGACTTGGCGCCCACGCCAGGCAGCTTGCGCAGCTCGTCGATCAGGCGTGACATGGGCTCGGCAAATCGCTGCATGGGTCAGGTTACTCCAGTGTCTTTACTCCAGGCCAGGCAGATTCAGGCCGCCCATCAGCCCGGCAACCGATGACTTCAGGGCTTCGTCGGCGCGGCGGCCGGCTTCATTGATGGCAGCCGCGATAAGGTCTTCCAGCAGTTCGATGTCGCCGGTGGAGGCGCCGAGCGCAGTCGGCTCGATCTTCAGGCGCAGGACTTCTTTCTTGCCGTTCATGCGCACCTTCACCATGCCGCCGCCGGCTTCGGCCTCGACGATGGTAGCGGCGAGCTTCTGCTCCATCTGCGCCTGCATCTCGCGCGCCTGCTCCATCATTTCTTTCATCTTGCCCAGGTCGGAAAAGTTCATGGGGTGATCCTCAAAAAACGAAGTGCAGATACCGAGATTCTGACTCTGCGAGTCAGAATGACGACTGTGAATGTGGCTAGTCGTTATCGCGGAGGTCAATGACGGACTGGACCTCCGCGTGGAACAGCTTTTGCGCCTGCTGCACCATGGGATGCTCGAGGGCCTTGGCGTGGACCGAGCCGGTGCGAGCGGGACGGGGAGTTTTTTCGGCAGCAGCTGCGGCCACGCCGGTCAGCAGGGTGAGTTTGTGAATGCCGAGGGCGCGCAGTGTGTTGCGCGCTATCTTCTCCGCCTCGGGGTTCATCACCACCGGCAGCATGGTCTTCGAGAGTTCAGTCTGCACGGAGGCTTCCCCGTCGGCGATGGTCCATACGGCGTCGGCCATCGCGTCGGCGGCAGAGGCGAGTCTAGCGCTTGCGAGCGCTTCGACGACTGCCTGCTGCGGACCGTCCGCCGCTCCGGCCGCAGCAGGATGGGCGGGAGGAACGGCGGGCGGTGGCGCCATGGTCAGGGTGAGCGGCACCGGCGCCGGGACGCTTTCGAGCGCGGGGCGATGTGCGGGCGCGACGGAGACGGCATTCGCGCCGCGAATCTCCGGCAGGGGCTGCGCGGCTACCGCGGAGACACGAATCGGTGCGTTGGCGGTCGATTCCGGCAGGCGGCGGGTGCGGTCCTGCTCGAAGGGCGAGAATGCAGGCTTGGCGGGCGCAGCAGAGTGTGTTGCGGGGGCCGGCCTGGCCGCGGCTGGTGCAGTGCGCGGCGCGGAGGTCGCCGCACCCCCGCCTCCGATCTGGCTGAGGGCCTCTTCGATGGGCAGCAGACGGCGCAGGTGGACCAGCCTCAGCAGTCCGAGCTCGAAGTGGAAGCGCTGTTCTTGCCTATATCCCAGTTCGTCGAAGGTACGCAGCATGACCTGCAGGAAGCGGGTGAGCTCTTCCTCGCTGAAGAGAGCGGCGGTGCGGGCGGCGCGGCGCTGCTCGTCGGCGGAGATTTGCAGCAGCTCGCTGCCGATCCCGTCCACGTTCTCGCCTTCGGCGGAAAGGCCAGCCACCTTGGCGATCAGCGCGTTGCGCAAGTAGCGGACGCACTGGCGGGCAAGCTGCGCGGGTGAGTTGCCGGCGTCGAGCAGTTGGTTGGCGACCGTCATCACCTCGGCCGAGCGGTTACCGTCGACCGCCTCCATCATGCGCTCGAAGACGGCATTGGGCACGGTGCCCATCAACTCGCGAATCTGCGCGGCGTCCAGGCGGGCGTGGCCGGCGGTTCCATCGGCTGAAAACTCGGTGGGTGCGCTGGCGATGGCCTGGTCCATGATGGAGAGGGCGTCGCGCATGGAGCCGTCGCCTGCCTCGGCCAGCAGCGCGAGTGCGCCGTCATCGGCGGCAACGCCCTCGGCAGTGGCAATGCTGCGAAGCTGGCCGAGAATGTCAACGAGCTTGACGGCGTGGAAGCTGAAGTGCTGGCAGCGCGAGCGGATGGTCTGGGGAAGGTCCTCGGGCTGCGTGGTCGCCATCATGAAGACGATGTGGTCGGGCGGCTCCTCCAGCGTTTTCAACAGCGCATTGAAGGCGGCGTCGGTGATCTGGTGCGCTTCGTCCAGGATATAAATCTTGTACTTGTCGCGCGCGGGGCGGTAGCGGGCGGCGTCGCGCAGCTCGCGAATCTCGTCGATGCCGCGGTTGGTGGCGGCGTCGATCTCGATTACATCCACCGAGTTGCCGGCGCGGATCTCAGTGCAGCTCTCGCAGACGTCGCAGGGCTCAGCGGTGGGGCGGAGCTCGCTGCCGATCGCGTTGCGGCAGTTCAGGGCCATGGCGAGAATGCGCGCGATGGTGGTCTTGCCGATGCCACGATGGCCGCTGAAGATGTAGCCGTGGGCGATGCGGTTCTGGGTGAGCGCGTTCATCAGGGTCACGGTGACGTGGTCCTGTCCGACGACGTCGGCAAAACGCTGGGGACGGTATTTGCGGGCTAAAACCTGGTAGGCCATCTGCGAGTTCGATTGTATCGCCAAGCGAGGCAGGAGTTGGAGAGAGAGCAAGTCGGCGGCGCGGAGCGGGCTGCTTGCGGCGGACTACTAGGCGAGGTTTGGGAAGGAGATATCAGATTCTTGGGTGCGATAAGCGCGGAGCGCAAAATATATTCTTCGCTCCAGGCATCTAGAGGTATAGTTTGGGCATCATGGATTTCCGGGCAGTTTTCCTGTCTACCCTCCTTCTGGCGACCGGTGCGTTTGCGCAGACCGCAGCCAAGCCAATCGAAGCGAACGGCGCGGCGCGGCCGGCCAATAGCCAGAGTACGTACGCAGGATTGCGGGCGGACATGCCCGGCACGGATGGCGTGACGGTGAAGGATTTCACTCTGACGCGGGAGGGTGGAAGTTTTCATTTCGACCAGGGGAGTTTCTATTTCTATGCGCCAGTTGAAGGGCGGACCACAGGCGCGGTGTTCGTCGGCAAAGGGCGATTTGAGTTGACGGTGACGGACGTGGGGGAGCAGCGTTCGCTGGCGTTGTTGACCAAGAGCACGGGGATGTCGCAGGACTTCACGACGCTGGTGCTGCGGTTTACGGATGGGACGGCGGAGGAGATCCGCAAGGCCTCAGGCGGTCCGGCGGGCGCGCCGGAGGGGCGCGTTCGGGAAGCCGGCGAAGACCTCGTCAAGGCCTACCGCAGGGAGCTCCACGAGAACCTGGAACTGCGTCTGTTGGCGGACGTGGTGGGCGGCAACCCCGGCGGTTTCTTTATGGCCTCCTTCCGTATGGGCGGATCGTTGAGCCGAAAGAATGTGCTGTTCATCGTGGATCCTGAGGGCACCTTTCACTCTGCGCCGGACGAGGTCGAACTGAGCACGTGGGACGAGTCCGACCTGGAGCCCTGGGCGGCTTACCGGATGCATTTGCCTGACGGAAGGGAGCGCGGGCTTCGGGTTCAGGTCACCGACGAGAAACTGGACGTGACCATCGATCGCTCCGGGGTGATGAAGACCTCGGCGGAGACAACGCTGAAGCTGCGCCGCGACGGTGTCCGCGTGGTGCGGCTGAACCTCTATCCCACGTTGCGCGTCTCAGGCGTATACAGCGAGAGTGGGGCGCCGCTGGACTTTGTGCAGGAGGATAAGCTGCTCGATCCGGACTTCGCGGTGATCCTGCCGGGAGCGGCAAAAAAGGGAGACACGCTGCGGCTGCTGACCGTGTATGGGGGCAAGGATGCGCTGCTCGCAGAGGGCAATGATAACTATTACCTGCTATCTGGTGCGCGGGAGAGTTGGTACCCGTCGGGAGGGGGTGAGCTGGGCGACTTCATCAACTTCCATATGACATTTCACATCCCTAAGATTTTGCAGATTGTCGCAACGGGAAAACAGGTGAGCGTGACGCCGGAGGAAGGGGGTATGGTGAAGGCTGTGTGGGAGACCAACGCGCCGATCCCCGTGGCCGGGTTCAACCTGGGCGCCTTCAAGATGAAGGATGCGAAGACACCGCAGGGATTTGAAGTCAGCGCCTATGTCAATGTGGATCTGCCGGGTGGGCTCTCCGTGGAGAACGTTTGGGGAGGTGGGTCAATCGCGTCGGCGCTTCCGGACGAGCTATGCAGGGGAGCGCGGCCATTCAGATCTACTCGGACTTTTTCGGCAAGCTGCCCTATGACCATCTAGCGTTGACCGAACAGACAGCGTGCAACTACGGACAGAGCTGGCCGATGCTGGTGTATCTGCCGATCTGCGCCTTCCTGCCGCATTATTCCACGACCGGTTCCAGCTACTGGACGGTGGTGACGCCGCATGAGGTTTCGCACCAGTGGTGGGGACAAACGGTGGGATTCAACAGCTATCGCGACCAGTGGATGAGCGAGGGATTCGCCAATTTCTCCGTCGGCATCTTCCTGCTGAACACGTCGCCCAAGATGGACGACTACCGGGCCTTCTGGAAGGAGCAGCAGAAGAACCTGCTGCAGAAAAACACGGAGGGCGTGCGCCCGATCGATGCGGGGACGCTAACCATGGGAGGACGGGTCTCCAATTCGAAGAACGGGGATGTTTATCAGTTGCTCATCTACAGCAAGGGCGCGTATGTGCTGCATATGCTGGAGATGATGGAATGGACGCCGCAGGGCCAGGAGGCAGCTTTCAAACACTCGATGCAGGAATTTGTGAAGGACTATGCGGGCAAGGCGGCAACTACGGAGGACTGGAAGGCCGCAATGGAAAAGACCATGCCGAAGTCGATGGACCTGCGCGGCGACGGCAAGCTGGACTGGTTCTTCGATGAGTACGTTTACGGCACGGAACTGCCCCACTACACGGTGAGCTCGGAGTTTACGGTTGGCGCTGACGGCGTCACGAGTGTTCATATGGAACTGGGGCAGAGCAATGTGTCGAAGAGCTTCGTGATGCCAGTGCCGCTGTATCTGCAGATGCAGAACGGCACGACGGTGCGGATCGCGAACGTGGTGATCCACGGCAGCGACACAATCGACCACACCTTCCAGTTGGGCAAGCTGCCGTCGCCCGCGAAGGCCCTGCTGGTGAACTACAACGCCGATGTGCTGAGCGACAACTAGCGGGATGCGGCGGCCACTTCGCTCGCGGCGGCCTTGCGCTTCGCTGCACGCGCGCGGCGCTTCAGTTCGACATCGCTGAACATGGTTTTGCGGCAGGCGGCGGCGCCGCAGTAGCAATCCGCATCGTCCTCGTCGGAGTCGTGCAGGTTGTACTCGTAGGTCAGCTCTTCGCCGGCGGCGATGTCGCGTATCGCCGAGATGAAGACGCGGCCTTCTTCGTCCTGCTCGGTCTCGCAGTTGGGGTCGCAGCAGTGGTTCAGGAACATGGCCGTGCCGAAGCCGTCGATGACCTGGTCGCCATCGCAGGCGAAGAGGTAGGTGACCAGGCGGCCCTCGTAGCGGCTGTCGGCGGCGGCCTTGGACATGCGCTGGCCGTCGTACTCGCAGATGCGAACCCCTTTTTTAATAGGCCGCATGGTGTAGCAGCCGGCAGCGTGGATGGACGACGAGCGAATGATAAGTCCCGAAAACATGATGGGCTGACTATATCAAACGTGCAATGTGCATAAACCTCCATTGGCCAAACGGGCCTTACCCGGTGATGTGGGGCAGTCCCAATCGGCGGGCGATGCGTCTAAACTGGAGGGGACGAGGTTGATTATGCGCAGACATCTCGGAGTCGTGTTGGCCGCGGGTGTGTTGGCCGCCTGGATCGCGGTCCCTTGTGGCGCGCAAGGGTCATCCAGCGGGCAGAGTGCGCCTCCATCCACCCCGGCGCCATGTTCGGTAGCGCCTGAGCCGCAGCCGTGCAGCGCCGCGCCTACGCCCCCCGGTAAAGCCGGCACGAGCGAGAAGTTCCCATTTCCCGGCGCGGCCGGCGCGAATGACCCTTCCAGTTCCGGCTCGTCTGCGCCTAGCTTAAGCGGCGTCCCAAACTCTCCCGACGCAGATTCCAGCTCCACGCCGGCCGCAAAAAAAGACGCCGCCAAGGAGTTTCCTTTTCCCGGGGAAGCAGGAGCCGGCGGCGACGCAGCCTCAGGCACCTCCAGCAGCAGTTCGAGTTCCAGCGCCAGCGACGATGCGTCACCGGGCGACGCCGGCGCCACTCCGGGGCTGACCGACAAAGGCAGCGAAGGTTCGGCGACGCCGGGCAGGCACCTGTTGCATCGGGTGAATCCGATCGGGACCAAGCTGCAGACGATCGACGAGCGCGAGCAGGAAGACCTGGACGTGGCCCACTTCTACATCCAGAGCGGCGATCTGCAGGGCGCGTACCTGCGCGATCAGGACGCAGTAAAGGTGGCGCCGGACGATCCCGATGCACACATTGCGTTGGCCGAGATCGCGTTGAAGCTGAACAAGCAGGATGTAGCCGCGGCCGAATACAACGCGTGCCTGAAGATCGATGAGGACGCGGTGAAGGCAACGCCCAACGATCCTGACGCGCACTTCTTGCTGGCTGAAATGGCGCTGAAGCTGAACAAGCGAGATGAGGCCATCGCTGAATACACAGCGTCCCTGAAACTCCATCCGTCCGACAAAGAGGCGAGGGAAGCGCGCAAGGCGCTGGCTCGGCTAAAGCAGCCTTCGTAGGTCTTCACGTCAACTTCAGCTCAGCCGGCTGTGGACGATCGCAATTCCGGCGGGATCACGCTTTTCCATGTTCGGCCGCGGCGTGCCATCGGCGGTTACCGCAGGCTGCAGTTCGTCATCCAGATCAAGATCCTCATCCACCCGAAGATACTTGCGCATGTAACGCAGCGGCTCTTCGGCGACTGCCAACTCGCGCAGGTGGTATCGCCAGGCGTCGTCGCGGGTACTGCGCCGCGTATAGCCCTTGCGGTTTACCGTGGCAATGGTCCCATCCGCCTTGCGCCGCGTGAAGGTCTGGGTGGGCACCTGGAAGGTGATGCGTTCGCCCGCCTTCCAAAAGCTGGATGCAAACTCATGTGAGAACAGCAACGTGTAGTAGCGGCGTTCGGCGCATAGCATCTCGACTGCCTGGCGGGTGGTCTCCCACGGCAGCCCAAGTTTTGTGATATACCATTTGCGGAACTCGAAGCCGTTGGCTCGCGCCTGCGCGACGAGTAGATGTACCAGTTCAAATCGAGTCATAATAGGGCCGACATCTATGCTGAGAATACAGTCTCCCGGCCCATAAGCCGGTGCCGTAGGTCACGTCTGCGATCTCCTTTTCATTATCGAGCCGGATTGCGCATTCGTGGCAGCGGGAGCATCATATTGGTATCCCCGGGCTCGCGCGGAGGCTCGGGGGTGCATCACTTTACAGAGTTCATGCGGTTTTGTCCGACTGAACGCCTACTTCAAAGAGCCTTAGGTTCCCAGGAGATTGCTGGCCATGGCTATAACATGTCCAAAGTGCCGTGAATCCAACATTCGAAGATCGCATCGCCGGCCGTTTGACTTCTTTTTCGCGTCAATTGGCTTGGTGCCGTTGCGCTGCAATAACTGCGAACACCGGTTTTTCCGATTTCGCAGAAGCCTCGAGCCTTTCAGCGCCGGCGCCGATCGAACCCGTTGATGTGCCTTCGGCCGCCGTTTGGCGAAGATGCGGGAAGTCGGGCGCTGTCGGCTTGCCGTGCTCCCGGCCCGTCCAAGTGCGAGGGTAAAGTATATTGAGTGGTTTTCCTGAGTTGAATGGGCGGCAGGAGCAGCGATCGAAGACTTGGTGGGCGGTTGGTTTTTTGCCATTGGCGATCGTCCCCGCGCGGGGCAATCGGCGCGTCGCCAGGTTGGTGCTGGTACTGGCGCTGATGTTGTTCGCAGGGCCGGCCTGCGCCGCCGCGCCGCCGGCATACGACGCCACACAACACAGCGCGCCGCTGAACTTCGACCCAGTGGTGCGCGATGGATTTGAGCGCTTCTATATTTTGGACTTCGACGGCGCGTTAAGCCGGTTCGAGTCGGTGTTGAAGGCGCATCCGCAGGACCCGATGGCGTACGGGTACGTGCAGATGGCTACCGTGTTCCGCGAACTTTATCACCAGGACCTCCTCGACACCACCTACTACGCCCACGATTCGTTTCTGACCTCGAAAAGGTATGTGCCCGTGCCGGCCGCCACGCGGCAGCGGATCGAGTACCTGACGGACACGGGTATCCGGCTGGCGGACGACCGCATTCGGGCCAACCCGAACGATAAAGACGCATACTTCGCGCGCGGATATCTGCGCGGCATCCATGCGGTGTTCATTACGTTGGTAGACCACAGTTACGTGTCGGCCGCACGGCAAGGATACGCAGCGCGCAACGATTCGGAGCAGGTGCTGAAGCTCGATCCGCAGTATGCCGATGCCAAGATGGCGATCGGGATTCAGCAGTTCGCCGTCGCCAGCCTGCCGGGTTGGGTCCGCATGTTGGTGGGTATCGTGGGCGTGGGCGGAAACAAGCAGAAGGGGCTGGCGATGCTGCGCGAGTCGGCCGCGCATGGCGTGATCACCGCGGTGGAATCGCGCACCGTGATGTCGCTCTTCCTGCGCCACGACGCTCGCTATCCGGAGGCCCTGGCGGTGCAACACGGGCTGGCCGCACAGTTTCCGCACGACTACTTGTATCGCCTGGAAGAGGCCAACCTGACCAAGGACGAAGGCAACGGGCCGGGCGCGATTGCGTTGTACAAGCAGGTGCTGTCCGATGCGGCCAAACCGGGGTACTTCATTGACCCGCGGCTGCAACTGGCGTGGTTCGGCCTGGCGGACACCGAGCGCGGGCAAAGCGACGTTGCAGGGGCGGCGGACGCCTACCAGAAGGCCGCCGAGCAGCCCAACTGCAGCGACTGGCTGCGCAAGCGGGCGCAGTTGAATGCCGGGGAGATGTTCGACCTGCTGCATCAGCGCGCGAAGGCCATGAAGCTCTACCAGATGGCGTCCGCGGGCGGCGGCGACCAGTCGCAGGCAGAGATGGCACGGCGGTTTCTGAGCACTCCATACGCGGGACACTAACCTTGGGGAACCATGCCGCCGGCAAGTGCGTACTCCACCAAGGGAATGTGGCACAATAGGAACTTCCCGGAGGCGTACGATGTTTTGCTCTCATTGCGGAAAAGAGATGGATGCGGCGGCCCGTTTTTGCCCCGCGTGCGGCGCAGCTACGCTGCCGGCGGCGGCCGGCCGCGCTCCGTTCCCTGGACAGCTCAGCCGGCCGCGCTACCCGCGCATGATCGCTGGAGTTTGCTCGGGGTTCGCGCTGCATTATGGCTGGGACCTTTCGCTGGTGCGGGTGATTGCGGTGTGCGTGCTGATCTTCTCCTTCGGCACTGCTATGCTGGCGTACTTTCTCTTCTGGATCATCATTCCCGAGGCCCCGTATGCGCTGCCCGGAGCAAGCGGCGCAGTGCCTGGGTCTAACAGCGCAGGAAGTGGCGGCCCGATCGTTTGAGCACTCGACCAAGTACACCCAAAAGCAAGAGCGACCCAGCCATCGCCTCGCGGCCCTTCCACTATCAAAACCGCGCGCTGCGCTGCGACGGCGTTGCTTTGGATGTGCTGGCGGAGCAGTTCGGAACGCCGCTCTACGTGTATTCGGCGGAGCAGATTCGGCGCCGGTTCGGGCTGTTTCAGCAGGCCTTCGCGGGACGGCCGGCGACCGTCTGCTATGCGGTGAAGGCGAACTCGGCGCTGGCGATCCTGCGGATGCTTGCCGGACTGGGCGCGGGGTTCGACATTGTTTCGGGCGGCGAGCTGGAGCGGGTGCGGCGGGCCAACAAGGCGGCGTTGAAACGAGTAGTTTTCTCCGGCGTGGGTAAGCAGGTGTGGGAGATCGACGCGGCGCTGATGGCTGGGATTCTGCTGTTCAATGTGGAGTCGGAGGCCGAGCTGGCGCTGCTGGCCAAGCGCGCGGAGGTGCTCGGCATCCGGGCCAGATTCGCGCTGCGGGTGAATCCGGACGTGTTTGCGGATACGCATCCGTACATTTCGACCGGGCTGCGCGAGCATAAGTTCGGCATCGACATTGGGCTGGCGCGGAGGATCTATCGCAAGGCTCTGGAGCTGAAGTGGCTGGATGCGGTGGGCGTGAGCGTGCACATTGGCTCGCAGATCCGGGCGGTCGAGCCGTTTGCGGCGGCGCTCCAGCGGGTCGCGGCGCTGGTGGGCGATTTGCGCAAAGACGGGCACGACATTCGTTACGTCGATGCGGGCGGCGGGCTGGGCATCGACTACAGCGACTCGCCGGCGGAGCCGAAGTTCGATGCGGCGCGCAAGGTGAAGGAGTACGCGGCGGCGGTGGGGAAGGCGACGGCCGGCCTGGATACGCATCTGCTGGTCGAACCGGGCCGGTTTCTGGTGGCGCAGGCGGGCGCGCTGCTGACGCGGGTGCTGGTAGTAAAGAAAAACGGGACGAAGACGTTTGTGATAACCGATGCGGCGATGAACGACCTGATCCGGCCGGCGCTGTACCAGGCGCACCACGAGATTCTGCCGGTGGCGCAGGGGCGCGGGGCGACTGCGCCAGTGGACGTGGTGGGTCCGGTGTGCGAGTCGGGCGACTTCTTTGCGCGGGACCGGATGATGCCGAAGGTGAAGCCGGGCGACCTGGTGGCGCTGCTGGATGCAGGGGCATACGGCATGAGCCAGGCCTCGAATTACAACACGCGGCCGCGGCCGGCGGAGGTACTGGTGGAGGGCAGCGCGGCGAGGGTGATCCGGCGGCGGGAGACGTGGAAGGACCTGTTCGGGCCGGAGGTGTTGTAGCCAATCCATCGGAGGGGCTCCCCCTCCCCCTAGTATCTTGGGGATAAGGCGTGCGGAATGTGGGACTTGCCGTCTCTTGATATCCGCAAGGCGATGATTCCACTGGGGTTGTTCGCAAGATAGCCGGAATCAATGGGTTAGGGCACGGCGCGAGGAGAGCTGCGGATGGGTAAGCGGCGCGGCGAGGCGGAATTTGCGGCGCATATTTCTCCATATTTTAAGTGTACGCGGTTGACCATAACTCATCTGCATTGTTTATCTTGTTGTTTTTCATAAAGATAGGCGATTTTGGCCCTTGACAATCGATTTTGCTGGGGTTTTTCGAGGAAGAAAAACAAGCGAATCACACAGATCACAAAGAGGAAGGAGAGAACAGGGAAGATTGGGGTGGAGGGGCCGGGCTTTGAAGACCCCTGCTCCCTCCGGAGCGACGCGAGAGAACAACCCACGATAGCCGAGGGACTCTGGGAGTCCGCTCGGCGACCATGGGTACCCAGATTCTCCCGGCAATTCCTTCGGCAAGCTCAGGGCAGGGCCTTGGGGCAGCCCGGGGGAAGTGGGAGGTCAGGCTTGGTGGGGACGGAGGCGGAGGAGGGTGAAGGTGAGCAGGCCCATGCCGGCCAGGATGAAGGTGGAGGGCTCAGGGGTCTCGGTGATTTCTCCGAAGAGGCCCTCGGTCTGGTTGTCGATGCCGGCGGTGAAATAGAGGACGTCGGGGTTGGTGTTGGCGCCTCCGGTGCGGAAGTCGAGGGCCCAGAGGCCGCTGTCCACCAGAGGCAGGCCGTTGGCGCCGTCGAGGGTGCCGAGGAATACGCCGGTGGTGGAGTATGCGTCGATCTCACCGTTGCCGAAGTTGCCGACGAGGAGGTCGCCGCCGTAGGTGCCGAAGCCGGTGGGCGCGAGGGTGATGCCCCAGGGAGCATCCAGCGGGCCGCCACCTGCCTCGCGTGCGACGAAGGTGCCGTTGGTATTGAAGATGTCGACATAGCCGGTCGAGCCGGGGACGGGGACGCCGCCAGGGCCGAGTTCGGCGTAGGTGACGTAGAGCTGGGAGCCGATGAGCTGGATATTGAACGGGACATAGCCTGCGGGCAGATTCGGGTCAGTGAAGTTGCCGGCGAGGGTAACGGGCGCGTAGGACGAGTTGAAGACGTTGATCTGGCCGGTAGCGGTGTTGGCGGCGTAGAGGTAGCTGGAGCTGCCGCTGGTGGCCAATGCGAGGCCAGTGTATACCGCTCCGGGAGTGGTGGCTTCCACGGTGGCGGTGGCGCCGCCGGCCCAGGCGGAGATGGTGCCGTTGAGACCATCGAAGATGAAGTGGGCGGCCGTGCCACCGACAAGGAAGCCGCTGCCGGTGGGTACAGATACCTGTCCGGTGGGACCCTGGGGGCCGCTGGCGGTGGTGGGGATGCTGACGACCGTGGTACTGAGGTTGCCGGCCCCGTCGGTGAGGATGGCGTTGTTGGCGCCCTGGTCGGAGATCCAGAAGGGCGAGGTGGCGGAGAAGGACATTCCCCAGGGGTTGACGAGGTTGGGATCGGTGGTGGCGGCAAGGCCGGGGACGTCGGAGACGAGGTTGATCTGGTCGAAGTCGTTGGCGAATGCGGGAGTCAGCGACGAAACCAGGAGGCCGGCAACTCCGGCGAGGAGACGCAATCTGCGTGGATTAGGCATAGGGAAAGGTCCTTTCATGAATTCATTTCCGGGGGTCCCAATTCTTTGCGGGGTATTTGGAGCGAGCCTCACGGCTTGACCCTCTCCTAGATGGTTGGAGTCTGGGCCAACGTTGGCTTGGACTTGTCAGAATCTTGTCAGCGCAGTGTAAATTTTTCGACGGCTGGGGAGGATGGGTCTGGCGTTGCGGGCGCGGGGAAGGGTCCCGTGAGGACGACGGGCGCAGGACTTTGGTTTAGGTGGGGGTGCGGAGGAGGAGGTAAGTGCCGGAGATGCCGAAGAGGAGGTCTGGCGACCAAGCGGCGAGCAGGGGCGGGAGGGTGGCGATGTTGCCCATGGAGCTGAAGACGCCAGCGACGATCCAGTAGGCGATGGCGACGCCAATGGCGGCGGCGATGCCAACCAAGCCGCCGCGTTTGCCCATGGAGACGGCGAAGGGGACAGCGAGGATGGCCATGACCAGGGTGATGGCGGGGACGGCAAGCTTGTTTTCGAGCTGGACGCTGAGCTTGATGGTGTCGAATCCGGACTGGCGGAGGTCGGCGATGTAATCGTTGAGCTCGCCGTAGGACATCTCGTCGGAAGGCGTGTCTTCTTTGACGAAGTAGGCTGGCTGCTCGCGGATCTCGGGGAAGGTGGTGACCGAGAAGGGACGATAGCTGGCAATGGTTTCGCCGGAGAAGGTGCGCTGCCAGCCCTTTTCGAAGACCCAGGCGTTGACGGTGGGGTCCCAGCGGACGCTTTCGGCGAAGATACGGCGCTGGAGGGTGAAGGTCTGGGGATCGAACTCGAATACGGTGAGGTTGGCGAAGACGTGGCGGACCTGGTCGAATGCCTGGTAGTAGAAGATGCGGGCGGGAGCGCCGGCTTTGTCGGTCTGGCCGGAGATCCATTTGCGGCCGGCGAGGATGAAGGTCTGGGCAGGCTTGTCCTTGATTTCGGCGCGGAGCTGCTGCTGACGGCGGTTGGCTCCGGGGAGGTAGTACTCGTCGAAGGCGAAGAGCGCGGAGGCGAGGATGGCGGCGAGGACGAGGATGGGCGCGAGCACGCGGTAGAGGCTGATGCCGGTGGCCTTCATGGCGGTGAGCTCGGAGTTGCGCGTGAGAGCGCCGAAGGTGATGAGGACGGCCAGCAGCGAGCACAGCGGAGTGACGGCGGAGATGATGTAGGGGACGAGATTGAAGAGGTACTCGCCGACGACGATGAAGGGGGTCTGGTTGCGGATGATGTCGCCCATCAGCTCGAAGAAGGTGAAGATGACGTAGAGCAGGACGAAGGCGCCGAGCGAGAGAAAGAAGTTGGCGGCGTAGGAGCGCACGACGTACTCGTCGAGCAGCAGGGGGAAGCTGGTTTTGAAGAGGCTGCGCATGCGCTGGATGAGGGTGGTGCCGGGGTGGGCGGGGCGGTGGACGTAGCCGGGAAGGGGTGGCTGGTTGGGACCGGTGTGGGCGGAGTCATGCGCCGCGGCAGACTGGGCGGCGGCGCCGGCAGGGTTGGTGAAGCGGGAGAGCGCGGCGGTCAGAGGCTTGGGGGCGATGGCGGCGAGCTTCCTGCCGAGGGTCGCGCCGACGGTGGTGAAGAAGTTGAGGAGGACGCCTCCGCCGGCGAGTTGCTGGAGCAGGATGAGGCCGAAGGCGGCGAAGATGAAGTTGGTGGCCCAGACTCCGACGAAGGGGGAGAGCCTGCCGGACTTGGCCAGGGCGACTCCGTTGATGGAGAGGATGTAATAGGCGAAGACGAGCAGCAGGGTAAGGACGAAGCCAGTGCTCTTGCCGCCACGCTTGGAGGACAGGCCAAGGGGCACGCCGATGAGCATGAGGACAAGGCAGGCAAAGGGGTACGAGAAGCGGGAGTTGAGTTCGATGCGCGCGGAGCGGATGTCGTCAGCAGGAATCGGGTGCTTGGCGAGGTCGAGGCCGTGGGCGCGCCGCCACAGCTCGCGGAACGGGACCGCCTGGATGCGGGTATTCGAGCGCGAGATGTGGGTTTCGTCCTGGGTGGCGAGCTGGAGGGGCAGATCGGTGGAGGAGAAGGTGGAGATGTCGTACTGGTTGGGGTCGGTGGGGGAGATCTGATGCTGGCCGCCGTCGAAGAGGTGAAGACGCAGGCCCTGCTGGTCGCCGCTGCCTGAGCTGGCGACCAGGGCCTGTTCGGCGGTGGTGACGTTGGGATTTGCGGGCTGGGTGAGGTCGGCGAGGAAGACGTGGCGCCAGGCCGCCGCGCCGACGCCGGAGCGGACGTCTTGCACATAGAGCACGTAGTTCTTGAAATCTTCGTAGAAGACGCCGCGCTGGATCTCGAAAGACGCCTGGGAGGATTTGAGCTGGTCCTCCTGCAGAAGCAGATCGCCGGCGCCCTTGGGAACGAAGTAGAGAGCGTTGACGAGGCCGAGAGCGAGGGCGGCGAAGGAGAGGATGGAGACGACGCGGACGAAGCTGAACGCCCCGATGCCGCAGGCGCGCATGGCCGTGACTTCGGAGTCGGCGGCGAGGCGGCTGAGGCCCAGCAGAATGCCGGCCAGGACGGCGGTGGGGAGGGTGACGGTGAGGGTGTTGGGGAGCATGTCGCCGATGATGCGCAGGGCTTCAGTGAACGAGACACCGCGGACCAGGAGATCGAGGATCTCGTTGATGTGGTTCATGAAGAGCACGAAGGTGAAGAGAACTCCGCCGAGGAGGGCGTAGGAGGTGACTTCGCGGAGGATGTAGCGGGTGAAGATGCGCATACAAGTGCTGAATCTGAGTGTAGCGCGGTTCGGTGGTCAGCTAGAACTTGAAGCGGTAGCGAAGCTCGGCGTAAAGTTCGCGGGGATCGTTGTAATGGAAGCCTCCGAAGGTGAGGGAGTTGTCGAGCAGGACGCGGGTGTTGGCGACGTTCAGCGCGTTCACCGAGACGGTGTAGCGCTCGGCGAAGGATTTGCCAAGGCTGAGGTCGGCGGTGGTGTGCGAGGGCAAGTACGGGCCAGAGTAGGGTGAGGGCGGGTTCTGGTATCCGTTGGAGAAGCCGGAGCCGTAGTAGACGTTGAAGGAGCCGTAAACGCCATAGGGCAGGTTTCCGTTGAAGCCTACGTTGAGGGTGTTGCGCTGGTCGTGGTCGAGGGCGATGTAGGTGTAGGGGACGTAGCAGGGGTCGGTGGGCAGCAGCGCAGGGCCGTTGCAGGTGAGGCCGCCGGTGATGCCTCCGATCTGCCGGGCGAGTTGATTGGAATATGAGAGGTGGGCCTGGCCGAAGTGCCACAGCCGCGGCGAGCGCAAGGTCAGTTCCCAGGCCTGGATGAGCGCGCCCTGCACGGTGATGGGGATGAAGATGCTGGACTCGCCGATGTTGTTGTGGTCGAGGAAATTGTGGGCCTCGGTCTGGAAGGTGTCGGCGTCGAGCAGCCAGCCTTTGAAGGGAATCTGGACGCCGAACTGGTGCTCCTCGTTGCGTTCTCCTTTGAGCGGGACGTAGTTGTCGCCGCTGGATTGGGCGTAGGCGAGCGCCGGACCGGTGATGCTGGTGAGCGGCGGCGGCTGGTAGAAGTGGCCGTAAAAGCCGCGAAAGACCCAGTTGAGTTTGGGAATCTGCACGGCCGCGCCGAGGCGTGGATAGATCGCGTCCTCGGTGATTGCGCCCGTGAAGTGGGTCTGGCGCTCACCTGCGGTCAGCGTCAGCCACGAGGACGGTTTGTAGTTGTCCTGGATATACAACTCCTCAACGCCGGCGGTGACCACAGGGTTTACGGAGAAAGGGGAACTACTGCCGTCGTTGAAAACAGAGCCGAAGAGATCGTTCTCGTGCTGCAAGTAGCCGTAAAGGCCAGCGGAGAGCGAGTTCTTCGCGATTACAGTCGAGACTGAGCCCTGCACACCGGCGTAGTTCGCGGCCTGGTTTGCCGTGGTCGAAGCCGGCTGGTCATTTGGGTTCGCCGAGTACTTGGCCTGGTTGTAGTGGTAGAAGGGTGAGAGCTGCGCGACCGTCGACGAATTGAAGGTATGGAGCCAGCTGAAGGCGGCATAGCTATCGGTTTCGCGCTCGCCGTCGGAGAGGCCGCTGGAGTCGTAGAGCTGGTTCTCCCAGTCGTTGACGTTGGGGTCCTTGGGGATCTGGTAGTAGTCGCTGCGCACCTGGGTGACGAGGCGAAGCTGGTCGGCGGGGCCGCGGTTGTAGATGAAGGAGGCGAAGCCGCCGATGCCGTTCTCCGCGTCGTTGACGGGTTGCGAGATCGCCGGCTGCAAGCCGAGGTCGCTGCGGTTGCCGCTGAGGCTGGTGTACCAGGCGAATTTTTCACTGTGGTCGCCGAAGCTGACCTGATCGTTGGTCTGGTAGAAGTTTCCGGCGGTGAGTACGAGCTCGCCTTCGCGGCTGCGTTCGAAGCCGGAGCGGGGCAGCACGTCAAACATGCCGTAGGTACGGTCGCCCAGGTCGGCGCTGTAGCTGCCGCGTTCCACTTCGAGAGAGTCGATGTCCTTGGGGTCGATCTGCGGGCCGACGTTGCTGGCGATGTTGGTGTTGGGGATCTCGACGCCGTCGATGAGCCAGCTCAGCTCATGGCCTCCGCGCATGTGGAGCATGTCGTGGGTCATGTAGGCGCCGGGGACGTAGTCGGTGATCATGGCCATGGAGTTGGTGAGGTCGGCGCCGGGAGTTTGGGCGATGTCGAGGCGGTCAATGAGGGTGGTGGGGGTAACGGTGTCGACGTTGGCGAGCTGGGAGTCGGTGGTGACGTCGATCTTTTGCACGACAACGCCGAGTTGAAGCTGGTAGTGGAGCACCGGGCTGGTGTCGGAGTGGACGGTAAGGGGCTCTTGCAGCGTGTCGAAGCCGGTGTGGGCGATGGTGACGAGATAGTCGCCGAGCGGGATGGAGGGGAGAGTGAAGACGCCTTCGCCGTTGGTGGCGGTGGCGACGGTGAAGTCGGAGTGGGCGGCGGTAAGGGTGACGTGCGCGCCGGGAAGCGGGCGATGCTGGGGATCGTGGACGACACCGTGGAGCTGGGAGAAGACGGTGGCGTGGGCGACGGAGGCGGGCAGTAAATACAGGAGCAGGCAGAATCCAAGGGCTCGAACGTGCTTCCGGGCAGTCATGTGCATATATGGCTCCGCAGTCACGGCAAGTGACGGACAGGGGGCGCGTCGGAGCGAAGCGACGGTCGCCGGCGTAAGACATGTGGTGAGAGGAGCGGGCGCTAGGCGAGGCGGGTGGGAGGGCCGCGCTTAAGGTTCGCGGAGGCGATAAAGATGCGGGCAGCGTGGCGCAGGCTGGGCGCGCACGGTGCGGGGTCGCGGCGAACCTGGACGGAGACCGTCAGAGGGCCGGCGAGGGATGCGGCGAGGAGACGCGGCGCGGTGGTTGCGGTGGGATAGAAAGGGCAAGGCGGGGCGTGGAATGCCGGGCGGCTGCCGCTGACACTCCGGTGCATCATCGTACAGCGGTGCGCGCCGTGGTTGCGGCAGCATAGGGGCAGGGAAGCTTGCGGATCGGCGGTTGCGGCGAAGAGAGGCGCGGCGAGCGGGGACGCGAATGCTATCAGCAGCGTGATGGCAAGGATTCGGCGACCCATAACCGAATATAGCAGTTACGACCGGGATTCGGAAAACAGGAGAGAGCGGGCAGTGGTTGGCTGCCCACTCAAGGGAGGTGTGCGGTCGCTTATTGCAACAAGCCGCTGCGAAGGACGGACGAGGAGGGAACGCCCTCCGCAGCGGGTGCGTCCGATTTCCAGCTAGGCCACCTGCAGCTTGAGCTTGCGGCGCATGACGAGGACGGTGCCGAGCAGGCCGGTCCCAAGGAGGATAAGGCTGGACGGTTCAGGGGTCGCTGGTGGCATCGGATCCACCATGAAGATCTGCGGCTGGTCGTCGCCTGAGGGCCAACCGATGGGAATGAACACGGTGTCATTCGCATCGAAGCTCCAGCTATTGCTGTCGAATGCGGCGAGGGCCTCACTGTCCAAGGTGGCGGCGTTCGGGGTGTAGCCGCTCTCGCCGGTCACGGCACTGGTAGGATCCATGACGTACCAGATTGCGAACTGAATGTCCGAGATCTGCTGGGGCGTGGTGGCGCTGGCGTACCGGTTGTAGAGCCACGCATCCTCGATGAAGGCTTGCTGGCTCTCGCCGTCCAAGCCACCGCTGCCGATGCTGGAGACGGCGACGGCGTTCGCAGTCCAGCTCTCGCCGATGGAGACGTCGCGGTTGAAGTTCAAGCAGGACATGGAGACTTTGGTGGCGTCGACGCCGGGGCCGGTGACAGTGAAGAGGTAGGGATAGACGTAGACGCCGTCCGTGCTCTGGCCGCCTACGCCGGTCAGGGAAAGAGTGTCGGCTAAGGTGGTGCGGGGAATGAAGCAAACGAGGGCGAGGGACAAAGCAATGAGGGAGGATTTGAAGCGCATGGGGAGTTACTCCTGGGGCCTGGTTACTAATCGGGGCCGGTGAATCTGACAAGGCAAAAGCGTAAATGGGCAAAAACCCGGTTGAGCCGGAAAGCGAAACAACTTGCAACTACTAGGCAAATGGTTGCACAGTCTCGGCGCAGTGCCTAGCAATAAAATCAATGAGTTACGATTGCTCAAGCGGGGATGTTACCGCCGTGTGAACGACGGATTACTTTGGCGAGGCCCGGGGACGGCGGGTGCAATGGGAGAGACGGCGGAATGGAAGCAAGGACCGGATTGGCGGCGATCTTGGGGATTGGTGGCGATGTTGGTAGTCTGGCCTTTATGAGAGAACGCAGAGCTGTTTTGGCGTGGGTGGCGGCGTGCCTGGTGGCGATGGCGGCAGGAATTGGGGTGGGGGTGGGGCAAAGCTCGTCTTCCTCTTCTTCTTCTTCGGGACAGAATGTGCCATTGGTCCTGCCGCCGGCACCGGGGGTGGCGCCGATGGAGGATGAGGACCGGCTTTCGCCGCAGGAGGGAGCGAAGCGAAACGCACTGGTGCAGCCGGGGCTCGACCTTTTGAAGCAGGGAAACAGCAAGGCCGCTTTCGCGTCTCTCAGTTCGGTGTTGACGACATATCCCAACGACTTGTTCGTGCTGCGCTATACCGCGGCGGCGGCGATGGGCGCGGGACAGAATGAGCAGGCCATTGCGCTGTTTCGCCGGGCGCTGGCGCTTTATCCGCGCAACCCGTGGCCGCTGCGCAACGCGGTGATCATCCTGGAGGCGCGGCTGAATCAGTGGGCCGATTTCGATCGCGATGTGGCGGCGTTGCGTTCGGCGAAGAAGAACGGGATGGACCACGGGCTCGACAATAGCCCCGGATTTGTGATCGAGGAGTTCGAAGGCGGCACGGGGATGGTGCAGGGAGAGATCTATCCGCTGCAATCGGGGCGGTACCACACGCTTTACCGGTTCGTGTTGCCCGCGGGAGAGGTGACGGCGCCGGCGCGGTCTGGTTCTTCCTCGAGCGCAGTGGCTGCCCGATGCGTGAACCCGGATTTTCAGCCTCATCTGGACGCCGAATCGGATGACGCCGACCAGCCGGAGTTCAGGAAGGCCCACCCAGACAGGGCAGCCAAGGGCGAGCGTAGCTATGCGCTGATTCTGTATGGGGCGCCGTGCACACAGGATTTGGTCGGGTTCTATCCGGACGGGGAGCCCACGTATGAGAGAGTGCGGGCGGATGTGGTCCGGGTGCTAACGGGACCGGGGAAGCATAGTTGACTCTAAAGGGTTTGGCGGCGGCCGGCAGCGGAACCACTTGGTGAACTTTGGCTTAGAGGCGCGTGTTTTCTTATTTTGAGGCGAAAATGAGAAGCGGCGCCGGCCCAGGTTCTCATTCAGTTCTCATCGAGATGGTGGTTTTTGGCCAAAAAGGGGCGATTTGGGCGGCAAAATCTGCCTAATTGGTTTGGCACGCCACATGCATAGTCCTTGGCAACAACCTCCTGCTCCAAGTATGGAATGCAGTTCCATAAGACGGAGATATAAAAGCGCAGGCGGAATTCGATACAAGGAGCAACATCCATGTTAAGCGTACTGAACAATGTCTCCTCGCTGAACGCAGAAAATGCGCTTTCCAGCACGCAGACCTCGTTGCAAAATGCCCTTCTCCAATTGTCCACGGGGTTGAAGATCAACTCCGGATCGGACGACGCCGCCGGCCTGTCTATCGCAAATGGCTTGGGGGCGAACATCGCTGCACTCACCCAGTCCAGCCAGAACGCATCCAACGGCATCGGCATGCTACAGACGGCCGATGGCGCGCTCTCCCAGGTTACGGCGCTGCTCAACCGGGCGGTTACGCTAGCCACTGAAGCGGCCAACGGCAATCTCACGACCGCTCAGAGCACGGCCGCCGACACGGAGTACCAGTCGATCCTGAAGGAGATCACACAGATCGGCTCGACCACGAACTTCAACGGAACGCCCGTCTTCACCGCTGTCCCGCAGACTGTATTCACCAGCGACGGAACCACCGGCGGCACCACGACCACCTCGACCACCACAGGGGTGCTGTCTGCGGCGTCGTTGTTGTTGACAGGCGACCTAACCTCCATCGCCGATGCTACTTCGTCGTTGACTGCGATCACCGATGCGGTCAACGTTGTTGCCGCGACTCGCGGCACCATCGGCGCTTCGGTCAACACGCTGGCGGCAGATACCAACGTGGAAAACACCGAAGTTACAAATCTGACCAGCGCCCAGGACAACATCCAGAACGCCGACATCGGCAAGACCGTCGCAAAGATGACGGAGTACAACGTTCTCCAGCAGACCGGCATGGCCGCCTTGTCGCAGAGCAACCAGGCGCAGCAGGCGATCCTGAAACTGCTCCAGTAAGCGTTGAATTGCCGGCTGCGCTCGGTCGCCGCCGGCAGATTTGAATCGCGTTTGCAAGGGGGCGCCCGGCCCGCATCGGTGGGTTCTGGAGATGCGGGTTGCTTCAGCATGGCGAAGGGAATCGGACCACCACACGTCGAGAGACGGACGCGTGATGGTCCGAGGTCGGTTAATGAGCGGACAATGGGGCGCTATTGTCTGAAGTCGAAGAGGCCGGTGGGGCCGCGGTTAGCGAGGCTGCGGGTGGCGAGTTGGCGGAGACGCAAGATAACCCGCGTCAATTCGAGGGCATGAAGCAGGTCTTGAGTCGCGCGGACGGGGCAGCGGCGCGGTGAATTGCGGGCGAGGCTAGTGAGTATGAGGTTGCTCGGGGCCGGGCTTGGGAGGGATGCGATCGGAGCAGTCGCCCTCGATGCAGACAGCGCGCAGAATGCCGCAGAGGACAGCGAGGCCGATGCCGGCCACGAGGAAGATAAGAGCGTCAGAGAAGTGGCCGGTGAGGTAGGGGAACAAGAAGATCCCAACGCCGGCGTAAATAAGTACGGTGAAGACCTGGCGGAGAGTGCATCGAGACATGGGGTGCCTCCTGGCGAGGAAGACGCGAGGCTGTGCGGGCCTCTTGGGGCACAGTCTACTGTAAAGACGCCGATTGGGCCATAAAGTTTTTGGGAGGGAAGGCCGGGCAGGGGCATTTCTACGTCAGACTGCGTCTGACCAGGGCATCCGATCCGGTATCGGCCCAGCTATTCGGGTTTGCCGAAGGTGCGGTCTTTGTAGGCTTGCTGGAGGGTGAAGAAGGCGGCCTTCTTCTTGCCGTCTTCGGAGATGAGGCCTTTGCGGTTGTAGCCGTCCTGGAGGTGGGGGATGTTGCGGGTGGGGGAACGGAAGTCCACGAGGACCCAGGGTGTGGTGCCGCGGAGGTTGGGGATTTTGTTGAACATGACGAACTGGTGCTGGTAGACGGAGTTCTGCTGCTCTTCCGTCCAGCGGTCGGTGGCGGGGCCGTGGTTGCCCTGCTTGGCTTCAGCGCCGAACTCGCTCATGATGACGGGCTTCGCGGGGAAGGTCCAGTGGGCGATGTCGGCGTCCTCGGGTTTGCCGTCGTACCAGCCGATGTATTCGTTCTGGCCGATGACGTCGAGGGCGGCGGTGAGGGGATCGTCCTCGATCCACTCGTTGCCGCGGGCGTGGGGGCCGATGATGGCGGAGGTGATGGGACGGGTGGGATCGAGGCGGCGGGCTTCGTTGGCGAGGTTGGTGAGGAATTGGGTGCGGGTGGGGTTGTTGGGGGTCTCGTTGGAGACGGACCAGAGGATGACAGAGGCCTTGTTGCGGTCGCGGCGGACCATTTCGTTGAGCATGGCGACGGCCTTGGCGTAGACCTCGGGCTTGTCGAAGGAGATGTGCTGCCAGAGGGGAATCTCGGACCAGACCATGATGCCGTCGCGGTCGGCGGCGCGCTCCATGCGCTCGTCGTGGGGGTAGTGGCAGAGACGGACGAAGTTGGCGTTGAGGTCCTTGAGGTAGCTGAAGATGGTGGCGACGTCCTGGTCGTTATCGACGCGTCCGCCGCGGACGGGGGCTTCGGCGTGCATGTTGGCGCCGCGCAGGAAGATGGGCTTGCCGTTGAGCAGGATGCGGGTGCCGTCGACGCGGATGTCGCGGAAGCCGATGTCGTCGGTGATGGTGTCTTGCTGAGGGGCGGTGCCGGTGGTGAGGGTGACCTTGTAGAGTTTGGGGGATTCGGGCGACCAGAGGGTGAGGCTGGAGGCTTTGACGTCGAAGGGAGCGCGGCCGTCGGCGGCGGTGGTGGCGGTGGCGTGGACGCCGGCTTCGGGGATGTCGATGGTGACGGAGGCGCCGGCGGTGGCACCGAGAACGTGGACGTAGCCGGTGAGTTCGGTCGAGCCGGGCTGGAAGGCGGGGCCGTGGCTAAGGTGGACATCGTAGTCGTCGATGAAGGCGGCGGGGACGGCGACGAGGGAGACGTCGCGGGTGAGGCCGCCATAGTTGAACCAGTCGATGGCGGTGGAGGGGATGCCGTCCTGCACACGGGTGGCGTCGACGGCGATGACGACGAAGTTGGACCCGGGATGAAGGACGGCGGTGACTTCGCAGTCGAAGGGAGTGTAGCCGCCCTCGTGGTCGCAGACGCGGGTGCGGTTGACCCAGACGTGGGAGCGGTAGTTGGCGGCACCGATGTGGAGGAAGGTGCGGGTGCCGGGTTTGGGTTGGGCGTCGAAGTCACGCTGGTACCAGACGACGCCCTCGTAGTTGAAGAGCTGCGGGACCTGGGTGTTCCAGTCGCCGGGAACGCGCAGCGTGGGCGCGGTGGAGAAGTCATACTCGTCGTTGTGCGGGCCGGAACTGATGTTGGGATGGGTGTTCTGGGCGTAGGTGCGGTCGTTGATCGCGCCGTTGGCGGTGTAGAGGGCTCGTGCGGGGGACTGGTCGACGAGGTAGTGCCAGTCGCCGTCGAGCGAGACGGTAGTGCGGTGGTCGATGCCGACGAGGAGGGTCTGGAAGGCGGGCTGGGCGAGGGCGGGGGAGGCGAGCAGGAGGGTGAGGCGGAGTGCGGAGCGGATCATGGGATGAATTCCCTTCGCGAGAAGGCTATCGGGAACGAAGCGTGGTGGCAAGGCGAGGTTTGTGGTTCGGTTGTGAGCTATGAGCCATGAGCTGTGAGCTATGAGCGGACGGCGTGCGGCTAGGGGTTGGCGAGGAAGCGGTAGCCGACGCCGCGGACGGTGGTGAGGTGCTGGGGGGTGGCGGGGTCGTCCTCGATGTAGCGGCGGAGGCGGACGATGAAGTTGTCGATGGCACGGGTGTCGGTGTCGGCGTGGACGCGCCAGACCTGCTCGAGTATGTCGGTGCGGGAGACGATCTGGCCTTCGCGGTCGGCGAAGAAGCGGAGCAGGTCGGCTTCCATGACGGTGAGGTTAGTGATGCGGTTGGGAGCGATGAGTTCGAGGGCGGCGAAGTCAATGGTGCGGTTGTTGAAGAAGTAGGTGTCGGAGGGGGGCGGTGGCTCGGCGGGAGTGGCGGCCTGGGCGGCCTGCCAGGCGGTGCGGCGGAGCAGAGATTTAATGCGGACGATGAGGATGTTGAGGTCGAAGGGCTTGGGGAGATAGTCGTCGGCGCCGGCTTCGAGGCCTTCGAGGATGTCTTCGGGGCGCGCGCGGGCGGTGAGCATCAGGATGGGCGTGTAGCGCTGGGCTTCACGGAGGGCGCGGGTGATGGCGAAGCCGTCGGCGCCGGGGAGCATGCAGTCGAGGACGATGACGGAGACGTGATCGGGGCCGGATGGCGGCGCGGCGAGGAGGTAGGCGAGAGCGGCGTCGCCGTCGGACTCGTGGTGAGTGCGGAAGCCCTCGGCAGCGAGGTTGAAGAGTAGGCCCTGGGCGAGGTGCTCTTCATCTTCGATGAGGGCGATGAGGGGAGTAGTTTCCATGAGCGCGTCTATGGTTTTATCTCAACTGGCGTCCCAACGGGAACAATTGGCCAGATGGCGTCGATCTCGTCATTGGTGAGTGCGATGCAGCCGGCGGTCCAGTCGAAGTGACGGGATAAGGGGCCAAGCCATGCGAGTGAGTGTACCTGGCCATGGATCTCGATGTCGCCGCCGGGTTCCACTCCGAGTTTCTTCGCGCGTGCAAGGTCCTGTGCGTTGGGATAGGAAAGATGGAAGGCGCGATGGAATTTGCTTGAGGGATTCTTTGCGTCGACGATGTAAAGCCCTTCGGGTGTCCTGCGGTCTCCGGCTTGTTGCTTCGGGCCTGAGTTGCTGCCGAGAGAAACTTTGTACGATTGAAGCTTGGTCTGGTCGTGATAGAGCGTCAGGGTGTGCGTCGTTTTTTCGACGATGATGCGCGTCGCCTGCTGCTGTGGGCTGATTGCGGCGAGTAGCAAAAGCAGATTTACGACTTGCACGTGGTAGGCTCGCTGTTCTTCATAATCTAGCGGGGTCGAAAGCGCTGGCGAGGAGGAAGATGAGGGGAGATGGGGTTGGGTCGGTCACAGGAGGTGATGCTTGCGCGCTATGTGCGCAATGTTCCAGAGACAGGCTCCGAGAAGGGCCCCGTTCAGGAAGGCGAATAGCATTGATGCCCCTTTGCTTAATGGAGACCGACCCAACGAAGAACGTCGGGTGACGTAAAAGGACATCACAAGTCCAGGGAAGAAAGTGATCAGCCATGCGAGATCGGGATTGAGGAGTCTCCAGAAAGCGGAAGCGACGAGAAGGCCCGCCGCGGTTAGGGCGTAAACAGCGGATTTCGAGAGTGCGAGAGGCGCAGGGGTTGAAAGCGGCGTATCCAGCGACTTGATGGCTTCGAGTTGTTCGGCAGTGTACGGAGGCTGATGCGGATCGCCGGGCGTGGGAGTAGTGGCGTTCATGGAATCATCGTAGTTCAAGAGAACAACCCCACGATAATCGCGCTGCTCGCGATGATCCCTTCGGCAGGCTCAGGGCAGGCTGCGTGCACCCGGTTCGTGGTCGGGTTAGTGGGGGCGGAGGACGCTGGTGAGGAGGGGGACGAGGCCGTTCCAGGCGATCTGGACGCCGATGCAGAGGAGGATGAAGGCGATGACGCGGAGGATTCCGTGGGCGGTGGAGGGAGAGATGCTGACGGCGATGCGGTGCGCGTGGGCGTAGCAGAAGTAGACGGACAGGCAGAGCACCAGGATGGCGGCGAGCAGGCCGGCGTGGGCGAGCAGGTTGTCCCGGATGGGGCGCTGCGGGGTGTGCGCGGCCAGGGTGAGCATGACGACGATGCAGCCGGGACCGGCGGTGATAGGGAAGGTGAAGGGGTAGAAGACTTTTTGCCGCAGGTCCTCGGCGAGGCCGCCGGGGTGGACCTGGGCGGCTGCCTGCATCTTTTCCGGGGTGAGGTCGGTGCTCTCCTGGTTGAGGAGACGCCAGGCAATGATGGCGATGACCAGGCCGCCGGAGACCTGGACGATGGGAAGGGAGATTCCGAAGAAGCGGAGCAGGGCGGCGCCGGCGAGGTCGATGGCGACCAAGAAGAGGACGGTGTTGATGGCGATGCGGCGGGCGAGCGAGTGATAGACAGGGATCGGCGCCGGGCCGACCAGGCCGAAGAAGATGAGCGCCGAGCCGAGCGGGTTGATGAGCGGAAGCAGCGCGCTGAAGGAGAGAACGAAGTAGTTCCAGAGGAGGAGCATGCAAGTTCAATCTTAGAAGAATTGTCCTGCCGGACGGGCGCCCTACGCGGGCGGCGGTCACTTCGTGACGCGTACTGAGCTTCGCGCGGTGCTCCCGCTGGTCGCCACGGGATTCAGTGTCCGACTTCCTAAGGTTTGCCCAGGTTTGCGAGGGGGAGGGTGAGGGTGATGGTGGTGCCGAGGTTGGGGCCGGGGCTGGAGGCGGAGGCGTCTCCGCCGTGCTGGCGGGCGATGGAGCGGACGAGGAAGAGGCCGATGCCGGTGCCCTTGATGCGGACGGCGATGCGGCCGGGGACGCGGTAGAAGCGCTTGAAGATGCGCTTGAGCTGGTCGGGCGCGAGACCGACGCCGGTGTCGGTGACGGCGAGCGCGACCTGGGTGAAGCGAACGATGGCGATGGAGCACTGGATGTGGACGCCATTGGGCGAGTATTTGACGGCGTTGTCGAGGATGTTGAGGACGGCGGTGCGGAGGTCTTCGGGGATGGCGTGCACGTGGAGGCGGACGGCGCCGGGGACGGGCGCGAGCTGGATGACGTCGGCGGGCAGGTGGTTGCGCTGGAGGGTGATGGCGATGCAGTCGGCGACGAGCGGAGCGAGTTCGAGCGGGACGCGGTCGTGGCGGCGGCGGGAGCCGAGTTCGCCGGCCTTGAGGACCTGCTCGACGGTGCCGAGGAGACGGTCGGAGTCGGCGAGCATGATGCGGTAGAACTCCTGGCGCTGGGCTTCGGGGACTTCGCGGCGCTGGAGGGTTTCGAGGTAGAGACGGATGGAGGCAATGGGGGTTTTGAGCTCGTGGGTCACGGCGTTGAGGAAGGAGTCCTGGCGCTCGTTGCGGCGGACTTCGCGGACCAGGAAGACGGTGTTGAGAACCACGCCGGCGACGAGCAGGCCGAAGAGGATGAGGCCGAGAACGATGAGCAGGAAGCTGCGCTCGTTGACGATGATCCAGGCGATGTTGAAGGCGATGAGGCCGCCGACGATGAGGACTCCGAGGGTGATGGAGAGGGCGATGGCACCGCGGCGTCGGGTGATGTTCATGGCGTGGCTTGAGTATAGAGTGGTTAGTGGTTAGTGGTTAGGGATGGGTTGGGTTGGGCACTGCGGTCTTGGAGGTCGTATGGACAGGCGGGACTTAATAAAGACGGCGGGGATGGCGGCGATGATTCCGATTCCGATGATGGCTGGAAGCGAGGCGCAGGCGCAGGATGCGGTGACCGATGAGACGGTCTACGAGTTGCGGATCTACCACCTGAACGAGGGCAAGCAGGCGGCGATCCTGGACCGGTTTCGCTCGAAGGAGACGGCGATCTTCGCGCGCTGCGGGATGCACGGAGTGGCGTACTGGGTGCCGACGGACGAGCCGCTGGCGGGACGGACGATTACCTATCTGCTAAGGCATAAGAGCCGGGCGGCGGCGACGGAGAGCTGGGCGAAGTTCTCGGCGGATCCAGAGTGGATTGCGCTGAAGGCGGAGACGGAGAAGGATGGCGCGTTCGTGAAGGTGCACGACGTGACATTCATGAAGCTGACGGATTTTTCGCCGAAGGTGTAAAAGCAGCCAGTAGCCAGTAGCTTGCAGCCAGTAGCTTGCAGCCAGTAGCTTGCAGCCAGTAGCTTGCAGCCAGTAGCTTGCAGATCGGCTGTGGTGGCGGGTGGGCTACCTAGCGCCAGTAGTAGGGGTGGTAATACGGGTGATAGCGGTAGCAGGGCGGGGTGGAGAGCAGCGCCCAGAGGAGCAGGACGACCCAGCCGATTCCGGTCCAGCCGAGGAAGAGGTTGAGCAGGAGGATTCCGGTGACGCAGTGGCCGCGGTTGGACGCGACGATGGTGGGCAGGAAATAGAGAAAGGCGAGAATGGCGAGGTGGATCATGGCGGCTGCCTCGGTTAGGACGAATCTCGGGATGAGTGTACTACGCAGAGTGAGGGCGGGAAGTTCCGTGGTTGGGAGGTTCGAGGTGAGAGCGGCGGGGTGATATGCTCGGCGGCATGGGACGGGAACTGGATTCGCAGGCTTTGCAGCGGTTGCAGGAGTATTACGGCGAGATGTCGGACGGCGAGCTGCTGGGGATCGCGGCGCGGCCGGAGGACCTGACCGAGATGGCGCGCGAGGTGATGCGCGGGGAGATGGCGGCGCGGAATCTGAAGCTGGAGGACGCGCCCGGCGATCCGTTTACGGCGAAGGCGCACGACATGCCGCCGAAGCCGGAATTTGGGTGGAAGCTGCCGAATGGGATGGTGGTGCTGACGACCTTCCACGACGCGATCGCCGCGGGTGAGGCGTGCGATTGTCTGGAAGAAGACGGCATGGACGTGGATGTGCGGGACGTGTCGGAGAAGAGCACTGGGGGAGGGTCGTTTTACGGTGGCCCTCCGGTGGCGCTGCAGGTGATTGTGGCGGTGCGCGACCGGGCGCGGGCGGTGAAGATTCTGCGCGAGAAGATGGGGATGTTTCCGCTGCAGGAGGTGGAAGAGGCCGACGCGGTGGTTGACGATGGGACAGTGGCGACGCTGGGGGATTTTGGGCGGCGCGAGGATGCGGATGAGGTGGCGAAGGTGCTGGATGAGGTGGGGATCTGGCATCGGGTGACGGCGAATCCTGAGGGAAACGCGGCGGAGGAGAACGCGTGGACGCTGGAGGTAAGAGAGGTTGATCTGGTGAAGGCGGGGGAAGTGGTGGAGAAGGCGATGGGGCTGCCGGAGGGGTAAGGGGAGTTGTTAGTTGCCAGTTGTTAGTTGAGCAAAGGCAGAAGCGGATTTCCCTGCGGGATGACAAACAACAATGAAACGGCCGTCTCGGGTGAGAGACGGCCGTTTAAATTTGTGCTCAATCGAGTTACAAGTGAGGCGATCGGCTAGAGGACGCCGGCGGGTTTGGGGTCTTTGGGGTCGAATTTGGCGACGTGGATTTTTTCGGCGAGGCCGATCTTGGAGAGCAGCCAGATGCCGTAGTAGTTGATGTCGAACTCGTACCAAGTGAGGCCGTGGCGGGCGCTGACGGGGTGGGCGTGGTGGTTGTTGTGCCAGCCTTCGCCACCGGTGAGCAGGGCGACCCACCAGGAGTTGCGGGAGTCGTCCTTGGTTTCGAAGCGGCGCGAGCCGAACATGTGGGTGGCGGAGTTGACCAGCCAGGTGGCGTGCAGGCCGACGACGACGCGCAGGAAGGTCCCCCAGAGCATCATCGAGAGGCCGCCCATCACGGCGTGGCCAGCCGGTGCAAGCGCGGCGCCGATGGCAAGCTGGAGCAGGCCGGTGGCGACCAGCGGGAGGTAGTGGAATTTGCTGAGCCAGACATGGCCCTTGTCGCGGGTGAGGTCGGGGGCGTAGCGGCCGAGCAGGGCGGTTTCGGAGTGGAGGGCGCGGCCGGAGATGATCCAGCCGGCGTGGGCCCACCAGGCGCCGTCGTGCGGGGTGTGTGGGTCGCCGTCGTGGTCGGAGTTCTGATGGTGTACGCGGTGGGTGGCGACCCAGAAGATGGGTCCGCCTTCGAGCGCCATGGTCCCGCAGGCGGTAATGAAGTACTCGACCCACTTGGGGGTTTTGTAGCCGCGGTGGGTGAGCAGGCGGTGGTAGCACATGCCGATGCCGACGTTGATGGCGAAGAAGTAGGTGATGGCGAAGGCGGCGAGGTTCTTCCAGGAGAAGCAGAAGAGCGCGGCGATGGCGCCGACGTGGAAGAGGCCCATGACGATGGCGGTGATCCAGTTGATGCGGCCTTGCTGGTGCTCGCGGCCCATGCGCAGGTCCTGCTTGACCTTCTGGGCGACGTCGGCGGCGAGGCGGCGGGCGGCCTCGATGCTTTCGGGCGTGATGGGCGCGGAGGTGGGGCGGGTGGTAGTCCGGGTGGCGGTTTCGGTGGATTCAGGAGCGAGGAGCGTAGGGGACATAGAGTAGTGTTCGCCTCGTACTTGGGGTTTTGAGCCGCGTACTTGCTCGGGGCCTGCTTGAATTCAACGCTAGCAGGCGGCGGCTGTGTCGGGTGTAAGACTTTTGTAATCGTGCTGTGCGCGGGGTTTTGCTAGGGTGAGTGGATGAGACTTTTTGGGAATATCAAGCCGGGTTATGACGCCGCATGGGGCGGAATGCAGCTTGGGCTGGCAGCGATATTGCTGTTGCCGGCGGGCGGTCTCGCGCAGGATGCGGCGGTGGTGAATCTGCCTTCGAGCAAGCAGCTGGGGGCGGTGCCGGGGAATCCTCAGAGGGTGAATTCAGAGCCGATCTCGATGGCGGTTTCTCCGGATGGGCGCTATGTGGTGACGGTGAATGCGGGGTATGGAACGTTCGAATCGAAGTATCAGCAGTCGCTGGCGGTGATGGATACGCAGACCGGGAAGGTGACGGATTTTCCCGATGCAAGGACGGGGCTGACGAGCCACCAGACGCTGTACTCGGGGCTGGTGTTCAGCGCGGATGGGAAGCATGTGTATGCGAGCATGGCGTCGCTGACAGAGCCGGTTGCGGGGAAGGTGACGAGTCCGCCGCGGGCGGGAGAGGACGGCAGGCCGGGGCCTGCGGAGGATGGGCACGAAAATACCGGCAACGGCGTGGCGGTGTATCGATTTGCGGACGGAAAGATTACGCCGGAGAGATTGATCCCGATTCCGTTACAGAAGCTGCCGGAGGGGCGGAAGACGGAGCTGCGGCTTCCGGGCGGGGATGGAACGATGGCGGTGCCGTTTCCGGCGGCGATTGCGGAGGTACCCGGATCGCCTGAGATGGGTAGAAATGTCGGTCAGAACATTCCAGGTAGTGACGAGAAGTTGCTGGTGGCGGACAATCTTTCGGATGACGTGCTGCTCATGGATGCGGCGACGGGTCAAGTAGTGACCCGGTTCGATCTTTCGGAGAGCGATACCGTGCCGGGAACATATCCGGTTGCGGTAGCAGTGTCGAAGGATGGGACTCGCGCGTTTGTGGCGCTGTGGAATGCAAGCGAGGTGGTGGAACTCGATCTCGCGAAGGGGACGGCGGGGCGGAAGCTGGCGCTCTTCAAGCCGAGCGATCCGGTGAAGCCGGGGACGCATCCTTGCGCGCTGGAAGTTAGTCCGGACGGCAATACCCTCTACGTTGCGCTGGCGAATCGCGATGCGGTTGCGGCGATCGATATCAGTGGTGGTAACCCCACCCATCGCGATAAGGCCGCGATGAATGGGGCACCCAGTTCGGCGGCGCGATTCGAGGTCAAGGGGTATTTCGATACGCGGCTGCCGGGGCAGAGTTACTTTGGGGCGGAGCCGGTGGCGATGGCACTGAGTGTGGATGGGAACCCATTGTATGTGGCGAATATGGGGTCGGATGCGGTGGCGGTGATCGACACGCGGAAACTGACGGCGAGGGCGGCGAAGCAGGGGATGGTGGAACCGGATGGATTCATTCCGACGGAGTGGATGCCGATGAGCTTGGCCGTAGTCAGGGTACAGGGATCAGGGAACAGGGAACAGGAAAAGCTGTATGTCGCGACGGACAAGGGGCGCGGCACGGGACCGAACAACGTTGCGCAGCGGCCGGGCGAGGGACTGCCGGCGTCGCGGCAGAAGGACTTCTCGTATATTGCGACGCTGTTGTACGGGTCGCTGGCGGCAATCGATCCGGCGGCGGTGGAGGTGGAGGCGGCGACGGCGGAGGTGCTGGAGCGGAACCGGATGAAGGCGGCGCAGGAGGAGGTTGCGTTCGCGGGCGGCGCGAACCCGATCAAGCACGTGATCTACATCATCAAGGAGAACCGGACGTACGACCAGATCTTCGGCGATCTGGAGCAGGACGGCAAGCCGGTCGGAAATGGCGATGCGAGCCTGACAATGTATGGCGAGAGCGTGACGCCGAATCAGCACAGACTGGCGCTGCAGTTTGGCGTGCTGGATAACTTTTTCGATTCGGGCGAGGTGTCGGGCGACGGGCATGTGTGGTCGAATGCGGCGATCGGGACGGACTACCTGGAGAAGACGTGGCAGCAGAATTACCGCAATTCGCAGCGGACGTACGACTTTGAGGGCGCAGTGGCGTCGGGGTATCCGCTGCTGCAGAAGATTCCCGATGTGAATGAGCCGGCCAGCGGGTACATGTGGGGTAACGCGGATGCGCACGGGAAGACGCATTACAACTTCGGCGAGTATATTTCGTCGACGTTTTGCGGGGCGAAGAAGAGCGGGAGTTCGCAGGAGGGGCCGCTGCTGGAAGGGACGAGGTGTGCGAAGGACGCGGTCCAGCAGGGCGAGGAGATTCCGGAGGAGTGGGGCGGCGGAGTGAGCAAATGGCCGTGGCCGATTCCGCTGGTGGCGAAGAATGTTGCGACCAAGCCGGAGCTGGTGGGGCACTTTGCGCCGGAGGCGCCGGACTTCAATCTGCGCGTGCCGGACCAGATTCGGGCGAATGTGTTTCTGCGGCATCTTGCGGGATGGGTGGCCGACCGCGCGGCGGGCAAGGACACCATGCCGAATTACATCACGATGCGGCTGGGCGATGACCACACGGCAGGCACGGTTCCGGGCGGGCCAACGCCGAAGTCGTCGGTGGCGGACAACGACTTGGCGATCGGGCGGATTGTGGAGGCAATTTCGAATTCGGCATACTGGGACGACACGGCGATCTTCATTCTGGAGGATGACGCGCAGAATGGGGCGGACCACGTGGACGCGCATCGCAGCCTGGCGCTGGCGATCAGCAAATACGCGCCGCATGCGGAGGGCGGGGCGTTTGTGGACAGCCGGTTCTATACGACGGTGAGCGTGGTGCGGACGATGGAGACGCTGCTGGGCCTGCCTCCGATGAACAACAACGATGCGCTGGCGCCGCTGATGGGGCCTGAGTTTAGCGGGCCGGGCGACCAGAAGCCGTTTGCGGCGGATGCGGCCAATCGCGACAACGGGCTGATCTATACGGCGAATGGACCGAGGGCGGTGGGCGCGAGGGAGTCGGCGAAGATGGACTTCACCCATGCGGACCGGGCGCCGGTCGAGAAGCTGAATGTGATTCTGTGGAAGGATGCGATGGGGGACGCGCCGGTGCCGGCGCAGTTGCTGGAGAAGCAGAAGAAGGCGAAGAAGGATGATGATGACGATTAGCGACAAATACGGGGATTCTTCCCCTTCGACCACGCGCAGGGTGAGAATGACAAAGCATTTCGTTTCGAGGATTGAGGGCATGGATGGACGATAAGTTGGGGCCGTTCCGGCTGGCGCCGTGGTTCAGCCCGCGGCCGTGGGGGAGACTGGACTTGCGACCGTGGTACGTGTCGACTGGAACGACGGAGCCGGTGGGCGAGGCTTGGCTGACCGGGCCGGATAGCGTGGTGGAGACCGGGCCGCTGGCGGGGCAGACGCTGGCCACGGTGGCGGCAGAGGCGGGCGAGGCGCTGGTGGGCGCGGGGGGGTCGAACCAAGGCGGGCGTGCGGAGTTTCCGCTGCTGGTAAAACTGCTGTTTCCCAATGACAAGCTGTCGGTGCAGGTGCATCCGGATGACGCGCAGGCGCAGGCGATGGGGCAGTCGCGGGGCAAAACGGAGTGCTGGTACGTGCTGGAGGCGGAGCCGGGCGCGACGATCGCGCTGGGTTTGCGCGAGGGCTCGACGGTGGATACGGTGCGGGCGGCGATTGCGGACGGAACGCTTGAGGAGTGGATGGAGTGGGTGCCGGTGCGAGTAGGCGACATGGTATTTGTGGATGCGGGGACGGTGCATGCGATCGGGCCGGGGGTGGTGCTGCTGGAGACGCAACAGACCTGCGACATCACGTTCCGCATGTACGACTATGGGCGTCCCCGCGAACTGCATGTGGAGCAGGCGCTGCGGGCGATGAAGATGAAGACGGCGGCGGGGAAGGTTGCGCCGGTCGCGATGGATGGGTTTGTGCGGCTGATCGAGCAGAAGTATTTTGTGGTGGACCGGTATGAGGTTGGGGTGGGGGCCGCAGTAGTGATTCCGGTTGCGGGAGCAGGATGTCTGGTGGGGTTATCCGGCAAGGCGAGGGTGGTTTGTGGGCCAGAGGGAGAAGTGGAACTCATGCCGGGCAAGGCAGTGGTGATTCCGGCGGATTCGGGAGGCGTGACCGTGGAAACGGGTGTGGAGACCTCTTTCGTGTTCTGCTGGGCTCCGTAAAAGCGTTTATTGTTTATCAGCTATCAGCTATCAGCTATCAGCTATCAGCTATCAGCTATCAGCGGTAGCGATTACTGAGTGGAGGGAACGATGCGGCGTGCCGGAATGCTAATTGGCTGGATGTTTGCGGTGACTGGAGTGATGGGGTTGGCCCAGGCTCCAGCGGCGCCGGCTGCTGCGGCGGTGGGCGGGCCGGTGCCGATCTTGCTGTGGGCGAACGGTGCGCCGGGGGCAGTGGGCGATGCGGACGACGATAAGCCGACGATTACGGCGTATATTCCGGCGACGAACCCGACGAAGACTGCGGTGGTGATTGCGCCAGGTGGCGGGTATGTGCATCTGTCGATGGTGAAGGAAGGGTCGGATGTGGCGGCGTGGCTGAATGGCCACGGGGTGGCGGCGTTTGTGCTGAAGTACCGGCTGGGGCCGAAGTATCACAACCCCATTGAACTGGGGGATGCGCAGCGGGCGATCCGGACGGTGCGGGCGGACGCGGCGAAGTATGGGATTGCGCCGGACCACATTGGGATGTGGGGATTTTCGGCGGGCGGGCATCTGACGGCGACGGCGGGGACGATGTTCGATGAAGGCGATGCGGCGGCGACCAACCCAATTGAGCGGCAGAGCAGCCGGCCGGATTTTCTGGTGCTGGCGTATCCGGTGATTACGATGCTGGACCCGTATGTGCACAAGGGGTCGCGGCTGTACCTGTTGGGCGATGCGCCGACGCAGGAGGAGATGGAGGCGATGTCGCCGGAGCTGCATGTGACCGCGCAGACGCCGCCCACGTTTCTGTTTACGACGACCGACGACAAGACGGTTCCGGTGATGAACAGCGTGATGTTTTATTCGGCGCTGGTAAAGGCAGGCGTGCCGGCGGAGATGCATATCTTCCAGCATGGGGGGCACGGGTCGGGGCTGGGCGTGGGGAATCCGCAGTTGAGTGTGTGGCCGGATTTGCTGATCAAGTGGATGCGGGAGCGCGGGTATGCGGCGGCGGAGGGGGCAATGCCGTAGGCAGGCGGGGAGGTTCGGCGAAATAGGCCGGAGGCAGGCGAAGTTTTATGGTTTGCTAACAACCTGATTGTGTAAAGTGGCGGAGGCGGAAAATGCGCCATCGCCGGGTTCTTTGTGCCGCGGGTCACACCGCGGGTTCGATATTCGGCGAGAAGATGGAGTTGATCGGATGTTGACGGAATCTCCCGCCCGGGACGAGTCGCAGCGGCCGGTTGACCAATTCAGAAACAGGTGATCGGCTGATGCGTTCGAAGTTTGGGAAAGTGCTGTTGGGGTTGTGCGTTGTGGTGTTGGCGGGCTGTCCGCCAGTGGGAGTGACAAAGGCGAAGGCGCAGGTCCCGTTGCCGGCTGCGTGGGTCGCTCCGTCCGTATTTGAGTCCAGGTCCGATGCGGACCGCATTGCGGCGCTCGAAAAGAAGCTGAACGACCAGGCGGCGGCGATTGCCTCGGCGCAGACCTCCGGAGACAACGCCTGGATGCTGACCTCCGCGGCACTGGTGCTGCTGATGACCGGGCCGGGGCTGGCGTTGTTTTACGGCGGGCTGGTGCGCAAGAAGAATGTGCTGGGCACCATGATGCAGAGCTTCGCCATGATGGGTGTGATCACGCTGCTGTGGGCGGTGGTGACGTACTCGCTGGCGTTCGGCAGCGGGAATGCATTTATCGGCGGGCTGCAGAATATGTTTCTGCATGGGGTGGGGTTGTCGTCGAGCCCGTACGCGCCGACCATTCCGCTGCAGACGTTCATGGTGTATCAGCTGATGTTCGCGATCATTACGCCGGCGCTGATTACGGGTGCGTTTGCCGAGCGCATGAAGTTTTCGGCGATGTTGGCGTTCATGGTACTGTGGGCGATTGCGGTGTACAGCCCGATGGCGCACATGGTTTGGGGCGTAGGCGGGTTGCTGAATGCGTCGACGGGCAAGTTTCCGTGCCTGGACTTTGCGGGCGGCACGGTGGTGCATGTGACCTCGGGGGTGTCGGCCCTGGTGACAGCGCTCTGGCTGGGCAAACGGCTCGGCTACCCGAAGGAGTCGATGCAGCCGCACTCGGTGGTGCTGAGCTTTATCGGGGCGTGCCTGCTGTGGGTGGGCTGGTTCGGGTTCAACGCCGGGTCGGCGCTGTCGTCGGGATCGCTGGCGACGTCGGCGTTTGTGGCAACACACTTTGGCGCGGCGGCGGCGGCGATCGGCTGGAGTGCGGCGGAGTGGATTCGCAACGGCAAGCCCTCGACCCTGGGAGCGATCTCGGGTGCGGTGGCCGGGCTGGTGGCGATTACCCCGGCCTCGGGGTTTGTGACGCCGATGTCGGCGCTGTGGATCGGACTGATTGCCGGCGTGGTCTGCTTCTTCATGGTCGTGAAGGTGAAGACGTGGTTCGGGTACGACGATTCGCTGGACGCATTTGGCGTCCACGGAGCGGGCGGAACGCTGGGCGCGCTGCTGACGGGGTTCTTTGCCAACAGCGGCATCAACGCAGTCTTCGGGAGCGGCAAAGCGACCGGGTTGTTCGAGGGGAACTGGCGCCAGCCTTTGAATCAGTTGGTTGGCGTGGCTATCGCCTGGGCGCTGGCGACCGCCGGAACTCTTATCATTCTGTTCATCGTGGAGAAGACGATTGGGCTTAGGGTGAGTGCAGAGGACGAGAACGCCGGCCTGGACCTATCTCAGCACGGGGAAGACGGCTACGAGTGGGCCCACTAACTGACAAATCCAGAGAGTGCAAAGACTTGCGCAGTTGCAGAGATTGGGCATGCCCTGGAAGGGTTATGGCGGTTGCAACTGCGCGGAGCGTAATATGCTAGAGCTTTACAGAAGGCGAATGAGTGAGAGGGATAAGCAATGCAAAAAATTGAGGCGGTAATACAGCCTTCAAAGCTGGACGCGGTAAAAGATGCGCTGGTGGAGATTGGCGTTCAGGGAATGACGATCACGGAGGCCCGTGGACACGGACGGCAGAAAGGGCACACGGAGTTTTACCGTGGGCGTGAGTATTCGGTGGACCTGTTGCCGAAGGTCAAGCTGGAGACGGTGGTGTCCGACGAGATGGTGGAGAAGGCGGTCCAGGCAATCATCGGAGTGGCGCGGACGGGAACGATCGGGGACGGCAAGATCTTCGTGACGAAGATCGATGAAGCAATCCGGATCCGGAACGACGAGCGGGGGGAAGTCGCGCTGTAAGGCAAAAAACAATTGGCCGGGGAAATTGGCGAACCATGACGATTGAGCCCGAGCGGCCCTGCCGCCTTCCGCGCGTCTGAAGTGTCCCGAACGTAGGACTCTACCGCGCGGCTTGCAGCGGGCACGCGAGGCGAAGTGTCGCCGCAACGGCTGGAAGGCGACAGAAGATACGGCGGGAGGATCTATCGTCAGAGGATCGTTTTCTGATATCGTCTCCTCATTCCAGGGGATTTTCCCGCTAGCGCTTCAGTTTGCAGTTGAGAATAGACTCCAGGGGCCCGCCACACATCCGCTGCATTGCGGATGGCCTTACATTCTTGATCATGAAGACGTTCCGGCACACTCTGCGGTCCAGCGGAATATACGATTCTGCCTGCGTCGCGCAGAGTTGGTCGACGCGGAACTGAAATCGGACAGCGCGCGTTTCCAGGAGGAAACTGAGACATGGACAGAGTCACGAGGGCGGTTCTCGCAACGGTTGGCTTCCTATGGGTGATGAGCGCGACGGCATTGGGCGCGTGCTCTATCGGGGTTCCATTGACACCGCAATCGTTCTTCCAGTATGCAACCTATGGTTCTTCCATTGGTTTTCTTGCAACTCAAGCTGCCCCGCCCGCGAAGATTTATCAGGAGCTGACTATTCAGGCCGGCACAGTTTTGACGAATGGAACTTTTGTGGGGTCTCTCACCACCTCCATCAACGGTGTCGTGACCGCGGCTTCGGTGGGAGTTACCTTGACTCAGGATGGCGCCAATCAGCTGACCATCGATTATCGGACTCTAGTCGGCGGAGCGCTGTACAGCTACGACGGAACGGTGACGATATCGAGCGGCAACTGCGATTTGAGTGTGACCGGCAGTTATACGGTCACTACGTATGTGAAGCGTCCTGGCCCTATCTGTACAAGTCACAGCCCGCCGGGAACGAAGTGTGGCGGCACAATGGCAGTCACGAGCGGCCCCTACGATTTTTCCGGCAGCGTAATCCCTATCGTCTTCGAGTAGCAGCCCCTAGGGGGCGCGGCGGTGTGGTTGTATGCTGTAGCTTCTACTTAACACACAGCCATGCCGGAAAAAGAAACCCCAGAAGGCAGAATGTGCAGCGAATACCAGCACCGGATGCTGGCGATTCGTGACGCCTTCAAGGCGGGCGCGACCGGGGCGGCCACGATTGCGGCGCGCGCGCGGGCGATGGACGGGCTGGTTGCCGGACTGTGGGCGAAGGCGGTGGAACGGACGCCGGTGTTGCGGTCGGGGATTGCCCTGGTAGCGCTGGGAGGATATGGCCGGAGCCAGTTGTTTCCTTACTCGGATGTTGACCTGATGTATCTGCTGGATGCGAAGGTGTCCGAGAAGGAGGTGAAGCAGCCGATCCGGCGAATCAGCCAGGAGTTTTGGGATTGCGGGATACGGCTTTCGCCGCTGACGCGCAAGCGGAACGAGGCGGAGCGGTTCGACCCGGACAATGTGGAATTCGCGTTGTCGTCGCTGGACCGCCGGCCGCTGGCGGGAGATACAGCGGTGTACGCGCAGTTTGCCGACGTGGGCCTGCCGAAGATGCTGGAGCGGGATGGCAAGGCAATTGTAGCGGGATTGGTCGAGCTGACTTCCGAGCGGCACAAGAAATACGGGGACACGCTCTTCCACTTGGAGCCGAGCATCAAGGATTGTCCGGGCGGGCTGCGGGATGTGCATGTGTGCGGGTGGTTGAAGGCTCTCGACGCTGCGTCCGCGGCAGCGAAGCCGGGGACGGTGGAGGCCTTGGATCGATGGGCGGCGGGGGACAGCGACGACTTCCAAAAGGCGGTGGAGTTTCTGTATACGGTGCGGTGTTTTCTGCACTACCGGCACGAGCGCGACGACAACACGCTGGACTGGCTGGCCCAGGACGCAGCGGCACAGGAGTTGATCGGGCCGGGCCGGATGCGGGAGACGCTGGAACCGTCGACGGTGGGCGCGGCGTACTGGATGCGGCTCTACTTTCGCCACGCGCGAGTCGTCGAGCGATCTCTGACGCACATGCTCGAGGCTGTCCCGGCCAAGCCGCGAGGGGGTCGATGGGCGGTGATGGGGAAGGCTGCCTTATCGAAGGTGCGGCGGCGGCCGGAGCCTCCGCCAGTCGGCTACAGGATTGAAGACGGGCGGATCGTTCTGAGTGCCGCGGCGGTTGGCGGGGGCGATCCCGCGCAGGACCCGGAGGTTGCGCTGCAACTGTTCGCCGCCATGGCGAGGACCGGCTATACGCTCGACCGCTCGAGCGAGGAGCGGATCTCGCAAGCGCTGCCTCTGCTGTCGGCGCATCTCGAAGAGGGCCCGGCGCTGTGGCGGCATCTGCAGGCGATTCTGCTGGGGCAATATGCCGGGAACGCGCTGCGCGCGATGCATGCGCAGGGCATTCTGGAGCTGATTATTCCGGAGTTTCACGGGATCGACGCTCTGGTGATCCGCGATGCCTATCACCGCTACACCGTGGACGAGCACACCATGGTGCTGATCGACACCCTGCACGGCATGGAGACGCCGCAGACCGGACCGATGGGCGAGTGGGCGGGGCGCTTTGGCGGGATCCTGCGCGATGTGCAGCACCAGGCGCTGCTGTATCTGGGCGGGCTGATGCACGACACCGGCAAGGGCCGGAGCACCGACGACCACGCCGGCGAGAGCGCACGCATGGCGGAGAGCGTGGCGGGCCGGCTGGAGCTGGATGTGTACGAGAGCGAACTGCTGCTGGGGCTGATTCGCAACCACCTGGAGATGTCGGCGGCGCTGCGTCGGGACGTCTTCGATCTGGAGACCGTGAGTGCGTTCGCAGGCAAGGTGCAGACCCCCGAAGCGCTGCGGATGCTGACTCTGTTTACGTATGCGGACATTCATGCGGTGCACCCGGACGCGTTGACGCCGTGGAAGGCGGAGAACCTGTGGCGGCTCTACCTGGCCACGGCGAACTACCTGGACCGCAGCGTGGACGACGAGCGGGTGGGAGCGCGCGTCGGCAAGGAACTGGTGCATCGCGTGTCGGCCCTGCTGCCAGGCAAGCGCGAGCGGGTGGAGGCCTTTCTGGAGGGTTTTCCAGAGCGGTATCTGCGCACGCGAACGCCCGATCAGGTGAGGATGCACTTCGAGATGGCGGAACGATTTGCGCAGGACCGGGTGCAGATTGAGTTTCGCTACGCGCCGGAGATGAGCGAGATCACGCTGGTGACCCCTGACCGCGCCCTGCTGTTTTCGGACATGGCGGGGGCCCTGGCGGCCTGGGGGATGAACATTGTTACCGCCGACGCGTTTTCGAACCGGCAGGGAATCGTAGTGGACAACTTCCGCTTTACGGACACGTTTCGCACCTTGGAGATGAACAGTTCGGAGCACGCGTCGTTCGTGGCCAGCGTCCACGACGTGATGGCGGGAAAGGTAGCAGTGGAGAAGCTGCTCGCGGGACGCCGGCGCGGACGCAGGAAGGCGCCCAAGGTCGTGGTGCAGTCCCGCATCGATTTCGACGACGATGCGTCGTCGCACAGCACGCTGTTGCAGGTGGTGGCGCAGGACATGCCGGGGTTGCTGCGTGCCGTCAGTCAGACGCTGGCAGGCCGCGGCTGCAACATTGAGGTTGCGCTGGTGGACACCGAGGGCGAAACGGCGATCGACGTTTTTTACGTGACACGAAACGGGGCCAAGCTGGATGCGGGCCAGCAAGGAGAATTGAAAAGGGACCTGCTAAGTGCGATTGAGGCGAACGCCGGCTAGCAGCCGCCGGGTTGGCCGTAGTGATTCTAAAGTTTTTTCTGCGGACTCGCGGCCAACCGCGGAATGGCGGGTCGCATCGGAACCAACAGTGGTCGGGAATTTGTTCCCGGAGGCTGGAAAAAACCACCAGCCGCTGGAGAAATAATCCGGGCCGCCGTTTTGTCGATTTATACTGAAATTACACATGGGACAAGCCTTCGATCAAAACGCCAGCAGTGGCAGCCCCGCGCCGGCGCCTGAGCAGAACGACCGTTACTGGTTCGGGTCGCTCGACAGCTCGGCCAAGAACCGGGAGAAACTGAACGAGGTGAACTGGGGCTATGACCAGCCGGAAGGCGTGGTGATGGCTTCGTTGGATGCGGCGATCAACTGGGTGCGGAAGAACTCGGTGTGGCCCATGACGTTTGGTCTGGCCTGTTGTGCAATCGAGATGATGTCCATGGGGGGATCGCGGTACGATATCGCGCGATTTGGCGCGGAGGTCTTCCGGCCGTCGCCACGGCAAAGCGACCTGATGATTGTCGCGGGCCGGGTATCGCAAAAGATGGCTCCGGTAATTCGCCGGTTGTATGAGCAAATGCCTGAACCTAAATGGGTAATCTCGATGGGCGCGTGCGCCACGTCGGGCGGGGTTTTCAATAACTATGCATTGCTTCAGGGGGTAAACCAGATCATTCCCGTAGATATTTACGTTCCGGGGTGCCCGCCGCGTCCTGAGCAGTTGCTTTACGCGATTACGCTCTTGCAGGAGAAGATCCAGCAGGAGCGGGGTACTGTCCGAAAGACTTTGAACTTGTCATAGCAGAGGATTGGAGTTCCACTGGCCCGGCCGGAGCCGGCCCCCGGTACTGGGTGCGGGTCCCGAAGTTCAGCAGTAAATCGTTTTGGTACACGAATTATGGGTGCATTTTGCTCTGGACACCCGGGCCAACTGCGTTACACTCGGGTTGACCCGATTTATGCAGTTTTCAAAGCAGCGAGTTGCAGTACGAACACGTTTTATGAGTGGAGTTAGGATTATGAGTGGAGGAAGTCGAATGACTTATCGCCCGTTTCGCAGTCTCGGCCGGATCGTGCTGGCTGCGTGCGCAGTTAGCTTTGGTGCAGCAAGCCTGGGTGCACAGACACCCGCCCCAGCCGCCCCGGCGGCGGGTGCCAACCCGTCCCGAGTGGATATTTTTACGGGGTACTCGTACTTTGGAGCGCACGGTGAGCTTCAACCCGCGGGCATCCCGTACTCCTCGGTAAACCTGGGAGCGATCGGCAGTGGCGCGTACTACTTCAATAAATACATCGGTGGGGAGTTCATCTACGTCGACCACCCCGACGGCGCGAACGACGGTGTGTCGTCGGTGTCCGGCGGCTTGATCGGTCGTCTCCCGATGGACAACTTCACCCTGTTTGCGCATGGCTTGGTGGGCAGCGAGAGACTGGGCGGCCCAAATAGCGACGTCCCAGCGACCTTTGCTCACAACCCATATACGTGGGGCGTGGCGTTGACGGTTGGCGGGGGCCTGGATTACGACCTGCCCTTCCTGGACCACCGCTTCAGCCTTCGTCTTTTTCAGGCTGACTACCGCTACATGCACGACGATTTCGGTCCGGTTGCCACGATCCCAACCAGCGGCGTTGAGGGCGGTCGAGCAAACTTGAACGCGATTGATTTGAGCACCGGCATCGTGACGCACTTCGGCCACATAATCCCGCCGCCGCCAGTCACGTACAGCTGCTCGGTTGCTCCGGCGAGCGGCTATCCCGGCGACCCGTTCACGGTCACCGGCACGGCCCTGAATCTGAACCCGAAGAAGACGGCGACCTACACCTGGACCTCTACCGGGGGCGTAATCTCGGGGACCTCGACCACGGCGAACATCGACACCAAGGCCGCGGCTCCGGGAACCTACACTGTCACGGGCCATGTGACCGAGGGCGCGAAGCCGGGCCAGTCGGCCGACTGCACGGCCCAGTTCACGGTCAAGCCGTTCGATCCGCCAGTGATGTCGAGTTGCACGGCGAATCCGTCAACCGTTGACTCGGGTGGCACGTCGGGGATTACGGCAGCCGCGGTAAGCCCGCAGAACCGCCCGTTGACCTACAGCTATAGTGCGACCTCGGGATCGGTCAGTGGAACTACTTCGACGGCGACGCTGACTGCGCCGGCGGTAGCCGCGGGAAGCAACACATCGGTTACCGTAACCTGCAACGTTGTCGACGATCTCGGCAAGAGCGACTCCAAGTCGGCCACAGTGACCGTGAATGGACCGCCAATTCCACCGCCGCCACCAGCGCCCATGGCGTCGAGCCTGTGCTCGGTAAGCTTTGAGCGCGACAAGGCCCGCCCGGAACGCGTGGACAACGAAGCCAAGGCCTGCCTTGACGACGTTGCCCTGGCGCTTCAGAACCACAGCGACGCCAAGCTTGCGCTGGTTGGCAACGAAGACGCGAAGGAGCAGAAGGTTGATGCGAAGCTGGCCAAGCTGAAGCACAACAAGAAGCCAACCGCGGCAGCCGAACGCGCGGTCAACACCAAGGAGTACCTGGTCACCGAGAAGGGGCTTGATGCTTCGCGCATCATGGTCTACACCGGGACCGACGATGCGCAGACGGTGACCACTACCCTGATTCCATCCGGGGCAGCCAATCCGGCCGCAAGCGACACGCCGGTGGATGAGAGCGCGGTGAAGGCCGTTCCTCGAACTCCGCCAACCAAGAAGGCGAAGGCCAAGTAGCAGCAAGTAGCGTCCGAAACGAGCACAAATGGCTGACTGGGTTGGTTCCCAGTCAGCCTTTGTGCTGGTGTGCGCGGCGGAGATGACGGCATAAAACCTTGTATTCTAAGGAGAGCCAGGTACGGGGATGGGACCACAACGTTGAACTGCAAACTGCGCCGCCTTCACTTGCCTTGGATCGTCCTGATCTTTGGTTTTGTTTGTCCCCAGATGCACGCGGTCTCATGGTTTCCGTTCGGACCGGATGGCGGTTCCGCGCGCTCGTTCGCAGCGGACCCCGGAAACCACATGCATCTTTACCTCGGTGCAGCGAATGGGTGCATTTACCAGTCGCAGGATGGAGGCAAGACGTGGGCGCGGCTGGCCCGCATCGGCAACCGTGACGATCTGGTCGTGGATAACATTCTCGTCGATCCGGCGAATCCAAAGCATCTCGTGGTGGGGGCCTATGTGGTAGGCGACGGCGGCGATATTTATGTCAGCAACGATGGCGGCACAACCTGGGCGGGTGAGCCGGAGATGGAAGGGCAATCCGTGCGCGCGCTGACGTCCGCTCCCTCTGACCCGAAGTTGCTGGTGGCGGGGACGCTGGAGGGAGTGTTCCGCTCGACCGACACTGGAGCCCACTGGGAGCGGATCAGCCCCAGGGACAGCGCGGAAATCCACGAAATCGAGTCGCTGGCGGTGGACCCCGCAGACCCCAATGTGATTTATGCAGGCACATGGCATCTTCCGTGGAAGACCACCGACGGAGGAAAGACCTGGACCAGCATCAAGCAGGGAATCATCGAGGACTCGGATGTCTTCTCGATCGTGGTCGATCCGAAGCGCTCGAACGTGGTGTATTTGAGCGCGTGTTCCGGGATCTATAAAAGCGAGGACGGTGGAGGCAAGTTTACCGGCGGCGTTGGCGTGAACAAGGCGCAGGGCATTCCGTCCACCGCGCGCAGGACCCGGGTGCTGATGCAGGACCCCAATCATCTGGACACCGTGTTTGCGGGGACGACCGAAGGGCTGTATCGCACCTTCGATGCGGGGAAGTACTGGATGCAAACCACGGGCGCCGACCTGATTGTGAACGACGTCTACATAGACCCGGAGAATTCGAAGCACGTGTTGCTGGCAACCGACCGGCGCGGCGTGCTGGCGAGTGAGGATGGCGGCGACAGTTTTGCGCCGTCGAACAGCGGCTTTTTCGCGCGGCAAATTACGGCTTTTACGGGAGATGTCCAGCATCCCGCAACCGTGTATGTCGGCGTGGTGAATGACAAGGAAGCGGGCGGCGTTTTTGTGAGCCACACCGGCGGCCTGAGTTGGAAGCAGTTGAGCGACGGGCTGGGTGGACGCGATGTGTTCAGCCTTGGCCAGGCCCCCGACGGCACGATTCTGGCGGGCACCGAACACGGGATCTACCGGCTGAAGGACGGGCAATGGCAGCGCGCGGGCGACAGCGTGAAGGCTGCCGGCGCGGCGGTGAATAGCGCGCCTGCGGCGACCGGCAAGATGCGACCCGCGGGCAAGGCCGGGCGAGCGGCGGCCGGGCAACCGGCCAAGGCGCGAGGTGCGGTTGCCGCGACCTTGAAGAACTTCGACGGAACAGTGTATGGGTTTGCGTTGACCGGAGAGACGCTGTTCGCGGCGTCCTCGGAAGGAGTGCTGCGGAGCGTGTCGAGCGGGCTGACCTGGAGTGTCGTGGCTTCCGTTCCGATAGGCGAATGCCGCTTTGTGGCAGCGGCGAAGGGGAACGTGGCGGCGGCGAGCTTGAACGCGCTGGAGATGTCGACGGATGGCGGCAGCACCTGGCAGGCGGCAAAGCTGCCGGGCAAGGTGACGCAGGTTTCGGCGCTCTCGGTGGATGGGCAGGGCGACCTATGGGTCGGCGATCGCGACGGAGTTTATCTTTCGACCGACAAGGGGGCGCGTTGGGAGACGCTGACCAACCTGCAGGTGCGCAACGTGGACAATCTGTACTTCGACGCGGCCGCCAACCGCATGCTGGTGACGACGAACGAACCGGGGACGACGGCATTCGCGGTGTCGATTCCGTCCATGCAGGTGAGTTCGTGGGACACGAAATGGAACCTGCGGTTCGTGCGTCCGGTGGGCGACCACCTGGTGGCGGCAACCCTGTTCGACGGGATTGTGGTGCAGCCGCGGATGGTGGATTCAGCGCTGGTTGGGAAGCAGTGAGGCTTGCGGGATAGAATGAGCGTGATGACTCTGGCTTCCAATTCGGGACCGCGGCACGGCTTCCAGACAGAGGATGCGGCGCTCAAGCCGATTGCAGCGAAGGTGGAGCGCGGCGAGCGGTTGAGCTTCGAGGATGGCGTGGCGCTATACAGCAGCGGCGACATCCTGGCGATCGGGTGGATGGCGAATGCGGTGCGCGAGCGGATGCATGGCGACATCGCCTACTTCAACGTGAACCGGCACATCAATCCGACGAATGTTTGCGTGGCGAGCTGCCGGCTGTGCGCGTTCGGGCGGAAGAAGGGCGACGCCGGGACGTATACGATGGCGCTCGAAGAAGCGTGGGAGACGGCCGGCTCGGGGTTGAGCGAGGCGGTGACGGAGTTCCACATTGTGGGCGGGCTGCACCCGGACCTTCCGTTCGAGTACTTCGAGGACCTGATTCGCGGGTTGAAGGCGCGGTTTCCGAAGGTGCATATCAAGGCTTTCACGATGGTTGAAGTTGCGTTTCTGGCCAAGCGCGGCAGGATGACGATCGAGGAGACGCTGGTGCGGATGAAGACCGCGGGCGTCGACTCGCTGCCTGGGGGCGGCGCGGAGATCTTCGCGGACCGGGTGCGGCACATCATCTGCGACCACAAGATCGACGGCGGCGAGTGGCTGGAGACGGCACGGACGGCGCACCGGATCGGGCTGAAGTCGAACGCGACCATGCTATACGGGCACGTGGAGAACGACGAGGACCGGGTGGACCACATGCTGCGGCTGCGCGAGGTGCAGGACGAGACGGGCGGTTTCCAGACGTTCATTCCGCTGGCGTTCCATCCGGACAACACGGCGCTGGCGCACATTCCCAAGACGACGGGGATGATGGACCTGAAGCAGATCGCGATCGGGCGGCTGCTGCTGGACAATTTTCCGCACGTGAAGAGCTACTGGCAGATGGTGTCGGCGGAGATGGCGCAGGTGTCGCTGCGGTTCGGCGCGGACGACATTGACGGGACGGTGATCGAGGAGAAGATTTACCACGATGCCGGGGCGACGACTCCGCAGGGGATGCGGCGGGCGGACCTGGTGCGGCTGATTACCGAGGCCGGGCGGGTGCCGTTCGAGCGGGACACGCTGTACCGGGCGGTCACGCGGAGCGAGGACACGTTCACGGTCGCGGTGTAAGAGCGATCGGTTGGTAGGCACCCCCCCTTGTATATACAGACGATTCATTGATGCGGTTGAGGTTACGGATGCGTATATACGACGTAGTATATACCTGTCTATTGATTTGATTGAGGTTACGGCGCTGTATATACGAGTTGTCTCTATTTGCGCCTGGCGGTGTCCGATTTGGGGCTTTGCGGTGGGCGGACGATCGTCGGGGCGCTATCTCTATTTTACGCGGGTGGCGGGGAATTGGTACGGCGCTAAGTTATGGGGGCTGGGTGGGTTGCGGGATTTTTCTTGACAGGGTCGGGGCGGTGGAAAAGTGGGTGGAAATGCGGTCCCCACCCATGACGATGAAGCCGTCATGAATGGGGCACCCGGCGTGGAAAAGTGGGTGGAAATGCGGTCCCCACCCATGACGATGAAGCCGTCATGAATGGGGCACCCGGCGTGGGTTGAGGTGCGCGGGGGGTGTCGCGCCGACGGCGCTCGGGGATTGCGGTGGCGAAATAGGGAGATTCTGGAGCTTCGCTCCAGAATGACGATCTTCACCCACCCAAGCGAATCTTGGATGGGGCACCCGATTTCGTCAATGACAGAAGGGCAACTGCGAAGATTCCGACCCTTTCAGGGTCAGGACGCAGCCGGCGGGTGGGGAACGGACAAATTGGAGGGTGCGTACAATATTTTGCGGTCTGATCCGTTATCACATGCAGAGGCAAATGAACGACTGAGTCTATAACCGGCGTCGCCGACCCTGGCGAGAACAAATGCGGGGATTCTTCCTGCCCCAACCAGCGAGCGAAGCTGGCCGGGGACCCCGTTCACGGCGCTGAGAATGGCAAGCCCTTTGTTTTGTCTGCAATTTTGTTTTTTCCCAGGTTCCGATCCATTCTGGATGGGAATGACGGACGTAAAGAGAATGGCGATCGTAACGAGGCAGGACGGATGCAGAGCCGGGATTTGACGGTCGACGAGCAGGACCAGTTGATTGCCGAGGCAGTGGAGCGCGACGAGCCGCGGCTGCGGAACTTTATCCGCAAGCGGGTGCTGGACCTGGGCGATGCGGACGATGTGCTACAGGATGTGTTCTACGAGCTGACCCAGGCGTACCGGATGATGAAGCCGGCGGAAGAGATGACGGCGTGGCTGTTTCGCGTGGCGCGCAACCGGATTACGGACCTGTTCCGGCGGAAGCGGGCGGTGTCGTTGAGCGAACCGGTGGAGGATGAGGAGGGTGCGCGGGCGCTGGAGGACCTGCTGCCTTCGGCGGACGCGGGGCCGGATGCGGTGTATGCGCGCGGCGTGCTGATGGAGGCACTTGACGAGGCGATCGATGAGTTGCCGGAGAACCAGCGCGAGGTGTTTGTGGCGCATGAAGTGATGGGGCGGAGCTTCAAAGAGATTGCCGGCGAGACAGGCGTGAGCGTGAACACGCTGCTCTCGCGGAAGAGATATGCGGTGCTGCACCTGCGCGAGCGGCTGCAGGAGTTGAAAGAAGAATTTGGAGCGGAGTGAGGAGAAAGAGATGAGAGGATTTCGATTCTTCAAAGTGTTGAAGATCGTGGTGCTGGTGGCGATAGCGATTACAGCGTTCAGTTTTGTGACCATGCAGTTGTGGAACTGGGTGATGCCGGCAGTGTTCGGATTGCGGACGATTACGTGGCTGCAGGCGCTGGGACTGCTGGTGCTGGGGAAGATTCTGTTTGGCGGGATCCATCGGCACGGCGGATGCCGCGGGCGGAGGGAATGGAAGCACCGCATGGCGGAGAAGTGGATGGAGATGACTCCGGAGGAACGCGAGAAGTTTCGCGCAGGGCTGCGCGGGCGGTGGGGCTGCGGGTTCGATCCGGGAAGCGAACCGACCGCTGAACAAAACCCGCGCTAAGGCGCGAGAGAGGTTGAATGCGGTGACGCGAGCAGAAGCAGAGCTGGATGCAGCCGGCGTGGGGCCGGCAAAGGAGCAGAAGCAGATGATGGATTACGAGAAATTGGCCAAGATGCCGCTGGAATCTCTGCTGTACTACGTGCTGGTGGGGGAGGGAAGGAAGCGGCGGGAGGTCGACGGTTAACGAGGAAGTGGGGTGATCCCACATCTCAAAGTCGAGATGTGGGGCACCCGGCTTGATTCATGAGCTGTAAGCTAACAGCTATCCAGCTATGAGCAAACCAACAGCTATCCAGCTATGAGCCCCAGGACGATGGGTACGCCAACGTTGGCTCTGCTCCAGGGGGAATTAGCCGGCGCTGAAGCGACGAGTGAGAATTATGATTTCGCGGCAGGTGCGGGGGCGTGTAATCTGGCGCTGGGATAAATTCGGCGCATGGGATTCTTGTACTACGGATTCTTCTACTACCTGGCGCATCCGCTGAGCCTGCTGCTGCTGGCGCTGGCGATTCTGCACTTTATCCGGCGGCGGCCGGACACCTATTGGCTTTGGGTCATTCTGCTGCTGGGGCCGATTGGCGCAGCAGTGTACCTGGTGGCGGAGGCGTTGCCGGATGCCGGGCTGCTGCGCGGGACGATGAAGGTGTTTCCGCGGAGGAAGCGGATCCGGGAGCTGGAGCGGCTGGTATACGACAACCCCTCGGCGGGGAACTACGAAGAGCTGGGCGATCTGTATATGGAGGACGGCAGGACTGCGCAGGCGCGGGCGGCGTTCGACCGGGCGATTGCGGCGCGGTCGGATACGCTGGATGCTTTCTACCGGCGGGGAGCATGCGCGCTGGAGTTGGGCGATGCGGCGGCGGCGATCCCGGACCTGGAAAAGGTGGTGGACAAAGAGGCCGGGTACGATTTCTATCGCGCGGCGGGATTGCTGGCGCACGCGTATGCGAAGACCGGGCAGACGGAGCGGGCCGAGACACTGTTCCGGCAGGTGACGGCGCGGTCGGTGGCGTCGGAGACGTATTTGAATTTTGCAGAGCTGCTCGCGTCGGAAGGGAAGAACGCCGAGGCGCGGGAGTGGGCGCAGAAGGTTCTGGACAAGAAGCCGAATATGCCGGGGTATTTGCGGCGGCGGGAACGGCCGTGGTTCCGGAGCGCGAATCGGTTGTTGAGGCGGGTGGCTGCGTAAGCCGCGCGCTGGGGGTTTTGGGGCAGCCTCTCCCACATCTCAGAATCGAGATGTGGGGCACCCGGTACCCGGATCTATTTCTTGCCCTTCGCGGTGGGTTTGGCGGCCTTCTTCGCGGCGGCCGGTTTGGCGGCGGCTTGCTTGGGGGGTGTCTTCGGGGCGGTGGGTTTGGCGGCCGATTTGGTTGCGGCCTTGGGGGCGGCTGGTTCGGCGGCCTCGGCGGCGGCTTCGGCCGTCTGCTGGCGAAGGGCGTGGAGGACGACGCGGAACATCTCTTCTTCAGGGGCGGGCTTGCCGGTGAAGATTTCGAACTGGCGCGCGCCCTGCTGGACGAACATCTCGACGCCGGTGATGATGGCGATGCCCTTCTGACGGGCCATGTGAAGGAGCGGCGTTTCCAGCGGGTTGTAGACGAGGTCGAAGACGAGGCGGGTGTTGAGATCCTTGGCTTCGAGGATCTGGGGTGCCTTGTTGCCGGTCATGCCGACGGGAGTGGCGTTGATGATGACATCGAAGGAGGTCTTGGCCAGCGCTTCCTTTTTAATGGTCTTGGAGCCGGACTGGCGGGCGAGCTTCTGCGCGGTTTCGGCGGTGCGGTTGAGGATGAATACTTCGGCGCCACGGTCGCGAACGCCGAAGACGGCGGCGCGAGCGGCCCCGCCGGCGCCGAGGACGAGGACCTTCGCGCCGCGCAGGGACAAGCGCTTCTCCAGCGGGCCGACGATGCCGGCGACGTCGGTGTTGAAGCCGAAGAGTTTGCCGTCCAGCAGGCGAACGGTGTTGACCGCGCCAATCTTGGCGGAGAGCGGGTCGGTCTGCTCGAGGTGAGGGAGGATTTCTTCCTTGAGCGGCATGGTGATCGAGACGCCCTGGATGGGGATTTCCTGAACTAGCTTGAGGAGGTCGGATAGCTTGGCGGTCTGCAACGCGAGGTAGACGGCGTTGACGGTTTCGCGGCGGAAGGCGGTGTTCATCATGACCGGCGAAAGCGAGGAACGGATGGGATTGCCGGCGACGCCGTAGACCTTGGTGGCGGCATCGACGTGGTCGATGCGGTAGGTTTCGATGAGGGTGCGGGCGGCGATCTGGCCGGGGCCAGTTTCCTCGCCGGGCGTGGCGGCGGCGAAGGTGAAGGCGCTGCCGGCGCGGACCCCGAGGACGCGGGAGATGACGCCCGCGTCGCCCATACAGATGCCGATGATGTTGGTGTGATCGCTGCGGTGCTCGAGGAAGCGGATGAGGGTGACGTTGTCGACGAGGGCCTTGGCGGTGGAGACGATTTTGACGAAGTCGGGGTTGAACGGCTCGATGCGGGCGTAGATGCCGTCGAGGTCCTTGGTGGCGTTGAAGTCGTGATAGCTGACGATAAGCGCGATGCCGGTCTCGCGGAGCTTCTGCAGCCCAGCCTTCTTGATGGTTTCGGCAGACTGGAGTTCGATGTCGGCGAGGTGGAAGCCGGATTCGGCGGCCTTGGAGAGGACCTCGACCTCGGCGGCGACGGAGCCGGCGAACTTGCCGCCGTTGGCCTCGCGCCGGCAGGTGGCGATGGCGGTGGCGGCGGTGTTGTCGTTGAAGAACTGCCTGAACCTGGGCAGAGCGAGGAGGGGCTTCTCGAGGTAGTCGAGGCGGAACTCGAGGAAGGGGGTCTCCTTGACCACAGAGGTCGCCTTTTCAATCATTTCGGCGGGCGTGGAGCCAACGATGGCGACGCACACCTTGGTGAGGCGGGAACGGAGGAGCTGAGGGGCTACAGTGGGCAAATTCGTTCTCATAGACGCAATCGCGTATCTTACAGAGCAGTGGGCCAGGATGCAACTTTTTACGGCAAGAATAAGGCGGGATTTCAAGGAATGCGCCGGTGCGGCGGGGGATTGGGAAAGCGATCGTTTGCAATGCGATAGACGCGGAGAGCTGTGGAAAACCGCGCTGGCGTGCCGTCCGGGAGTCGAGGCGCGACGGGAGTCACATAGAATGAGAGAGTTATGGACTGGGTAGAGAGTGCAGAAGCGATTGAGGATGTGGATGAACTGCTGGCTGGCGTCGGCTTGGAGCATGGGCGGCGGAAGTCGCGGGCAGGAACGTGGGCGGGCGGCGAGCGGCGAGGGCGGCCAAAGCCGGGTGCGGTAAACGCACGCATCGGGCGGAAAACCGCGGTTGTACGCGCGCAGGGGTGGGAAAGGTATGGATGGCTGCGGCACGGGTTCAGCAGCCGGGCGGGCGGGGTGTCGCCGATTTATGGAGAAGGCTCGCTGAATCTGGGATTTACGAAGGAGGATGACGCGGCGAATGTAGTGGAGAACCGGAGGAGGTTCGTGGGCGAGGTGGCCGCGTCTCCCCCACCTCAGAATCGAGATGTGGGGCACCCGGGTCGGCTGGTGACGATGAGGCAGATTCATTCGGGGCTGGTTCGGGTGGTGGAAGCCGGGGATGGCCCGCTAGAGACGGCGGACGGGCGGGCGGTGCTGCGGGGCGACGGGATGATGACCGATGTGCCGGGCATGCTGCTGGGGGTGCAGGTGGCGGACTGCGTTCCGGTGCTGGTGGCGGATGTGCGGCGGCGCGCGGTGGGGGTGTTTCACGCAGGATGGCGGGGGACGCTGAAAAGAATCGTCGAGCGGGGGATCGGGACGATGCGGCTGCGGTATGGGTCGAGGCCGGAGGAGCTGCTGGCCGTGGTTGGACCTTCGATAGGGGCGTGCTGCTATTCGGTGGGGGAAGAGGTGCGGCATGAGTTCGAGTCGCAGTTTGCGTATGCGCCGGAACTGTTCAGCGAGGTGTATGACTCGGACCCGGTGCGGGAGAAGTATCCGCTGCTGTTTTTGACGGCGCGGGCGCCCGGGCACTCGAATATCGGGCCGCAGACGCATCTGGACCTGTGGGAGGCGAACCGGAGGCAACTGCTGGATGCGGGGCTGAAGGCGAAACGGATTACGGTGATCGGCGAGTGTACCGCGTGCGCGCGGCTGAAGGGCGGTGGGTTGAAGTACTTTTCGCATCGCGGGGAGAGCGGGTTTGCGGGCAGGATGATGGGGGTGGTGGGAGTGGCGGAGTGAATTGGAGTGAGGTCGTCAGATTGAAGGTGTTTTGATTTAGTCAGCTATCGGCTATCGGCTATCGGCTATCAGCTATCAGCTATCGGCTGTCGGCTATCGGCTGTCGGCGATCAGCTATCAGCTTTCGGCTGTCGGCGATCAGCTATCAGCCGCCGGCGGTTTGCGTCGGACGGGTTCGCGGCGGGGGATACGGGACGCGAAGTGTGATTTACTTTTTGAATGCTGAACTGGCTGGTTATTGGAATTGGAGACATTGCCCGCAAGCGCGTGCTTCCCGCGATCCTGGCGGAGCCGCGCAGCCGCCTGTACGCGCTGCTGACCCGCGACCCGCGCAAGGCGGAGGCGTATCCGGGCGCGCTGGTGTTCTCCTCACTCGACGAGGCGTTGCTCGATCCGGCCATCGATGCGGTGTACATTGCTTCGCCGGTAGCGCTGCACGCGAAGCAGACGATCGCGAGTTTGCGCGCGGGGAAGCATGTGCTGTGTGAGAAGCCGGTGGCGTTGAATTACACGCAGGCGGAGCAGATGGCTGGGGCGGCGAGCGAGTCGGGGCGCGTGTGCGGGATTGCGTATTACCGGCGGCTGTATCCCAAACTGGTGCGCGCGAAGGAGTTGATTGCGGAGGGCACGATCGGCCGGCCGGTACTGGTGGAGGCCAACTACCATGGCTGGCTGGAGAGCCCGGAACGAGGCTGGCTGAAGGACCCCGCGCTGGCCGGTGGAGGCCCGCTGTACGACGTCGGCTCGCACCGGATCGATGCCTGCAATTTCTTGTTTGGGAAGCCGGTGCGGGCGATGGGACTACTGTCGAATGCGCTGCACGAACTGGCGGTGGAGGACTCGGCGACGGCGTTGATCGGGTACGCGGGCGGCGTTCACGCGGTGGTGGATGTTCGCTGGAACTCGCGGATTCAGCGTGACCAGTTCCGGATCGCCGGAGTGGAGGGAGAGATCAGCCTCGACCCGCTGAATGGGCCGGCGTTGCGCGTGCTGGCAAGCGATGGGGGCCTGCGCGAGGAACAGTTGCCGGCGCACGCGAATGTGCATTATCCGGCAGTGGAGAACTTTGTGAGCGCGGTGCTGAGTGGGGCACCGCCGATGTGTCCGATCGAGGAAGCGATCTGGACGGATTGGGTGACGGAGCAGGTGATGAAGGCGCAGTAGGCAGGGTCTGGTTCGCCTGTCAAAATGGGCCGCGGCGGGCCTTTCGGGTATGATGACGGCTTACGCAGGAGGATTCCATGTGCTTTTCAGCCAGCGCTGACTTTACCAGCAGCGTCGTGTTGGGTGCAGTCGGGGTCGCGACCTTGCGCGAGGTGAAAGACCGGCGGGAGCTGCTGCTGGCTGCGATGCCGGGCCTGTTCGCGATTCACGAGTTTATTGAGGGATTTGTGTGGCTGGGGCTGGATGGCACGCTCTCGCCGCAAGTGGCGCATAACGCGGGAGCTGCGTTCGTCCTGTATGCGCAAGGGATTCTGCCGTTCCTATTGCCGCTGAGCGTGTTTCTGATCGAACCGACCAAGCGGCAGCGAAGGCGGATGCTGGGGTTTGTGATTCTGGGCGGCCTGCTCTCCCTCTACCTGGCGTGGGGGTTGATTGCATATCCACTGATGATTTCGGACCAGTCGCACAGCGTTGTGTACGTCAATGTCGTTACAAACACGACGCTGGTCGCGGTGCTGTATGTGATTGCGACCTGCGGGGCACTGTTCTTCTCCGGGTTTGGCCCGCTGGTTGAGCTGGGGTGGTTCAACCTGGCGGGACTGCTGGTGGTGGCGGTGGTGAAGCGGTACGCGTTCACGTCGGTTTGGTGCGGGTATGCCGCGGTGGTGAGCGTGATTATTTACTTCTTCTTCCGGCGCACGCGCATGCACAGGGTGGCGCGGTACGCGATGGCGGCGTGATTGGAAACCAACCCGGCCGCTTTCAGTCAGTTCCTGAGAGCACGCCGCAGAGCAGTTGCCACCGGTCCGGTGCGGTTGGATATGGGCAGCTTCTCCTGCAGCCGTCAGCCCTGCCAACAAATCCTTGCACTATGGCGCTTTCGAGATAGACTGATGTTCTCCCCATGAGGGCATTATGAGCGCGACCGGGCCTGGTGAAATCACTGTATTGCTTCGTGAATGGGAGGACGGGAAGCCAGGCGCCACTGAGCACCTCTTTGAACTCGTTTATCCACAACTGAGGAATATTGCCGGCGCCCTGTTTCGCGGGGAACGTCCTGAGAACCTCCTGCAGCCCACCAGCGTCGTGAACGAGTTGTTCCTCAAGCTCCTCCGGCAGCGCAATCTTCGTTTTGAAGACCGCGAGCACTTTTACAGCCTCTCCGCCCGCATCATGCGGCGGGTTCTGGTCGATCATGCACGCTCGGAAAGAAGACAAAAGCGCGATGGCGGAGTATCTATTCCGCTGGAGGAGGGCCTGGCCTGGGTGGATGCGAAAAAGGCGGAGATGATCGACCTGGACCGGGTGCTGGAGGAGCTTGAGGAATTGGATAAGCGCAAGTGCCGAATGGTTGAGCTTCGCTTCTTCATGGGATTTACGGTAGAGGAAACCGCGGAACTGTTGAGCATCTCCAAAGCAAGCGTCGACCGCGACCTCCGATTCGTGCGGGGATGGCTCTATGACCGCCTGCATACGGTGTGACGCACCGATCTGCGGTTTCGCGCCAGCAAGTCAGGCGGGAGAAGAATGATACGAGATGCAGAGAAATGGGACGAGCTGCAAGCTCTCTTCCACCTGGCCGAGGCGACACCTGAGCCGGACCGGGAGCGGGTGCTGGCAGAGAACTGTTCCGACCCCGAACTTCTTCGCCGAGCGATGACCATCCTGCGCGCAGCCGGGGTTGAAGCGGAGGCAGAACGGACGCTGCCCTGGAGCGGGCCGATTTTGAGCAACAGGATTGGCCCGTACACGATCCTCCGGCATCTTGGGACGGGTGGACTGGGATCGGTTTATCTGGTGGAACGAATGGCGGGCGGCGTGGTACAGCGATCCGCGCTAAAGGTCCTGGCCCCGCACGCGGCAGGGCCGGCCTTCATCGAGCGGTTCCACCGGGAGCAGCACATCCTGGCTTCGCTCGAACACCCCAACATCACGCGGTTGCTGGATGCCGGACTCGGCGACGAGGGCCAGCCCTATCTGGTGATGGAATTTGTAGACGGGTCCCACCTGGATACCTATTGCGACGAGAGAGTTCTGGGAATTCCGGAGCGGTTGAAGATTTTTCTCCAGGTCTGCGATGCGGTTGGGTACGCCCACCGCAACCTGGTAGTTCATCTCGATCTCAAACCATCGAACATTCTGGTGACGCCCGGCGGGACGGTAAAGCTGCTGGACTTTGGGACATCGAAGTTGATCCGGACCGACAGCTTGTTGACGACGACGATTACGGCGACGCCCGCCTACGCCAGTCCGGAACAACTGCGCAATGACGCGGTGACCACGGCATGCGATATCTATTCGCTCGGGGCAGTTCTGTTCGAACTGCTCTGCGGGCGCCGTCCCAATGACAAGGCGTCGATCGCTGTGATGATCGAACGTGCCATGAGGGAGCAGGAGCCTGAGCGCCTGCACCTCGCTGTGACCGAAGCAGAGGCAGCCAATCGCAGGCTGACAGCGGGCCGGCTGCGCGCGGTCCTGAGCGGCGACCTTGAAACTATTGTCGCGAAGTGCCTGCGTCCGCGTGCGGGAGACCGGTATCCCTCACTGGATGCGCTGGCCGCAGACATCCAGCGGTTCATCGATGGCAGGCCAGTGCTGGCGCGCCCACAGACCAGCTTCTACAGGATGGGAAAGTTTGTGCGCCGCAACCGGAAAGCGGTGATAGCGGCCGTGTTGGTGAACGTGGCGATCCTGGCAACTCTTGGCTACGCGGCGTGGAGACAGCAACAGGCGATCCGCGAGGGACAGCGCGCTCTGCGAATGCAGACTTTTATGTACCGGCTGTTCAAGCTGGCGAACTCGAACTACACGGGCAAGCCGGCAGCGACTGTTCCCGAGTTTCTCGAACTCGGAGTGAAGATTCTTCCGGACTATATCAAGGACCCAGCGGACCTGCGCGAGGCCCAATTGAGTCTCGCCGAATCCATGTTTGAGAACGGGGACATGAGCAACGCGCAGAAAGTGTTTTCGGGCATTATCGCAAGCGCGAAGGCGGCGGGAGATGTTGGGGCAGAGGCTGAAGCCGAAGCATTCTCCGGAAACATCGCCTACCAGCAAGGGCCGATGGACCTGGGCGAGAAGCTCACAGCCCACGCCTTGGAGCTCTCGAAGAAGCCCGGCGTTTCACCGGCAGTCCGGGCCTGGAGCGCAATCTACTATGCCTGGAACCGCGAGAACAATGGTTTTCACAGCGACGAGAACCTGCGCCTGCTGGAGTTCGCGGTGAAGGAGTCTCGCGACTACCACCTGTCCCCGCACCAGACCGCGGAGGCGCTCGACAACCTGGGCGCCGGCTACGATATGCACGGACGAACTGCCGAAGCTGAAGCAGCCTACACCCAGGCGCTTGAGGTCTACGGCGAGGACCCATCGGCATTGTGCGATCAATCTGAGATCTATGGCGACCTTGCTTTTGTCAAGGACAGGCGTGGCGAGGTCCCTGAAAGCCTCCGTTTGTATCAGAGAGCTTACGAGGGATACAAGACTTGTTCGGGCGCTGAGAGTCGAGGGGCATTGATCGAGCAGGACTATCTCGCTGGAGCGTTGATCAAACTTGGCCGGGCCAAAGAGGCAATTCCGCTGCTGGAGGCGTCACTGGCCGCGTGGAGGCGGGTTGCGGGCTCAAGTCCCGATCTCGGAGACCCGTATTATTTCCTGGTGCAGGGGTATCTCGCGACTGGGCGCTACCAGGATGCGGAGAAGACGGCGAAGGTGCTGGTGGACTTGCAGACCGGCAAGGTGGCTCCGACCGATCGCCGTTTCGGCATTGCGCATCTGTTCTGGGCGCGCGCGCTGGCCGGACAGAACCGCTATGAGGACGCATTGCCCCATGCCGAGATTGCCGACAGGCTGCTGCACGTCGATGCGGGCGCCAGCAAACTGGGGGCCGAGGCGCACCAGTTGCTGCTCGATCTCAAGTCCAAGCTGGCCAGCCGGTAGCCAAGCCTGCGCGAAGGCGTTTCCCGACAAAAAGCGGGGAACTGCAGATTGGCAGTTCCCCGCGATTACCGTTACCGGCCAGGGTTACAGCTTGCTATGGGCGGGCTTTCCGGCCACGGGCCTGCGCCTCACCAGCGTTCCCAGCCCCAACAGTCCAGTGCCAAGCAGCAACAAGCTGGATGGCTCCGGTGTCGCGCCCGGAGGGCTGCTCGACGCGATATAGCTGGTCAGAGTAGTTGTTCCGTCGAGGTTCACGTCGACCAACGTAGCGAAACCGTCGGTTGTATCGGTGGTGAGCGCAGGGACCGTCCCGGCACTGTCGGAAAACATGCTGAAGGCAAAAGCGCTGCCCGAAGTCGATGCGCCATCGGGAGAACTCAAGGCGGGACCATAGAGGCTCACCTCGAACGACAGAGTCGAACCGAAGGTGAAATCCTCAAAGTAGTCGTTGAATCCCGACAGGTTGTCGAAGGTGAGCGTTGTGGGCAACGTTCCGGAAACATCTCCGGTAAGTTCCGGACTTCCTGCCAACGTTCCATCGGTGGCAAAGTCGAGGATCTGGAGATCTGCCGTTTGGGTCGTCAGGGGACCCGGGTTGAAGTTGAAGTCCAGCGAACCTGCATCCCCCGAGATGGATGAGGTGTTCACAGTCACCGTGTAGGTGATGGGAGTTGCGGATGCAACCGCCGTGGCCAGGGACAAGGCTGCGATAACGAGCGATGAGATTTTCATGTTAGAGGCTCCCTTCCTGAACTGCTGGGGTGAATTTGATGGTGACGTTGGAGGGGTTCTTGAACTGAACGCCGACGGTGGCAGACTGGCCGGGCGAAAGGCTGCTTATCCCGGGTACGGTCAGGTAAGGCGTTCCGGAGGTAAGGCCCGTCGCGTTGACCAGCGTCACGCCCGCAGACAACCCGGTAAAGAGAATCCGAAAGGGGCCGGCGACTGCGCTTGCGCCTGTGTTCTGGATGGTGAGAGTTCCGCTGTAGGTTTGAGTTACCCGGCTGTAGACGAGGCCGGATGCAGTGGTGGCGATCGATGGCGGCGCGACAGGAGCGCTGATCGTGAGGGTCTGCGGGGACGAAGTGCTGCCTACGTAGTTGCCATCGCCCGAGTAGGTTCCAGTAACGCTATAAGTTCCAACCCCCAGCGAGGAAGTTGTGAACTGGCCGGTGCCACCGGCCAGCGTGATGCTGCCCAGTGTGGTTACTGGAACCGCGCTGGTGTTGGTCAGGGTAACGGTTCCCGTGGGCGTGGGTGTGGACTCTGTGGTCCCCGCCACGGTCGCGGTAAAGGTTACGGTCTGGCCCGTAGTTGCGGTTGCCGGAGAGATAGTCAAGGTCGTCCCCGACGCAGCCGACACCGGCGAAATCTTGCCGAAGTAGCTGCGGTTGCTGCCGCCGACCGCTGTTGTGGCGTAGGTGCCGGGCGAAGTGGGGAAGGTTCCGCTGTCGGCTCCGTATGCAGCGAAGTAGATGTTGCCATTTGCATCGAGCGCTATGCCGTTATTGGAGATGGGAAAAACATTGCCGGCACTGGGGTTCGTGTTGCCGAGCGGAGTCGAAAAGAGCAGCTTCTTGCCATCCGGCGAGAAGGTTGCCAGGAATGCGTAACTCGATCCGTTACCGGGCCGCGACTCCAGCGGATTGACCAGGGGAAGGTCATAGGTATAGTTGCTGTCGTAGCCATAGAGGTAGACCAGTCCCTCGGCATCGAAGGCAATTGCCTGCCCCTGACTCGACGATTGGTTGGTGCCGCCGAAGTAGGTCGACCAGACATAGGCGCTGCCTGTGGGGTTGATTTTGGTGAGAAAGCCGGTATCGTTGCACCAACCGCTTCCGGCGCTGAAGTTAGTGCAGGTGGAACTGTAAGCCCCCGGAGTGGTGGGATAGGTCGGACTCACCGTGAGGCCGGTAACGTAGACGTTGTTTTCACTGTCCGCAGCCAAGCCCAGAACCTGGTCCTGCGGAGAATTGCTTCCTGGAGTTTCGGGACCGCCAATGTAGGTCGCGTACTTGAGCGATGCAGCTCCCGATTGCGTTGTGTCGAACGCGGCAAGCCAGGCCGTGTAGCCTTCGCAGAAGCCGTCTTCAGTGCCGCCGTTATAGACGCTGCTGTCGACGCACGCCGGCCGGACTGCTCCGGCGGTTGTGGGAACGCTATCCGAATAGGTGTATCCGCCCACATAGGCAATCCCGTTAGGTCCAAGTGCCAGAGACAGCGGTTGTACCCAGGCTGGATTGGGGGCGTTTGTTGCTTCAAACAGCGTGGAATAGAGCAGTGTCTGACCGTCTGCGCTGAGTTTCGAGAGCGTCGTAACCTGCTGGGCCAGATTTGCCGACTGGAAGGCGCTGGTGGTAACGGGGAAAGGAACCGTGCCGTTCTGAGGGTATACGTTGAGAACGGGCGCACTGCCGTTCCAGTATTCCTCGGCGCCTTGCAGAAAGCTGGTGAAGTAGATGTTGCCGGAACTGTCGAGTGCGAGGGAGGTGGCATAGGCTTGATCCGTGCCGCCGAAGAAGGTGCTGTAGAGCAGAGTGGAGCCGGTGGGATCCAGCTTGGCGATGAATATCGTAGGGCCGCCCGAGCCCCACTCTCCACTCGAGTTGTAGCCATCGCAATGTGCCTGGGCCGGCTGGTAAAAGTCGGATGGGCTTCCGCCCGCGACGCCTATTGGCTGGTAGTACGGGGAGCATAGCGATTCATATGCATTGGCAGTCACCGGGAAATCGTTCGACCCGGTGTCGCCCAGAACCACGGCATTCCCTGCCGAGTCCGCCGCGACAGCCACGCCCGACTCCAGCCCGGACAGCCCATGGAGGTAGGTGGAGTAGACCAGCGATGTGCCGTCCGCGCTGATCTTGGTAACAAACGCTGAGCCGTTATAGACTTCATTCCCGCAGCGCTTGAAGCCGTTGGCTATCGCCACCGCGGAATACTGATTGCAGACAGTCTGGTAGGCCCCCACGGTGGTTGGGAAGTTCACGTCGCCGGTAAGTCCAGTGAGGATGATTTCGCCGGACGCATCCACTGCCATTCCGTTGGCCTGAGTCTCATAGTTGCCGGTGCCAAGGGCGCCGACGAAGAGCAGCGTGGGGTCGATCACGAGCTCGCGGCTATGATCGTACGGTCCCAGGTGGAAGCTCACCTGCTGCCCTTGCTTGTCGGACGCGATGGCAAAGCTGCCGTCGACCGGCTGCCGCGCGCCATCCTTCATCTGATAGACCACCGGCTTGTTGAAGCGCACCTCCGGCCCGCCTTCGACCGGCAGTACCAGGTCGCCGTTGGCCGCCAGGGCGGGCTTTGCGCCGTCAAAACGCAGTTTGATCGCCGAGGCGTCCGCGCCCGGCGCCACCACGAAGTCGTACTCCAGCTCTCCGCGATGCCCGTAGTACACCAGGTCCACGCCGGGATATACGCCCTGCGCAAGCACCTTGCCGTACATCGGCACGTCGTGCTGCCACTTGGCAGGATCGTTTCCGGTGAAGTAGTTCGCTCTACCGGACTGGGGGTCCTCGCCGGTCGTTTGCGGCGACGTCCCGGCCCCGAGCAGGCTCATCCGCACCGCGGACGAGTTGATGCCGGGCATCCTATCGTGTGGGTCGGCCGTGCCGCGCTTGCCAGGGACGATCCGGTTCATCTGCAGCACGGCATCGCTGCCGGCGAGAAAGAGCGTGTATTCCGGGCCCCGCGCCAGCCACTGCACGTTGCTGGATGTCTGGCCGCGATTCGGTTCAAAGCTCAACGGCAGTTGGCCGTATTGGATCATTGCCTGGCGTGACGGAACAGCCTTCGCGAGCGAAGGCACGGTGGTCCGGCCGGTCTGGCCAAATGCGGTGAGACCGAGAGAACCAAAAAGGAGTGCAGTAAGAACTTTGAGCTGATTTCTGGGGTTCACGGGAGATCTCCTGTTATGTTGTTCGCGCCAAGCGGCGGAAAATCGCATCATTTTTTCTTGCAGAGGCACTTTTGCGGCCATCGCGACCCCACGGCAGATCGAAGGTGCAGGAAGTAAGATTGCTTTCCCCCAGGAACAGCGGGTGGCGCAGCGGGACACTCTCCCAGCAGAGAAACGGTCGTCCTTGCGCGCTTCTGCTGATCCGCCCTGATCCACGGCCACGTTGGGTTGGCAATTGCGGCCACTTGCTCGACGATGGGATAGAGACTCAAACCGCGGCATCGGAAACGGTTGCTGGGCGAATACGTCCACTGCTACTATGGCCGCCCGACGCGTCTCGCGTTGGAGAAGCGAGCGCACCAGGGCCGATCGGCCACGACGGATCGAATAAGTAAGGTGTCCTTTTCACTCAAGGTGAATCTGCACTCGGAATTGACGCGTGGTTGGGGTGACGATGAACGCGACGAACCGGCAGTCCATGCTTGCTCTAGCGGCCGCATTTGCACTGTGCATCCTGGCAAGTGCGGATACGCTCCGGTATGCCAGGTATTACCTGGCGCCGAGCAAGCAAGACGATTTCGGTGTCTATTTCGTTGCCGCCAACGTTGTGCATCAGCGGCTAAGCTCCCATCTCTACGATGACGCGGGGACAGGCGTCGACCCTCAGCTACGCTTCGCGAGCGATGACAGCGTGTTCGCCAGAACGGCGCGCAGCGTGGGGATCTCGCACACAAAGCTTTATGTGTACCCGCCATTTCTGGCAGATGCTTTGCTGCCATTTACACGGTTTTCGCTCGCGACTGGGATGTGGGTATGGCGCTATTTGAGTCTTTTCGCTGTAGTCGCCAGTGCCGGAATGGTGTCGCGTCTACTCGGCTTCAAAGTACGGAGCATTCCTTCGCTGGTGGTGCTGGCGGGATTGCTGAGCTTCAGCCCGCTTTGGCAAGGCCTGCACTACGGCCAGATTACGATGGTGCTCCTCGCCCTGTGGAGTGCGGGTATCTTGCTGTATACACGGGGATGGAGGAGGACATCTGCGCTGATCCTGTCGGCGGCGGCGCTGGTGAAGATATCTCCCCTGCTTGCCGTCGTGCCGATTTTGATTTGGCGCGACTGGAGGTGGGTGCGCTGGTTCGCCGGGGGCATCGCCGCGGGTTGCCTGTTGATGTGTTTCGAGAACTCGCCAGGCACACTGCTCTTCTACCTCCGGCATGTGGTCCCTCCAATGTCGGTGGGAATCGTCTCTCGCCAAAACAAGACCGTGCTTTCGGCCGTCGGGATGATCTGGTGCAGAGGTCTCGACTACCCAGGCATGGCAGTGCCGCAGCGCGTCGTGCTGATGGGCAAGCTTCTTTGCGCGGGCCTCGTGGGAGCGGCTGCGTTTCTTGCCAACCGTTCAGGGCGAAACCTGCAGACGCCCGGGCGTGCGATGGTTCTGGCCGCGTTTGCATTGCTGTCGCTCTGTGTCTCGCCGGTAACCTGGCTGGACGCGTTGGCGATCGGATATATCTTGCTCGCATTGCTCTGGAAGCGCATGTTCGACGGCGGACGCCCGCTCGCGGAGTTGCTGCTGCTGCTCGCGGCCACCGTTTCCATGGGAACGTGCCTGGCACTCGGAGACGAGGGGTTTACGTTCCTCCAATATGCACCGCTGATTCTGGCGGTTCTGCTGGCGTTGTATGTGCTTGGCGGGCTTGGCCGGATGAGCCCAGGCAACTCCGCGAGTTACGAGCAACCAACCATGGACTATAAAGGGCCGTAATGTCCGCCCCGGGTTGGACAAGTGTCTGAAGGGAATCGAGCGATCCAGCTTTTCTCCCAGGGCGAGCTTGTCGCGTCAAAGTCATCTTCGGACGATCACGTATCATTGAGATCCATGCCCAGCCTAAGCCACTCGGCGGTCCCCCCGGCCCCTTTGGTCAGCGTTTCAATTACCGCCTTCAATTCAGAAGAATGGCTGCCAAGAGCACTCGACAGCGTGCTGCTCCAGCGAACGAGCTTTCCCATCGAAATAGTCATTGGCGACGACCATTCGATGGATGGTACCGTCGCAATTGCCCGCTCCTATCAGGAGAGGAATCCGCTTCCGATCCGGGTGCTTGAGCGAAGCAAGAACCTTGGGATGCAGGGCAACTATTACGAAACATTTGAGCAATGCCGGGGAAAATACATCGCCTGGCTGGACGCGGACGATTATTGGACCGCGCCGGATAAATTGACGATTCAGGCGCAACTCCTGGAATCCGATTCGTCGGTCAGCGCTTGCGGTCATTTCGTCCGCTGGGTTATGAGGGATGGAAGGCTCGTGCGTGAGAGGCATCCCTCCATCTCTCCGGGGCGATACGGGCTCGGGGAGATCATTCGCCATTGCATTGCGCCCTCTCCTTCCATTGTGTTTCGCAATGGGATTCACCGCGATCTGCCTAAGTGGTATTACGGTCTCAAGGACATGGTCGATTGGCCAATTCTTGCGCTGGCAGCGCTTTCAGGAGATATCGTCTTGCTCGACGGCGTGATGGCCGATTACGTGCTGACTCCTGGGAGCGCCTACATGAGTAAGGATTCCATCTATAAGGACGAGATGGACGTGGCGTTCTACAAATGCACCGAGAGCTTTCTCTCTCCCAAATGGCGCAGGAATGTTCGCGCCATGAAGGGCAAGCGGTACGAGTCGCTGGCATATGCGCTGCGAAAGCGGGGAGATTTCGCAGCCTCGCGCCGGGCCGCACTCGATGCGTTTCGTTCGCCCGCCCCGATGGACAACTGTGGAAGCAAAACCAGAGCCCTGCTTGCCGCGATAGTGGGGCCGTGGCTTTCTTGAATAAGGGAAGATGGCGTTGCCTGCGCTGGTGCCAAGGCAGGATCGAAACGCCTGATTCTCCTATGCTGGTTACAACTTTCGGGGTATAGTCGATTGGTCTGGGGCGGGTTAATTCTTTCTCCTTGAGAAACCCTTCCTGGACGGACCTAGCATCGAACGCTTCTAGGCAACTATCTCCGTGGAGACGCGTTGTGACGCTTGAGCGGCAGTTCGGCGTTGTTGTAGTCGGTGGTGGCCCCGCTGGTCTGGCTGTGCTTCTGGCCGCGCACAAAGATGGAAAGCTGACGGGATTGTTGGAGCAGGGTCTGCTGATCGTGGAGCAAAGTGCTCACCTCGGCAGTGGCCAGATTGGCGACTATGCCATCAACTCCGACAGCACCGGGAACACCTTTATTGCGCCGTTGCGTGCGAGCAGCGATCCGGCGCTGCAGAAGATACTGGAGACTCCGGTGGCGCAGCGCTGCGCGGCCGCCGGCGTCAATGCAATCCCTCTGTGCGATGCGGGAGAGTTATTGGAACTGATTGGCCGGGCGCTGCTGGCCATGATCGAAGCATATCCCCGCAGTGCGGTGCTAACTCGCTGTACCGCCCAATCCGCGCAGCTCCAGCCGGACGGTTGCTGGCGGGTAGAGGCCAAGGATGCGAGCGGGTGCATGCTCACAATTCAGGCGAAGCACCTGGTTCTTGCTACGGGCGCGACCCAGCCAAAGGCCCGGCTGGCGCAGGAACTTGTCGCCGGTGAGCCGGTGCTGCGGCGCTGGGGCGACCGCCTGATGGAATCCGCGGATGTGATCGGTACCGGCGGTCTTGCCGCGGTTGCGGCCCGCCTGAAGGGCATTGCAAATCCCCGAGTTGCCATTCTGGGCGGCTCAACCAGTGCCATGTCTGTGGCCCACGCGCTGCTCTATCGTCTGCCTGAAGTGCAGTTCGGCGAGGCTGGCATTACCCTGTTCCACCGGCGTCCATTGCGGGTGTACTACTACACTCCCGAGGAGGCGCTGGCGGACGGATATACCGAGTTTGGGCCTGACGATCTCTGCCCCATAACCAACCGGGTGTTCCGGCTGGCCGGCTTACGTCTCGACTCGCGCGAATTGCTGATGCAGCTTCGCGGCATCGGAGGACGTCCTCCGGAACCTCGGATGAGATTGCACCAGCTTGCGGAGCGGGACCCCGAGGCGATCCGGACGATCGATGCGGCAGACCTCGTGGTGACTGCGTTCGGATACCGGCCCAACGCGCTACACCTGCTCGACGAGGATGGTTCCGATATCGGGCTCTTCGCCCACACGGGTCCTGAGGCTCCTCTTGTGGATGACGGCTGCCGTGTTTTGGACAGCCAGGGAAACCCGATCGCAGGCCTGTTCGGGATCGGCTTGGCGGCCGGATTTGTCCCCCAGGGAAGGCTGGGCGGCGAACCCAGTTTCAAAGGTCAGGCCAATGGACTCTGGCTGTGGCAGAACGACGTAGGCATGATCATTGTCAACGCCGTCTCGCCGCCTCCATCCGCCGCGCGCCGGACGGACTTTGCGGGGGCGCGCATAGACTCGCTCGACAGCCAAGAGATCACTCTCCCGTTGGGAATTGGAGGCTGACCAATTTCTATACCTCTCACAAGACCAAGCCCGGCGAAGCTCAGCGAAGCCATCTCGGGTCTGCGCGAGATAGAGAATCGGGCGATATTCAGCAACTTTGGCCCCGTCAGCGCCGACTTTGAAAAGAACGTTCTGTCGCATCTGTTCGGCGGCATCGGGGAGTGCCTGACCGTCTGTAACGCAACCACTGGGCTGATGATTGCGGTTCGCCATGCGATCGAGAGCCGTCCTGCGTCCAGGCGCCGCTTTGCCCTGATGCCTTCGTTTACCTTTGCCGCGGCGGCCCAGGCGGTGAAGTGGAACCGGTTGACTCCGCTGTTCTGCGACATCGACCCTACGGACTGGTCCGCTGCCAGGTCTTCAGAGCAGCGGCTATTGGATAAGTACCACGATCAGATCTCGGTGGTGCTGCCCTACGCCACATTTGGCTACTCGATCGATCTCAATTGGTACGAGGAGATCCGGCGTAAGTATGGAATCCCCGTGGTCGTCGATGCGGCCGCTTCCCTGGGCACAATCGCCGAGAACGGGCAGGGCTTCGGTACCGGCTTTTCCGGTCCCGTGGTCTACTCGATGCACGTCACCAAGTCCTTTGCCACGGCCGAGGGCGGCCTGATTTACAGTGCCGACTGCGCGCTTATTCAGACATTGCGCAGCATGAGCAACTTTGGCTTCAGCGAGGCGCGAAACGCGACCCGAATCGGCCTGAACGGCAAGATGAGCGAGGTGTCCGCGCTGCTTGCCAACCTTCGTTTGGAGAGCTTGGACGCGCTGATGGAGCGACGCTCGCATCTCGTCGCTCTTTACCGCGAAGCGCTGCCCGAGCTGTCCTTTCAGCCCGTCAGTGCCCATCGCCAGGCGCACCAGTTCACATCGACGCTCCTGCCCGCGGAGATGGCTGCTCACCGCAAAGCAATTCAGGCGGAGATGCGCGCGCGGGGGGTTGACTCAGCCAATTACTTTTCCCCACACGTCGCGGAGCAGCCGTATTTTCGCAGACAGGCAGACCTTAAGTCGCTGCCGGTCACGAACGATATAGCTTCCCGGGTGTTAACCCTGCCGCTCTACGACACGATGACCGACCGGGAAGTCGACGAAGTCGTCTCCGCGGTAAAGGCAGCTCTCGCCGCGGTGTCCCGGCAAGATCGCGATCTGCCGCGAGACCGGACAGATGGAGGCGTATCCGGTTTCGCCGGACCTTCCGGTGTAAAACGAGCCAGCTGCTCCGCTTGCTGAAGCTCTTTACGGGCGACGCAGATACATCCGCGGCTGCGGCTGACGCGGTTCGCGATACCGCGGGCTGGATATCGCTCATGGTTACAATCCTTTCTGCGCCCGGAAGGCGCGGACGACTTGGGTTACGTCTTCGTGCTTGCTGTCGACGGCGTCGTTCATGGTTTGCACGTCTTCGGCGGTGATTTTGCCGGCGAGGCGGTAAGTGGCGGTTTGGATTTCAGGATGGTGAGCGAGCGAGTCTTCGCGGACGAGCGGGACGGCCTGGTAGGGCGGGAAGTAGCGGAGGTCGTCGGCGAGGACGACGAAACCGAGGGCGCGGATGGGGCCGTCGGTGGAGTTGCCGGCGACGATGTCGACCTGGCGACCGGCTAGGGCGCGGTAGAGGAGGCCGAGGTCCATGGTGCGGGGTGGGCCGGCGAAGTGCAGGTTGTAGGCGGCGGAGAGGCCGGGCAAGCCATCAGGACGCGACTCGAACTCGTAGCCGACGCCGAGGCGGAGTTGCGGTGCGATGCGGGCGGCGTCGGAGATGGTGCGGAGGTGGAGACGCTGGGCGTCGTCGGCGCGGACGACCATGGCGAAGGTGTCGTCGAAGCCGAGGGGCGGTTCGACGCGGACACGGTAGCGCGAGGCGTAGAGAGAGCGGACGGTGGCGAGGACGCTGGCGGGGTCGCGCTGGCCAGGCGGCGGGAGCGGCTGCTTGAGGATGGCGGTGAGCGCGGTGCCGGTGTACTCGACATAGGCGTCGATGCGGCCGCTGACGAGGGCTTGCTGGCAGATGTAGCTGCCGGCGAGGTAGAAGCGGCGGTCGACTGTTTGGGGATGGCCTTCGGCGGCGAACTGCGCTTCGATTTCCTGGGCGAGGAGTTCGCCGAGGACGACCTGTTCGGTGAAGTTCTTGGCGCCGATGACGATGCGGGAGGAGCGGGGCGGGGCGCAGGCGGTGAGGGCGAGCAGGAGGCAGCAGGTCAACGAGTGGCCGAGCCGGCGGATGGTTGACGAACCGGCGCCGGCAGGGTGACGGGGGTGGGAGGGAATATCCCCCTCCCCCGGAGTATAGATACTAAAGTGCTGGGAGGAATGGGGTTGGGTGGGGACTTGGTACAAAAATGGGTGCTGACCGGTCGGGAAAGTCCGGAGCGCTTCGTTCCGTTCCTGGCGTTGCGCGTGGCCCTTCGTGCCGGTTTGGACGCTGCGGCGCTTCGCGCGGTCCTGAACGCTGCGCGCGAAAATAAAGTTCATGCGCGTGCAGGCTCGACACGGCTTTCGGGTTGGCGGTCGCCTGAGCGGGGAAAGGCTTAGACCTAGGATTGATGTTTTCAAGGTATTTCCACCGTAAACAGAGCCAGACACGGAGGTCGCGCTTCTGTTTTGCTTCTGTATTCATTATATCGTGCGTGTCAAGCTTCCGCGCGCGACGAAGCCCACCCATGACGATGAAGCTGTCATGAACGGGCACCCAGACTTGTGGGTGGGCCACCCGACGGCTAAGAAACTTCGATAGCGCGGCGGCGAGAGATGCTTAGAACAAAAGGGACCAGAGTTGATTGTTTGTCCAGTTACAGAAATTCTGTTGGACTCGGGCTGTTGTTCTGTCGTTGCCGCCCTTGTCCCAATCTTGGCTTCTAAGATCGAGGCATCCGGCACTTCGCTTGCTAACAAACATCAGATTTCCAAAGCCCGATTCGCCTGCGGCGGGCTTGACTAACAGAATGGCCCACATGTCGTTGGCATGCGCACCATTCGTGCAAGGCTTGACATGGATCACGTTTTGGCCATTGCTGCTGTTCCATTGGCCTTCGTCCACGTTGACGCATCCGCCCCCGCCGACATTGAGCTGATACCACGGGCCAGAACCTGCCTTCTGAAAAGTCACTTTTTGCTGCCCTAAGTTTGGACAGGTACCGTCGTTGGCCAAGATTACGTGCAACTCGTCCTTGCCGGCATCGTAGTTCCAGCACTCGTTCCCTAACTTCGTTAGAACAAGATGCGTTTCTCCGAAGGGCACCACCTGTACCGGCTGTGGGGGACTCCCACTAGTCGGGCCTGGGTACACATCCAATGGGTGTAGTCTAGGGTCTCCCGCGGTGAATACACTGTCGCAAGCGCATCCAGAAATCCCCTTGGCGTCATCCGACACGGAGCTGTCGCCGGCAATTTGTTTTGCGAGGTCACCACCTGCGTTCACCGCGGCGTGGCATGCAGACGCATCCTTCAGAACGCCGGTGCTTTGTAAGACCCAAATATGAGCCTCTGTAATCCAAAACCAAGGGCTGAGGTGAGCTACAGTGCAACTGATGGACTGAGCCATCGCTGAATGAAACGGAATCGTCATAACCAGAACGAGGGCTGACAAGTTTTTCTGCACCGTAAGACCTCACTTTCGCCGTCTCTTGACAATATATGATCCTGCCCGGGTTTAGTGTTGAGGCCCTTGAAATCAGGACATCGCGCGTCTCGAATGTCAGTCTCACTTTGAACATGCTATCAGCGCACGGCGAGTTTGTGTTCGAGGAAGCCGAGGGTGGCGTCGGCGGCGAGGGCGAGGAGGGCGGCGGGGATGGCTCCGGCGAGGACGAGGGCGTTGTCGACGGAGGCGACGCCGCGGAAGATGAGTTCGCCGAGGCCTCCGGCTCCGATGGCGGCGGCGATGGTGGCGACGCCCACACATGTCACAGTGGCCGTCCGCAGGCCGGCGAGGATGACTGAGGCGGCGAGGGGCAGTTCGACCTTGGTGAGGCGCTGCCAGGAGGTCATGCCGAGAGCGCGGGCGACGTCTTCGAGCGCGGGATCGACGCTGCGGATGCCGGCGTAGGTGTTGCGCAGGATGGGCAGCAGCGCGTAGCCGGTGAGGGCGAGGATGGCCAGGCGGGCGGCGTTCTCGCCGAGCCAGGGGACGGGGAGCAGCAGGCCGAAGAGGGCGAGCGAGGGGATGGTCTGAACGATGTTGGCGACGGCGATGACGGGACGGGCGAGGCGTTCGCGGCGGGTGAGGAGGATGCCGAGCGGGAGGCCGATGGCGGCGGCGAGGAGCATGGCGCTGAGGGTGAGCCAGAGGTGCTCGAAGGTGAGGCGGGCGATTTCGTAGGCGTGGGTGGAAAGGAATTGATTCATGCTGAACCTCAGCGGCTAAAGCAAAGCGGCGTTGGTGTCTTTTTTGGGCCGGAGGACCAATGGTAAGGCAAGAGCGAAAGGCATGATTCTTGAGCTGTGAGCGAATCAGCTATGAGCTATCAGCTAAGGCGATCGATATCCTTTCGCTTTGGTCTGCGGGCCGGTCGCGCGGCGGATGGCGGCGATGTAGGCGCGGACGTGGGGGTTGGGGGATTGGAGGACTTCGGCGGTGGGGAGATCGGCGACGATTTCGCCGGACGAGAGGAAGACGATGCGGTGGGCGAGGTAGAGGGCTTCGTCGAGGTCGTGGGTGACGAGCAGGACGGTTTTGCCGACGCGGGCGAGCAGGTCGCGGAGCATGGTCTGCATCTCGGCGCGGGTGAGGGGGTCGAGAGCGCCGAAGGGCTCGTCCATTAACAGAACCGAGGGGTCGGCGGCGAGGGCGCGGGCGAGGCCGACGCGCTGGCGCTGGCCTCCGGAGAGCTGCCAGGGGTAGCGGGGGCTGAATTCGGCGGGGTCGAGGCCGGTGAGGGCGAGGACCTCGGCGGTGCGGCGGGTTTTTTCGGGGGTGGGCGTGCCAGCGAGTTCGAGGGCGAGTGCGGCGTTGCGCTCGACGGTCATGTGGGGGAAGAGGCCGGTCTCCTGGATGACGTAGCCGATGCCGCGGCGGAGGGCTGTGGGGTCGGTGGCGAGGGTGGATTTGCCGGCGACGAGGACGGCGCCTGAGGTGGGAAGGACGAGGGCGTTGACCATGCGGAGGAGGGTGGTCTTGCCGCTGCCGCTGCGGCCGAGGATTGCGGTGGTGGTGCCTGCTTGCAGCATTAGGTTGATGTCGCGGAGCAGGGTGCGGCCGGTGGGCAGCGTGTAGCTCACGTTCGCGAAGCTGATGCCGGCGGCGGGCATATGGGATGTTATACGCGTAGCACGGCACCGCTCAGAAGCAAAGATTCTTGAGCTGTCAGCCGACCAGCTATAAGCGATAAGCGCCGGACACTCCGATGCGGAGTCTTCAGCCGGTATTTTCGGGTCTACGTTGCTACTCGGTGTCCGTGGGCTCGGCTTCGGCGGGGGAGTCTTCGCCGGTGGTGGTGACGGGGAGGGTGCCGGGGTGGCCTTTGACGCGGACGACGGTGATCTTCTCGAAGCCTTCCTTGAAGGAGGGCGGGCGCAGGCGCTCGGCCATCTTGTGCATGACCTCGTCGGTGACCTGGCGGTCGCGCTTGGAGTTGCGCTCCAGGCAGACGGAGAGCGGGACGTCGAAGAAGACGGCCTGGACCTCGTAGCCGAAGCTTTTGGCCATCTTGATCCACTGCTTGCGCTCGTGCGGACTGAGGTTGGTGGCGTCGACGTAGTTCCAGGGCATCTTGGCGATGAGGCGCGCGCGGAGCAGGCTGCGCAGGGTGGAAAAGACCAGGCCCTGGTAGCGCTGCTCGGTGATGTCGTCGAAGAGGATGGAGCGGAGCAGGTCGCTGGAGAGCGGGGTGACGCCGCGGCGTTTGTACCAGGTGGTCTTGCCGGAGCCGGGAAGGCCAATAGCAAGAACGACATAGCCGCGAGGTTCCTTGGGCGAGACGCTGGTCTGCTCGGCCGGCGGGGTGCCCAGGGAGTCGGGCTGCGTCTCCACCACCATCTTTTTCTCCGGTGCGTGAGGAGGGTTTTGCGGCGCGGGAGGCGTGGGTGGCAGGGCGTCGGATTTCGGCGAGCGGGCCGGCGGGGGGGCTGCGAGTGCGGTCGATTTGGCCGCTGGCGGCTGCCGATCGGGCCCACGTTCCGCCAAGGGCTCTGGATACGAAGGTCTTAGCGGAGCCGGTTGGTTGGAGGGCAGCTCCTGCCCGCTTTTACCCGTGGACTCCGATTCGTTCGGACCACGTCTGGAACGTCTTCTCATGAGGTCGCGCATCCAATCGCGCATATTGCGCATAGGTCGGTTGTAACAGAGTGGACGGGCCGTCGCAAATCGGCGCACCTTCGGCGATAACCCTTGTGCCGGCGCACCGGGAGGAAGGACGCCGGCGCGGTATTTTCCAGGTCTGACATGCTCCATTCATCTTGCGTGGGTAACGTCGGGAGTGAGAGAGGTGCGCCATGGCCATTGAAATCAGTGAGCTCGATCGGATGCAGGCTGCCTATAAAGCGGCTGTCGACCAGTGGATTGCTGCCATTCGCGAAGAAGAGGCCCTCGCGTCGGGGAACCACTCCGAGGCCGAGATCGACACCTGGGAGGCGGCGGGCTTCCGCGAAGAAACGGCACGCGACAAGGCGAAGGACGCCAAGGAACAGTACGAGGCCGCGCTGCGCGAGAAATTCTTCAGCTTCTGAGGGCCCAAGCGAAGGTCCGGATGCCGCGAAGGCGCATGTGATTGCGATCACACAACACGCCTGCGCGCATTGCCTTGCCCTAACCCCGATGCTAGCATCGAAATGGCGACCAAAAGCTAGATTTCATCCATCACAGGACGAGCTTCGACTCCCACCGCGGGAAGCGAGGGCACAATCCTCACCGAGCAATACCACAGGAGCAGGCACGAATATGGCAGTAAAAGTTGGCATTAACGGCTTCGGCCGTATCGGACGCAACGTATTCCGCACCGCAATCGGCAACCCGGACATCGAGTTTGTGGCTGTCAACGACCTCACCACGCCGGCGACGCTGGCCCACCTGCTGAAGTACGACTCGATTCTGGGCAACCTGAAGAACGAAGTTTCGCACACCGCGGATTCGATTACGGTCGATGGCAAGACGATCAAGGTATTTGCCGAGCGCGACCCGGCCAAGCTGGACTGGGCCTCGGTAGGCGCGGAGATTGTGGTTGAATCGACCGGCTTCTTTACGGACGCGACCAAGGCCAAGGCGCACCTGGGATCGACGGTGAAGAAGGTGATTATCTCGGCCCCGGCGTCGAACGAGGACATCACCATCGTGCTGGGCGTGAACGAGTCGAAGTACGACGCGGCCAAGCACAACGTGCTCTCGAATGCGAGCTGCACGACCAACTGCCTGGCGCCGGTGGTCAAGGTGCTGAACGACACGTTCGGTATCGCCAGTGGCATCATGACGACCATCCACAGCTACACCAACGACCAGGTGATTCTGGACACGCCGCACAAGGACCTGCGCCGGGCGCGCGCTGCTGCGTTGAGCATGATTCCCAGCTCGACGGGCGCCGCCAAGGCACTGAAGCTGGTCATCCCGGAGATGGCGGGCAAGCTGGACGGATTCGCGATCCGCGTCCCGACCCCGAACGTTTCGGTGGTCGATCTGACGTTTGTGGCCGAGAAGCCGATCACGGTGGATGCGATCAACGCCGCGGTGAAGGCTGCTGCCGAGGGCGAACTGAAGGGCATCCTGGGCTACACGGACGAGGAGCTGGTTAGCTCGGACTTCAAGGGCAACCCGCTGTCGAGCATCTTCGACTCGAAGCTGACCAAGGCGATCGGCAACACCGGCAAGGTGATCGCGTGGTACGACAATGAGTGGGGCTATTCGAACCGGGTGAAGGACTTGATTTTGTTCCTGGTGAAGAAGGGGCTGTAAGGCTCGAAGCAGTTCATAATGACACGCGCTGCCATGGTTGGCAGCGCGTAGTCATTTGATCCCACTTTCAGCCAACCCTGCGTCCCCTCGTATAATTGAAGCGGGCGTTTCCATGGACAAGACCATCCGCAGATTCACCAGTCACGAAGAAGCGCGGGCGGAGACCTACCGCTATTGGCACAGCCGTCCCGACTCCGAGATCTTCGAGGAGATCTGGGAGATGAGCCGGGACGCCTATCGCGAGTGGTACCGCATGAAAGGTATCGTGCCGCATGGAGAAGGACCAGCGCGATCTTTTACTCGCATTCAACGAACAACAAGTTAAGTTTTTGGTTGTCGGTGGATATGCGCTTGGCCGCTACACGGAACCGCGTGTCACCAAGGACCTGGACATCTTCGTAGAGATATCCGAAGACAATGCACAGCGCGTGTTCGCTGCGCTCGCGGCCTACGGAGCTCCGCTCGCAGGCTATACGCCGAAGGACTTTCAAGATCCATACTCGGGGTATCAGTTCGGCTTCCCGCCCAGCCAAATCGACCTGATCTTCGCCATCAGCGCGGTGTCGTTTGAAGAAGCTTGGCGGGATAGCGTCCCCGGACAAACCGGGGATGGCATTCCAGTCCGCTACATCTCGCTTGAACACTTCATCCGCAACAAGGAGGCCGCCGGAAGACTTCAGGACCTGGCCGATGCGGCAGCGTTGAAGGCATCAATTGCGGCAAACTCGAAGCCTACGGAGCCTGAAGGGCAGTAGCGCCGCCTGGAGAAGGATCAGCGCGAATCGCGAGCCTGAACTAAGGGTGGGCGGGAGCGAAATGCGGGGATTCTTCGCTGCGCTCAGAATGACAAGCAATAAAGACAGTGCCATATGTTTCGGAGACAGAACACCAGTGTCCTGAGTCAGAAGTTAGTTGAACTAACTATATGTCGGGCCTTCAGCCCTCTGGTTCCTTTGGTTTCTCTACCTAGGCCTTCGGCCTAGGCTGGTATATGCCGGGCCTTCGGCCCTTGTTCAATTCAACGAATTAATGACTCGAGACGCCAGGTTGAGGTGCTTTCCTGCTTACTGCGACAGGACCACTTGCTGGCCTTCTTTGAGGCCGCTGACGATTTCGGTGACGGAGCCGTTGGAGAGGCCGACCTTGACAGGGATGGTGCGGTAGCCGTCCTTCTGCTTGCGGTCGGGAATCTGGACGGTCGCGTTTTTCTGGCTGTCGTAGCTGACGGCGTTTTCCGGGACGGTGAGGACGCCCTTGTGTTCGTCGAGGAGGATCTCGGCGTTGGCGGTCATGTTGGCTTTGAGTTCACCGCCGGGGTTGTCGATGGAGACGCGCACCTCAAAGGTGGTGACGTTGTCTTTCTCCACGCCGAGCGGGGCGATCTTGGTGACCTTGCCGGTGAAGAAGCGGTCGCGAAAGCTCTCCACCTTGATGCGCGCGGGCTGGCCCATGTAGACGTGGGCGATGTCGGCTTCGTCCACCTTGCCCTGCACGTAGACCTGGTTGATGTCGCCCTCGGTCATGACCAGCGTCGCGGTCGAGCCGAGCACGAGGATGGAGCTGACGGCGTCGCCGATCTCGACATCGCGCGAAAGAATGACACCGTCCATGGGCGCGACGATGGTGGTGTAGCTGAGTTGCTCTTCGAGTTGCTGAAGGCTGGCCTGGCTCTGCAGCACCTGGGCGCGCGCCTGCTTCAGTTTGGCGTTGTCGACGCCGATCTGGGCCTTGGCGGAGTCGCGGCGGGTGAGCGCGGCCAGGTACTCCTTGTTGGCGTCGTCCAGTACCTGCTGGCTGACGAGGCCTTCTTTCTTCATCTCCTGATTGCGATCCAGTGTGGCCTTATACATGGGCAGGTCAGGCGCGGCGGCGTTTACCTTGTCCTGTTCGATGTTGGCTTCGAACGAGGTCACGTTCGCTTCAGTGGAGGCAAGCTGCGCACGCTGGGCGTCGACCTGCGCGACGATCTCCTGCTGGTCGAGTTGCGCCAGGGGCTGGCCCTTGGTCACCTTGTTGTTGATGTCCACATAGAGCTTTTCCACGATGCCGGACGCCTTGCTCTTCACCTCGACCTTGGTGATGGGCTGAATCTTGCCGGTCGCCACCACGGACCGCGCCACGTCGCCCTTGGTGACCTTGGCGATGCGATTGGGATCGATGGAAGCGCCTTTGACGAGAAGGGCAACTCCAGCTCCGGCTACCGCAAGAACCAGCACCACAACCACGCTCAGCCAGATCCAGAACCGCTTGCTCTTTCGCGACGCAGCCACCAAAACCTCCTGTTACGCGAAGAAAGCCGGAAGCCGCCCCGGACGCAGACAAACCGGTGCAAATCCACTCGCCGGGAACAAGCCTACCACTGTCATTCGCTGGTGATGTCTACGCAGTCCGGCGGCAATCAGTTCCAGTCAGAACGATTTCTTTCCGCGGGAACGGAATGCCTGCGAGCGACGTATCATTCCCTTGAACGCCAGGTTGCGGTCCGCAGCGCGCTATGGAGAGTTTTTCCGACATACTCGGCCAGGTCTTCCGTGCGATCGCCGCCAACAAGCTGCGCACGTTCCTGACCATGTTTGGGATCGCGTGGGGAGTCGGTTCGCTGCTGGTGCTGGTGGGGTTGGGCGAAGGGTTCCGAACCGGGCAGCACAAGCAGTTATCGACGTTGGGCAACGACATCATCATGATGTTCAACGGCACGATTCCGGCGGTAGCCAACCAGCACACGGGGATGCGCCCATACGAACTGACGTTGGCGGACGAGGCGGCACTGCGGCGCCTGCCGGAGCTGCGCTCGACGACGGTGGAGCTGGCCCGGGGCGACCTGTACGAAGTGAGCGAGTGGAGCAACACTTCCAGCCGCGTGCTTGGAGTCGAGCCGAACTACGCCACGGTAAAGTTCCTTCCGCTCGGGCAGGGCCGGTTTCTGGACGACTCCGATGAGGCCGACCGGCGGCGCGTGGCCTTTCTCGGTTCCAAGGCGGCGACTTTGCTGTTTCCAGGCCGGCCCATGCTGGGCCAAACCATCACGATCAACGGGACGGCATTCAACGTGATCGGCGTGGCGACGAAGATCAGCCGCGGCACCAACGATAGCAACGACCAACGAATCTACATCCCCATCACCACCATGCAGGAGCTGTTCGCGTTGCAAGGCGACAACATCCCCCGCGATGCGCTGACATCGATCCAGTTCCAGCCGACCCACCGCGGGGATTCGGTGGCCGCAGTGAACGCGGCCGACCGTGTCATCGCCGAGCGGCATGGGTTCGATCCTTCGTTGACCGACGCCTTCAATCAATTCGACTCCATCAAAGAAGAGCAAACGGTTGGAGTGATTTTCAATGCGATGGATGTCTTTCTGGGCGGCGTGGGGATTGTCACGCTGGGGCTGGGCGCGGTGGGCATCATCAACATCATGCTGGTTTCGGTCACCGAGCGGACCCGGGAGATTGGCGTGCTGAAGGCGATAGGAGCAACCAAGCGCAGCATCGTAACGCAGTTCTTCTGGGAGGGGCTGCTGCTTACCGGCATCAGCGGGCTGATTGGAATTGCTATCTCCGCGGGCTTTATGTGGCTGCTGCAGCAGGTGCTCACCGACAAGATGCCGGGTTTCGATCCGCCGCGATTGGTGCCATGGTCGGCGGCGCTGGCTCTGGGTACGCTGGTGCTGTGCGGCGTGACTGCCGGGCTTTATCCAGCCAGCAAGGCCGCGGAGCTGGACCCGGTCGAGGCCCTGCGGCGAGAGTAGAGAATCAGCCGGTAGCCTTTAGCTCGTAGCCTGTAGCTAAAAGCCAACGGAGTGAAGAATTAGCCTGTAGCCTGTAGCTCGTAGCCTGTAGCTAAAAGGCAACGGAGTGAAGAATTAGCCGGTAGCCTTTAGCTCGTGGCCTGTAGCCTGTAGCTAAAAGCCAACTGCTACAAGCTACAAGCTACAAGCTACAAGCAGCTTCTGGGAAGGATTTATGTTCAAAGACATTCTCGGCCAGTCGTGGGAGGCGATGCTCTACAATCGCCGCCGCACCCTCATCACCGTGATCGGCATGGCGTGGGGCGTTGCCACGGTGGTGCTGCTGCTGGCGTACGGCGCGGGTTTCAGCCGGGCCTTCGAGGCCATCTTCGAGGAGTGGGGCACCCACACCATTGGCAGCTGGCCGGGCAGGACGAGCCAACAGGCCGGCGGGGACAAAGCCGGCGTGATCGTACGTTTTACGCTGGACGACGTGGACCGCGTCTCGGCGGCTGTCCCTGGAATTGGCCGCATCTCGCCAGCGGCGTATAAGGACGTGCCGGTGCAGAACGATCTGCACACCTACACCTGGAGCGTGAATGGGGTGCTGCCGGTGTATCAGGACATCATGAAGCTGGATACGAGCGAGGGGCGCTTCTTCAATGGCGCCGAGAACCAGCAGCGCGCCCATGTCTGCGTGATCGGTTCGGAGGCGAAGACCAAGCTCTTCTCCGGCGGCTGGGCGCTGGGCGAGAGCATACGCCTGGGCGGGGAGGCATTTACCATCGTCGGCGTGCTCGAGCCCAAGATGCAGGAGGGCGATGACGATATCAACCGCCAGATCTACATCCCCTTCAATACCATGGGCGATCTGAAGGACACGCACTACATCGACGGCATGTGGTTCAGCTATACCGGCGACAACGAAATGGCCGAGAAGGCGCTGCGCGAGACGTTGGCCGCGGCGCATCACTTCAGCCCGTCCGACCACAGGGCGATCTACGTGGCGAACCTCATGTCGGAGCTGAAGCAGTTCAAGATTCTTTCGCTCGCGCTGCAGGTGCTGCTGTCGCTGGTGGGGGCGCTGACGCTGGGCATTGCGGGCATCGGCCTGATGAACATCATGCTGGTTGCGGTGCAGCAGCGCACGCGCGAGATCGGCATCGAGAAGGCGCTGGGCGCGCGCCGGAGATACATACTGCTGCAGTTCCTGGCGGAGGCGATGGCCATTACGGGCGTGGGAGGAGTGTCCGGGATCGCGCTCGCCTATCTGATCTCAGCGATGGTGGGGCGGATCACCTTCTACAGCGCGCTGGCGCAACATGCCGAAGCCGCGGACATACGCCTGCTGATCTCTCCGGCATCGGTGGTTGTGTCCACGGTGATCCTCGCGATCACGGGTTTGATCAGCGGCATGATTCCCGCCATTCGTGCAGCCAACCTCGATCCGATCGAAGCGCTGCGGTACGAGTAGTTGGAGCCGGGGAAGGTTGCGGCGAGCTATTCGGCCGAGGATGCGCGGCAGGCCCCCAGGACCGAGCGGACACTCTTCGCCCCGAGTGGGGAGACTTCAGGGACCGACTCTGCGAGCATTGCGGTGAGCGAGGTGAGGGGGAGGGGCGGGCTATAGAGGTAGCCTTGCGCGATGTTGCAGCCGAGGTGGGCGAGAGCTTCAGCCTGGCCGCGATCTTCGACGCCTTCCGCGGAGACGTTCATCCCGATGTTCTGGGCCAGGTGGACGATCAACTGCACAATCTCGGTATGTACATAGCTCCTGCTCATGCGCTGGACGAAGTACTGATCGATCTTGACCAGGTCGACGGGAAACGCGGCGAGATAGTTGAGCGAGGAGTAGCCGGTGCCGAAGTCGTCGAATGCGATCTTTACGCCGAGAGCACGGATGGCCTGAAAGAGTGCGCCGATGCGCATGGAGTCCCTGAGGAAGATGCTTTCGGTGATTTCAAGCTGCAGGAGGCGAGGAGCCATGCCGGTTTGCCGGATGATGTCCGCGAGGTCGGATATGAAGGCGGGCTCTTCCAATTGCCGGGCGGAGACGTTGACGCTGAGCAGCAGGTCCCGGCTGGAGAACTGCTGCATCCGGCGATGGTCGATGCAAGCCTGGCGCAGGGCCCACGCGCCCATGGCGACAATAAGGCCGGTCTCTTCGGCCAAAGGGATAAACTCTGCCGGGTTGAGCAGGCCGCGTTTCGGATGGCGCCAGCGAATCAGCGCCTCGACCCCATGCATGGAGTGGTCGCGAAAGTCGATCAGCGGCTGGTAATAAAGTTCGAATTCGTCGCGATCAAGGGCTGAATGAAGCTGTTGTTCCGGCGTGAGAGCCTCAAGTGCCGCACTGCGGATAGCCATCATGGAAGACTCGGATCTGGCTGGGTTCGCCCTTTGAGTGCTTGACTGCGTTGGTTGTCGAAGGCAAATTGCTAAACAGCCCTTTTACAAGCGGTTCAGTTTAGTTGTGCGCGCAGCTTTCGAGGGCTCTCATGTTGGGGATCGTGAGCATCGAACCATTAAAGGCTACCAGATGACGGTGCTTAAAGGTACCGAGGGTCCGGGTGACGGTTTCGCGGGAGGCGCCGATGAACTCGCCGATCTGCTCGTGAGTGAGGTGGAAGCGGAAGCGGGTCCCGTGTTCGGTGGGCTGGCCGTTCTCGCTCAGGTCCAGCAGCAGGCGGGCCAGTTTCTCCGGCGCGGAGGACGAGAGGCCGACCGTGCGCAACTGGTCGCACACCATGGTGTATTGCAGGCTAACCTCTTCCGTGACAAGCTTGTAGACTTCGGGATGACGGCGGAGGAAATCGCGGAACTCGGCGCCTGAGATGTGGGTGATCTTGGCGGGAGAAAGCGTCTCGGCGGTGGTCTCGCATTTGGTGCCGAACAGGGCAGATGAGATACTGAGCGCCTCGCCCGCCCGCGCGACCCGGAGGCTGAGCCGCTTGCCGCCGCTGGAGTTCATGGAGAGCCGCACCAGCCCCTCGCGCACCAGGAAGACGCCAGTGGCTTCCTGCTTTTCGCTGAAGAGGATGTCGCCCGCCTCGTGGCTGGTGGGGGTCCGGATCGAAGCGAGATCCTCCAGCGCCGCCGGCGAGAGCTTTTGCAGGAATCCGGCGGCTCGTGGGGCTCGGCAGGTCGCTTTGCTTACGGGTTCTTGTGCGGTGTGCATGGTTTGGCTCCTTATAGGTTGGGATTGCTGTCGCGCGTAACTTCTTCAGCCAGGTATTTGGTCCACGGAGTGCTCGTGATCAGCTCCGCAGCGGTTTCCGAGTAGATCCTGTGCAGCACGTGAATGCCGGTTGCATCCGCGTAGGTTGCGTTACGGAGATCGATGGCCGCTTTCCGGGTTCCGAGAGAGGGCGCCAGCTCCGACCAGGTTCGGTCGAGTTCAGCGGCCCACGGTCCGATGATGCGCCCTTCCAGGATGATTGCGATTGACGCGGGGTTCTGTTCGATGGTGATTCGTAGCGCCATGCCGGTAATAGAGCACGGCGGGCGCCAAACTTCGGCGCGGCTGGATGCCCGGCCGCAGGTGATTGTCGCAATGGAACTTATCAACGGATGGCGATGAGGACGGGCGGGCGTCACAACCCGGAAGTGACGAAGTGACGAAGACGAGATTTCGTCACTACGACTTCATATAGTCACTGCGCTCGATGCCGAGCTTCTTAATTTTGGAGTTCAGGGTGGTGCGTTTGAGGCCGAGACGGGCGGCCGCGCCGGTGGGTCCGCCGATCTGACCCTGGGCCTCGCGCAGTACGCGCAGGATGTGCTCGCGCTCGGCCGCCTGCAGGGTCGGGTTCTCCCACTCGTGCTCGCCTTGTGCCTCCTGGATATCGAGTTCGGCGAGGGGAACGAAGAGAACCGGGCCGCGGGTGAGGATGACCGCGCGCTCGAGGAAGTTCTCGAGTTCGCGAATATTGCCTGGCCATGACCAGCGGGTAAGCGCTTCCATGGTCTCCGCGGGGATGGTCTCGATGCGTTTGCCCATGCGGCGGCTGTGGGTCTCCACAAAGTGGCGCACCAGGATGGGAATGTCGCCGGTGCGCTCGCGCAGGGGCGGGGAGAAGATGGGGAAGACCTTGAGCCGGTAATAAAGGTCGCTGCGGAACTGCTTCTCGGCGACCATCTGGGCGAGGTCGCGGTTGGTGGCGGCGATGAGGCGTACGTCGACGGAGATGGGCCGGCTGCCGCCGAGACGCTCAATCTCTTTTTCCTGCAGCGCGCGCAGAAGCTTGGGCTGCAGGTCGAGGGGAAGCTCGCCGACTTCGTCGAGGAAGAGCGTGCCTTCGTGAGCGAGTTCGAGGCGGCCGATCTTGCGCGCGATGGCGCCGGTGAACGCGCCCTTCTCGTGACCGAAGAGTTCGCTCTCGATCAGGCCGGCCGGGATCGCGGCGCAATTGATCTTGATGAAGGTGCGATCGTTGCGCGGGCTGAGCCGGTGAATCGCGCGCGCGAGCAACTCCTTGCCGGTCCCGGTCTCGCCCTGGATGAGAACGGTGGCGTTGGTGGGGGCAACCGTCTCGATCTCGCTGAGCACGCGGCGCAGGCCCATGCTTTCGCCAACGACATCGTCGAAGCGGCGTTCGAGGTTGATCTCTTCTTCGAGGTATTTCTTTTCCTGGCCGAGGCGGTCGCGGAGTTCGGCGATGCGACGGAAGGCCATGGCGTTGCTGACGGCCATGGCGACCTGGTCGGCGATCTGGACAAGCATCAGGGTTTCGCCAGCGGTAATGCTGTGCGGCTCGCGTCGGGAGATGGCGAGCACGCCGATGGCTTCGCCGCGGTGAATGAGTGGAACGGCACACACCGCGCGCATGCCGAGCACCGCAGGATAGGGCGCCTGGGCCGTCGACGGAGCGTCAGCCATGAGGTCCCCCAGGGAGACCGGCTCGCGAGTGGTGAAGGCAGCACCCACCACCGTATCCTTCAGAGGCATACGGATTTCGTGAGGCACCAGGCTGCGGTCGTACTCGCCCAGCAACTCCACGGCGATGTTGTTCTGGACAGGGTCGTAGAGGCCCAGTCCGGCAAGATCCGATGGAATCAACTCGCGGATGCTGGCGGAGATGGCGTCCAGGAGCTTGCGCACGTCCATGTTGGCCAGCAGCGCGGTGGAGAGCTGCAGCATGATCGCTTCTTCGGCCCGCTTGCGGTCGGTAAAGTCGCGGGTGACCTTGGCGTAGCCGGTGACCTCGCCGGCGGAGTCGCGAATGGCGGTGAGAATGATGTCGGCCCAGAAGCGCGAGCCATCCTTGCGGATGCGCCAGGCCTGCTCCTCGACTCGCCCGCGCGCGGCGGCAAAGCGGAGCAGTTCGGCGGGCCGGCCGCGGTCGATGTCCTCCTGGGTGAAGAAGCGCGAGAAGTGTTTGCCGAGGATCTCGTCCGCAGTGTAGCCCTTGATGCGCTCGCCGCCGGGGTTCCAGGTAACGACGTGTCCGTCGCGGTCGAGCAGGTAGAGCGCATAATCGCGGACGCTCTCGATGATGGAGCGCAACTGCTGGTCGTTGCGGCGCAAGGCGTCCATGGCCGCGCGCTGCTCCGTCACGTCGCGGACAAAGCTCAGCACCATGGGACCAAAAGCCGTCTCGATCGGCTTGAGCATGATGTCGACGGGGAATTCGGTGGCGTCCTTGCGCAGGGCGAACAGGTTCATGGCCGCGCCCATCTGCCGCGTGCGTGGGTGGGCGGAGTAGTTTTCCCGGTGGCCGGGATGGCGCGTGCGGAAGCGGGCCGGCACCAGACCGTCGATGGACAGGCCGACCAACTCAGAGGGCTCGTAGCCGAAGAGTTCCGCGGCGCGCGGGTTCGCGGCGCGGATGATGCCGTCCGCGTTGGTGACGAAGATCGCGTCGGGAGAGACGTTAAAGAGGCTCCCTGACGCGAATTGCGCGAACTCGGCTATGACCGGCTCCGACTCCCGCTTATCGTCGAACTGCGACCAGTCGAACGGCTTCATGATTGGTCGCCGGGCGCGGTGACGGGAGGTTTGGCGCGGTTGATGCTGAGAACAAAATCGCTCATCTTTGAGACCCCGTGCGGCGCTTCCCCCGGGATTCGAGGTGATGCATCCCGGTGAGGTAGTGTCGAGTAGCATACGCTAATCGTCAGCCGCGTGAACAGAGTCGATTCCAGCAAGTAAACAGTCTTCAGGCTGGCGCGGATTAGTGCCGGTCGTTGTCCCTGCGCGGCGGCGGCGCGTGGTGCTCCACGCGGGGCGCGGCCGGGCGGACGTAGGGATGGGCGTAGGGATGCACGTAGGCGCCGCGGTTAACGTAGGTGCGGGCCCAGGGCCGGTGATCGATGAGGAGCGTGTGCGCGCCCCAGCCGAAGCCCGAGCCGAACCAGCCAAAGCGTCCGAAGCTGACGCCGAGCGTGACCGCGGGGCCGAAGCGGATTGCGCCTCCGAGGAAGAAGCCCGGGCGCGGCGCGGCGAAGACGACAAACGGATCGTAGACCGGGACGTAATAGAGGTACGGGTTGAAGGGCTGGATTTCGACGTAGCCGCCCTGGTCGATGACATCGATATCGGAGTTGGAGGCGAGGTAGCCGTAGCTGTAAGCCTGACGGCGCAGGCGCTGGACCGCGTCCATGACCTGGTCGCGCTGGACGAGGACGGCGTTGCCGAGGCGGCCGGTCCAGTCGGGATCGCGGGCCATCATGTCGAGGACGGACGGGAAGGGAAGCAGGGCGAGGACGCTGGGGTCCCAGGGAAGGTTGTCGGCGGCGATGGCAGAGCTGAGGGCGTCGCCGTGGAGATAGCTGTGCTGGTCAGCCCACTTGGCGGCGTCGGCTATCTCATCCCAGTAAGTGGCGGCGGTGAGGGTCTGGGCGAGCAGCGGGTCGGGGTAGAGGGCGATGCGGCCGACGAGCTGGTCAAGCTGGTCGTCGGGCAGAGGCGCGGGCGCTGGCTGGCCCTGCTGGGCGGCTTGATCGTAGTCTGGGGGGGCGGGCGGCTGGCTTTGGTCGGCCGGAGGAGCAGAGTACTGCGGCTGCTGGCTGGAAGGCGGCTGGCGCACGATGGGCGCCTGGGCCAAGGCGAGCGTGGCGAGCGAGCCGATGAGGGCGGCTGAAAGTACCTTTGCGAAAGCGTTCATTTTCTCCTCGTGCGGCCGGGGCGGGCCGCGAACCGTGACTGCGGTTTGGATGCCGCATGCATTGAAGTAGACGCGATTCAAGGCGGGAAGTTGTGGTGATTCAGGCCGGGGCAGCGGGCGATGACCGGGCAGCCGCAATCCCGGCCCGGCAAGCCAGGACGGGACACCCAGCGGATGGCGCCGCTGTGGGTGCGGCAACAGTTCTAGACTGGTGAGGGGGAAAAACATGGAAGAACGGAAATTGGGAAAGAGCGGTTTAGAGGTTTCGGCGCTTGGGCTGGGATGTATGGGGATGAGCTTTTCGTATGGGGCGCCGAAGGACGAGCAGGAGATGATCTCGCTGCTGCGCGCGGCGGTGGACCGTGGGATTACGTTCTTCGATACGGCGGAGGTGTATGGGCCGTTCACGAACGAGGTGCTGGTGGGCAAGGCGCTGTCGCCGATGCGCGAGAAGGTGGTGATTGCGACCAAGTTTGGCTTTGCGTGTGAGCCGAACGCGGCGCCCGGCCAGTCGCCGTTGAACAGCCGGCCGGAGCACATCAAGGAGGTGGCTGAGGCGTCGCTGAAGCGTCTGAGGACCGATGTGATCGATTTGTTCTATCAGCACCGGGTGGACCCGGAGGTGCCGATCGAGGACGTGGCGGGAGCGGTGAAGGAGCTGATCGAGGCAGGCAAGGTGAAGCACTTCGGGCTGTCGGAGGCGGGCGTGCAGACGATTCGCAGGGCGCACGCGGTGCAGCCGGTGACGGCGCTGCAGAACGAATACTCGCTGTGGTGGCGGAAGCCGGAGGCGGAGGTGATTCCGACGCTGGAGGAACTGGGCATTGGGCTGGTTCCTTACAGCCCGCTGGGGAAGGGCTTTCTGACGGGGAAGATCGATGAGACGACCAAGCTTGGAAGTGACGATTTCCGCAGCACGCTGCCGCGGTTTACCCCGGAGGCGATGAAGGTGAACCAGGCTTTTGTGGAGGTGCTGGCCACGATGGCGAAGCAGAAGAACGCGACACCGGCGCAGATTGCGCTGGCATGGCTGCTGGCACAAAAGCCGTGGATCGTTCCGATCCCAGGGACGACGAAGCTGGCGCGGCTGGAGGAGAATATCGGAGCGGTTGCGGTGGAACTTACGGCGGACGAGGTGAAGGAGATCGATGGCGCGGCGGCGAAGATCAAGGCTGAAGGAGACCGGTATCCGGAGCGCCTGGAGAAGATGACCGGACGGTAGGCGGAGGCGATAGGCTGGAGGGAAGGCGGTTCGACAGGGAGAGAGCATGGAGATCAAGCGGGCAGGGACACAAGCCTCGGTGAAGGGGCCGGCGGATTGGTTTACGGGGGCGGTGCGCATCGATCCGCTGTTCGCGGCGCCGGAGCCGGCGCTGGTGCAGGGGGCGAGCGTGACGTTTGAGCCGGGAGCGAGGACTGCGTGGCATACGCATCCGCTGGGACAGACACTGGTGGTGACGGCGGGGTGCGGCTGGGCGCAGCGGCTGGGCGGGCCGGTGGAGGAGATTCGGCCGGGAGATGTGGTGTGGTTTGCGCCGGGGGAAAAGCATTGGCACGGGGCGACGCGGACGACCGGGATGACGCATCTAGCGATCCAGGAAAAGCTGGATGGCAAGGTGGTGGACTGGATGGAACAGGTGAGCGAGGAGGAGTACGGGGGTTGAGGTGAAGACGGCGGCTCCGGTTGCGACCGCGGTCTGAAATCGGCTCCGTCGTGGGTGTACCCATCCCCCTATACCTGATGACAATTCGCTGATTCTGCAATGGTTAGCTTCGGACTTCGTACAAAAAATCTGCCCCCGAGCCCGAAATCAAGGGTTGCGGGTTAAATGCGAAAGTCCGGCTGGCTGCCGGACTCTGAATAAACTTCTCCTAGGCTAAGTATACGGGGTGGGGTCAAGGATTTGGCTGTGGAAAAGGGGGTAAGTGGCTGATGGGGAAGGGGAAGATGGATGGCAGCGAATGCCTATTCATGAGCGGTGTGAGGCCCCATCGAAGTCGGACCCCACCCATGACGATGGGACCGTCATGAATGGGGCACCCAGGTGGTTTTGTGGGTGGGCTCCGAACCTAGGGGACGGCATCTGGAGGGCAGATTCGGGCGACGCCGGGAATGGTCAGGGAGTGGAGTTTGGTGTCCGTGGTGACGAAGTAATCCGTTCCGGCGGAGGCGGCGAGGGCGAGGTGCAGGGCGTCGGCAGGCTTCACGCGGGTAGTGGCGCGGAGATCGGCGAAGCGCTCGGCGACGTCAAGCCCGAACGGGATGAGATGCACGGCGGATGAAAGAAAGAAGCGGCGGTAGGTCGTCGCGGTGAAGATGTCTCGATCACGCTTTGGCAGTACGAGCACTTCCGCCAGGATGAGGTGACTTGAGAGGAATTCGTGGCGGGCAGACCGCATGCGATTGACGAAAGACTGAGTTGGTGGCCCGAAGGCAGGATGTCCTTCAAAGTAGTACACCCAGAGCATGGAATCGAGGTAGAGCTTCATTCGCCCCAAGCTTCGCGTTCACGGCGGAGAACTTCGGAGGGTCCGCCTTCTTCGGGGAACCAGCCTTTCATGCTGCCGTAAAGCGATTCGAACAGAGCCCAGCCTTCCTCGGCGGTGAGAGGCTTTTCGGGGGCGTCGGTGGTCGTTGGCGGGACGGGGTTAGTGGCCATGGCTCGTTCCTGGGTGGTGCTGGGAATAGTTTACGCCGGAGGGTAGGGTGTTGGGGCAGATTTAAGCGGTGGACCCCACCCATGACGATGAGACCGTCATGGATGGGGCACCCAAGATGGTTTTGTGAGTGGGCCACCCGCCATGGTGGGAGGGTTGGTCCCGGGGGCTGAAGCCCCTTGTTTCTCGGTGGCCGGTGGTGCCCGGACTGAAGTCCGGGCCTATCTCAGAAGCAAAAGCAAAGACGGAGAGAGTGTTCTCCATTGGTGGGGGTGATGCGGCCCGGTCGTGGGCGTGACCATTCGGCTTGTTGAAGTATTTGGATAGGCCCGGACTTTAGTCCGGGCAATGCGGCGGCGATGGGGAATGGGGCTTCAGCCCCTGAGACACGCTTTATATGGTCGGTGGGGCGTCCATGCGATGGGCGTATGGTGTTGAGGAAGAGACCCAAGGGTAGGCGTCGAGCCGCTTCTTGGCTGGATTGTTGAGGATGTAGAAGGTTTGGTTGCGGAGATCTTCTTCATCGACCACGCGGTGGGCGTGGTAGCCGTCCTGCCATATCTCGCCGGGGAAGTCCTTGCGTATGGCGAAGGAGAATCCGCCCTTGATGAGTTGGGCGCAGCGTTCGATAGCCATGTCAGGTGACGGAGTGAGCAGGATATGGACGTGGTCGGGCATGACGACGAAGGCGTGGAGTTGGAATTTTCCGGCGTCGCGATAGCGGAAGATGGTGGCGACGAAGAGTTCGGCGGTGGTGGTGCGTTGGAAGAGGCGATGGCGTTGGTGGGTTACGGCGGTGAGTGCGTAGGTCTGGGGTTTGAGGCGCATGGTGGGAGGGCGTGTCCCGGGGGCTAAAGCCCCTTGTTTCTCGGTGGCCGGTAATGCCCGGACTGAAGTCCGGGCCTATCTCAGAAGCAAAAGCATCGACGGAGAGAGTGTACGCCGAAGGGGGTGCGACGGTGGTTGATGTAGATCACAGTATGTGGTTGCGATTGGGTCTAAGCGACGGTCGGTCGCCGCTACATCGTTTCGATTGCAGTTGTCTTTGAGATAGGTCCGGGCTTCAGCCCGGACAATCGAGCGACCCACGAGAAGGGCTTTAGCCCCAGGGATGTTCGAGGGCGTGTCCCGGGGGCTGAAGCCCATTGTTTCTCGGTGGCCGGTAATGCCCGGACTGAAGTCCGGGCCTGTCTCAGAAGTAAACGCAACGACGGGGAAGAGTGTACGCCGTGGGTGCGGTGGCGCGGGTCTATCGTGGTCTACTTGGGTAAACGAGGCTTTCTATCCTTGTACGTCGGAGCCTCATGGACTTCATCGAAAACTTCGCCTATGCGTTCGAGTAGGTCCTGCGAGTCGGTTTTCTGAACTTCCAGTAGACGATCCAACATTATCTCAATACGGATGGCGCGCTCGTCACGTAGAACCCGCGCCTTTTCGCGTCGTGACAATGTGCGCCATAGCAGCGGTCCCACCATTACAGCAACTGCCGCCATTCCATAGTCAAAGTTGTCCCACCTCCGTCCAAATGGGAGGAAATTGTCGAACGCCCAATAAAAAGCTAGTATGGCGGCAATTCCCAAGGCGTATGCCCATAGTCCTGGACCTTCTTCGATTTTTGCGTTCTCTTGTTGACGCTTTGTTTCTGAGAGCTTATTCCAGTCGTTCAAAGGACTCTCCTGAGTGATCGCCAACTGAAGTATGTTGATTGTTGTGATGATGCACCCACCATGGTGAGTAAGCATCTGGATCAATCTCTCTTGTAGACTTCCTTGAACCGATCCCAAGGTATCGTTTCGAGCATTTGTCCGTCGACCGCAAGACTCAGAAAAGGCAGGTCTGTCCCAACCAGGTATACGGATGTGCGCAAGTGTAGGGAGCGCTTATCGGGGATGTCGGCAGATCGCTTGTCCTCCGCCGAAAACTCGAGAAAATAGTCGATTCCGTCCGGCGTGAGTTCTACCGCCCGTGAGATGCTCTTTGTGCAAACCCACTTGGCCTGTGGTGTACGGACCTCGTATCCTTGCCAACTCAAATCCTCGGCTTTCATAGGCGTTCCTCGATTTCTGGAGTGTCTCAAATACTACTAGCTGAAGAGGAATTCTTTGGTGCGGAGTTCTTTGATGGTGTCGCGGAGTTTTACGGCTTTTTCGAATTCGAATTTTTTGGCGGCTTCGCGCATGTCGGATTCCAGGTTGGCGATGTAGGCGTCCAGTTCCTGCTGGGTGTTGAAGTCGGGGATGCCTTCGGCTTCGTCGACGAGGTCGGCGTAGTCGGCTTTGAGGATGCCGGCGAGGCCCATTTCGAGCGGCCGGATGATGGACATGGGCGTGATGCCGTTTTCGTCGTTGAAGAGTTCCTGCTTCTCGCGGCGGCGGTTGGTTTCGTCGATGGCCCGCTGCATGGAGTCGGTCATCTTGTCGGCGTACAGAATTGCCCGGCCTTCGATGTGGCGAGCGGCCCGTCCGATGGTTTGGATCAGCGAGCCTTGGGAGCGGAGGAAGCCTTCCTTGTCGGCGTCGAGGATTGCCACCAGCGAAACCTCCGGAAGATCGAGGCCTTCGCGGAGGAGGTTGATGCCGATGAGGACGTCGTACTCGCCGCGCCGGAGCGAGCGCAGGAGCTTGATGCGTTCGAGGGTTTCGATCTCGGAGTGCATGTAGCGGCAGCGGACGCCGACCTCGGTGTAGTAGTTGGCGAGGTCTTCCGACATTCGCTTAGTAAGTGTAGTGACCAGCACGCGCTGGTTGATGGCGGCCCTGGTGCGGATCTCGGCGAGGAGGTCGTCGATCTGGCCCTTGACCGGGCGGATCTCGACCTGCGGGTCGATGAGGCCGGTGGGGCGGATGATCTGTTCGACAACCACTCCAGCTGCCTTGGTGAGTTCGTAGGGGCCAGGGGTGGCAGAGACGTAGACGATCTGGCCGGTGCGGGACTCGAACTCGTCGAACTTGAGCGGGCGGTTGTCCATCGCCGACGGAAGCCTGAATCCGTAGTCGACGAGGTTCTGCTTGCGCGAGCGGTCGCCGTGCCACATGCCGTGGAGCTGCGGGACGGTGACGTGGGACTCGTCGATGAAGAGCAGGTAGTCGCGGGGGAAGTAGTCGAGCAGGGTGGGCGGCGGCTCGCCGGGGAGACGGCCGGAGAAGTGGCGGGAGTAGTTCTCGATGCCGTGGCAGTAGCCGACGGACTTGATCATCTCAAGGTCGAAGCGGGTGCGTTGATGAATTCGCTGGGACTCGACGAGGCGGCCTTCTTTTTCGAGGTAGGTCTCCCATTCGCCTAGCTCGGCGAGGATGGAGGCTGCGGCGGCGTTTTTGCGCTCGGGCTGGACGACGTAGTGGGACTTGGGGTAGATGGGCAGGCGGGAATATTTCTGGCGGACGGTGCCGAAGAGCGGGTCGATCTGGGCGAGGGAGTCGATCTCATCGCCGAAGAGCTCGATGCGGTAGGCGTTTTCGTCGTAGGTGGGGAAGACTTCGATGATGTCACCGCGCACGCGAAACGTCCCGCGGCGGAAGTCGACGTCATTGCGGTCGTAGAGGATTTCGACGAGGCGCTTGGTGATGTCTTCGCGCTTGATCTTCTGGCCGCGTTCGAGGAGCAGCAACATGCCGTAGTAGGCTTCCGGCGAGCCGAGGCCGTAGATGCAGGAGACGGAGGAGACGATGATGCAGTCGCGGCGTTCGAAGAGGGAGCGGGTGGCGGATAGGCGGAGCTTGTCGAGCTCCTCGTTGATGGTGGCTTCCTTTTCGATGAAGAGGTCGCCGGCGGGGATGTAGGCTTCGGGCTGGTAGTAGTCGTAGTAGGAGACGAAGTATTCGACGGCGTTGTGGGGGAAGAAGGATTTGAACTCGTGATAGAGCTGGGCGGCGAGGGTCTTGTTGTGCGCGAGGATGAGGGCGGGGCGCTGGACCTGCTCGATGATCTTGGCCATGGTGAAGGTCTTGCCGGAGCCGGTGACGCCGAGCAGGACCTGGTCCTTCTCGCCGGCGGCGAGGCCGGAGACGAGTTCGGAGATGGCGCGGGGCTGGTCGCCCTGGGGCTTGTAGGTGGTGGCGAGCTGGAAGTCCATAGATGGACCAGAATATCATGGATAGCGAAGAAGAGGCGAAGAGATGGATCGAAAGAGCAGAGGGAAAGGCGGAGATTGTGGCGGCCAGGATGACGGCCGGGGGGTGCGGCTAGTTGGACATGGGTGCGAGCAGGCGCCGGGTTGATTTCGCCGCGGGTGCGAAGGCGGCGGGAACCAGGTCGGCGGCGTCGGAGAATGGCGGGAGCATCCGCTCGAAATTTTCCAGCATGACGGGAGGGCTGAACAGGTAGCCCTGGAACGAATAGCATTCGAGCTGGGCCAGGAACTCGCGCTGCTCCTCAGTTTCCACGCCCTCGGCGATGACGGCGAGGCCCATCGCCTGGCTGAGCGAGATGATGGTTTGGGCGATGACGCTGCTGTTGCTGTCCACCAGGAGATCGCGGATGAAGGACTGATCGATCTTCAACTGATCGAGGGGCAAACGCTTGAGGTAGGAGAGCGAAGAGTAGCCGGTACCGAAGTCGTCGAGGGCAAAACTGACGCCGTGCGCTTTGAGGGCCGTCATCTTGAGGACTACGTCGTCAAAATTGTGGACCAACATGCTTTCGGTAAGTTCGAGTTTGAGGTTCCGGGGGTTGGCGCCGGTTTTATCGAGGGCGGCGAGGACCTCTTCGACAAAGGTGGGCTGGCTGAGTTGGCGGGCGCTGATATTGACCGCGAGCGTGATTTCGGCGGTGCGCTCCTGGGCGGCCCAGGCGGCGATCTGGGCGCAGGCGGCTTCCAGCACCCAGGACCCCATGGGGAGGATCAAGCCTGTCTCCTCGGCCAGAGGGATGAACTCGGCGGGTGAGAGAATGCCGCGTTTGGGATGCTTCCAGCGCAGCAGGGCCTCGGCGCCGACCACGCGCTTATTGTCCAACTGGGCCTGGTAGTAGAGAACAAATTCATGCTCGGCGACGGCACGGCGAAGCTCTGCTTCCATTTCGGCGCGGGCGTTGGCTGCGGCTTGCAAGGCAGGGGCAAAGAACCGGATGGTATTTCGGCCCGCCACTTTGGCCTGGAACATGGCGATGTCCGCATGCTGGAGAACAACGTCGGTGGCTTCCCGCTGGTCGTCGATAACGGCGATGCCAATGCTGGCCGTGTTGCTCCATTCCTGTCCCTCAAGCAGATGAGGCAGGGCGACGGTGGCAAGAACTCGCTCGGCCACATTCCTCGCCTGGGCCGCGGCTTCCTCGGCATTTTCGCTCAGGTTCTCAAGGGTGATGACAAACTCGTCTCCGCCGAGGCGCGCGACCATGCCGGCTTCGCGGACGCAGGAGGTGAGCCGCCGCGCGACCGCCTGAAGCAGCAAGTCGCCCATGTGATGGCCGAGGGTATCGTTGAGTGCCTTGAAGTTGTCGAGATCGACGAACAGCAGCGCGCGCCTGCGGCCGTGGCGGACGGCGGCAGCCAGGGAAAGGCCCAGCCTGTCCAAGAGCAGGCGGCGGTTGGGCAGGTTGGTCAGGGGGTCGTAGAAGGCCAGGTTCCGGATCTTCTCTTCCGCAACCTTGGCGTCGGAGATATTGCGGGTGATGGAGAAAATGCAGGGCGTGCCGTCAATGTCGATGATCGATGCCGACATTACGGCCCACAGTTCGTTGCCGTTCTTTTTTCTGAAGCGAGTCTCCAAATTGCGGCAGATCGACTTGCTTCTGAGGATTTCGTGCAGTTTCTCCCGGTCGGAGGGATCGGCCCAGATTCGCAACTCCACGGACGTTCGTCCAAGGACCTCGTCGCGCTCATACCCCATGTCATCGAGAAAGGCCTTGTTGACCTCGAGATAGGTCCCGTCGTCAAGACGGTTGATGGTTACGGAATCGAAGCTGTTCTGGAACGCGGTGCGATAGCACTCTTCGCTTCGCCGGGTCGCCCTGGAAGCTGCTTCCAGCAGTTGCTCGGTCTCTTTGAGCGAATTGATGTCTTCGATGACGGCGATGAAGTGCAGGGCGCGCCCCTCGCTGTCGCGCTGGGTCGATACCGTCACTCTGACCCAGACGAGGCTGCCGTCCTTGCGAATGTACTGCTTTTCCCAAACCGCATTGGCAATCTCGCCGGTCAAGAACTTTTGCAGTACACCGACGCTGGAGATGAGCTGATCGGGGGCAGTGATCTTCTGGAAGGTGAGCCCGGGGATTTCCTCGGGAGGGTAGCCGATGATTTCCGCAAAGCGGGCGTTGCCGCGCAGAAACTGGCCATCCAGTGAAGTGTGAACGATGCCAACCGCCGCCTGTTCGAAGGTGGAGCGGTAGCGCTCCTCGCTGTCGCGCAGCAGCTTCTCCGCCTCTCTGCGATGGGTGATGTCTTGGAGGAAGCCTTGAATGAAGAGAGGCGCGCCATCGCTGCCGCAAACCAGCCGGCAATTGACTGAAACCCAGATTGCCTTGCCATCTTTGCGTTTGAATTGAGATTCGAACTCGCGGATGGCCCCATGCTCTCGAAGCGCCCGCTTGAATTTGGCTTGCGCGGCGGGGTCGACCCACAGGTGGGCGGCTGTATCCGTGATTGTGGCTACGACCTCGTCGGCCGAGTCGTACCCGAGCATGTTCGCGAAGGCTTTATTGGCGGCCAGAGCTTTGCCGTCAAGGGTGGTCTGAAAGAGTCCTTCGAGGGAGCCGTCGAAGATATCACGGTATTTCCTCTCTGTTTCTTCCAACGCCTTCTCGGCCAGCTTGCGGTCGGTGATGTCTTTGCCGAAGACGGAGGTGCCCGCGGCTTTACCATCCGCGACGATCGCGGCGAAATTCAACTCCAGAATGCGGCCGTCGGGGAGAGGATATTCGACCCGGCAAGGGCATTTCGATAGCGTCGCGTCGAGACAGGCGAGCCATTGCGCAGCCGGTTCCGGCGGAAGCAATTCATCGAGGCGGGCGCCAGCCACCGCACGGACGCCATAACTGGTCTCCAGATGCCGACGAAACGCCCGATTGAATGTGAGAAGCCTGCGGTCCAGATCGACCGACCAAAAGAAGTCTTCCAAACTATCGATCGAGCTTGCGAGTTCAACTTGCGCTCGTTCTTCCACTTTCTATCTCGCCGCGATTGCAAACACACAACTTCAGCCGCTGGACCCACTCCTTTATACCGCCGGGTTCCTGAATGGGAAAACAACCGGAAGGTTGTAGACCAGGGAACCACAAGGGTGAGTGCACCGCGGGACAAACCATTGCAGAGGATATATCGGCAGGTTGATTGCGGGGTTCATGGCCGAATTCAATTTGGCATTCTTTAAATGGCTGGGGGGCCTGAGGGGCATTGGTTTAGGTTAGAGGGGTAGGAGATGGACGGGTGCGCAACAAGGGGGCGGAATGACGGAACTTTGGCTGATAAGGCATGGAGAGACGGAATGGAGCTTGGCGGGGAGGCATACGAGCCGGACGGACCTTCCGCTGACCGAGCGCGGACGGGAACGGGCGATTGCGCTGGGGAAGTACCTGGCGGGGACGAAGTTTGCCGCGGTGCTGCGGAGCCCGATGCTGCGGGCGAAGGAGACGTGCGAACTGGCGGGCTTTGGCGACGTGGCCGTGGTGGACGATGGGCTGAAGGAATGGGACTACGGCGTGTATGAGGGACGGACGACGACGGAGATCCAGGCGGAGATTCCTGGGTGGAACGTGTGGAAGGACCCGATTATTGGAGGCGAGACGGCGGAGCAGGTGGGGGTGAGAGCGGATGGGGTGATTGCGCGGGCGCTGGAGTTGGCTGCCGGCGGACCCACATCTCAAAGCCGAGACGTGGGGCACCCAGCAGGCTCAGGGCAAGTTGTAGGGCACCCGAGTCCGGTGAGCGATGTGGGGCACCCGGATGAGGCGGTGAATGTGGCGCTGTTTGCCCATGCGCATATTTTGCGGATTCTGGCGGCACGGTGGGTGGGGCTGGAGGCGCGGGGCGGGGAGCTGTTTGCGCTGGGAACAGGGAGCGTGAGCGTGCTGGGATGGGAGCGGGAGACGAGGGTGATCTTGAGGTGGAACCGGGGATTTGAAGGGTGAGTTGGTGGGCTGGAGCAGTTACGTTTCAGGTATCAGCTATCAGCTATCGGCTATCAGCTATCAGCTGTCTGCGGCCGGCTTTAAGCTATCGAGGGTGCCGGTAGAATGGAGATATGGTACCGAGGCTGTTGGTTTTCGATATGGATGGGACGCTGGTGGATTCGCGGGAGGATTTGTCGAACTCAGTGAATGCGATGCTGGCGCATCTGGGCAAGCCGGAGCTGCCGCACGCGGTGATTGCGGGCTACATCGGCAATGGGGCGAGCATGCTGGTGCGGCGGGCGCTGGGCGACCCGGAGGGCGATGTTCACGACGAGAGGTATGTGAACGAGGCGCTCGAGTTCTTTCTGGATTATTACCGCGTTCACAAACTGGACTACACCACGGTGTACGACGGCGTGTTTGCGGCGCTGGACACGATTCGCGGGGATTATCCGGGGATTGCGATGGCGGTGCTGACCAACAAGCCGGTGCGGCCGTCGCGGGACATCTGCGCACACTTCGGGCTGGACCGGTATTTCTTTCAGAACTATGGCGGCAACAGTTTTCACACGAAGAAGCCCGATCCTACGGGGCTGCTGGCGCTGATGGCGGAGGCTTCGGGGCTACATCCGATTGTGCCGGGGGAGACGGTGATGATCGGCGACTCGGATGTGGATGTGCTGACGGCGCGGAACTGCGGAGCGTGGGCGATTGGGTGCGCCTACGGATTGGCTCCGCATAGCCTGGAGGCGGCGGCGCCGGATGCGCTGGCGAACGGGCCGTCGGATTGGCCGGAAGCTCTGCGGGCGCTGGCTGGGGCGGAAGTGGCCCGCTGAGCAACGGAAAAGTGTGCGGGGTGGTGCGATGGGATGGTCAATATTGAACAGACCACTTGTGACCGCTGGACTAGCTTTGGCGCTAAGCCACTCATTCTCAGCGCAGTTATTGGTCCGATAATTCCCGCAACTCGTGTGATCCATGTCACAGGCAATGGGTGATTTCGCGTTCTACTCTTGGTGCAACTCGAACAAGGGTTCGGCGAACGACTAGCGGTCATCGGACAACTGAGTTTGGACTGCTGGTTCCGCGGAGGATTGAATGAAGCGTTTTCTATTTTGTATCGCGTTGATCGCATTACTACCGGTGCTGGCACGGCCAGGGTACGCCGCGGGCGGGACCAAGCAGGCGGCCAAGGTCGAGAAGGCAGCCGCTGCGAATCCCGCGGATTTTGTCGGCTCGGAGGTGTGCGAGACGTGCCACGCCGAAGTGGCGAAGAAGTTCAGCGACAACCCGCACAACAAGATCACGTTGACGCACGGCGCGGGAACGGCTTGCGAGAGCTGCCACGGGCCGGGGCGGGCGCACGTGGAGGGCGGCGGCGACGTCACCAAGATCAAGCAACTGGCGAAGATGACGCCTTCGCAGGTGAGCGAGACCTGTCTGGGCTGCCACGCGGGCGCGCATCCGAACTTCCAGCGGTCGCCCCATGCCAAGGCGGGCGTGGGTTGCGTGAGCTGCCACAGCATTCATGCCGGGGACCCGGACGGGAAGCTGCTGACGGCGTCGCAGCCGCAGCTTTGCTACCAGTGCCATGCGGAGATAAAGCCGTCGTTCGATATGCCGTTCCACCACAAGGTGAATGAAGGCCTGGTGAAGTGCAACGACTGCCACGACGTGCATGGGACGTTCGGGGCCAACAATATCAGGTCGACGGCTGACCAGAACGCGATCTGCAGCAAGTGCCACACCGAGACGCGCGGACCGTTTGTGTTCGAGCATGCCGCGGTGAAGGGCGAAGGATGCCTGGGCTGCCACACGCCCCATGGTTCGCAGAACCCGCGGCTGCTGAACGTGGCCAACATCAATCAGCTGTGCAACCAGTGCCATAGCCAGGTTGGAGGGTCTACGGTCCACGGGATCAACGCAGGGTCGGCGGAACGTCAGCCGTGCATCAACTGCCACACGTTCATCCATGGGTCGAACATCAACCCGGCATTCCTGCGGTAAGGAAGTTGCCACGCCGTCCGGCCAAGGTTGGACGGCGTGGCACAGCGATATCAGAGATTTTGGAAGTAAGCAAGGTTTTTCAAGTGAGGCTTGAGATGATGAAGATCAATCGGTTTTCTGGGCTGCCCGGCATGGGAATAGCCATTGTACTGATGATGGCGGGCATGGCGGTTGCGCAGACTCCGGATGCAGCGCCGGTGGTCCAGAACGGGTTTGTGATCCATAACAGCGTGGACCTGGGCGGCCATCTGGCCAACATCTCGGGCAGCGGAGACATGTACGACACGCTGGTGAATGTTCACTCCGGGCCGCGGGTGCTGGGGCAGACGTTTACGGCGCACGCGGCGCCGGGCAGCAAGCACACGCTGATCGACGACCTCACAGCGTTCAGCTCAGGTTTCGGCGGCGACCCGAACAACTTCGCCAAGGTGGACATGTCGAAGGGCAAGCTGTACGAGTTTTCGGGACTGTTCCGGCGCGACCGGCAGTACTTCGACTACGATCTGCTGGGAAGCGTGAACCTGCCGACGGTGCAGGTGCCGTACACCCAGGTAAATGGCGTAGCGGCAGCAGCGGGTGCGCCTTCGCTGGCGTGGACGCAGCCCACGGATTCGCCGGTGATGTTCAACACGGTGCGCCGGATGACGGACACCAGCCTGACGATCTTTCCGTTGTCCCCGGTCACGTTCCGGGTGGGATACTCGCAGAACATCTTTCAGGGGCCGAGCGTGACTCCGGGCAGGACGATCGGCAAATACGACGACCTGCTGGACGAGTATCAGCGGAACAGCACCGACGACTTCCTTGGCGCAGTCGACTGGAAGCCCTGGACGCACACCAAGATTACGTTTGAAGAGCAGGTGGACCACTACAAGTCGGACTCGTATTTCACGCTCGATCCGTCGACGTTCATCGCCCAAGAGGCGAACGGAACGCCGGTCTCGCTGGGCAATTACGATGCGACCTACAGTGCTACCGCGCCCTATCCTTACTCCAGCGGGGCGTGCAACACAGGCAGCATGGGCAGCGCGTATGTTCCTGCGGCGGGTACTACTCCCGCGAGCTACACCATCTTCTCGGCCCCGTTTACTCCGGGTGGCTTGCCGATCGTCAATCCAGCGTGCGATGCGGTGACGAATTATTTCCGCTCGCAGCCGACACGGATTCTCTATCCCACGGAGATATTGCGGTTGCAGAGCACGAGCATCAAGAACATCTCGCTGAACGGCGACTTCCGTTACATGGTTGGAAACAGCCACCTGCCCAACTATTATGAGAGCTTTGCCGGTCTGGATGGGACGATCCGGTCGTCGACGGAGACGGGGAGTGCGATCGCGCAGAGGCGGGTTGTCGCTCTGGATTATGGCATGAGCTGGCAGGCGACGAAGGCGATCAGCCTGGCGGACCAAGTGACCTATACCAATTTTCACCAGCCAGGCAACACTACTGTCGAGGGTTCCTCGGTGAGCACACCGACTACGGTGGTTGCCGGGAACAACGGCTACGAGACGATCAACTACACGTGCCCCCCTGCGGGTTCCCCGAATCCCTGCACGACGGGCGGTCCGCTGAGCATCTCCGGCAACCCCACTGTCGGCGTACCGCTCTACGCTTACTTCGGCCTGCGGTTCCTGACGAACAATGCGACCGTGAGCTGGGAGGTGTCGCCGCGGGCCACGTTTGCGCTGACCTATCGCTATCAGTCGCGCGCCATTCTCCAGACCAGTGGAACGGGTCCGTTAGAAAACCTTGTCGGCGTCGACGAAAATGGCGCTATCTTCAGTGCTGCGCTGCGGCCCACCAGCCATTGGACAGTGAATGGCACGGCAGATTTCTCATACAGCGACAACGCGTTCACTCCGGTGAGCCCGCGGCAACTGAAGCACTACCGCATCCACACTTCGTACCGGCCGAAGCCCTGGGCGACGATATTCGGGGCGTTCAACGACCTGGAACGGCACAACAACACCTACAACACGGGCACGGCGAACCTGGATGGGCCGCTCGACCATGTGGACCACAGCCGGGTGGTAAGCATGGGGGTGGTGCTGGCGCCGAATGAGCACTACGGGTTCGACTTCAACTACTCGTACAGCGATGTGTATGCGTCGACGAACATCTGCTATCTGAGCGGCGCGTTCACGGGCACGCCCGGCACTGCTCCGTCGTTCCCGGGCGCGGCTTCGACGACGAGCACGGGCACCAACAATATCTGCCCGAGCCTGACGACAGAGTGGGGGCCAGTAAAGGACTTCATCGATGCGCCGACGCAGTATGCCTCGGCGTCGCTGACGCTGTCACCGACGAAGACGTTTCACTCGGATATCGGATATCGCATCAGCGCGGTGAGCGGGAACCAGTTCTTCAACGACGCGCAGGAAGTCAACGGGTCGCTGCAGAGTGCGTACCAGTCTCCGTTTGTAAATCTGGCGTGGACGGTGAAACCGGGTTGGGTGTGGAGAGCTGAATACAATTACTATGGCTACGGCGAGGGCGGCCCTTCCGGCGCACCTTTCTGCAGCCTGGCAACGAGCGCGACGACTGCGGTTGTTCCTTGCAGCACTTTGTCTCCCACCGGCCGGACTGAACCGTCTTCGGGCCTGACGGCGGCGCGGAACTTCCACGCGAACAATGTGACCCTGGGGATGCATTACGAGTTCTAGCGGAGTTTTATACAAACCAGACTTACAAGAAAGACTAGGAGATTTGCCAATGAAGATCAGGACTGGAATTATGCTGGCCGCCATGTTGGCGGTGCCGATGACAGCCGCTTTTGCGCAGTCGGGCGCGGACAACTACAAGGCCAAGTGCGCGATGTGCCATGCGGCGGACGGCACCGGCAAGGCGGCCATGAAGGTCCCCTCGTTCAAGACGCCTGAGTCCATCAAGGAGTCGGATGCAGAGCTGACCGCCGCGATCAAGAACGGCAAGGGAACGGGAGCCGTCAAGATGCCGGCGTATGCAGGCAAGTTGACGGATCCGCAGATCAAGGACCTGGTGGTTTACGTGAGGACGCTGCAGAAGTAGAAGGCGGCGTGAGTTGCCTGTAGCTGGGGCCGATTGAGTGCGAAAGAGAGAGACGGCTCTCCTCTCTTCCGAAGCATCGGACCCGGCAGGGGGTGGAGGTGGAAAACGCCACCGCCCCCGCACACAGGCCCTCCCGGCGCGCGGCTGCTTCCCGGTCCCACGAAGATTTGAGCAGGTGAGGTTGTGGCAAGACCGGACGAGTTGATTGCGCCCGCGGGGAAGTGTTGCGTTATGAACGTGGATCGATGCACGACGGAAGTGTCCGGAGCGGGTTTGGGTAAGATCGCTCTGGCGGCGTTGGCAATTCTGTTTTGGGTGAGTGCCGCCGGGGCGCTGAGGGCGCAGACGGACTGCCTGACATGCCACGGGGACAAGACGATGCAAGACTCGTCTGGGCACAACGTTGGCGTGGATGGCGACAACTTCCATGCGAGCATCCACGGCAGCCTGGGGTGCAGCGATTGCCACACGTCGATCAAGGATTATCCGCATCCGGACAAGGTGGAGGCGGTGAAGTGCGAGACCTGCCACGCGGACCAGGCGTCGGCGATCGGCGGCAGCATCCATGCGAAGGCGAGTGCGCATCCCTGCACGAGCTGCCACGGCGATGCGCACTCAATTTATCCGAAGGACAATCCAAAATCGGCAGTGTATCCGCTGAATATTCCGAAGACCTGCGGCACCTGCCATGCAAACGAGGCGCTGGCGAAGAAATATGGGTTGCAGAATGTCTATTCGCATTACATGGACTCGATCCATGGATACGCGGTGAGCAAAGAGGGCTTGCTGGTGGCGGCGAACTGCATGAGCTGCCATGGGTCGCACGGAATCCTGAGCCACAAGGACCCGAAGAGCACCACGTCGCGGGAGAATATTCCGACCACCTGCGGAGCGTGCCACGGCGGCGTGAAGGACGAGTACATGAGCGGCGTGCACGGCAAGGCGCTGGCGGCCGGCAATGGCAAAGTGCCGGTATGCACAGACTGCCACACGGCGCATGCGATTCTGCAGCCGACAGACTCGACGTTCCGCATGCAATCGACGCCGATCTGCGGTTCGTGCCACAAGGACCAATTGGCGACGTATCGCGACACGTTCCACTCGCAACTGGGGCTGCTGGGCGGCTACGTGGAGACGGCGCGCTGCTGGGACTGCCATGCCGCGCACAAGGTGCTGCCGGCGTCGGACCCAGAATCGCCGGTGAACAAGGCCAACCTGATCAAGACGTGCAGCCGATGCCACGCGGATGCGAATTTGAGCTTTGTTCAGTATCAGCCGCACGCGAATCCGCACAACCGGAAGCTGAATCCGGCGCTGTATTTTGTGCGGCTGTTCATGAATTTGCTGCTATGGGGCACGCTGAGCTTCTTTACGCTGCATACGCTGTTGTGGTTTATTCGCGCGAAGAAGGAGCAGGACAAGCACAGGCCGGCAGCGGAGGCAAAACATGACTGAGGGAACGGGAGCAGAGCAACCGGAGCAGGCGGCGGGCGGCAAGCCAGAAAAGTTCTATGTGCGGTTCACGCTGGCGCAGCGATATCTTCATGCGGTGCTGTTCACGTCGTTTCTGGGGCTGGCAGCGACGGGCTTGCCGATGCGCTTCAGCGACAACGCGGCGGCACGGACGGTGGCGAGCGCGGTGGGCGGGTTCGGCGCGATTCTGTTCTTCCACAAATTCTGCGCGATCGTTTTGACGCTGGCGTTTCTCTATCACCTGAAGGACATTGCGACGCGGATCCTGGTGCACAAGGAGAAGGGCCTGCTGTGGGGCCCGAACTCGATGGTGGCGAACTGGAAGGACGTGCAGGACCTGATCGGGCACCTGCGCTGGTTCGTGGGGCTGGGGCCGAAGCCGAAGTTCGATCGCTTCGCGTACTGGGAGAAGTTCGATTACTGGGCAGTCTTTTGGGGCATGATCGTGATTGGCTTTTCGGGGTACGCGATGTGGTTCGCGCCATTCTTCGCGCACTTTCTGCCGGGCTGGGCGTTGAACGCGGTGCTGGTGGTGCATGGCGAGGAAGCTCTGCTGGCCATCCTGTTTATCTTCTCGATCCACTTCGTCAACACGCATCTGCGCCCGGGAAGTTTCCCGATGGACATGGTGATCTTTACCGGCAAAGAGACGGAAGAGGAGTTCGAGAAGAAACGGACGCTGGAGTACGAGCGGCTGGCCAAAGAGGGGAAGCTGGAAGCCAGGGTTGGGGACAAGCCCGTATATTGGTGGGTGAATTTTGCCAAGGTGATCGGGTTTACGGCTATTCTTATCGGACTGGTCCTTCTGGTGCTGACGTTGATCGGCTACTTCGGCACGGCATAAATCATTTCTAGGGGTCTCAATGTCTCAGTTCAGCAGGTTGGAGAAGAGCCTTCGTCCGATTCTGTTCTTCGGAAACAACTGGATAAGCCTGATTGGCGGGGCGCTGACGACGGCGTCGGCGTTTGTGCTGGTGGGCTTCTGGGTGGTGTCGATCTTCGGGCACGCTGGGCCTACGAATCCGTACGTCGGCATTGTGGTGGATCTGTTTCTGCCGGGATTGTTTGTGCTGGGACTGGTCCTGATTCCGCTGGGCATGTGGCTGCGGCATCGCGGGCTGAAGGCAGCCGGGGAAGTGCCGGCGGTATTTCCGGCGATCGACCTGAAAGACCCGTTCTTCCGGCGCGGGATTGAGGTGGTGCTGGCCGCGACTTTCATCAACTTCGTGATTGTGGGCACGGCGAGCTATCGCGGGATCTCGTATATGGATTCGCCGAACTTCTGCGGGCAGAGCTGCCATGTGATGTATCCGCAGTGGACGGCGTACCAGGTTTCGCCGCACTCGCATGTGGCGTGCGTGCAGTGTCATATCGGCGCGGGAATATCGGCGGAGATCCATGCCAAGGTGAATGGGACGAAGCAACTGGTGGAAGTGACGCTGAATACCTATCCGAGCCCGATTCTGGCGCCGCTGTCGGAACTGCGGCCGGCAAGGGCTACGTGCGAGGAGTGCCACTCGCCGACACACTTTGTGGGCGAGAAGCTGCTGGTGGAGACGATGTACGGCGACGACGAGAAGAATTCAGTGACGCACAACATCCTGGCGCTGCACCTGGGCGGAGTGGACTCGCTGTCAAGGCAGAGTGGGATTCATGGGCATCATCTGGACCACTATGAGTATGTGGCGACCGACAACACGTATCAGAACATTATTGCCGTGACCAAGCACAATCCGGATGGGACAACGACGCAGTTTGTGAGTTCGGACTGGAAGGGGCCGGTGAAGGGTGTGACGCGCGAGATGGACTGCATCGACTGCCACGACCAGGCGACGCACACCTTCCAGACGGCGGAGGACGCGATCGACGAGTCGATGACGGTGGGCAGCCCCAATCCGGCGCTGCCGTTTGTGCACAAGAAAGGGCTGGAGCTGATCCAGGCGACGTACTCGTCGCAGGCGGATGCGGCGGCGAAGATTACGGCGGGGCTGGATGATTTCTATCGCACGCAGTATCCGGCGATATGGAGCGGGCAGCGGGGCGCGGTGGACGCGGCGGCGAAGAGCCTGGTGGCAATCTACCAGAGGAATGTGTTCCCGGACATGAAGGTGACGTGGGGGACGTATACGAATGGGATGGGGCATAGCGCGCCGGGGCACAATCCGTCGCCGGGGTGCTTCCGCTGCCACGATGGGAACCATACGTCGAAGGACGGGAAGACGATCACGAACGACTGCAGCGTATGCCATAATTTGCTGGCGAGCGACGAGGCGAACCCGAAGCAGTTGTCGGATTTGGGCTTGCAGCAGTAGGGCGAAGGAAAAAGATTAACACCGATTTTCACCGACAGGCGCCGATTTGCTGAACGGGGCTGAGTTCGCGTTTTCCGATTCAGCTATCAGCGGCCAGCTATCGGCTATCAGCGTGGAGTTATAGCCGACGGAGCCATTCTTAGCGGGTGGCGAGTTCGTCGCGCATGGCGGACATTTCAGCGAGGGCGTGCTGGTTGCCGGTGCGCTGGGCGGCGTGGATGCCGGCGTTGAGTTGCTCGAGCGCGGCTTCGGTCCGGCCGAGGGTGACGAGGGTCTGCGCGGACATCTGGTAGGCGGGGACGTAGTCGGGATTGTGGCCGATGCAGATGGCGAACTCGCTGAGGGCGAGGTCGGGGTTGCCGCGGGAGATGTGCTCCATGGCGAGGCCGTAGCGGGCGAAGGCGTTGGCGGGATCGAGCTGGAGGATTTCGTTGAGCGCGGCGAGCTTGTCCATAGATGGATTGTAGTGGCGGCGCAGGACAAAACCGACCACGGATTCACACGGATAAGAACGGATAAGGCCAACTACGAATGGCCTTGTCTTATCCGTGGTCATCCGTGTAAATCCGTGGTTTGTTTGTCTTGGGATTTAGAATGGGGGGATGAGCGAGGGCAAGGTTATTGCGCGGACGGTGGCGGAGTCGCAGGCGGAGCGGAGCGAGATTATTTTTCCGGGCGACTCGAATGCGCTGGGTAACTTGTTTGGCGGGCGGCTGATGCAGTTTATCGACCTGGTGGGGGCGGTAGCGGCGGTGCGGCACTGCCGGGCGATTGTGGTGACGGCGAGCATTGACCACTCGGATTTTGTGGCTCCAGTGCATGTGGGGGATTTGCTGATTTTGAAGGCGAGCGTGAACCGGGCGTTCCGCACCAGCATGGAGGTTGGCGTGCGGGCGATGGTGGAGGATGCGCGCGGACAGACGCTGCGGCATGTTTCATCGTCCTATGTGACGTATGTTGCGGTGGACCGGGAGGGAAAGAAGATTCCGGTGCCGTGCGTGATTCCAGAGACGGAGCACCAGAAGCGGCGGTTTGCGGATGCGGGGCGAAGGCGAGAGTTGCGGGCGGAAGAGACGCAACGGGCGAGGGAGATTCGAGCTGAGTTGGGGGCAGGGTGGCATGTTTAGTTGCGAGTTGTTAGTTGCTGGTTGCTAGTAACAACAAGAACAAGAGCGCAATGCGGGGATTCTTCGCTCCGCTCAGAATGACAGCAGAGGTGAGGTAGATGGGACATACGGGACAGCAGATGCCTCAGCCGCAGCCGTTGCCGGGAGTGGCGCATGTGGTGGCGGTGGGCAGCGGCAAGGGCGGCGTGGGCAAGACCACGGTGGCGGTGAACCTGGCGGTGGCGCTGGGCAAGCTGGGGTATCGCGTGGGGCTGATCGACGCAGACATTTACGGGCCGAACGTGCCGATGATGCTGGGGCAGACGCGGCAGCCGAACATTGTCGGCGACAATCAGATCGGGCCGCTGCTGGCGCATGGGGTGAAGTTTATTTCGGTGGGGCTGATTGCGCCGGGCGACAAGCCGATGGTGATGCGCGGGCCGATGCTGCACCAGATCATCCGGCAGTTTCTGCAGCAGGTGGCGTGGGGCGAGCTGGATTTTCTGATTGTGGACCTGCCGCCGGGGACGGGCGATGTGGTGATCTCGCTGGTGCAGACGGTGCCGCTGACGGGCGCGGTGGTGGTGTCGACGCCGAGCGATGTGAGCCTGCAGGACGCGAGGAAGGCGATTGAGATGTTCGGCCAGGTAAAGGTGGAGGTGATCGGGATTGTGGAGAATATGAGCCACTTCACCTGCCCGCACTGCCAGCAGGTGATCGACATTTTTTCCAGCGGCGGGGCGGAGCGGACGGCGCAGCAGTATGGGCTGGAGTTTCTGGGGTCGCTGGAGCTCGATCCGGCGATCCGGTCGGGCGGCGACCGCGGGCTGCCGGTGACGCTGGCGGGGGAGGAGAGCGCGATCGCCAAGCCGTTCTTCGACGTGGCGCGGAAGGTGGCGGCGCGGGCGAAGGAGATTGCTGGAGCGAGCGAGGAGTTTCTCGAGATCTCGTAGAGGCGAAGGCGATGAAAGTCGCCAGAACTGAGTTCCGGTGTCATGCATCCCGGGCGATGGAGATACGGTTTACAGCGCTTCTTGCAGCGCCTTCGATAGCCGGTGAAGATGGCGCCCCATAATGTTGAGATGCAACCTTACGTGCCGTGGTTCGCCCGCCGCAAGAGTAGCCAGATACCAAAGGTTTTGAACGGATTGGAGATGATTCTGGCAGCTTGTCCGCGGGTCTTCATAATGAATTCGGGCGCCTGCTGGCTTCATGACAGATTCTGTGCGGTTTAGCGGCATATTTGCACCTATCTCTTTCACTCGTCGCATTTGCTAGTTGCAGATGTGTGGCCGACTGCGAGTATCGGGATAAGAAGACCAGGAATAAGCCGCATCCGGCGCGGAGTCAGCGGCTTGCGAGTGTTCGAGTTTGCCGTCCCGAGCATCCAGCGCTTTCCAGCAAGGGAAGAAATGACCTAGTTGGGGGTTGACGGATGGAATAAACTGGATAAAGAGGTGGTATGGATGGCGGAGGCGGAGCGGATAACGGCGCGGCAGCGGGCGATCCTGACGGCCGTCATTGAGAGCTACATTGAAACGGGCGAGCCCGTGGGCTCGGGCACGGTTGCGGGGACGATGGCGCGGGTACAGGGGAGCACGGGCCAGGGGGCGGGGCTGAGCTCGGCGACGGTGCGGAACGAGATGGTGGAGCTGGCGAACGAGGGGCTGCTGGAGCAGCCGCATACATCGGCGGGCCGGGTGCCGACAGCGCGGGCGTTCCGGATGTACGTGGACCAGTTGAGCGGGGCGGGCGGGCGGATGCTGGGCGGGGGACAGTCAGGACGGCGCGGCCTGATCGAGTCGCAGATCGATTCGAGTTTTGCAGGGGTGCAAGGGACGCAGGCGATGCTGGAACGGACGAGCCATGTGCTGGCGACGGTTTCCAGCGGCGTGGGCGTGGCCGTGGCGCTGGTGGCGGGCGGAGACATGCTGGAGCATGTGCATTTTTCGCGGCTGGGCCATGGCCGGGTGCTGGCGGTGGTGGTGACCAGCTCGGGGCTGGTGCGGGACCGGATGCTGACGCTCGATGTCGATGTTACGGAGCAGGAGCTGGAGGTTGCCGCGAATTTTCTGAACGAGCACTTCCGCGGGTGGAGTATCGAGCGGGTGCGGGCGGAGATTGGCAGGCTGGTGGAGCGAGAGCGCAGCGAGTATCAGCGGCTGCTGAGTTCGGTAGAGGAATTATGGGCAGGCGCCGTGCCGGAGGGCTCCGGCGTGCAGACGGTGTATGTGGAGGGAGTTGCGAACCTGCTGGGGAACAGTGCGGTCGGAAATGCCGAGGATGTGGCTCGGCTGCGCGAGGTGCTGGCGGCATTGGAGGCAAAGCAGCGGCTGGTGGAACTGCTGGATGCGTATATCGATGCGAAGCAGGAGAGTGTGCGGGTGATCTTCGATCTGGAAGAACACGCGCCGGAGATGGCAGGGCTGGTGCTGATCGCGGCGCCGGCGCGGATGGCAGGCGACGGACGGGGAACGGTTGGAGTGATTGGGCCAAAGCGGATCCATTACGAGAACACCATGAACGCAGTGAGCTATATCGCGCAGGTGTTTGAACGGATGCTGCAATAAGACAGTCGGGAGTTGTCAGTTCTCAGTGTCAGTGGTTTTGGGGCGGCAGGGATGGTATTCGTTCGGCGCGAGGGTGGGAGAGATGAGAGGGTGAGATGGCGAGGCAATGGGGCAAAGTCGCGGGATGGGGCGGAATCGGCAACAATAGGAAAGAGAGTGGTTCGAGGAGGAGCGGCGACGGGATGGTAGAGGAAACAACGATGAAGGAAGCGGAAGAGAAGGCGCTGCCGGCGGAGGGCACTGAGGAGCCGCAGGCGGCTGCCGCGGGAGATAACGCCGAGACGGCGTTGAAGGCGGAACTGGAGCAGGTGAAGGGCGAGCGGGACCAGTTGCTGGACCGGCTGGCGCGGTTGCAGGCGGAGTTTGAGAACACGCGGCGGCGCGAGGTAAAGGAGCGGCAGGATGTGCGCGACTACGCCGTTCAGAATGCGGTCGAGCCGTTTCTGGGAGTGATGGACAACTTCCAACTGGCGCTGAAGTCGGACGGCACCAAGGAGCAACTGCGCGCTGGAGTGGAGCTGATCCTGAAGCAGATGGAAGAGGCGCTGAAGGGGCTGAACGTTCAGCCCGTGGAGTCGGTGGGGACGCAGTTCGATCCGCGAGTCCACGAGGCGCTGGGGAGCATCGAAACGGTCGAGTTTCCCGACCACCAGGTGCTGGAAGAGATTCGGCGGGGTTACAAGATCCGCGAGAAGCTGCTGCGGCCGGCGCTGGTGAGGATCGCGGAGAATAAGGCAGTGGTGAGCGAGTGAAGGCAGCTGTCAGTTGCCGATTGATAGTTGTTGGTTGGAGCAAGAGCAAAGGCTAATACGGAGACTCTGACCCGTTGGGCCAGAATGACGCTTCCGGGGTATTGAATTTCGTTGGTGGGAAACTATAAGAGATGAGTGCGACGGCAAACGTGACTAAAGTCGATTTCTATGAAGTATTGCAGGTTTCGCGCGAAGCGAGCGACCAGGAGCTGAAGGCCAGCTACCGCAAGCTTGCCATGCAGTACCACCCGGACCGCAACCCGAACAATCCCGCGGCGGAAGAGAAGTTCAAGGAGTGCAGCGAAGCTTACCAGGTTCTGAGCGACCCGGAGAAGCGCGCGGCCTACGACCGGTACGGACATGCGGCGTTCCAGAACAGCGGCTCGGGAGCGGGGAACCCGTTCCAGGGCGCCGGGTTCCAAGGCGATCTGGGGGACATCTTCGGCGACCTGTTTGGCGAGATGTTCAACATGGGCGGCAGCCGGCGGGCGACGCGAGTACAGCGCGGACGCGACCTGCGCTACGACCTGACGCTGGAGTTCGAAGAGGCGGTGTTCGGGATCGAGAAGCAGATCAGCATCCGGCGGCTGGAAACGTGCGACGACTGCGCCGGGACAGGCGCGGCGAGTGGCAGACCTCCGGCAACTTGCTCGCAGTGCGGCGGGCGGGGACAGGTGCGGCTGCAGCAGGGATTCTTCTCGGTGGCGAAGACATGCTCGCGATGCAATGGGACGGGAACGACGATCAGCGATCCGTGCCTGGGATGCAGAGGCGAGGGGTTGCAGGCGAAGAAGCACGACATTCTGGTGAAGGTCCCGGCGGGCGTGGAGCAGGATACGCGGATCCGCTACCAGGGCGAGGGCGAGGCGGGAAAGTTCGGCGGGCCGGCGGGCGATTTGTACGTGGTGCTGAGCGTGAAGGCGCACAAATTCTTTGAGCGGGACGGCGACGACCTGCACTGCGTGATGCCGATCTCGTTTCCGCAAGCGGCGCTGGGGACGGAACTGCAGATCGAGACGCTGGAAGGGCCGACGACGATCAGGGTTCCCGAGGGCACGCAGAATGGGAAACTGTTCAAGCTGCGAGGCAGGGGAGTGCCCCACCTGAATGAGCGCGGCAAGGGCGATCTGGTTGTGGAGATACGAGTGACGACACCGGCGAAGCTGACCAAGGCGCAGAGGGATTTGCTGCTGAAGCTGAGCGAGACGATGACGGTGGAGAATACGCCGACGAGCAGAGGGTTGTTCGACAAGATGAAGGATATGTTTTCGTAGGTTCGTAGGTTCGGGGTGGCTGGGCGGAATGCTCGGCTGCCCCTTCTCCTTTCAGCAGGTCATTGCAGCGGCGGCGATGGCGATGGCGGCGATGGCGGCGGTCTCGGCGCGGAGGATGCGGGGGCCGAGGGTGACGTGGGTCCAGGCGTGAGCGGTGAAGAGGGACATTTCTTCGGGGGTCCAGCCGCCTTCGGGGCCGATGGCGAGAGCGAGATTCGTGGCGCTCCGGTCCCACATCTCAGGTGCGAGATGTGGGGCACCCAGCGCAGTTGCGAGTGAAAGGGATTGCTCGGTTTCGCTGAGGAGGATGCGGATGGGTGAGGTTTCGGCGGCGAGGGCGGCGGCGAGCGGGGTGGGGCCGGCGATCTCGGGGATGCCGGTGCGGCGGGACTGCTTGGAGGACTCCAAGGCGATGCGACGCCAACGGGCTGCTCTCTTTTCGGCGGCCAGGGCGAGGTGCTTCTCCGTGCGGCGGGCGAGGATGGGCGTGATGCTGGCGACACCGAGTTCAGTGGCTTTTTCGATGGCCCATTCGAAGTGATCGAATTTGAACACGGCGAGGAGGAGATGGATGGGCAAGGCGGCGTCGGCTTCCAGCTCTTCGTGGAGGATGAAGGAGACTTCGGAGTCAGTCACCGAGGCGATTTCGGCGCGGTGGAGGAAGCCATTGGCGACGATGTCGTAGACCTGTCCGGGCTGGGCGCGGAGGACGCGCGCCAAGTGGGCGGCCTGTTCGCCGGTGAGCGCGGCGTGGGTGGGATGGCCGGTAGCGGGAGAGAAGGTGTCGGCGATGAAGCGGCGTCTCATAGGGCAGGGGACGGGGGATAGGGAACAGGGAACAGAGAGACGGGTGCGGCGGAGGTGGTTGGGATGAGCATTCTGTTCCCTACTTACTGTTCCCTGTTCTCTACTTGCCGTTCAAATCTTTAGGGATGGTGATGGTGAAGGGTTCCTGGTGGTAGAAGCTGATGTTGACCGTGGCGGACTTGCGATTGTTCCAGTCAGCCTGGGTGACGGGGAAGTGGAGCAAGACCATGCCCTCAGCGTGGTCGCCGGGCGCGATGGTGGTTTCGCGGGGCAGCGGCGGTCCGGAAAGCGGCTTGAGCGCGGGGAAGGTGACGTACATGTTGTCGAGGTCGGTTTTGGCGATGGCGCTGGTAGTGGTGGGCTCGACGGAGTCGTCTGGCGGGGTGAGGGTCCCGGTAATGTCGTCGATGGTGAGGGGGATTTTGAGGCGGTTGTCGATGCGGACGGTGGCGAGGACGTAGAGGTCGTCCTGGGCCTGGTCCTCGTGGCCGACGACCCTGGAGAGGTCTTTGAAGACGGTGTGGGTGGGCAGAACGGCGGTGTGAGTGATGGCAATGTCGGCGATGCGGTGCGGCCGGAGATAGACATACGCGAAGATGCCGCTGACGACGACAAAAGCGATCAGCAGGGGAATGAGCAAGCTGGTGCGGCGTTCGGGTTGCGAGAAGGAAAGTTCGGACATGGGAGTCAAGGATAGCAGCGAAGGACGGCGGCTGAGGGTCAGCTTTTGCCGGCGGAGGTGTTGACGTCCTTGTGGATGAAGTACTCGTCGATGAGGACGGCGAGGAGGGCGGCGGTGGGGACGGCGACGAGGGCGCCGACGATGCCGGCGAGCTCGGTGCCGGCGATAAGGGCGATGAGGACGGTGAGGCCCATGAGGTTGACGCTCCTGCGCATGATGCGCGGGATGAGGAAGGCGTTCTCGATGTTGATGTAGACGAGGTAGAAGATAAAGACGCCGGCCATCTTGGCCCAGGAATCGAGCGCGGCGACCAGGGCGACGAGCAGGATGGTAATGACGCCGCCGGCGATGGGGACGATGTTCATGAGGCCCATGAGGAC
>Ga0181529_10000069_pt1 | contig 125614 bp, 115 predicted proteins | sample PEATcosm2014_Bin_36_FD_119763 | JGI IMG/M metagenome (GOLD analysis project Ga0181529, IMG submission 119763) | Peatland microbial communities from MTU Mesocosm Facility, Houghton, MI, USA - PEATcosm2014_Bin10_30_metaG | ecosystem: Environmental > Terrestrial > Soil > Wetlands > Peat | place...
AACGTTGCACGGCGTGACCCGGTTTCAAATTGCCCCCTGCAGGGAGGGACCATGGTTAGGCACCGGACGTCGCCCCGAAACGGCTGCTTCTCGGCGAGCGAGCAGCTCTTTTTCGATTTCAGAGTAGCGCGGAGGGGTGCGGGGAGGCACGGGCGAATCGACGCAGCGCCATGAAAACAGGGACAAAGATTTTTCGCAAGGCAGGGTGAACGCCAATTGAATCGAACGGTCATTCAGAAAATGCGTCTGTCCCCTTTTCCCTTTTCTCTTTTCTCCTTTTCCCTTGGATAGCTCACGGCCCTCACCTGAACTCGCGGAGGCAGCTGGCGAACGAATGGCTTGAACAGTTTTCCAGTGCCATCCATGCCCGGAAGAAGTACGAGGACCACAGGGGCATTGTGCATTGCCGTGGCGGCCATTGGCAAGCCTTGCGCGTCACCGCATTTCCTGTTTCCCGTCCGAGCGTCCCCGGAGCACGGCGCGACATCTGCTGGCCGCCACGCGTATCCATCTCCAGGCCAATATCAGCGACGCCAGGAGCGATGCACACAGCAGTCCCAGAAACACCTCGGCTCGGAACACAAACACCGAGCGATCTGGGCCCTCGAAGCCCGCCGCCCAGGTATTCTCCACCCAGCCCCAGCCGCAAACAAAGACCGCTAGGACGCTGCACCAGAATGCCACGACTCGCAACATACGTAGTTTCTCCACGCGCTTCAATCCTCGCAGCGGCCGCCGGGCCGTCTTCAGTAGGCCTTAGGTGCCGCCGGATTTGGATTACCACTCATTGGTCCAATCAGCGGGCACCCGTATGGTCCCCAACTAGGCATTTTGGATTCCGAGCACCTGGCGATTACGGCATCCGCAAAACTGTTGCACTGAAACCATGGCATCCAATTCCCAAGGGACTTACCTATCTGCAACTCGTTGTTCACGCACTTCTCGTCCACGTTGAAGACCGGCGTGCAGACGCCATCCTTCTGGTCGCTCTGATCTGTTATCTTTACCGGTATTCCGATCGGGTTGACCGGGAGGGGGCCTGGCCTCTCAGGCCCCATACCTGCCGTTTTGGTGCTGGTCTTCAGCCAGCAGTGCCGCAAGTGACATGCACCTGCTGGCTTATCGAGCCACGGATGCCCCGTCACGATAGGGGCGCAGCATCGCTGAACTGGGGTGTCACATTTCAGCTTGGGCGTGGGAATCGTGGCCTGAACCTGACCAAGCTCCCCACCGCAGAAAGCTACCATTCCGCCTGACTGAATACTAAAAAGCAGGAGCCCATGGCAACTTGGTTTCGGGGGATTCGGCTCAAGGATCGTATCCCAGCCCGTGGGATCAATTCGATTCACCGGGTCGCCGCCCGCGTAAAGGTACTTGTGGAGGGTTTTCGGGTCCGTCGTGTCGCCGTCGGCAGGGTCTTTCGTCAAGAATCTGCCTGTCAGTGAATCGAAGTACCGGGCCCGCAGGTAGTAAAGGCTCAGGTCTGAATCGTATTGCTCACCGCGGTAGAGGTACACGTTCGGCGTCGAGCCCGTCGTATTGACCGTGTTGCCGAAGGCATCGAAGTCATACGTGTCCGTCACGGTGCCGGTCGAGTCGCTTAAGAGGCGGACTGTGCCGCCGGCGTCGTAGCCGTAGAAGCTTGGGGTCCAAGCGTTGGCGATTAGTTGGTTCTGGCTGATGCGCTGGAGGCCGTAAGTGTAAGTTCGTGTGACCGCGCCGGCGGTGACTTCTTCGACCACCTGCGAGTAGTGGGTCGGGTTCAAATCGTCCACCAGATATCGGGTCATCACGCCGTTGACCGTCTTCGACGCGCGGTTATCGTCGGCGTCGTATTGGATGGTCACGGCGCCGTTGTTCATGCTCTTCAGGCGGTTTTCGAAATCGTAGGCGAAGGTCTTGCTGGCGCTGGTTAGGGTGTTGCCGTTGGCGTCGTAGGTCTCAGTGTTAAGGCGATCATCGGGATCGTAGGTGAAGCTGCCGGTGGCGATGCCGGGGATGGAGCTGGTTTGTGACTGGCGATTGCCTACCGGGTCGAGGCCGTACGCCACGCTGCCGGTCTTCGAGTTCGGGTCGGCGCTGATGTTTTCGTTGGTCAGGCGGTAGATGCCGTCATAGTTCCAAGCCACGATGCGCGGATGGGGCTGAGTGGCAAGTTGCTCGGTCACTCCCGTGCGGTTGCCTACCGTGCCATCAAGCGTATAAGTATAACTTGCCGCAGCGTTGCTCAGCGCGGTAACGCGATTGAGTGTGTCGTAAGTGAAGGTGGACTGCAAACCGTTTGGATAGGTCACGGTCGCCAGATTGCTGGCCGGGTCGTAGCTGTACGTGGTCGCGTTCTGGCCCACCAGACGATTATCCACTACGGTCGCCAATCGATTCAAGCTGTCGTAAGTATACCCAACCGAGACGCCGTTCGCATTCGAGGACGTCATCGACGCCAGATTGCCCGCCGGATCATAAGTATACGTCAACGTGCCTTGTGGCGTTTGCTTCTGGTAGAGGCGGTCGTGGTCGTCGTAGGTGTATTGCGTCAGCCCGCTCGCATCCGTCATGGTCGCCCGCTTGCCGGTCGGCGTGTAGGTGAAGCTTTCGGGCGCCTCGGGCAGGGTCGGGCGTCCGCGTGATGAGGCGGTTCAGGCTGTCGTACGTGTAGGTCGTGGTCTTGCCATTATAATCGCGCAGCGTTTGCAGATCGCCGGCGGCATCGTAAGTGCGGGTCTGTGACTAACTAGCTGGCATGGCCTTGGAAGTGACCCGCCTTGTGCGCGAACACGCTGGCCAATAGTCCAGCTTTGTTCCGACGCGGAGCGGTTAGTTGTTCCAATCTGAAACACGTTTCATTTCGGAACTGGTTCGCGGCTCTCTAGTTACTCAAAGAAAGGTACTTAGGGCCTAAAGTCTCTTGGCACTAAGTATGCACTCTTAGCTGCGTCGGCCAGTTCGGGCCGGGTCGAAGAAATCCAAGAAAAGGACGAAATGAGATGAAAGTGCCAAGTGTGTCCGCGCGCAAAGAGGGCGAGATTTCGCGGGAGATTCGCGACCGAATCGTGCTGGAACATCTGCCGCTGGTGAAGGCGATCGCCATACGGGTCCACGAAAACCTGCCGGTGCACACCGATCTGGACGATTTGATCAACGCGGGCGTGCTCGGCCTGTTCGACGCCGTCGCCAAGTTCGATTCCAGCAAGAAGGTGGAGTTTCACAGTTACGCGAAGCACCGCATCAAGGGCGCCATCCTGGACAGCCTGCGCCAGCTCGATTGGGCGTCGCGCGATATGCGGAAGCGGCAGAAACAGATCGATGCGGTGACACGCGACCTCGCCGCCAAGCTGGGCCGTAATCCCAATGAAGGCGAACTGGCCACGGAACTGAACCTCAGCACTGAGCGCCTGCGCCATATACAGGTGGAACTGCGCCATCTCGGACAGGTCTCGATTTCGCAGCGAGACAATCTGGACCACGAACGCCCGCAGGAGTTTCCCGCTACCGCCGAACTGCAGCCCGATCGCATTTGCGAGCGGCGCGAGTTGGAAAGCACACTGGCGCGGGCGCTCGGAGCTCTGCCGGCGCGCTACCAGAAGGTTGTATTCCTGTATTACACCAACGAGATGACAATGAAGGAAATTGGCAGCCTGCTGGGCGTAAACGAGAGCCGCATTTCGCAAATTCATAAGATGGCGCTGAAGAGAATGGCGCTGGCTCTCGAATCGCAGGGCATCCACTCGCCGGAGGCCTTCCAACCGATGTAGGGACCGTGCGGGCGGGCCTCGACTTTGAAATCGCCCGGGCTCAGGCAAAGGCACGCTTTTTGGCGAGAAGTTCTTATCCACTATGGCACTTTACTGTCAGAACACGATGCACAAGAGCGCACCCGCGGCCGCCGGCCTGGACGATCGAATCTCCGAAGCCCGCAGCCAGTTGCAGCGGACGCCGGAATGGCATCCGGATTTCGAGCGCCGGCTGCTCTACCTGATACGCCTGGTGGATGAGCGGGACGAACGCCCGGTTTCCCCGTGCGCCCATGCGACTGGCCCCGGTTGCCGGAACGCTTGAGCCTGTGAGGTCCGCCTCAAACTCGCGACCATAGGGAACGGTCGCTACGCTGGCCGGCAAGAGAGATCCTAGCTTGGCTCGCTTGCCATGTAACCCGACCTGCCATAGAGCCATCTAACCAGACAGGAGGGAAGTAACATGAAAACTGGGACGACCACAAGGATTCTTATGGCTGCGGCGTTGCTGGCCGGCACCGCTCTGGCGGCTGCCAAGGACAGCTTCCCCCAGCCTCCAACCGACGATGCGATCGCCAAACAGGTGCGGCACGCGATCCTGATGTACCCTTATTACTCTCTTTGGGACCAGATCGGCCTGTTCGTGCATGACGGCAAGGTGGAATTGAACGGGGCGGTGACCCAGCCCATGAAGAAGAAGGACCTGGCGCGGCTGGTGGAACGCATTCCCGGCGTCACCGGGGTCACCAACGAAATCAAAGTACTTCCGCCCTCGCCGATGGACGACCGTCTGCGGCGGCAAGTGGCACGAGCCATTTTCGGCGACCCTTGGCTGTCGCGGTACGCCGCCGGCTCGCTGCCTGCCATTCACATCGTGGTGGATAGCGGGCACGTGACCTTGTGCGGAGTGGTTGCGAACGACGGCGACAAGCGACTGGCTGGCATCCGCGCCCAGGCCGCTGGTCTGAGTTTCGGCCAAGTGGTGAACGACCTCGAGGTCGAGCATCCTTCCGCCAAGAAGAGCTGACAGCGGCACTAACTGGTCTGTTCTTGGAAGCCGCGGCTCGGGCAGTCCGAAGACTCGGCTGCCCGCCTGAGCCGCCGTAGGTCACTTTCTCTCATTGGCAACGTGCTATGCTGATCCGGACGAGCTGCCGCAGTTGCGCCAGCGCCTAAAGGAGAAAGCATGCAGGAACAGAACTACGCCAATCACCGGCAATTTGTGCCGACCTACCACTTCGTGCTCTTGAGCGTTCTGATTTTGACGCTGATCGGATCGGTGATCAACCTGTACAAGTCTTATGTCCGCCATTCGCACGTTTACGCCGCAGCGCTGATCGTGGTGCTGGTCTTCATCTCGGCCGTACTTTTTTACTATTGCCGCGAGTTTGCTCTCGTCGCGCAGGATCGTGCCATCCGCGCTGAGGAGAACTTGCGGCACTACGTGCTGACCGGCAAGTTGCTGGACCCGCGGCTCAACATACGCCAGATCATCGCGCTGCGGTTTTCGAGCGACGAAGAATTCCCCGAACTGGCCACCCGCGCCGCCGAGGAGAGCCTGATCCCCGATACCATCAAGCAGGCCATCAAGCATTGGCGCGCAGACACACACAGGGTCTGACCGGGCGCGACTGCGGGCCGCGATAAGCCGGTGACCGGCGGCTCGGAAAAGCAGGCGGCTGTGCCTGACCGACTGTCGGCGGACCGGTACGGGCCGCCTATTTCATCCGCGTGAGGCCTTGGCTCTCGTCGATCCGCACGCGCTGGTTGGCGGCGACGTTCTGGAAGCGCTGCCGGGCGCCGCTGGGCCAGGCGATTTCCAGATTGGCGGTCGAGTCCTTGCCGAGCCCGAATGTGAGCGCCAGGTCGCTTTGCGAGCAGTAGCTGGAACCGCTGCGCACCATATTCCATTGCTTGCCGCCAGCGCTCTCCACGCGCACCACGGCACCGATGCCGTCCCGGTTTGACTTTGTCCCTGCGAGGCGCACTGAGATCCAGTGGTTACGATTGCCGCCATCGTTGCGTAGCAGGTGAGCGGGGCCATTGTTAGTCGAAACGATCAGGTCGAGATCGCCATCGTGATCGTAATCGGCGTACGCGGCGCCGCGCGCCACCATAGGCTGCGCGAATCCGGGGCCCAGCTGGCTGCTGACATTCTCGAACTTATGGTTGCCCAGATTGCGAAATAGCAGCGGCAATTCGCGGTAGCTCACCTTTGGCTGCACGCGGCCAATCTCATCTTCGATGTGGCCGTTGGCGGCGAAAATGTCGGGGTAGCCATCCAGATCGTAGTCGAAGAAGAAGACGCCGAAGGTGAGCGACAGCAGGCTGGCGCGGCCGACCGTCGAGGAGGGGGCTTCGTCGACGAACAGGCCGTTACCTTCGTTGTGATACAGCCCGAGCATCTGGTTGGAAAAGTTGCCCACCAGCAGGTGCTGGCGGCCGGAGCGGTCGTAATCGCCCGCGTCGGCGCCCATCGCGCCGCGGGCCACGCCATCCTCGCCGTAAGCCACGCCGGCGGTCATGCCTTCTTCCTTGAAAGTGCCGTTGCCTAGATTGCGGTACAGCTTGTTGGGCTGAGTGTCGTTAGCGACGAAGATATCGGGCCAGCCGTCGTTGTTATAGTCGAGAATTGTCACTCCCAGCGACTTACTGGTGGGGTCGCCCAGGCCGGCGCGTTCGGTCACGTCCTCGAAGCGCCCGCCGCCCAGGTTGTGAAACAGCCGCGAGCGCGTGCCTTTGTAGGATTCCGGCGTGCAATACGACTTGGTAGATCCATCGAGCGAACATCGCAGATCGCCCTTCTCGGTCCATTGCACGTAGTTGGCAACGAATAAGTCGAGCTTGCCGTCGCGGTCGTAGTCCAGCCAGGCGGCGCTGGCACCGAAATTCGCGTTTTGAATGCCTGCCGCTTTGGTGACATCGCGAAACTTGAAGTTGCCCTCGTTGTGGAACAGATGGTCGCCATCGAGCGCGGTGATGTAAACGTCGTCGCGGCCGTCGTTATCGTAATCGCCTATGGCCACGCCCAGCCCATAGATTTCGATGTCGAGTCCGCTGCCCGCCGTGACGTCGGTGAAGGTGCCGTTGCGGTTGTTGCGGTAGAGCGCGGCGGTTGTTCGGTGGCCGTGCGGCGTGAAGTCCTTGCCGTTGACGAACAGGATATCCGGCCAGCCGTCGCCATCGGCGTCGAAGAAAGCGACGCCCGCGCCCATGGTTTCCGGCAGGTACTTTTTGCCAGTGTGGCCGGCGTTGTGCGTGAAATGGATGCCCGCCTGCGCGGTGACGTCGGTGAAAACGACGGCCGTGCGATCGGGTGCCGAGGCCCAGGCCATAACACATGCTACAGCGAATGCAAGAAGGGCCGCCGCGGTGGGGATAAGAACCAAGCGTTTCATGGTTAAGGCCTCGTCGCTATGAGGAAACTTGCCCGCAAGCAGGCGTTGGCAAGCTAAAGCATGCCCCACCTTCACGGCCGTGGCTCCGCTGGCACGGCGCTTTCGTGATCGTGGATCGGCTGGCGTTCGTTATTGTCTTCGGGGCTTCTCATACGCGCCTTTTCGGTGATGGCCTGCGACGATTCGTCCGCCTTGAACCGGCGGAAGAGCGCTTCCTCACGCGCCGCATGGTCCAGATTGCCCAAACCCCGGTAACAAAGCATCAACGTGTAATGCATCTGCACGTCCTCGGGATCCACGGCGCACACCTGCCGCAGAGTCTCGACGGCGGCGGCATACTGGCGTTTGAGAAACTGGATGCGCGCGATCTGGTTCAGCACCACGCGGTCGCGCGGATATTTCGAGCGCACTACTTCGAGCGATTGGAGCGCGCCATCGTAATCGCCATCCGCACGCTGGGCCGCGGCTTTGAAGAACCAGATGCGGCCAAGCCGCGGGTCGATCGACATCGCTCTCTCGACATAGGGCTTGGCGGCATCGGTCTCGCCTTCCTGAATCAGCGCCCGCGCCACGTTCAGCCAGCCGTCGGCATAACCGGGCTCGGCTTGGGTCACTTTCTGAAACGCGTATTCGGCGCCTTTCAAATCGCCTTGCAGCAATAAGCCGATGCCCCAGTCGTTCCAGCGCTCGCGGTCCTGCTTGCGCGCCACCGGCGTCCAAATCGGCTGGCCCAGCGGCACGGTGGCGTGCGCTTCGGCCAGAGTGACGATGGGAAGATCCGGGATGCGATCGCGAATGGCTCCCGAGACATTGGCCGGAATCGAGGTCCGCAGAAACCGATATTCGAGGCCGTTGTGGTCCAGACCCAACAACGCCGGATCCTGACCCGGCTTGGGTTGGCCGGTGTAAGCGAACTGCGTGTAATACCAGGAGAACTTGCGATAATTCAAGCGCGCGGCGAACGTGATGGGGCCGCGCGCGCCCTTCGGCACGCTGACGCGGTAGTGAACGGTGTCCGCCGCGCCGGGCGGAATCAGATGTACGTAAAGCACGCTGCGCGCCTGCCAGGCATTCCGCTTATCGATAGGGTTGGCATTCGCATCAAGCTGATACGACCGGTAAAAATGCGCGCCCGGATCGACCGGCCCATGGCCGTGATCCGCTACGTTGCCGCTCCAGAAGACGACGCGGCCGTCGGCATCGAGTGCTTGCAACTCAAGCCAAACATCGAAGGCATCGACGGTGCCGGCGGGGAAGAAGTGGCCGATCTTGCGTGTGCGCACAACCACGTCCACGCGCGCTGTCTTACCGGGCTCGAGCACCGCGCCCGCGGCATCGATGGGCGCCGCGATTTTGTCCACTTCGCGAATCAATGCCGGTGCGGACTGTTCGGATTCTTCTCCCACGCCGAAGCTGGTGTTGGCCGCCACCGGATTATCGGCGCGGCGCAGCATGGCCGGCACGCCCTTCGCTTCCTCGACTGGCGACACGGCGAAAATGTCCACCGTGATGAATCCGGATTGCAGAAACTTCTCGGTGGTTTCCAACTGGATCGCATCCTGGTTGGCATAGGCGACGGCAGTATTGGCGGCGGCGAACCGATGCGAATGCACCTTGCCATCGATGTTGCCGGGATCGCGCGAAGCGACGAGCGGCATGTGGCAATCGACGCAAGCCATGGATTTTTCGGGATAGTAGAACGAGCGCGCGCCCTGTCCGGAAACGCCGCTGGCCTGCCAGTTGTCGTAATCGTCGAAACCCCGGAACCATCGGTAATCGTTCACAGGCACATCCAGATGCACCTTGTGACATGCCGCGCAGAATTCTGCATCCTTCATGAATGGCTTCAGGAAAGTCTGGCGATGCGGCTGCGGCGCGAGGTAAGTAAGGAACGTATCCATCGCTTGCAGATATCGGTTGTGACTGGATGCGATTTCGTGCAGCGGCGGATACTCGACCGTGAAGTCGTTGTTGCCCATCGTGCTGCCCACGTGGGTGATGGCGTGACACGACATGCAGCCCAGGCCGGCCTGCGCTTCCGGCGTATCGATCTGTTCCTTGATGGGACGGTCGAAGCGGCCGTTGAAGAAGACCGCGTGATCGTGACAGCCGGCACACCACTTACTGGGGCGCGTGCCCGCGACATCCTGAAAGTACTCGATCGCTTTGCGGTAGAACTGATTGTTGAATGAAGCAAAGTGGTGCGTGGAGCTTTGCCATTGCTCGTAGATGTCTTTGTGGCAGCGTCCGCAGTCCTTCGAATCCATGAAGAAATTCGCGGGGATGATGTGGCCCGTGTTGGTCTGCGCGGAAGCCGGAGCGAAGGGAGAACCGGCGCCGGCGCCCTCCTGATTCATCGAGAGCGGAGGAGTCGATGGGTTCACGATACGCGCGTTCGGGTCGGGATGAATGCGGCCCCAGCCCCACGCGACCAGCACCAGCAGCAGCGCCGCGGCGAAGGCTCCCTGCAGCAAGCGTCGGCCGCCAGTGAGCGCGTTCGCGATCAACGGCAGCGCCACCAGAGCAAGCGCGATGTGCAGCCATAGAACGAAACGATGATCGCGCGTGTTGCCGTAAAACACCAGATACAGTGCCGGCAGTCCGGCCAGCAGAAACGCTCCGGCGGGCTGCGGATAGCGCTTGGCGAAGACGGCCGCGACGGCCATCAATGCCAGGCCCAGCGCGAGGTGCAGCACCGCGTTGGCCATGTAAAAAACGCTGGCGCGCGGGAACGCAACCAGGTAGCCGCTGTTGACAATCAGCAGGGCCAGTCCGGCGACGGCGGCGCGGATCGGGTTGGTTCGGTTCATGGCGAATTTCTAAGGCATGGCGCAGGTAGGACAGACCATCGCCTTTCGTGGTCTGTCATTCGCCGCCAGGACGCGACACCGCGACAGACGACAAAAACCGATCGTCTGTCCTACCGCCGCACTAATGCGCGTGCGCCACGGCTTCACGGCCGCGACTCCGCGGATTCCGGCGCCAACGGCCGGATCAGCCTCAGCGCGGGGCGTGTCAGGTAATCGCGCCGGTACTGAATGTGCGCGGCGTCGGTAGGATAGTGTTCGCCCGCTGGGTACGGATAGCTGCTCATGGCGTGGAAGGGCAGCGGCAACACGGATTGCGAAAACGCCGTGTTGGCGTCGCCATCCTTGGCCCAGCCATCCACCAGCAGTAGAAAGTCGCGCTTCCATCCGGGCGGTACGGGCGGAAGGCCGCCGGCGCGGAATCTCATGCGAATCTCATCGCCAGAACCCATCACCACCATGCGGTCGTCCGGCTCGGCCAACAGCGTTTCGACCGGGCCGTAGCGTGTGTACAAACCTGGTGTGGGGTTCCACATCGATGTAAAGCTGACTTTGTCGTAATGGAACTGTTCCGGCTGCTTGCGCTGCGGATCGATCGACGCCTGGGAGAAGCCGCGGAAATGCAGATCGGCGGCGTCTAGAGCGAGGCGCGTTATACGCACTGGCGGCGGCGCGTCATCCTCCACCATATATATCTCGTCCCAGTAGACGCACAGGTTGGTGACGATGCGAACCTCGCGCGAGGCGGAGAGAAACTTGCCGCTCAGGTCAACCGCCATCGGCTTCGGTTTGCCGGATGGCATGCCCATATCTTCGATCACGGTCTTCCAATTGCCGGCCGCGTCCTTCACTTGCAGATACGGAAAAACCAGGTCGCGATGCGCCTGCGTGGCGGAAAGAAAGGTGCTGCCATCCGCCCAGTCCACCCAGCCGTAGAGAATGAGCGCGGCGTGATTAGAGCGTGCGGCGTTGCCGAAATCGAGATCCAGATGATGCATCTCGGCCACGCCTGCGACGTCGCGGCGGAACGAGTTCGGATAGACGCCGTCGCGTTTGAGCACTGCCGCGCGCACATCGGCGCCGTTCGAATCGTGCGCCGCAACGGGATAAACTTTGCGCTTCACGCCGAACAGGCGGAATTCCGGGAAAGGCGGCGACTTGAATTTTTCGTTAGTGACGATCTCCGTGTCCGCCGGATGGTCGAGTGCCATTAGCTTGATCTGATCGAGATACGAAACCTCGCGCAATTCTTCGGTGACGCGCACTTCGTAAGCACCATCGCGCGGCTCGATCGCCTCGGCTGGAATCGAAACGTACTCCTGATGATCCACTGGGAAGAACTGGCCGTCTCCTGAGCTCGCGCCGAGCGGCGCCACGCCCAGCACGTCGGTGATGAATTGGAAGCCACTGCCGTTCCAGGCGAAGATCATGGGGCAGGAGCCGGCCAGGCGCGGCGCTTCCTTGATTGCGGCCACCTTGTTCACGGGCAGGTTCGTTTCGTTCTGCACCAGGCCGTTGGGCCATGTGATGCGCACCGTATCTACCTTGGTGCGATTGCCCAGCCGGAAGACGGCCGGCACGCCCGAGTAAGTGACCTTTTCATAACTTGTGCCGGCCTTCACTTCCACCTTGGCGTTGACGGCGGCCTTTGGATTCTTCTCGCCGGTAAGTGCCACTTCGATCCAGTTGCCATAGTCGGGTGTGACGTCATGGCGAACAACGAGCGACCCGTCCGCATTGATGCGCGCGCGGTCTAATCGTCCGCTGCCATCGAAATCGGCAAGCACCTCGCGCGGCGGAAACGCCTCATCGGGCAGTGCGGGCCGCGGCTCGAATTTATCCGCGAGGTTGAGCAGCAGCAAGCCCGGCGTGACAAGATCCGTGCGACCGTCGTGATTCACATCGCGCGCCACGAGGCTGGTGCCGGCGAGCAACTGATCGAGCGGCACGGCTTCATAATGACCCACCAGGCGGTCGCGGTACAGCACGCCGGGCCGGTCGTCGTAAGTGATGACCATGTCGAAACCGGGCGTGTCGGGCTCCAAGTCGAAGCGGGCCGCGTCACGCGCGTGGCCGCTCACAAACGGGAAGCGCGCGGTTTCATCGCTGAAGCCGGCCTCGCCGTTATTGCGGAATAGCTTCGATTGCGGACCGACGAGGAACAGGTCTTCGTCGTAATCGTGATCGTAATCGAGCCAGAGCGCGGTGTGGAAAACGCCGCTGGCGAGGTCGGCCTTCTTTTCGAAATGGCCGTGGACATTCGATAGAGCGCCGCGCCGGCGTGGGTGATGACGCACAGATCCGGCAAGCCGTCGTTATCGAAATCGCCCGGCACAATGGAAACCACGTCGCGCAGCGCTTCCAATCCTGAATCTGGCACCGGCGTCTTGCCGTTGCGGAAAAGTTGCGCTCGCCCGCCGCCCCAGGCGATCAGACTGGGCCGCGAGCCGCCATCGAGATCGAGCACCGCCAAGCCAGCTTCGTCGCCGGTGAACCCAGTCGCGATTGTCTCATCCCGATACACAGGCGTGGCCAGCGGCGCGGGCGGCCGCGCATCGATCGGATCGTAGATCTCCGCGTACATGCACCAGTCCATATCCTCTGGAATGGCCGCGCCATCCTGGCGCTTCTTCGCTTCCTGGAACACGCGCAACTCTGTGGCTGCATCGGCCGGTCGATTCGATTGCCGGTACAAGCCGTAGAGTTGGAAATGCGGCGCGGCCAGCAGCGGGTCCAGGTCGCGCGCGATTTCAAATTCTTTGATGGCTGCGGCGATTTCAGCCTCTTTGGCGGCCGCTTCGGCCTCGGCCCTAATCTTGTGCAACGTGCCGATCTGGTAGTGGGTCACCGGCTCGGTGGGAACCAGCCGCGCCATGCCCTCGAATTCGACCAGTGCCTTATCGAACTTATCCTGCTTCTTATACGCGACGCCCAAGTTAAACCAGGTGTGCGGCAGCTTGGGGTCCTGCTTCTGCACCTTTTCGAGTTCCGCGATGCCGGCCGCCAGCTCGCCCGTGCGCAGCAGCGCCAAGCCGTAGTTCAGCCGCTCGCGCACGGAGCCGGGCGCCATCTCAAGCGCGGCGTGAAATTCACCCACCGCCTGCACCTGCGTGGTCGGATTCTCATAAAGCGCTTTGGCGAGGTTGCGGTGCTCCCAGAGCCGCGCCTCGCGTGCGCGATCGGTCTGCGCCTGATTCATCTGAGAATGGACCAACCAGGCCGATCCGCAGACTGCTATGATGACCGGGATAACTTTGTCGCGTAGTGGCATTGTAAGATTAGGCCTCGTTACGTAATAACTGTACCAACCGCTCCCTGACGGTAGCGGCTTTGAACGCTATCGGAGCCGCGACCATCGCGAGCGGTTGCCGGCGATTGGACCGACCATATCCCGACAGGCCCTGAGTCCGTAATGGCAGAGAACCTCCTCGACAGCACCACCGGTGCCGTCAAAATATCACAGGCAGGCGCGGTGCGGCCATAATAGGATCATACTAGTGGACCAGGGCCGATCTCCCACAATCCGATTGTTGGCCGGGCTAGCGGTCACGCTATCGGCGGTGATGGTGTACTCGGCGTACACGATCGTGCAACTGCGCAGCCTGGAGCAGTTGCAGACCTCCATCATCGACCGTAATCGCACCGACTCGCTTCTGCTGCTGCGCATCCAGAACAATCTGAACACGCTGGCAGTGACCATGCGCGACATGCTGGAAGAAAGCGAGCCGTACCCGCTCACCGCTTGGCGTGCGCCGTTTCACCGCATTCGCACCGACCTCGACGACGCGCTCGATCAGGAGACACGCTCCTCGCCGCTCGACCGCAGCTCCGACCAGCGCGCCTACCTGGCCGGCAACGTTACGCAGTTCTGGGATGCGCTGGACCGCGTTTTCGCGCTCGCCGCGAGCGACCCAGCCAAAGCTCGCGACCTGATTCGCATTTCGCTCGAGGCGCGGCAGGAGGCGCTCAGCACGGCGGTGGCGCGCCTGCTGGTCGCCAACAACGAGAGCGAACAGGAAGCCGCCGCGCGCACGCAGGCCATTTACGCGCAGACCAAACGCAACGTTTATATTTTTCTCGCGGCGGTGCTGATCGTGGTCGTACTCACCAGCATCTACCTGGTGGTGTATAACCGGCGTATGTTCGAGCACGTAGCCACGCTTTCCGAACGCCGCAGTGAATTGGCCCGTCAGTTGATTTCGATGCAGGAAAACACCTTCCGCTCGATCTCTCGAGAGCTGCACGACGAATTCGGCCAGATCCTCACCGCCGTCGGCGCTATGTTGCAGCGCGCCCACCGCCGCACGCCGCCCGAGGCCGGCACGGACCGCGCCGATTTGCGCGAGATCCACGAAACCGTGCAATCGACGCTCGAGAAAGTGCGCACGCTCTCGCAGGCGCTGCACCCCGTCGTGCTCGACGATGCAGGCTTTGAAGGCGCCGTGGATGCCTACCTGCCGCGCTACGAAAAGCAAACCGGAATCGCCATCCAATACCAGAAGACCGGCGCCGGCCGCGAGTTGGACCGCGGCATCGCCATCCATGTCTATCGCGTGTTGCAGGAGGCGCTCAACAACGTGGCGCGCCATTCGAAATCGAAGACCGCGGCGGTGCGCCTGTCTTTCCTGCCCGATTCGATAGTGCTCGAAGTAGAAGACGAAGGCATCGGCTTCGGCTCGCGCGATGGCAAGGGCATGGGCCTGGTCTCCATGCGCGAGCGCGCCGAGTTAGTCAACGGCCAGGTGGAATTCATCGCCCGAGAAGGTGGCGGCGCGCTGGTGCGATTGACCGTGCCAACACCGGGGTGAGGAACTGGGCCTTTCTGTTCACGCTGCGAACGGATTGCTGATTCGAACGCCGAGAATTTCCTGGCCGTCGTTCAAGTCTTCTGTGTATAGGACTGTCGCTCCGGTGCGAGCCGCCGCAACGACAATCAGTGCATCCCAGAATGAGATACTCGCCTGGTCAGCCAGCCCGGCGGCAGCTCGAATCGCTGCGTAATCCACCACCACCAGAGGCCACGCCGTCAGATCCTCCAGCAGCACCAGCGCTTCCTGGATTGAGCACGGCTGGCCCACTTTTCTGGTTAGCGTTACGAAAAGCTCCTGCAGTACCTGTGTGCTCACGCGCAGCAGGTCCGTCTCCATCAACTCGTTCAGCAGCCGTTGCGCAGCACGCTTCTTCGGTGAACCGCCCTTGTCGAAGGCATACACCAGCACGTTCGTGTCAACGAAACCGGGAGCCTTCTCAACGGGCATAGAGATCGTCACGGCTCCAGTTCCGTTCGCCGACCTCGACGAGGCCCGTATCGAAAGCCGCCGTTAGCCTCGCGCGGGCAATCCGCTTCCGGCCGGATTCCGCGACCAACGTCATCAAGTATTCCCGTACCAGTTGGTTCACGCTGGTCCGCTGATCGAGGGCAACCTTTCTGGCCGCAAGGAGGAGATCCTCCTCGACTACGAGAGTGACATTCTGCTTAGCCTTATCCACGCTTCCAGTGTAACACGAATACTGTGTTACACGGATTCTCGGTCGGCCGCTGCTGGATTGGTTGCGGAAGTCGCGATCAGGAAGCGCTTCGGTGTTAGGGACCGACGTCGGGAGCTGTGCTGCCGCGGGAGACCAATGCTACCCCTTCGGTGGTCGCGGCGGTTCGCAGATCGGCGTCGAGAGTTGCCAGGGCCAAGCGCTCGCGCTGGGCCAATTCCAGATAGGCGGCATCGTATACGGACAGGCGGTAGGTGCGCGCCAGGCGGAGGACGGCGGCTTCGTCGGGCGACTGGTCCAGCCGGAGTCGAAGCAGCGCGAGGTTCAGGAGAAAAGAGGCGGTGCCGGATTCCGCGATGCGACGGCGGCGCTCATTCACGATCAGGATATTCCGCACTTCGAACCACCACAGGCTGGGTACGACGCCCTCTTCGGCGCGCATTCGCTCGAATGCCAGGCTGGCGTCGGGGTGGTCTTCATCGTCAAATGCCCAGCACGCGGTGATGGATGCATCGAGAACGAACGCCATCAGGACTTTCGTCCCTCATCGCGGGCTGAAAGCAGTTCGGCGACGCTGATCCTGCCGGTTCGCTTACGAAGATCCCGGATGGCGCCGAGGGCTCTGTCGATTTCGGCCTGACGCCGATTGACCTCAGGTACGAGGCGTGCGATGCGGTGTCCGTGGCGGGTGATGATCAACGTCGCGCCCCGCTCGACTTCGTCCAGGAGTTGGGGGAGATGGGTCTTGGCTTCCGAGGCTTGAATTTCGCGCATATAATAAACCAGTCGAATTGACTGGTCTAATTGTAGCATAGGGTTTCCGGTGCCAGCGCGGCGACTGTGTTCAGAGATTCAGTACGCGGCGGAGCGCGGCGTCCACTTCAGCCATGCGAAGCGCGGGCAGCGCACCGACTTCCGGAATCACTAACCGCGATGGATCGAGAGACCGGACTTGGAAGCATAGGAACACCGTGCCATGGTGCAGCCCAGACTCGGACGCAGTAACCCGGACATTCACCGGGTAATCGTGCGAGATATTGGCGGCATCGGTGCCAACGACGACCGTGACCACAAGTGGGAGACGGTTGATCGCATCGCTCGAAACCACCAGGACCGGCCGGCTGCCGGCTTGTTCCCGGCCGCGGACGGGATCGAGCGACGCGAAGTAAATCTGGCCGCGCTTAATCATTCCTGAGACCATCCGCCTCGGTGACGGCGAAGTCTTTGGCGATGGCGGCACATTCGGCCCGGACTTGCGGGTCCCCGGCCATGGCGGCGATGGCGCGGTCGAACTCCTCCCGGCGGCGCCGGGAGACGTACTCCTGAAGAGAGACGATCACCAGCCGATTCAGGTTGGTGCGTAGTTCGGGCGGAGCGACGGAGTTCAACTCGCCGATGAGGGCACTTGGCAGGGCAACGCTGCGGCGGAGCGTGGTAGTTGTTGGACGACGTTTCATGTCACACCTATAGTAACACTCGTAGTCACACCATCGGGTGTTCGAAGTGAATGCGCGGCCGTGGCCTCGCGTGCGCGCCAACTGGCGCATTGTTTTCCGTTTTGAAGAAACGGACGCTTTTGACGTTGAACTGATCGACTACCATTAAGAGAGAAAACGACATGCCCATGAAGAATCCCGTGCATCCCGGCCGCATCGTTCGGCATGACTGCCTTGAGCCGTTGGGCCTGTCCGTGACCGAGGGCGCCACGGTTCTCGGCGTCACGCGGCAGACGCTTACCAAGATCCTGAACGGCAGCTCCGGCATCAGCCCGGAAATGGCGATCCGGCTCACCAAGGCTTTCGGCAGCACCGAGGAAACGTGGTTGCGGATGCAGCTTGCCTATGACTTGGCCGCCGCCCGCAGGGACGAGAGCAAGATCAAGGTGCGCCGCTATCCCGTCCCGCAAGAATTGCACGTCTGAAGCCGGGTTTCGGTTCTGGAGTTTCTTCCGGGTTCTTAGTTCGTCTAACCATCTCGCCAGCGCGGGGAACGTTCCGTCTGTCACCGGGTTGTCCTCGTGGACCCAGTCGCCTGACGGCCGTTGGCTCTTGCAAGCAGCCCGCGTGCCTTATCCAAACGCTTCTGTATGCGCTCAGGGACCTCGTACTTAATGCCCTTTTGCTGACAATAACGGGTCAGGATTGCAATCTCCGAGGCGTAATCCAGCCGCTTCTTGTAGATGGTTGCCAGCCGTTCGTAAAACCATGGCGCGACTCTCCCACCATGGATCTCGACGTCCTGCTCGGTTGCTGCGACCAGTTCCAGCAAAGCGGGCTCGGCTTCTTCCTCGCGACCCTCTCGGACCATGCTCCTGACTTCACTGACCTTGGCTTCACTGACGCTGTAGGGTGCGCTACTGCTGGCCCAATTGGTCTTGCGGAAGTCCACCGAGCAGTCACACCCGTCGTGCAGGCATGGAGCCATCACCCCGCCGGGGAACGGCTCGCCAATCGGAATCCAGCCAGCGGCGATCCGGCGCTGGCATTCCTCGCAGGCATCGGTGCCATCGGCGGACCACGACTTCTCCTGCATTCCCGTTTCGCGCGCCGTTGCCATTCGGCCGACGTTGTAAGCTGTGTTCACCTCCGTTTGCGCAACCACCTCCGCCCGTTGGTCGGAAAAGTCCGCAAAAACACTGCGAACCGCCCCCACGAGTTGGTCGGGACCTCCGCCCGCTTCCCAGGCATCGGCCAAGGCATTACGCAAACGATTGATAGTGGCCTCTGGAAACGCTCCCGTCAAACCCGTGAGGCTGTGTTCACGCAGCCACCGCCCCGCTACGCTTTCGCTGATGGTGGCGCCGCTCTTCAGTTCCGCTTCAAGCCTCGCCGCCTCATTCCGGATAGCGGCCCCGATTACCTGATCGACGGAGTTTCCTCCGGCCGTGATCGGGAACTCCAGGGGATGAAGACTCGAAGGCAAGCGCGGTGGCTTCCCGGATTGACTCATGTTGTTCCGCCGTTCGTTTCCTAGCCCCACCTCGTGCCGAATTTCCCAGCTGGATCTTGCGCGTTCATAAAATGGATTCGGTTGGACATATTGTCCCCAAGCTTCCTGTCGGCTATCCACTGACAGTACTCCGGAATGTTCGGCCCGTGCAATTCTGCGGCCCGTGCCTTCATCCGCTCAAACGAATCGCGACGATATTCCATAAACACAAATCGGCCCGACCGTTTGAGCGCGATCCATGATCGCCTTCGTGGCCGACTCTGGCCAATTGCATTGTCGAGGTGTTTCATCGATTCACGCGCCACGAGATCCGCAGCTTGGATGCGGACAGACGCGTCGTCATCGAACGTTAGGTCACGCCCCATGAATGCCTGCCATTCTGGGATCCCGGAAAAATAGCTGTAGACTTCCCTGGCGTTGTGTTCGCTCTCGACTCTTCTGTGAAATGTGAATTGTGATACGCCGGGCGGGATGTTGAATTTCGCAACCTGGGTGAAGTACTTCAGGGCATCGGTGAGGCAATAGTGGTAAAGGTGCTCGTCAAGATCCTGCGGGAACGAGGTTCTGTAGTCTTCAATGCTCATTGCGGACCCGAGTCCAAGCAGCCGGCTTTCTGCTAGCAGGATCGTAAGGTCTCGGTACAGTCGCTGGTTGTCGCCGTGGCTGGTCGTCCTGAACGCTCCCTGGTCCGACTCGCAGTCATTTGCATGGAAGGTCTTTCCATCTGTTCGCCGAAGCCACAGGTCCTCGAGTGGCCTCCAGTCATCCTCAGATCCGAGAAGACCACCAACAGCGAAGACACGTTCACGCTTCTGATCGCTGCTTTCGTCGCAACTGACAGAAAGATCCAAGATCACCCTCCTGCCGCGTTACTGGCCCCGCTCATGCTGCGTTGGATGGACCTCTCCTTGGTCGTCCCCGGAGGCCTCAACGCTTTCCAAAAGCCGGGGGGCTGGGCGAAGCCATCTCGCTCCTACCCCACCAATTCCGGTTCAGTAGCGCACGCCCCGCAACCCTTTTTCGCTTTGACGGTCAGGTTGCGCATGGCTTCCTGGGTTTCGAAGGGGATGGAGAATTCTTTTTCGATGCGTTCGCGGTAGACGGGGCCGGAGTTATAGGCGCAGAAGGGATAGATCAGGCCGTTGGGGGCGGCATAGTGAATGACGCAACGCTTGACGCGCTCTATGTCATAGTTATACGAATCCATGAAGTGCATACCGGCCAGCATGAGTGTGCGGTAAGTGAACCCGCCGGATTCGCTTTCGCCGCGTCCGTACTTCTTGTCGGTCATGCCTTGCAGGGTTTGCAGGAACTTATTGAACGTGAGGCCCTGCGGCGCTTTCTCTTCATGGAAGAACTTGCGCAGGTTATTCCAGGCCGATATCTTGGTGAAGATCTGGATGCGGCGCTTGTTCGCCTTGCGCGCTAACTCGTCCATCTCGCGCAGCATGGGGCCAACCTCGACGAACTGCGTCACCGGAACGGCCTTGCGGTTCTGATCGACGAACAGATAAGTGCCGACCGAACAATGCGGATGGCAGCTCAGCGTGGTGGTCTCTTCGCCGCGCAGCGCGCCGATCAGCTTCGAGAACGGCGTCACGCAGGAGAGCGGGAACCAGTCTTCATACGGGTCGGCGATGCCGGTCTGCTGCTGCACGGCGTGGGCGAAATCGGAAAGCGTGAAGCGTTTGGCTTCCAACTCATGCTTCGCGATGCGGCCGGTGAACGCCACCGGCTGGAAGCTGATACCGCTCGAACATTCGATGTATTCGAGCGCCAGCCGTATGATGTCGCCGATCTGGTGATCGTTGACGCCCTTGACGATGGTAGGCACGTAGACGATCTTCAGGCCGGCCTTCTTCACGTTCTCAATGGCGCGCAACTTCTTTTCCCACAGCGATTCGCCGCGCGTCTTCCGGTACACCTCGTCGCACACGCCGTCGAATTGCAGGTAGAGCGTGTGCAATCCGGCTTCCTTGGCCTGCTCGGCGAATTCGAGGTTGGTGAATTTCAAACCGTTCGTCGCTGCCTGCAGGTGCGAGAAGCCCATCTCCTTGGCCATCCGCAGCACGTCGAGGAAGCGCGGGTAGATGGTCGGCTCGCCGCCGGAGAATTGCACGATGCGGCCCGCCACCGGCTTCTGGTCGCGCAGCGCCTGCAACATCTTGCGCACGGTTTCGAAATCCGGTTCATAAAGGTAGCCGGCAGCATTGGCGTTGGCGAAACACACCGGGCAGGTCATGTTGCAGCGGTTGGTCAGATCCACGTTCGCCAGACCCGTGTGGCTGGTGTGCAGGTTGCACAGGCCGCAATCTTCCGGGCAGGTTTTGGCGTCGGTTCTGGCCGGATTGGACAGCCCGCGATTGTCGCCGAAGCTCCACTCTTCCATCTGCAGGTACATTCTGGCGTCGGAGTAGATGGTGTCGCGAAAGTCGCCGTGGGTCGGGCAGGTCTTTTCCATCACCACCTTGCCGCCGTCATCAAATATCGTGGCGTCAATGAGTTGCGTGCACTCCGGGCAGAGGGAGCGCGTGGTTTTCGGCAGCCCTTTCTTCAGTGGCTGGATGGGTGTGCCGGTATAGGTAGTTTCCGGCTGTAATACCTGAAATTGCGCCATGTTGAAGATTGTAAATAAGGTCTCCGCCAAAGACCATAATCGGGCTCTAAAGTGCGAATTCCGATGGTCGTATGGGTGGTTTCGAGGGGTGAACGGTACCGGCGGTACCCCCAAATGGCGGTGCGGGGTAGGCGCTGTGGAGGCGGCGGGTGGGTGAACAGCGGGCGATATGAAGAAGAATACGGGCAAGCTAAAGCATGCCCCACCAAGGCATTGCCGTGGCATGGTATACTGAAGGCGCTGGAAGTTGATCCGCAACCCCGCCTCCACTAATTGGTAGTTGGCTCGCCGGTTTTCCTCCTCAAACGACTAACGACTCATGAAAAATTTTCCCGATCTCCCCCTTTCTGCCGTCCTGAAGAGCAATCTCGCCAGGAACGGTTTTACCGAAACAACTCCCGTGCAGGAGCAGGCCATCGAGCCCGCGCTGGCCGGTAGAGACCTGGTGGCCACCGCGCAAACAGGCACCGGCAAGACGCTTGCGTTTGTATTGCCTTTGATTCATCAGCTTGGCAAGTTGCCGCCACAAGCCGGCATCCGCAGCGTGATTCTGACTCCGACGCGCGAGCTCGCCATGCAGATTCACGAAGTGTTCGTGAAAATGGCCGCCGGCACCGGAATACAGGCCACGGTGGTCGTTGGCGGCGTCAGCGAGCGAACCCAGTTGAACTCGATTCGCAAAGGCTCGCAAGTGCTGCTCGCCACGCCCGGCAGGCTTTACGATTTTCTCAGCCGGCAACTCGTCGATCTTAGTAAGGTCCGCGTGTTGGTTCTGGACGAGGCCGACCGCATGCTCGATATGGGCTTCCTCCCCACGGTCAAGCGCATCATGGCGGCCGTTCCCGCCGATCGCCAGACGCTACTGTTCTCGGCGACCATCGAAAGTTCCGTCAAGCACTTGGTCGAAACGCAGGTCCGCAATGCGGTTCGCATCGAGGTCGGTTCCACCAACAAGCCGGTCGAGCAAGTGGACTTGCACGTCTACGAAGTCGAGCAGGATCGCAAGCTCGGCCTATTACAAATGATGTTGCGCGATGAGGAAGGTTCCTTCCTGGTCTTCGCCCGCACCAAGCACGGCGTCGACCGGCTGTCGAAGAAGCTCTCGCGCGATGGCGTGAAGTCCGCCGCCATCCACGGCGACCGCAGCCAGAACCAGCGCAATCAGGCGCTGCGCGGATTTCAGGACGGGCAGTACCGCGTCCTCGTCGCTACCGACGTGGCGGCTCGCGGCATTCACGTGGAAGGGATTTCCCACGTGGTGAACTACGATCTTCCGCAAGTCCCGGAGGATTTTATTCACCGCGTAGGCCGCACCGCCCGCGCTGGTGCACGCGGCACGGCTTCGACTTTCGCCACGCGAGCTGAGCGCGCCGACGTGGCCCATATCGAGCGCACCTTGACCACCCGCCTGATCCGGCGCCCGGTCGCGAACGACATTCCCCGCGAAGTGAAGACCAGCGCGCCCGTCATCGTCATGCCCTCGGCGCCACGCGCCCGGCAGGGATTTTCGCGGTCGTTCGGGCCAAGAACGAAGAACCGGCGCCGCCACGCGGTGTAGCCGGCACGCCTCTCAATTGAATCGTGGCGCAGGCCGTTTACCTTGCTGAGCCGAGTCATCTCCGCTTTTCCGGCCGCCGTTTGAGACAGCAGGATCGGTTCGAACCGCGGTTTGCCCCCCGCCGCATCCATATTGTGTTGCGATGCGGAGCGCGGCGGACATCCGATTCTCCGCCAAGGTCCCTCGCTTCGCGCCAGCGGTATACTGGAGAAAACCGCCGCCATTATTTTGTTCGCCGATGCGCGGCCAGTCGTCCGAAACCATGTCTAAGCGCTTCACTCTGACCGAGGCCGAGCGGCTGCTTTCGCGGGTAGAGCCTCTGCTGCGGAGTGCCATCGACCTCAAGAGCGATCTGGGTTTGGCGCAGGGCGAGCTAGCCGAATACCGCGAACGCGTGGCACTGATGGGCGGTGTGAAATTGGACCGCGACCGCGTGCTCGCGGTTCGGACGCGCAGCGAAACCGCCGCCTCTCATCTGCGCGCTGCGATCGAACAGGTGCAGAGTCTGGGCTGCGTGATCAAAGATCTGGACACCGGTTTGATCGACTTCCCGACGCTGCTTCGCGGCGACGAGGTGTACCTGTGCTGGCGGCTGGGCGAGCCCGGCATCGCTTTCTGGCATGGCGTCGATGAAGGCTTTCGCGGACGCAAGCCCGTAGACCGCGATTTTCTGGATAACCACAGCGGCGACTGAACCCAGATGCATCGCGGAACCCAGGAAACCGAAATCAAGCTGGCGGTGCCGGACGTGGCGCACGCGCGGCGCGTGCTGCGCAGCGCCGGATTCCGCGTATCGCGCCGCCGCGTCTTCGAGGCCAATACGGTTTTCGACACGGCGGATCGCAGGCTGCGCCAGGCGAATCTTCTGCTGCGCGTGCGCGAAACCGCCGGTGCGGATACCTTCACCTTCAAGGGCCCGCCGCTCGCGGCAAAACACAAAACCCGCGAGGAACTGGAAATCACCGTTTCGAACGCCGCCACTTGCGGCATGATTCTCCAGCGCCTCGGCTGGGAGGCGGCGTTTCGATACGAAAAATATCGCACCGAATTCCGCCTTCCCGGCACTCGCGGCATCGCGACGCTGGATGAGACGCCCATCGGCATCTACATGGAACTGGAAGGAAGTCCGCGCTGGATCGACCGCATGGCCCGCCGCCTTGGGTTTAGCGAGCGGGACTACATCACCGCCAGCTACGGTCGTCTCTACCTTGAATGGTGCGCCGCGAACGGCATCCAGCCGGTTCACATGGTATTCGGATAGGGCTGCCCGATCGGTTCGGGTGTAGCGCCCGGGCATGGTTTGCCAGCGGAACCAACGGGCCGTGTCCCTTCCAACACGACCGGCGCGAGTCGCAAGAGATTACCGCTCCGGACGGCTTCGCTTTGTTGCGCCAGGTACCACCGGTTGCGGTAGTTTACAGCCTGGATTCCGAAGTTGGACGCCTTGTATCAGGGCACGGCTTGAGCCGTGCCCTGATACGCGCGGCTGTTGTTTCATGGTGCCCCGCTATGGAAATGCGACTTCGCCGAAGATAGCTTCGGAATTTAGGCACGGATAGCGATCCTGGTCCGCGCGATGACGTCGATGCGGTGGGAACGTCGCCGCCACGGGCGCAACTTGTAGCCGCTGATGATGCGCGTTACTCGGCGTGATTTCTTCTGCTGAGGGGGAATAGCTGCGCACCGGGCCATCCGCTTGCTCGCGGCGTTCGCCCGCCGGCTGAGGTCACTTGCGCAGGATCTTGTCGACGGCTTTGGCGAGTGCGGAGAACTCGGCGCGGGCGGGGGAATCGGGAGCATACTCGGCCACGGTCAAGCCTTGCGACACCGCCTCGGCCACTACCACGCGCTGGCCGATGGCGGGCAGCACCTTCTTCCCCATGCCGTTCAACGAGGAGGCGAGGCCTCGGCTGAGGTTGGTGGACATCAAGACCTTGGATGGCACGAAGCGGATGCGCGGTTTTTTCGAGCGGCGTTCGGCGCGGGCTTTGAGCGCGAGTGACAGCGCTTCCTTGAGAGCGAAAAGGTCGAGCGGGGACGGGCCGCAGGGAAGTAACACGAGGTCGGCGGCGAGCGCCGCCTGGTACGCCACTTCGGGCATGCCGGGCGGGGTATCGACGATCACGATATCGGTGTCTTCGGCAGCTTTGCGGGCGCGGGCGCGCAGCGTTGCGGTGATGGCCACCTTCTCAACGGAGCGTGACAACATGCCGTCGCCCTGCTCGGCCCAAGCCACCATGCTGTGCTGCGGGTCGGCGTCGAGGATGGCGACGCTGCGTCCCATGGCGGCAAACTCCGCCGCGAGATTGCCCACGATAGTAGACTTGCCCACACCACCCTTGCGTCCTGCCACGGCGATGATAGCCATAGAAGTACATGATAGGACAAGATGGGGGTGGGTAGTACACCTTCCGGTGGACAGATGAGCGATGGCGATGGCGTTGGCGAAGTCACAAAAAGGCAATTCGAACATGGAAAAGATGGCTATTTGGGCCGCTGGACGAAACATGTTCCATGCAATGCGGGCGCTGCTGTGAGGTATCGCTTCGTGTACGGAGCGAGACGGTCCTTGAGGCCACTGTCTGCTTTTCGGTACATCGAGACATCGATTTTGCCGAAACCGTGTCTTTTGGCAGCACCTTAGAGACGCCGGCAGGTGAGCCACGTATGTGAATACCCTGATTTGGACGAGCCTGGGGCATGCCCACAACAGAAGCTGTTGCTGGGATGGATCAGCGAGCTGGCGAAGCGGGCCCATCGGCCTGTTTGGCGGGCGCGGGTGAAGGCGTGGCTGGCTGGCTCGCCGGCTTGGCGGGCGGGTCAGCAGGGTTGGCGGGCGCGGTGGCTTTGAGGCCGGCTTGGGTTAGGACGGCATCCACGTAGTCGCGGGTCTCCTGAAGATCGGGCACGCCGCCGGAATCGTCGACTGTCGTTGGTCCGGCGTTGTAGGCGCTCAGGGCCTGGGACAGGTCGCCCTTGTATTTATCGATGAGCTGCTTCAGGTAGCGAGCACCGCCGTCAACATTCTGCTTAGGATCGTAGGGGTTCGCAACTCCCAGGGCGGCGGCGGTTTCCGGCATGAGTTGCATCAATCCCTGCGCTCCTTTGGCGGAGACGGCGCAAGGACGGAATGCGGAGTCCCGCTCGATGACGGCGCGGATCAGTTTGGGCTCGAGGCTGTGCTGTTTGGCGGCGTCTTCAATCAATGGATTGAGAAGCTTGTCTTCGAGCGGATCGCAATCTGGCGGTTCGGCTGTCTCGTGCCGCGGTTTCTCGTCTAGCGGCATCAGCCACAAGCCGAGGTTCTCGGCTTGTTTTCGAATAGCGGCTCGCTGCACCGCCATGGCCGCTCGCTGCAATTCGGCGGCAGTAGGAGGCGGTTTTGCGGTGGCTGGGGCGCAGGCGGGCGGGGAACTTCCCTGGGCCGGTGGGTTCGGCGCGGCGGGTGCGCTTGAGGCAGCGGGCTGAGCCTGTGCGAGCAGACTATGGGAGACGCTACTCAAGAACATGAAGAGAAGTGGAAAAACCCAGGCGCCAAACCAGGGAAAGTGTGACAGCAGCCGGCGAGATTCTCGCGCGTTTGGGTCTGGCAACGATGTGGTATACCGTCCCGCATAAGACTCGAACCCCAGCGCGGGAGCGCGGCCAGGGGGTCGCGCGCGGACGAGGGCGTCCACCCCACTTTGCTCCAGCGGCGCGCGGCAAAGTCTCATCTGCACGATCTCACTCCGAACCATCTCATTCTGAACAGGTATCGGCCGAAACGGCGGCGCACAATAGGTGTGCCGGGCGAGGCCAGTTGTGACCCGCAAGCCCACAGGGAAGCGCGCGCCAGCGAAGGCGTAACCTGTTGAAGGCAAAAACCATTTACAATAGGTACTTATCTTGCCGAGGTCTTGTGAATGCGAATCCCAGCCGCTCTATGTCTATACGTTTTGATGTGCTCCGCCGGAGCTTACGCGCAGCCCGTTTCCGGGTTTGGCGCGATTACGGGAAAGGTGCGTGATATATACGGAGATGGCATACCGGATACGACGGTGACCATCACCAACCGCGAGTTGGGGCTGCGGCTGGTCTTGACTACCACCGACGATGGCGTATTCTACGCGCCGACGCTGGCGCCGGCCGCCGGTTATGCGGTGAAGGTGACGCGCAAAGGGTTTGCCGGTTGGGACGCAGCCGGGCTGAAGGTGCCGGTGGGCGAGACCGTGAACTTCCGCATTATTCTGAAGCAGACCGCGCCTGGTACGAAAGCGCAAACTGGCCAGGCGCCAGGCGTGCAGGACACCAAGGGTGGCGTGACGGACCTGATCACGCGCGATGCGATCGAAGATTTGCCGCTGAGCGGGCGGCACGTGGAATCGCTGGTGGCGTTGTCGCCGCTGGCGGCGCTGGGCGGAACGCCGGATACGATCGGCTTTCGTGGCAGCCCTTCTTCGGACGTTGCGATGGTGGACGGGTTGGATGCGAGCGATGGGTACTTCCTCAACAAGGCCGATCCGCTGCGTGCGTTTCCGGCGGAGGCGGTGGATAGCGTCCAGGTGATCGCTTCGACGTCGCCGGTCGAGTACAACCACACCGGTGGCATTGCCAATGCGGCGACGCGCACGGGGACGGAGAATTTTCACGGCGAAGTGTACGGGTTCTTCCGCAACGGCAGTTTCGATTCGCCGGACCGGTACGATCCGAGTTTCCGGCCCGACGACAAACAGCAGACGGAGGGCGGAAACGCGGGTGGCCAGGCACTGGACCGGCTGTATCTCTTCGCGGACTTGGAAGCGTCCAGCGGCAGTTCGGAAGCCATCAATCGCATCACGAACCCGCTGCTCGCCGATCCGAACAGCGTAGCGGTGCTGGCTTCACGCTGTGGCGCTCCGGCGACATCGGTGCAATGCACCGCGGCGGAGAAGTTTATCCAGTCGCAGATGAACGTGACGGTGCCGCGCTCGCAGAATTATTTGACCGGACTGGCGCGCGCCGATTACCACTGGACGGATCGCACCAGCTTCAGCCTGGTCGCCGACGCTCAGCGTTACCACGCGCCCAACGGAGCCGGCCAAATGGCGGTGTCTCCGAACGGCGGCCTGCTTGGCGGCAACGGTAACCTGAGCGAAGAGACGGGATTCGCGAACGCCGGGTGGACGTCGCAATTGGGATCGAACATGGTCAACCAACTGCGCCTGGGGTGGTATAAGGACCGCATCTCGGTGGACCCCGAGACGCAACAGTACCCTTCGACTGGCAATATAGGGCTGACGGTAGCAGGGGTTAGCCTGGGCGCGAACCCGAACGCGCCGGGAGTCGTGCCGAGCGAACAGCGCTATCAGATCGTGGAGAATTTCACCGTGGCGACGGGCGCCAACATCGTGCGTATCGGCGTTAGCGCGACGCGCGCCCAGGATTCGATTCACCAGGTCTACAATGCGGACGGCACCTACACGTATCCATCGCTCAGTGCCTTCGCGGAGGACTTCAGCTCCAACAAGACCAACGCCAAAGACTACACGCTGTTTACACAGGAGTTCGGCACCGCGGCGCGCAATCTGAGAACGATGTCGTACGGGTTCTACGGGCAGGACGATTGGAAGATTTCCCGCAAATTCCAGGTGGAACTCGGCCTGCGCTGGGACAAGGTGAAATTGCCGCAGCCGGTCGATTACAGCACCAGTTACTACGAAACCGAAGTCATCAGCTCGCCCAGCATGACACTGCAGCCGCGCGGCGGGTTTTCCTACCTGCTAAACGACCGGACGGTGGTTCGAGCCGGCTTCGGCATGTACTACACCCCGTTTCCGACGCAACTGATCGACGCTTTGTTCTTGGGCAATGGAATATACCAGACCAGCATCAGCGTGAACCCGAATCAAAGCGGTGCACCGGTGTTTGCCCACGCGGTTGGAAGCGCCACGACAATCCCCAATGGAACCAGCGATATCGCCTTCGCCAACGGCAAGTTTCGCAATGAGAATCAACAGATCGGGACGGTGGCCATCGAGCGCAGTCTGGGACGGGGTACCACCGTCAGCATCAACTACGTCAACGCTCGCGGGCTGCACCTTTGGACGGCTGAGGATCTGAATCTGAATCCATCGATCCTTGACAAGACGTATACGGTCGACAACGCCGCCGGCACCCCTGTCGACTCGGTGATGCTGCCGATGACGACCGGCAAGAGCAGCACGCAGTTCGGCCAAGTGTACAACATTGTAAACAATGGGGCCTCGTGGTACCAGGCCGGAGTGGCACAGTTTCGCAAGCGGATGTGGCACGGGCTGAGCGTGGACGGGTCTTACACGTGGGAGCAGATGCTGGACACGCAGAGCGGGCCGCTGATCTTCAACACGGTGCCGCTGAGCAGTTACAACGGCCAGTACATTTTTGACAAGGGTAAATCGAATCTGGACCAGACGCAGCGCGGGGTGGTGAAGCTAGTGTGGGAGCCGGTGCTGACGAGCAGTAAGTCTACGGCAGCGCGGTTCGCGCTGAATGGGTGGCAATTCTCCGCCATCGCGACGATTGCGACCGGGCTGCCGGAGACGGCGCTTGTGCAGGTCAACGGCCAGCAGTTTACCGGCATCGCGATGGCGTACACGAACTCGATGACCGGTACGGGTGGATGGAATCGTATGCCGCTCGACCAGATCAACAGTCTGTCGACGGGCAACATGCACCCGGTGAATTTGCGGTTGACACGCGGTCTGCCTTTCACGGACCGGTTCCGCGGCGAGCTGATGTTCGAGGCTTTCAATGCGCTCAACTCGCAGTTCAATACCAGTGTGAACAACGTGGCTTATGTGGCGCAGTCGGGCGTGCTGAAGCCGGTGACGGGTCTGGGCGACGGCAACGCGAGCTGGGGATCGATCGACGGCACCAACGCGCGAAGGATGCAGGTGGGATTCCGGCTGATGTTCTGAGGAAGGGGCGGCGATCACCGTCGGCGCGGCTCGACTGCGGCGCGCATTCAGCTCTTGCGAGCGGCCAGCATCTGAAATCCGTCGGCGGTGATGATGCTGATGCATCCGGCCCACGTCCCTTTTGCCGCAACCAGTACTCGCACGAGCGGGTCGAGATTCCCCGGCGTCGCGGGGTGAAATCGGAACAGAACGACACCGGATCGCTCGAGTGGGACCCGGCGCTGCACGGCAATCTGCCAGAAGTCCTTGTCCAGCGTCAGTACGGTGCTCGCTTCGGACTCGGCGAGGTCCAGAAGGACCACATCCTTCCATCCAGCGCAATCAGTTCGGCCCAAAGGACATCGTTACCGGCGGCGCGAAGCGCCTCGACAATCGACTTCGGGAAGTTCTCGTCAGCTAGGATGCGCATCTACGCAGGAATCGGGAAGGCCTTGTATTCGTGGGCCAGGTAACTGGCGTACGACAGGCAAGCGAGAATGTCCTCGCGGGTCAGCCCAGGGTAGTTTGCCAGGATCTCGTTTTCTCGCTGGCCAGCGGCGAGGAGTTCGAGAATGAATTCGACGGCTAGCCGCGTCCCTCGAATTACGGGTTTGCCAGCCAGAACCTCGGGATCGACGACGATGCGCTCAGTAAGCGGCATAACCACAGTTTAGCGTGTAACTGCGCGGTTCGTGGCAAAGTTGCTTGCACAACGCATCAAGAGCTCGAACGTGGGAACATGGAGGTGCGGTTGCGTGACCTTCCTGTCTAGAGTCGAGCACGTCTTCCAGATCCAGGGACGCGGCTGCGTCATTATGCCCGCGGCGCCTCACGTGGACTTCCGCGTGCGCATGTAAGGATGCGATCCAGGTTCGAAAGCCTAATGGACAAGTCGTGGACACGTACATTGCCGGGATTGAAATAGCATGTGGCCCGGCGATCAAATGTCGCATGGGCTTTCTATTTCCAGAGAGCGTTGCGAAACAAGACGTTCCAAGCGGGACGGAAATTTGGCTGGCAAACGAACAGTCCCAGGGCAGTGTGTCAGTCGAGTGAAGCCGGGCAAGCTAAAGCATGCCCCACCTAGGTGTGGTGTTAACATGAATCGGAGGCCATTTTATGGTCGTTGGGGTTGCTAAGGAGATCAAGGACCACGAGACGCGTGTGGGACTCGTGCCTAGCGGTGTGATCGCGCTACGCGAGGCGGGGCACGAGGTGCTGGTGGAGGCGGGGGCGGGCGAAGGCAGCTCCATCACCGACGAAGAATACGCACTGGCCGGCGCGCATATTGTGGAAACGGCGGCGGAGGTTTGGACCAGGGCCGATCTGGTCGCCAAGGTAAAAGAACCGCAGGCGGCTGAGTATGGTTTCTTCCGGCCGGGCCTGGTGCTGTTCACGTATTTGCACCTGGCTCCGCTGCCGGAGCTGACCAACCGGCTGCTGGGCTCCAAAGTCAGTGGCGTGGCGTATGAGACCATACGCGAGGGCGATGGGTCGCTGCCGCTACTGACGCCGATGAGCGAAGTGGCTGGGCGGATGAGCGTGCAGGTGGGCGCGCAGTATCTCGAAAAGCCGAAGGGCGGGCGCGGCATCTTGCTGGGCGGCGTGCCGGGCGTGGCGCCGGCCAACGCGGTGATTCTGGGCGGCGGCGTGGTCGGAACCAATGCGGCCAAGATGGCGTTGGGGCTGGGCGCGCACGTCACCATCATCGACCGCAATCTGAACCGGCTGCGCGAACTGGACGACATTTTCAACGGGCAGGTGGTGACGCTGGCTTCGAACGCGTTGACGATCCGGGAGAATCTGAAAACGGCGGACCTGGTGGTGGGCGCGGTGTTGATTCCCGGTGCGTCGGCGCCCCGGCTGGTGAAGCGCGAAATGATCGCCGGCATGAGGCGCGGCGCGGTGGTGGTGGATGTGGCAATCGATCAAGGCGGGTGCATCGAGACGTCGCACGCGACCACGCATAGCGATCCCGTATACGTGGTGGACGGAGTGGTGCATTATTGCGTCTCGAACATGCCGGCGGCGGTGCCACACACCTCGACTTTCGCACTGACCAACGCCACCTTCCCATACTTGCTGGAACTAGCGAACCACGGTCTGGAAGCCGCCTGCGAAAGGCACGCGGCGCTGCGCGAGGGCGTCAACACGTATAAGGGCTTTGTCACGCACCGCGGCGTGGCGGGATCGCAAGGGCGGCAGTGGTGCGCGCTCGCCGCTGTGGAGTAAGCTCGGGAGATATGCCAGCCGAAAGGCCCGAAGCGCCTGCACAGCCGCTAACCGCGTTGAGCGAGGACGAGAAGCTGTTCCAATCCACCGTGCGCAAATTCGCGCGCGAAGAGATCCGGCCCTATGTGCGCGAGATGGACGAAGCGGGCGCGTTCCGCCACGACATCCTGCGGCAGTTCTTCGCCATGGGCTTGATGGGGATCGAGATCCCGGAGGAATACGGCGGGCAGGGCGGCACCTTCTTTCAAGCCATTCTGGCGGTTGAGGAGTTGTCGGCGGTGGATCCCTCCGCGGGCGTGATTGTGGATGTTCAGAACACCATCTGCAACAACGCCCTGCTGCGCTGGGGCAATGCGGCGCAGAAGGCGCGCTATCTTCCGCGGCTGGCCGAAGACACCGTGGCATCCTATGCGCTGTCGGAGGCCGGCGCCGGCTCGGACGCGTTTGCGCTGGCCACTCGCGCGGAGGACCTGGGCGATCATTTTCTGCTCAACGGGCGCAAGCTGTGGATCACCAACGCGGCCGAAGCGAGCCTGTTCCTGTTGTTCGCCAATGCGAACCCGGCGGCGGGGTACAAGGGCATCACGGCGTTCCTGGTGGAGCGCGAATTCGCCGGCTTCGAGGTGGGCAGGAAGGAAGACAAGCTCGGGCTGCGCGCATCGTCCACTTGTGAGCTGATTCTCGATAACTGCCGTGTGCCGCGCGACAACGTGATGGGCGAAGTGGGGCAGGGGTACAAGATCGCCATCGAATCGCTAAACGAAGGGCGTATAGCCATTGGCGCGCAGATGATCGGCCTGGCGCGCGCGGCGCTCGAACACGCGACCGCGTATGCGAAACAACGCAAGCAGTTCGGCAGACCGATTGGCGAATTCCAAGGTGTGCAGTTCGAACTGGCCAAGATGGCCACTGAGGTCGAAGCCGCGCGCTTGCTGGTATACAACGCGGCGCGGCTTCGCGAGGCCGGGATGCCATTTCTGGTGGAAGCGGCGATGGCCAAGTATTACAGCGCGGAAGTGGCCGAGCGCGCGGCGTCCAAGGCTATCGAAATCCACGGAGGCGTGGGAGTTACCAAGGATTGCCCGGTGGAGAAGCTGTACCGCGATGCCAAAATCGGCCGCATCTATGAAGGTACCGGCAACATGCAGTTGTTGACCATTGCCAAGAAACTGCTGAGCAGGTAATTCCGTCTTGCAGTATATTGAGGAAGAATGCGAGCACTGATTCTATCGACCGCACTGGCCGCGCTGAGCGCGCCGATCTGGGCCGCCGACGATACGGTGAATGCCGCCGAGATCATCCAGAAGTTTGCCGCCAAGGAAACCGAGTTCGCCGAGGCGCGCAACAATTACACTTACCGGCAGAGCCTGAAGCTGGAAGAGTTGGACCCGAGCGGGAACCCGACGGGCGGCAAGTGGGAGGAAGTGGACGACATCATCTTCACGCCCGAAGGCAAGCGGTTTGAGAAAGTGGTGTACGCGCCGGTGATGAACCTGAAGAATATCGTGCTGACGAAGGAAGACACAGACGACCTGCACAACGTGCAGCCGTTCATCCTGACCACGGCGGAACTGCCGGAATACGACATCAATTACTTGGGGCGGGAGAAGGTGGATGAGATCGGCTGTTACCTCTTCTCGGTGAAACCTAAGAAGCTGGTGCCGGGCAAACGCTACTTCGAAGGCCAGGCGTGGGTGGACGATCGCGATCTACAGATCGTCAAGACTTACGGCAAAGGCGTGGGCTACCAGAAGAAGAGCACAGACTCGGCGTTCCCTAGGTTCGAGACGTACCGCGAGCAGATCGATGGCAAGTACTGGTTTCCCACTTACACTCACGCGGACGACACGCTGCATTTCAAGGAGCTGAGTCAGCGCATACGCCTGGTTGTGAAATACCAGGATTACAAACGCTTCGAAGGCAAGTCCACCATCAAGTACGGCGAGACGATCGAGAATCCCCCGACGACGAAGAAATAGGCGAGGTGGGGCAGGCGCTTTCGCCTGCCAACCTCGATGCCACGTAGATAGCGACTGGGCGACCTTGGTGGTTGTGGCTTGCAGTCGTACGCTCCCTCCATTCCGCGGACTCGACTACCAGCGATTGGCACGCGAAAGCGCCTGCCCCACTGGCGCGGCGATTACGGAAGCGCGATCTCGAGCGGCGCGGATTGCGGCCCCTCTTTGCCGGATGTGCCCACGGCGGCGATGGCGTACCGGTAGGTCTTCCCGTGTTCCGCGGTGTGGTCGGAATAGGTGGGAACCGCACCCGTATCGGCGATGGGCGCGAGAGCGCCGTCCGCGGGAGCGCGGTAGACGCGGTACCCCTTGATGCCAGATTCGGCGGCCGGATCCCAGGCGAGCTCGATGGAGTTGGCTGCGGCCACCGCGCGCAGTCCGGCGGGGGCGGCCGGCGGCATCGGCTCCGGCGTCACTTCGAGCGGCGCGGAGAGATCGCTTTCGGCGGCGCGGTTGTCGCTCTGCGGGACGAAGCTTTGGACGATGTAGCGATAGTGTGTGCCGATTTGGGCGGCAGCGTCGGTCCACTCGGGTGCGGTCGCTTCCGCGACCTGGTCGAACTTCTCCGCGCTTTCCAGAGCGCGCAGCACGCGGAAGTGACTCCCATTCGCACGCCAGGAGAGCCGCAGGCCACCGCGCGTCATTTCGGCATGTAGGCCGCTGGGCACATCCGGCGGAGCGATCACTTCCACGTTGACGAAGCTGGACCACCCAGCGTCTTTCCCGTTGGCACCCACCACCCTCGCGGCAACGGTAATGCCCTTGCCTGTCCATTCCGCGCACGGTACGGCGTAATGCGCCACGCTGCCAGTGGCGGCCCCAATCGGCGGAATGCGCTTCGCATTGCTTGCCCACTGCGCGGCGCTGAAGGGAACCGGGCCGGGGCCTATGCGCAGATCGAACGAGGGCGGCTGCTTGATGGCTACACCCTCGGTGGTCAGACTCGGCGCGGTGAACTGGACAATGAGCTTGGCGCCGCGTTGGACGGCTTCGAGGTCGGTGACCCTCGCCGGTATGTTGGCCAATTGCGGCAGCGGCCCGGCCACGTAGCCGCAGCCGGAAAGGAACGCGGCCAGAAGGGGAAGAAGACGGCGCATGAAACGTCTAGTGTAGCGTCCCGCGCGCGCGGTTGCGGCAGCGCGTTTGATGGAGCGGCTTTTCGCTCGCTCGCGAGCCGCCCGATTACCCGCTCATGTGTCCCGCACCAGCGCCGCCTCAGCCGCGCAGGTTCCAGCCCTTGCGGAAGGGCGGCCGAAGGTACTGATTGGCCTGCTCGTTATTGGTGATGCGCATCGTCGCCGGGTCGTACACGATCTTTCCTTCCACACGCAGCGCAATCACTCCCAGCAGCATCCATTCGACGAACGGCGCGGCCACATTGAAATTGGAGCAGGCCGGTTCGCCGCCTTTGCAAGCGCGGATCCAATCGTGGTAGGGGCCCGGCGAACGCGTCAGCAGTTCCGGCGGGAACTTGTAATCGCGCATCTTCTCGACCGGAATCAGCCGCGTATCTTCGCCATATGTACCGGTAGTGATGATGCCTTTGTCGCCGAGGAAGACGCTGCCATTGGGCTTGTCGGGCACCGCCTCGGGATCGTGGAGCAGAGCCTGGAAGCGCTCCCAACTGAAAACGGGACCGGTGGATTCGGGCCGCGGCCGTGGCGGTGCGCCGCCCTCGCTTTGCGCCGGCGGGCGGCGATAAGGCCGCGCGGGCAGATCGCCCAGCAACTCGCCCTTGGGCACGCCTGGGATCTCCGGCGTCTCTGTGCAGCCATCGTGCCAGAACAGTTTCACCGGCGGCATACTGCCGCGCGCCGGGAAATCGTAACGGATGACGCTCCGCTTGGGGAACATGAACTCGCTGACGCCTTCCTTCCGGATGCACTCGACCGAGGATGGAATGCCCAGTTTCAGCGCCATGTTGGAAGCGCCCAGAATGTGGCACGCCATATCGCCCAGCGCGCCGCAACCGAAATCGTAAAAGCCGCGCCAGTTGAACGGCTGATAGAAATAGCCGCCGAAATCGTTCGGATAGCCATCGCCGCCCAGCGTGAAGGGGCGATGATTGGCGATGCCCAGCCAGAGCTCCCAATCGAGCGTCGCCGGCACTGGGTCGGCTGGCGGAATCGCGGTCAGCCCCTGCGGCCAGATCGGCCGGTTGGTCCAGGCGTGAACTTCGGTGACATTGCCAATTTCACCGGACCAGATCATCTCCGCGCACTGCCGCGTGCCCTCGTTCGAATAACCCTGGTTGCCCATCTGCGTGGCGACCTTGTGTTGGTTGGCCGTTTGGAGCATTTGGCGCGCTTCCCAAATCGTGCGCACCAGCGGCTTCTGCACGTAAACGTGCTTGCCGCGCTCCATCGCCCAGATGGCGGCGGTTGCGTGCATGAAATCGGGGATGGTGACGATCACCGCATCGATGCTCTTTTCCGCGTCCAGCATCCTGCGGAAATCTTTGTACTTGGTTGCCTTCTCGTACTCCTGGAACTTCTTCGCGGCCTGCCGCTCGTCCACGTCGCAGAGCGCGACGATGTTCTCGCCGCTGCATCCATCGATGTCGTTGCCGGCCTTGCCGCCCGCGCCAATGGAAGCGATGTTCAGCTTCTCGTTGGGAGACTTGTAGCCCAGCTTGCTCAGCGAAGGTGTGCTGCCGAACCCTCCCTGTGGAATCGCGCCCGCCAAAAGCGAACCGAAGAAGAAATACCGCCGTCCGAATTTGTGTGCCATCGATGCCCCTCCCGTAAGCCGCTATGCTATCGCGAAGCACATCGCCCGACAAGCCGGGCAAGCAGCGCAGGTGGCGCAGGTCCCCGACCTGCGAATGGCACCCGGCGAACTATTTCCTCCGAATACTCCGGGTTCGCCCGCTCACCTGCGCCCCCGCGGTAACCTGGACAAATGGACTGGCAACTGGATGCGGCCGAGGCGCGCGTGTTGGGCGCCCTGCTCGAAAAGGAAATCGCGACGCCCGAGTATTACCCGCTCTCGCTCAACGCGCTGGTCAACGCCTGCAACCAGAAATCGAATCGCGATCCCGTGGTGGCCTACGACGAGTCCACCGTTGAAGTCGCACTCGAGGACTTGCGCGCCAAGAGCCTCGCCACGCGGCTCACCGGCCGCGATGTCCGCGTGCCCAAACACTCCCAGCGTTTCACCGAGCAATTCAACCTCGGCCGCCGCGAAGCTGCGCTCTTGTGTCTGCTCCTCCTGCGCGGCCCGCAAACCGTGGGGGAACTGCGCAGCCGCTCCGATCGCCTGTATCAATTCGACGACTTGCCAGCCGTGGAAACCACGTTGCAGCATCTGTCGGAACTCGGCTTCGTAGTCCGCCTGAACCGTTACGCCGGATCGCGCGAGCCGCGTTGGGCGCATCTGCTGGCGGGCCAGCCCGAAGCGGGCGTTGAAGAGACCCAGCTTGCCTCCGCTCCCGCCGCACACCCTCCCCTCGCCGACCGCATCGCCGTGCTGGAGCGTGAATTCGCCACCCTGCGCCGCGAGTTTGACGACTTCCGCCAGCGGTTCGAGTGAAGGCGCCCAACTTCGGAATGCAGACTTAATGAACCTGATAGTCCCGCACCAGGACGTGTTCCGCGGTGTCCTGCGCCACGGTAAACCGGAACGGCGTAGTGCTGTGCGGAGACAGTTTCTCCACATGTGTGCTCACCGCGCCGAGACGGGATCCGCGATTGTCGAGGAGATCGAAAGCCATCTCGGCTGACGCAATTGCGTGGTCGGTATTGTTCTTCACCAGCCCCGCGACGTGGGTTGGCGAACCGTGCTCCACGTGAGCGTCCTGCACGTCCAGGTCGTGGTTGCTGGGTAGCTGGATCTTCGTGTTGAAGTTGGGGAGGACGCGCGCGGCTCTTTCCGCCGCCGTCAGCTCTTTCAATTTGGGCGCGTCCTTACCCTGGAACACGCCGCTCCAAGCGAGCACTAGCGCGCCCACCACCAGCACGGCTGGCACCAGGAACACCGCCGAGGCGCGCACCCTCTGCCAGATCGTGCGATTGCTCAGATAGAGCGGATCCGTGTTCGCCGGACCGTTGATGAGCCGATCAAGGCGTTGCCGCCATAAGCTCTTCGGCTTGACTGGTGCGACACCCGGCCGCTGCGGCTTCAGACCGGCGTAAGCCATCGACTCGAAAAGCGCCCGCAGCTTCCCCATAACTAAAATTGTACGCCCCGTGCTCGTGGCGCAGAACTCCAGGCCTGCATAGTCGGGAGTCGTCTCGGTTTTTCTTCTTTCACCGCCGCCATCTAACTGAATCCCAGCGCCGCCAGCCCGCCTAAGTTGTGCGTGGCAGTGTATGTCCGGCCAGCAGCGTTTCCAGCGTCCGCAGGCTTTCCTGGCCGCCCATCACAATCAGGAAGTCTCCGCCGTGAATGGCTGTATCGGCCGGCGGATTGAACAGCATCTGGCCGTCGCGCTTGCGGATCGCCATCACGATCACGCCCAGGTCGCGGCCAAGCTGCATGTCGCGAATGGTCTTGGAGACCATTTCGCTGTCGGCGGCGACCACGACCTGTTCGATCGTGATGTCCTGCCCGATGTCTTTCGTGGTGAAATCGAGAAACTGCACTACGTGCGGCCGCAGCAGAGCTTGCGCCAGGCGGTGCCCGGTCAGCGCGTAGGGGGCGAACACGGAGTTCGCGCCGGCGCGCCGCATCTTCTCTTCGGCGCCCTCCTCGGCTGCGCGCACGGCGACGTACAGTCCGGGATTCAACCCCTTAGCCGAGAGCAACACGAACAGGTTGTCGGCATCGGTCGCCAGCGCCGCCACCAGGCCCCGCGCGTGTTCGATGCCAGCCTGGCGCAGCGTATCGTCGCGAGTGGCATCCGCCGCCACCGCCAACATGCCTGCCGACATTGCGCGCTCGGTGCGCTCCGGGTTCTGGTCCACCACCACGAAAGGCACTCCGGCGTGGAGCAGTTCGGCCGCCGCGCCGCGCCCCACCCGTCCGTATCCGCACACGATGAAATGGTTCTTGAGCTTGTCGATCATGCGTTTATTCCGCCGCTGGTGTAGACGATCGCCCAACTCGATTTCGATGATCGTCTGTGTCATGGCGCCAATCGCGATCAGAATCGTCGTGACGCCGAACATGATGAGAAACGAATTGAAAACCCGCCCCGCCTGCGACAGCGGATGGATTTCGCCATAGCCCACCGTGGTCATCGTGGTGAGCGTCATGTAGAAGGCGTCGAAGGGCGGGTAATTGTCGATGACGGTGAAGCCGACCGTGCCGATCGCCAGTGTGCCGGCGATGGCGAGGATGGTGATCACAACTCGCCGGACTAACCGGTTCATCCGCATCGCAGCCCCAAGTATAGCCGGGCGGGGCATGCTTTAGCTTGCCCATATAATCCCCGAACCTACGCCGCTCCGCCTACCGTACGCCCACCCGAAGAGGTCCGCCTCTTGCTGCCGAAGCCGAAGAACACTCCAACTCTATGTCGCACGCGCGGCTCGCTGCGCGACAGCGCGACCCACCGCCGTCTGGTACACTTTGAAGAGCGCAATCCAATCAGGGCCGGTAGCTCAGGTGGTAGAGCATGTGCCTTTTAAGCACAGGGTCGCGGGTTCGAGTCCCGCCCGGCTCACCAGTTTAGTCCATTTGCTTTTGTTTCATTAGCTCGTATGCCCTTGCGGCATCGCGAATCCGTTGCGGCCGTTCGCAGGCAGATTCGCCGTCACGCGAGCCATGGCGCAAGAGCCTTCCTGTGGCAAGATAGAATCCATGCCCGCCGATGCTATCCCGCAGGTCACGCTGGAGCAGTTCGAAGTAGGGTATTGCGGCCGCCATCTGATCCACGCTGCAGTCGATTGGTGGGCGGCGCGCCAGCCGGACGAAGCGGCCATCGTGAACGCGACGCGCGGGACCGCGCTCACTTGGGCGAAACTTGAGCGCGGTTCCATCGCCATCGCCGCCGAGCTGCGCCGCATGGGCTTCCGCCACGGCGACTGCCTGGCGGCCTCGCTGCCTCTGCTGAATGAGCATATCCTGCTCGAGTTGGCGTGCTTCCGGCTGGGCGTGATTCACGCACCGCTCGACCTGCGCCTGCCTCCCGCCGAAGTGATCCGGTGTTTGAACCTGATCCGACCGCGCGGGTATTTCTTCTTGGGGAAGACCGCGGCGGCCGATTTCGCCGCTCTGGGCGAAGCCGTTCGCGCGCGCTGCGATTCCATTGAGCACCTGGTGCAGTTCTCGACCGCGCAGGAGTGCATCGCCGGAGCCTCCAGCGCATTCGATCTGCTGGCGCGCGCCCATCCGGCACCGCTGGAATCGCACCTGTCAGAGCACGATGGTGCGCAAGTGATCTTCACCACCGGGTCCACCGGCGCGCCTAAGCCGGCGTTGCTCTCGCACCGCGGCATCGCGTGCCAGAATCTCTGCCTCGGCACGGCGTTTCGCTTCGGCCCCGGTCAGCGCGTGTTGTGCAATCTGCCGGCGTCGCACGTGGGCGGGCAGGCGGAAGTGCTACTCACGTCGCTCTTCATGGGCGCAACCACGGTAACGCTGGAAGTCTTCGATGCCGCCAAGAGTCTCGACGCCATCGAGCGGCACGGCGTCACGTTGATCGGCCAGATCCCGGCCATGTTTAACCTGGAATGGCGCACGGCCGATTTCGCGCGCCGCGATTTCGGCAGCCTGCAGACCGCGGTTTATGGCGGGCAAGCCGTGCCTCGCGCGTTCCTCGACCGCATGTTGCAGATGGCGCCGCGGATCGCGACCGGCCTCGGGCTCACCGAGTCCTCCGGCTTCTGCACCTACACGCGCCTCACGCCGGAAGCCGCGGAACTCGAATACGGCATCGGGTGGGCGATGCCTGCCTATCGCCTGTCGATTCGCGAAGCGATGGATGGGGCGGGCACGGCTGGTGCCGAAGCGCCCGCCGGACAGATCGGCCACATCTGTTTCCAGGGCCCGCAGACGTTTCTCGGCTATGTCAACGATCCGGAAGCAACCGCGGCCACCGTGTCGCGCGACGGCTGGCTTTACACCGGCGATCTCGGTAGTGTCGACGATCGCGGCCTGCGCCTAGCCGGCCGCGCCAAGTGGGTGCTCAAGCCCGCCGGGCACCAGGTGTTCCCAGGCGACATCGAAAATCACTTCGCCGCGCTGGGCGGCAGCGTGGCAAACGTTGGCGTGGTGGGGCACGAGCACCGCGTATGGAGCGAAGGAATCGTCGCGTTCGTCGAGCGCCAGCCTGCCGCGGACCTGACCGAGGCCGAGTTGCGCAAACACGCGCGCTCGCTTGCCGGATACATGCGTCCACTGCACTACGTGATACTGGAACCGGGCGCCATGCCGCTCAACCGCAGCGCGAAAGTGGATGTGGTCCGCTTACAGGAGATGGCGCGAACCGAAGTTGCGAAATTGCGCGAACGTGGCCGCTGGGATGGCTAGGAGACGAACTGCAGTCCATCTCATTTCTTGGGGGGCGCCGCGGGCGCGCTGGGTTCCTTCGTCTCTTTGGTCTTATCGTCGGGCAGCGGCGCGATCGGGTCGGAGTCGAACTTGATCTCGGATTCCGCCGAATACTTGCGGTACAGGCGGAATTCCTCCTCCAGTTTCTGTACGTCATCCATCGTCTTCATGAGCACCTGCGATTTCAGCGGCAGCAGGAAAGTGTGGCCGGACAGGTCCTGATAGTCGTAATCGAGAATGTCGCTGGTTTCCTTCATAGGGAAATCGGCGGGTATATTCTCGGCTTCTTGTACGATGCGCACCACCACGTGCGTATCCGGTTCCACTTCGACTAGCCCATGATAAGCCGTGGTGATGTGCAGCTTGCCCTCATCCACCCCGATCTGAAACTGGGAACGGTCGAGCCGCACATGATAACCAAATGCCATCACTCGCTTGCCGCGCAGCATACCCCAATGGTCCCAGGTGAAGCGGGCTTCGGTCGAAGGCTCGAAGATCTCCCGCATCATGCTGCCAAATTCGCCGAACGCTTTCGATCCGCCCACCTTGCTGTAATCCTGATTCACGATTGCATTGTTCATCAGCACCACCACGTAATGCTCTCGCTTTTCGAAATAGCTGAGGCGGATTTGCAGAGTATCGAGCAATTGCCAACGGGGATCGCCACCCGCCGGGCCGCCGTATTTCGTGCCTGGCATGGGCGCACCGTAGCGGCGCGTCACCTGTGTGCAGATGAAGTCGGGCAGCGTATCGCTGTAGTTCAAGGCGTATTCGCGCACATCGTCGATGATGGCGGCCTGCTCTTCTGAGGTGGGCGGCGGAATCGGCCTTGGTTTGAGCGGTGGCGCCATCACCGCGGCGACCGGCAGCGACGCGCTCTCCGCCGCCAACCGGCGCAACGCCAGCAGCGTCTTCGGGCCAATCCGCATATCGCCCTGCATGTCTTCGATCCCGCGCTCGTCCAGCTTCTCGGTGAGCTTGACCTTCTCCAGGTACGCCGCCAACTCGCGGTCGGACGAGGTGCCCTTTTTGATCATCTCGATGTTCGATGCGAGGAATTGCCGCAACTTCTCGACCGACATGGTCTGTGCCGAGGCCGCCAGACACACCGCAAAGACGGCCGCCATCAAACGGGAACCCATATGCCTCCATTTTCGCACGCGTGCGAACGCGCAGATGCGCGCGAGACGTGTTGCCTGTCGCTCACTCTGTGCCAGGCAGTGCCGTGTGTGTCGCAGTCTTGAGACGATGGAATGCCCACCCCGCCGCCACTGCACAGACCATTCCACATCCCACATTGCGCCAGAAGTTGGCATCCGCCCCGCTCTGCCAAATGAGTGGCGCGGCGTGCGGCATACCTAGCTTCAACACGAGCAGCCCGTCAAGCGCATTGCCGCCGGCATGAAGCACCATCGCGGGAAAAACCGACCCGGTGCGCCACGTGAGAACGCCGTAGATGGCGCCGATCGCGATGTAGTAGGGCAGCCGCGGAAGCGCGAACAGCATCCCATGGCTGAGATGAATGAGGCCGAAGAACACGGACGTAATCACGATCGCGGCCGCGGGCCCGGCCCATTCCTCGAGTGCCGATTGCATGTATCCGCGGAATCCCGCCTCCTCTGCGATGCCAGACACCGCGGCGCCCATTAGCACCGAAAGAAGAATCGTCCACCACGGGTAGGCCGACACATCCTGTGCGGCAGGCATAGGCAGCGGGACCACTCGGCTCCAGGCGAACACCAGCCACACGGCCGAGGCAACCGCCAGTACGCCGGCTGCCATCGCCCACAACCAAGTCCTCGCCGGGACCGCACCTGCCCGAAAGCGGCGGTGGCGCAATGCCGCCGTGCCGGCTGGCCAGCCCCATCCGTCGCAATAGCGCCAGTAAAGCACCAGATAGACCGCCATCGCCGGCGCTGCCCAGGGCAGGGAACTGGAGAGCTTCAGGTTAAGCCCAACCAAAACCGACCATGGGATCTCCGCTTCCAGCAGCACTGCCAAGCCCGCCAGCAAAGCCCATGCCAGTGCCCGCGTGCATTGCCACACTCCCACGCGCATGTTTCAATCTACGTCCGATATGGCCGGCTTGTTCCTCATTTCGGCTCAACTGCTACACTATTGCGCAGGGAGGGATTTTGATCAACCGCGCTGCCTTCGTATTTTTCGTGCTCACCGCCGCGGCGGTCCCCTTGCAGCTTCGCGCGCAGGATGCGCCCGCAGCCGAACCCGCAGCCCAGGCAGCGCCAGTCTCCGCGCCCGATCGAGCCGTGTCGTGGAAACAGTTGCCCACCAACATCCTCGGCGATCAGAAGAATATTTGGCTCTTTCCGGCGCATCTGCGCCACCGGAAGGTTCTGCTCTCCGCGCTCGCCGTGGCGGGTGCGACGGCCGCGCTGGTGGAGCTCGATCCGAAGGAAGGGCATTACTTTCGCAACACCGCCGCCTTCAACGGCTTCAACCGCGTCTTTTCGGGCAACAATACATCCATCGGAATGCTGGTGGCTCCGCTGTCCATGTATGCTGCCGGGCTGATTCGCAAGGACGATAAATCCAAGAAGACGGCGCTACTGGCGGCTGAAGCGGTGGCCGATTCCGAAATCCTTACCACCGCGATGAAAGACATCGACCGGCGTCTCAGGCCCGGAGCCATCGCCCCGAACGGCAATTTTTCCGACACCTGGTTTGAAAGCGGTGGCAGCTTCCTGCGCGGCAGCGGCAGTTTCCCTTCCGGTCACACCATCGCCGCGGCTTCTATCGCCACCGTGTTCGCCCGCCGTTACCGCCGCCAGCATCGCTGGGTTCCGTTCGTCGCTTACGGCCTCGCCGCGACGGTGGGTTTTTCGCGGCTCACGCTGTCGGCTCATTTCCTCTCCGACGTGTTCATGGGTGGCGCGCTTGGATACTCGATCGGCCGCTTCGTGGTGCTGCAACAATAGTCTGACATCCGCTGCAAGTAATGCGGGGAGGTTATGCTATGACTGAGATGGAGCCTAAAGTCAGGAAGTTGCCGAGGTCTCTCGTCGCGTACTCCGCGATTCTGGCGGCTCTGGCATTCTCCCTGCCGTTCCTTTATATGGTCCTCTACAGGCAAGACAGCGGCCTCGAACAGGCGGCTATCACCAGTTTTGTAGCTTCGTTCCTCTGGTTAATCGTATTGATTTACGCATTCAAAGGATATGGCCATGCTGCGATGTGGCTGCTGGCTGAGGCTCCTTTCGCGCTGTACTGGCCTTCTGTCATATTGCTGATAGGACTGGCGTGCCGATTTGGAGACCACTGCCTTTGAGCTCGCGGCGCGGTGCTCTCAGCCGATGGTGCTGCCTTCTGCTGCTGGCCGCTTGGCTGAACTGCCCAGCGCTGCGTGCGCAGTTGGCCCTGGGTCGCATCGAAGGTACAGTACACACCGATGCGGGCAGCGCCCTGCCTGCGGCCAGAGTAGTAATCGAAGGCGGCGGACTGCGCGTGATCGCGCGCGCCGATGCGGACGGCCATTTTGAGCTTGCGCTGCCCTATGGCTCTTACCTCATCTCTCTTGAACACGAGCGAGGCTCCGCGGTGCCGGTGGATGTGATCTCTCGTGAAGGCGATCGAATCTTCGACGTCGCCCCGCTCGAAACCGTTCGTGTCACGCTGGTGGTAACACCGGGCGCGCCGCTCCGCATCGAGCCCGCCGCCGCGCCAGGTCCTGAGGTGGGGCATGCTTTAGCTTGCCCGTCTTCCTCTCCAGACCAGCTCCGCAGCAACGACTGCCTCTACCCCGCAGGCTTCTCGCTCGCCTCGGCGTTGTTTGCTCTCGATCCCGGCAGCGTGACCGAGCCCCTCGATTTCAGCGGTCTCGCCGACAATCGCCTCGCCGTCATTTTCCAGCGCGGGTTTTCCTGGACCGATACCGCGCTCCAGTTCAATGGCCTCGATGCCGGCGACGATTACCAGCCGGGCCGCCCGCAAATGCTCCCCGATGCCGACGCGGTTACAGCCACCGTGGTGCGCAGCGGCTTTGCCCTGACGGCTTCGCCCGCCTATGGCGCTGAGGTCGCCCTGTTCTCTGCGCAGGCCGGCGAGTCCTGGCACGCCGCCCTATCGGGCGCTGGAACCGCCGCCGCACTGGCTGCGAACAATCTGCCGGCGCCCGCAATGCGCGGCGCAGTCACCCAGTCCGAACAATACGATTGGTTCACGCGCGATCACGCCGATCTGGGCGGCCCGCTCACCCGCTGGGCCGATGTGTTCGTCTCCGGCTCTGGCCAATGGGCCACGCAGGCTGTGCCGCTCGCCGCTCCCGGCACCGATCAGAATAGCCGCCTGCTGTTTGGCAACGCCGTCGGCCACATTCGCGCCGGCGCGCACGACCGTTTCGACGCGCTCTACAGCGGTTCCCGCATCGATCTATCCAATTACGGCGAGCCGACTGGCATGGAAGCGCTCGCCGCGCGCCGCCTCTCGCCCGAGTTCCTGTCACCGGATGGCATGGCCGGCTTGCAGGAGACCGATCACCTCGATTTCGTCCAGGCTGGCTGGACCCACGTCTGGGCGGGCGCCGCCGGCACACTCCAGGTCCGCTATGGCGATTCGTTCGCGCATCTGGATACCGCTCCGTCCCTGGTCACGCCCATCAATCAAAGCAGCATCGAGCTCGCCGGCGGCGCGGTCACCGGCGAGCCTCCGCTCACCAATCTTGCCGTGCGGGCGCGCCAGCAAATCGCCGCCGCCTGGGAGCCAGGCATCGTCAAACTGGGCCGCGCGCGCCATCGGTTCATGGTAGGCGGCGGATGGAAGACGTCCTCGCCGCAGAACCGTTATCGCGCGCCATCCGATGTGAACCTGGTCACGGCCGATGGCGCGCCCGCCGAGGTGGTCGTCTTCAATACTCCCCTCGATTCGCGCGAGAGCATAACATCCGCAACCGCCTGGGTCACGGACCACGTGAATCCCGCGCCGCGCCTCACGCTCGACCTGGGGTTGCTGGCCGATTTCTCCCGCGGCGGCATTCCCACCCAGTCGAGCCCCGCCGGTTTCTACACGCCCGCGCGGCAAGTCGCGGCCCAGCCGGACCTGATCGCGTGGAACAGCGTGTCTCCGCGCGCGGGCCTTGCCTGGCAGCCCCCGCAAACCCATGGCCTGGTTCTGCGCGGGGCGTTCTCCCGCTCCTACGCACCGCTCGCCGGCCGCTATCTCGATTACGGAAACCCGAATAGCCTCGGTGGAAATGTGTATCAATGGAGCGATGCAAATGGCGACGGCTGGTTTGAGCCGAACGAGCAGGGCGCGCTGCTCGCCCGTTTCGGCGGCCCGTACTCGTCCATTTCCCCATCGTTGCGCCGCCCCTATGCGGACGAATGGAACGTCGGCGCGGAGATGCCGCTGCCGCTTCGCTCACTCGCGTCCATCCAACTTTTCCGCCGCGATGAGAAAAACCGCGTTGCCGCCGTCGACACCGGTGTGACGCCGCAGGATTACACTCCCGCAACCATCCTCGATCCCGGCCCGGATGGCACCCCTGGCACCTTTGATGATCGGCCGCTCACCGTCTACGCGCAGAACCCCGCCACGCTCGGCCACGATCAGTATCTACTTACTAACCCCGCCGGTTTGCGCACCCTCAATTCCGGCTTCAACGCCCAACTGCGCACGGCCTGGCGAGGCATCGGCGTGCAGGCTTCCTTCGTGGCGGAAAAATCGTATGGTCCAACCAACCCGGGCAACGCCGTCTTCGAAAACGATCCCGGCGTAGTCGGCGCGCTGTTCTCCGATCCCAACGCCGATATCAATGCGACGGGCCGGGCGTTCACCGATCGCGCCTTCACCGGCAAAATCGCCGCGGAATATCGCCTGCCGCAGCGCTGGGGCGGCGTCCAGATATCCACCGTGGCCAATTACACCGATGGCTTGGCCTTCGCCCGCATGTTGCTCGTCACCGGTTTGCCGCAAGGCCCGTTCCTGGTGGCCGCCACTCCGCGCGGCAGTCCCGGCGGCGGCAACCGCGCTGAGCATGTGCAAAGCTGGAACCTGCGCCTCAGCCGCGAGTGGCCGCTCCGCTACGGCCAAATCACCGCGATTGCCGACCTGCTCAACGTCACCAACGCAGACCTGGCCATTCAGCAATCCGACGTTACCGGCCCGAATTTCAATTCACGCCTCCCCATCGCCATCGAACCACCGCGGTTCGCCCGCTTCGAACTCCGCTACCGCTTCTGAAGCCTCGCTGGGACGGGCGCGATATTCCGGCCTGCTGTGCCTGTCCAGGGCGCTGCTACACAAACGCAAACCAAACAGCAAGCCCTAACCCCGCGATCGCCACGGATCCAATCAGGCCTTGGGTCAGACGATTTGCATCCACCCTCTCCGCCGCTCCCGTCTTGCTGAAGATAAATCCCAACCCGCCGAAAAGAACCAGAACGGCGACGCCGTGCGCGATCCACGGATTGCCGGTAAGCGATTTCATGATGGCGTTCAGTGGAGCGTAGGCGTCCCTCGCCCAGGCGAGGCCGGTATTGAACAACACGGCGATTATGGCAGCCAAGACAAATCCCGATGTCGCGGCAGTCAGCTTCGCCGATTCTGGATCCGTCGCGGAATTCATTACTGCGTTCCTTTCGCTCCGCCGCGAAGCAGCGCGAGCTTTGCCCCATGTTCGATCACCGCGCCAGCGCCTTCGAGTGCCAGCGCCGTAATCACGATCAGTGCCGCGACGGATAGCACCAGTTTGCGGGCGGCAGCACTGGAGTATAACTTATCGCGGATTATCACTGGAAGGAGAAACGCCAGAATGGCTGTGATGAAAAACAGGTGTTCCTTTGTCTCCATGAAGAGATTGTGGGCGAAGGGCCACGGCCCTTGGAGAATCAACGCCTTCTCCGCCGGATAGAAGTGAACGTACCAATAGCCGCCGCAGATCCACGCCCCGGCGACCGACAGTGCCGTCAACAGCGCGGCTATCCGTATGCGGCCGGCGTTCTCAGGTTGTGCGTTGAGCGTCTCGACGAATACCCACAATGCCGCCAGACAGCCCGTGATGCCGAACGCTGCATGCGCCAGAAGTATGGCGTCGCTAGTTGAGATACTCAATGCAGTTCCTCGTCTTCCGTGGCTCCTGCTCCATCTGTGCGCTACATGCGGCCTTGCAGGCCCGGCGGAGCCATGCCGTTGAATGCGACGCCTGCCGCATCCCGGGGCTTGCCGCCCTTGCCCCAAGTCCAGTAGAGACCGAGGTAAGCGTAGTTTTCCGTTTGTCCGATGGCTGTGTGGCCGTAACAGAACAGTAACTGGAATCCAGGGTCGTGAAACTTATAATAGCCGCCGGCGTCGATCAACGTCGCCGGTCTCGTCTGCGGCGTCGCCAGCCCCTCCGGTCCGTGATAGAAGACCTCGGATCCCAGCGTCCACTTCTTGCCCAAATCCCGCTGCACCAGCCAGCCCGCGAACGGATAGTTACGATAGCCCGGCGCATTCACCACCGTCACTCCGCCTCCTCCGTATGTGGTCCACGGCCCAAAGCTCTTCTGCGCCCAGACTGGCAGCTTGTACCATGTACTGCCCACCCCGAGACCGCGCGCGGCGCTGCCCGATGGCAATTCGAACATGACAAATGTGCCGATCATAGGACGATGCTTCGCTTCTTGCACAAACCGGTACTTGATTCCCAGTTCGATGTCGCCCAGTCCGAACGCTCGCGGACCCGTGCCGGCAGGGGCTAAGCCCGGATTGTTTGCCGGAAAAACCGCCGCTGCGGGAATGATGACATGGAGATGAACGTTCGGGAGAGCTCCCCAATTGAACTCCACGGCAGGGCCAACCGTGTCGGTTTCCACCGGCGTGCCGTCCGAAGCCGCGAACGTATAGAACTCGAAGTGCCGGAAATCGATTGGCTCCGGATCGTCCGTCTGAAACGGAGGACCCGCCAGGGCAGCTGCCGAAATGCAAACCAACACCGCCAGCGCCCGCAGCGCTTCAGACGCAGCTAGCCCGCAAATCCGGCTACCTCGCTTCATTGAGCTCGCCAACCAGTTCGTCCAGTTTTGCCCTCACCGCCTTGAGCGCCTTTCTCCCCAGCGGCGTAGCCCGATACACCTTGCGGATCGATTGCCCTTTGCGTTCTTCCACCGAGCGCACGTAGCCCTTGTTTTCCATCCCATGCAGCAGGGGATAAAGCGTTCCCAGGCTGATCCGATAGCCGTGCCTCGCCAGTTCGTCGGCCATTTCGAGTCCAAAAATCGGCCCTTCGACCGCGTGATACAGAATATGGAGACGGATCAACCCCGCGTAGAGATCGCGGTACTCAAATCGATTATCGAAATCGTATTTCGTTAGCGTCATTCGATATCGATAAACAGTATAGCCACTACCCCATTCCGCCGTCAAGAGCTTGGAAGGCCAGCCAAAAGCCAAGCGCCGGCAGCGTGAGCCCGCGGGGCGATAGAAAACAGCCCCAGGCGCCAGCCTAGGGAAGAGAGGAAAGTCCGGACAACTCCGGGATGGGGCGCAGGAATTCCCCGCCGGCAGAATTCTTGTGCCTCATTCACGAGGCTATGTCCGGGGGAGACTGGTGGACCCACGGCTGATACGCCGTGGGTCATTTTCAATTATCGCCCTTCCGGGCTTCGGAAACGCTGCAGGAGCGAAACTCAACCAACCTCGAACCAACCGAAAACCGAACTCACCCGCCTGCCACCGTACCCGCTTTCGGCACGGGAAGAAAAGAGCGAAGAAGATGGGCCGCCAACCGGCCGCTTACTTACACATCGGAGGGAAAGTAAAGGTCTCGCTTCCGCTGGCTGTCGTATCCGTCGAGGTTTCCTTGGCAGGCCTTTGGTCCCAGATGACGAGAACGGTCTTAGAGTCCGCCGACAGTTTGATCGTGACCGTCTTATCGTCCTTTGTTGCTTTGTTCTTCAGGTAGACCCAATCCCAGACCTTCTTGTCGCCCTGGCAATACACCGTATGAGGGCTGAGCGCGAAACTGAAGAGTCTGCCCCCTTTGCTCTCCAACTGGATCGTCTTTTCGCTAACCGTCTCGATCGGAAGCGAGATCATGTCCTTGGGGACAGACTGGGCCCTCCCGGCCGATACCGCAACTAGAGAGAACGTCAAGAGCCCGAGCAGCTTGGAGGCATGAGGTTTGAGAAATCGCATTTCGGTATTTCCTTTCTTGGATATGATTGCGGCCCCGGACCATTCGGCGGGCGGACTAGCGTATTCCCCGCCGTTGGGATGTGTGGCTTCCCAGGTCTCGAAGTCGAGCCATTGCAGTATCGTACCACCCATCCGCCATCTCTGGTGCGCGCTGGGTCGAGCGGCCATGGCGGCCTGGCTGCCGTGAGGTTCCAGGACGCGCAACGGCCCGATCCGAGGGCCGCGCGCCGGGCCCACTCTGGTCCGGCCTGCTTCAGTCATTCCCGAACCTGCTATCCCCAAACCGGACGGCGAATCCGCCGACCCGCCACGTGTACCCCAGACCCGAGCCCGGAGGGTGAAAGAGACTAGCCCAAGGCGTCAGCCTTGGGAATAGATGAATATTCAGAAGCCCCGGAACGGGGCGTAAGGTATTTTCGCCAGCAGAATTCTTACGCCCCGTTCCGGGGCTATGTCGTGGAGGGATTCATACCCACGGCTTGCGCCATGAGCTATTTTCTTTCGCCCTCCGGGCTTCACCAACGCTGCAACAACGAAACGCTGCTCGCGCTACACCAGCTTGAGTCGAAGTTCGCGGCCCACGGCCGCCGCTGCTTTGCGCAGTGTGCCTAATGTCACCGCATCGTATGCGGGATCGAGCAACCGATCGAGCGCGGCGCGGCTGGTGTGCATCCTCCGCGCCATCTCGGCCTTGGTGAACTGCTTCTCCTTCATGGCCGCTTCCACTTGACGGGCGAGCACGCGCTTGATGGCAGTCGCGGTAACTTGCTCGTAAGTCCCATCCTCGCGGAGCCAGGTGTCAAAGGATGATCCGATGTTTTGCTTTTTCATGCGCGCTCGCCTCCATTCTAGAATAGTGGACATGGAACCCGACGCGCGACCGGCCAGTACTGAGGTTAGCGACGATACGCCGATCTGGAAGTACATGGACCTACCTAAGTTCTTCGCGACGCTGTACAAGCGTAAATTGTGGTTCGCTAAGGCTTCCACGTTTCACGACGATCCATGGGAGGGATTCGGCAGCGCGAAGTGCCTCAAGGATTCGCCGGAGGAGACGTGGCCGACCACTCCTGGGGAAACCCACGAGGTCTCTTGGCAGTCACTCATGGCACACTTCAGCCAGAGGTCCGCTCATCAGATTAACAATGCGCGCAGTTTTCTTTACATTAACTCCTGGTGTTGGGGGCCCGAGTCAATGGCAATGTGGGAGATTTACGGCTCCCATGCTTCGGGTGTGGCGTTGAAGTCCTCCGTGGGGCAGTACAAGCGGGCGGCGAAGTGGGGCGTCGAAAGTTCCTACTACGATTTCGCGCCCGTCACTTATCACCCCAACCTTGAATTAGTGAAGGACCTCCAGCTCGATTTTCGCGGTGCGACTCCGGTCCCTGGCCTTGGAACTCGGAGAACGACGCTCAAGTTAGGCCGCCACAAGCGTGAGTGCTTCCAGTACGAGCAGGAGTGGCGGGCGCTTCTGTGCCAGGACGAAGAACGTGAGGAAGCAGGTATCGATGTGGTCTTTGATCTGGACGACCTAATCAGTGAGATTTGCGTCGGTCCCCGTGCCGACGTCTTTCTCGTTGAGACAGTGAAATCGATCATGGACACGTTCAAACTTACAAAGCCCTGCAAGAGGTCAGACCTGCTAGGGCCTCCCCGGCGGGAGGAAGCGCCAACTGGCTGAAGCAGCCTACGGCGCTGGCAGCGTTGGCACCTCGGCGCACCCAACTCCCGCGCAACCTCCACGGCGGGTATGGAGAATTCCAACGAAAGTCCTACAATCGCTCAAGTCTCCACTGCGTTCTTTGGCGCTATACTTTAGATTCAGAGGGGTAGCACATGCGGAAGTACGGCAAATTCGCGGCGTTGATCGCCGTCGTCATCGGGGCGCTGGTGTGGCTGGCCTTTGCTGGGTCTGGGGACAGCAAGACTTACTACAAGTCGATTGATGAATTGAGCCAGATGGGCGACCGCGCTTATGGCGCGCGGCTGCGCGTCGGCGGCGATGTCGCCACCGGCTCCATCCAGCACGTCGGCGGCAAGGTGCTGTTCACGCTGAAGCAAGACAGCCGCACGCTGCAGGTCGCTTACACGGGCATCGATCCGCTGCCGGACACCTTCCGCGATGGCGCGCAGGCGCTGGCAGATGGACGCATGGATCGCGACGGCACCTTCCACGCTTCCAAAATCTCCGCCAAGTGCGCGTCGAAGTACGAAGCCAAGCCGAACGTGCCGTCGCCTGGACAGCCCGACGTGCACAGCGGAAAGCCTAGCGTTTAACAGGCTGCTGAACAAGTCCAAGAGAAGGTTTTGAGCCACGGATGAACACAGATGAACGCGGATAAGCCAATTCCTTTTGAATCCGTGTTTATCTGTGGCTTGTCATGTGCCGATGTTTTTCGGCAAGCGTGTAGAAAGCCGTAGAGAGGGGTCATGGAGAATCTGGGTTCGCTGGCCATCTTGCTGGCCTTTTGCGTAGCGTTGTATGCGACGGTCGCTTCCGTGGTGGGCCGCGTGCGCCGCAAACCGTTCCTGGTCGAGAGCGGACGCCGTGCGGTCTACGCCGTTTGGGCGCTGGTCACCGTCGCTTCCGTCATTCTGGTGCACGCGCTGCTGACCGGCGATTTCCGCCTCGCCTACGTGGCCGAGCACAGCAACAACGCGCTGCCTGTACTCTACAAATTCGCCGCCTGGTGGAGCGGGCAGGAAGGTTCGCTGCTGTTCTGGATGTGGCTCCTGTCGTCGTATACGGCGGTGGTGGCCTTCACCAATCGCCGCCGGCATCGCGACATGATGCCGTGGGTGCTCGCCATCCTCACCACCATCGAACTCTTCTTCCTCACGCTGAATAACTTCGTCGCCAACCCGTTCCGGCTGCTGGCGAACGAAGGCCTCATCGTCAAGCCGCCGGATGGCAGCGGCCTCAGCCCCGTACTGCAATACCCGGCGATGGCGATTCACCCACCCATGCTGTATTTGGGTTACGTCGGTTTCGCAGTGCCTTTCGCTTTCGCCATGGGCTCGCTCATCACGCGGCAACCGGGCGATGGATGGATCCACACCACGCGCCGTTGGACGCTGGTCACCTGGCTGTTCCAGGGTACCGGCGTGATGCTCGGCGCGGCGTGGGCGTACCATGTGCTCGGCTGGGGCGGCTATTGGGGATGGGACCCGGTCGAAAACGCGTCGCTGCTGCCGTGGCTCAGCGGCACTGCGTTCCTTCATTCGGTGATGATGCAGGAGAAGAAGGGCATGATGAAGGTGTGGAACATGGTCCTGATCGCGACCACGTTCTTCCTCTGCATCCTCGGCACCTCGATGACGCGCGGCGGGCTGGTGCAATCGGTGCACGCGTTCGCGCAATCGGAAATCGGCAAGTACTTCGTCATCTTCCTCGCCACTGGCATTGCCGCGACGGCCTACCTGATCCTCGACCGGCTGGATTATTTGAAGAGCGAGGCGCAATTGGAATCGGTGATTTCGCGCGAATCGAGCTTCCTGTTCAACAATCTGATTCTGCTGGCGAGCTGCTTTGCTGTGCTGTGGGGCACGCTGTTTCCGAAGATCTCGGAAGCGATTTCGGGCGACCAGATTTCGCTCGACGCCGATTGGTACAACCGGCTGATGGTGCCCATCGGCTTGTTCCTGCTGTTCCTCACCGGGGTCGGCCCGCTGTTCGCCTGGCGGCGCACGTCGGCGGACCGGCTGCGGCGCAATTTCCAATGGCCGGGTATCGCCGCGCTGGTGTTGGTCGCGGTGCTCTTCGCCGCCGGGATTCACAAACCCTATCCGCTGATTTCTTTCGGCTTCTGCCTATTCGTGGCGATCACGGTGATTGTCGAGTTCTACAAGGGCGCGAATTCGATCGCCGGCCGTACCGGCATGAACCTGCTGCGCGCCACTATCGAATTGACTCACCGCAACACGCGCCGCTACGGTGGCTATCTGGTACACATGGGTGTGGTGCTGATTTTCATAGGCTTCACTGGGCACGCGTTCAACAAGAGCGAAGTGAAGGAAATGAGCCAGGGCGACACCATGCGCATCGGCCACTACGATCTGCGCATGGCCAGCCTGGAGCAGGGCGACAATTCCAATTACATGTGGTCTCGTGGCATCTTTCAGGTTTCCAAGGATGGCCAGCCGCTCGGCACGCTGCGGCCCGAAAAGCGCTTCTTCAAAGCCAGTAAGGAAAGCACCTCCGAGGTCGCCATCCGCCAGCGCCTCAATGAAGACCTGTACGTCAATTTCGGCGGCATGTCGGACGATGGCCAGCGCGCGGTGATTCAAGCCTTCGTCAATCCTCTGGTAACCTGGGTTTGGCTGGGCGGCCTGGTGCTCATCGGCGGCACGCTGGTCTGCCTCATCCCAAGTAAAATCAAGATGCAATATGCGCGAACCCAGGTGGTCGGTATCGCCAAACAACATGTGGACTTGCCAGCGAAGCAGTAAGGACTCATCGGGGACCGGCAGTTGGCAGGCGAAAGCGCCTGCCCCACCTCGCCGGCAAGTGGGGCAGGCGCTTCCGCCTGCCAACCAGGTACCCTCGCGATGTTCGCTCGTCATCGCCGCGCTCCTGCTGGCCATTGCCAGCCTCGCCCTGGCCCAGACGGCTTCCGAGAAACCGAACGCCGATGTGCGGCGCGTGGGAATGCGCCTGGCTTGCAAGTGCGGCTGCAAAGATTCGGTGGCCACTTGCAATATGCTCGAATGCGGTTTCTCGAAACCCGCCAAGGAGCGCATCGCCCGCATGCAGGCGGCGGGCTTCTCCGATCGGCAGATTATCGACGCCTTCATTCGCGATTACGGCCGCGGCATTTACCTGGCGCCGCCGAGCGCGTTCGGTTGGGCAGTACCCTATCTTGCGGTCGCTGTTGGTCTGTTAGTGATCTGGTTTTTCATCAAGAAGTACCGAAAACAGAAACCATTGGTTGAAGTCGGCTCGGTGACCATTGACGACCCGGCGCTCGAAAAGTATAAGGACCAGATCGAGAAGGATCTGGCCAATCTGGAGTAAGATTCTGGCGTGATTATTTCACTTGCTTCCGTGCTGGCGGTCGCCATCATCGCGTTCATCCTGGTTGTCAGACCCAAAGACTTGCCGCCGCCGGAGCCGGCAGATCCGTTTGCGCACTTGGACGAACGCAAAGCCGCCATCTACGAAAACCTGCGCGATTTGCAGTTCGAGTATCGCGTCGGCAAGCTCTCGGAAACCGATTATCAGAAAACCAAGAATGACCTACAAAGCGAACTGGCGTCCGTGCTGGCCGAAATCGACCGTGTGAGCGCAGCCCTGGCCGGTCACGCCCCGCTCACCTTCAAGGCGCTATCGCCGGAGCCGGCGCCGCCGAAGCAAACTGGCTTGGTCTGTCCATCTTGTGGCGCCAAATTCGATAAGCGGTTGAAGTTTTGCGGCGAATGCGGCAAGCCCATGAAAGGGGCCGGCGCATGAGGTCACAAACTCTCGATAGCCGATCATGGCGCATGCAATCGTGCGTGCAACAGCGAAAGTCGTATCGACGTTTCTTCGTCCCGCAGACCCCTGCGCAACCAAGTGGGGCAGGCGCTTTCGCCTGCCAACCGCAACGCCACCTAGTCTGCTGCCCCCTGTTTCTGCTCCTTGCGCTTCCCCTTTCCGCCGCCGTCACCGGCACGGTTATCAATCGCACCACCGGCGCGCCGCAACCAGCCGCCACCGTGACGCTCTATAAGTTCGGCCAGGGCGGAATGGAACCGGTCACTGGAACCCAGACCGACTCGCAAGGCCAATTCACCATCAACCAGAACCCCGCCGGCCCAGGCCCCGCCATGCTCCGCGTCGAAATCGACAACGTCACTTACAATCGCGTGTTGCCGCCAGGCACGCCCACGACCGGCATCGCGCTCGACGTGTTCAACGCAACCCGGCCGCCGCAGACCGTCAACGTCTCCAAGCACATGCTCGTGTTCCAGCCAACCGCGGGCGGCGCGATGTCGGTGAACGAGACGTTTCTGATCGAGAATCCCGGCAAGACCACTTGGGTCGATCCTGTGAATGGCACGCTGCGCTTCTATCTGCCCTCCTCCGTGCAAGGCAAAGTGGAGGCGACCGGTGCTGCGCCCGACGGAATGGCCATTCCGATTCCCACCGCCAAGACCGCCGCGCCCCAGGTGTATGCCGCTAAGTTTGAGATCAAGCCCGGTGAGACCCGCATCGATGTCGACTACACGGTGCCTTACACCACCGGAACCGCATACGCCGGGAAGATCGTGAGCCAGGACGAGAACACGTATCTGGTCGCGCCGGAAGGTGTGACACTCGAAGGCGCTGGCCTGCAGGATTTGGGTGACGAACCGCGCACGCACGCGCACATTTTTGGATTGAGCGCCGCCGCGTACCGTATCAAGCTGACTGGCGCCGTGGCGGCATCCACCGCCGCCGCCGAGCCTGCCGCCGATTCCTCCGCGGATCAGGATTCCGGCTCACGGATCGAAGTCATCCCGCCACGCGTGAATGGCAGGGCCAAGTTAATTGTCGGGCTGGCGCTGGCGATTTTGGGTCTCGGCTTCGCGCTGCTCTATCGCGCGCAGACGCCCACCGCCAAGGAGAGCGATGAGCGCGGTCGCGGTTGATGGAGTTTGGAAGTATTACGGCGATTATCCCGCGTTGCGCGACGTCAAGCTGGACGCCGCGGCGGGAGCCTGCCTGGCGCTAATTGGGCGCAATGGGGCGGGGAAGACCACGCTGCTGCGCATCCTTGCCGGTTTTTCGCGCCCCGGCCGCGGGAGCGTGCGCATATGCGGCACGGCGCCGCGCGATACCGCCACCCGGCGCCGCATCGGTTTCCTGGGCCATGGCATCTCGGTGTACGACGAGTTGTCGGCAATCGAGAATCTTACCCTCTTCGCTCGCCTCTATGGATTGAAGGAACCGCGCAAGGCCGCCACCGAGTGGTTGGAGCGCACCGGCCTCGATCGCGTGGCCGGCGGTCTGGTGCGCGAGTTCTCGCGCGGAATGCGGCAGCGATTGGCCGTTGCGCGGGCGTTTCTCCACAATCCGTCCGTGTTGCTGCTCGATGAGCCTTTCACCGCGCTCGATGACCGCGCCATAGCCGTGCTCCAGCGCCTGCTCCGCGAAGCGCTCGCCGAAGGCAAGACCATCGTCATGTCCACGCACCAGTTGCGCGAAGCTTTGGATTTGGCTACGCATGTCGCGCTGCTCAATCGCGGGAGCGTGGCTTTCAACGGCCCGCGCACGGCGGAGATGGTGGCCGATGCCGGGTTCCTCTACGCGAGGTACGGCGAGGGATGATGGATTTCTTCCGGCAAGTGCTGGTCGTCGCCGCCAAGGATTTGCGCGCCGAGCTGCGCACCAAGGAAGCCATCAACGGCTCGCTCGCATTCTCTCTGGTCATTTTGCTGCTGTTCAGTTTCGCCTTCGATCCCACCGGCGATACCACCCGCGAAATCTCCGGCGGCCTGCTCTGGATCGTCTTCGCCTTCGCCGGCACGCTGATTCTCAATCGCAGCTTCGCCCGTGAGCTGCCCAACGATTGTCTGGATGCGCTGATTGCCGCGCCCATCTCCGGCGCCGCGCTATTCCTCGGCAAGGCCATCGCCAACTTCGTGTTACTGCTGGCCATGGAGCTGGTTTCGCTGCCCATCTTCGGTATCTTCTACAACGTGCGCTGGACCGGGCAGTTTCCCGAATTGCTGCTGGTGCTGCTGCTCGGCACCTGGGCGCTCACCGTGCTCGGCACCATGACCAGCGCGCTCACCGTCAACATTCGCTTGCGCGAAGTCATGCTGCCGCTGCTTACTTATCCGGTGCTGGTTCCCGCGCTGATGGCTGCCATGCAGTTGACGATGACCCTGATCGCCGGCACGCCCATCAACTCGGAAAACGTGATGTGGCTCAAAATGCTGGTTGGCTTCGATGTAATCTATACAGCAGTGTCATTGGTGCTGGTGGAAACGGTTCTGGTAGGCTAAGTTGAGGTAGGACAGACGATCGGTTTTTGTCGTCTGTCGGTGCATGGCGCTTGTGCGCGGCATGACAGACGACAAAAACCGATCGTCTGTCCTACCTGTCTCGAGGAGCGCGTGAATATGAACGACAAGTCCGGTTGGGGAGATTACATCCTTTATATATTAGGCGCCGTGGCGATCGGCATCCTGGCGCGCGACATCAACGCGATCGCGCGGTTGCCGCAGGAGGTGAACCAGGGCGCGATCTTCAAAATCATCTTCTTCCACGTTCCCGTAGCCGTCACCGCCATGCTCGCAGCCGCGGTGGCACTCGTCGCCAGCGTCCTCTTCCTCATCACCAGAGATTTTCGCTTCGACGCGCTGGCGGTTGCAGTCACCGAAGTCGGCCTCGCCTTTCTGGCCGCCAACCTGATCACCGGGTCCATTTGGGGCCGCATCATCTGGGGCCAATGGTGGGCTTGGGACGCGCGGCTGACCTCGGCGCTGGTCTGCTGGATTCTCTACGCCTCTTACCTGATGCTGCGCCGTGCCGTCGAAGAACCAACCCAACGCGCCACTTTCGCCGCCGTCTGGTCTATCTTCTCTTTCATCGACGTGCCGATCGTGATCTTTTCCATTAAGTGGTGGCGCACGCAGCACCCGCAGCCGGTCTTTTGGGGCGGTGGCAGTTTCCCGTCCGACTGGCTGCCGGTATTCCTTTTGAATATGCTGGCGATGGTGCTGCTGGCCATCGTAATGACCGTGGTCCGCGTACGGCAGGAGAATGCCCAGCGCGAGCTCGATTCGCTGCGCCGCACCGCGCACGCTATGTGAGGAACCTATGAACCTACAGTCCATCCCCTTGCTATTCGCGCAAATGACGACGCCCGACGATCTCGTTCGCGAGGCCGCACGCCTGCAACGCAATTACGAGTTTCTAAGCTACGGCCTCACCGTCGCGTGGGTCATCCTGGTGATTTACGTGTTATTCATGGTGAGCCGCGGCCGCAAGCTGAAGCGCGAAATCGCCAGCCTAAAGGCCATGCTCGAAGACCGCCCGAAGCCATGAGGTGGGGCATGCTTTAGCTTGCCCATATGGTGTTCGACAACGAAAGAGTGACAGATGAATCCCGTGGAGACCGTTCGCGATTTTCTCGACCGCATCAATCAACGTGACGCCGATAGGCTGGCCGAATTGATGACGGAAGATCACGTGTTTGTCGACGGGCTGGGCCAGGCCATGCGCGGCCGCGAGGCGATGCGAGCCGCCTGGCAAGGGTATTACGCCTTTTGTCCGGACTATAGCGTGTCTTGCGAGACGATCCTCTCGGACGGGAGTGTAGTTGCCGCTTTCGGCTGGGCTGGCGGCACAATCGCCTCCCACGGCCAACTTCCGCCTGAGAACCAGTGGCGCACTCCGGCAGCGTGGCTGGCAATCGTGGAAGACCGCTTAGTGAAGGAATGGCGCGTCTACGCCGACAACAAACCGGTGTATGACATAATGGCGAAATCCAGTAGCTCGCCGGCACTGTGACAGGGAGTGAGCCCTGAAAGGACCAGCAGCCCATGACCAAACGCGGGCGTGTGGACGACGGCGTGACCTTCGAAACCGTCCGTAGCATCGCGCTTGGCTTGGAGAACGTCGAAGAGAGCACTTCCTACGGCACGCCAGCGTTCAAGGTGGGCGGCGCGCTTGTCGCGCGGCTCCATCAGGACGGGTGCTCCTTGGTCGTTCGGACGAGTCTTGAAGAACGCGCGGAGCTGATGGCAGCCGATCCTGCTACCTATTACATCACCGATCACTACCTCAATTACCCTTGGGTGCTGGTTCGCCTGTCGCGCGTTCACCCCGACGCGCTGCGCGATCTCCTCGGCGGCGCGCTGCGGCTAGCCGCGGCGGAGAAGCGCGGCAAACCGGCCCCGCGGCGAGGATCGGCACCAGCGCGGAATCAGTAGCGGGGACTGGACCGGCGCTCCCGCGCGCCATCAGACGACCAGCAGGTGATGGTCGGTGCTGTCGAGCTGGATCGACTCGTAGATCCGATCGATCAAGTCGAAGCCGTGCTTGGCGACCAGCGGGAGGATCGAGTAGAGGCGTTCCTGCAAGTGCCGCTCCGGGTAGATCAGGCCATAGAGCGATGCGGCGTCGCGGCTGGCGCGCTCGTCGCGGAGCATCGCCTCGCGACCGGTCTTGGCCTGGATCTTGGCAACCTGGTGGCGGATCTTGCGCGCGCTCGTCCCGAGCGCTTTCTCCAGGGTGGGATCGAAAGCCAGCAGACGCGCGCGCAGCCGCTCCACGGCCGCGTCCACATCCACCACCGTGTCGCGCAGGCGAATCGAAAGATCGGGCGGAATCAGCGCAGCGGCCACGCGTTCCCGCAGCGACTCTCTGCCGTGGAAGAAATCGGCCAGGCAAATCCCGTAATGATCGATGCGTTTCTGGGCGCGGCTGTCGAGGATGGTGAAACCTGCGCGCGGCACAGCCACCGGCATGCGCCCCAGTATACGGCTGTAGAGAACTTCCGATTGCGCAATGTAGGCCGCTTCGGCGGGGCCCAAAATGCTGGCCACCGTGGGCAGAATCGAATCCTGCACCACCGGCCGCAGCAACGCATTCGGTGAAAGCTCGGCCGCGCGGCCGGCAAGCTCCGCGGAGGTGAATAGGCGCCCGTTGATCTGGTAGTCGCCGTCGTTCCGCCGCAGCGCGAGGCGCTTTCCGTTCTCCAGCAGGAAGAAGAAGGCGGTCTGCGGCTCGACGTGAACCTGCGCATGATAGCCGGCTTCCACCAGTTCGCGGTTGCGTTCCAGCATTGCCGCGGTCAGCTCCGGAGCCTGCTCCACGGCGCTGCGCAGCGCCGGTGCCGCCAATTCGCGGAATGCGGGCAACATCGGATCGACGTGCGGGATATCGAAACGCACCAACAGCCGCCGCAGCAAATCGCCGAATGCCTGGCCCATTGTTCGGCCTGCCACGTAGCATTCGCCAACCATCGCGACAACCTCGTCGGCGAACGGCAGGCCCGCCAGCGCCGTGCGCAGTTCGTCGATCGGAGGCGCCGCCAGTTCCACGCCACCCACCGGCTGCGCGCCCGTCTGGCGGCGCACCTCGATCTTCGCCGGCTGGTGTTGCGCGTTGAACACCCACGCGTGGTTGACCTCGGCGAAGTCGTGGTCTTCGGTCGCCAGCCAGAACACCGGCACGGCTGGCAGCCCTTGTCCAGTCAGCCATTCCGCCAGGCGCGCCGCGTGCAGGGCCTTGTAAATCGTGTACGCCGGTCCGGAGAACAGCCCTACCTGCTGCCCCGCGGCGACGGCCAGCGTGCCGGGTTGCGCCAGCCGCTCCAGTGCAGGGCTCGGCGGATTCTGAATGCGCAATGCATTCACCAGCGCCGCGCGCCGCTCCGGCGCCAGATCCACCGCGCGCGCCGCTGCCCGGAACGCCTCCAGGTCGCGCATCGGGTGGCGATAGAAACGCGCCGTGCGATCCGGATGATAGCAAATGTCCGTGAACAGACGCGTGATACCGGGCAGTTCGGTCTGGCGGACGCTGCTACAGGGCATGACGGGAGTCATTTACCAGATGATCCCGCTATGCTTCCGGATGCAAGCCATTCGATTAGCCACGCGCATACCGGGAAATATCGTTGAAGATGGCGAATGCCAGTAACATCATGATGAAGACGAAACCCAGCTTGAACACGGCTTCCTTCACGTTCAGACTCAGATCGCGCTGCATCACCATTTCGATCAGCAGCAGGAGAATCGCGCCACCATCCATGATCGGAATCGGCAGCAGGTTGAAGATGGCCAGTTGCAGGCTGATCCAGGCCATGAACCCCAAAAACTCCGCTGCGCCTTCCCGCGCGGCCTCGCCCGACATTTGCGCGATGCCGATGGGGCTCGAAAGATTTTTCGGCGACATCCGCCGCTCCACCATTCCCTCGATCACTTTGACCAGCAGAAACGCGCCCTTGCCGTTCTGTTCGAGCGATTCCCGCAAGGCCGCCGGAAACGCGAGTTTCGTGGTGGTGAAATGAGGCTTCTGCTGCGGCCCCACGCCGATCATCCAGTGCTTCGGACCATCCAGCTCGGCCAGCACCGGTTGCACGGAGACGCGATTGGCCTTGCCGTCCCGCTCGTACTCGATCTCGATGGGCTTGCCGGCGCTGTTGCTGGTTGTCTCCCGGAACCGCGTCGGGGAGTGAATCGGCTTGCCGTTGACGGAAAGAATCAGGTCGCCTTTCTTGAGACCGGCCTTTTCCGCCGGGTAGTTGGGCATCACGAAAGCGAGCTGCAACTCGCCGCGCTCGTCCCATCCCGCGTATCCCACGCCGAGGCGCTCGCTGAGCGTCGGCGTCACAATGCAATCGAACTCCTGGCCGTTCCGCTCGATGGTGAGGTACATCTTCCGGTAAGCGCCGGTGACCTCTTTCTCGCCGATATCCTCCCAGGTGGGGTTGCGCTTGCCGTCGAGCTTGACGATGCGGTCGCCGTCCCGAACTCCCGCTTGCGCGGCGGGCGACCCGGCTTCCACGTGGTCGATCACCGCGTACAGATCCTCGTCGGAGAGCTTCTGGAACCGGAACATGTTCAGCGCCGTCAGAATCGCGACGGCAAGCACCACATTCATGACAGGGCCAGCCACGGAGATGATGACCCGCTGCCAACGCGGTTTGGCCAGCAGGCTGTGCGGGTCGGCGGCCGCGCCCGAAGGCAGCGTGAGTGCCGGCTTGTCCCCGCTGTCAGCCGTCGCCGCCTCCAGCGCAACCGCGTCGCCGGCCATCTTCACGTATCCGCCAATGGGAATCATGGAAACGCGGTAGTCCGTTTCGCCCCGCCGGAAACCGAACAGCCGCGGACCGAAGCCCAGGCTAAAGGCTTCCACTCTGACACCGAAGTACCGGGCTGCCCAGAAATGGCCCAGCTCGTGGATCATGATCATGACCCCGATCAGCACCAGCAGCCAGAGGATGTTTTCGCCGATTGCAACCATGGTTTCCCTATGCCATCGCTGCGTGGTGAGCGGTGAGTTCCCGCGCCACCCGCCGCGACTCCGCGTCGATCTCCAGCACTTCTTCCACCGACCTGGGCGAGCGCACCGGCACCTTCGCCAGACACTCGCTGACCACCTCGTGAATTCCCAGGAAGCCGATCTTCTCTTGCAAGAACGCTTCCACTGCGACTTCGTCCGCCGCGTTCAACGTGCAGCAAGCCGAACCGCCAGCCTCCTGGCACTCATACGCCAGCCGCAACAGCGGGAATTTCCGCAAATCCGGCGGGAAGAATTCCCAGCGCCGCGCCCGCGCCCAATCGATTTTTGGCACCGGCGCTTCGGCCCGCTCCGGATAAGTGAGCGCATACTGGATCGGCATCCGCATGTCGGTGGCGGCGATTTGCGCCAGCACGCTGCCATCGGTGTATTCGATCATCGCATGCACGGTGGATTGCGGATGGATCACCACACCGACTTCGGATGGCGCGAAATCGAACAGCCAACAGGCTTCGATCACCTCGAACCCTTTGTTCATCATGGTGGCCGAATCGATCGTGATGCGGTTGCCCATGCGCCAGGTAGGATGGTTGAGCGCTTGCGCCGGAGTGACGTGTGCCAGCGCGTCGGACGGCGTCTCGCGGAACGGTCCGCCGGAAGCCGTGAGGATCAGCCGCGCCACTTGGCTCCGGTTGCCCGCGCGCAAACACTGGTGGGCGCCATTGTGCTCGCTATCGACGGGAATCAGTTCCGCGCCAAATTCCCGCACCGCTTGCATCACCAGGTTGCCCGCACACACCATCACTTCCTTAGTGGCCAGACCGACGCGCTTCCCGCAGCGGATCGCCGCGTAGGTGGCCGGCAATCCGGCAACTCCCACGATGGCGGATATCACCGTATTGATCTCCGCCGCAACCGACACCTGGATGTACGCGTCAGCGCCGGCCAGCAACTCTGGCCATTCCGCGCGCGGCAACTGGGAAGCCGCCAGCGACTCGGTCAGCCAGGCCAGCGCTTCGGGCGACGCCACAACCGCCACCCGCGGGCGAAACTCGACGATCTGTTGGGTGAGCGTCTCCACATTGCGCCCGGCCACCAGAGCGTAGATCCGGTACAACTCCCGGTTTCGCCGGACGACATCAAGGGTATTGGTGCCGATGGACCCGGTCGAGCCCAGTACGGTTAAGGTTCTCATTCGACCGCCTGCGGGGACGTAATTGTCATCATATCATGCGGCATCGCTTGAACCTGGGAATCCGCGGGGCGCTCATAGTTCGTGGTGCAGGCCGATATGCGCGCCGGCGCGCCACTCCGCTCCCAGCCGCCAATCCGCCCACGCCAATCAGCCCACGTGGTAACATGCCGAGCGAAGTCCAAAATCCAATCCGAAGCGTTAACCGCTCCGGCGCAGGAGGTCATTGTGACTTTCACAATGGGCGAGGCCAATCGACGCCACGAGGCGGTTCGCCGGAGGTGGCTGCCGGCGCTCGTCTGCCTTGCCCTCGTCGTCCCTTGCTGTGCGCAAACGCAGAAGCCGTCCTCGGAAACCGCTCGCGCAATCGTCCAAATCGAACAGCTCATTGCCCGGTACGCCGCCGCGGCCGACGGCGCGGACGTGGACCTCGCAGGCCAGGTGTGGTCCAACTCGCCGGATGTTTCGTTCATCCACCCGCGGGGGCATGAACACGGATGGGAAGAGATCAAGCGGAACTTCTACCAGAACACGATGGGAGCGCCGTTCTCCGAGCGGAAGCTGACCGTTCGCGATGTCAGCGTGCATGTGTACGGCGATTCCGCTTGGGCCGAGTTCTACTGGCACTTCGTGGCCAAACTAAGAAGCGACGGTTCCATGCTCGTGACGGACGGCCGGGAAACGCAGATCTACTGCAAGATCGATGCGGGCCGCTGGGCGCTCGTCCACGTGCATTATTCCGGCATGCCCGTCAACGGAGAAGGCCGAGGCTTCTAAGTTCGCCGCACGCGTCACGGCGGAACCGCACGCCCAGCACCGCCGCCAGGATCGGAAACCTAGCTCTGCTGCAACAGCCGCTTACTGAGGAACCAGCACAGCGCGAGACCCGCCAGGCCGGTGATGAACAGCGGCAACGTACTGGGAATTGGTGTGGCCGGCGCGTTGGGAGTCACGGAGATGCCAGTGAGATACAACACAGCCGGATCTTGCTGCCCGGTGAACTCCAACAACGTCGAGGTGCCGGCGGCGGTGACGGTAAACGTGCGTTGGCTCCAGGTGCTGGCTGGCGCATTGACGATCGTCCCTCCGGTCACGGGCGCGCCATTCCACATCACCTCCAGTTCGGTTGTTCCCAAGCCTGCCCCTCCGGCGTCATAGTAGAAACTCATGGTGTAGGTTTGCCCAGCTACGGTCGCGAGAGTCTGGGAAAATGTGGCGCCGTTAACCGGATCGTTGCAATCCGCGGTATTGCACCCCGTTTCTGCTGCCTTGCTGCCAGTGGGCGGTGTTGTTCCCGGGTTTGTAGGCGCTGCACCTACCGTCCAGGACCCAAAACCGCAGCCGATGGTGCAATTGTGAGTAGTCCAGCCGCTGAAGTTGCCTGTCGAAAACGATCCGTTCTGAACGATGTTCTGCGCCGTTGCGGGCGCTGCCAATAGCGCCATCGCAAGCCCGAAAAGCAAGACGTTTCGAAACATGTTCCCTCTCAGAAGCGAGTTGACCGCCTGGCCGTCGCTGGAACAGGGGAATCCGCCTTGGCTCCAGGTGCCTAGCATTGTAGCGGCAAGCCAAGCCCTTGGGAACACCGCCTTTGCGGGGATTTCGTTAACCTACTCCGCTGTTCCGCCGTTTTCCTTTGCGTTGTACTCACGCAGCTTATTGTGCAGCGTCTTGAGGCTAATGCCCAGGATTTCCGCGGCGCGCGTTTTGTTGTTGTTGGTATGTTCGAGCGTGCGCAGGATCAGCTCTTTCTCGGCCTCGCCCACCGTGGCGCCGATCGGGAAGGTGACGGTGTCGCGATCCTCGGCGGCGGGCGCCTGGGGCGCAGCCGCGGCGGTCAACGCGCCATCCTGCAGAAAGGCGGGCAGGTGCTTTCTCTCGATCGTACCTTCTCCCGCCAGAATCAACGCCCTCTCCAACACATTGCGCAGTTCGCGCACGTTGCCCGGCCAATCGTACCGCGCAAACGCGTCCAGCACGCGGGGCGATAAATCGGTGACGCGGCATTCGTGCTTGCGGTTGAGGCTGGCAATCAAGGCCTCCGCCAGCGCCGGTATATCCTCCTTGCGTGCGCGCAGCGGCGGCATGTGGACGTGGAAAACATTCAGACGGTAGAACAGGTCCTGCCGCAACTGGGCTGCACGCACCGCATCCTCGGGTGCTTTGTTGGTGGCCGCCACCACCCGCACGTCCACCTCGAATTCGCTCTTGCTGCCCAGCCGCCTTACTTTGGAATCTTCCAGAATGCGCAGCAGTTTGGCTTGCGTCGCCAGCGGCATCTCGCCAATCTCGTCGAGCAGCAGCGTGCCATTCTGCGCCACCTCGAAGCAGCCGGCGCGCCGCTCGGCGGCCCCTGTGAAGGCGCCCTTTTCATGGCCGAACAGCTCGCTCTCCATCAGCGTCTCCGGCAGCGCCGCGCAGTTGATCGCCACAAATGGGCCGTGGCGCCGTGGGCTGAGCGAATGCAGCGCGCGGGCTACCAGTTCCTTGCCGGTGCCGCTTTCCCCGGTGATCAGCACGCACGCGCGACTCGGACCAGCCTGCTGCAACAGTGCGAAAATCTCCCGCATCCTGGGCGAAGTCCCCACCAGATCGCCCACCGCGCCCTTGTAGCCCAGGTTGCGCTCCATGGCGCGGTTTTCGGCGCGCAGCGCGGCGTGGCTGCCGGCGCGGCGGATCAGAATCTCCAGCGGCCCCGGCTGGATCGGTTTCTCCAGGAACCAGTACGCCCCCAGCTCGTGGACCGTCTTCACGGCAGTTTCGATGTTGCCGTACGCGGTCAGCACGATCGCTGGCGGCATTTCGCCAGCCTCCCGCAGCCGCGCCAGGAATCCGAATCCATCGAGGCCCGGCATGTTGAGGTCGGTCAGAATCACGTCGGCGGGGAAGCTGGCTAGCTTGCGCAGCGCTTCCTCCCCCTCGGCCGCCGTTTCCGCCATCATACCCCAGGCCGAGACCATCCCCGCTAGGCCGCTGCGCTGGCTGCCTTCGTCGTCTACGATGAGAACTTTGATCGGAGGGTGCAAACAGGTGTGTCCTTTCGAGCGGGCGCGGGTCTAGTCCCATTCTACGCCGGACTGCCTCGTTCGTACGCGGCCGTCTTTCCCGCGCCTCTTGCCCCCGCTCAGGTTAAAATGGGGACAAGCCGTGATCATCATGCTTCGTCGAACCGTGCCCCTGTTTGCCATGTGCGCTCTGCTGCCGCTGGCGGCCATTTCCCAGCAACCCGCGCCGGACAAGGCGCCGCCCGCGCCCGAGTCTTCGGGCTACCGGATCACCGTGCAGGCCAACGAGGTCATCCTGCCCGTCACCGTCACCGACGGCAAGGGCCGCTTCGTATCGAACCTCGATGCCAAGGATTTCCAGATTCTCGACGAAGGCCGGCAGCAGCATCTCACTTACTTCAGCCACAATGCCAAGCAGCCCATTGTCGTCGGTTTCCTGGTCGACCTGAGTAACTCCAGCCGGCTTTACTGGAGTATCTTTCAGGACGCCACGATGGATCTGGTGTGGAACCTGCTGCCCGTCGACGATCGCCGGTTCAGCGGATATCTGATCACTTTCGCTAACGATGCGGAAGTGGCCGTCAATACAACCCAGGATGCCGACAAGATCAGCGAGGTGCTGCGCAAGTCCAAGCCCGGCGGTGCTTCCGCTTTCTACGATGCGATTTATATGGCATGCACCAGCCGCACCCTGGTGCATGGCGAACCCTTCGAGCCGCGCCGCGTCGTGATTGTGATTGGCGATGGGCACGACACCGCCAGCAAGAAGATCAGCTACGAACAGGTGCTCGAGCTGGCCAAACGCAGCCTGGTGACCATCTATGCCATCAGTACGCAATCCTTCGGCTTCAGCAACCAAACCGAAGACGAGTTGGAGCGGCTCACGCGCGAGACCGGCGGCCACGTCGAATACCCGTTAAATAAGGATCTGTACAAAGATATCTCTGGCTACATATCCACGCCTAAGGATGCCGGTAATTACGTATTCGAGGCCGGCACCGGCGGTTACGCCGCGGAGATCTCGGGCGCGATCACCAACGCCATCCTGGGCGTCGCCGGCGACATCGCCACGCAGTACATATTGCGCTACGTACCCGATGACGGTCCGGACGCCAAGCCCAAAGCCTATCATCACATCAAGGTCCTGATACCGAGCGTCCCCGGCGTTGTGATCCGCGCCCGCGAAGGCTACTATCCCCAAGCTGCGCCCTCGGCTCCTGCCACAGCTCGGTGAGCCGGCCGGGAGTGGGCCATCGGCGGCCGAGTGTGCGCGTTCCTTCGACCAGCCGCAACCGAAGCCGCATCCCCGTCAGACTGTACTCAACCTCACAGCTATTGATTCTCCCCAGCGGGTGCGCCAAAGCCGGGTTCCTCCGGCGGCTAAAATAAAGGCGTGCGCATCCTACTGTTCAGCGGCAAGGGAGGGGTGGGAAAGACCAGCCTGGCGGCGGCCACCGGGCTGGAGCTGTCGCGCCTGGGCCATCGCACGCTGGTGATGAGCGTGGATCCGGCACATAGCCTGGCCGACGCGTTCGATCTCGAGACGGATCTGTTCCACGGCAAGACCAGCGACCCATTTCCCATCAGCGACCGCTTATCGATCCACGAAGTGAACATCCAGAAAGAGATCAAGCGCCACTGGAAGGAAATCTCCTCGTACGTGGTTTCGGTGTTGCGCACGACTGGCATCAGCGATGTGGAGGCGGAGGAGTTGGCCATCCTGCCCGGCATGGAGGAACTGAGCGCCATGATGTGGGTGAACCAGTTTCGCCGTGAGCAGATCTATGACGTGATTGTGCTCGACTGCGCTCCGACGGCCGAATCGATGCGCTTTGTCAGCATGCCCACCACGCTCGAATGGTACATGAAGCACATCTTCCCGTTTCAGCGCGGGATTATCCGGGCGGTGCGGCCCATTGCCAATCGCGTCTCGCCGGTGGAACTGCCGACGGAGGGCTACTTCTCCAACATCCAACAACTGTTCGCCAAGTTGGAAGGCATCGCCGAGTTGCTGGAGGATCCGGCCTCCACCAGTGTGCGCCTGGTGACGAACCCGGAGCGCATGGTGCTGCGCGAAACCCAGCGCGCCTTCGTCTACTTTTCGCTGCACGGCCTGACGGTGGATAGCGTGATCGTCAACCGCGTTCTGCCACAGGCGGTGACTGACGCATGGTTCGAGGAGTGGCGCGCTTCGCAAGCGCGCGTGCTGGAGGAGATCGACGCCTATTTCGCGCCCGTGGAAGTGAGGCGCGTTCCGCTGTTTACCCACGAGGTTTTGGGGAGGGAGCGTCTGGAGGAGCTGGCGCGCGCGCTCTACGCAACGGGTGAGGACCCGGCACGCGTCGCCCGCACTGAGGCGCCCTATACTTTCGGCAAGCAGGATGGCCACTACGAAGTGAAACTGCGTCTGCCTTTCGCCGCCAAGGGCGAAGTAGGATTATTTAAGAAGGGCGACGAACTGGTGGTGGAAATCGGCACGTTGCGGCGGCACATTGGCCTGCCGACTTCGATGGCCAGCCTGGCGCCCACGCGGGCCAAGCTGGAAAACCGAATTCTGACCGTGGAAATGAAGGAGATCTGAAGATGGCTGAAAGCGACAACCAAACCGCCGGCGCCAGTGCACAGGGCGCCGCGCACGGCTGCTTCGTGTGCAATGTGGCGATGCCGTTTCTCGAACAACTTTGGCCCGCCGAGGCGGGCAGTCATTTTCGCGCCTCGCGCGTGGAGTTTCTGAAAGGCATCCGCAGCCTGATCGACGACCGCATCGCTCACCTGTCCGCCGAGGAGCGCAAGGGCACGCACGTCGCCGTGGAGTGAGCGGGCTCGAAAAACTCACTACGGGCGAGCGATAAGACCACTAACTGAAGTTCCTATCCGTGTTACCCGGCGCCCACCCGTAGTTACGACTCTTGACGGCTTCCCGCAACGGCTCCGAACGCGCATCGGAGCCGCCGCGAGAAGGTACGGTCGTTGCGGACAGGGTTCTACTGCACCCACACCGTCACGCCGCTTTGGCTGATGACCTTGCCCACCTGCACCGTGATGGAATTGGCGCCGGCGCTGGCCGTCGCCGGTATATACGCGTTCACCTGCAACACGCCGGCTACGAAATTGGGCGCCTCACCGGCGAATTGCAACTGCGCGGGCTGGCCGCCGATCAACACCGAAACCGCGAGCTGCGGAGCCGGTGTAACTGGACCAATGCCGGAGGCGTTCACCGTAGTTACCGAGCCGGTGGCTTGTGCGGGATTCGTCAAGCCCTCCCCGGTCATATAGATTTGAACCACGCTCCCCACGGCCGCTGGGTTGGTCTGCGTATTCACCGAATAGTTCTGGTTGAGGATGGCACCCGGACCGCTGCCGCTCCCATTGATCGTGAAGAGGCCGGGCGCCGAGGTCGCCAGTTGCAGGCTGGGCTCGTTGGATGTCTGACCCGCGAAGGTCACCTCCACGAACGGCCCCTTGTTGCCAGCGAGCTCATACGGCACGATGGCGTTGATTTGGGTCGAGCTCACGTAAGTCAGCGGCGCGAGATATCCGCTGAAGCTGACGGTAACACCACCGATGGAAGTCGAAACCTTGCCGGCTGAAGTCAGCGTCAGAGTAGCGGGGTTCACGGGACCGATCGAGGTTCCGAAAATGGACACGATCTCACCCGGTGATACCGGCCCGCTGGCGAAACTGCCCGCGTTCAATACCGCCGAAATGACGGGCAGCGGAGCGTTCACCGTGAGCGACACATTCACCGTCACCGAGCCCTCCGAGCCGTTTACTCCGGTAATCGTAATGGTGCCCGTATAAGGCGCCGAACTGGCGGCAAGCGAGGCTGGGCTCACCTGCACCGACAAATTGGTGGAAGTGGACACCACACCGGAGGTCGGCGTCACCGAAAGCCAGTTACGCGTGCTGCTGGCGCTGGCGACGAAACTGGCCGTGCCGCCGGAGGCGGTCACAGTCAATTGGCCCGGCGACACGATGCTGCCGCTGCCGGCCTGGTAAGCGAAGGTGAGCGAAGAGGGGGTCACCGTAACAGTCGGCTCGCTCACCACGTCGAGAGTCACCTGCACGACGACGGCGGTACCTCCGGTCGGTGTAATCGTAATGCTGCCGCTGTGATCCCCGACGGTCAGGTTGGCCTGATTCACCGTTACAGTCAAATTGGCCTGCGTCGTGCCCGAAGCCGGGCTGACCGACAGCCAATTGCCGGTGCTCGATGTCGTCACCGCGAATGGCACGCCGGCGGATCCGGGCGCGCTCGATACCGTTAGCGTTTGCGCGGCGGGAGCCGCACCTCCGGAGACCGCCGTGAAATTCATCGTGGCAGCGCTTACGGTGACGCTGCCGGCGCCTGTGCCGCCGGTGCCGAGCACCAGGCTCACCGGGACATACACCGTTGCTCCATTGGCCGTCAGTGCGAGGCTCCCGGAGTAGGTGCCAGTCGTCAACCCGGCCGTGCTCACCGATACCGTCAACTGCTGGTTAGTGGTCAGGTTGGTAGTGGGGGTAACCGACAACCACGTGATGCCACCCGTCGTAGTGCCCGAAGCCGTAGCGGTAAACGAAACACCGGTTGGATTCGAGCTGACCGTCAACGTCTGGCTGGCCGGCGATCCGCCTCCCAGTTGCGCAGTAAACGTCAGCGACGGCGAGCTCGGCGTTAAGCCACTCGCGTTCGTCACCCCGGACACCGCCACCATCACCGGAATGTAGAGGGTTGGCGACGCTCCGCTGGTGACCACGACGTTGGCCGCGTACAGGCCGTTGCTCATCCCACCGGTGTTGGCCGTTGCAGTGATCGTGGCCGGCGTGGTGGTGGTGCCTCCCTGCAGTTGCGCGGTAAGCCAACCCTGGTCGGTTGTAACGCTCAAGGGTAGCGCCGTGCTGCCGCCGACAGCCGTCACCTGAATCGTGTTGGTCGGCGACGACGTGGCGTTGGTGAATAGTATCGTTCCCGGGCTAGCCGCCAGCACCTCGCTCGAACTGACGATGAAATTGATTTTCAGCGAAACCGTGGACTGTTGCGCACCGTCGGGTGCGACCGTTATCGGCAGCGTCGCTGTGTACGTTCCCGGCGTAAGCTGGCTGGGATTCGCCCGGAGCGTGACCAGAGTGCCGTCCGCGCTCATGCTTCCCTCTTCTTGGGATGCCGGTTGCAGCCACGCTATGGTGTTGCCGCTGCCGCCATAGGTTGGCGACGTCGCAATTTGGAAGCTTCCACTGCCCACAAATACGATCTGCTGCGAGACGTTGGAGCCTCCCGATTCCCCAACGAAGTTCAGTGTAGTTGGCGCAAAGTACCCCGACGAGGTCACAGTCGTGCTGCTGCCCGCTGTCAGGTTCACCGTCACCTGCACGGAGGCCGATCCCACGGTGACCGTCAGCGTGCCCGTGTACACTCCCGATCCGCTCAGGGAGGTGTTCGCGCTCACCGTCACATAGGCCGTACCGCCTGCCGCGATAGTGGATGTGGTCGTGGTTGCACTCAGCCAGCCGTTCACACTGGAGACCGAGACCGATAGCGCGCCTCCCGCTCCGCTGCTCACCGTTGCCAACTGCTCGTAACCGTCGGACGAGCTCAATCCGATCGGATTGGGAGTAACCGTCAAACTGCTCGATGCCGTTCCGACCGTCAGGGTGACGGTAAGGGCTGCGTAGTCGGCGGAATTATGGGGGTCGGTCACGATGATCGATCCGGTGTACGTGCCGGTGGCCAGACTGGGGTAATTCGCAACCGCAACCGAGAAGATACTTCCGTTTTGCAGGCCGCTCACGCTGCTCGCGCCATTCACCAGCAGCCAGTTGGTGACCGCCGCGCCGGCGGGGTAAGAGACGTTTGCGTTATAGCTATCGCTATTCGGCGCGTTCAAGGTAAGGCTTTGGGCGCCGGTGGGGGACAGGGCGCCGCTCGCGTACGTCCAGGCCAGCGAGCTGGGACTTAGGGTGACTCCGCTCGCGCTCACGTTGAGCGTTACGTTAATGGTCAACTGCTGGTTGCCGCCATAAGTCACGGTGGCGGTCGTATTGTACTGCGCCGGAGAAAGGCCAGCCGCGCTGGCGACCATATTCAGCGTTCCTGGCTGTGCCGCACTCGCCGAGCCTGTGCCCGGCTCAACCGTCAGCCAGTTTGCCCCCGACGATGTGTTGAAGGTGATCACCGAGACGCTGGTCGTGGTCAGCGAGACGGTCGCCGACGTCTGCGAACCCGATACCGCGGACAACGCGTAGGCGCCGGTCAGATTGGTCGGATTGGGCACCAGGGTCCCGATGCTGCTGCCATTGGTGCTGTAGGCAACCGTAAACGATACCGTCGGATTGTTGGCCCCTAAGTTTGTCCCTGTCAATGTCACCGTCGCCGTGTGAGTGCCCGACGAGAGCTGCCCTGCGCTACAGCCAGTCCCATATCCCAAGGTGATCGGCGTTTGGTATCCGGTCGACCCGGTGCAGGAGCCGCTACCCACGGTAAGCCAGCTCGCATCGCCGGTTGCGTAGCTGATTGCCACGTTGAAGGTGATCGGCTGGCTACTATCCGCTGAACCGGTTACGGTGATCTGATTGACCCCTCCGCTCACCAGGTTATACTCGGTGCCCGCGATTGGGCTCGTGAAAGTGACTGCTCCTTGGGCCTGTGCCAGCCGCGGCATCACGGCCAGCAGGGCGAGGGCGAGGGCGAGAAAGAATGCGGTCTTCTTGAATGCGGCGAAAGCGGCGTCCATGATGTCTCCTGCGAACCTATATCGAAAGTGAATCGAACACGTTGTGCTAAAACGTACTATTTGCCAATTCTACTATCCAGAACTATGGGGAAGGGACGGACGCGGCATTTATTATTGTACGCCTATTTTAGGATTTGGAAAAGATTGCTGTAATCGTCGGTCCAAGGTCGCACCCGCCGCGGGTGGAAAACCGGATTCGAGTTGGCGCGGATCCGGTTATCGAAATCGTTGGGCGGAGCGGTGAGCAGCACCCAGGTGGCTTGGAACACCCCGGCGTCGTCGTCATCCTCGGTGTCCGCCACGCGCACCCGCCGCCCGCTCCAGCGCGCCTCGCCAGCCACCACCGGCAGCAAGTCCAAGTGGTGATTGGAAATGTGTACCGCCAGGATGCCATCCGGGCGCAAATGCCGGAAGTAAAGATCCATCGCCTCGCGGGTGAGCAGGTGTACGGGAATCGCGTCGCTCGAAAATGCGTCCACCGCCAGCACATCGAAACTCTCCGGCTGTTCCCGCTCGAGCGACAGGCGCGCATCGCCCATCGCTACCTCCAACTTGCCGCGGCAATCCGCCAGAAACGTGAACTCGCTGCGCGCTACCCGCACCACCAGCGGGTTGATCTCGTAATAGCGGTAGTAATCGCCCGGCCGCGCGTACGCCGCCAGCGTGCCGGTGCCAAGGCCGATCACGCCGACCCGCACTGAGTGCTGCGTGCCCCTGTCGCGAATCGCCAGACCGACGCCGGTCGAGGGACCGTAGTAAGTGGTGGGCAAGTCGCGCAGAGCGGGGTTCAGAAATTGGTCGCCATGGGTGATGGTGCCGTGCATCAGGGTGCGCATCGCATTGATCGCAGTTGGCGGATCGCTGTCCTTCACCGTTAATTCGCCATAAAAGTTACGAACGCGCAGACGGACGCCGCTCCTCGACTGTTGCCAATCGATGCCAACATACACCGCCAGTGCCAGCGTCACCGCCACGGCGGCAATGGGCGCCGGCTGCGTCCAGAGCCGGAACCCGGGCAAAGCCGGGTCCGTCTTCAACACCACCAGTATCAACGCCGCGCAGCCCACCAGCCCGAGTGGCATCTCGTAGTAACCGTTGAAGACGTGCGGTGCCACCAGACCGACTGCCAGACCGCCCAGCGCTCCTCCGGCTGCAATCATCAGGTAGAAATGCGTCAACAGCCGCGGCTGCGGCTTCAGCAAAGCCAGTTCGCCATGGCACGCCATCGCACAGAGGAACAGCCCAAGCGAAAACAAAACCACTACCGGCACGATGGGCAGATTCCCCGCGGAGGCGGCATATGCCATGGACCCCAGCGCAACCGCCAGTAATTGCAGAAACGGATTGCGCCGGTAGCAGCCGCCGCCGGCGAAGCAGAGGATGAAACTCAGCAGATAAAGGCTGAGCGGCAGTATCCAAAGGAACGGCACCGCAGCCACGTTCTGAGACATGTGGTTGGTGACCGCCAGCAGTAGCGCCGATGCGCAGGCCGGCAACGCCAGCCACAGGGCATATTGGCGGCGGCTGGGTTTGGCCGCGCCGCCTTCCTCGGGCGCCACTGCTTGCGCTGTCCGCGAGCCCAGCGCCGCGGCGGCGCAGACCAACGCGAACGCCAGGTATCCCCACGACCACAGGCGGACCTGTTCATGCGTGGTGAACACCGGCTCGAAAAGAAACGGATAGCTCAGCAGTGCGAACAGGGAACCGGCGTTGGAAAGCGCAAAGAGCCAGTACGGCATGGACCCGGCGAAGCGGCGCGCGTACCATGCCTGCACCAGCGGTCCAGTGGCGGCCAGCAGGAAGAAGGGCAATCCGATGGTGCGGCAGAGCAGCAGTAGGATGCTCCACGTCGGATCGCCCGTGCTGTACGGTTGCAGGCTGGCGCTCGGATACACCGCCAACGTCAGTGCGCTGAGGGCGAGCAGCCCAACGTGCAGCGGCGCCTGCGCGCGCTGGTTCACGTACCGGATGAGCGCGTGCGCGTACAGATATCCGGCCAGCAGCGCCACTTGAAAAAATACCAGGCAGGCCGTCCACACCGCCGCCGTGCCGCCGAACCAGGGCAAAATGATTTTGCCGATCACCGGTTCGACCTGAAACAACAGGAAGGCGCTCGCCAGGATCGTTACCGCATAAGCCAACATCCAGACATTAAGTTTCTTCATCGTCAAATCGACAGATGCCGCGGTAACCGGCTCCCCGAACCCAGTGGAAGAGAAGATCGGGGCCAGGCGGACGGAGTGCGTGCACAGCCCCGCGACGCGATTGCCACAATAACACGGCGAGCCGGGACAGGCGGTCCGGGTGCGCGGCCTTGCAGTGCTGAATGGCGCGGCTCAGGACAACCAGGGCAAGCTAAAGCATGCCCCACCACACGTTGCGAGCGGTAGGTGGGGCATGCTTTAGCTTGCCCTGACCACTGGAAAGTGCACGCCGTATAATCGGCTATGTGGCGCAAACCGCGACGTCCGATCTTGACTATGTCCGGCAACACCGGGAAATCTGGGTGCTCCGCCCTGAGCTGAGAGCCGTCTATCGCAGTTTTTTTTCGACGCTGCTCGAAGCGGCCGGCGGACGGCGGCCGATCGTGGAACTCGGCGCCGGTCCGGGCTTCTTTCACGAGTATTGTCCCGAATCGATTTCGAGCGACGTCATCTTCACGCCGTGGGTGAATGTGGTGTGCGACGGCTGCCGCACGCCGTTTCAGGATGCCAGCGCCGGCGCGGTGGCGATGCTGGACGTGATTCATCATCTTCCGAAACCGCTCGACTTCCTCGCCGAGATGTCGCGTATCCTGCAACCAGGCGGGCGCCTGGTGGCGATCGAGCCGTGGATCACGCCGCCATCCTATCTTCTTTATCGCTACTTTCACCACGAGGATTGTGTACTCTCGATCGACATTGCCGAGCCGTTCCGTTCCACTGGTAAGCAGGCGTTCGACGGCAACGCGGCGATTCCTTACCAGTTGGTGCGAAATCAGCGAGCGCATCCCGCCGCCGGACTCAAGCTGATCCGCTGCGAACCGTTTCTGGGACTGGCTTACCTGGCCACGCTGGGCTTCAAACGGCGGCGCAGCGTCCCCGGCGCGGGCGTTCGGTTCGCGGCACAGTGCGAGCGGTTCGCCGGCCCGGTCGGCCGCCTGGCTAGCACACGCGCATTGCTGGTTTGGGAGAAGCTCTGAAGCGGCTTACACTGGAGCCGATGCGCCTCATCGTTGGGCCGGCAGGATCCGGCAAAACCAGCCTCGTGTTGCGCGAGTTTCGCGAGGGTGCGCGCGACTCGATGGGCAGTTCTGGCGCCGGCGTCCGGCTGCTGGTGCCTACGGCCACGCTGGCGCAGCACCTGCAAAACCAGTTGGCGCGCGAGGGCTGCGCGCTGCGCGCCGGCGCCGTTCAGACGATGTCGGACTTCGTTCGCCCGTGGGCACGGCCTGCGGTTCAGGCGCCGGATTCGGTGGTCTACCTCGCAGTCGAAGAAGCGGTGCGGCGGATCGACCGCGCCGAATTCCGGCAGGTGGCACACTTGGCCGGGTTCTGCGCCACACTGGCGCATACGATCGGCGAGTTCGCCTCGGCCGGCTGCGACAGCCAGCGCTTGCATCGCAGCCTTCCCGATACGGAGCTGGCCGCGCCATTTCTGGCCATATATAAGGAGGTCGAGACCACACTCGAGCGGCGCGGTCTCGCGCTGCGCGCGCGCTGCCTGCATTCGGCCGCCTCGCGCATTGCCGCGGAAGGGCTGGGGGGCATTCGCGCCATCTGGCTGGATGGCTTTCACGCGCTGCCGGATCCGGAGCTGGAATTGGTGGCCGCGATCGCGCACCATGCCGAAATCGTTCTCACGCTCGACTCCACCGCCGCTGAGGAATTGCGCGCCCGCCTCGTGCGCATCGGTTTCGCGGAACGGCAGATGCCGCGCGTCCGTTCCACACCGGCCGTGGCCCTGGTGCGCGCCGCAAGAGTCGAGCGCGAAACCGAAGAGATTGCCCGCTGCATCGCGGTGCAGGCCGCGTCCGGCCGGCCGTTTCGCGAAATCGGTGTGATTGTGCGGCCGAAAGACTACGTACCGGTTTTGCGAACCACTTTCCAGCGCTTTGGGATTCCGGCTCGCTTCTATTTCGACGCGCCGCTCGACCGGCATCCCGTCGCGCGACTCCTGGCCGGAGGCATCGACGCCATGCTGCACGGATGGAATCACCTGGAAACGCTCGCCGTATTGCGCCTGGCGCCGCGGTTTGCCGCCTCAAGCGAGATGGACCGATTCGATTTCAAGGTGCGTGAGCAGGCGCCCGGGTCCGGACTCGGGGCACTGAAGGAGGTGGCGATCGAGGCTCGGGCCGAGAAACTGCTGGCGCCGATCGAAGAACTGGGCGCGTTGGAAGAGTGGCGTTCCTTCGTCATGCCGCCCAAAGACTGGGTGCGGCGCTTCCGCACCCTGCGCAACCTATTCCATCCGGAGGTGGGTGCCTCCGATATCGCGGATCGCGAGCTGGTGGCGATGTGGCGCAGCCAGGCCGGCGCGCTGAGGGCGTTCGATGAAGCATTGGACGAGGCCGCCCTGGCGCTCGATGCGGCCGCCGAAATCGGCATCGAGGCGTTCTGGCGCGCCGTCGAATCTGTGCTGGACCTCAAGCCGCTGCGGTTGGGAGACGCGCGGCGCAATGTGGTGCATGTTTTGAGCGCGCACGAAGCCCGGCAATGGGTTCTGCCCATCGTGTTCGTCTGCGGGATGGTGGAACGGCAGTTCCCGCAGGCGCAAAAACAGGACGCGTTTTTTCCCGACGAGGCGCTGCGCCGCCTGAACTTCGCCGGCATCCGCGTGCGCACGGCGGCCGATTTCGAGCGGGAGGAGCGGGCGTTATTCGATTCCGCCATTACGCGCGCCACCATGCTGGTGACGCTTTCCTATCCCGCATCCACCGGGCGTGTGGAATCGAATCCGCCATCGAGCTTTCTCGAGGAGTTCGTTTTGCCAGCGGAGGACGCACCGGCGGCCGCTCCGCGCCCGCGTTTTGCGCGCGCGCTTCGGCAGCCGCGCCCATTGGCGCGTGCCGGCTCGTTGCAAGCGCTGGCGCGAAAGACCGAGCGTGTGTCGCCCACTTCGCTGGAAAGCTATCTGCAGTGCGCTTTCCAGTATTTCGGCCGCTACACTCTCCAGCTCGAAGGCCGTCCGTCGCGGCCGGATCTGCGGTTGGATTTTCTGATGCAAGGAAACATCGTGCATGAGGTGCTGGCACGCTGGTGGGTCGAGGGCGGCGATATCGCGAAGGTGTTCGACGAGGTGTTCGAGGGCGCGGTCGAGAAGTATTGCATTCCCACCGCCTATCACACCGAGCGGCTGCGCAACGAAATGCTGGACGATCTGCTGGCCTTCGCCGCCGACACGAAGTGGCCGCGCGGCCAGTATCGATCGCGCACGGAAGAGAAGTTCCGCTACGCTCTCGCCGCGGACACGGAGATTCGCGGCAAGATCGACCGGCTCGACGAAGCGGCGGACGGCCGCGCGTTCGTCTTCGACTACAAATACACCAATGCGCAGAGCACGCGAAACAAGCTGGACGATGAGCGCCTCCTGCAGGCGCCGCTCTATCTGATGGGCGCCGCGCAGCACTTCGGCGTCACGCCGGCTGGCGTATTTTACGTGGGATTGAAGGGCGGCGTGAAATACGTGGGATGGAGCGACGCGGGCGAGCTGAAGGCGCGACCGATGCCCGAGAACTGGTTCGGTCGCACGCGGGAGCTGGCGCAGCGCGCGGTGGAGGAGATTCGCGCGGGCCGCATCGAAGTGGAGCCCGCCGATCGCGACGCGTGCCGCTACTGCGAGTGCCGCGACATTTGCCGCATCGACGTGCCCGTGGCGGCGGTGGTGGGCGCGTGAAGGAAATCCCATTCACTCCGGCGCAACGGGCGGCGATCGATGCAAGCGGGCCGCCGCGTGACACCTGCGTGGTGGCCGGACCCGGCTCCGGCAAGACCACCGTGCTGGTGGAGCATTTCCGCCAACTGGTGGAGGCCGGCGCCAGCCCGCAACGCATCCTCGCCATCACCTTCACCGAAAAAGCCGCCGCGAATATGCGCGCCAAGCTGGCCGAGGCGTGTCCAGAGCGCCGCGCCGATCTCGACCGCGCTTGGGTATCCACGGTGCATGGATTCTGCTCGCGGCTGCTGAAGGAGAACGCCGTTTTGGCGGCGGTCGATCCGGAGTTCGCGGTGGCCGATGCGAGCGAAGCCGTGCCGCTACAGCGGGAGTGCATCGCGGCCGCGGTGGAAGAACTTTTTGCCGAGCAGAGGCCCGCGCTACGCGCGCTGATTCGCGGCCTCTCCGCGCACGATTTCGAAGCGGCGTTGCTTTCGGCTTACGAAGCCATGCGCTCGGCTGGCAAACGAGTGGATGACCTGGCCGGGTATGCGGAACCGGATGAGAGATCGATGGCTGACTTCGCGGCGACCGCCGCGGCGTTGGCGGCCGATCCCGCCGCGGACTGGAACGCCGGTCAGCAGGAGTACCTGGCCGGTATTCGCGAAAATGTCGAGCGCATCGCCAACGCGCACGGTCCGGTCGAAGGCTTGCGCGCGCTGGCTGAGTTCAAGATCAACTTAAACAAGTGCAAGAGAGGCAACGCGGCTTACGAGTTGGCGAGAAGTCTCAAAGAGCAGGCCGAAGAACTGGCGCGGCCGTTCCTCACTGAGCTGTACCGGCACGAGCGCCGCACGCTGTTCGACATTCTGCGCCGGTTCGACCGGATCTACCGCGAGCGGAAGCAACGCGCCGGCAAGCTCGATTTCGCCGACCTGGAGGAGTTCGCGGTCTCGTTTCTGAATCGCCACGCGGACGCGCGCGCGCGGCTGAAGGCGCAGTTCGATTACATTCTGATGGACGAGTTCCAGGACACTAATCCGCAACAGGCGCGGCTGCTCGAGCTGGTGCGATCACCGGACCGCTTCTACGCGGTGGGCGACGTCAACCAATCGATCTTCGGTTTTCGCCATGCGGAGCCGGCTGGCTTCCAACGCTACCGCGCCGAAGTCGAGGCTGCCGGCAGCAGGCTGGTGCGGCTGGAGGATAACTTTCGCAGCCGGCCGCAGATTCTGCGCGCGGTCGAGAAGATCGCGATTGGTGCGGCGGGCATCGAGCCGCGAACTCTGGTAGCGCGGCGCGAATTCACAACGCCACGCGAGGTCGCGGTGGAAGCGATCTGCGCCACTGCGGACGATGCAGCGTCGGCGCTCGAGATAGAAGCGCGTTGGGTGGCGCGCCGCGTGGTCGAGTTACTGGCGGACTTGCCGGAGTTCACCTACCAGGACGTCGCCTTGCTGGTGCGCAACACGGAGGTGATTCCGCAATTCACACGCGCGCTCGAAGAGGCCGGCGTCCCGTACCTGGTCAATCGCGGCAAAGGCTTCTACGAGTCGCGCGAGGTCAACGACCTGGTGCAACTGCTGCGCACGATCACCAACCCGCGCGATGAAATCAGCCTGGCGGCGGTGCTGCGCTCGCCGCTGGTGGCGGTTTCCGACGAAGCCCTGCTTGCATTGCGCCTGATCGAGGGGAACTTGAGCGACGGGCTGGCGCGGCTGGGCGCGGAAACCGAGTCCGAATTCGACGCTGACGATTTCGGCGCGCTGTTGCATTTCCGCGAGCGATTGCGGCGCTGGCGGTTGTTGCGCGAGAACGTCAGCTTCGATCGCCTGTTGGCGGACGCACTCGACGATTGCGGCTATCGGACCATGAACGGCGCACGCGCCGCCGCCAACATCGACAAACTGCTGGCGCGGGCGCGCGCCGCGGCGGGGCGCGTGTCGCTCGACGAGTTCGTGGCGGAGATCGACGCGCTGCGCGAGGCCGGCATGCGCGAACCCGACGCTCCGGCCGAGGATTCCGCCGACGCAGTCCAGGTCCTCACGGTGCATTCCGCCAAGGGGCTGGAGTTTCCCATCGTATTCGTGGGGGCTTTGCAGAAGGGGATCGCCAACGCCGCGCCGGCGATCGCATTCTCGCCGCGGTTCGGTCTCGGCGCGCGCTGGCGCAATCCGGCCGGTGGAAAGGACAGGGCCGATCTGTTTCACCACGCCATCGGCGAGGAACGCAAGCAACGCGAGGAGGAAGAAAGTAATCGGTTGCTCTATGTGGCGATGACCCGTGCCGAACAACACCTCGCACTTACATTTTCCGGGACTGACAGAAAAGCCGAGAACTGGGCGAAGCGCGTGTGCGAGAGTTTGGATTTGCCGCTGGAGGAAACGGGCGAGCGCGTGATAGACCATGTCACGCGGGAGGGAGAGAAATGGAAGCTGCGGCTGCTGGTGGTGGATCGGGCTCCGGATTTAACGTCGAGCGCACCGGCGGCACGCGCTTCCGAAACGATGGACAGTGCCACCACATGGCTGGACGCGCCGCTGGCGACCGGGCAGCAGGACGGCAACGCCACTGTCACAGAGCTAACGGAGTTTGCGCGCTGTCCACGGCGTTACTATCTGGGGCACTATCTCGGATTCGACGGCCGGCCGCGCCGCAGCGCGGATTTCGACGCGGGTGAGAGACTGCCGGCCAGTGAGCTTGGTACGCAGGTGCACCAGTTACTCGCCGGCGAAGCGGTTGCGGACGCGGACGAGGGAGCGACGCGGCTGGCGGACAACTTCCGCGACAGCGCTCTCGGGCGGCGCGCTCACTACGCGAGCCGCGTGGAACGCGAATTCGAGTTTCTGATGGCGGTGGACGGCCTGGTGATTCGCGGCAAGGTGGACCTGTGGTTCGAAGAGGGCGGGGAACTGGCGATCGTGGACTACAAGACCGACCACGTCAGCCCGGCCGAAGCGCACCGCAGAGCGCGGGATTACGCATTGCAGCTTCGGCTGTATGCGATGGCGGTGGAGCAATTGGCGGGACGCGCCGCGGATCGCGCCTACCTTTATTTCCTCTCGCCTAACGTGCCGGTGGAGATCGACCTGGCGCCCTCGTTGATCGAATCGCCCAATGAAATCGTGCGCGAGTTTCAGAAAGCGCAAGATAGCTTGCAGTTCGCCTTGAACGAAGGCGACCACTGCCACCGCTGCCCGTTCTTCCACGGCCTGTGTCCGGCCGCGGGAGGCGCGACCTAAATCCACAGCAGCGGTGTGTGCGACCGGCACCGGCAGGGCTTGCGCCCGCCTGGCTTGCCGTTTTGGCAGGTCGGGGACACGCCCAACTACCTTCGTGGGAACGATTGTTCCCATTCTGTGAGGCCGTGCCGCCAGAATGAAGCACTTGCGGAGTTTTCGTGGGCCCGATCAGGCCCACGGGATACCGTTTTCCGGAATAGCCACATTCTTGCCCACCTCCGGTCCGATTATCTCCGCGGTGGTGTGTGTGGAGATGCCGCGATTCGGTTTGTCGACCAGAAAGTCGTTTAGAATACGTTAGTTATATGATATTGTCTGAGTGTGATTGGCTTTGGTGGAGCGGCGGCAATTAAATACTTGACACTGTACACTGTGTATTGTACAGTGTGCATAGGACAGCATGTGATGCACACTAATGCAGCTAGTTCCGACATCTTCGACAACCTCCGTTTGGAACTCCGGCGCGGATGCCTGGTGGTGGCCGTGCTGGCCCAGCTTTATACCGAACATTACGGCTACGTGCTTCGCAAGGCCCTGGAAGATCACGGCCTGGCGATCGACGAAAACACACTTTACCCGCTGCTGCGCCGGCTGGAGAGCCAAGGCCTATTGGTCAGCCAGTGGCGGGAAGAGGAAAAACGAAACAAGCGCTTCTACCGTTTGTCTCCGCTCGGAGAAGAAGTGCTGCCCAACCTGCTGGCGGAGTGGCGCAAGATGACTTCGGCCCTGGAACGGATTTTGGGCGGCCGGAGCCTCGCAGCGGCTCCTCGATCCGCCAGCCAAGACAAGGAGGAAAGATAGCCATGCCCATAACCAACTCCGACCTTCTCGAACGTTACATGCACGCCGTGAGGTTCTTGCTGCCGGAGGCGCAGCAAGCCGATATCGTCGCCGAGATCGGCGAGGACTTACAGTCGCAGGTGGAAGAGCGCGAGGCGGCACTCGGACACACGTTGGGTGAAGACGATTTGGTCGCCCTGCTGAAGAAGCGGGGCAGCCCGGCGAAGGTTGCCGGCGGCTACCTTCCAGAGCGGCGGTTGATGAATCCGGCGATGCTCCCGGTTTACTGGTTGGTACTCAAGATCGTTCTGCTGTGGGTGTACGTTCCGTTGTTCGCGTTCGTATTCCTGGGTCCGGTATTGGCTGTCGCCCGGCCCGGAGAGCTGCTGCTACGCTGCTGTGTCGAATACTGGCGTGCCGCGTTCATGACGGTGGGCATGGTCACGACAGTTTTCGCGTTGCTCGATCGCTACCAGGTGAAGTTCCAACACGCCGACAGTTGGAATCCGCGCAAGCTGCCTCGCGTACCGGGCACGCAGGACGCGATGACGCGATGGAAGCACCTGGCAGGATCTATCTTCGGTGTCGCGGCCGCGGCCTTCTGGGCATATTTGATGTGGCGCCGCAGCGAGTTCTCGGGTTTTCCGGGCGGATCGCGCATTATCCTGGGTCCGGTCTGGAAGCTGATTTACTGGCCGGTTCTCGGGCTGACCCTGACGAGCGCGTTCTTCGACTTGCTGAGTTCTCTATACCCTCGCTGGACGCGCGTCCGCTCGGGTGTGCGGATCGGAATCGATACCGGCTTGCTGCTCCTGGTGGCTGCTGTGCTCAAGGCCGGCAACCCGGTCGAGTTCGCCGGTTGGAGTCTCAGTGCCAGGGATCTGGCCAACTCTGCGACGTCAGTCAACGGCAGCATCCGGATCATCCTAATAATGGTCGTTGTCATTACGATCGGCGACGCGATCCACGAAATCCTCCGCCTCTGGCGTGGCAGGCGCGCCAAGCCGGCGGCGATTCCGAGCATGCAATATAGGTAACATTCGGCTGATGCAGGTGTAGTTTCTGTGAGGAATTGCCGAGTTTTATTTGCCGCGACCGCTCCCTTTGGTCGCGGCTCCGCTTAGGGAGGTGGCTACGCGCGGATCCCGGCATATGTACGAGACTCCGGGTGGTCTACCGCCGCTATCTTGCGCGTATCCAAAAATGTCGCGATGACTCTCGACACAGCAGGTTTGACAGCCTGCGCCACGGTGGCGGGCTGAAGTGTGAGAAATGCGCTAAGCGCGGCGTAGTGTAGAATTGACTGCATCAGTGAGGAGGTAACCGGATGGCGGCAAAGTCACTCATTAGGCTGGCTGGCAGCGAGCGTAGGGCAATGGCGGGTGCGAAGGCGGGTAAGCTCGTGGACGCAGCCGAGCTGATCGAGGTGACGGTTCGTATCCGCGGGCGCGCGCAGGTGTCGCCGGAAGCGCTGATGGAGTTGGGTGCGCAAAAACCGGCCGCGCGCCGGACGCTGAGCCGCGAACAGTTCGCCGAGAAGTACGGGGCGGATCCAGCGGACTTCGCGAAGGTGGAGGCGTTCGCGTGCGATCACGGTTTGGTGGTATCGGCGGAGAACGCCGGGCAGCGGAGCATCCGGCTGAAGGGTTCGGTGGGCAATCTGAGCGAAGCATTCGGCGTGGAGCTGCGCAACTACACAAAGCGCGGCGCGGCGCCATACCGCGGACGCACGGGATCCATATTCATTCCGAAGGATATGAAAGACATTATTGTCGGTGTGCACGGGCTCGACAATCGGCCGGTGGCGATGCGGCACTCGCGATTGCGCGGCCCCATCGCACGGGCGGGGCGGAAGATATCCAAGACAAGAGGCGCGGTAAAGCGGAAGCCAGGGCAGGGGAAGCTCACCCAGACGGCGGACGCGAGCGTGACGGCGCCGCAGGTGGCGGCGCTCTACAAATTTCCGGCGGGGCTGACCGGACAAGGCCAATCGATCGCATTGATCGAACTGAACGATGTGGACGCGAGCGGCGGCCCGAGCGGGGCTGGATATCAGGTATCCGACCTGGCGACTTACTTCAAAGGCCTCGGCATCGCCGCGCCCTCCGTGGTGGCAGTGAGCGTGGATGGCGGGGCGAACGTGCCAGGGCCGGACCCTGACTCGGACGGCGAGGTTACGCTGGACATCGAAGTGGCCGGATCGGTGGCGCCGGGGGCGACCATCGCGGTTTACTTTGCGCCCAATACCACAGCCGGTTTCATCGACGCGGTAAGCCAGGCGGTGCACGACACGGTGCACAAGCCGAGCGTGATTTCGATCAGTTGGGGCGGACCCGAGGATCCGGGCGGACAGGTGGATCAACAGTTCACGGCAGGATTGAATCAGGCGATCCAGGACGCGGCGCAGTTGGGCGTCACGGTGTGCTGCGCGGCGGGCGACAGTGGTTCACCGGACGTGCCGGTGCAGGGATGGGACGGCAAACCGCACGCCGACTTTCCGTCGTCCTGCCCATTCGCGCTAGCGTGCGGGGGAACCACGCTGGCAATCGCCAACGGAGCGATTGCCAGCGAGGTGGTTTGGAACGATGGCGCGCAGGGCGGCGCCGGCGGAGGGGGCGTCAGCAATCTCTTTGCGCTGCCTTCTACCAGACGAGCACCAAAGTGCCGATGGCGCCCAATGGCAGCGCAGGGCGGGGCTTGCCGGACGTTGCCGGCAACGCAGACCCCGACAGCGGTTACCAGATTTTCCTGGCGGGGGAGCAGCAGGTGATCGGAGGCACCAGCGCGGTGGCACCACTGATGGCCGGGCTGATCGCGCTCACCAACGAGGGCCTGGCGCAGAAGAAGGCGGGCACGACGGCCGGATTTCTGAACCCGCTGCTGTACGGAGCTGCCGCGGCGGCGTTTCGCGACATTACCACCGGCAACAACGACATCTACGGGAAGCTGAACGGCTTGTACACCGCCGGTCCGGGCTGGGACGCATGCAGCGGACTGGGCGTGCCCGATGGGGCGAAACTGCTGGCTAGCGTGCTGTGACCGGCGGAAGGTCCGGAGTACGTCAGTCTGAAGTCTGGGCGCTCAGGACCGGTACGTACCATCGCAAGCGGCCGGCCCGATTCGGTGTATTCTTGCCTTAAATCAAGGCCGCTGGAGGGGCTGGATGTCTACACCGAAGATACTTGTCGTCGATGACGAGCCTGCCGTCCTCGGTCTGGTATCCAAGGCGCTCGCGTCCCGCGGTTATGAAGTCCATGCAGCATCCGGTCCCACACAAGCTCTGGAGATTGCGCGGAACGCGCCGTGTTTCGATTTAGTGGTCTCCGATGTCATCATGCCCGAGATGTGCGGGCCGGAACTTGTCAGAAGGATCGCCCAGATTTGCCCTACCACCGCTATTGTGATGATGTCTGCGTACGTTGCCGCTGAGGCAATTCCCAAGCGCGCCGCGTTCATCAGTAAACCGTTCCTGGTGACGGATCTGTATTCCGTGGTGGCCAGCTTGCTTGCGCCTTCGGTTAATGAAAGGGAGCAAGCCTCGTGATCTTTGGCGCCGATGTAATCATATACGGCTAAGGATGCGGTAGCCGATCGCGCCTTCCTGCGGGAGGCCCTTCGACATGAATCCACGGTCATTGGCCAGAGGACGAGAACACAAGTGAGCCGAATATGGACGCGGCACGAAGGAACGTGAATGCCGCGGGTGGCTATCAGTCCTGCGGTTCGGCCGGCGCGGGCGGGGGAGCTTCGAGCACGTGGCAAATCTTCTTCGCCAGGGCTTCGCGGCCAAACGGCTTGGGCAGGAATTCCACCCCTTTCTCCAGTATGCCGTGGTGAACCACGGTGTTGTCGGTGTAGCCGGATAAGTACAGGACTTTCAAGGCGGGCCGGAGTTTCAGCAGATGGTCGGCCACTTGGCGGCCGCTCATGTTCGGCATTACCACGTCGGTGAGCAGAAGAGCGATCGGAGCTGGATAGGATTTGGCGATTTCGATGGCCTCGGCGCCGTTGGCCGCGTCCAGCACGGTGTGACCCAGCTTGCGTAGCATCTTCACGGTGAGATCGCGCACGGTCTGTTCGTCTTCCACCACCAGGATGGTCTCCGTGTGCGGCGCCAGGTCGAGCGCCGGCGCATCGGCCGGGTCCAGTTCGGCGGCCTCGGCGACGCGAGGGAAATAGAGCTTGAAAGTGGTGCCTTGTCCGGGCTCGCTGTAAACCCAGATATCGCCGCCGAGTTGTTTGACCGCGCCGTAGACGGTAGCCAGGCCCAAGCCCGTGCCCTTGCCCTTGGCCTTGGTGGTGAAGAACGGCTCGAAGAGGCGGCCGCGCGTCTCGGCATCCATGCCGTGGCCGGTGTCGCTGACCGCGATCATGACAAAATCGCCAGGCAGGATACCGAGGTGCGTGCGGGCATAGGTATCATCCAGACGCACGTTGGCGGTTTCCACGGTGATCCGTCCGCCGTCCGGCATGGCATCGCGGGCATTCAGCGTCAGGTTTACGATGGCCTGCTCGATATGGTTGGGGTCCGCCTTGATGTTACCCACGTCCGGCGGCAGGACGAGAACCAGCTCGAGATCTTCGCTGATGAGTCTGCGCAGCATCTTTTCGGTGTGCAGGACGGTGGCGTTGACGCTCATCACGCAGGGCTGCATGATCTGGCGGCGGCTGAAAGCCAATAGCTGTTTGGTAAGCGCGGCGGCGCGGTCGGACGCCTTGAGGACTTCCTCGGCGCAGCCACGCAATGGATCGAGCGGCGAGAGCTCGTCGAGGATCATGCGATTGTAGCCGGCAATCACCGTCAGCATATTGTTGAAATCGTGCGCCACACCTCCGGCGAGGCGGCCGACAGCTTCCATTTTCTGCGCCTGCAGTAGTTGGCCTTCCAGGCGTTTACGGTCGCTGATGTCGTTCACGAAAGCGATCGCAAACAGACCCTCGGTAGTTTCGACGTAACTGAGGCTGATCTCGACGGGGAACTCTGTGCCGTCCTTTCGCCGGCCGGAGAGGTCCATACCGATACCCATCGGCCGCACCCGCGGCCGCGCGAAGTACTCCTCGCGATCGCGCCCGTGAGCGCGGCGCTGGCTCTCGGGAAGCAGGATCTCGATCCGCGCGCCGAGCAGTTCTTCGCGCCTATAGCCAAAGAGTTCCTCGGTCTTGGGATTGGCCAGCACGATGCGGCCGTTGCGGTCGACGCTAAGAATGGCCTGGGACGCCGATTCCAGCAGCGCCATGACCATCTTTTCGCTTTCCTGCAAAAGAGTGATTGGATCCCGGCGCCGGCCTGCGCCGCTGCTAGTGAGATCAGACATGGTCCCCTCGGTGCTGCCGATTGTAACAGATCCGGCACGATTTGCTGCTTAAAATCCCCAATACAGGTACTGTCTAGTACAAATGGGAAGGATAGGAAGCGCCAGAGCCGCGCCGGAATTACTTCTTTCCGGCTTCCTGCTGGTGGCGGCGTTTGCGGGCGGCTTCGTGTTCGGCGCGCAACTGATCGTACAGCGGCACCTGATCGGGACGCAGAATGGCCTTCACTTCCGCCACCTGTTCGTCCCAGGCTGCGTGGCCGCGATCATTCATCTCCTGGTGAATCAGCTCGAACTTCGCGCGCGTGTCGTCGAAGATCCGGTTGACCTTGGCGACTTGCGTGTCGTCCAGCTTGACGCGCTGGCGCATCTCCTCGATGATCCGTTTCCGAATCTCTTCCGGATTCGGTCCTGGCGCCTGACGCGCGCCCGTGCTGCCGGGCGGGAGGTTGTGGCCGGATGCGGCGGACGCCACGTAGAGCCGGTACCCGAAAACGCCCGAAAGGGCGCCGCTCGCGAAGATTGCCAGCAGGCCTAAAAACGAAAGCAAACGGGACTTGGGCATGGCAGTCAGATCAGCGGCGCGGTTCGTTCCAATCGAGCCGCACCGGCCCGATGTTTTCCGGTGTGTCCAGGGCATTGGCTTCCGCCAGTGCTTCCAGGTAGTTCGTTTCCGAGGCCGGTGTGGGGCTGGGCAGGGACACGTAGACGCCGATGGCAATGGTCAGCGCCGCTGCCACGGTGACAAAGCCCCGCACCATGCGCTGAAAGGAAAACGCGAAGTTGCGGCGGGCTTCGATCCGCTGCCACAGGCCGGGCATGAAATTGGCGCTCGGCTCCTGGTCCGGGCATGCCGCCCGGTAGGCCCGCCAAAGGGAATCCAATTTGTCGTCGCCGCCCTGTGTTGGAAACATCGCCTTCTCGCTCCAACGGCCTCAGCCGTTCTGGTTCTGCCGCTCCGCGGCTCCGCAGGCCTTCAGCACCCGTTGCCGCGCCCGGAATAAACGGACCTTAAGAGCATTCTCCTTGACCCGATAGATCTTTTCAAGCTCCCTCAAGGATAACCCTTCCACTTCCTTCATCAGCAGAAGAACGCGATCCGCCTCCGAAATCGTTCCCAGCAGCGAATCCACGGTCTCGCGAAGCTTTTTCTTCTGCTGTTCGTCGTGGTCGGCCTTGCTTCCAGCAACCGCATCCGCCATCATAACTTGTTGCTCGGACAGATCGGACATGCGGAACTCCGGCCGGCGCCGCTGCTTGCGCAGGTAATCGTATGCCGCATTCACCGTCAGCCGGTATAACCACGGCTCGAAGACCTCCGGAGTCCGCAACTGGTCGAGCGAAAAATACAGCCGCAAAAAGACTTCCTGTGCGACGTCCTCGACATCTTCCGTACGGGCGATCAAACGGCCGATCGTGCCCAAGGTCCGTTTCCGGTATGCCAGGACGATTTCGTTAAATGCCGCACTATCGCCCTGTTGCGCGCGCCGGACAGTCTCGAACTCTACCAGCATGCCACTCCGTTACCGGCCGCTGGCACGGTTCTAGACTTCGTTAGCATAGGCGTAGAGACTTATCCACAGGTTACACGGGTGGGGCATGCTTTAGCTTGCACGTTGTGCGATTCCCCGAACCGCGATGATAGCCTAAAGACATGCGCTTTTCCGAGTCGATTTTTTCCAGCCGCTTCCAGATTACCCGCCAGGACCTGGAAAACCACCTGGCCGAAGCGCTTTCCGCCGGCGGCGACTACGCCGACCTGTACTTCGAATACCTGCTTACCAGCTCAATCGGTATAGACGAATCGATGGTCAAAAGCGCTGCAGAGGGAGTTTCGGTGGGGGTCGGCGTGCGTGTGATTGCCGGCGGGCGGACGGGGTACGCGTACTCGGACGACCTCGCACCGGAGAAGATTCGCAAGGCGGCTCGCGTGGCGGCGCACATCGCCGCCGGCCCCAGCCGTGTGGACAAGGTGAGCCTGAGCGAAGGGCCGGCGCACAATCTGTACCCTGTCCCAATCGCGCCCACCGAAACCGCTTTCGGCGAACGCGTGGAATTGGTGAAGCGCGCCGACCGCGCCGCGCGCGCTTACGATTCCCGCATCTTCCAGGTGCAGGCGACGTATGCCGACAATCTGCGGGAAGTGATGGTGGCGACGAGCGAAGGCGTACTGACGCTGGACCGGCAGCCGCTGGCGCGGCTCAGCGTCTCCGCGCTGGCTCGTGTGGAGGGTGGCGAGCCACAGCGCGGCCACTCCGGCGGCGGCGGGCGCGTGGAGCTGGATTTCTTTCTCCGCGAAAAGACCCCCGAGCACTTCGCCCGCGAAGCCTCGCGGGAAGCGGTGGCGATGCTCGATTCGGTGGCCGCTCCGGCGGGCGAAATGACCGTGGTGCTGGGACCGGGCTGGCCGGGAATCCTGTTGCATGAAGCCGTCGGCCACGGGTTGGAAGCGGATTTCAACCGCAAGGGCGTTTCCGCCTTCAGCGGCCGCATGGGGCAGCGGGTGGCGAGCGAATTGTGCACGGTGATCGACGATGGCACCATCTCGAACCGCCGCGGCTCGCTCAACGTGGATGACGAAGGCCATCCCACGCGCCGCAACGTGCTGATCGAAAACGGCGTGCTCACCGGCTACTTGCAGGACAAGCTCTCCAGCCGCCTGATGAAGTCGGCTTCCACCGGCAGCGGGCGCCGCGAAAGCTACGCGCATATCCCGATGCCGCGGATGACGAACACATTCATGCTAGCGGGCGAGAGCGATCCGGCGGACATCATTCGCTCCGTTCCCAGGGGCCTCTACTGCGCCAATTTCGGCGGCGGCCAGGTGGATATCACCAGCGGCAACTTCGTGTTTTCCGCGTCGGAAAGCTATCTGATCGAAGACGGCCAATTGACCCGCCCGGTGCGCAACGCCACGCTGATCGGCAACGGGCCGGAGGCGCTCAAATACGTCAGCATGGTGGGCAATGACCTGCGCTTGGACGAAGGCGTTGGCATCTGCGGCAAGGAAGGGCAAAGCGTCCCGGTTGGTGTCGGCATCCCGACGGTGAAGATCGACCGGATGACGGTGGGCGGGACGGGGTAGTGGCCTGTCGTGAAATAGCCGATACACTTGCTGCGGGACCGCTCCCTTCGGTCACGGCTCCGATTCGTTTCACGCGCCCTGCGCGTCCGGAGCCGCGACCAAAGGGAGCGGTCAAGTCGGTGATTATGAAGAAGCCTACGTGTGGCTTGAACGGTCCATGCCAGTAAACAAACCGAAACGAAAGCGCAAACAGGCGAGCCGGATGCACAAGGCCGTGAAGGAAGTCACCCGCGAGGACGAGTACGCCCGCATGAGGGAGGCCTACCGTCTTCAGCCCGACTCGGCGGACGAGGCTGATGACTGGTCCTCCGCAGAGGAATTTCTGCCGTAGACGCCGGGGGACAACGCTTCGCCGGCGGAGAAGCTATTCAGCGTCCGCGAGGAATTCGCGCTGGCCTCCTCTACGTTTGGCATGTGAGTCCCTCATGAAACACGACGAAAACTTGTCATCGCGTTTCAGCCGAGATACTCTTCGTTTTCGGGCAGCATCACTCGTTGCGCCCACTCGTCGGCATCTGAATAGATCCGGCAACGAGGCAAAGGAGGCTGCTCGGTACGGTGGCTAAAGGTCAGATGCACTTGAAAAACGCGGCCGTCCTCCGCTCCGAAGAGCGCATCATCGGCCGCGCCGGAATGGCTGAGGGGAGCCAATTCCAGGCCCTCTAGTAGGTGGCCCGGAGAAAGCTCGCGTCTAAGCTCCTGCAAGAACGCGTCCCCCTGGCCCGGAATAAAATCGCACCACGGCTCTAGAAACTCAATCATCGAGAAGGCCACACACCGCATTGTAGGGCCTTGCCTTGCGTGCCGCAAAGCTGTTCTTTGGGACCCAGCGTCCCCCTCCCAGCAACTCGTCGAGCCGAGGCGGTTACCTGGCTTCTCCGCCGCCGGTGCCTTGAAGCTTCCCCGCCCCGCGATGTTAGCCTGTGATTATGCCTTCCGGTGAGAATCATTTGGGGGAGTTGGCTCGGGACGTGGTGCGGCGGGCGCTAGCGGCGGGGGCGGGCGACGCGGAGTGCACCATCGAGGAAGGCGACGAGTTTTCCGCCAACGTGCGCATGCGCGAGTTGGAGAACCTGAAAGAGGCCGGTTCGCGCGCGGCCGGTCTGCGCATCGTGCGCGGACAGCGCACCGGGTCTTCGTACACGTCCGACCTTTCCGCCGAGGGGATCGAACGACTGGTGAAGTCGGCCATCGAGTTGGCCGATGTCACCACCGACGACCCGCATGCCGGTCTGCCGGAGCCGGAGGAGTTGGGCGCGCTCGCGGGCGACTTGCATCTCTATTCGGCGGATGTAGACGATCTCGATACCGATGGCCGGATCGCGCTCGCCCGCCGCGCCGAAGAGGCCGCGCTGGCGGCCGATCCGCGCATCGCGAATTCCGAGGGCGCTTCGTTCGATAGCTACGCGGGCCGGCACATTTTCGCCAACTCACGTGGCTTTGCGGGCGACTATCGCAGCAGCTCGTGTTCGCTGGCCGTGGTGCCCGTGGCGAAGGATGGGGATTCGATGGAGCGCGACGCGTGGTATCACTCCGCGCGCTCGCTGGCTCTGCTCGAATCGCCCGAGAAGATCGGGCGCACGGCCGCCGAGCGCGCGTTGCGCCGCTTGAATCCAGTTAAAGTCGCAACGCAGAAAGTGCCGGTGGTCTTCGAACCGCGCGTGGCCGCCTCGCTGGTCGAGAACTTGTTCGAAGCCGTCCACGGCATGATGATTTACCGGCACGAGTCGTTTCTGGCCGGCAAGCTGGGCGAGAAAGTGGCCAGCGAGAAGCTCACGCTGGTTGACGACGCCACCATCGCCGGCCTGTTCGGCACCTCGCCTTTCGACGATGAAGGCGTGGCCTCGCGGCGTACCGTGGTGATTGAGCGCGGCGTGCTAAAGAGTTACTTGCTGAATACATACGCAGCGCGCAAGTTGGGGATGAAGACCACCGGCAACGCTTCGCGCGGACTGGCCGGCAACGCGGGCATAGGCCACGGGAACTTTTTCGTCGAGAACGGCGTCCTACCGCCGGAGCGGATTATCGCTGGAATCGCCGATGGGTTTTATGTCACTGAACTGATCGGCATGGGCGTCAACATCGTCACCGGCGATTACTCGCGCGGCGCGGTGGGCTTGTGGATACGCAACGGCGAGTTGGCGTTCGCGGTTTCCGAAGTCACCATCGCCGGCAAGTTGCAGGATATGCTGATGGGTATCGAAGAAGTTGGCAACGACCTGGAGTTTCGCGGCTCGGTGGCCGCACCGACGCTCAAGATTGGAGAGATGACCGTTGGCGGCAAATAACTCCGCAGGCCTCGGCCAGGCGGCCGGCCCGCAACAGAAGCGGCGCTCGATTCCACTGGCGGCTATCGTCATCGTGTTGGTGGTGGCCGCGGGCGCGGCCGGGTTCCTGTATTTGAACCGGCTCGCGCAGCAGGGACCTCCCGCGCCGCCGCCACTGACCGGCGAGGCGCGCGCCTACATCCACAACGGCTTCCTGAAGATTACCGACTCCGATATGCAGGCGCACGAGAGCTATCTACACCAGCAGGTGGTCGAAATCACCGGCAACATAGGCAACACCGGCGACCGCGTGCTCGGCACCGTGACGATCGTCTGCATATTCTACGATCCGTATGGCCACGCGATTCTGCGCGAGCGTGTGGCTATCGTCAGCCGCAAAATGGGAAAGCTAGCGCCCGGCGAATCGAAACCATTCCGGCTGGCCTTCGACAACGTCCCGGACGGATGGAACCAGACGATGCCGCAAATGGTTATCGCCGCCATCGATTTCGTGTGACGGCCGTAGCGCCGGCGGTTGCCGCCGGTGTTTTACGCAGCATGACCAACCACGAATAACGTCCTGCCAGTCCACCGGAAAAAATTTCTTGACAATGTACTAATTAACTAATACACTAGCAATATAGATGAGCAAGCAGCCACCCATCGCGCGGCAGCCATTCGCTTTCCAACTGGACTTGAAGAGCGGCGTGCCGGTCTACCGGCAGTTGATCGACCAGGTGACGGGCGGGATGGCGGCGGGCGCGCTGGGAGCGGGCGACCAGCTCCCCACGGTGCGCCAGGTGGCGGTGGACCTATCCATCAACCCCAACACGGTGGTGCGCGCTTATCGCGAACTGGAAATCCGCGGGATGCTGGAAACGCAGCAGGGCACTGGCACCTTCATCAGCCGGCAAAAGGTGAAACGCGGCGACGCCGAGCGCCAGCGCCAACTCGCCCAAATGGCGGCCGAGTTCGTGGCGCGCGCCGGCGCGGCCGGATTCACGCTAGGCGAACTATTAGAGCATCTGCGCGACGATGCCAACGATGCGCAGCCGAAAAGGAGATAATCCATGACACCGAATATTCTGGAGCGGCTCAAGCTCAGCAACATCGGGGTGGCGCTGTTTGTCATCTCGATTGTCGCCGGATGGGCGGTCACCACCGAGACGAAATCGCCCGTAGGCCTGGCGGCCGGCACGCTGATCGGCCTGTATCTGCTGTTTGCCATCAGGGTCGCGGACCAGTGGGAGAAGGTGGCAGTTCTGCGCCTGGGCCGTTACCGCGGGCTGCGCGGGCCAGGCCTGTTTACCATCATTCCGGTAGTCGACAGCCTCAGCCGGTACGTGGACCAGCGCGTGCGCGTGGCCAATGTCACCGCCGAATCCACGCTGACACGCGATACCGTGCCGGTCAACGTCGATGCCATCATCTTCTGGCTGGTCTGGAACGCCGAGAAATCCATTCTTGAGGTTGAGGATTTCGTTGAGGCCATCGGGCTGAGCGCCCAGACGGCGTTGCGCGAATCGATCGGCCGGCATGAGCTGGCGCAGATGATCACCGAGCGCGAGTCGCTCGGCCGCGAGTTGCAACGCATTCTCGACGAGAAGACCAATCCCTGGGGCATCACCGTGCAGTCGGTGGAGATCCGCGATGTGCGCATCCCGCAGGCGCTCGAAGACGCCATGTCGCGGCAGGCGCAGGCGGAAAGAGAGCGCCAGGCGCGCAACACCCTAGGGCAGGCTGAAACCGAAATCGCCGAGAAGTTCGCGCTGGCCGCGGCCACCTACCAGGACAATCCCGTGGCACTGCACCTGCGCGCCATGAACATGCTCTACGAAGCCATCAAGGAGCGCGGCTCCATGGTGATCGTGCCTTCTTCCGCGGTCGAGACCATGGGTCTCGGCGGCATGCTCGCAACAGCGTCCCTGGCCAAAGGGCCGACATCATAGGAGATATTAAGATGAAAACGAATTGGACACCGATCATCGCCGTATTGGCGACACTAACATGCGCCGCGACGTTTGCGATCGCGCAGTCTTCCGCGGTTGTTTCTGCGGACTCCTCGTTCGCCGGAACCTGGGAGGGAAAGCTAAATGATCATCCCTCGATCGATCTCAAGATCGATGAGGCCGGGGAAAAAATCGGCGGTTCCATCGTGTTTTATGTTGAAGAACGCAGTGATGGCAACAGGCCGTCGCGTATAACTGCGGAGGATCCCGTACCGTTGCTGGCACCGCGCGTGGAAGGAAAGACGCTCACGTTTGCAGTTGAGTACCACGAATGCCGGGACTGCACGGAACCCGGCCGCAATATCAAGTTCCGTGTTGACCTTGCCGGACCGAACGAGTTGCGTCTATGGAAACTGGACGATCCGGAATCGGACAAAGACCTGGGTCCGGGATTGAAACTCACTCGCCGAACTGAGCCCGCCGCCGCGGACGACCCACACAAACACTGATACAGCCCGCGCAGGGGCGGGGAACGCCCCATCCCAGCTCCGAGGATCCGATCATGTGCCTGCCACCGCTGCTGCCGCGCCGAGCCGGCTCACGCTACCATAAGACTATGCGATTGCTCACCTTGACGTTAGCCATAACCTTGGGCGCGACCCTGTTAGTCGCCCAAGAGGATACGCGCAAGACCGACGAGCGGCTGGCCGATGCCGCTTCGCTGTTCGGTGAGATTATGACTGCTCCCGATCGCGGGCTGCCGCAGCGCGTGCTCGATAGGGCGTCCTGCATCGTGCTGGTGCCCGGAATGATGAAGGGCGCTTTCATGGTTGGCGGAAAATATGGCAGGGGATTCTCGATTTGCCGTGCCGCCAGCAGCGAAGGTTGGGGACCGCCGGCCGCGATTCGCATCGAAGGCGGAAGCTTTGGCCTGCAGATCGGGTTCTCGTCCTCCGACGTGGTTTTGCTGGTGATGAACGAGCGCGGCATGAAGCGCCTCACGCAGGACAAGTTCACCCTGGGCGGGGAAGCCACCGTTGCGGCAGGCCCGCTGGGGCGCGATGCAACCGCGCAGACCGATGCCATGATGACCGCCGAGATTCTCTCCTGGTCGCGCTCGAAAGGCCTTTTTGCCGGCGTTTCGCTGGATGGCGCGACGCTCCGCAACGATCTCGACGAGAACCGCAACATGTACGGCAAGCCCTGGACTGCCCGCGAGATTCTCACGAGCGGCGCGACGCCGCCGGCCTCCGCGAAGAAATTGCTGGACGTGCTCGCCAAGTATTCGCCGAAGAAATCGAACTGACCGGGGATCTCGCTGCTCCAGCGGGTTACGCCAGCGGGTGACGGGAGGGTGCCCCGGAATTCCTGACGGGATGGCCAAACAAAAGCATCCCCCACCGCATTTCATGAGCGGCTGCCCGAAGCGTGCTATGCTAAATCTCCCACGGTCACGGAAGCGTCACCATCCGCATCTGGACCGAAGGCAGCTCGGCGGTTCCATTGAGCGGGGCACCACGACGTGTCGGCTTCGAGCGGATCCGTGTTCTCCAGGGAAGAGCGAGGCTGCCGTCCCGGGTTCCGCGAGCCGGCCTACCCCACCGCTCCCACCCGGTTGCCGGCGAAACCACAGTCCAATTTTGCAACGCCATGACAACCAAGACAGATCACTCCCAGCCGCTTAGCACCAACCCTCACTTGTTAAGGTGGGTGGAAAAGACGGCCGAACTCACACGCCCGGCCGGCATTCACTGGGTGGACGGCTCGGAAGAGGAGAACGACGACCTTTGTGCCCAGATGGTCGCTAGCGGAACGTTCCTCAAGCTGAACCAGGACCTGTGGCCCGGCTGCTTCTATGCGCGCTCGGATGCAAGCGACGTGGCCCGCGTCGAAGCCCGCACCTTCGTCTGTTCGCTCTCGAAGGATAATGCCGGCCCCACCAACAACTGGGAAGACCCAGTCAGCATGCGGCACAAGCTGAAGGCGCTCTTCAAGGGGTGCATGGCCGGCCGCACAATGTACGTGCTGCCCTTCAGCATGGGGCCGGTCGGCTCGCCCATGGCGCAATACGGCATCGAGATCACCGACTCGCCCTACGTCGTCGTCAATATGCGCATCATGGCGCGCATCGGCGCCGGGGTCCTCGATAGGAAGGGCGACAAGCGCGTGGTGCCGTGCTTGCATTCGGTGGGCGCGCCGCTCGCGCCGGGACAGAAGGATGTGCCGTGGCCCTGCAATCCGGAGAAGTACATCGTGCACTTCCCCGAATCGCGCGAGATCTGGTCGTTCGGCTCCGGCTACGGTGGCAACGCGCTGCTCGGGAAGAAATGCTTCGCGTTGCGCATCGCTTCCAATATCGCGCGCGACGAGGGGTGGTTGGCCGAGCACATGTTGATTGTCGGAATTGAGAATCCCGAAGGCGAGAAGACCTACCTCGCAGCGGCCTTCCCGAGTTCCTGCGGCAAGACGAACCTGGCCATGCTGATTCCGCCCAAGGGGATGGAGGGCTGGAAGGTTTCGACGGTGGGCGACGACATCGCCTGGATCAAACCCGATGCAAACGGGCGCCTGCGAGCCATCAACCCCGAAGCCGGCTTCTTCGGTGTGGCCCCCGGGACGTCCGTCAGAACGAACCCAAACGCCATGGCAACGCTGGCGCGGAACACCATTTTCACCAACGTCGCGCTCACGCCGGAAGGTGGCGTGTGGTGGGAGGGCATGACCGACGAGCCGCCAGCCGAGTGTCTGGATTGGCGAGGCAAGAAGTGGACGCCGGAGATCGCCAAGGAGACTGGCGCCCCGGCCGCGCACCCGAACGCGCGCTTCACGGCGCCCGCCTCGCAGTGCCCGGTCATCGATCGCGATTGGGAGAGTCCCAGCGGGGTTCCCATCAGCGCCTTCGTTTTCGGCGGCCGGCGCGCCAGCACGACGCCGCTGGTTTACCAGGCATTCAACTGGAGCGCCGGCGTGTATGCGGGGGCCACCATGGGATCGGAGACCACCGCCGCCGCCACCGGAGCCGTAGGCAACGTCCGTCGCGACCCGATGGCCATGCTCCCCTTCTGCGGCTACAACATTGGCGACTACTTCCGCCATTGGCTCGCCATGCAGCATTCGCTGAGCGAAACGCCTCGCATCTTTCGTGTCAACTGGTTCCGCAAGGATGCGCAAGGGAAATTCCTCTGGCCTGGGTTCGCCGAAAACCTACGCATCCTGCACTGGATCGTCGACCGCGTGCACGGCCGCGCGCTCGGCAAGGAGACGCCCATCGGCTGGATGCCGCGCTACGAAGATGTCGATTGGACCGGACTCAATTACCCGCGCGAGAAGTTCGATCTGTTACAGGCGTTCGACCGCGAGGCGTGGCACGCCGAGGTGATTGCGCACGAAGAGTGGCTGATGGGCCTGTACGATCACCTACCGCCGGAAATGATCTACCAGCGCGAATTGCTGGTTTCCCGGCTGCGCGCCGCCCACCAGCCTGCGCCGGGCGCGGAATAGCGGGCGGCTGGCGCGGTAGCTCGCTAGCTGTAGGATCGCGAGATTCGGGGCGGCGGAGTGTCGCGCGAAGCAAGGACGCCCGCGGTCACTCTTTGGGAGCCGCGGTGGGCCGAAAATAGGGCGGCATTAGGATTTTGATGGAGTGTAGCTTGGCATCGAAATACCTCGACTGGTGGTAGAGTTGTTGGAGCCGGGCAGAACGCTTGGCTCCTACATGAACACAAGCGAGGAGGTGTCTTTTCATGATTGCTTGTGGAAGGGTTTGGTATTGTGCCATTGGCATTTGGTGGTCAATGGCTGCAGCGCATGGCCAGAGCGGCACGAGCACGATTGTTTTGCCGCCGGTCACTTTGTCGTCCGCGGAAACCCTTAGGTTCAGTATGATGAGTGCGGCGGCTGCCTATCCTGGCTGGAGTGCTGTCACGACTTGTCAGGCGATGGTCCAGTTTTATCGGTCTGACGGTTCCACAATAGGCCAGGCGATCAGCCTCACGGTCGATAATAGCGGCCGCGTTTTCTCCACTGACCTGCCGTATACCTCTACGGGTCTGCAGACTCCCGTCGCTGTCGTGAGCGGCGATGTAACATTGACGGCATTGGGAGGGCCTTCTTCCACGCTGAGTCCACCAATACCGCCTTGTGCCGTTGTTTTTACCCAGGAGATATTCGATTCCGCGACGGGCGCAACTCATGCCATTCTGCCTGGCGAGTCGGAGCAGAACGGATTGGCTGTAGCCACAATAGGGGCGATTTCTATCCTCCCTTGTATTATTGCGACTGAGTGCAATCTCATCTACGCCTTCGAACCCACTCCCAGTCGGATTATCGTGATACCACCGGTTGGTTTGTCGTCCACGGAAACCCTTCAACTTGACATTAGAAGTGCCTCGGCCGGTTATACTGGCTTGTCCGCTGGCACTTGTGACGGATCAGTCACGTTTTATGGACAGGATGGTAGTGTTGTCACAGCGCCGACTAACTTCACGCTGGAAAATGCGGCTAGCAGTTTTTCAGCTCATGTAGGCAGCGCTCAGCTAAGTACAGCTCTTCTCCGACCCGCAGTCAGTGCACAGATATCACTTACCGCATTGCCGTTACCAACGATCCCGGTTCCTTCGGCACCAGCGGTGCTCCCGTGCATCGCTGCTTTCTCGGTGAAGATCTATGATACCTTGAGCGGTGTAATGCATGCATATGCAGTGGGTCAGTCGGCAGCCGATATGGCAAGCCCATCGGAGCATGTGAGGAAGCCGATATAAAACTCAGTTTATTGGAAACAAGGGACTTAGGCTAACGATAGAGGCCACGCCAGCACACAGATTGAACTTGTCCAGGGCGCTCATGGACTCAAACCGGATGATACCGCCCCCCCAGCAAGCTTCTGCCGAATCCCATATCCGCACCACCTCTCTTCTGAAACTGATTCGCCCGATTCCCGCGGCTATCGCCGACGGGGCAAGGCGCCAGTTCCCCAGTTTTCGCGCACTGTGGCCCGGAGGCGGTGAGCCGGAGCCGCGGCTGTGCCGATAGGCATGGCCGCGGTGCGATAGCGCAGGCCACCATGCGCGGACCAGTTGTGCGCGATGCGCAACCAGGACGGGCGTTTCGCCCGTGCCGTAGTTTCTGGCGGGTGTGGGGACGGCTCTACCCGCGGGCGCCCCGCTGAGCCAGCACGCGCTCGACCTGTTGCATCAGCGATTGCGCGCGAGTCATGCTTTCGGTGGCCTTCCTGATTTCGGGGTCTTCCAGCCAGCGTGCGCGCTCGGCGGTGTTCTTATCGAAGGCACGGTAGTACAGCTCCCAGCGGATCTGCGCTTTCAGCCAGTCTTTGTTGGCGTCGAAATCGGCGTCGGTGAAGACTACTTGCTGCGTCTTGAGGAACGCCTTGAAGCGGCTCAGGGTGTCCTCATCCACCTGCCAGCCCGCCGGCAACGCCGGCTTGGCGCCGTTGAAAAAGACGTTTCCGAAGTGATAGTAAACCCAGCCGGCACCCCACGCCAGTCCCAGACGGCGCTGGAAAAGACTGTAGCGAGGATTGGGATATTTCTCATCGGGCGATATGCCGCCGCCGCCATACACTTTGCGTCCGCTGTCGGTGGTCTTCAGGTCATCCTGGTTCTGCGTGTCCGTATGGTGGGCGTAGTAATAATCGAAGAACGACTGGTGCGAATAGTCGCGCTGGATAAGCCGCCCGCTGGGAGTGTAGTAGTGTGCGATGGTAAGCAGCAGGGCCGCTCCCTCGTTGAGCGGGAATTGTTGCTGCACCAGACCCTTCCCGAACGTGGTCTCGCCCAGCACCCAGGCGCGGTCGTGATCCTGCAGCGCGCCGGCCACAATCTCGGAAGCCGACGCGGAATCGCCATTCACCAGAACCACCATCGGATAGTGCTGGGCGGCGGCGACGGCGCGGGCGCGGAACGGTTGCTCGGCTTCCGCGCGGCCATGGTGGGAAACCACCATCTGGCCGTCGCGCAGGAAGCGCCCGCCCAAGGCTACGGCTTCGTTCACCAGCCCGCCGCGGTTGTCGCGCAAGTCCAGAATCAACCCGGTGGCGTTCTGCTCGCCCAGCTTGGCCAGATCGTCTTCCACGTCTTTGGCAACGTTCTGCGCTTCAAAGCTGTTGACGTTGAGATAGACGATGCCCGGCTTCCACCAGAACGCGTCCACCACGCTGGTTTCGATAGCGCCGCGGATAACCTCGACGGTGATGGGATCGGGCACGCCTTCGCGCCGTACGGAAATCCGCACCTGGGTCCCGCGCGGCCCGCGCAGCAGGTCGGCCACGGCGGCCGAATCCATGCCGGCGGTGTCCTTCCCGTCTACCGCCGCGATCGTGTCGCCGCGGCGCAGATCCGCCCGTGCCGCCGGCGAGCCGGGGAAGGGGCGCGTTACCACCACGTGGGCCTGGTCCATGGTGATCTCCATCCCCACCCCGAAATAATGCGCCTGCTGTCGCCGCTGCATCTCCCGATACTCGGCCGGATCGACGAACACCGAGTGCGGGTCGAGCGTATGCAGCATGCCGGGAATGGCGCCCTGATAGAAGGCCTTTTCCGACGAGACCGGATCGGCGTAGTTCTTTTCCACCAGCGCGTAGGCCGAGGCCACCGACCGCATGGTTCCGTCCAGTTCCTCATCCTGCGAGGCTGCGTGCACGCGGCCGGCCGACACTCCCACCCACGCCGCGAAGCCCACCAGGGCCGCCAGCAACGAAATCCCCACCGTCTTCTTGATGTTCATGTTCCTACCCGGCCGCCCAGGGTGATTCCCGCGGACAACCCTCCGGCGCGCCCCGTATCATATGACGGCCGAGTGGTCAACAGGTACCGCGGCCCCGTCACTCGAAGCCCATCCCTCCAACCATGATAGCGCGACATATACGCCATCGAAGTCGAAAAAGTACCGCTCGATGGCGAGGGATGGTATCGCGGCGTGAATCACCTGGGCTGCCCGGTCGATGTCCGCCATCACTTCTTCTACCGGGTGGCTCAGGTAAGCGCCGCATTCGTTGTGTCCCGTCAGGATCATCCGAGCCGGATGGTGAAGCGCCATCGACGTCGCCACCATGCGCAGCACGAAGTCGCGGTCGCCTTCGCTGGCTGGGGCGGCCAGCGCCTTGGCCGCGCCGGGTATCTTGATCTGGTCGTACAGTTCCACGCCGCGGCGCCGCAAAAACTTCCGCGTCACCAGCTCGAAGCGGGCGTCGAAACAGGTCAGCACGCACGCATCGGCCCTGTAAACCTCGACGGGCGAATCGAAATGAAATACCTTCTGCATGACACTATGCCCACGCTCCGATCAGTACCTTCCGGCGCCAACGCTTGGTGGGGCGGGATTCATCCTGCCGGCCCCACTTGCGGGCGCGTTCGCTTCGCATCCCCCTATGCCCACACCCTCCGCAGCGCCTGCCCGCACCGCCGCAGGTGTGGCGTGTGCCGCGCCATATCCTGAAAGAATATCGAAGGATCTTCCGGCGCCAGCCATATCTCGCAGTTCGGCCCGCATTCGATTTTAACCGTTTCGGCCGTCAGCGGCGCAGGCGCGCGGTCTTCCGCATCCTCGCCGATGTAAGTGATCGCCGGGTATGGGATCAGCCGGTGCGCCAGCCCGGCGCGGATCAGCAGCCCGTCCGGCGTCGTCACATATCGCTGCGGATATGCGCGGATCAGCAGTACCGGCAGCACCGAGCCGGCAATCCATGGGTTGCCGCCCGACAGGATCACCAGGAGGCCGAGGCCGATCGCGGCCAGTATCCACCATTCGAATTTCGCATCATGCGTCATAAAGTAAGATTCCGTTTCTTGCCGGGCGGGACAAACACACGTCGATCTCACGCCCGCCCCGTGCTCCATCCTGGGAGCCAGGCGGGCTTCGTTTCCGCCCTGCGATTGGTAGTTAGACGGCCTTCCGCTTGGACTTTAAATCGGCCAGAAGTCTGTCGATTTCGTCGCGCTTCTCCATCGCCTTGAACTGATCCTCGACATCGTCGGCCATCAGTTCGGCGGTGGCCTGCGCTGTGGCTTCGCTATGCTGCACCTTGTTCTTCATGCGGTCGAACGCGGCGGTCTTCGATTGATCGCCCATGTTCAACCCCGCCTGCGTGGCCTTGCCCAGCGCGCGCGAGCGCCGGTGCTGCGCAATCAGCATGTCGCTCTTGGCTTGCGCTTCCACCAGCTTCTGCTGCAGCTTGACCAGCGCGCCTTTCAGGTTCTCCACCTGCGTCTTCTGATCTTCCACCTGCTGCCGGAAGCTCTCTGCCGTCGTGCGGTACGTCATCGCGCGCTCCAGCGCGGTGCGGGCCAGCGTGTCATCGTGCTGGTCGAGCGCCATGTCCGCACGCCTCATCCATTGCTGGTCGTTCTCTTCGTTTTCCTTGAGCTTCTTCTCGAGCACGTGCTCGTCGGCGATGGAAATCGCCACCTGGGTCTTCACCTGGAGCAGTTGATTCTCCATATCGAGGATCACCTGCTTGATCATCTTCTCCGGGTCCTCGGCCTTATCGACCAGATCGTTCAGATTGGCCCGAATCAAAGTGGAAACACGCTCTAACAGTGCCACGGGAGTTCTCCTTTTCCTATGGGCCGCGCACCCTCGCACGCGGCCCGGTTACCCAACACCCCTATTTCGCCGCCGAAGCCGGGTTGTCCGGTTTCGGCGCCTTGTCCCCTAGCGCACGCACTTTCGCGAACAGGTCGCCGATCGGCATGCCCGATAGCGTCTCGAACAGCGCCGGAACCTGCGCCGCGATCTTCGTCATATCGCCGGTGATTTTGCTCATTCCGGCCGTGTCGCCATTGCCGGTCGATACGATGGTGATCTTGTCCACGTTGGCCAGCGGCGCCGCCAGCGCTCTCACCACTTCCGGCAAGCCCGTAATCAGCTTGTCGATAATCGCCGCCTGATTGAATTCCTGGTACGCCTCGGCCCTCAGATTCATGGCCTTGGCTTCCGCTTCGCCCTTCTTGAAGATGATTTCCGCTTCCGCTTCGCCCTGCGCCCGGATGGCCGACGCATGGCCTTCGGCTTCGATGATCAGCCGCTGCTTCTCGGCTTCCGCCAGCGTTTCGATCCGCTGCCGTTCGGCCTGGGCCGGCTTCAGCACGGTCGCCGTCAGCTCGCGCTCGCGGCGCTGAATTTCGGCTTCCTGCACCTTCACTTCGTGCTCTTTCTCGACCTGGTGAATGGTAACTTCCTCGCCGCGCACCTGCTGCTGCATGATGTTGGTCTGGATCTCGTAGGCCTTGTCCGCCTGGGCCTGCTGCTTCTTCACGGTCTCCAGGTAGAGGGCCTTCTTGGTCTCCAGATCGCGCTGCGCTTCGGCCTGCTTGGTTTGCGAGAGCGTCTCCGCCAGCACTCGCTCCTGGTCGGCCTGGGCTTTGGCGATGGCGGCCTCGCGCGATGCGTTGGCCCGTTTGATCGCCGTGTCGCGCTCGGCTTCGGCCGATGCTACATCGGCATCGCGCTTGATACGCGCCACGTCCGGCCGGCCCATGTTGGCGATGTATTCGTTCTTGTCGCGGACCTCTTTGATGGTGAACGAAATAACCTCGAGGCCCATCTTGGTCATATCGTCGGCGCAGGTGGAACGCATCCGCTCGCCCACCATCTCCGGCTGCTTGACGATCTCTTCCACCGTCAACTGGCCGATGATGCCGCGCAGGTGGCCTTCCATCACCAGCCGGATCAGCCCTTCGCGCTCCTCAGGCTGCTTGGTCAGGAACTGCTCCGCTGCGGTCAGGATCGATTCCGGATCCGATTTCACCTTGATCTGCGCCACCGCTTCCACCGTTACCGCTACGCCCTGCCGCGTGTACAGGTCCTGCTTGGGCGCCACGTCGAACGACATCAGCTCCAGCGACAGCCCGCGCGAGGTCTCCACCATCGGAAAAATAAAAGTGCCGCGGCCCTTCACCACCCGCGTGCCGCCCAAGCCATAGACGATGATGGCTTCGTGCGGACCGGCCTTGCGGAACAGCTTGGCAAATGCCGTCAGGATGAACAGTAGGACCAGGACACCCAAAAGAACGAAAATCACTATCGGGTTTTGCATAATTTGCTCCACTTAACTCTTCAACTCCGTTTCACCGGCCAGGTCTTCCCAGCGCCGGACGTAGGCAATGCCCTTCTCATAGCGCGTCACCACGACTTCCGCGCCTTTGGGGATGGCTGCGCCATCCTCGCTGCGCGCGCCCGCAACATGGCGCGTGCCCTCCTGCGAAAAAACCAGTTCGCCCGTTCCGCCTTCGCGAATCCGAATGCTCAGCTTTCCGAGTACTCCCACCATCTCGTAATCCGCCGGATCGAGCGGCGCTTCATGCGCCATCAGCACCTTAGCTAGAAACACGAACACCACCGCTGCCGCTCCCAGCCCGCAGAACGTCGCCACCACAAACGCCAGGAAATACCAGACGTGGTAGTAATGCTCCAGCAGGTATCCCGCACCGCCAAACCAGGCCAGAAACGCCGATATCGTGCCGAAATTGAACCAGGGCAGATCACCATGTCCGCCACCCGCGTGCCCGCGCGGAATGTGCAGTCCATGGTGCAGATGCGGGATGTGCAGATGCGGGATGTGCAGATGCCCCGTTCCCGCCAGGAACGCCAGCGCGCTCAAAAGGAAACCCACCAGAAAACACGTGAGGTAGAAGTCCGCCCAACTCATTTACTGTCTCCTCGTCTTGCGGGACGCCGGCGTCTTCAAGACTTCCATCAACCGCTCCGCCAGCCCCGGGTTCTCCAGAATCTCACCCAGCAGGATGATGCACATCCGCGTGTCCGCGTGCCGCGCCAGCCCGATCAGGGCTTGCTGCAACTCCGGGTCGCGGCGAAACCGCTCCGCGCCACTCACCAGCCACAGGTCGAGCTTGTCCTCAAGCGCTCCGACGTCCGACACCAGCTCGTTCTCGAAGCCCTCGGGATCGTCCACCAGGTAGCCTGGATGCACTTTGAAGAACCGCGCCAGCAGCATGCGCGTCGAGTTGGTCAGGTGCGGCCGGGCCCCGCTCTCGATCTGAGAAAGGTAGCTCTGACTGATCGATTTGCCGAGTTCGCTCTGGATCAGCCGCGCCATCTCCAGTTGGGACAATTCGCGGTTGAGCCCGCGTAGCGTTCCTTCCACCTCACGCAGGTACCGAAGCTTTTCACCGAGGCTCATATTGCAATCAGTAATTATAATATTGCAATCTGCAATTGCTTGTCAAGAGAAATATCCGAGGTATTGTCGAAACTCGGGAGTATGCCTGCCGGGGGTTGAGACGCTGCGGATTGAGGGGGGGATCGCTGGCTTCCTGCCGCGGGAATGAGTTACCGTATACGTTTCCAATTACATGCCCACGCAAAGACTCGCCAGCGAGGTTATCGCCGCGGCCATTGAAGGCCTTGAGGCCCAAAAGGCTGAAATAGACGCTCAGATCGCCGAGGTACGGCGGATCGTCTCCGGTCGTCCCGCTGCGGCGGCCGTCAAGCCGGTTTCGGCCAAAGGCAAGCGGCGCATGATCAGCGCGGCTGCCCGGGCCCGTATTACCGAGGCGCAGCGCAAGCGGTGGGCGGCATCCAGAAAACCGGAAACCGCGCCGGAAGCGGCCACGCCGAAACGGAAACTTTCGGTGGCTAACAGGCGTGCCATCGCCGCCGCCGCCAAGAAGCGCTGGGCTGCGAAGCGGGCGCAAGGCGCCAAGTGAGGGCCCGCTGGATCTCGATCTACAGTTTCGCTGAACGACGCGAGACACGAAAGGAATCGGAAACATGAAATCCCTAACCTGCGATCCGCGAGCCATGAAAGTCTGCTTCGTCCTCTGCCTGGGCGCTTTGCCGGCGCTTTGCCAGGGTCCTTCTGCCGTATCGAGCGATGCAAAGGCAGTTCAGCCGCCCAGAATCGAACGAATCCGGAACGGCGCTCAACTGACGACCGGCGATTGGAACGTCAGGATGCAATTCTATTCGCAGGGAACGGTCCGCGTGGTGAAATGGGCGGCCGGCGGCTCCTCCGAAAAAGCCAGCCTCTCGGTGATTCAGAAGGACGTGCCCGATTTCCACGTGGAGTTTGAGGATAGCGCCACGGCGGTTACGCTGACTTCGCCACTGGTCAAAGTCCGGCTGAGCAAGATCGACGGTGCGATTCAGTATCTCGCCGGCGACAACCATACCGTTCTGAAAGAGCAAGGGCGCGCCGTCTTTACTCCGTGTCCGATCGAGAAGGAGAAGACCGCGTTCAGCGTGCAGCAGAACTTCACACTAACTCCGGATGAAGGCGTGTACGGACTTGGACAACATCAATACGGTTACATGAACTACCGCGGAAAGACTGTGAAGATCGTGCAGTCCAATATGAATGCGGTCACGCCCATGCTGGTTTCCACCGCCGGGTACGGAATCTTTTGGGACAACTATTCGAAAACGACGTTCTCCGACAATCCCGACGCGGCATCGTTCTGGTCCGAAGTGGCGGATAACATCGATTACTACTTCTTCTTCGGCCCGAGCATCGACCAGGTTATCGCCGGATACCGGCAACTCACGGGGCCGGCGCCGATGTACGGGAAGTGGGCCTACGGTTACTGGCAGAGTAAGGAACATTATGCGACCCGCGACGAGCTGCTAGGCGTCGCGCAGGAGTACCGCAAGCGCCAAATTCCCATCGATAACCTCGTTCAGGACTGGCAGTATTGGGGCGGGAACGACATGTGGAGCGGAATGTTCTTCGACAAGACCACGTTCCCGCGGCCGAAGGAAATGATCGACCAACTGCATCAGCAGAATATCCACCTCATGGTTACCATCTGGGCCGGGCTAGGGCCCGCTGCGCCGATTTATAAGGACATGGAACAGCACGGGTATTTGTACTCTACGGTGGGCTGGGCCGGGTTCAAGTACTTCGACGCGTACAATCCGGCGGCCAGGGATTTGTACTGGAAGTACGCGAACGAAGGACTCTTCTCTAAGGGAGTGGATGCCTGGTGGATGGACTCGACCGAACCGGACATCGTCAACGCGCTGACTAAGGAAGCGGAAGAGTTTGAGATGAAGCGGGTGCAGGACAATCATCTCGGTACATTCGCCCGGTATCTCAATACGTTCCCGCTGGTGGACACGCTCGGGATCTATGAGCATCAGCGGAAGGAGACGGACCAGAAGCGGGTTTTCATTTTGACGCGATCGACCTTCGCCGGCCAGCAGCGAGCGGCGGCGGCCACCTGGTCCGGGGACATCGGCGCGAACTGGGACGTTTACCGGAAGCAGATCTCCGCCGGCATCAATCACAGCATGGCTGGCATTCCGTATTGGACCTTCGATATCGGCGCGTTCTCGCTCGGGTGTCAGGGGGGAGTTTTTTCGAACGGTGGCAAAGACCCGGCGTATCAGGAGTTCTACGCGCGGATGTTTCAGTTGGGCGTCTTCTCGCCTATTTTTCGAGCGCACGGCTCGGAGACTCCGCGCGAAATCTGGGAGTTTGGCGATTACACCGACACCTTGATCAAGTTCGATAACTTGCGGTACCGCTTGATGCCTTACATTTATTCGCTGGGCTGGCGAGTGACTAACGACGGTTATTCCATCATGCGCGGCCTGCCGATGGATTTCACTGGCGATCGGAAGACGTATTCGATCGACGACCAGTATATGTTTGGCCCGGCGATCCTGGTTGCCCCGGTGACCGAGTACATGTATCATCGCCCGCCCGAGCAAACCATTCCTATGACGCCAGAGGTCTTCCAGACGAAGGACGGGAAGCCGGGCCTGACCGCCAGTTACTATTGCGACGATAGCTTCAAGAACCTGTGTCACGAGGCCGTCGAGCCACTGGTGAATTTGGATTGGTACACGGGCTGGCCGAGCTTTGTTGCCGACCCCAAGTTCTCGATCCGCTGGGAAGGCAAGTTGGTTCCGGCGGTAAGCGGGAAATACCGGTTCAACATGAAGAGTTTCGGGCCGAGGCGGTTGTATCTCGATGGCAAAGAGATCGCTCACAACTATGACTCGATGGAGTCCCACACGGTACCCGTCGAGTTAGTGGCCGGCAAGGAATACGAATTAAAGTTCGAGACATCGAACGAGACGTTAGGTGCCTTCCGAGCCCAGGTGTACTGGAAGACCCCGGAAATTCTCGCCCGCGAGGCGGAGCCGATCGGACCGAGACAGAAGACGCGAAACGTATATCTGCCGGCCGGAAGCCGCTGGATCGATTTCTGGACGGGAGACGCGCTCGCTGGCGGCACGACCGCAGTGGCGGATGCGCCGATCGACAAAATTCCGCTGATGATTCGCGCGGGATCCATCGTACCGATGGGCCCCTTTGTCCAATACGCCACGGAGAAGCCGGACGCCCCTATCGAGCTGCGTATTTACCCCGGAGCCAGTGGCAGCTTCACGCTGTACGAGGACGAGAACGACAACTATAACTACGAAAAAAACGTGTATTCGACGATTGATTTCAACTGGGACGATGCCGTGCACCAGCTCAAGATCGATGCCAGAAAGGGAAGTTATCCGGGCATGTCGAAGACCCGGATATTCGATGTTGTGATCGTGCGGAAAGGGCATGGCACAGGAGTGGAGGGTGCCGGTGCACCGGACAAGGTGATTTCGTATCGGGGCGAGCGGCAGATCGTTTCAATCGCTTTTTGATCGCGATATCCTGGCATTCGGTTGCGGCGGGGGGCGAGCGTCTCGACTGGCCCCCCCTTTCGCTACTGCGCGCCATGGGATATGAATAGAAGTCTGATCCCTATGCGATTCTCAACGAAGTACACCATTATCCAGATTTCGCTCGGCGCGGCGTTTTTTGCCACAGCCGCTGCGGCGCAGCCGCCCGCCGCCCCTGCGGTTCGCGCGCACAATTGGTGGCACGATGTCGATCCGGGCATCCGCCCTTACACCACCGACGCGAAGAAATTGCCGATGATTTCCGTCACAGGCAATCGGTTTGTCGACCCGCAGGGAGCCACGGTGCTGTTCCGCGGTCTCTCCATTTCCGATCCCGATAAGCTCCAGATGCAGGGCCACTGGAACCGCGAGCACTTCGTCAAAGTTCAGGAGATGGGCACACGCGTGGTGCGGATTCCGGTCCATCCGGTCGCCTGGCGCGAGCGAACGCCGGCCGAGTATCTCCAGTTGCTCGACCAGGCGGTGGGGTGGTGCACGGAACTGGGGATGTATGTCGATCTCGACTGGCATTCCATCGGCAATCTCTCGACGGGCGTATTTCAGGACCCGATGTACGACACTTCTCTTCAGGAAACCTATAACTTCTGGCGCACCGTCTCCCGCCATTTCGCCGGCCACAACACGGTGGCGTTCTTCGAGCTCTTCAACGAGCCGACCACTTTCAACAACCAGCTCGGCCCGATCTCATGGGACGATTGGAAGAAGATCAACGAGAACCTGATCGCCATTATCCGCGCCAACAACGCGCGCGCGATACCGCTGGTAGCCGGTTTCGATTGGGCTTACGATCTGGCACCGCTACGCCTCAGCCCGATCGCCGCCGAGGGTGTCGGCTATACGGTGCATCCTTATTCCAATAAGCGGCCGCAGCCTTGGGAGTCCAAATGGGAAGAGGACTTCGGCTTTGCCGCCGCTAAGTACCCTGTGTTCGCAACCGAGTTCGGTGGATTCGGCCGGCCGGCCGAGTACGGGCCGTCGATTATCAAGTACCTGGAAAGCCATGGCATCAGTTGGATGGTGTGGTGTTTCGATCCCGAATGGGGCCCGACGCTGATTCGCGACTGGAATTACACGCTGACTCCATCCGGCGAATTCGCCAAACAGGCCATGCACGGCGAGGTTCACTAGCGCGGTTCGCGGGCCTGGCGCCATTTCTGATACTATCTCTGGAATGGCGCCAACCAAAGTCTACCCACCCAGTAGTGAGTTTGCCAGCCGCGCTCATGTGCGCAGCATGGACGAGTACCGTGCGCTCTATCGAAGGGCTGCGGAGAAGCCTGAAGAATTCTGGGGCGAACTGGCTGAGGAAGAGATCTTCTGGTTTCAGAAGTGGTCTCACGTTTTCGAATGGCATCCGCCGTTCGCCAAGTGGTTCGTAGGCGGAAAGACCAACGTCAGCTACAACTGCCTGGACCGGCATCTGGCCACGCCGCGCAAGAACAAGGTCGCCATTTTGTGGGAGGGCGAACCGGGCGACCAGCGGCAGATCTCGTACCAGGAGTTGCACCGGCTGGTGTGCCGCTTCGCCAACGTTCTGAAGGGGCGCGGATTGAAGGCGGGTGACCGCGCCGTAATCTACATGGGCATGGTGCCGGAACTGCCGGTGGCGCTGCTGGCCTGCGCGCGCCTGGGTGTGACGCACAGTGTGGTGTTCGGTGGCTTCTCGGCGGAGGCGCTGAAGGCGCGCATTCAGGACCTCGAAGCGCAGGTGGTGATCACCGGCGATGGCGCGTGGCGGCGCGGCAAGGAAGTGCGGCTGAAGAACGCGGTGGACGAGGCGCTCGCCGAATGCCCCAGCGTCAAGAACGTGATCGTTCTCAAGCGCACCGGCAGCGACATCGCCATGAAGGAAGGCCGCGACTATTGGTGGCACGACTTGGACCGGGACGTGAGCGAAGTCTGCGCCGCGGAGGAACTGGATAGTGAACATCCGCTGTACGTGCTCTACACTTCCGGGACCACCGGCAAGCCGAAAGGCATCGTGCATTCCACGGCGGGATATCTGCTGCAGGTGACGATGTCGATGAAGTGGGTGTTCGACCTGCGCGAGGAAGACACATACTGGTGCACGGCCGATATCGGGTGGGTGACCGGACATAGTTATATCGTCTACGGACCGCTTTCGGCCGGCGCCACCACCATGATGTACGAAGGCGCGCCCGATTTTCCGCAGCCCGATCGCTTCTGGCGGCTGATCGAGAAGTATCGCGTGAGCATCTTCTACACGTCGCCTACGGCGATTCGCTCCTTCATCCGGCAGGGCGACCAGTGGCCGAACGCGCACGACATGTCGAGCCTGCGCCTGCTCGGTTCGGTCGGCGAACCGATCAATCCGGCGGCGTGGGAATGGTATTACAAGGTGATCGGGAAAGAACGCTGCCCGATCGTCGACACCTGGTGGCAGACCGAGACCGGCGCCATCATGATATCCGCCATGCCGGGTGCGGTGCCGCTCAAACCCGGGTCGGGATCGCTGCCGCAGCCGGGCATTCTGTGCGATGTGGTCGACCTGATGGGCAAGCCCGTCGGCGACAACGCGGAAGGCTTTCTCGTCATCAAGCGGCCGTGGCCCGCCATCGCGCGCACGCTGTGGGGCGATCCGGACCGCTACCGGCAACAGTATTGGGAGCGCATCGAAGGCGCCTACATGACCGGCGACGCGGCGCGCCGAGATGAAGATGGCTACTACTGGATCCTCGGCCGCGTGGACGACGTGATGAACGTCAGCGGCCACCGCCTGAGCACCATGGAGATCGAATCCGCGCTGGTGCGGCATCCCGCGGTCGCCGAAGCCGCGGTGGTGGGCAAGCCGCACGAGATCACCGGGCAGGCGGTGGCCTGCTTCGTCACCTTGAAGAAGGGCACTTGGGACCACCATGAGCTGGGCGAAGAACTGCGCAAGTGGGTGGCGCACGAAATCGGCAGCTTCGCCAAGCCGGAGCAGATCCGCTTCACCGACTCGCTGCCGAAGACGCGCAGCGGAAAAATCATGCGCCGCCTGCTGCGCGAGATCGTCACCTCGAACACGGTCGCCGGCGATGTCACCACGCTCGAGGATCTTTCGGTGGTAACCCGCTTGGCCGCGCAGCACGACGAAGACTGAGGGGAGGGTTTTTCGGGACCAACTTTCGAGACGCTGAAAGCCCCGTCTGGCCCGAAACTTACCCTTTGTGAGACTGGCGAGGCCTCATTCTTCCTCGACTCGGTCACCGGTGACGGTGATAGTTTTTATTGGCTTCCTATCTGGCCCATAAATTGTAAGCTTCCTCTGATCCTGCCCTGGGCGCTTCAAGCGTTGTTCCTTGGCCCAGGCCAAGAAGAAACCGAGAAGTCGGCCTAACAGCGCAGATGTGGCGCCAACTCCAAGCGGGGCTTGGATGAACACCTTGATGTGCTCCAGCACATGGGGTATCCATTCGCTCTCCTGAAGTGTGATTTGGATTTCGTAATCCGGGCCAAGGGCAGCAAGGTGGCCTGCAAACGTTCGGCCCTCTGGTGGTACGGAAATGTCGTCAACGCGCAGAGTGGGCATATGGCTTGGGCGCCGTCATTGGGTCAGCTTGGCCCGGACGGCCTCATTAGAAGGTCGGTTTCCGAGCCGCAACGAGGACATGCGCATGTGACCACTAGGTCCTCGCCGGATACCCCGCTGTATATTTCTCGGATACCTGCGGCCTGCATCTCCTTCCGGCAGGAACTACAGGTCTGCCCTGGGTAGGGCTCATAGCGCCTTCCTCGATTTTGGGGGTTCATAATATATCACTGAACCTTTCCGCGTATTCCAGTCCGGGACGAAAGCAGCTCCCCACCGACGCCCAGAACCATTATATTCTCCAAACCCCAATGGCGATTATCACGAGCCCATACGAAACCCCCGAGGTCATGACAGAGTTCTTGCGCATCACGCACGTCTAGTGGGTTCAGATCATAGGTGCTGTTTCGGGTTGCGTTGCTCAACACTGTTACGGTGTTGTTTGATACCCGGAACCCGGTCACGATGCTACGCATGTGTTTTTGCCATTCGAAATCCTTTAGCTGTTCGTTGTATTCCGCTTCCGTTTGGACGTGTCGCGGCACAAGATGCGGCTTTCCTTTGATGGTTATAGTCTGCGCGGGGGTCACGGTGCCGGGTTTCTCCGGCACAGGTACGTCAGATGTTGTTTCTTTCCACCAAGCGTTCAGCGCGGCAACCGCAGCGGTATTCTGCGCTGAGTCTTCGCTTGCACTTACAGCCAGAGAGGGGCGGGGTTCAATAAAGGGCGATTCACTCGTGCGTGGAATTGAGAGGACTACCCAAACGAACATGCCAGCCGCAAAAGCCGCAACCAATACCCAGCGGCGGTGGCGGCACCATACGTTCCGCCAGAAGTGGGAGCGGTTACGCTCCCAATCGGGGAGGTCTTGCTGCGAGTCTTCCACGCTATCAGACGTTGGCCCATCCGTTGTTTCAGAAAAGACATAGCCGCAAAATCGACATTTGCGAGCTTCGACCCGGACATCCTCAGCACAATCCGGGCACTTCTTTGTAGCAGAACTGTCAGCCAAACCAAGAACCAACTTTCGCGGCATATTGTCCCACTTTTCGATGCGGCGTGGCTTGGTAACCGTGCGCCGTCGTCCCGAAAATGACCCTTTTCGGGACGCAGGCGCCTAAGCGACCTTTAGGCGTTTCAACTTGATTCGGTCGCGGCGAACTTGGGCAAGATCGTACTGCGCCTGTTGGATGAGCCAGCCTTGCTCAGTGCCGCCGAAAACCTTCGAGAGCCTGACGGCCATTTCAGGAGATATGCCGCGCTTCGCATTTACGAGCTCCGAGAGCGTGTTGCGCGTCACCCCAAGAGCTGCGGCTGCTTGCGTGATGGTCAGGCCCGAGGGCTCGATGCATTCCTGCAGGACGACAACGCCGGGGTGCGGCGGGTTTTTCATGGTCATGGGCTGGTTCCTTTCAGTGGTAATCGACATAATCGACCTCGTCCGCGCCGCCATCGAAGCGGAAGATCACCCGCCAGTTGGCCCGGACAGTTACGGCCCAAAAGCCTCTCCTCTCGCCTTTGAGCGGATGCAACCGGAATCCCGGCATATTCATATGAGCAACGGTGGGAGCCGCATGAAGCGTTGCCAGAATATTCCGCAACTTGGCAACATGTCCAGGGTTGACGCCGCTCGGGTCGTCCTGTTCAAAAAGCCGTTTCAGTCCCTTGTGGCGGATCGTCCGTATCATTCCGCACCGTAACCTGCCACGTGGCGCGTGTCAGGTACAATTCTAGCACGCGAGTCCCGTTCTCGGATGTCGGAACTTCCAGTCAGCGGTCGCCGGTCCCCACCGGATGAAAGGATGACGGCCCGACAGAGGATCCAGAGTCAGGCAATACTGCGGGCGTATAATCAAGACTCGGGTATCGACTATTGTCGGCGCGCTCACTCGAGTCGCGCCAATACACGGAAACCAGATTTCATGAAGCCAGCTTTGCGATTGGCCGCCGTTCTGGCGGTGTTGGCGGCGGCATCCGCTGCCGATGCCGGCGATCTTCCCTTCCGCGTAAAGCCAAACCGCCCTTTCACTTTGCCTGCGGCTCTTGCTAGACTCGGGCAATGCGCAACAAGATCCGGCAGGCTGTGCTCAACAGATTTGCCGGTCGGCTTCGCCGCAGGCGCCCGTATAGCGTCTACGCCTGGAGTCGCGAGATGCCTAGGTCCAAACGCCTCATCGCATGGGCCGGTTTGCTGCTCCAGATGTCCGCCATCGTTTTCCTCTGCATGCGGTCATTGAGATGGCCCATGAGTCGGCAGGAAGCGATACTTCTGTGCCCATGGTTGATGGTAGTTTACTTCCTTGGCCTCGCGCTAATGAACAGAGTGCTGACTTCGGAGTTTGTCCGCAAGGCCGAATTGGAAGCCGACCAGATCGCCGCTCGGCAGATCCAGCAGACGCTGATCCCCCGGAAGTTGCCGGAGCTTCCAGGCTATGTGGTGGAGACCTTCTACAAGCCTCTTCGCGAAGTTGGTGGCGATTACTTCGACGTGATCGATCTCCCGGGAAACCGAACGCTATTCGCGATTGCGGATGTGTCCGGGAAGGGGATGCCCGCGGCTTTGTTGGCGGCCAACATACAGGCTCTGGTTAGAAGCATCGCGAGCGTTGAAGCGAATCCCCTGACATTGGCCCGGCAGATTAATCGACACCTGTGTCAGTACACGCCGAGCGAGCGCTTTGCGACAGGAGTGTTTATCGTGTTGAACCGAGATTCGGGAGAATCGACCTACGTGAATGCCGGCCACAACTCGCCCATTGTGTGCGGCCAGGAGTCGGCGACGGCGCTCGAAGCCACCGGCGTGCCGCTTGGACTGTTTCCCGAAGCGGCGTATGAGGCGCTTACGGCTCTTCTATGCCCCGGCGGCGCCCTCCTCTTATTCACGGACGGATTGACCGATTCGATTCCCGGAGAGAATGCGGAAAACCGCTTGCGTGACGCTTTGGCTAATGGTTCGGGAAGGACGATGTCTAGTCTCAAGTCCTTGGTGGATGCGAAGTTCAATGACGATGACATCACCATCTTGCTCGTAAAGCGGGCTGCAGATACGCCGGCTCTTCGCGGCAAACTCGCATAGGACCGCCTCTCGTGTCCACCAGCGATGACATGCCGGATTGCTTGCCGCCTTCTTCTTTTCCCCACCTAACAGTAGTCCGAGCAAAAGGAACCGTAGTCAAGCAACCCCGCGGGCGTATAATCGAGACTCAGGTGTCGATTATTACCGGCACGGATGGGCCGGCGTCGCCGCAACGGTTCGCTTGCGCGTCCTTGCCATAACACGGAGACATGAAATCATGAAGACAGCTTTGCGATTGGCCGCCGTTCTGGCGGTGTCCGCCGCCGTGGCTACGGTGTGCGCGCAGACCAACCCGCGACCGCTTCCCCGCCTGGTGCAAAAGGACGGCCGCTACGCCCTGTTCGTCGACGATGCGCCGTACCTGATGCTGGGCGCGCAGGTGGGTAACTCGAGCGCTTGGCCCGGCGTGCTGCCCAAGGTCTGGCCGGCCATCGAGTATCTGCATGCCAACACGGTCGAAATGCCGGTGTACTGGGAACAGTTCGAGCCGCAGCCTGGTAAGTTCGACTACACGGTGATGGACACGCTGCTCGCTCAGGCCCGCCAACATCACGTTCACCTGGTGCTGCTCTGGTTCGGACTCTATAAGAACGGCAGCCAGCATTACACGCCGGAGTGGATGAAGCTCGATCCGGAGCGCTACAAGCGCCTCACCGGCAAGGACGGCCGCCCGGTGGATTCACCTTCGCCGTTCGCGCAGGCATCGCTCGATGCCGATATCCACGCGTTCACCGCCTTCATGCGCCATCTGAAGGAAGTGGATGCGGAGCGCACTGTGCTACTGGTGCAGGTGGAAAATGAAGCCGGCACCTGGCAAATTCAACGCGACTACTCTTCCGCCGCCCAGAAGTTGTTTGACGCGCCAGTACCCGCCGAAGTGCTGGCGGCGATGCATGTGCCAGCCGGTTCGCCCGCGCCTAACTGGCAAGCGGCTTTCGGCGCCGAAGCCGAAGTGAATTTCCACGCCTGGTCGGTTGCCACCTATGTGGGCAAAGTGGCCGCCGCGGGCAAGGCGGTCTATCCGCTGCCGCTGTATGCCAACGCCGCCCTGCGGCGCGCCATTCCACCTGGTGCCCCGGGCACTTATGAAAGCGGCGGCCCGACCGACAACGTGCTGCCCATCTGGAAGGTGGAGGCACCGGCGCTGGACATCCTGGCGCCCGATATCTACGTGGAAGACAGCGCGGAATATCTGAAGGTGATGGAACTGTACCGTCGCGACGATAACGCTTTGTTCATTCCGGAGACCGGCCATAGCGCCGGCGTCGCCCGCTTTCTGTTTTCCGCGCTCGGCATGGGAACCATCGGGTTTTCGCCGTTCGGCCTGGACTATGTCGAAGGCGGCACCGAAGAGCAGTTCGCCCCGATCACACAGGACTACAAGCTGATCGGCCCGATCGCCCGGCAGATCGCGCGCCTCAGTTTCGAAGGCAAGCTGAAAGCGGTGTCGGAGGAAAAGGGCAAGTCCTCGCAAACCCTCGATTTCGGCGCCTGGAAGGCCGAAGTGTCCTACGGCGTGGTGCGCTTCCATGAGCCGCGCGGCAACGCCTCTCCCATTGGGCGCGCGCTGGTAGCGCAACTCGGCGAGAATCAGTTCTTGGTCACCGGTCTCTCTTGCGGCGTCGACTTCCGTCCCAGCGCTGCGGACAAGCAGCGCCAGTTCCTCCGCGTCGAGGAAAGCACCTACGAAAACGGTGTCTTCAAAATGGTGCGCATCTGGAATGGCGACGAAACCGACTGGAACCTCAATTTCAAGTCGGAGCCGGTGATCCTGCGCGTCTCGCTGGCCACTTACTAACATTATGAACTCTTATCTCGCACTTATCGCGATGCTGGCCGCGCCGGCGCTGTGCGCTGCCGCCGACGGCGTCGCCGCCACGCCGCCGATGGGTTGGAATAGTTGGGATTGTTACGGCACCTGCGTGACCGAAGCCCAAGTCAAGGCCAACGCGGACTACATGGCGCAACACTTGAAGCAGCACGGCTGGCACTACATCGTGGTCGATATCCAATGGTCGGAACCGCATCCGCTCCCAAACGGCAGCTACCGAACGGAGCCCGCGCTTGAGATGGACGCGTACGGCAGGCTGATTCCCGCCACCACGCGCTTTCCCTCCGCCGCAGGCGGCAGGGGTTTTCGCCCGTTGGCGGATTACATTCACAACCTGGGCCTGGGCTTCGGCATCCACATCATGCGCGGCATTCCACGGCAAGCGGTGAAAGCGAATCTGCCGGTGCTCGGATCTGAGGTGCATGCCGCCGATATCGCCGATGTCAATTCCACCTGCCCGTGGAACAATGACACGTACGGTGTTGATACGAACCGGCCGGGCGCGCAAGCTTATTACGATTCGTTGCTCAAGATGTATGCGGAATGGGGCGTGGATTTTATCAAGGCGGATGACATCGCCCGGCCTACGCGCCGCGGTGAGATCGCCGCGTTGCACGGCGCCATCCAAAAGACCGGGCGGCCTATCGTGTTGAGCCTGTCGCCCGGACCGGCGATGGTGAAGGATGCCGAATTCCTACGCGAAAACACTAATATGTGGCGGGTATCGGACGATTTTTGGGACGAGTGGCGCCTACTGCGGCAGAACTTTATTCTGCTGTCGATCTGGAGTGCTTTCGGCCGCCCCGGCGCGTGGCCCGATGCCGACATGCTGCCGCTCGGCCGCATCGGCATCAGCGCCGCAGCCGGCCAATCGCGCAGGTCGAACTTCACGCGCGATGAGCAGCGTACGCTGATCAGCCTGTGGTCAATAGCGCAAGCTCCATTGATCTTCGGCGGTGACCTGCCATCCAACGATGAGTTCACCGAATCGTTGATTACCAATGATGAGGTGCTGGCGGTGGACCAGACTGGCGCGCATGGAGGGGCGTTCGCCGAAGAAGGCGACCATATCATCTGGACGGCCGGCGCACCCGGTGGCGCGAAGTTTTTCGCCGTCTTCAACGTGGGCGACCGCGAGGCCGTTGACATCCGGATCAACTGGCCTGCCATCGGCATGCCGCCCATCTGCACGCTGCGCGACCTATGGCAGCACGCCGACATGGGCGCGATCCGCGACGGGTACGCATTCCATTTGGCCCCGCACACCTCGGGACTTTATAAGCTGATGCCAGTCAAGTAACGGTTTTCCCGTTACGATAGAAACTACATGGGAGGCAACTGAGATGAGAAGAGCATTCTTCCTTACGATCCTGATGTGCGGTGCGAGCAATCTGTTCGCCCTGGATAACGGCCTGGCGCGTACGCCGCCGATGGGCTGGAACAGTTGGAACAAGTTCGCCTGCAATGTGAGCGAGAGTCTGATTCGCGAGGCCGCCGACGCCATCGTGAGCACCGGCATGAAGGATGCCGGCTATCGGTACGTGGTGATCGACGACTGCTGGCAGGTTTCGCGCGATGCCGAAGGCAACATTGTGCCCGATGCCCAACGCTTTCCCAGCGGCATGAAAGTGCTGGCCGACTACATCCATTCCAAGGGGCTGAAGTTCGGCATCTACTCCGACGCCGGCACCGGCACGTGTCAGAACCGTCCAGGTGGCCGCGGCTATGAGTTTCAGGACGCGCGCCAGTACGCGGCCTGGGGCGTCGACTATCTCAAGTACGACTGGTGCAATCACTCGACGCAGGATTCGATCGCATCTTACTCTCTCATGCGCGACGCGTTGGCCAAGTCCGGGCGGCCGATCGTCTTCAGCATCTGCGAATGGGGATCGACGAAGCCGTGGCTGTGGGCCAAGGATGTCGGCAATCTGTGGCGTTCGACCGGCGACATCCAGGATAAGTGGGACGTCGAGATGAAGTGGGGCGGTCACGGCGTGGTGCAGATCCTCGATCTGCAGGACGGCATCGAATTCGCTTCCGGCCCCGGCCATTGGAACGATCCCGACATGCTCGAAGTCGGCAACGGCGGCATGACCGCAACCGAGTATCGCGCGCACTTCAGCCTGTGGTGCCTGATGGCTGCGCCGCTGATGGCGGGCAACGATATACGCAGCATGACGGACGAAATCCGCGCCATTCTAACGAACAAGGAAGCGATCGCGGTGGATCAGGACGCGCTCGGTTACCAGGGGCGCAGGGTGAAACGCGACGGTACGAGCGAGATTTGGTCGAAGCAGATGGCCGATGGCAGCCGGACCGTGGCGCTGCTCAATCGCGGCGCCGCGGAAGCCGAAATCCGCGTGGCGTGGACCGACATCGGTTACCCGGAATCGGTCTCCGCCGCGGTGCGCGATCTCTGGGCGCACCAGGACCTGGGTTCGCAACAGGGCGGCTTCTCCGCAAAGGTGGCGAGCCACGGCGTACTGTTGGTGACCGTCCGGCCGAGCGTGAAATGACCACCCGTGTTCGCCTCGCTCGTAGGGGCCGGGCATGCCCGGATCTGCTCTGCTACGAAGCCGTCCCCAGGCACCACGCCGTGTGCCCGCTTTCTACAATGCCATCCAGCGGATGGCTGCCTGCCGCGATGACCTTACACCCGCAGGAGCACATCAGAGCCTGCAGCGATTGCTCCGTGAAATAGTTGACATGCTCGTGCATCATGAAGAGACTCGCCGGGCGAAGCACCGATAGCGCCAGAGCGGGCCGCGTCAAAGCCACAATTCCGATCTGGGCGATTCGCCTGGCGATCCTGGACAGCCCGAACGGCAATTCACAGGGCACCTCCAGAAAGACGATGCCTCCAGCGGGAGCCGATTTCAGGATGTCTTCCAGCAAGCGACGCGGAAACCCGACGTGCTCCAGCACGTTGCTGTTCACAATTAGGTCGGCTCGGCAACTTGCCGGATCTGTCGTAACGGTCACTCCGCTGACAGCGGGAATTCCGGAAATGTCGTAGACGAAAGCTGCGGCCCCATCGACTAAGCCGCACACCAAATCGCCGCGGTCTCCGCCATAATCGAGGACGCGCCTGATCGGCCAACTGCCGAGATGCTGGCGAAGTATCCCAGCGAGCGCGTGGCGGCGGCGTTCATAATCGTCCGCTCTAATCAGCCCCGCATTGAATTTGACGGTATACCAAGGTTCGAAGGACTGGCGCATGCGCTGGTACTCCTCCGAACGATAGTTTGCATACAGGCGACCCTCCTCGGCCGCATCGAGGCGCGGGTTGTAGAACGCGAATCCGCAGGCCGAGCACCGGACGAGGTCGACGCAAAATGGAGGACGGTTCCAAATCCGCCGGGCGAGAAACGGGGAGACCAAAGCTCTTTGGAGCCGCCGGATGGGGCCGTCGCAGATCACGCACTGGGAAACGTCGATCATCGGCTCAACTGGCCGCCGCTTACTCCAGCTTGGTGGCGCCGGTAAGAAACCGGTCGATGCCTTGTGCCGCCTTCCGGCCTTCGGCGATGGCCCAGACCACCAGCGATTGGCCGCGGCGCATATCTCCTGCGGCGAACACGCCAGGGACGCTCGACATGTAATTGGCGTCGGCCGCCACGTTACCGCGCGGGTCGAGTGCCACGCCGAGTTGCTCAATCATACCGTTTTTCACGGGCCCAAGGAAACCCATCGCCAGCAACACCAACTCGGCATCGATGGTGAATTCGCTGCCGGGAATCGCTTCGAACTTAGGCGGCGCACCAACGCGCACCGCGTGCAGTTGCTTCACCTGGCCGCGGTCGTCGCCGGTGAAACGTGTGGTGGCTACCCCCCAATCGCGCGTGCCGCCTTCTTCATGGGAAGTCTCAATACGCAGTTGCATCGGCCAGAACGGCCACGGCGTGGATGGCGACCGCTCGTCCGGCGGCTTGGGCAGCAATTCGAATTGGGTGACAGAGCGCGCGCCCTGGCGATGACTGGTGCCCAGGCAGTCGGCGCCGGTATCGCCGCCACCGATGATGACCACGCGCTTGCCGGTGGCCAGGATGGCTTCGGATTCGGGAACGCTGTCGCCTTCGCAGCGCCGGTTCTGCTGCGGCAGGAACTCCATGGCGAAGTGAATGCCTTTCAAATCGCGGCCGGGCACGTTGAGATTGCGCGGGTGCTCGGCGCCGCCGGCTAGCAGGATGGCGTCGAATTCCTTGCGCAAATCCTCTACCGGGACATTGCCTCCCACATGCGCGCTGGTCTGGAACTCAACCCCTTCGCCGCGCATCTGCTCCATGCGCCGGTCGATCAGGTGCTTCTCCATTTTGAAATTGGGAATGCCATAGCGCAGCAGGCCGCCGATGCGGTCGCTCTTTTCGAATACGGTAACGGCGTGGCCGGCGCGCGCCAGTTGCTGCGCGGCGGCCAATCCGGCGGGGCCCGATCCAACCACGGCCACGCGCTTGCCGGTCTTGACGGCGGCAGGTTCGGGCAGAATGAAGCCCTCTTCAAAGCCGCGATCGACAATCGAGCGTTCAATCTGCTTGATGGTTACCGGCGGCTCGTTGATCCCGAGCACGCACGATGCCTCGCACGGTGCCGGGCAAATGCGGCCCGTGAACTCGGGGAAATTGTTGGTCGAGTGCAATTCTCGCACGGCCTCGTGCCAGCGGCCATGGTAGATGAAGTCGTTCCAATCGGGAATCAGATTCGTGAGCGGGCAGCCGCTGTGGCAGAAGGGAACTCCGCAATCCATGCAGCGGGCCGCCTGGTTGCGCAGGTGCGGCTCGGGGAACGGCCGATAAATCTCCAGCCAGTCTTTGACGCGCTCGGCCGCCGGGCGGCGGTCGGCCACCTCGCGTGTGTACTCCATGAACCCGGTTGGTTTTCCCATATCGACTCCGTTATAAGATCCGCCTGCCCTACGCCACCGCGGTGGTTACACGGCTGATGCCCAGCACGCGTTTGAATTCGTGCGGGAACACCTTGACGAACTTGGGGCACATCTGCTCCCAGTTCTCGAGTATCCATTTGCCGCGCGGGCTGGCAGTGTACTCGACGTGCCGATAAATCAGCCCCTGCAGCAGACCCGCATCGGCTTCGCCGACCGGTTCCAGATCCACGGCCGTGGTGTTGCAGCGCTTCTCGGCGAAATCGCCTTTCTCATCGAGAACGAACGCGATGCCTCCGCTCATACCGGCGGCAAAATTACGCCCGACCTTGCCGAGCACTACCACCAGGCCGTTGGTCATATACTCGCAGCCGTGATCGCCCAGGCCCTCCACCACGGCGGTGGCGCCGGAGTTGCGAACGGCGAAGCGCTCGCCGGCCATGCCGTTGAGAAACGCTTCGCCGCTCGTGGCGCCGTAGAGAGCCACGTTGCCGATGACGATATTCTCCTCCGGCAGGAACGTGGAGGCGCGCGGCGGATAGACGATCAGCTTACCGCCGGAAAGGCCCTTGCCGACGTAATCGTTGGCGTCGCCTTCGAGTTCGAGCGTGACGCCGTTAGCCAAGAACGCGCCGAAGCTTTGGCCAGCCGAACCGTTGAATTGGAAGTGAATGCTGCCCTCGGGCAAGCCGGCCGAGCCGTGCTGGCGCGCGATTTCGCCGGAGAGCATGGCACCTACCGTGCGGTGAATGTTTCGGATGGGGAGCTTGATCACGATTGGCGCGCCGCCATCGATCGCGTCGCGGGCGTGATCGATGAGCTTGTAATCGAGCGCCTGGTCGAGACCGTGATCCTGTGCCTGCACGCACCGCCGCGCGATGCGGAGCGGCACCTGCGGGTTGTGCAGCAGCATCGAGAGGTCGATGCCCTTGGCCTTCCAGTGATCCACCGCCGCGCGCGCGTCGAGCATGTCCACGCGGCCCACCATTTCATCGAAGGTACGGAAGCCCATCTGCGCCATGTAAGCGCGAACCTGTTCGGCG